>CABFVI010000010.1_pt1 | contig 241741 bp, 207 predicted proteins | sample 7065511 | NCBI WGS metagenome assembly CABFVI01 (sample SAMEA5704812, study PRJEB33009) | decomposition metagenome | isolation source: culture collections or soil
ACGACTAACCGACCACAGGTTAGACCGGACGGCCGGTGATGCAATAGAAACTGCTGCTTTCGCTTATTTCGTATTTTTTAATCGCGATCAAAAAACACACGAAAAAGAAACAATAACGCCGCGTACAACGGCAGTTTGTAAGTTGTGGTTTTGTGGATTACTTTTGCGCAGCAAAACCACAAAGCCGCGACTTACAAACTGTCTAGCACACGCAGTGTGCGGGTTGCTACGCCTTGTTATAGCGCGATTAAAAAAACCAAAACGCTCCGCACTTTCAGAATCAGAAAACCCAGACAAAATGTTAAAGCTGATTTTCACCGAGAATTCACTTAGTGGCAACGGGAAAGAAGCTACAAGACTAGAATTCCAATTTCACCAACCAAGCAATTTCCTACTTCCGCAAACCCCGCCCTTTTAAACCTGCCTACTTTCTTATTAGCACAAGGAACAACGCTACCGAAGTTTGAATATTCTGCGTTGCTAAAAAGTGACTGCTTGCGAAAACCTTTCTACCTGCTCGATTAAAAAGAACGAGCACCTATAACGCCGCGTACAGCGGCAGTTTGTAAGTTGTGGCTTTGTGGATTACTTTTGCGCAGCAAAACCACAAAGCCGCGACTTACAAACTGTCCAGCACACGAAGTGTGCGTGCTGCTACGCCTTGTTATAGAGCGATTTCAACAACACAAAACACTCCGCTCTTTCAGAACCGGAAAGACCTGAATAAATTTATAAAGCTGATTTTCACCGAGAATTCGCTTAGTGGCAACGGGAAAGAAGCTACAAGACTAGAATTTCCATTTCACCAACCAAGCAACTCCCTACTTCCGCAAACAGCACCCTTTTAAACCGGCCTACTTTCTTACTAGCACAAGGAACAACGCTAACGAACCTTGAATTTTCCACGCTGCTCAAAAGTAACTGCTTGCGAAAACCTTTCTATTCACTCGATTAAAAAGAACGAGCACCTATAACGCCGCGTACAGCGGCAGTTTGTAAGTTGTGGTTTTGTGGATTACTTTTGCGCAGCAAAACCACAAAGCCGCGACTTACAAACTGTCCAGCACACGCAGTGTGCGAGCTGCTACGCTTTGTTAGAACTGCTTTAACATAGCTACAAATAATTACAGACCGACAAGCCTTATACTAAATAGCCGGCTAAGACCAAGGATTACTGCCCATATGGAATTTTTTGGCGATGTCATAGCAAGCACCACAAAGAATTTTAGGTTTTAAGTGTGCCTCAGCTTCACCAACCCATTCACCATTTGTTTTTTGAACCCGATGTTCACACTCTTTACACCATGCATCAGGACGCGAATTTTCTGGACTACTCTTAGGCCAGAAAAAGCCTACACGAGTCTTTTCATGTAATCCAATTGCAATATGCTGGCAAACATACGTTTCCTGTTGTTCTCCATGAATGCCACAACGAATTTTTTCCAACTCTTCTGGCATTATATTTCCACTCATGTGTTCTAACGCCGCGTACAGCGGCAGTTTGTAAGTTGTGGCTTTGTGGATTACTTTTGCGCAGCAAAACCACAAAGCTGCGACTTACAAACTGTCCAGCACACGTAGTGTGCGTGCTGCTACGCCTTGTTATAGAGCGATTTCAACAACACAAAACACTCCGCTCTTTCAGAACCGGAAAAACCTGCATAAATTTATAAAGCTGATTTTCACCGAGAATTCGCTTAGTGGCAACGGGAAAGAAGCTACAAGACTAGAATTTCCATTTCACCAACCAGGTGATTCCCTACTTCCGCAAACCTTACCCTTTTAAACCGGCCTACTTTCTTATTTGCACAAGGAACAACGCTGCAAACCCTGAATGTACCGCGAAGCTTAAAAGTAACTGCTTGCGAAAACATTTCTACTTGCTCGATTAAAAAGAACGAGCACCTATAACATTTGTATACCAAGCACACGCAATATCCTTCCTACCGAAATCCCTTAACGCGTTTATTTAACCCATTGAAAGGATTAAAGCTGTACCGCTTTTTAGGGGTTTTAACGAGGGAGGAAAACGTGTGTGCGTATTAATATTCCAACGCCTGTAACTTTATTCTATGGTGTTGGCACTTAAGGCATTGAATATAGAAGTCTTTTGATCGAATGGGAAGAGGATATTGCGCACCGTAAAGGCGATATTTGCGCATTGCCATTTGTTGGGCAACAATATACTGTATATACAACCATAATCATCATAAAAGGAGTTTTACAGATGACGAATAAACCAAGCCCGTTTTTGGAGACAGTTCGTGGTGAGATTCGCTTGCGGGGTTATAGTATCCGCACAGAAAAAAGTTATTTATTTTGGATTCGGCAATTCATTCTCTTCCATCAGAAACGGCACCCAGCGGAAATGGGCGGCGCAGAGGTTAAGGCATTTCTGACCTGGCTTGCAGTTACGCGCAACGTCGCGGTTAATACCCAAAAGGTTGCGCTCAATGCGGTTGTCTTTCTATATGCAAAAGTATTGCAACAGGAGCTGGGCGATTTAGGTTTTACGCTGGCGACGAAACAACGCCATCTACCCGTTGTTCTCACGCCCGATGAAATTATTCGCATACTCGCGCAACTGGAGGGGCGCAACCGTTTGATTTTTGAATTGCTTTATGCCAGCGGTTTACGTATTTCTGAGTGCCTGCGTTTGCGTGTTCAGGATATAGATTTTGCAAACGGTTCAATTTGCGTACGCGATGCAAAAGGCAATAAGGATCGGCAGACGCTACTCGGTAAAACGCTCGTCCCTGCTCTGCACTCGGCAATTGAACAATCACTGGTACTGCAGCGCGACGATAATAAACGCGGTATTGGCCCTTCATTTCCTTTTATGCTGGGCAAAAAACTGCCCAATGCATTTCGCTCACCGGCATGGATGTTTATATTTCCCTCTGCCGGGCTTACAACCCATCCGGTCACTCGCGAAATATGTCGCCACCATTTACACGATTCCGTTGCACGCAAAATATTGCAGCGCGCAGTTACCGAATCAGGCATCGATAAAAAGCGCGTAACTTGCCATAGCTTTCGCCACTCTTTTGCAACCCATTTATTGCAGGCCGGTTGCGACATTCGCAACGTTCAAGAATTGCTGGGCCACAATGATGTAAAAACCACACAGATTTACACCCATGTACTCGGGCAGCATTTTGCCGGAGTCAGCAGCCCATTGGATCGCTTGACCCTCTCGGGGTTTAATAAATAGGCGGGGTTTAATAAATAGGCGGGGTTTAATAAATAGGTAGGATTTAATAAACAGGCAAGATTTTAGTAATAGCGCGGAGAGTAAACTGGCGTCGCATGGGCACTGCCCAAAATCTGATTGAGGATGTCGTTGTGCATGGCGAGTAATTTGCCATTGCGTTCATTGAGGGACTGGGTGCGTTGGGTTAATTGTTCCAATTCACTCCAGCACTTGAGATAACTAGTGCGATCAGGCAGCGGACAATGGGCGAGTAATTTTTCCATTGCGCCGGGCGCCGTTGGCGCAACGCCAAAAGCGGTGATGATTTTACGGCGGCGCTCGGCGCGCGCGCGAATAAAATCAACGAGCACAGTAATTTGTTGGTTGAGCGATTCGATCTGCGCGCTGTTGCGCACCAGCAGCTGCTCATACAGGGTTTGCATCAAGCGCTGCAAGCCATGGTAATCGGCGCAATCCAACTCTATATCACGCCCAATCAGTTGTAACAGCTGCTCGCTGCGGTTCATACATCCGTTCCGCGATGGTAGGCGAGGATACTGTGCGCCAGCACTTTCACATCGCTGCTCAGTTCGCCGCGCGCCAGTGCTTGCTTGATGGCCGTCACCTGGTCCATATCGATTTCCGGCAACGCGCGCATGGCTTCTTGCAACTGCTCAAGGCGCGGCTCGGGTTTTGGCCCGGCAGCAGCCACTTTTTCGGCGCTAGCGGCATTGGTTGCATCCGCCTTTGTGCTGCTAGTAACGTCAGCGGGAGTGCTGTAACCGGCTTTGATGTTTCTGCTGATTTCCATGATGGAGTCCTGCAAATGAGGTTTGTTGCTCTGGTCATATACCCAAAATGACCCTGTTACTGCTTATAGGCGACCGCCCTGCGCAACGACTTAAATCTTTCTTTAAAAATATTCATTCCACTTATATGTAAAGCCTAACGAGGTGGTGCTACCTTTGGTTTCTCCACCAGCTTTGGCTTGCCAACCCATCCTGGATTTTCTGCTCCTGCTGATTAAGCAGTTGCTGCCACTGGTTCATCTTCGCATCTATCACATGGGCGACAATTTTCTCGCTGCGCATGGCGTTCATCAGCTCCACCTGAATCCGCGCAAGGCTTTCCTCGGCCACAGCGAGTTCTTTGCGCTGTAATTCCACCATCTGCAACAAAGTACCTTTGTACTTTTGCTGATTGTCGCGCTGCAATGGCGTGGTCATGGGCACGGTAAAGCTGCACAAGCGCGTCAGACCGGTAATGTTATTGCGATAACGCTGGCAGAGATTCTGCTGATAAGTCACCCGCCCCAGCATTTGTTGCACACGGGTTGCCCGCAAACTCGCCAGGCGCGCCAAGGTGTTGAGCTGATCTTTCATATACATTCCCCGTTCACCCGAATGATGCGCGCATTAGCGAATAATGGATTTCAAATCTGCCAAACTCTGTTCCAGTGCGGCACCGCTGCCGACGTCCTGACGCAGAAATTTCTCAATCGCCGGTGCTAGCTGCACAGACTGATCAGTTTTTAAATCCATCCCCGGCGTGTAGCCTCCGAGCGGGATAAGCTCTTTGATCTTTTCGTAGGTGCTGTACATCTCTTTCAACTGGCGCGCGGCCTGCTGATGGGGCTTGTCCGTCACTTGCGTCATGCAGCGGCTGACCGATGCAGCTATATCAATGGCAGGATAATGCCCCACATCCGCCAAACGGCGCGAGAGCACTATGTGGCCGTCGAGGATCGCGCGCGCGCAGTCCACGATGGGATCTTGCTGGTCATCGCCCTCGGCCAGCACGGTATAAATCGCACTCAGGCTGCCGAGTTCGCTTTCGCCATTGCCCGCGCTTTCCACCAGCTCCGGCAACATACCGAATACTGAGGGCGGATAGCCTTTAGTCGCGGGCGGTTCGCCCAGCGCCAACGCGATTTCCCGCTGCGCCATGGCGTAACGGGTGAGCGAATCCACCAGCAGTAAAACGTCTTTGCCCTGATCGCGAAAGTAAGCGGCGATGCTGTGGCACAACTCGGTGGCTTTCATCCGCATCAGCGGCGATTCATTGGCCGGTGCGACTACCACAACCGCTTTGCGCAAGCCCTCTTCACCTAATGAGTGAAGGATAAACTCCTGCACCTCGCGCCCGCGTTCGCCAATCAAACCAACCACCACAACATCGGCGGTGGTCTTGCGGGTGATCATGCCCAGCAGAACGCTTTTGCCCACGCCGCTGCCGGCAAACAAACCAACCCTTTGGCCTTTGCCGAGAGTGAGTATGGAATTGATCGCACGCACACCAACATCCAGCGGCGCCGATACCGGCTGGCGTTTAAGGGGATTCACCTTGGGCAGTTCCATTGGCAACAGATCGCGCCCGCTCAGCTTGCCCAGATCATCCAGTGGTTCGCCCAAACCATTGAGTACGCGCCCGAGCCAGGAGTCATCAATATGCAGGCTGGTGTCGTCATCGGCGGGGAAGACACGCGAACCCGCCGCCAAACCGAGCGGCTTTTTAAATGGCATCAGGTAGCTGGTGTCGCGATTAAAACCGACCACTTGTGCATCGAGCATGCTGCCATCGCCCTGCTCGACAAAGCAGCGCTGACCGGTCATGCGGTTACAGCCGTGGCTTTCCAGTAACAATCCTGACACCCGCACCAAACGACCACTTACACGCGCCAACTGGATGCGGTCGAGCGAGCGCAATGCATCGTCGATCTTAAAATTGTCGAACGTGAACTCATCGCTTTTAAAATCGTCTGGGGCAGAAATGTCGGCTGTCGCGGATGGGTTCATGCTTAACCTTCGGCCAGATGCATATGGTCAGCGAGCGTGCCGATGCAGGCATCCAGACGCTGCTGGCAGCCGATATCCACTTCGGTTTGTGCAGTCACGATCCGGCATTCGCCCAGCGCGAGCTTGTCATCGGCAACTAAACGCCAACTCGCAGCGCGACCGGGAGCCAAATCTTTGATGCGGTTGTACTCCTCCGGGTTGAGCTGGATATGCACATCGCTCTGGTCGGCAGGCATAGCAGCCAGAGCTTCTTCCGCAAGGTTCAATAACTGGGTCGGATGCAGAGTGAGTTCACAGCGGATCACTTGCTGCGCTACTTTTTTCACCAACTGCAGCAGTTCGCGGCGACGCTTGCGCTCGAAATCTCCCAGGAATGCCTGCATATGCTTGCTGATATCATCGAGCGGCTCACTCGCCGCTTCAAACAGCTGGCGACCTTCTTCACGCCCTTCCTCGCGTCCGCGCGCTATACCCTCGTTGCGCCCTATAGCAAAACCTTCGCGCATGCCTTCTTCATGGCCTTGCCCCAAGCCTTGCTGATAACCTTTTTCCGAGCCTTCCTGAAAACCATCGGCGATAGCGCGCTGGAGCGCCGCAGGATCAGCGTCCCAATTGTCGCCTGCCAATCCAGTTTGGTTAAAACTCGCGCGCGGCGGAAACCGATAGGGTCGCCACCCTTTTCCCGCACCTTTAATTATTTTTACCGTCATCTTTGGCCTCGCCCTACTCTACGGTTTGTTCGCGAAACTTATTCAACAGTTTGTTCGCGGAACAATTGCAACTGAATCTCGCCATTGGCGGCCATATCGCGCACCACAGCCATAATGTCTTTGCGCACTTGCTCGATACGACTCATGGGCACAGGCCCCTGACGGCGATTGATGGATTCCATCTGCTGCGCCTGACGCTTCGGCATAGCTGCCGCAATCGCCTTGCCCAATGCAGGTTCGGCACCTTTGAGCGCCACCACCCACTCTTCCAGCGGAATCGCCTCCAACAAAATTTGCAGCACTTCCTGATTTTGGCGCGAGAGGATAAAGAAGTCGTACATCTCATCTTCGATCTTGCCCACCAGATCTTTGTTGTGCGAACGCAGCAATTCGAACATCTGGTTACGGTCGCCTTTGAAGCGATTCATGATATCCGCCGCTTGCTTGACACCGCGCACGCGCGAGCCCTGGGTCGATAAGACCGAGAGGCTGCGGTCGATCAATTCCTCCAACTCCGCAATCACATCGCTGTTCACTTCATTGAGGTTGGCGATGCGGTACAACAGCTCGTCCTGACTCGCGGCAGGCATGCATTCGAGCACATCGCTTGCCATGGCCGGCGGCAAAAAGGCGAGGAACACCGCCTGCATTTGCGCGTGCTCTTTGGCGATCAGCGCGGCGAATTGTTTGGGGTCGATCCACTCCATCTTGGCCATCTTGGCGCGGATTTCTTCGCCATAAATGCTATCGAGCAGATTGCGGGTAATGTCGCTGCCGAGCGCCTTGCCGAGCATGCTCGACAGGTAATGGCGCGAGGCACCCTTGATGCTGCTCTGCTCCTTGTAGTCTTCAAAGAAGCGGCCAATAACATCGGACACCATCGGCTGTTTGACATTGCTCAAGCGCGCCATGGCCTGACTGACGCTGACGATTTCCTCGCGCGAAAAATGGCGCAAGACACCGGCAGAGACGCTATCGCCCATGCTTAACAAGAGGATCGCCGCCTGTTCAATCGCGCTCATATTGCGCAGGTTGGAACGGGGTTGGATGCCCCCCGTTGTTGATGAATTGGCAGCTGCGGCTGCCGCCGCATCAGCTGGCTGGGTTAAGGGTTCTTTCATTTCGGCCTATCCATTGTTTAAGGACTTCGGAAACACGTTCAGGGTCATTTTTCGCAAGCATTTGCAGGTGTTCTACCTGCAACTCCAGCCCCGAGCCGGGCGCCGGTAAGGTAATTTCGGCCAACGGGCTGAACTCGCCCAAAATACGCGGGCCGGCTTCGCCCATGGTTTGGCCCATATAAACACGCGACTCTTGATGCTCCGCCGCATGGTTGGGCAGGGTTTCCGCTGGCATCAGCACCTGATTGTTGGAGCGGATCAGATCGCGCAGCGCCGGGCGCACCACCATAAAAATCAACAGCAAACTGACCAGACCGAACAGACCCATCTTGGCCAGATCGTAAATCTGATTGCTCTCCCACCAAGGCAGTGGTGCCAGCGGTTCGGGGGCAGCGGTAAACGGGAACACGCTCAGGGTCAGCAAGTCGCCGCGCTTTTCATCAAAGCCAACCGCAGTTTTCACCATGGCTTCCAACTCGGCGCGGGCTTCCGGCGTCCAGCCACCTTCGGGAGCAGTCGCGGCATTGATCACCACAGCCACACTTTGGCGGCGCAGGGAGAAAGGCGCGTGCTTAACGTGAGTAACCGATTGGTCGTATTCGATCTGGCGATTGGATTCTTTGCGCAGCGAGGTCGCGGCCTTGTTTGCGGTATTGTTTTCGGTATTGGTTTCCGTCGCTACTTCACCTTCTGCACCAGCAGCCGGCGGATTTTCCTGCTCGGCCGGTGGCACCGGGCGATTGCTTAACGAACCGGGAACCCCGAGGGCGAGCTGGTCGAGCACGCTTTCATCGCGCAGGATTTCCGAGCGCAGGCGCGGATTGTCGCCATAGGATTGCAGTGTTTCTTCGCGTTGGCTGAAGTCCACATCGGCCGCCACGCTGATGCGGTAGTTGCCTGCACCCAGCACTGGTGCCAGCACCTCTTCTACATTGCCCACTGCTTTGGTCTGATAGTCATCCACAAGATCCCAACTTTGGCTGGGGCCGGCGTTTTCATTCAGCCCGCGCGACAAAAGTGCGCCGTGCTGATCCACCACGCTCACGTCTTTGGCAGCCAACTGCGGCACGCTACTGGAGACCAAATTCACAATCGCGCTCACCTGCTCCGGCTTAAGCTTGTAGCCGGGTGCGACTTGCAGCATCACCGAGGCTTTGGCCGGATCGCGTTTGCTAACCACAAACGAGGAGTTCTCTTGCAGAGCGAGATGTACGCGCGCCATCTCCACGCCTTTCATGGTCATCACACTGCGCGCCAGCTCGCCTTCCATGCTGCGCTTCAGGCGTACGTCCTGCACAAACTGGCTGGTGCCGAGCGGCTCATCTTTATCAAACAACTCGTAGCCGGCCGGCTTTTCGGCCTGCACGCCTTTGGCGCTGAGCAGCATGCGCGCACGGGCGATCTGATCCTCGCGCACCAATACCTGGCCTGTTTGCGGATGCAGGTTGTAGGCGATGGCTTCGGTATCCAGTATCTGCATAACCTCGGCAGCAGGATAAGCTTCACCTGCGCCATACAGCGGGCGGAAAGAACCCTGATCGCGCCACAGATAAAACACTGTGCCAATCGCCACCACTGCAGCAATTCCCGCCAAGGCAATAAGCGAGAAGCGAGGGTCGAGCTTGAAGCCATTTCCCGCGAGGGAGCCCGGCAAGCGACTTTTAATAAATTGAACCATGTTGTTATCTCACCGGTTATTACAGCGGCATGCGCATAACTTCTTCGAACGCGCCGGTTACTTTGTTGCGTACCTGCATCAGTGCCGAGAAGGCCACGCTGGCTTTTTGGCTTTCCACCATAGCGCCGACCAAGTCGTCGCTCACGCCAGCATCGACTGCTTCAGCCAGCGCGCTTGCCTTGTGTTGCTGGTCATCCACCGCCTTGAACACATCGGAAAAGGCGGTGCGAAAACCGTCCGGACTACCGACTTCAGAACCTTCCAGCCCCACAAAAGAAGAGCCGATAAACGGATTCGCAGGGGCGATGCTCGGGCCTTCTGCCGCCTGCTTGATCTGGTCCATACGGCCAAGCAATTCCTGTTGAACTTGCACAATCGAACTCATGGTGTGTCGCTCCCGCGTGTTGGCATAAGTGATGAAGGTAGTGTTGAAATTAGTGATGAAAAAAGTGGTATCTAAAAAGTGATTTGCACGCCCTGTTCGCGCATAGCCGTCAGACGATAACGCAATGCGCGCGGCGTCATCCCGAGGCTTTCTGCCGCCTTGGCCTTATGCCCGCCAAACCGGCGGATGGTATCGATCACATGTTGGTATTCCGCCCATTTACCGCTCGCGCGAAGCGCTGCTTTACCGCTGACATCGGCCGCCATTGCGACAACCGGCACAGCTATTACATCGGAGGGGGCAGTCAAGCCCAAATCTTTCGGCTGGATAAACAGGCCATTACGCAACACCAGCGCGCGCTGCAACATGTTCTCCAGTTCGCGCACATTGCCCGGCCAGTTGTGGGCGATGAGCGCATCGCAGGCTGCTTGGGTCAATAGGTCATCGCGCTGTTCATGGGGTGCGTGTTTGCGAATCAGGCGATGCGCCAGCGGCAATACGTCGTCTTTGCGCTCGCGCAACGGGCTGATGTGTAAAGGGAGAACATCCAAACGGAACATCAAATCCGAGCGGAAGCGACCTTCAGCCACTTCCACCTGCAAGTCGCGGTTGGTGGCGGCGATGATGCGGACATTCAATGGAATTTCCTTATGGCCGCCGAGGCGCTCCACTTTTTGCTCTTGCAGGACGCGCAGCAGTTTGGCTTGCAGCGCCAGTGGCAGCTCGCCGATTTCATCGAGCAGCAAGGTGCCGCCATTGGCCAGTTCAAATTTTCCCGGTTGGGCGGCGGTGGCGCCGGTAAACGCGCCTTTTTCATGACCGAATAACAGGGATTCCAGCATTTGCTCAGGAATCGCCGCGCAGTTCACCGCAATAAAAGGGGCATCTTCAGTTGCTGAAAAACGGTGGATGTAGCGCGCCATCATCTCTTTACCGGTACCGGTTTCGCCGGTAATCAGGATGGGGGCATTGGCCATCGCAACCCGCTGTGCCATCGCCAATAAACGGCGCCCGGCGCGCGAGCGGGTAACAAAACATTCTTCTGCCGCCAGCGCCGATTCCTGACGTTGCAACAAAGCACTGAGCTGGCTGCCGCTAAAGGGCGCGAGCAAGTAATCCACGCAGCCCATTTCTAACAGGGCGGCGGCTTTTTCCTGATCTGCATATTCCACCACCGGAATAATGCTGAGCTGGGGGGCATCGGCAATCATGGCGCCAATGCGCGCAAACAATCCGGCACTGGGAAAGCTGCTGACAAATACAAAGACCATGCTGGCACTCGCGATCAGACCGGAACTCAACTCGCCAAAGTCAGCACAGTGCGTCAGCTTGCAGCCATTGCGCTCCAAACTGGCAGTGAGCAACGCGTGTGCGTCATCGCGGGTGCGGCTGAGAATCAGCACCTTGCGCGCAGCCTTAGTTCTACTGTCATCAAACAGCTGTTCACCAAAGAGTCGCTCGTTGGCAAATCTTTCGCTGCGGTAGCTTGGGCTTACATTCACTGCATGGCTTGAAGACATCACCGTCAGTCACCTTTCCTATCTAATAGCCATCTAAGTGTGGCTATTAGGTGTGGCTATGAATTTATGGATACTCATTAATTTTCATTAAAGTTTTTCGCCCTGGTGGTCGCCCTCTTTACCAAAGAAGGATGTGACGCATGACCAACACAAATGTGAACCACTTCATGTGCTCGAACATTAACAACTCCCCTCCAAACCACTAAATCAATTGAGATCAAATAAAATCAAACGGGCTAAAACCCGCTCAAAAACAGCTTTTGATATCTATTGATTTAATCTCCTGCACTACCCCCTCCTATACTCGCCCCACGTGATACAGATCACATTTGATCGCCAGTCCACAGACGTTAAGCACCATGACGCCCATTACCACGACGACCGTGAAGAGCACCATGACGACTAATACCAAAGTTCATCACAAGGTAGCCGCCGACCAGCTGACCCGGTTAAAGCCGCACAAGCTGGGGCGCCATTACCACAAGATTCCGCAGTTCATCCACGAGATCTCCAACAAGTATCCGCGGGTGATCAGCGACTATTTCTTGCGCAACTACCGGATCAATCTGGAATTGATGCGCGTACAGGTACATGAGCAGCGCGCCAGTGATGCCGAGTGCATCTACCGCTCAACGCTGGGCAAAGTCGGTTTTGCCATGGATCGCACCCTGCTCGCGGAAGTGTTGGAGTGCTACTACGGCGGCATCGGCCTGCCGAATCAGGATGCTCCGCCGGTCAGCATTTCCGAGCAGCGTATGCGCAGCCGTTTGGGGATCGATGTAGCGCAGATTTTTGCCCAGTCGCTGCTCGCCGGTGAAACCTTTGGCGATCTCAAGCCTTGGGAAAACGCCTATGAAGAAACCCTGTGGGAGTACATAGCCGAGTTCCAGTACCACAGCCATATCACCGGCAAGCAGTCTTCCCTCTTTATATATCTGGATACCCAACTGGTCGACGAACTGACCAGTCGCATGGCCAACCCCGTACCGGCGCCAACCGGCATCAGCCCGATCAACCAGATCATTCACCTGCCGGTAAAACTCAATTGTGTTGTTGCGGCCATGCAGATGCCGCTGTCGCAAGTGCTGGCACTGCAAGTGGGCGACATAGTGATGATGCGCATGCGCGAGCGCTGCGATGTGGAAATCAACCAGGAAAAACTCTTTCGCGGCGCCATGTTTGAAGATGACGGCGCACTCTTTTTAACCTCTCTGGAGAGCGTGAAAACATCATGAATAACCAATTCTCAGATAACGACTTTGACAACCTGATGAGCAGCGGCGACCTGGGCTTACCGCCGCTGGGGGAATCGGCACCGTTTAACAACAATGTTGATACAGCCCCTGCACCACAAGCACCGCAACAAGACCTGAGCTTCTTCGGCAAGATTCCGGTGAATGTCACGCTGGAGGTCGCCTCTACCGAAATCCCGCTCAAAGATTTAATGGAGGTGGATGTGAGCAGCGTGATCACGCTCGACAAACTGGCGGGCGAGCCGCTCGATGTAAAAGTCAACGGCGCACTCTTTGCCAAAGCCGAAGTGGTAGTAATGAATGGCAACTATGGTTTGCGCATTCTGGAATTGACCGGCACCGGCCTGAATGGGTTGGCTTCGTGATGCGCGTTCGTCATCTCATCGCCGCATTAGCACTCTTGTTACTGCCGTCGTTGTCGTTTGCAGCGGGCGGGGATATCACCCTGCTCAATGTCACCGACACCGCAACCGGCCAAGAGATGAGCGTCAAGCTGCAAATCCTGGTGCTGATGACGCTGCTCGGATTTTTACCCGCGATGTTGATGATGATGACCTGCTTTACCCGCTTCATTATCGTGTTGGCGATTTTGCGCCAAGCGATTGGTTTGCAGCAGAGCCCACCCAACCCGGTATTGATTGGTGTGGCCTTGTGTTTGACGCTGTTAGTGATGCGCCCGGTCGGCAACGAAATCTATACACAAGCTTATGTACCGTTTGAAGCGGATCAAATTACCTTGCAACAAAGTTTGACCGAAGGAAAACACATCCTCAGCCGCTTTATGCTCGCGCAGACCAGCACCAGTTCGCTCGACACCATGATCCAACTTTCCGGTGAAGCGCGCCCGAATGATTTAAAAGATCTGGATTTTTTTGTACTGCTGCCTGCATTTGTATTGAGCGAATTAAAAACCGCATTCCAAATCGGCTTTATGATTTTTGTGCCGTTTCTGGTAATTGATTTAATCGTCGCGAGCGTGCTCATGGCGATGGGGATGATGATGCTCTCGCCCATGATGATCTCCCTGCCGTTTAAATTAATGGTGTTTGTATTGGTGGATGGCTGGACTTTATTAGTCGGGACGCTCACGAGCAGCATCCAGCCGTTTTAGCAGCCCCCCTCATTAATCACACGAGAAGCACTCGAGAATAAAATCATGATGACTCCGGAAACAGCAACCGAATTAATTGCCAATGCGGTTTACATCACCGGTCTGGTGGTGTGTGTGTTGATTGTGCCCAGTTTGATCGGTGGTCTGATCGTGAGTATTTTTCAGGCCGCAACACAAATTAACGAACAGATGCTGAGCTTTTTGCCACGGTTGTTAATTACCCTCGGCATGTTGCTGTTTGCCGGCAACTGGATTGTGCAAACACTCAGCGATTTGTTTGTGCAGATTTTTCAACAAGCCGGCACCTTGGTCGGCTAGCGCCGGTTCATCATGACCAGCAGCGCAGCCCTCTTTGAATTCAGCCAGTTGATGCGCGACGCGCAGGCTTACTGGTGGCCGTTTTGTCGATTGCTGGCGCTGCTCAGCATGGCGCCGCTGTTCAACCATAAAAGTGTTTCTATGCGCGTGCGCGTGTTGTTAGCGCTGGTACTGACCTTTGCACTGGGAAAAATGTTGCCCGTGCCGCCCGATATAGAACCGCTCTCGCTCAAAGGCATTATGACCGCCTTCGAGCAAATTATTTTTGGCGTGATCCTGGGGCTGATGCTGCAACTGGTGTTCACCATTTTTATGCTGGTGGGCGAAGTAATTTCCGCGCAGATGGGCATGAGCATGGCACGCTACAACGACCCGACTAATGGCGTTTCGTCCTCATCCATCATCTACCAGTTGTATTTCATTCTGCTCGCGTTTTTATTTTTTTCCATTGACTGCCATTTATTAATCATCAGCGTGTTTTACCAAAGCTTTATGCACTGGCCAGTGGGTGGCGGTTTGCAATACCTTGGTATTGAGGCCCTGCTACGCGGTATTGCCTGGATGTTTTCAGCCGCCGTGTTAATAAGCTTGCCGATTGTATTTTGTATGACGCTGGTGCAATTTTGTTTTGGTTTGCTCAACCGTATTTCGCCCGCCATGAATTTATTTTCACTCGGTTTTCCCATCACCATTTTGGTGGGCTTGCTGTGCATCTACCTCACACTGCCCAACATGCCGCAGAGCTACTTGCATTTAACGCGTGAGCTGTTGGACACCATTGATCTTGTACTGCGTAGTAAGGCTTAGGAGGTAGTGGATGTCTGATGCCAATAGCTCGCAGGAAAAAACCGAAGAGGCCTCCGCCCAGAAACTCAAAAAGAGTAAGGACGAAGGCCAGGTAGCGCGCTCTAAAGATGTGGCCACCACCATCTCGCTACTGGCAACACTACTGGTATTGAAATACAGCGTCGGCTTTTATGCGGACAGCCTGCATGAAAGTTTCCGCCTGTCGTATATCAACTTCCACGAGTCCAGCTTGGGGCTCGATGATTTGCAAACATTATTGGCAAACAATTTAATATTATTCGGCAAAGTATTGTTGCCGCTGCTGATTACACCATTGTTGGTGGTTAGCCTATCGCTCATGCCCGGCGGTTGGGTATTTGCCAGCAAAAATTTTATGCCGCAATTCAACAGGCTGAATCCGATTAAGGGTTTGGGGAAAATCGTCTCGGCGCAAAACTGGATGGAATTATTCAAATCCATGCTGAAAGTGACGGTATTGCTATTAACCGCCTGGTGGTTGGTGATTGAAGCCAGTACACACCTGATTGAATTGCAGCGCAGCGATTTACCCGGCGCAATCGGCACTGCGTTTTCGATTCTGTTTAACACCACCCTTGCACTACTGGTGGTCTTTATTGTGTTCTCGTTTATCGACATTCCGCTACAGCGTTTTTTCTTCCTGAAAAAAATGCGTATGAGCAAGCAGGAAGTCAAAGAAGAACATAAAAATCAGGAAGGCCGCCCGGAAGTTAAAGCGCGCATCAAGCAATTGCAGCGGCAAATGTTGCAACGCCAAATTAATAAAGTGATCAAAGATGCGGATGTCGTTATCGTCAACCCGGAGCACTATGCGGTCGCACTTAAATACGATCTGAAAAAAGCCAAGGCACCTTATGTATTGGCAAAAGGTGTGGATGAACTCGCGCTCTATATGAAAAAGCTAGCGGCTAAACATCAGCTGGAAGTCATCGAGATGCCGCCACTGGCGCGCGCCATTTATTTCACCACGCGCATTAACCAACAAATTCCAGCGCCGCTCTACACCGCGGTAGCACATGTGCTGACCTATATTTTGCACCTGCGCGCTTACCGCCAGGGGCGCCGTAACAAACCGGTTTTACCGAATAATTTACCCATCCCGGCCGGCATGGCCAACAGGACTTAACCATGAACCTATCGTTTCTCTCCAGTTTCCGCAGTGGCCGCATTGGAATTCCGCTGCTGATTTTATCGATACTGGCGATGATCATATTGCCGCTGCCGCCGCTGTTATTGGATATTTTATTTACCTTCAATATCGCGGTGTCGATTCTGGTTTTGCTCACCAGCGTATCGGCAAAAAGTCCGCTGGATTTTTCGCTCTTCCCCACAGTGATTTTGATTACCACTTTAATGCGTTTATGTTTGAACGTTGCATCTACGCGCGTGGTACTGCTTGAAGGTCACACAGGCACAGACGCGGCCGGTAAAGTCATTGAAGCCTTTGGTGAAGTGGTTATCGGCGGTAATTTTATTGTTGGTATGGTGGTGTTCATGATTTTGATGATCGTGAACTTTATCGTAATCACCAAAGGTGGCGAGCGTATTTCCGAAGTCACTGCGCGTTTTACTCTCGATGCATTGCCCGGCAAACAAATGGCGATTGATGCTGACCTCAACGCCGGATTAATTTCACAGGAAGACGCCAAGCAACGCCGCCAACAAGTATCCAAAGAGGCTGACTTTTACGGCGCGATGGACGGTGCCTCCAAATTTGTACGCGGCGATGCGATTGCGGGCATTTTAATTCTGTTGATTAACCTGTTCGGTGGTTTTGCCATCGGCATGTTTATGTATGACCTGACCGCGGCGCAGGCATTTCAACAATTCGCGTTGCTCGCCATCGGTGACGGTTTGGCCGCACAAATTCCTGCACTGCTGCTTTCGACTGCAGCGGCCATTATTGTTACGCGCATCAATGAAAGTTCGGAAATTACCGATCAGGTTCAAGGCCAACTACTCGCCTCCCCCAGTACACTTTACACAGTCGCGGGTATTTTATTTTTATTGGGCGCGATTCCCGGCATGCCGCATCTGGCATTTTTTACCTTTGCAGGTTTGATTGGTTTTATCGGCTGGCGAACATCCCAAAGTCCGCAACCGGCCGATGCGTTGGATGAAGCCGAAGCCATCACCATCGCAATGGCACAAGAGCAAAATCAAAACATCGCGTGGGAAGATATTCCGGCAATCGAAACCCTATCCATTTCCCTCGGCTACAAATTGGTAGGCTTGGTTAATCAGGCCGCTGGTGCGCCTCTCACACAACGTGTACGCGGCGTGCGTCAAACACTATCGGAAAGCCTCGGATTTTTATTGCCGGAAATTCACATCCGCGACAGCCTGCGGCTCAAAGCAGCGCAATACAATATTTATATTAACGGCGAAAAAATTGATGGTGCAGAAATTCATGCCGACCGGCTGATGGCAATTCCCTCACCTGAACTTTACGGCGAAGTGGACGGCATTTTAGGAACCGACCCCGCTTATCGCATGCCGGTGGTTTGGATTTTGCCAGCTGAAAAAAGTCGCGCGTTGAATTTAGGTTATCAAGTCATTGATTGCGCGAGCGTGATCGCCACGCATTTAAATAAAGTGATTCGCGCGCACCTGCCCGATATTTTTAAACACGATGATGTCGATCATTTATTACAGCGCTTAACGCAACAAGCACCCAAATTGGCCGATGCATTAAAAAATCAATTGAGTCTCACACAACAGCACCGGGTGTATCGCCAATTATTACAAGAGGAAGTATCGCTGCGCGATATCGTGAGCATCGCCACTGCGTTAGTTGAAGGCAGTGAAAGCACTAAAGACCCGATCTTGTTAGCAGCCGATGTGCGTTACGCATTGCGCCGCAATATTGTCACCAGCATTGCGGGCGAACGCACCGAGCTTTCGGTATTTGTGCTGGATAATAATTTGGAAAACACTTTGCTCAGCGCACTCAGTATTGCCAAACAAGCGGGGCCAGTGAGCCTGGACAATATTCCGGTAGAGCCCAATCTGCTTAACCAATTGCAAACTACTATGCCGGTAGTGAAAGAAAAATTGCGCAAAGAAGGCCACCCGCCCATTCTCGCGGTAATGCCACAACTGCGCCCATTACTCGCCCGCTATGCGCGCGTATTCAGTCCCGGCTTGCATGTGTTATCGCAAAATGAAATTCCAGAAAAAGTCGGCGTCAATGTATTGGGAAGTTTGGGTTAAGCCGACAGACTGGCAGGCGGGGAATCTGCCTTGTCGGCTACAGTGCTTTCGATTGGATTGCGCTGGCTACGCAACTTTTTCACCATGTCAGTAAATCCTGCAGGCGGCTTCACCAGATAAAAACCGCCTGCGAAATTCTCGTGCTCCTCTTCGCTATCAGACCATCTGCAAATAGCATCCAAGGCAAACTGGGCGACGCCATTGTTGTGGATTGTCATGCGCATGCGCTCATCGCGCACAAAAGGTAAATCACTGAAAATTTTAATGCCAGATTCGGATACATCCCCTATGTAGCCAATTAATGCGCCATTGCGGGGATTGCTGACTTTAACTTGAACATGGGAAGGAAATTGCTGGCGACTGTGGTGACGCATGATGTTCAACCTCCATAGTAATGGTGCCAGAACAGCAAAAAAATCAGGGCAACCTAAATACCCTTATTGCGATGCGCTTATTGCCCTGTGAGTTTACTGCCGCGAGTTTTTCAGGTTGAAGAATACTCCTTCTTTTATGCAAATTGATGACTACCTCCTGCACTAATTAAACCTGCAAAAAAAATTTCAGCGCCTAAGCCCTATTTCCTGCGACAAAGACAAGCATTAGGAATATAAAAATGTTTTTTGAAGCCAAAAAATGTGTTGTTTTAAAAAAGTTCCGAATTAAACAGTTTTTTACTTTTAAAAATTGGAAATATTCATATCCCTTGAATATATTTATTGGGCATATTTCGTTGGCTTTTCGATAAGAAGCGACAATATGTCGCGTGAATTTGCAAATGGAATAAGTGGTGCTTGGCTTATCTCGATAATCAGGATCTGTAGCAGTTGCTTCAATATTGTTGCAACTTTTTTGCAGTAATGTTGGATGTCAATTCTGACGTATAGATCATCGCAATATCTGTTAACACACCCGTGACCGCCGGATGCGGTTTTGCAAAGGAGTTCATCATGTCCAATCCAAATCGTTGGAAGGGTTTGCTATTTGGCGCAACCGTGGCGATATCTGCCATGGCGTCAATTATCCCCTCCACTGCCCTCGCCCAATCTGGAAAAAAACCTAACATCCTCGTTATTTTTGGTGATGACGTCGGTCAAACCAATATCAGCGCCTATAGCCACGGCGTGGTCGGCTATAAAACTCCCAACATCGACCGTATTGCCAAAGAGGGCATGATGTTCACCGATTATTACGCGGAGAACAGCTGTACCGCCGGTCGCTCTACCTTTGTCACTGGCCAAACGGCGAAACGTAATGGTCTCTCTAAAGTGGGCTTACCCGGTGCACCCGTCGGCTTACAAGCGCGCGATATCACTATTGCAGAAGCGCTTAAAGCCCAAGGTTACGCCACTGGGCAGTTTGGTAAAAACCATCTTGGCGACCGTGACGAATACTTACCGACCAAACACGGGTTTGATGAGTTTTTTGGCAACCTGTACCACCTGAACGCCGAAGAAGAACCCGAGCGTCCGTACTGGCCGAAGGACAAAAACGATCCCTTTGTGAAGAACTTCGGACCACGCGGCGTATTACACACCACGGCCGACGGCAAGATTGAAGATACCGGCGCCCTTACTGCCAAACGCATGGAAACCATCGACGACGAAACCACCTCAGCAGCAATTGAATATATGAAGAAGCAAGTTGCCGCTGGCAAACCCTTCTTTACCTGGATGAACTTTACCCGCATGCACTTGTTCACCCACGTGCGTGATTCCATGCGCGATCAAGCTGGAATGCCCGGTAATGAATATGCTGACGGTATGCTGGAGATGGACGCCAACGTCGGCAAACTGCTCAAAGCCGTGGACGACTTGAAAATTGCCGACAACACCATTGTTGTCTTTACCACCGATAACGGGCCCAACCAATTCAGCTGGCCAGATGCAGCTACTACTCCATTCCGCAGTGAAAAGGACACCAACTGGGAAGGCGCCTTCCGTGTACCAGCTATGGTTCGCTGGCCCGGCAAAATCAAGGCAGGGGAAGTCACTTCTGAAATGTTCTCCGGTCTGGACTGGTTCCCCACGTTGTTGGCAGCAGCAGGCGACACCGACGTCAAAGAACGTTTGTTAAAAGGTGCATCCATTGGCGGTAAGAGCGGCAAGCTTCATTTGGATGGTTACAACCAACTCGACTTATTAACCGGCAAATCAGCAAAAGGCGCGCGCGAAGAGTTCTTTTATTTCAATGACGATGCGGAATTGGTAGCCATGCGTTTTGGTGATTGGAAAGCCGTATTCTGTGAACAACGCGCTCCCGGTGGCATGGAAGTATGGGCTAACCCCTTCACCTGTTTACGCCTGCCCAAATTGTTCAACCTGCGTATGGATCCGTATGAGCGGGCAGATGTGGTTTCTGACCAGTATTACGACTTCCAAACCAAGAACGTCTACCTGACAATCATGGCGCAAACACGCGCGGTTGAGCACTTGAAAACCTACATTGATTATCCACCAAGCCAATTGCCGGCTGAGTTTGGTATCAATTCAGTACAGCATGAAATCAACCAACAGATCGAAGCTAAACTCAAAAAATCCAAGTAAGTACTCGAAGGCTACTTCCACTGGAAGATAGCCATTCGCCCTATGCCATGGAAATGGCATAGGGCTTTGAATTCCCTGTTCAAGCCGTTACCAGCGTTTCTGACCCGTGACCGCCGGATGCGGTTTTTGTAAAGGAGTTAATCATGTCCAATCCAAATCGTTGGAAGGGTTTAGTATTTGGCGCAACCGTGGCGATATCTGCCATGGCGTCAATTATCCCCTCCACTGCCCTCGCCCAATCCGGAAAAAAACCCAATATCCTCGTTATTTTTGGTGATGATGTCGGACAGTCCAACATCAGTGCATATACCCATGGAATTGTCGGTTACAAGACGCCCAACATCGATCGCATCGCCAAAGAAGGCATGATGTTCACGGATTATTACGCCGAGAACAGCTGTACTGCTGGACGCTCGACCTTCATCACTGGTCAATCTGTTTTCCGCACCGGGCTGAGTAAAGTGGGCATGCCAGGTGCACCGGTCGGCTTGCAAGATCGGGACGTCACCATCGCCCAAGCACTGAAGTCGCTGGGTTATAACACCGCCCAATTCGGCAAAAATCACCTCGGCGACCAGGATCGCTTTCTCCCGACCAAACATGGCTTCGATGAGTTCTTCGGCAACCTCTACCATTTGAACGCCGAAGAAGAACCCGAGCGCGACTACTGGCCTAAAGACGATAAAAGCTTTTTGGATTTTTATAATCCGCGTGGCGTAATTCATTCCACCGCCGATGGCAAGATTGAAGACACAGGCGCGCTGAACAAGAAACGCATGGAGACCATCGACGATGAAACTACCGGTGCTGCGATCGACTACATCAAGAAGCAGGCACAGGGCGACAAGCCGTTCTTTGTGTGGATGAACTTCACCCGCATGCACGTGTTCACGCACGTACGCCCCGAATTCCGTGGCAAGGCTGGTCTCGGTGCAGGCCATGAGTATGCAGACGGTATGTGGGAAATGGACCAGAACGTTGGCAAGCTATTGAACACGTTGGATGAAGCGAAGCTGACCGACAACACTATCGTTCTCTTTACCACAGACAATGGCCCCAACTTCTTCTCATGGCCGGATGCTGCCAATACGCCGTTCCGCAGCGAGAAGGACTCGAATTGGGAAGGAGCTTTCCGCGTACCTGCCATGATTCGCTGGCCAGGCAAAATCAAAGCGGGCGAGGCCACCAACGCCCTCTTCTCCGGCCTCGACTGGTTCCCAACCTTAGTTGCTGCCGCGGGTGATACCGGGATCAAAGACAAGTTGCTGAAAGGCACCTCACTCGGCGGTAAAACGGCCAAGGTTCATTTAGACGGTTTCAACCAACTTGACCTGCTGACCGGTAAAACCGAGAAGAGCGCGCGCAGCGAGTTTTACTACTTCGACGACGATGCCGATCTGGTGGCCATGCGCTACGACGTTTACACCCAAGGAGCAACAGCACCAACGGCCTGGAAGATCGTATTCTGCGAACAGCGCGAGAAGGGCTCATTGATGATCTGGGCCGAACCCTTCACCTGTCTGCGCGCGCCCAAGTACTTCAACCTGCGCATGGATCCCTATGAGCGAGCCGACACTGGGCCAACCAACGGGTACTTCCAGATCCAGACCGAAAACCCCTATCTGTTCATCGATGCGCAACGTCGGGCGGCAGCTTTCCTGAACACCTTCATCGAGTACCCGCCAAGCCAGATCCCGGCCAGCTTTACGATCGACCAGATTGAGGCCGATGTGAAACGCAAGGTCATGGACAAGATGAAAGCGGGCAAGACCAACTGATACTCACCTTCGGGATGAGTTACCACGAGCCATCAGGTGATCCAAGTCAATCACACCTGATGGTCTCTACACCCGATGCCATGGCTGGCATCGGGTCTGTTCTGTAAGTAAATAAGGTCTGTGTCATAAGAGGAAGAAAATGACGACATCACGTCACGCGGCTGTACTTGAAACACCTAGGTTAGTAACACTGGCCGATTCCATGCGAATACACATTTCCCTTCCCCTTGCCGCCAGCCTGCTCTTTATTTCCGGCGTTGCTTCACTGGCTTATCAGCTACTCTGGGTCAAGCAGCTGTCACTCATTGTCGGCGTCGAAGTTTATGCCGTCACTATCGCCGTGAGCGCCTTTTTTGGCGGGCTTGCCTTGGGCAGTTATGTGTTTGGTCGCTGGATCGAACGCTTGGTACAAAATTCCCACGCCCCGGTTCGGGTGTATGCCCAACTCGAATGTGGCATTGCCGTATTGGCGGTAGCGACTACCTACGCGCTGGGCGCCGCGCCTGAAATGTTCGCACGCTTGGAAAATCACCTTGGGGTCGCTGCATGGCTGTTGCCCATGCTGCTGGTGGCGCTCCCTGCTACGCTGATGGGCGGCACACTGCCGGTTATGATGAAATCCCTAACTGCGCACAAACATAACGTTGGCGCCAATGGCGGCGGGCTTTATGCCGCTAACACTGCCGGTGCCATTGTGGGAGCGCTGGCCGCCCCCTTGTTATTGATCCCGACATTTGGAGTGCACGGCGCCGCTCTGGCCGCTGCTGCGCTCAATCTCCTCGGTGCTGTTCTCGCGCTCCTGTTGCTACGCAACCCGGCCGCAAAACCCGCTCCAAAATCAACTATCACACCAGCAAAATCCTCCCCACTAAATGCAATCGCTAACGGACAAGGCGCTAAAACAGCACTGGTGCTGTATGCCCTCGCCGGTGGTGTCGCCTTGGGTTATGAGGTGATTTGGTCGCAATTGATTGTGCAATTTATGAGCACTCGCAGCTTTGCCTTTGCTATCGTCCTGGCAACCTATTTACTGGGATTGGTGATTGGTAGCGCCCTGTATGCACGCCGAGCCGACCGCATCAGCGACCCTTGGGGCATGTTTGGCATGTTGTTGACTGCAGCTGGGCTTATCGCCCTGCTTGAAGTGACCTTGCTCGGCGGTTGGCTGGTACTCCTGCAAACCCAGGCCGAAGCGCTGATCCAATCATCCACCGGTAGTTTGCAAGCCGCTATGGGTACGCGGTTTGCGGTTGTCGCCCTGTGTATTGTGTTTATCCCCACCTTGTTATTGGGCGCGGCCTTCCCGCTGGCATTGCGTTTGAGTGTTGATGCAGGGCATGCCGGCCGCGACTTGGGCAAGGTCGTCGCACTTAATACCTTGGGCGGTATCCTGGGCACTGTGGTGTGCGGTTTTGTGCTTATCCCTTGGCTGGGATTGGTACATAGCCTTGCAGCGCTGGCGTTGATGGCGTCAATCATTGGCCTGGTCGCGGTATTTCGCGGTGCAGGTAAATCAACGTCGAGCGCCACCGATGCACGTAATATGCGCGCGCGCTATACCGTCACGATTATGGCGGGGTTAGTGCTGGTCGCCGCTGTTTTTACTCCCGCCGACCGGCTCGCCAGCCTGCAAAACAAGGTGCGCGGCGGTGCGTTGGTCGCCTATGAGGAAAGCCGTGGCGGTACAGTTGCAGTAGTCGAGCAAAAGCGCGGGGAAAATACCTTCCGGCGGCTCTATATCAACGGTGTATCCAACTCGGGCGATACCATGACCTCGCTGCGCTACATGCGCTTGCAAGCCTTGTTGCCGCTGCTGATCCATAAGGGTGAACCCAAATCCGCACTGGTGATTGGCTTGGGCACCGGCATTACCAGCGGCGCACTGTTGCGCTACCCCGGACTCGAGCAGCGCGTGGTCGCAGAACTCGTGCCTGCGGTGGTGCGCGCGGTGCCGCAATTTCAAGGGAACTATGCAGTCACATCGGACCCGCGTATGGATATTCGCCAGCGCGACGGCCGGCGCGAGCTGATGAGCAGTACCCAGATGTATGACCTCATTACCCTTGAACCTCCGCCCCCCTCGGCGGCCGGCGTGGTTAACCTCTACTCCACCGATTTTTACCAGCTCGCGGCCAAACGCCTGCAACCGGGCGGCATGGTCGCCCAGTGGCTACCGCTTCCGACCCAAAACGATGCCGATACGCGCTCGCTGGCGCGCAGCTTTCTTGATGTTTTTCCCTATGTATCCGTGTGGACGACAGAGCTGCACGAAATGATGTTGGTCGGCTCACTTGACCCCATCGAGCTGGACGTTGCGCGCATCAACCAACGGTTCAGCCAAGCGGAAGTCGCACAAGCCCTGGGGGATGTGGGAATTAGCTCCACAGCCGCGCTGCTCGCCACCTGGGTCACCGATCGCGCTGGATTGGAAAGCTATGTCGCCAATGCCCCCGCAGTGACTGATGACAGGCCGCGCATTGAATACGCCCCTTGGGTCAAGCCCGGCGAAGTGCGAATCAGCCTGCCGCGCCTGCTCGACACTTACACCCCCGCCCCGCTACAAGGGGCTGATACTGAGTTCAATGCCCAGCTGGAAGCAGAACGGCAGACGCTGATGCACTTTTACGCAAGCGGGATCGCGGCCTACAGGGGCGACCGCAAAGCATGGGTCGATAACTTGCGCTATGTGGTAGCCAATGACGGCCTGAATCCCTATTACAGTTGGTTTACCGGAGGAGCGGCAGAATGAGTGCGCACAGCGACATACTTGCATTAAAGGAACGTATTGCCACATCCATCATCGGTCAGGAAAACGTTATCGACCAGATGGTGCTGGGCTTGTTGGCCAATGGCCATATTTTGATGGAAAGCTTGCCTGGCCTCGCCAAAACCCGCGCAGTCAAAAGCCTTGCCAAAAATCTGGATGCGCAAATGCGCCGCATCCAATTCACGCCTGACCTGTTGCCCTCGGATATCACCGGCACCGAAGTGCTGCATCAGGACAATGGCCAGAACATTTTCCGGTTTGAACCCGGCCCCTTGTTCGGCAACATCGTGCTCGCCGACGAAATCAACCGCGCCCCCGCCAAAGTGCAGGCCGCACTGCTGGAGGCGATGGAGGAGCGGCAGGTGACGGTGGCAGGTAAAACCCATGTGCTGCCGCCCTTGTTTATGGTGCTGGCAACGCAAAACCCGATCGAGCAGGAAGGCACCTACCCGCTGCCGGAAGCCCAAACCGACCGGTTTCTAATGAAGGTTCTGGTGGATTACCCGGACGCTGACAGCGAATGCAGCATCCTCACACTGGTGCGCACCGAGGAGGCAAAAGCCGCCGCAACAGGTTCATCGCCATCAGCTGCGCCCATAGCCCCTATCGCCATAGACTCAGTGCTCAGTGCCCGCCGGGAGATCAGCCAGATCCGCGTGGCCGACACTGTTGCGCGCTATATCGTCGATATCATCAACGCCACCCGCAGCCCAAAAAAATACGACGACCAACTCGCCAACTGGCTACAACTAGGCTCCAGCCCGCGTGGCGGCATCGGCCTTGACCATGCGGCGCGCGCGCATGCTTGGCTCGCGGGACGCGATTTTGTCTCGCCCGACGATGTTCGTGCCGTCGTCCATCCGGTGCTGCGCCACAGGTTGATGCTCTCTTACGACGCCAATGCCGATGGCATTAGTGCCGATCAGGTGCTCGACAAGCTATTGCAACTGGTTGCCGTTCCGGCCTGAGGTCTAGCATGAGCATCAATGTCCCCCCGGCCGATGGCAGCATTTTTGTCTCACTCAATCACCTGGTGCGCCTGGAGCATCGCGCGCAGGGGCTCAGTTTTTTGCCCCATCAATCACGGCGCAGTGTATTGGCGGGAAAACACAGCTCGCGTATGCGCGGGCGCGGTTTGGATTTTGAAGAAATTCGCGCCTATGTTCCGGGCGACGATTTACGCACAGTGGATTGGAAAGTCACCCTGCGCACCGGCCGGCCGCAGGTGCGCGCCTATACCGAAGAGCGCGACCGCCCGATGTTGCTGGTGGTCGATCAATCCATGTCGATGTATTTCGGGTCTATACGTGCGATGAAATCGGTCATCGCCGCTGAACTCGCGGCCTTGATGGCATGGTCAGTAGTGGCCGCCAGTGACCGAATTGGCGCCATTGTCTTTGACGATATCAATATCACTCGCATGCGCCCGCAGCGCAGCCGCAACCATGTCCATGCCATTTTGGGCGCTGTCGCCAAAGCCAACGCCGGTTTGAGCGCCGACACCGAAGTGAGCATTAATCCGGGACAACTCAACAAAGCACTGGAAACCGCGCTGGCACTCAACACCCACGACCATATGATTTGCGTGATCAGCGATTTTGCCGGCACCAATGAACGCACCCGCCAGTTATTGCGCGAACTTACCGCCAAGAATGATGTGATCGCCGCTTTGGTCTACGACCCAACCGCATTGGATGTAAAGGCTGGCGGGCACATTGTCGTCACCGGTGGCGACTTGCAAATCGAACTGGATATGGGCGAACACTCACGCATGCGCAGCTCGCTCAATGAACATTTTGCGGCGCGCATGGAGTCGGTACACGAATTATTAAGGCGCAGCGGCGTGCCCTTGATGATGTTCAATACCGCGCGCGATAGCGCCGATCAGCTCCGGCAAATGCTTGGCCGCCCATTATCGGCTCATGCATCAGCCCAGACGCCACAGGTAGCGAATCATGGCTGATTCCAACCTCATTTCTGCCACGGCGACAGGCGAACCAGCAGCACCAACGCTGGATGCGCTCAAGGAATTACCGCTTCCGCCTGTCGTTCCCTATACCCCCCATACCATCGGCTGGGCGATTCTCGCCGGCATTCTGGTGCTGCTGATTCTGTGGAGTCTATGGCGTCGCCATAAACGGCGCCTCGCCAATCGCTACCGCGTAGAAGCACTCGCGGAATTGGACCAAATCGAACAGGCCTTGGGCACGGAGCCCATCGCCGCCACACGCTTGCCGGTATTGATCAAGCGCGTTGCCCTGACCTGCGCACCGCGTGCGGATATTGCCTCGCTCAGCGGTGATGCCTGGCTGCAATGGCTGGAGGCCAGCCTGCCGCAGGCCGGTTTTCTGGACGCGCCGGGCAAACTTATACCGGCCTTGGCCTATGGCTCGCCGCCTACCAACACGCAAGAGCTGAGCGCGCTGCTGACACTGACCCGACGCTGGATTAAGGAGCACCATGTTCGCGTTTGAATATCTGTGGGTTTTTGTCCTCTTGCCATTGCCGCTGCTCGCGTGGTGGCTGTTTCCACCGCATCGCGAGCGGAGCCAGGCGGTGCGTGTACCTTTCTTTGAACAGGCAGCAGCGGTCACTGGCATAAAACCCCAACAGGGCGCCGTTGAACGTCGCGCTAACTGGGCGCAGCGTCTGCTAGGGCCACTGTGCTGGGTGTTGTGTATTGCGGCGTTGGCGCGGCCGCAGTGGGTGCAACCACCCATAGAACATGTTGAAGCAGCGCGCGATCTGATACTGGCGATTGATTTGTCGCAGTCGATGGAAGCGCGCGATTACACGCTCGCCGGCCAGCAAGTGGATCGCCTGACCGCTGTCAAAGCCGTGGTCGATGACTTTATCCAACGCCGCGCGACCGACCGCATCGGCTTGATCGTGTTCGGCCAATCCGCATTTCCCCAAGCGCCGCTAACGCTGGACCACGAAACCGTGCGCCTGCTGTTGGCAGAAACCCGCACCAACATGGCCGGGCCGCAAACGGCTATCGGCGATGCGATTGGGGTAGCAATCAAAATGACCGAGAAATCCACCAACAGTGAAAAAGTGCTGGTACTACTCACCGACGGCAATGATACCGCCAGCCGTTTACCGCCCGAGCGCGCGGCGGAAATCGCCAAAGAACACAAGATCACCATCCACACCATTGGTATTGGCGATGTGCACGCGGAAGGCGAAAACAAGGTTGACCTGAATGCCCTGCAGCAGATTTCGGCGGCCACGGGCGGGCGCAGCTTCCGCGCCGAAAACCAGGGTGAACTGGAACAGATTTACACCACCATTGATGGCATCACCCCCGATAAAGCCAAACGCCTGCAATACCGCGCGCGCATCGACCTGTTCTGGGTTCCGCTGGCCATCTTCGCCAGCCTGCTGGCGTTCTATCACCTTATTGAACTGCTGCTGGCCAGTATGCGGCGCTCCGGTTCCTCCAACCCACGAATGACGTCGGGAGGCCAGTGACATGGATATTGCCGCTTTCCACTTTTTGCGCCCCTGGTGGCTAGTACTGATTCCGCTTGCGGTCGCGCTTTGGTGGCTGTGGCAGCACCAATCCAACCCGACCGCCAAGTGGGGCAAATTGATTGCACCGCACTTGTTGCATGCGCTGCTGGTGGGTGAAAAATCCAACTTCCGCATCAAGCCTATCCATTTGGTCAGTGGGGCGCTCATTCTTACCAGCCTCGCCATCGCCGGTCCTACGTGGGAGAAAGAACAACCGCCCTTCTCGCAAGACAAAGCGCCGATGATTATCGCCATCGATCTCTCCCGCTCGATGGACGCCACCGACATATCCCCCACCCGCTTGGAGCGGGTCAAACAGAAAGTGAGCGACCTTGCCAAGTTGCGCCCGGGAGCGCGTACCGGCTTGGTGGTTTATGCCGGCACTGCACACATGGTGGTACCGCCAGCGGAAGACCCGGCGATTATGCAAATTTTTCTGGATGCGCTCACCACCGACCTGATGCCCGTCGCCGGTAAAAATGCCGCTGCCGCGCTGGCTGAAGCCGAAAAGTTGTTAGGCAAGGAAGATGCGCCCGGCACTGTGCTGTTTTTCACCGACGGTTTTGATACCAGCCAGATTCCCGCATTCCGCGCCGTTGCAAAACAAGGGGCGCACCAGATTTTGGTACTCGCCGCCGGTACTGCCCAAGGCGGGCCACTGCGCAGCCCCAATGGCGAGGTGGCCGTCGATAGCGATGGGCGCCCTATCACCGGCAGTTTCGATAGCAAAAGCCTCAAACAATTATCGAGCGAAGCCAATATCCCGCTCGCCAGCCTGACCCTGGATGACGACGATATGGACTGGGTGCAAGGCCGCGCGCAGACGCATATGCAACAAGTCGAAGCGAAAAATAACGACCTACGCTGGAAAGAATCCGGCTATTGGCTGAGCATTCCGATTGCGCTGCTGGCGCTTGTCTGGTTCCGCCGTGGCTGGGTAGTCCATTGGTGTCTAGTTCCCTGGTGGGTAGCGCATTGGTGTATAGGATTCGTTTTTATCGCCAGTCTCGCGGCGCCCACTCCCGCCCAAGCAGCCACCTTTTCCACGCAAAGCCTCGCCGATTTATTCCTCACCCCCGATCAACAGGGGCGCTGGCATTTTGCCCACGGTGACTACCTCAAAGCCGCTGACCACTTTGCTGATCCACGCTGGAAAGGTTTGGCCTACAGCAAAGGCGGTAAGTACCAGGAGGCGCTCGGGGAATTTGCCAAGCTCAACTCCGCCGAAGGCTATTTTGAAATGGGCAACTGCTACGCGCGCCTGCAACATTATCCCGAGGCAATCAAAGCTTTTACCCTGGCGTTAAAAACCCAAGGGGAATTTCCGGAAGCCGAAGCCAATCGCACACTCGTCAAAGCCTTGCTTGCAGAAAAAAAGAAGAAAGAGGATGACAGCGAAGAAGCTCCTGACGTTGATCCGGACGAAATCAAATTCGACAACAAAGAAAATAAAGGCAAAGACACCCAAGTCACTGAGCAGCAGTTGCGCAAACAAAATGCCGATATGTGGATGCGCAACCTTAAAACATCGCCGTCTGATTTTTTGCGCATGAAGTTCAGCTTGCAGGCCGATGCCAGCCTCCCCGATTTGCCATCTGAACACTTACCATCTGAACAACAAAGACAGCAACAAGAACAACAACAGAAGGAACCGCAACCGTGAACAAACAGGCCGGTTTTTTATTGCGCGGGATTGCGCTGTTAACGCTCGGTTTATGGGTAGCAATGCAAAGCGTTGCCCAAACGCCAAATGCTGAGCCAGCACCAAAAGTGATGGTGCGCGCGGCGTTGGACAATACTGATCCGGTGGTCGCGGGCCAACAGGTGCATTTGACGGTGGATGCGATGACCACAACCTGGTTTACCCAAGCGCCGGTCTATCCGGATATCAAAGCACCCAATGCCGATATAGTGTTGCAGGATCAACGCTCGCAAAATTTCAACGAAACCATTGGCCAGGACAAGTGGTTTGGCGTGTCGCGCACCTATGTGGTTACGCCCACTGGCGGAGGCGATATTGTCATCCCCGCCTTTGAGGTTGTTATGCATGCGGGGCAAAGTGAAACTCCACTCAGCGCAAAAACAACGGCGCTAACACTGGCGGTAAAACCCATGGAACGCCCCGCAGGTGCCGGCAATTTGTTGGTATCAAACGAGGTAAAAATCATCCAGACATTGGATAAAAAAATCGACGAAATAAAAGTGGGCGATGCAATAACCCGCACCATCGAAATCCAGGCCGCAGGTGCGCAGGGAATGTTGGTTCCACCTATAACCTTCGTCAGCATCGACGGGCTTGCGATTTATCCCAAAGCCGCCACGGTGGATAACGCCATCAAAAACAGAAATGGTTTTGTCAGCGGTAGCCGGATCGATGCGGCGACTTATGTCATCCAGAAAAAAGGCAAATACACCCTGCCCGAAGTAGTGGTGAACTGGTGGAACCCCGCAACCGGAAAAGCAGAAAAAGCGCGCGCACCAGCGGTGGAATTCACCGCAAAATCAAACCCCGATTACAAAACCGAGTTCTCCCTACCGCAAGATACGGCAAGCAACATACATCGATTTTTAAACTGGCATTTAATCGGTCTGCTGATCGGCGCGGCGCTGTTGTTGTGGTTGGCTATTTATTTGCTGATGCAATATGTACCGCGACTAATCCACCACTGGCATGCGTGGAAAGCCGAACAACAAGAGCGTTACGCCGCATCAGAATTAGCCGCGTTTAAACACCTCGAACAGGCAATTAGCACGGGCGATGCCGGCCACATTTATTCAGCATTATTGAACTGGGCGGAACACCCACAAAATCGACAAAGTTTGGATGGGCTTTGCAAAAACAATCCTGAATTGGCCACGCAAATTAACGCATTGCGTGCTGCGCTTTTTGGTACGGCGGAGCTGACAGATTCAAATCACTGGAATGGCTCGGCGCTGTTGCAAGCAGCGACTCAATTTCGGCAGAAGCAGCACAGCATTGATCATACCGGCACCCGCTTGGAACCACTGAATTTGGCGTGATCGATAAAACAATGTGAACGCCGCAGACTCATTCTGCTGCATCACCATTGTCAGTTTCACCGCGCTGAATGCGCATTTTTTCCACCATCAATGTGAATTCGTCTGATGGCTGCTCCAAAATAAAACCCGCTTCAAAGTAACCGGTTTTAGCATTCACACCCGACCATCTGCAGGTCACACTCAAATCAAACTGCAAGGTCTCATCTTCTTTCACACGCATACGCAAACGCAGCGACATCAAAGTGCCGACATCTATCGCCGTATCACTGAGCAATTTAAGGCCGGTTTCCGATACATCGCCCACATAGCCAATCAATGCCCCGGTTTTAGGGTCGATGACCTTCACACGAAAAATAGAGCGAAATTGCAGGCGGCTTTGGTAGCGCATAGTGATCAAACCCGATTAGCAAGTGAACGGAAGAAGCGGGACAAAAAACTTTTATAGTTAGATGAAAAGAGCGACACAAAAAACGAAAAACTTAAATCCTCCCCGATAAAAACAACAAACCCCGCATAGGCGAGGTTTGTAAGGGTATTCCAGCGGCGAACGGCGTTATTCGCTTGCGTTGTGCAACATGGTGTTTAGCCCTTCCAGATCGGCGCGGGCGACAGCGCGTTGATCCAGTTTTTCGCGCGCCGCCTGGGGCAAATCGGTGTATTGGATAACACCGCGATCGACCAGTACATTCACTACATCTTCCAGCACGCGCACCAGTTCAAGGTCGGTGGAGTTGAGGCTCTCCAAACGTGCTTTGACTTCCTCGCGCATTTTCAGCCAGGTTTGCAGCTCTTCACTTCCCACTGCGATGTGTTCACTTCCCTCGAAAGGCTGCTGTTCTACCCGCAACAAATGACCTTGCGCATCGCGCTCTACATACACCATTGCCTTCTTCCTCCAGCACCTTGTTATTAACATTCCCAAGGATGTTACAAGGTTTCCCATACGCTGAACACCACCGCTGCCGGCAGGTATAGCGTCGCTGTGGAGGCTGTCCGTGTTTACGTCATGGGAGCGCGATTGCAGGCCGCTCATGGTAGTTAACCTCTTTGAGTGTATGCCACTGTGTTGTTTGCCCCTTTTTTTGAGATGAGCGGAGCCCTGCCCGATCAACGCGGGCTATTAAAATCGTAAATCGTTGAGTAATCAGGACAGCAGGCTGACCACCGCGAAGCGCGTCAATTGCGCCTGGGCGATAACCGTTTGTGTCACTGCTGAATAACTGGAAGCCTTACGCCCATTGATGTTAAACACCGCGCTGGCAAAATTGAGCGCCCATTGTTTTTCATCCTGACTTTCCTGTCGGGCAAGAAACTCGCGCACATCCTCCTGGCGTTGACTGAGTTGCTGGCGCAGGGTGCCAATGCGATCAAGCGCGGCGACAACTGAGTCCAACAGCTCGCGCAATTCGCGCGCGCTTTCCTGGGATTGTGCTTGTGCCTGAGCGGGGTTAAAGCCCAGTAAACCTTCTTCCTGCGGCTTGACCTGGGCACTGGCAGCGGCAAAAAGCTTGCCCTCGCCTTTGACCTTGAGCTGGTCTTTTAGCGCCTGCCAATCGTTTTCCGGCATGGAAAATTTCAGCGCGCCCTGCGCATCCAACTCGGCGCGAATCCCCGCGCTGCCCAAGCCCGCATTGAGGTTGCGCAGCACCTGTTCGTCGCTCATCGCTTCATCGAACACTACCGCGAGCGGTTCAGCCAGAGCGCGCCCGGCGGTAAACACCAGCGTCTCTTTGCCCGAGCGCTTGATGGTTTCTATGGATTCCAACCCCGGCAGACTAAAGCGGCTGCGCAGCGGCTCGTTTAAGCGCAAATTAAAATTCGCGTCCAGGCTTTGGCCAGTGCGTTTACTGCGCTCATCCAGCAGGATATTGACCTGCTGCACGCCGCGCACGATTGCCTCGCGCTCGTTGCTACTCGCCGAACTCAATTGACGGCTAATGCTGAGTTTGACCGCCGACAACTGCTCCGCCAGATCGCCCAAATAGCGGCCGGTCGCCTGCATGGATGACAACTGTTGGTTGAGCTGCAGGTTGAATCCACCCCGAGTGCCACTAGTGCGCGCATTGGCATGCACCTCTGCCGCCGTCGCCACCGGTGCCGGTTGATTGCGGCTATCCGGTGTAGGTTGCAAGCGGGAACGACTCCGGGCTTGAGCTTGCGCCTGACTATTAGCGTCAAGCGTGCTGGAAATTCCGGTCTGCTTTTCAATTTTCATCGATCAGGCTCCCCGCTTAGAGCAGGCTAAAAAGCGACAATTCGTTAATCTTCAAATAGGTCTTCTGCGTCGCCTGCAATGCCAATTGGTAGTTGTTGAGGTCGATGGTCGCGCCAGCATAATCCAGCTGCGATAACTCCCCTTCAATCTTCTGGTTTACCAGCGACACTTCATCGTTGCTATTGCTGAGCAGCGTGAGGGTATTCTGGCGGCCACCCAACTCGGTGATATTGCCGAGCAGGCTGCTGTGGGTGTCATCCAACTGGACAATCGTCGCGCGCACCTGCGCTCCCACCGCCGGATCAGACGCATCGAGCGCCGGATCTTTAAGCATGGCAACCAGATCGTGCAGCCCGTTGAGCATATCCATCCCCGCACCGAACACATTCATCGCGGTCACGTTTTCTTCCACCAGTACCCCATTGGCCACGGCCGCTTGGCGATACTTGTCATTGCCGGTCACGGAATAGGTTTCGGTAGCAGCGTCGTAATTCACAGCCGGTGTATCGCTCAGAGTGCCGGAGAACAAGTAACGCCCCTCTTCGTCGCGTACATTAGTCGCGGCAAACAAGGTCTTTTCGATGTTCTCCAACTCGCCCGCAATCGCGGCCAGATCTTCGCTGGTGTTGGAGCCATTCGCGGCCCACAGCAAGCGGTCACGCACATTGAGCATAGCGTCGGAAATGGATTTCAGGTTAGCTTCCTGGGTGGAGAGGCTGCTGGATACGTTGTCGATATTCTTGCGGTACTGATCGAGACTCGCCTCTTCGCGCTGCACCCGCATCACGCGCACGCTGGAGATAGGATCATCCGACGGCAGCAGCAGGCGTTTATTGGTCGCCAACTGTTGCATGATCTTGCCCAGCTGTGCCGAGTTGCCATTCATGGAGTTGTGCATGGTGGCGGTGATCTGTGCATTGGTAATCCGCATGGGCTGCCTCTTTTTAATCAAGTCTGTTTAAGCAAATCTAAAATGGTACTGACCGAATCCCGCTCGCTGGCCTTACTTGCTGGTATTAGAAGGCCGCGAGCATGTCCGCAAATAATTGGTTGGCGGTGGAGATGACTTTCATATTGGCTTGATAGGCCTGTTGATAAGTCATCAGGTTTACCGCTTCTTCATCCAGGCTCACCGCGCTCACGCTGTCGCGCTGGGCCTGCGCCTGCTGGGTTACCGTAGTGGTGGAACTGAGGTCGGCCTGGTTCTGGCGGCTGTTGCTCGCCACTTGGCCAAGCAACCCGGTGTAGGCATCGTTCAAGCTGACCGAGCTGCCATTCACGGTGATGTTCTGGTTTTTGATCGCCAGCAATTCCAATAACACCTCGTTGTTACCGGTCTCGCCCGCCGTTGAAGAAAACGCCAGCGCCTCCGGGGTCATGCTATTGACCTGCAACAGCTTGGTTGCGCTGGTGGGGTCATAACTCAACAGCGGCGCGCCGGGGTTACCCGCCAAATCAAAACCGCCGGTCAAAATCGTGTTGACCTTGTCGGCAAACTGGTCGGCCATTTCGTGCAGGGCGGCCATGTTGGGGCGGAAATCGCCGTATTCCACATCATATAAACCGCCAAAAGCACCGCCAAAACCATCTTGTTTTAGGGGAAAGGTGGTGCCGAGGAATGAGAGCGACACTTGCTGCTCCCCGGTCATGGTGACCGCGATTTGCAGCTGCCCTGCGGAGATCCCCGAGACCAGCGGCTGGCCGTTGGAGAGCGATACATTGAGCGCACCATCGGGGGTTTCATTGACGCGAATAGAGGCAAACTTACTGAGGTTGCCAATCAAACTGTCGCGATGATCGCGTAACGCGGTGGTATCGCCCTTGACCGCTTCGGTCTCGACAATCTTCTTATTGAGCTTGGCAAGGTTGTCGGTCAGGCCGTTAATTTCGGTCGCCATGGCCGAGCGCTGTTCTTGCACTGCCTGCACCTGGGCGTTGATGTTGCTGCTCAAGCCGTTAAAGCGCTGGGCAAGGTTGCCCGCTTCGGCCAGCACTTGTTGGCGCAGGGCAATGGAATTGGGAGTAGCGCTGGTTTCACTCAGAGCGGCAAAAAACTGGTCCAGGCCGATACTGATGCTGGAGCCTTCACCGGCCATCAACCCTTCCAGCGCAGTCAGATATTCCTGCCGGGCACCGTAATAATTTTGCTCGGTAGTCGCGCGCCAAAGTTGCTGGTTTTTAAACTCACTCGCCATGCGGCGGATGCTGCTTACCTCTACCCCGCCGCCCACATTCAAACCGCCGGGGCCAGACATGGACTGGGTGACGGTATTCAAACGGCTAAAGCCGGGGGTGTTTACATTGGCGATATTCTGCCCAGTAGTCGCGATGGCCACTTGCGCGGCGCGCACGCCGCTCAGGGCGATATTGTTTAATGAACTCATAGTTATCTCATCCTGCCCTTGGCTTGGATTGCGTCAGTCCGCTCGCCCTATTCCGCTGCTCTTACTGCTCTTGGGTTGGATAACGCCAAAGGCGCATATCCTGAAGGGGTTGGCTGGCGCTGTTTGGCGCTCGGCTGTATGTCTCGATTACCTCTGTTAAAGCGACCGGATTCAGCTCCGGATTAAATGCTTTTTCTGCCAGAGCAGGAGTTTTTACCACGTCAGTTTTTACCGCAGCGGCAGCTGGGTTTTGCGCCAGCTCCGCCAGAATGCGGCTGGTGTATTCGCGGGTTTCTTTAAACGGAATTTGGCGCACCCAGGCAGACATACTCAAGTCGCCAATGCGCGGATCGCCGTTGCGCTCCAGCCACTCATCGACTCGTGCGGGGCCGGCGTTATAAGCGGCCAAAGCTAGGGCTTGTTCACCGTCATAGCGATCCAGCATTTTGCTTAAAAAGGCGCTGCCCAATTGCTTGTTGTAGTCGGCGTCGCGTGTCAGGCGATGCAGGTTAAATTGCACCCCCAATTCCTGCGCCATCTGCCGTGCGGTCTCGGGCATCAATTGCATAATGCCGAGCGCACCCTTGTTCGATACCGCGTCCACGCGCCCGCCGGATTCCTGGCTGATCACCGAATCCACCAGCGCTTTGAAGCTCGCAGAGCCTTTGTCCCAGATGTTTTCCAAACCATCGATCCCCGCTGCCACCCCGCGTTGCAAATTGCTACGCAGGTTGCTGAGACTGAAACCGGAATCCATCGCCGCTGAGCGACGCTCGGGCAAGGTAGCGTTTTGAGCCTGTGCACTTGCCTCGGTAGCCGTTTGCGCCGCCGGGTTATTGCCCGACAGCTGCTTTACCATCATGTCGGCAATGCCGGTCTGGCGTTTGCTGGCGAGGGTATCGGCCAGTACGCCGTCGTAAAAATCGCGCATGGTGTCCATTTCGCGGCTGCGCATGGGGCTGTCAGCGGCCAATACATCACTCGCTTTGCGCATTTGCTTGAGCACCTGTTGCAGGAACATGGCTTCAAACTGTTCGGCGGCCATATCCAGCGCCGGTTTTTGGCCGGCAACTTGGGAACCAATCGCGTTGGGGTTAGTAGAGTTGTTAAGGGCGACAATACTCATCTCGCACGTCCTACTTAAATCACAATCAATTCAGCATTGAGCGCACCGGCTTTTTCCAGCGCTTGCAGAATGCTCATTAAGTCGTCCGGGGTGGCACCAAGGCTGTTGACGGTACTGATAATGCTGTCCAAATTGGCACCTTCCGGCCACTTGAACATGGCGTTAGCTTCCTGATCGACAGCGATATCTGATTGCGGGGTCACCGCCGTTTGGCCGCGCCCGAAAGCATTAGGCTGACTAACTTGTGAGGTTTCATTGATGGTCACGGTCAAGCTGCCATGGCTCACCGCCGCCGCTTTCACACGCACGCCTTCACCGACGACCACAGTGCCGGTGCGGCTGTTAAACACCACTTTCGGACGAGTGCGACCGGTCTCGACTTCCAGGCCTTCAAGCATGGCGACAAAACTGGTGCGCTGGTTGGCCGAGAGCGGCGCCTGTAGGGAAATCTGGGTGCCGTTTAAGGCAGTGGCGACATTGGTGCCGAACTTGGCGTTGATCGCATTCACGACCTTGGTCGCGGTTTGGAAACTGGGCTCGCGGATATTGAGCATGATGTCTTTGCGCTCGTTAAAGTCGCTCACGATGGAGCGCTCAACCGTGGCGCCATTGGGGATCAGGCCGCTGTTAGCGGTGTTGATCGCCACGCTAGAACCGCTCGCACCCTGGGCATTTAACCCGCCCACCACCAGCGCACCCTGCGCCAGCGCATAGGTTTCACCGTCCACCCCCAAGAGCGGGGTCATCAGCAATTGGCCACCGCGCAAGCTTTTGGCATCGCCGAGCGAGGCGACAGTGACATCGATAGTCTGGCCCGGGCCGTAGGACGGCGGGATTGTCGCCGTCACCATCACCGCCGCCGCGTTTTTGAGTTTGGGGTCAACGCCCGGCGGCAGGTTGATGCCGAATTGCTTGACCAGGTTCACCGCCGACTGGCCGGTAAATTTCACCTGGTTTTTATCGCCAGTGCCGTCCAGCCCCACCACCAGACCATAGCCCACCAGCTGGTTGGTGCGGATACCTTCGATATCGACCAAATCCATCAATTGTGCAGCTTTGACCGGCTGTATGAATAAGACGGCCAACAGCAACAGGATGGCGGCGATGCGAAGCGGTGATAAAGCTATCTGTATGAATGAAAAAGAAAGGCGCATAAAGTCTGGCTCCTGCCTTCCGCTAGATCGGGAAGAGCGGATGGGTAAAGAAACGGGTCAGCCAACCGGAGGTATTGCTGTCGTTCAGGGCGCCCTTCCCTGAATAGGAAATGCGGGCGTTGGCCACATGGCGCGACGAAATCTGGTTGCTGTTGTTGATGTCATCCACACGCACCAAACCGCTCAGGCGGATGTACTCATCGCCCTGATTCAGCTTGAGCGCTTTTTCACCTTTCACCAGCAAGGTGCCGTTGGGCATTACCTGATGCACAGTCACCGCAATGGCGCCGCGCAGGGCATTTTGCTGGGAGCTTTCGGCCGAGCCGGAGAAATCACGCGAGCCGGAAATCGAGTTTTCAGCATCGGGATAGTCTTTGCCGAACACGCGCGGTACGCCTATGCCGACTTCCGACGACTTGCCGTAACTGGTGCCCGCGCTCTTGCTCGACTGGGTAGATTCATCCAACACGATGGTGAGGATATCGCCCACGCGCAGTGCCTTTTTATCTTGCAGCAGCGAGCCGGAGGAGTAACCCGAGCGGAACAAGCCACCACGGGAAGCTGGCGGCTGGCTGTAGTCCAATACCGGCGGCTGGTAGTCTTCTTCTGCTATTTTGGCCGGATTGCTTTGGCAGCCAACCAGCACCGCCAGTGCGACCAATAGGGAACAAGAGCGAAGCGATACCGGAAAATAGGCGGGGCGATTCATCATCGGTCTCACACAGTTTGATTGAGGAATTGCTGCATGCTGGACGAAGCGTCCATCACCTTGGCGTTAGCCTCATAGGCGCGCTGGATGGCGATCATCGACACCATGGCTTCCACCACCTGCACGTTGGAACCTTCCAACATGCCCTGCTTGATAGTGCCCAAACCGTCTTCACCCGCCACCCCTTCTACTGGCTCACCGCTGGCGACTGTCTCTTTGTAGAGATTGCCACCCATGGCTTCCAGACCGGCCGGATTGACGAAATTCACCAGGGTGATCTGGCCCAGTTCCACCGGGTTTACATCGCCCGGCATCACCGCGGTAACTATGCCGTCGCTGCCCACGGTAAAGCGGCTGGCACCGGCCGGTACTTCAATCGCAGGTACCAGTGGCAGGCCTTGGGAGTTGACGATCATCCCCTCAGCATTCAATTGCAGCTGGCCGCTCTCGGTGTAGTAGGTTTCGCCCGAGGGCGCCTCTACCTGAAAGAAACCGCTGCCGATAATGGCTAAATCCATCGGCTGGCCAGTGGTTTGCGCACTGCCTTCGGTAAACACTTTTTGGGTGCCCGCTACGCGCACACCACTGCCCAACTGAATGCCCGAGGGCACGGTATTGACCTGGTCAGCCTGTGCGCCCGGTTGCAGTTCGATGGCATAAAACAAATCTTCAAACACCGCGCGGTCGCTTTTGAAGCCGGTGGTATTGACGTTGGCGAGGTTGTTGGCGATGGTCGCCATGGCTTTATCTTGCGCCGCCAAGCCGGTTTTACTGACCCATAATGCTGAACTCATAGGAATTCTCCTCTACTTGGTTGCGGGCAATTAACTGCCACGGATCATGCGGTTGCCGGCGTTGGATAAGTCTTCCGCCGCTTTCATCATCTTCACCTGGGTTTCAAACAGGCGGTTGAGGCTCATGGACGCCACCAGCTCTTCAATCGCCGAGACGTTGCTGCTCTCCAAATGGCCAGAGACTAGCGTCACTGCATCGCTCTGCTCTGCTGGCGCACCGTTTTTAGTGACCAACATGCCCTCGGCGTTTTTCGCCAATTCGGCGGCTGAGACATCCACCAGTTTGATACGCGCCACTTCGGCCATCAGGGTCTCACCGCGTGGACGCACGGATACCACGCCGTCGGAACCAATATGAATGCTGTCAAACTCCGGCAGCACAATCGGGCCGCCATCGCCCAGCACGGCGCGACCATTGATGGTCAGGCGCGAGGCTGAATCCAGTTGGATATTGCCGTTGCGGGTGTAGACCTCGCCGTCGCCATTCTCCAGCGCGATCAAGCCCTGCCCCTGAATGGCAAAATCCAGGTCGCGGCCAGTGTTCACCAACGCACCAGGGGTCAGATCTACCCCGTTGTTTTTCGCCAGCGTCATATGGCGGCTGTCATAGCCGTAGCCATCCACACTGGCGGCGCGCGCCTGTTCCATATCGGCGCGAAAGCCGTTGGTGCTGACGTTGGCCAAATTATTAGCGCGCACTTGCAGCGAGAGCTGAGTGCGACTGGCGGCGGTCATGGCGGTGTAACCCAAACGATCCATAGCGTTTTACCTTTCTCAGCTTCGTTATCTTTTAGATAGCGCCAAACAGCACTTGGGTCAGCTCTTTGTCGGTGGAGAGCACCTTGGTGTTCGCCTGATAGTTGCGTTGGCTTTCCATCAAACCAACCAGTTGTTGGGTCAAATCCACGTTGGAGTTCTCCAGTGCACCGGTGCGCAATTCACCGAAGATGCCGACGCCGGGAATACCGATCAGCGGAGCGCCAGATTCAGAGGTCTCGCTCCAGTTGGTGCCGCTTTCGTTTTGCAATCCACCCAGATTGGCGAAGTTCGCCAATGCCACCTGCCCCTGCAACATGCGCTCACCGTTGCTGTAGTTGGCGTAGACCTTGCCGTCTTTCTCGACCGCAATACCTATCTGCTCACCCGAGGCGTAGCCAGTCGCGCGGTTGGTGGTCACCACAAAGTTGGAGCCGGTTTGGGTTGAACGGTTGTAATCAACGGCCACGGCTACGGGGTCAACGCCCGGTGGGTTGAAGGTCACGGTCACAGGTGCAGCCGGTGCGGTGATTTGGCCAGCGGTGTTAAAGGTCAGGGCTTGGGGCGCACCCACGGCAGCGCCATCGGCAAAGTAATGGGCATCCCAGGTATTAGCGCCGGTTTTAACGAAATACTGGGTCAGGGTGTGCTCTTTACCTTGCGAGTCAAACACCTTGGTGGTGTAAGTAGAGTTGAAGGTATCGGCATCGGTGGCATCAAACGGCGCTGTAGTCGGCACGGCTTCGTTGGCGTCCAGGTTCATCACAAACGCGAGTGAGTCAGTCGCCTTGGCTGGCAGGTTGGCGTTCTGCAGTTGCAGGTCGCTCATGGTACCGGTCAGCAAATTGCCGTTGGCATCTACCGGGTAACCCTGCAAACGCTGGCCGGCAGCATTGGTGACATAGTTGTTTTTGTCGCTACCAAAAACCCCGGCGCGGGTGTAGTTCAGATCGCCAGTAGAGGCTTTAGTGACAAAAAAACCGCCGCCGGAAATGGCCAAATCCAGATCTCGACCAGTCGATACCAGCGAGCCGCCCTTGCTGATGCTTTGGGTTTGACCCAGCACTTCAACACCCATCGCCTGGCTGTCGGCATAGATGCTGCCGAACTCGGTGCGCGAGGATTTAAAACCGGTGGTGCCGACGTTGGCGATGTTGTTACTGATGCTATCCAGTTGTTCGTTGACGGCGCTCAGGCCGGTCAGGGCGATATTGAAGCTCATGGGGTTCTCCCGTTAATGATGAAATTGAACTAAAGCAACCCGGCAATCGGCGCCTGACCGAATTCCGTGATCTTGTAAAAAGGCACTGCGCCCGCACCGGCAACATCCAGTACCGGGCCATCGGCGCTCACGCGCACATTGCTTACCAAACCATTCACTTCCAGAGTCGGGTATTCGCCGCTATCGCTGATCACTTCCACGGTGTACTGACCGGGCGGTAAACCCAGCGCAGCAGGATTGATTGCCACCGGTACCAGACCCGGCACTTGCGCACCCAGTGACAGGGTTTTGCTAATGCCATTGCTATCGGTCAGCTTCACATCCACTGCCCCTGCGGCATGGGTCAAATTGAGTTGGCCGTTGATGGTGTCGGTGCCCAAGTCGAGGCTATCCACCGCCACTTTCACCTCCTGCCCCACCAAACCGGCAGCGGTCAGGGTTTGCAGGTTGTCCATCAACACCAGATTGCTTTTGCTCAGGCTGGTCATGTTTTCCATGCTCTTGACCTGGCTCATGGCCGAAAACTGGTTGAGGAACTCGGTGCTATCGACCGGTTTGGTCGGGTCCTGATTCTGGATCTGCGCCACCATCAGGCTGATGAAATTGTTTTCCATCTGGGTCGCATCGCTGACGTTCACCGTATTAGCGGCAACCTGATCGATGGCGTAGGAGGTGTTGTTCGTGGTGTTATTGGAAACCGTCGCCATTACGCCTCTCCCAACTTGAGCAGGCCCTGCTGCATGCCTTTCACACGGTTGAGCACTTCCACGTTGGTCTCGTAGTTGCGCGTTGCCGCCATCATGTCGGTCATCTCTTCAATCTGGTTGATATCGGCGTAAAACACATAACCATCGCGGTCGGCGAGCGGATTGTTTGGCTCGTAGCGGCGCTGCGGCTCATTGCCTGCAGTGATCACATCCATCACCTGCACATGGGCGCCGCCCATACCCTGGCTGCGGGTCATTTGGTCGTTTTCGTAAATCGCGGCAAACACTGGCTTGCGTGCCTGGTACACATCTTCCGGGCGGGTCGCGGCCGAATCGGCGTTAGCCAGGTTACTGGCGATGGTATTCAGGCGGACGGTTTGCGCGCCCATCGCCGAACCGGCAATTTTGTAAATCGCATCAAAAGCCATGCTTAACGCCCCTCTATCGCTTGTTTTAACCCTTGGAACTTGGCGTTCAAAAAGGTCAGGCTGGTTTGGAAATCCATCGAGTTTTTGGAGAAGTTGCTCTGCTCCATGCTCAGGTCAACAGTGTTGCCATCGAGCGAGGCCTGCATGGGGGTGCGGTACATCAACTGGGGAGCTGACTTGCCATCGCTACCTGCATTGATATCGCCGATATCAAAGGGCGAATCCGCGTATTGCAGCTCGCGCGCAAAATCGATATCGCGTGCCTGAAAGCCGGGCGTGTCTTCATTGGCGAGGTTGGCGGCGAGAATCTCACTGCGCTGTACCCGCAGGTCGAGCGTCTGGGCGTGAATACCCAATGCCTTATCAATACCTATACTCATAATCCAAAAGCCCTATAGCTGGAGATATGGCACAGCTTTAGCAGGAACTATGCCCACACCCATAACGAGGCGTATCAAATTGATTTCATTGGATTTTTTAAATGCAAAACGCAGCAAAATCGCAGCCGGATTTCCGCATTTGGACCAAAGGGGAAAGACAAGGGGAAAAGGGGTTTCCGCATCAAGGTTGATGCTCACGCTCTTGCTTGGAGCAAGTGGAATATTCATAACGGGAACAGCAACGGCACAAACCGCTGCCCAGCAAATCGATGAAGCCGCACGCAATTACCTGCAGCAACTGATGAACACCCAAGCCAAAACCAACGGCTGGCAAGGCATGCGTTTGGTCATTAAAAACGCTCCGATCGGCAGCACCAGCCAACTGGCCCCCTGCCCCGGCCAAATCAATATCAGCGGTGGTTCGGCGAGCAAAGCGCGCCAACAACTCACGCTCGAATGCACAGGCCAAACCATCAAAGGCTGGCCAGTCAAAGTCAGCAGCGACTTGCAGGTATTTTTACCCGTCGTCATCAGCACCAGCGTTATCGACCGCGGCGCTACCATCACCGCCAACTCCCTCAAACGCGAAGAACAAGAAATCACCCGCACCCCGCGCGGCTTCTATCACCGCCTCGACCAAGTCACCGGCATGAGCGCCAAACGCCGCATCCGCTCCAACCAAATCCTAAGCCCCGATTTAATCGACCAACCCCAAGCCGTAAAACGCGGCGAAAAAGTCCAAATCATTGCTAACCGGGACGGCATAAAAGCAGCAATGGCAGGCGAAGCGTTGGAGAAAGGCGGAATTGGGGATGTGATACGCGTGAAAAATATTTCGAGTGGGAAAACGATTGAGGCGAAGGTGGTTGAGGTGGGGGTGGTGACAAGTACGTTTTGATAGCGAGCAGATTTGGATAGCGAGTAGATTTTGAAAAGATCGAGTACTTGACCGCACACACCAATGCGCACAAGCTATGCGCACCAACTTGTGGAGGTCAATATGCAAACACTTTACGATCAAAATGCGCCTAAAAAACCCACAAATCTCAGCATAAACAGTGATTTACTGAGAAAAGCCAAAGACTTGGAGATTAACCTTTCGGCTACTCTTGAGCAGGCACTTACGCAGCAACTCAAAGCCAAACAGGCACAGCAATGGCTGGAGCAACATAAAAGTGCTATCGCCGCTTACAACAAGTCCGTTGATGATAAAGGTGTGTTTAGCGATGGACTGCGGAGTTTTTAAATGGCCCAGTTCAGTGTTTATCAAAATAAAAACGCCCTGAGTAAAAAAGATTTCCCGCTGCTCCTGGATATTCAAACTAATCTGCTCGATTCCTTACTGACCACAGTTGTAGTACCACTTAAAAAATTCGAGTCCAATAAAGACAAAGTGCTAACTCAATTAACACCCACTCTTTCAATTGAAGGCACAGACTATTTAATGCTTACCCCTCAATTAGCAGGTATTCAACGTAAAGATTTGGGCGATGCTATTGCAGACGTTGAATACGCACGGATTGAAATTTTAAACGCACTGGATTTTCTGGTTAGCGGGATTTAATTCACTCATCTACGAATACAAAATTAATTAACAATGCCAACCAATTCCTCAACACCACTCGTACTTATCCCGGGCTTTATGCTCGATGAGAGCCTTTGGGATGAATTCGTTGCTCAATTTCCCGGTGATAGAAAAATATATCGCGCGAATTTATCGGCAGGAGAAAACATTCCACAAATCGCCGCGCAGATTGCCGAGCAGTCGCCAGCGCGATTTATTCTGGTGGGCTTTTCGCTCGGCGGTTATGTCGCGCGCTCGCTGATTGAGCAGTTTCCCGACCGTGTAGCAGCGCTTGTTCTTATCGCAAGTTCACTTCGGCCAGACACACCAGAACAGAAACAACTGAAAGAGGCATCGGTGAAAGCCACATCCCACAACCGATTTAAAGGCCTTGGTACTGCGTCGATTATCAAATCACTTCACCCGCAAAAATCGGGCGATAAAGAACTGATCGAACGAATTCGCCAAATGGGTATACAACTGGGTTATGACGAATTTGCCAAACAATCAATGCTGGACAGAAGTGAACTTGCGACGCATACCATTCAATGCCCGACTTTGATAATTGCGGCGGCACAGGATGGATTGCGTTTGCCAGAAGAAGCCAATGAATTACACAACGCAATTCCACATTCCCGTTTTGAAATAATCGAAGGGACTGGTCACTTGATCCCGCTCGAACAACCCCAAGCTCTGTACAAGGTTATTTCCAACTGGCTGGAGCAGTTCGTTTAAGACATTGCCTGAGCCTGAGCCAAAACGCCCGATTTGCACCAGTAAAAAAACCAGCCTGTATTTGCAGGCCAATCACTCAAAATCAGACGTACGTCCCTTACCAATAGCTAACTCATCTACTTCTACACACCCACACTTATAAGATAATAACTTAATAAGATAGGATCTCATCCTGCTACAAAATCCTCCGGCACAGAATTCAACATTTTCTTCAACGTTGAGCGCGCCCGGATTCAAATCTATCGGCACAGCACTTTTGTCTCCTCTTATATGCTGGTGAGTGAAACTCACTGACCGTTTTCGCATTGATGTTTTGAGGACAAAAACTTTCAAACACTACTGCGAGAATAATCATGAAAAAACGTGTCCCGCTTTCTACAGAAGTATTAGCCACGGGGCTACTGGCGGCTGGCCTGATAGGCGTAAATCCAGCGGCGATGGCAGCCTGCTCCTATAAAATTGCCAGCGATTGGGGCTCCGGCCATATTGCTGAAATCACCGTAACCAACAACACCTCAGCTGCCGTCAATAATTGGAGCCTCAATTGGCAGTTTGCGAACAACCGCATCAGCAGCATCTGGAATGCGGCGCTGAGCGGCAGCAATCCTTACACGGCAACCAACGTTGGCTGGAACGGCAGCTTGCAACCCGGCCAGAGTGCGAGCTTCGGGTTTCAGGTGGATAAAAATGGTGGCAGTGCTGAGCAACCGACATTGAACGGAAGCCTGTGCGGCGGCGCTGTGTCATCCGCGCAATCAAGTGTGATTTCAAGTCGTGCAATTTCATCGAGCCTGGCATCAAGTTCCGTGCGCTCCTCATCACTGCCTGCAACATCGTCTTCTGTTCCAAGATCTTCTACATCATCAATTGCATCGTCACGATCAAGCGCGCCAGTGTCGAGTTCATCGGCACCCGCCAACACCAGCATCACTATCGAGGAAAACCAAACCGGTTTTTGTGCGGTTAACGGTACCGTCGATAGCAACAACGCCGGCTTTAGCGGCGCCGGATTTGCCAACTCGACCAATGCCGCTGGCAGCGGTGTGGATTGGAAAATCCGTGTAGATACCGCCGGCCAATACACGCTGCGTTGGCGCTATGCGGCGATCAGCGCACGCGCAGCGGATTTGGTAGTGAATGGCAATATTGTCTCCTCCAATATCGCCTTCCCCGCAACCAGTGCCTGGACGACCTGGGCTAACTCGGTGAATGTCAGCGTGTATCTCGCTGCGGGTACACATAACCTGCGCTTGCAAGCGACCAGTAGCGAGGGTCTGGCTAATATCGATAACCTGACTTTGTCGGGCGCAAGCGTGAGTGCCGCCTTGTGCGATACACCTAATACGCCGATCAGTTTTGTCACACCCAGTTTTACCAATATCGCCGTGCATGACCCGTCGGTGATTTTTGCGAACAATCAGTACTACGCATTCGGTTCGCATTTGTCCGTTGCTAAAACGCCTGATTTAACCAATTGGACGCGTGTTGCCGATGGTGTGAATCAGCAAAATAAAATTTTCAACAACGTGAATAACGAATTATCGGAAGCGCTGAGTTGGGCGCAAACCACCACGCTTTGGGCGCCCGATGTCGCATACGTGAATGGCCGGTATTTGATGTTTTACAACGCCTGTAAAGGTGACTCACCGGTATCGGCGATGGGCATTGCATCGGCGAGCAATATTGAAGGTCCCTATTCCGATCAAGGCCTGATTTTGCGCTCGGGTATGTGGGGCCAAATCAGTGAAGACGGCACTGTGTATAACGCGCAGGTTCACCCGAACGCAGTCGATCCAGCGGTATTCAAAGACAACGCTAATCGCCTGTGGATGATTTACGGTTCTTATTCGGGCGGCATTTTTATCATGCAATTAAATGCCACCACCGGCTTCCCATTAGCGGGTCAAGGTTATGGAAAACATTTGATGGGCGGCAACCATTCGGTGATTGAAGGTGCCTATGTGATTTACAGCCCGGAGACAAATTATTACTACATGTTTGTGAGCTTCGGCGGTTTGGATGCAGCCGGTGGTTACAACATTCGCGTATCGCGCTCTCGCAATCCGGATGGCCCTTATGTGGATGCCAAAGGCACCAACATGAACACGGTAAAATCCAATCCGAGTTTGCCATTATTTGATACTGCGAGCCTCGCACCTCACGGCGTGAAATTACTCGGCAACCATTTGTTCAGCGGTTCAAATGATCAATTGGGTTATGTATCGCCGGGTCACAATTCCGCCTATCGCAAAGCGGCCACCAGTCAATACTTTTTGATGTTCCATACGCGCTTCCCGAATCGCGGTGAACAACACGAAGTGCGCACCCATGAATTTTTCTTTAATGCCGATGGTTGGCCGGTAGTTGCACCATTGCGCTATGCAGAGAAAATTGATGCGAATGATCCATCGCGCAGTCGCGCGGCATTGGAAGCGGTTGCAGCCACTGAAATTGCCGGCACTTATCAATTGGTAAACCACGGCAAAGATATTTCGGCGACGATTAAATCATCCAGCAATATCCAACTCGCCAGTGGCGGAGGAATTTCTGGCGCGCTCTCGGGCAGTTGGACATTCGATGCCAATTCGCGTGCGACTACATTGGTGTTAGGTGGAGTGACATATCGCGGTGTGATATCGCGTCAATGGAATCAGGTGCGCAACCGTTTTGAAGTGACGTTCAGTGCACTCTCTGCCGATGGCACTGCGATTTGGGGAATTAAATCTAACTAGCATCAACTGATTAAGCAGAATAAAAATCCGGCTAACAGGAAATAAAAGGGCCAATATCTTTTGGCCCTTTTATTTACACATAAAGTTCACACATTGGAGGTTATTTTTTGAGAAGTTGCCTGATAGGAAAAATAAAACCTTTGCAGGCATAAGAAAAAGAAAGCAAGACAAAATAGGATCAACCCCGACGACTCAGCAACATTTATTTCTCTAGACCTAATATGAAATTCGAAAATATTTGCAGAAAGACTTTCACTAAATAATTCGCCATCATAGGAACCGCTAGAACTTAACGATAAATCCGCATCAATATAGTCATTGTTTGTAAAGGAAAAATCTTGTATAGCACCTGTGTCATCTACGCCTCCCCATACTGAAACTTCAGCCCATCTTTTAAGCTGATTTGGATTGGAGCTGCTATTAACTTCGTAACTCTCCGTGAACCAATATAAATCCAAAAAATCCCACCATTCCGAATCAGGCAATGCCTTCTGAACAGTAAGAACAGGTGTAGTGAAGTAATCCGAATGAGGCGACACCCTGAATTCGGTGCCATCAATATGGTAAGTAACACTCATCCAGTTTGGCTCACCTGAATAAGTAACCATATTGGGATCAGGGGCTGGACCGGGAATATTATGCGTCACTGTATAAGAAAAACTACCTAACACTTCGCTACCTATTTCGGGAAAACCAAAATCCGAATGGAGTCCTGTAGACCAATAGCTGTCGACTCGCGCCTTAAAACTTCCTTCAACAATAACAATTGCAAATGAAGAGATGGGCCAAAATAATAATAGGAAAAAAGTGCCTATAGTTAACCTGAAAGAATGTCGCATAAATAACTCCTTTATAAATTTGCCTGGAATTGGGCTCACAAAGTATAGCTATTATGGTTTTTACATTAATTATTTTTGATGAAAAATTATCGCTAACCTAAACAGAGCCATACAAATGCGTAATTATCACTAGTAGCAAGGACGTTATCTTATTGACTACCAGGCAATCACGCATAATTCAACGGCAAATAATTTAGACCCGGTAGCACCCATCAACCAATAGCCAGCGTGCTAATGATTGACTTAAATTTTATTGTGGCTATGATTGCTGCATCTCGTAAAAAACTCTCAGAATTTTACATATGCAATCCTTACTTCGCTTTATCTTAAAAAGAGTTTCCCTCGCCTTCCCCCATTAATCGAGCGAACTTTCGCTCGCCTCTGTTTTCATCTCCATTTTATTCATTCATTTAAATAGCACCCATTTTTTGGGCGGTATTTCTTTGCATCGGAGAAATAAATTGTTTTCTCGCTATATCAATCGTTTGCAAAAACGAATGAGCGACTGCGCTCGCCAAAAATATTTTCACATGCCTTGGAGCTTGGTGCTTAAGCCAACTGAATTAGCTGCATCGCTGGCACTTTTAGAACACCAGACAAAAACAACGCACACCCATACACGCCGCATTGCAATTGGCGACAAGGTGACGTTGTTCGATGTAAAGGAGAAAGAAGTCATCATCCTGACATTAACTAACTCGCGCGATAGTGCTCCGGAAAAAGGACTTGTTTCTTGTTTGTCGCCACTTGGGCGGGAGCTGTTAGGGCGAATTACGGGTGACGTGATAGAAATAAAAATTTTCTTTCGCACAGAGATGTTTCGTGTAGTGCGAATTGAAGAATAGTGAATAAAGACCCAACAGGAGGAATTACGCCATGCATGTTTTAATTTGCCGCGCGCCAAAGAGGCATCTGGGCGAAACAGATTGTAAATAGGCTTCCGCGAAAACCCAGCGGCATATTCAAGGAAGCTCACTTAATGTGTATTTGGGAGCAGAAGCAATGTCTAAAGAAAAATCCAAAAAAGAACCACAAAAGTCGCTGAAAGATAAACGGCGGGACAAAAAAGAAAAGCGTAAAGAGAAAACGGTAATGAGTCTCTAACAAAACATTCACTATAAAAATAATAAAAGTTGCAGCCATAGTTCGCAGCAAGGATGCTGCATTTTTGCTGACACCACACGATCACACCGTTGGTTTCACCTTTCCATAAGTCTCCCCTTCGCTCTCCCGCTAGCAAACAAGTGTTACAACATAACTTCATCTACTCGTAACAATCGATGTTGATACTAGCGCCTCGCATCCAACTTCCCTCTGAAGCCTGGAGCAGTAACCCCTCGAAACAGGATTACCCTCATGAAGCGATTAACAGTGACAGGGCTGACGCTGGCCGTGGCATTAACCGGTTGTGGCGGCAGCGATGACAAGAAGAACAACAATAGCTCCAGCAGCCTGAGCTCTAGCAGCATTTCAAGCGCAGCGGCGATTTCAAGTGCGAGCAGCGCTCCGGAAGCGAGTAGCTCCAGCAGCCTCGCAGTATCCAGCACCGCCAGCAGCATTCCCGCTTCAAGCAGCTCTAGTGAGAGCAGCAGTAGCGCAGCGCCAGTAGCCAAAAAGAATGTGCTGTTCTTCCTCGGCGATGGCATGGGCATCACCACTCTGACAGCCATGCGCATTTACCAAGTGGGTGAAGCAGGCAGTATCACTATCGATACGCTGCCGGAATCTGCCTTTGTGCGCACCTACTCTGCCGATGGTCAGGTGACCGATAGTGCGCCCTCGATGGCGGCCTATATGACCGGCGTGAAGATGAAAAACGAAGTTATCTCTATGTCCACTGCCACTAATGCCTATCGCCCGGACGGCACTCAATATATCGATGCCGCTGGCAACAGCACCTGTGAAGCGGGCAACGGTGAAGCGGTTCCAACATTGCTTGAACAAATGAAAGCCCAAGGTTTTGCGACCGGTGTGGTGAGCACCACCCGTATCACCCACGCAACACCAGCAACCACCTACTCCCACGTCTGTAACCGCAACGGCGAAAACACCATTGCCGCACAAATGGTTCCTAACGGTGCCGGTTTTAACGCCGCGCTGGGCAATGGTATCGATGTGGTACTGGGCGGTGGTTTGCGCCACTTCTTGCCAAGCACCGAAACCGGTGGTCGTCGCACTGATGGCCGTCATCTGGTCAACGAAATGAAAACTGCGGGTTACACCTATGTAACCAATGTCGGCGAGCTAACCGCAGCGACCAGCGCCACTCCTAAACTGCTCGGCCTGTTCACCAGCAGCGATATGAACTACGAGTTGGATCGCAATCCACAAGTGGAGCCAAGCTTGTCGGAAATGACCAGTAAAGCGATCGATATTTTGAGTACCCGCGATAAGGGTTTCTTCCTGATGGTAGAAGGCGGCCGTATCGACCATGCACTGCATGCGAGCAACGCCAAACGCGCGCTGACCGACGGTATCGCATTCGATAACGCCATCAAACTCGCGTTGGAAAAAATGGAAGCAGTTGATCCAGGTTTGAAAAATACCCTAGTCGTTGTGACTGCCGACCACGATCACACCCTGGTGATTAACGGTTACGCAGAGCGCACCGATAAAACCACTGACACTCACGCCGGTATTCTCGGTTTGGTGAAAAGTTATGCCAACGGCCCAAGCAAAGGCCAACCAACGACTGACATTAATGGCAACCCTTACACCATTCTCGCGTTCGGTAATGGCCCTAATCGCCCGACTACCCGCATCGCGTTGGATGAAACCACCACCAGCGGAAAAGATTATCTGCAAGAAGCCGTTATTCAGCTCGACAGCGAAACCCACGGCGGTGGCGATGTATTCCTGGGCGCAAAAGGACTGGGTGCAGAAAACTTCCACGGTGTGATCGACAACACCGAAGTCTTCGGCCTGATCAAAAAATCCATCAATTTGCAATAACCGCCCCTTGAAGCAGGAGAATGCTATGAAACGATCTTTTTTAAGTGGCGCCATCTTAAGTTGTGCAGCCGCTATGAGCGCAAACACAGTGAGTGCCGCCGAAGCCAAAAACATTATTTTCTTTTTGGGCGATGGTATGGGCCCAGTCACTCAAACCGCCGCGCGCATTTATGCCGGTGAAAAATTAGGTTTGGCCGTGCCTGAAACTCACAAGTTGGCAATGGAACAACTGGGTTACGCCGCACGTATCAAAACCTATTCGGAAGATGCGCAAACCACCGACAGTGCGCCGGGTATGGCGAGCTACATCACCGGTTCAAAATCCAAAAACGAAGTGATTTCCATGACGCCGGATACCAATCCGAATGATGCGTCGGGCAGTGCTTATCAAGTTAATGGCGATAGCATTTGCCCCGCGTCTGGCAATGGCCAAGCGGTAGAGACGTTGTTGGAAACGTTGAAAGCAAAAAATTACGGCACTGGCATCGTGAGCACCACGCGTATCACTCACGCAACACCGGCGACCACTTATGCGCACATTTGTAACCGCAACGCGGAAAACACCATCGCGGCACAAATGGTTCCTAACGGTACTGGCTATAACACCAAGTTAGGCACCGATGGTATGGACGTTGTTCTCGGCGGTGGTTTGCGCCACTTCTTGCCCACCACCGAAACCGGTGGTCGTCGCACCGATGGCCGCAATCTGGTCACCGAAATGCAAACCGCGGGTTATACCTATGTGAACACGGGTACCGCGTTGAGCGCCGTTGATCTTGCGACCACCAACAAATTGCTCGGCCTGTTTAATGCCAGCGACCTGAATTACGATTTGGATCGCGTGAAAAATAGCATTGATGAACCAAGCCTGGCCGAGATGACTACTGCTGCGATTCAAGTGTTATCACGCAATCAAAACGGTTATTTCCTGATGGTTGAAGGCGGCCGTATCGACCACGCACTGCACGGCACCAATGCCAAGCGCGCGCTGGAAGATACACTTGCATTCGATGCTGCGATCAAAGCCGCTGTTGGTACAGTTGACCTGAGCAACACCTTGATCATCGTGACTGCTGACCACGACCACGTAATGGCCTTTAACGGTTACTCCAAAATCGGCAACCCGATTCTCGGCCTGATGCGCGACTACGTCACCGGCAATCCATCAAGCGACAAACAAGGCAAGCCCTTCACCACTCTGGTATTTGGTAACGGCGGTGGCGCACGCGATGCAGACCGCGCTGTTCTGACTGAAAGCCAAGTGACTGCAGATGACTACTTGCAAGAAGTGGGCGTGAAACTGGGCAGCCCAGGTTCAGAAACTCACGGTGGTGGCGATGTACGTTTGACTGCTGGTGGTGCGGGCAGCAACCTGTTCAAAGGCACACTGGAAAACACCGACGTGCATGGTTTAATCAAGCAAGCGATGGGTTTGTAATTTTCCGTTGCTGACTAAGGTGGCCCACTGTGGCCACCTTTTTATTTTAGAAAACGCAGGTACAAAGATGAAAAAAGCAGGTTTGGGTTCGCTGTTACGCGGCGCGTTATTATTGCCCTTAATCACTATCGCCAGCCAAACATGGGCTGCTCCCGCCGATGCACTGCGCGTGGAATATCACCAATGGAAATTGGGCAAAGATGGCGTACGCCAGGAAATGTCCTACGCAGAATTAATTTATCGCCAACCGGATTCGCTTTGGATTGAACGTGTCGTCCCCGACGCTGTGCAGCACCTGCACGACGATCACCAGCACGCCGGCATGGGCCACAAACACGACGACGTTACCGGCGCCCCACTCTGGATTGAGCGCGACACCCAAGGCAAGTTGGATGTAAAACTGGTTGACCGCGACGAGAAACGTTTAATCGATATCGCCGAAGCCTATTACGGCAACGTCGGCTTCGACGGCCACTGGACCGAAAGCTGGCACCTCGCCGACCCGGAAACCTTAAAAAATCTCAAACCCACCAAAGTCACTACCGATGGTTTAGAAACTTACGAAATTAATCGCGGCAACCAGCACATCACGTTGGTATGGAACAGCAAAGGCCAATACGCACAATCCATCTCTGCAAAAGATGAACACGGCTTATCGGGCCGCACCATCAATGCTAGTGAAATTAAATCTCCAAAAACACTGCCATGGACGCAACTAAGCGCGTATTTGCCGCGTGATTATTCTGATTTGTTGGATTGATTTTTTATTCCGTTAACAAAAAGCCACCGCAACTTAATATTGCGGTGGCTCTTTTTAGCTTTAAGTACTTTTAGTTAATTCAAATCCGACAATTCTTTTTCAAGGCGTTTTAGCTCTCGCTGTTCTTCTTCAAGCTTTTCTTGATACTTGATAACCTTATCCTGCTCAACATCTGCCTTCGCCTCTTGAAGATCTGCCTCGTACTCGGCAATATCTTCTTTCGCATCAGCTATTTCATCAATCAAGTCATCTTTAAGACCTTCATCCGTACAATGCTTTTTAGCATTACTCAACGATTCCCTTAATCCATCTGATTTCTTTTTATTTCCCTCTGCCACAGAAATCGCCAACTGTTTTTCGATCTCACAAAATTTTCTCTCGCAACCTTTAAGGCTTGTGCAATCGGCTGCTGCCATTGTTTGGGCGGCAACAAAAAGTAGCGAAAGGCCGGATATTGCAACACTCAACAGTTGTTTAACGCTTCTATTACTCATAATAAATCCCTCGACACCTACTAAGATTTAATTTGATTTCTATAGTTTTTTGGCTTTGCCATAAACACACATGGCAATGCAAAAGGCCCAAACACAGCCCCTATCACAACCCAAAATGGAACAGCCGCATTACGCTTCGTCGCAACTGAATAACAAATTACTGCGCACACAATCGGAATTAATAAGAAAACAACAATCGAACCCATTTCAAAATACTCCCAGAACATTGATAAACAAGGTTAAAAGCTTGTGCGATCACCTAGTATTTTCTGACGATCATCTATCATCCATGATCTGATATTTACATAAAAACCCGAAACAAATTATTAATGTAGGTACGATTAGCGCAGCGTAATCGTACGAATGTTATTCTCCGGCTTAAATTTTTATGCTTTTCCCCTATCCCTGTTTACAGAATAAATTCCTGCTTTTATTCGGCACTACCTTGTTTCCTTAAACTTGTCGATTAATTTTTTTCATGCGTACGATTACGCTGCGCTAATCGCACCTACGTGCTATGTCCAAATCAGCTTTTGACATATTTGCAGGTGTGAAATTAATTCCATTCGTATTTTTATCATACTGCTCTTTTGATATGGACTTATAATTTTCTTTTGCGAGCTCTTTCATTCTAATAAAATCAAATGCATATGATTTTTTAACCAATGATAATTTTTCGATACATATGCTGATTTCTATAGGTGTCATTGACTCGAGTTGAGTATGAGTAATACCTTTATTTCCTAGATACTCAACTAGATCGTCAATTGTAAAATCATCACCAGCTCTAATAATGTAATATTCATCATCCAACCTTATTTCGCCACTACCTAAAACATTCAGTAACTCATGAGCATGTCGAACTGGATGACTTTCGATCTCAAACCCATGGAATGAGCGATTGGCAGTTAATATACATGTCTGGATTGATTTCACACTGGGAAAGCCCCATCCATTTTTCTGAAAAATCTCTTTTTGGACTAAATCACTGGCTAGCCAACTCTTTGCGCGACTCAATTGCGATGCCGCTTTATGAATATGAGAGAAGCTGGTTCGCATTTCATGTGGGCCACATGGATGATATGAGTTTTTACATTCAAAGATAAACAAATGACCGTTGTGGTAAGCAACAATATCTATTTCTATCTCTTTTTTCTGAAACTTACCTTTTTGATTTTCCTTTACCATCAAGCCACGTTGCTTAAGACCATACTCAACAGCCTTTTGCATCGGATCTGAATTCAACGAGCCCGCTATGCTAATGGAGTGTTCATAAAATACGTTTCTGATGATATTTGTATTTGCCAATACCCCTAAGGAAAACATTACATAGTCCTTAAATTGAATGAGAGGTTTGTACTGAAGGTCGAAGTAGCTTTCGGAGTTAACTTGATGGATGAGCAAACGTGTTATGGTCGAGGACTTATCTTCACCAAATAAAAGATCGAAATAGTCTGATAGTTGCTTCTTGTGGATAACTGGAACCCTCGAAAACATATCAATGTCATCAATATCTAATAAATTAGGGTGATTGACTATTGCTTCAGAAAACATTACTGCAAGAATGTTATATAACCGTCTTATCCTCACTAGATCCATGATAGTGATGCCGAAGTCTATGGGTATGCCCAGTAATTCATCGATGGTTAAAAAACTGTCAATCGATATTTCGTACAAGTACTGCAGTTCGTCCTGAAACAAGGTGTCTTTTTGTAGGATTTCCAGTAACGGTTCGATTAGAGGCAATTTAATAATATATCGCTTTAGCGGTTCTCTTTTGAGTTCAACGAATGCCAGTGAATTGGCTTTATAAAGTTGTTTCGCAAATGTTTCGATGTTTGGAGCATTCTCTATTACGACCTGACGGTGTTGGTTTCTAATTAGAGCCTGCAAATTAGTTTGAACATAGCCTAACCGAATTGATTTCTCTAATAGCGGATCATTGGCTTCAATAACAACTTTTTCATCGTCCAACTTGGCTGAAAATGGAAAGCCATCAACCAAGGTTTCTGCATCCAAGTATTCGCTAATGAGAACACCAGTTTGGAGAATTTTACTTGCGTCTCCAGTTTTAATTAATTTTTCATCTATCAAAAAAGTATGTTTATCAGACAGGTTAAATGATTTATTAAGTATAGCCATCATCGTGGAAAAACCAGATGCCAAATCCCCGATGGATTGGCCATTCGGTTCTGAGATGACCGAATTGTTTTTGTGGTAAATATCGAGTTGTTCTTCGGTTATTGGCCAGAAGGCTCTATCTAGAAAAACTAGCAATGATTTTATTATTCGATATGGAGTTGGCCTTAGCTTTTGAACCAACTCTATACGAATTTTTTTAATTTTATCCGCAAGGATCAGAATATTTAGCATTGACGAGAGATATTCTTTGTCTGCTGCCGAAATATTCAATACGACTTCATCCTCCAGAATAGAAATAATGAGCTTCCGTATTGATTTTGTTTCAAAACTATACTTCGATGGCCTCAAGGTGCCGTTTCTACGAACTTCACGAATAAACTTAGCGAAGTCTTTATAACTCGCAATCCGACAAAAGGCTATTGCCATGCCAACGTGTTTGCATTTTAACTCTCGATGTATTGCAGATAAAATATCACTCAACGTGGCGTTGCTGCTGACTGTATCTACTTGTGAGTTCTTGAGTACATCGCTCCAGTTGCTTTGGCCCTTAATTTCAATCGCCAGTTTTCGCCAATCAGAAATCATCTATTATTCTCTTTTCCGCTTTGGGCACATTTCCGCCCTTCAGAATTGTTGGGGTTTGCAAGCTCACTGCCAACCTACGGCTACAATGCCGACTTTGCAACCCACCGCTAGTTGCACACTAAATTTCCGCAGCCGCAGAAAAAGCATTTACATTCTTAAATTTTTACTTCGCTGATTTGACTAAAACAAGGGAGGGAATTGGGGAAAGGAGTAGTGCTTTATTAATATCCATAATTCCATAACAGCCAAATCACGCGTTGCATCCAAATTTTTGTAGTGCAATTCCCTGCCCTGCTGATACTGCTGTGGTCATTCCTATGACTGAAGCCGTCAATATTATGCGGCTTATTGTGCCAAGCGATATTACAGTTTATTACCAAGCCCGCAACACTGATGGCGTTATTAATTAAGTTGCGCCGGATCAATCACCACATGTTTGATGTGCACTCTTCCTACAGTGTAAGTCACATGCACCAAGCCATCGGCAGATTGAATTACTGCGGGATATGCATAGCCTTCTACAAGTGGTTTATCTTCCAGTGTTAAAACGTCGCGCCACGTTAAACCATCATCCGATATTGCAATGACCAAGGGGTAGCGCACACCTTTGCCCGGTGTATTCGGCAAATGCGCAGTGGGATTGTAGACCAACAGCTGGCGGCCATCTTGCAGCGTGACTGCATCGGTTCCTGAATTGGGATTTGGCAACGCCAGTGCATACAAAGGCGACCAGGTTTGGCCGCGATCAGATGACCAGCTGGAAGCGATAACGCCCTGCTTGGTGCGCGCCAGTGTTTGCAAGCGGCCATCGGCATGGGTGATTACACTGGGTTGGATAGCATCGAGTCCGGGGCCGGGATCAACTGATTCGGTTTTGCTCCACGTGCGCCCTTTGTCTTTGCTCATTTCAAAATGCAGCCGCCACTCGTCGTTATCTTCTGTACTGGAGGGCGAGAGCCATGTGCCCATGCTGGTGACAATTGCTTTGTTTTTTATAGGACCGAGAATTCCATTTGGTAACCGCTCTGGCGTTTGCCAAGTTTTACCTCCATCGCTGGAGCGCATCATCATTCCCCACCATTCGCGCGGATTAGGGCCGACTTTATAAAACAGAATCAAATCGCCACCGGGCGGCTGGAATAACACAGGGTTCCATGTGGGAAGTGATGAACCATTGGGCTGTTTTCCATCCGCAACGGCGACAGGAGTGGTCCACTGATTATTGCGATAGAGGGAGAGATAAATTTTTACATCCGGATGGCGTTCATACTCACCGCCAAACCAAGCAGCGACCAATTCATGCTGCGCATTCTCGACAATAGTTGAAGCATGACTTTGCTGAGTTAGCGCTGCCGAGGTGATTAGCTGTTGCGAACGTATCGCTTTGGCGGACGCACCTGGCCCGGGCGGCGATGATACGCAACCAGATAGGTTTGTGATAATTCCAAATAGACAAATCATCAGCAACATGCGATGGCAAGTAATAGTATTTTTAGCAAGCAGTGAATGCATAGGCTCTCTCGTTGTTACATTATTGTTTTCGGGTAGTGGTGATCAGCTATTTTTGTCCACCACTTGCCGATCGCACAAGAATAGTTATGTGAGGAAACGTAAGCCCAACACGTCAATACAAAAAGTCGCTACCGCAAAATCTCGATGACGCTACTCATTTGCGGCACAGAATCCGGCTCGCGACTTCGATCACAGCGCGGCGCTTTAATCAGCAAAGGAACTGGACATAAACTGCCCAATGCATAAACTAGCGGCGCTTAACGTTCAGAACACCATAAAAGCTCGCTGCGCGAATCCCATCCGCTGAGCGATCACAACAAGGATGCCTCCTGTGATTAACCTGACCATCAATGCCCACGACGGCAATCTGTACGAACTCACCAGTCGCTACAACCAGCCACAAGCATCAGCTGCACGCATTCACCGCAGCGATATTCACTCCACCCAAAGCCTGATCGCACGCTTATCCGTAGAGCCAGATGCGTGGTTGCAAATACTGGCACGCATCAATTATCGCCCCGCTGCATTGCATAGCTATCACGCCAGTGCGGTGCATCAGGAAGTAGCCGGTGCCGTTATGCGCGGCGATTTAAACATCTACCAATTGCCGCTATTAAATTCCGTGCGCTGCTTACGCGGCAAAAAAGACATAGGCCTGTGCATTGTCCAAGGCCCCAACCCCCACAGCGCCACCGAGCTATCGCCAACCCCCATCAGCAATCCGCAAGCTGCACAAGCACTGCTCGATGAATTGGGAATTACTGCCAGCGCACTGTTGGCCTATCTCGACAGCAATGGTTTGTACAACAGTTACGATCAACAAAAACCGCTGGATGAAGTATTCAAACGTTTAGCCAAGCAAGAACTGCTCGCCTACAACATCCCCCTCCCCCCCGCCTCGGCCCCGAAAAAATCCGCCGAATATGTGCCCGCGACCGGCCCGGGTTATGACCCTGTGCCGTTGGCGCCGGAGGGTTCGACATCAAAATTTGAAAATCCAGCCTCAGCTCCTGCGGCAAAACCGATTGTCACGGCAAAAGAAAATATCCCTGAGTCAACACTCAAAGCTAGTCCTACGCCACCTCCAAATGCGCCCTCCCCTCATCCCAACACACCTCAAATTAAGGAGTTAATGCAGAAATCTCCGACATTAATGAACAACTTGGCTGCGCTTAGGAGCAAAGGGTGGCTTTTGGAGTATGGTGAGGAAGGTGGAGGAAGTTACGCTAACAGAAACTCTACTCCCAAGAAGATAGTGATAGATCAGCTGGAACTTAATGACCCTAAATCTTTTGTACAAACGTTGGCTCACGAAAGCGGTCACGCAATGTATGAACCTGATCAATACATTCCTCCTAATGGACTTTCACGAGAACAGTATGTTAATGCTAATGCAGCTATATCACTGAAAGATGAAGGGGAAGCCACGCTCGTGAATATGAAAATTCGAGAGGAAATATTGGCAAATGGCGGCGAAGACATTGGCATTGCCGGCACCCAACAGGCAAGTTATCAAAAAATATATGACGAGTATAAAATTCATCAAGATAGAGAAGCGGCCAGAGAAGATATTGGATATATTTTCGCGATGAATGAGCGACCAAGCACAGATCCGACAAGCACTTATAAAGACTATTACAGCAAACCTTATGAAAATTATTGGGATAAAAATGTCGCTAAAAAATAAGGTATTGATTGTTGTATTTTTATTAAACATAAACTTTATATATGGATGCAAAATGGAAAACAAGAATTCTGTTATAGAAATTGTCAAAACCTTTGAGAGCTCTAGCTCCATTACCACCGATCAGATAGAGGCAATCACGGGATTGCGTTTGCACGAAGAAAAGCATTCAGATGCACTTGATGATTTTCTGGGAGATGCCCCTCCTAATTATAAAACTTATAGTGGTGAGGGTATTCAAAAAGAGTTAGGTGTAAGCTCTTTAAAGATCACAGAAACAACCGAAGAATCAAAGAACGCTGTTATTTACTTAGAAATCAAACTTCATAATCCTCTGCCAATCGATTCTGTTAAAAAAGCATGGGGTAGCGACTACAAACTAATTGTAAATCGTCCAACCCTCCCCATCGGCGACAGATGTATAGCGCAATATTTAACAGCAACCACCAGATTGGACTTCGGTTTTTCCGATTGTGAAAACATGGATCATGTAATAAAAATTTCAGCAACAAAAATTTCAAATGGTGAATTTTGATAGCGCATTTATCGTAGTGAAGAATTGCAGTTACGAACAATGAATTGTATCTGACAGTTACCGCTTTTTTGGGGTGTCTGTCAGTTTAGATTTGAGCTAGCAGAGTTAAAACTTACCTGGCGGCCCCGGAAACTCGGGGCCGGCTTGAATACCCTCGACCCAAACACATCTATCGTCACAAAAAATTCTGTCATCGGGTTTGATGTTGGCATCTTCATTGAGGCTTCCTGCTGGCACGACTAGAAATGTTCCTGAACGATTTATATAGGGGACGCTTGAACCACATACCTTGCAAAACTGCTTTGCCCAGCTTTTAGCTGAATCAAGCTCGAAGCGTTGAATAAAATCTTTACCTGAACGCCACGTAATATTTTCGGGCTGGGTAAAAATATTCGAGGCGTGAGCTGACCCTGTAGAGTGCCTGCATCTGGAGCAATAACAGATATGAAATGAGGAGATTTCACCGTCTATTTCATATTTGATGGCTCCACATAAACATTGACCTGAAGCTTTCCGCAATTCTTGACTCATATTGTGGCCTCAATAGTTGGTGATCTATTGCACATTGGGGTTTCCTACAAATCTACGCTATCAATAACTCTCTTAAAAGACCTGGATAGAATCCCTTAATTCAGCCTTGCCTGTCTCGAGCACACCCAACTACCCGGCTGAACTGCCCGCTTCCGGGGCAAGCCCAAGAAAATGAAATTCCGATTTAAGTATTCCCGCGCCCCTGTCGCCTTAGGGTTTTAAGCAGGCCAATGTGCTTGCAGACACTGAACCTAACTGCACGGCTTTCTTTTCACTACACAGGATTAGCATCATGGCGCTGTCGATTCATACTAATTATTCGTCTTTGGTTACCCAAACCAACCTGAACAAAACTAACAATAGCTTAGGCACTAACCAACAACGCTTGGGCACTGGCTTGCGTATTAACTCTGCGGCTGACGATGCAGCTGGTTTGCAAATTGCCACCCGCTTGAATGCCCAGTCACGCGGTATGGAAGTTGCGATCCGCAATACTGGCGATTCTATCTCCCTGCTGCAAACGGCTGAAGGTGCATTTAACGAAATGACCGACATTATGCAGCGCATGAAAGATTTGGCTACCCAAGCGGCGAACGATACCAACAGCACCAATGATCGCACTGCATTGAAATCGGAATACGATGAATTGGGCAATGAATTGACCAACATCATCACCAACACCAAATATGCTGGCGAAGCGCTGTTTGCAGCCGGTGGCAAATTCACTGCATCCATGACATTCCAAATCGGTGCCAGCAGCAGTGAAACACTTGCGCTGAACGCGAGTGCTGGCCTGACTGCAGTGACTGGTTCTATCACTACTATTAAAGCTAACCTGCTCGACACCGCAGCCAACTCTGGCACCACCATCGGCAATTTGGAAACCGCGCTGAATAACGTGGGTACTTTGCGCGCAACCTTGGGTGCAAACATCAACCGTTTGAACCATACCGCTAACAACCTCGCGAACATGAAAGACAATACTGAAATGTCTAAAGGCCGCATCATGGATGCTGACTTCGCTAAAGAAAGCGCCAACATGAGTAAAAATTCTATGTTGATGCAATCCGGTATTTCCATGCTGAAACAAGCGGGCCAAATGCCCGGTATGGTGATGTCCCTACTCGGTTAACTGATTCCGGTTAATGAATTGATCTGCTTGATGAAAACCCGCTTTTTAGCGGGTTTTTTTATGGTTTTTTAATTTAAGTTCGATGCGTTCAAGGTCGCTTTATTGCAATAGCAGGCAAAACCGCCAGCTTTAGATTGCGAAACTCGCTAGTTAAATTAACAGCACAGACGTTCCCTTAACTACACAGGAATAGATCCATGGCACTGTCAATTCACACGAACTATTCATCGTTGGTTACTCAAACCAATCTGAATAAAACCAACAATACCCTGAGCACCAACCAACAGCGTTTGGGTACTGGCTTGCGCATTAATTCTGCGGCGGATGATGCGGCTGGTTTGCAAATCGCAACCCGCTTGAATGCGCAATCACGCGGTATGGAAGTCGCTATGCGCAACACGGGCGATTCTATTTCCCTGCTGCAAACCGCTGAAGGTGCATTCAATGAAACCACCGGTATTTTGCAACGGATGAAAGATCTGGCCACGCAAGCGGCGAACGATACCAATTCGACGGCGGATCGTACCTCCCTGCAAACCGAGTTCGATGAGCTCTCTGCTGAAATTACCAATATTTTTAACAACACCAAGTTTGCTGGCGAGAACCTGTTTACCACCAAGTTTGCCGGCGCAGTTAATTTCCAAATTGGCGCGAGCGCGGCGGAAACATTGTCGTTTGATATCAGCACTGAAATCGGCGATCTGGACACTGCCCTGAATACCGATGTGCCCGCACTGGATCTCAGTACATCTGCATTGTCGGGCGCCGCCATTACCGCATTGGAAACGGCGTTAAATGATGTAGGTTCGGTGCGCGCCCTGTTCGGTGCAACCATCAATCGCTTGAACCACACGGCGAACAACCTCGCCAACATGAAAGACAACACCGACATGTCCAAAGGCCGCATCATGGATGCTGACTTCGCCAAAGAAAGCGCGAACATGAGCAAAAACTCCATGTTGATGCAGTCCGGCATTTCCATGCTGAAACAAGCGGGCCAAATGCCCGGCATGGTGATGTCGCTGCTGGGTTAATCGCCGTCGCCCACTGCAAAAGCCGCTGTTCGCAGCGGTTTTTTTATGCGCGCATTTAAGTCCCGCACAATTCAGGTCGCTTTGTAATTACAGCAGGCAAAGAACACCGGGTTCAAAAAATCGCTGAGTTTAAAAAGCCCGCTGAGCTTAATAGGCGCTTCACCGTTACTCACATTAATAGCATCGCGTGTTTTATTAACCGCACAGGAGTTCACCATGGCACTGTCAATTCACACTAATTATTCATCGCTGGTTACCCAAACCAATTTGAATAAAACCAACAACAGCTTGGGCACCAATCAACAGCGTTTAGGTACTGGTTTGCGTATCAATTCAGCGGCCGATGATGCTGCTGGTTTGCAAATCGCAACCCGGTTGAACGCTCAATCGCGCGGTATGGATGTCGCTATCCGCAATACCGGTGACTCCATTTCCCTGCTGCAAACCGCAGAGGGTGCATTCACTGAAATGACCGATATCCTGCAACGCATGAAAGACTTGAGCACGCAGGCATCGAACGCCACTAACAGCGGTGCCGATTTGATCGCATTGCAAGGCGAGTACGATGAGCTGGGTAAAGAGATGGCCAACATCATCAAAAACACTAAATTTGCCGGTTCAAACTTGTTTAGTGATGGCACTTTGGTAACCGGTGCAGGTGGAAAATTCTCTGCAGCAATGGATTTCCAAATCGGCGCCAGCGCGGCAGAAAAATTGACTCTGAACGTCAGCACCAAACTGACTGCACTGGGTACTGCATTGGCCGCCGTATCTGATACCTACACCACTGCCGGCACACCCGGTGTTGAATTGGCGACAACCCAGGTTGCCACAACCGCATTGAACACCAACGCGAACGGCAATATCACCCTGGTGGAAACAGCAATCAATTCTGTCGGTGAATTGCGTGCACTCTTTGGTGCAAACATCAATCGCTTGAACCACACGGCGAACAACCTCGCGAATATGAAAGACAATACCGATATGTCTAAAGGCCGCATCATGGATGCTGACTTCGCCAAAGAAAGTGCCAACATGAGCAAAAACTCGATGTTGATGCAATCCGGCATTTCCATGCTGAAACAAGCGGGCCAAATGCCCGGCATGGTGATGTCGCTACTCGGTTAACTGATGCAGGTTAACTGATACCGGTTAATTGATGCAGGTTAACTGATGCCGGTTAATTGATTCGCATGCATGACGAAAAGCCCGCTCTCCAGCGGGTTTTTTAATGGCTGCAATTTAATTCCCTTCCCGTTTGCGTCGCTTTATAGCTTTAGCAGGCAACTGCCACTGACCGACCTTCGCGCTTCATGAAACAAGCACACTGAAACAATCACATTAACGGCACAGCCCTTTCCACCAACAATACAGGAAGAGATCCATGGCACTGTCAATTCACACTAACTATTCATCGCTGGTTACCCAAACCAATTTGAATAAAACCAACAACAGCTTGGGCACCAATCAACAACGTTTGGGCACTGGCTTGCGTATCAATTCAGCGGCTGACGATGCTGCTGGTTTGCAAATCGCAACCCGTTTGAATGCGCAATCGCGCGGTATGGATGTCGCTATCCGCAATACCGGTGATTCCATTTCCCTGCTGCAAACCGCAGAAGGTGCATTCACCGAAATGACGGATATCCTGCAACGCATGAAAGACCTGGCGACCCAGGCATCGAACGCCACCAACAGCGGTGCCGATTTGATTGCATTGCAAGGCGAATATGATGAGTTGGGTAAAGAGATGGCCAACATCGTCAAAAACACTAAATTTGCGGGCTCTAACCTGTTCAGTAACGGCACTACTGTTGACGGTAGCCTGGGTAAATTCTCGGCGGCGATGGATTTCCAAATCGGTGCCAGCGCAGCAGAAAAATTGACCCTGAACGTCAGCGCCAAATTGACTGCCTTGGGTACTGCATTGGGTAACGCATCCGACACTTACACCACTGCCGGTACACCGGGCGTTGAATTGGCGACCACTCAGGTAGCAACCACTGCGACTAACGCAAACGCCAACGGCATGATCACCACATTGGAAACCGCGCTCAACTCCGTTGGTGAACTGCGCGCCCTGTTCGGTGCCAATATCAACCGCTTGAACCACACCGCGAACAACCTGGCGAATATGAAGGACAATACCGACATGTCCAAAGGCCGCATCATGGATGCTGACTTCGCCAAAGAAAGCGCCAACATGAGCAAAAACTCCATGTTGATGCAATCCGGTATTTCCATGCTGAAACAAGCGGGTCAAATGCCGGGCATGGTGATGTCGCTGCTGGGTTAGTTAATCAGCGGGCGATGGCCCTGCGCGAAACTGTTTGAAAAAACGCCCGGTTTATACCGGGCGTTTTTATTTGGCGTCACATTCATCTTTTGGTTATAAATTGATATAAAAATTAATTTTTTTATTTCGTCCTTAGCAAAAATTAACATTCTTCCTTGAGTAGAAACCCCTAAGTTCAATGGCTTAGTGTGCAAACACGGCTATCATTGCCAAGACTAATTAATTCAAAACAGCGCTTAATTCATAACAGTGCCTAATTCATAACATTGCTTTACTTAGACGCTCATTCATCCTTTCACTAACCGGTTTCCCATGGGAATGATTCAGTTCGACAATGCTGTCAATGCCACAGTAGAACCGCCGTCAGCCAGACCTTCCGTGGAAAGTCTGACTTGCCTGACGATCCGGACTGGCAGCGCCGATTGCATCGCCCGCTTCTACCCGGCGCTCTACCAATTAACGCTGGTGAAAAATGGCGTGGAAGAGAAGATCGATTTGGGTTTTTCCGGCGCGCGCTTACTGGAGCGTCTGGTGCGCAACCCGGGCGAAGTGGTAGACCGGGATGAACTGATGAGCCATGCATGGTCTGGCCGCGTGGTTGGCCAAGGCAGCCTGAACCAGCAGATTTATACCCTGCGCCAAATCCTGAATGACGAGAAAGCGCGCGAGATTATCCAGACCTTGCCGCGCCGCGGTTATTTGCTCAACCCTAATTACATCAATCTTTCACTGGAAGTGGTTGCCCCTGCCCTGCCGGACGAGCCGACACCACCGGTGCAGCCAATCCCCGAACCGAAAAAGCTCGCGCCCGCCCCAAGTAAGTGGAGCCTGAATATCAAGCTGATGCCAATGGCACTGGTTGGTATGCTGGGCGTGTTTGCATTGGGCGCAAGCCTGATCTGGAGCAAGAACTCCGGAGCGGCCAAAAATGACAATGCACCTACGGCCCATTTGCTGACCCTGACCTACTCCGCGCATACCGCTGACGAGCTGGCACAACTGCGCCCCTTTGGCGAAGACTTGAACCGTCGTTTCGCGACCCACCTCAACCAACCTTTGCACCTGGTTTTGGGGATTCATGAGAATGCGATGGATGTGGTATGCCTGCACGCCGATGGCACCGCACGCACCTTGCATTTCCCGCTGAACAAGGTGGTGCAAGACAGCGAACTCAGTGGCTGCCTGCCCTAATCCTTGATTCCCGCCTCCCAACATTCAACATTCAACATTCAACATCCAATTTTTAGACAAAAAAAAGCCTCCGCTCAGGGAGGCAAAATTGAAGAACACGCTAGTGTCAATTCTGTTACATCACTCAAAGCGACCGGATTTCCGCTGATTGGCTGTTGGTTGGAGTCGCTGCCGATGGACTGGCAGGCAAGATCAATTCGGCCTGTTCGGCAGAGTAATTAACGCGCGCCTGCTGATCGCCAAATAACTCGCGATACAAACCTTCGGCCTTGGTCGTTAACATCAAAATTTCGATCCGACGATTCGCACCGTCTTCCGGTGCATCCGGTCGTAGTGGCATCACATCGGCCTGGGCCGCCACCTGCAGTATCGCGGCCGGCGTTAACCCGGAATCCACCATTACATTGCGTGCACGCAACGCACGGTCGCCAGAGAGATTCCAATTGTTGTAACCCGTTAATGTTTTGTAGGGAACTGCATCGGTATGGCCGCTGATAATTAATTTATTTCCAACCTTGGATAACACGCCCGCCAAGCGCTGCAACAGCCTGGTGAAGTGAGGATTCAATTGCACACCTCCGCGTTCAAACATAAATCGCTGCTGATCGTCTTTGATCAAAATTCGCAAACCTTGGGGCACAACTTGCACTTCAATATTGGCTTTAGCATCTAACTCCAACGCCATAGCTTCCATTAACTGCGCCAATTCTTTTAACTCGGCCGGATCACTAAATTTAACCGGCTCGTTTTTGTTGTTGGATTGCTGACTGGCAGGGTCTCTGAGCGGCGTTGTGTCGCCCGCCGCTTTTGCCGTTGCCTGCGCGTGACTGAGTGACACCGGCAAACCCGACATTTCCAGCGGTGTTTTACTGCTGCCATCAAAAATACCGGCACCGCCATCAACTAACGGGTTCGTTAAATACTCCGCGGTAGTGGGCTTGGGCGGGTTTTGTGGGGTGATCACCCAGAGCACCATAAACAGGGCCATCATCGCCATGGTGAAATCGGCAAAGGCGACTTTCCAGGCGCCGCCGTGCATTTCATCGTGGCCGGATTTTTTTCGGCGCTTGACGATAATTTCGGTGTCTTTGTCGTTACGTCTTCTCATAGCCCGAATACTTTTTCATGGTGTAGAAACTTTTCGTGGAGTAGATATTTTTTTGATTACATCGATCAGGCCGCGTTGCGCTGATCTTCGTATTGATTCACCCAGCTTTCCAATTGGCGAAACGCGGGTTTTACATCTTGCTCGATCAGCTTGCGGCCGGCGTCTACCGCCAAGAGCGTGGGCTTGCCCGCCACGTGAGCCACTAATGTGGTGCGCACACATTCGAGCGCCGACAATTCGGTTTTCACCCGCTGGCTCATTGCATTACTGAGCGGTTCCATCACGCAGTAGCACACAAAAATCCCGAGGAAAGTTCCCACCAATGCCGCCGCAACGTGCGCGCCGATTTCGGCAACTGAACCATCGATATTGCCCATGGTGATCACGATCCCCATGATCGCCGCGAGAATCCCGAAGCCGGGCATGGATTCGCCGATCTTGTGTAACGAACGCGCTGGTTGTAAAAGCGCATGTTCCATCGCTTCCAATTCCTGCTCCAAAAAACCTTCCAATTCATGGGCGCTGATTTTTCCCATCGCCATCAGTCGGAAGTTATCCGCAATAAATGCCATCAGGTTCGGCTCTTGCAAAATCAACGGGTAGCGTGTGAACAAATCACTTTCATCAGGTTCTTCGATGTGTGCGTCCAATGCTTTAAGGCCACCCACATCCACCATTTCCAACAATTCGTAAAGCAGCATCAATAATTGACGCTGGAACTCTTCGCCGCGGCGTTTGTAAACAAAAACACCTTTGATTTGGTGACACATTTCCACGAGCACTTCTTTGGGATTACCCACCACCAAACTGCCTAGGCCAGCACCCAAAATAATAATGATCTCCGCTGGTTGCCAAAGCATGGCCAGCTCGCCGTGCGCCATTGAGTATCCACCCAACACACAACCGACGATGATGATTGCACCTAATAATTTCTGCATGATTTAGCTCTCTTTACAAATTTCCATGCGCTCACTATTGAGCATCACGCATAAAGCGACTGGCTTTTTGAATCGCTTGTTTACTTAACTGGCATACGCGCGCATCGGTTAAATCCAATACCAATGCGATTTCTTTCAAACTTAATTCTTGTTGGTAATAGAGCATCAACACCAAACGCTCGCGTTCATTTAACGTCGATAGCGCTTTCATTAAGGTGCGCTCGGTAATTTCCCGCTCTTCCAAACTGGAGCCGCCATCGGCAAAAGTTTCCGGGCCGTTGAGCAATAGCTCGTCCAAACTTTCAATTGCTTCGCAGGCATCGGCTTGCAAAAAAGCCTGGTAATCTTTTTCACTCAGGCCGGTATAAGTCATCACTTCTGCATCTTGCGGAACACGCCCGAGGCGACGGCTCAGCGCGCGAATTGCATCGCGAATTTTGTGTGTTTGCTGGCGCACCTGACGCGGGCGCCAATCCTGCCGACGCAATTCATCGAGGATCGCTCCGCGAATGCGCAGCTTGGCAAAGCCGGCAAAGTTTTCATCTGGCTGACCGTAACGACGCAGGCTTTCAAGCAGCCCCATCAGACCGATCTGTTCCATATCGTCGCGATCCATCACTTGATTGGCTTGCAGCGACAACTGGCGAACAATGCGTTTTACCAGCGGCAAATATTGGATCAGCAACTGCTGCTCCTGCGCCGGTGCAAACGCCTGGGTTACCGCCGCGCTTACGGGATATTCGTAGTCAGGCGTATTGAAAGCTTGGGCATTCATGGCAGCGGCCTTTTATTGCACAACCAATTTACTAACCAGCACATGGGCAAATGGCTGGATTACCTGACGCGCAGCGAAATCGGTCTGCACCACTTTTTCCAATGTGGTTTGCAATTCGGCAATGGGCATAGTGCGCAACTGGGTAACTTGCATAGTCGATAAATGTGATACCACTGAATTGCGCACCATTGGATCGATTTGCTGCAATTTCTTTTTGTCGGTTTCCATATCTGCTTGCAACACCAAATCCAATACGAAGTAGTGTTCGCGACCATCGCCCTGCAAACTGACAATCACTTTTTCAATCGGGAAAAACTGGTATTCCGCTGCTTCACCGACGCTGGCTGCTAGCGCGGTCGCATCCGGATTTGCATCCGTCGTACTCGTCACAGCAGCGGCCGTTGCCACTGCTTGCGGACGCGACAATACCTGCAAGCTGAGATAGATAGAGCCTGCTGCTATCAAGGTATTCACAACCAGTAAGCCCAAAATGATCCGTTGCATCATGATTTCGTTTTTCCTCTCAAGGGATTTCTGCTCCGGCCAATGCCGGAAGCCAAATTACACTGTGACTAATACATCGCCGGAGCGAGTGGCCTGTGGATGGTTGCCCGCGATGAATTGATCATTTGCCAGAATTTTTTCGTCGCTAAAAAAACGTTGGCGCTCGCGCGATTGTTGCTGGCCGCCCTGCCCATCTGCCGAGGTTTGTACATGGACCTGCGTAAATTGCGGCCCCGCCAATTCCTGCCGCAAACGGTCGCTCGTGGTTTGGATCAGGCGTGCCACATCGGCTTGGCTGGCAGTGATATTCACGGTCAAACGGCCGGACTCGTGGCTGAGATAAATTTCTAAACTACCCAACTCGGGCGGATCCAAGCGAATGGTGGCATTTTGAATTTTTTGCTGGATTTGCACCTGCACTTGATCGCGCAAGGTATGCAGTAATTGTTCACCCCATTTGGCTTCCGGTGCATGCAATGCTGGTTGTGATTGCGCCGCGCGCGCGGCATTACTATCGCCCGCTGCGTTCATCGCCGCAGCTGCAAGCGCGTTGCCGTTGTGTGCAAGTTCATTCGGTGCTGCTGTGGTTGATGATCCATTCGCAAGCGCCGCATTGAGCGCAGCTGCTGCATTATTTAGCAGTGCGTTGTTGTTGCTTACGCTGTTGTTTCCAGTGTTATCTACTGCATTTTTGATGGATTGCACATCCGCACCCGGTTGTGCATTAGCAGTGGCAGCCGCGGTATTTACCGCCGCCCTTCCATTTAGGTCAAACGTTTTTTCCAACTGCCGATTTTTTTCTGCAGCAGAATTGATCGGTGTTTTGTTCTCATTATTTTCTGTCGCAAGCGAAGCTAAATATTTTTCGCTGGAAAAATTTTCTGACGCATTGGTCGATGTATTCGTTGCAGCATTTTCTTGCACTGCTGCATCAGCAGTAGTTTGGGTAACGCCAGCTGTTGCTGCGCTTTGCGCATCGCGCGCTTGCAGTTGCATTAGTTGTTGATCGAGCATCGCCAACAGCCATTCTTCCGCGCTTGGCTCCGCTGGAGTTTGTGCAGGTGTCGCTAATGATTCAGTGGCCACATCTGCAGGTGTTTCTGCCAGTTGCTCTGATTCAACTAGAACATCGCCAACAACGGCATCACTTAATTGGCTGGCAAATACATCGCCTGCAATCTCTTGTGAAGTTCCGGATGCAGCAGACGATTCGGTCGCCGCATCTGCTGCTACCGACGATGCAGCAGGAGCAGTTGCACTACTCCGGGAATTCGCACTGGATGAGATAAGTGATGGCAACATTATTTTTCACCTTGAAGCAGGCCAGTGCGCAAATAAGCGGAGCGGCCTTCGGCATGATCGATATGGTTTAACAACAACAACCGCAATTTTTCACAGGCCTCTGCATAAGCGGGGATCACCCGCGCATACAATTCTTGCAACCGGTTTTTGGCCTGCTGCAATTCCGGGCTCAGCGATTCTGCGGCAGCCAATTCTTGCAAACACCCGCGAATGCGTTGATCGATACCGCCTACGCTGTCCCAATCCTGAGCCTTAATGGCCGCCGCCAATTGCTCACTCAAGGTGATCAACTTGAGCTGCTGGTAGCGATCAGATGCGCTTGGCATTGACACCGTCCCAGCCCTCGCGAATAACACCCAGCAATTGAATGACTTCTTCCAATCCTTCCAGCGACAAACTCACGCTGACATCGGACAGACGATAAATGCAGTAGTCGTACAAACGCGAAAGCCCCTGCACTACGTCGCCGCCGTTGTCGTAATCCAATGCGCTGTTAAGGCCATTGATAATGTTCATGCACTTTTCCAGCGAACGACCTTTTTCCTGATAGCGTTTTGCTTCTATGTGGCCGCGCGTGCGCGCCAATTCATCGAGCAAACCATCAAACAACACCAACACCAGTTCATAAGGCGATGCCGTTGCTGCTTTCGCTTCCAAATCAATGGAGCGATAGCTGTCGTAGCTTTCGTGTGCGAGGTATGGATCGTTCATCTAAAAATTCCTAAGCGTTAGAACATCCCGAAGGTCTGCTCCATGGCAGCCATCGTTTGCATCATGTTGGTGTATTGCTTCAGATAGCGGTTGTAATAGTTGTCATACTGTTTCTGGATGCTGTCGAATTGGTCATCCACACGACCAAGCATCGCGTTCAGACTTTCTTTGCGCGCTTTCATCAAACTGCCAGGGCCGGTGGTATAAACCGCAACGTTTTTTTCCAAGGTATCGAGCAATGCATCCTTATCATTAAACAATTTGTCGAGCGCTTCAGGGTTCGCCGCTATCGCTTTTTCAAAACGTGCAGCATCGAGCGTTAAGTTGCCGCTGCGATCTGCCGCCATGCCCAAGCTCATCAGCGTGCTACCACCAAAATCCGTGCGTAAAACTTTGTTCAACATGGATTCAATGGAGCGAATACTCGAATCACCCGCAAGTGCTCCGCGTGCTGCACTTTCGCTACCACTACCGGTAAGGCTGTCAAAAGTGCCGAGCAGGTTATTAATCTCAGTGATAAAACTTTGCACATTCGCTTTGGTCGCGGCGTCATCACGCCCGATGGTCACCGATAAGGGTGCTTCGCCCGCGCTGTGCACTTTGCTAAAACTCATGCTCACACCGTCAATAATGTCGGTGAAGGTATTGCTGTCATTGGTCAGCAACATGCCGGTCTCGCCACCCAGACGCACACGCGCATCTTTTGCAGCGCTGAGTTCGGTCGGGCTGCTCGTTGTGGTGCTAAAGGTTCCCGCCGCCACACCCGTGGTGGATAAACTGATCGCGTTACTCGCTCCGGTTTTTTCACTGGCCAACACCAGCGATACATTGCCGTTACTACGCACCAGCGTGGCGTTTACACCGGTGTTATCACTCGCACCATTAATCGCTGCAGCCAACTCCGCGAGCGAATTACCGCCGCTGTTATCCGAATCAATACTGCTTAAATCGATGCTAAAACTGCCTGCGCCTTGCCCGATCACCAGATTGCCGCTGGAGGGAATATCCGCATCGCTCAAACCGTTCAGTGCGACCTGATGGGCACTGGCCAGTTGCTCGACAAAAAATTGGTAATTGCCAGCGACCGCGCTGGTACTCACAGTGGCGCTGGCATAACCGGCCGTACCGAAGGTTGCGGTGTTGGTTAGCACGCTTTTATCGACACCTTTCAAACCCTTCACCGCTGTGCTGAAGGTTTTAAGAGCTGTCTCCAGCGAGGTCACTGCGGTCAGCTGCGCTTTGTAATTGGTCTGATTGCGGTTCGCCTTGGTCAAGGCCGACTGCACTTCGTAGTTAGCCAGCTGGGTTGCCATCTGCTTGACGTAATCTGAATCTATAGCCATTGCAATTCTCCTCCCGAGGGGTTTAGCAATATGAATGCCAATACATAAATCATTGTTTTAAAAGGAATTTTTCGAAAATCATCGTGAAGAAATACTTCCGCATTCGGGGCCGGAAACAGGCAGGGGAAATGCGCTTTCCGCATTGGCGAAGCATTGCTATTTGCCGGCGACGTAAAGGCAACAGGCGACACAAAAGAGAGGATTGTTAAATTCGCAGGGAAAAGGACGGTTCAGGATGTTTGCTGCAGGCAATAAAAAAGGCCAAAGAGATTGCATCTCTTTGGCCTTTTTCGTCTGCGCTAATGGAGCGGTGTTATTGCGCTACCGGCACCAATTGCACACGTGGCGGGCTGCCCAATTTAATATCGCCCCGCACGCGGTAGCCGGGAACTGCATCGCGCATTTTTTGGTAGATCCAACGCCCTTCTACATCGGTGCGCGCGATGATCATCGCAAGGCTATTGGTGGCTTGTAACTTCTGTGCAATCTCGGTGATCTTGGCGATGATTTGGGGATCGTCTTTGCCGAGCAAGCTGGCATCGAGCAAAAACTCATTAGCACCACCGCGATAAGGTTCAACCGGTGGAGCCGATTTGATTTGCTCGGTCAGGGCAGTCGAGACTTCTTTAATCAGCAAATTATTGGGGTCAACAATACGGGCATTGTTGAGCATGGTGGTCGCTTGCGGATAATTTCCCCGCGCCGCCGCCTGGCGGGCAAGATCCACATAACGCATCACAATGCCTTGTAATCCGCCCTTGGCGCGGGTGTTATTGGGGTCAAGTTTTAGCGCTGCGCGAAAGTAGTCATAGGCGTTGTCATTCGTGGGCGTGAGCAATTGGTTTTGCGACAAGGTGTACTCGCCATTGAGGATCAGCATATTGATAACTTGCTGCTCTTTAGTAATGACGGGCTTGGGTTTGGCCACGGGTACCGGAGCAGGTGCGGGCTCTGGCTTTTTGCTGGGAAACATCTGGCAGGCACTTAGTGCACTCGCCAATACAATCAATACACTGCAGCGACCAACAAAATTACGCATAACACCTTTTCTCTTTACTGAATATTTGAAAAACCGCACTAAAACGATGCCGACATCACATTCATCAAGCCGACTGGAACCCGATAGAAAAGAAATTACCGCGTCAGGCAGAATGATGTTTATTACCGGTTGTCTATCAGGCGGCGTATGTTACTGTAAGTCGCGTCACTGGGCACCCCTTGGCGGGCTTCCGTCGAGCTCCTGCTCGCATACAAACCTATAAGACCCGATAATACGAATCCATAATTCCAATTCAGGAAGCTCCTCATACTATGCGTAACCTGCACCTGCTAACGCTTGGTTTTTTATCCCGGCTTAGCCTTAATATTTTGCTTGTATCCGGCCTGTTATTTGCGCAAACCAGCCTTGCCGATGATCCACTTGCTCCCAAAGCCGATCCGTTTGCCAAGACCAACAGCACGTTGAATTCCACTGTATTGGGCGGCCAGGACGAATTTTTACCGGTAACAGAGGCCTTTAAACCCAGCTATACAATCGCGCAGGGAAAATTGGTGCTGCACTGGCAAATTGCTGAGGGCTACTACTTATATGAGGAGCGCTTCAAGTTCCGCCCCGACGAAGGCATCCAATTAACGCCCGCGTACACCCTGGGCAAGATGAAGTATGACGAGCTATTCGAACGCGAAACCATGGTGCACTACCATGAGGTATCCACCAGTTTTGATTTGGCTGGTGTCGATAAAGCCTTTAACCTGAAACTCGAATATCAGGGCTGCGCCGATGCAGGCCTCTGCTATCCCCCACAAAAACTGACTTTGAATGTCGATTCTGCTAACGCTGTAGTCACTGAAGCAAAAGCAGACGCCCAACCCAGCACGCAAGTAACCTCTGCCACAGCTCCTGCTGTAATACCGGGAACAACCAGTACCGCTCCAACCACAACCGATTCAGGCTGGATTTTGCAAGCCATATTATTTGCCCTGCTGGGCGGAATGATCCTCAACCTGATGCCCTGCGTGTTCCCGGTGCTTTCTATTAAGGTGATGAGTTTGGCCTCGGCAGATCGCTCGCGCCTCGCCCTGCATGGCTGGGTCTATACCCTCGGGATTGTGGCGTGCTTTGTCGGCTTTGCCCTCGCCCTGCTGCTAGCACGCGCTGGCGGTGAAGCCATCGGCTGGGGCTTCCAGTTGCAATCCCCGGGGCTGATTGCCGCCCTCGCTTACCTGTTCTTTGTGATGGGCCTGAGCATGTCCGGCCTGATTAATGTAGGCAGCAGCCTGATGGGCACGGGACAAAACCTGACCCAGAAGTCTGGCCTGAGCGGCTCCTTCTTTACCGGCGTGTTGGCCGCCGTAGTTGCCAGCCCCTGCACTGCACCTTTTATGGGTGCCGCACTCGGCTTTGCCCTGACCCAACCAGCCATCGCCTGCATTGCGGTCTTTGCCGCACTCGGTTTTGGCATGGCGCTGCCATTGTTAATCCTCTGTTATCTGCCTGCACTCGCAGCGCGCCTGCCCAAACCCGGGGTTTGGATGGACAACCTCAAACAATTCCTCGCCTTCCCTCTGTACCTCAGCGCCATCTGGCTGCTCTGGGTGTTCGGCCGCCAAACCAGCGTGAGCGGTATGGCGGCACTCTGCGCCGGCGCTGTGGCCATCGCCTTTGGCTGCTGGTTGTTGGGGCGCGATGCTCGCGGTTTCTGGCAGTTAGTACGCCGCCTGGCAATTGCCGCCAGCTGGATTATTGCGCTAGCACTGGTATGGCAAGGGGCTAAAAGCACCGGACAAACAACAGCTAACAGTGACCGCTGGCAGGCCTATAGCCCTGAATTAGTGGCATCATTGCGTGCCGAAGGCCGCCCGGTGTTTATCAATCTGACCGCCGATTGGTGCCTGACCTGTCTCGCCAATGAAAAGATTGCACTGCATACAAAAGCAGTTGAACAGACGTTCGATGTATTAAATGTCGCGACAATTAAGGGGGATTGGACGAATACTGACCCGAAAATCACCGAACTCCTGCAAGAATACGGTCGCAGCGGTGTACCTCTTTATCTCTGGTTCCCCCCCAACAGCCAGGATAAGGCCATTATTTTGCCGCAACTTCTCACGCAAGATTTGCTCATCAGTACCCTAAAGGGTAAAAATACTCCATAGATAATGGATTTTCGGCGACATTTGCAGCAATTGAGTTCATATTTCGCCAACTTCTCGCATCGTGCCGCTAACATGGGGGCAAGATGCGGGGATCATCGAACAAAACAGCTATTTCCAGCCCTATTTTTACTACTCCCACGAATAACTTCTGCAATCATGCAGGGATTTTCTGCTATCTAAACAAAATTTCGCGGGCATCGTGGACATATCCTGCTTTTTGCGGCAAACTCCTCCCACTTTCGAATCCCCGGCAAGCTGAACTTGGCAGTTCGATGCGAGTCTCAGCATAAAACCAGAATATCACCGCAGGATCACAGTTAATGGCAACCATTTTGGTACTTCACGGCCCCAATCTGAATTTGTTAGGGCTGCGCGAACCAGGCATCTATGGTGCAACTACGCTCGATGACATCAACCGCAACCTGACCCAAATCGCTGTCGCGGCCGGTCACCACTTGCAAACCCTGCAAAGCAACGCCGAATACGAACTGATTGATCGCATTCACGATGCGCGCAAAGAAGGGGTCGATTTCATCATCATCAATCCTGCTGCTTTTACCCACACCAGCGTCGCTCTGCGCGATGCACTGCTCGGTGTCGACATTCCCTTTATTGAAGTGCACCTGTCCAATGTGCACAAGCGCGAAGCGTTCCGGCATCACTCCTATTTTTCCGACGTTGCTCAAGGCGTTATCTGCGGCTTTGGCGCTACCAGTTACGAACTGGCGCTACAGGCGGCATTCAAACTCGTTAAATAGCATTTTTATTAATTTGGCCCAGCCAACCACAATCACAACAAACCTTGTTACAGAGAGGATTTTATGGATATTCGCAAAATCAAAAAACTGATCGAGTTATTGGAAGAATCCAATATCGGCGAACTGGAAATTAAAGAAGGCGAAGAGTCTGTTCGTATCGCACGTAACAGTGGCACCACCCAATATTTCAGTGCACCGGCACCAGCTGCATACGCTGCCCCCGCTGCTCCGGCCGTTGCACCTGTAGCAGCACCCGCTGCAGCTCCTGTCGCCGCTCCCGCTGCTGCAGAAATTACAGGCCATGTAGTTAAATCGCCTATGGTCGGCACCTTCTATCGCTCACCAAGCCCAGGCTCAGCCTCATTCATTGAAGTAGGCAAGCAAGTCAAGGCAGGCGATGTTATTTGCATCATCGAAGCAATGAAAATGATGAACCAAATCGAAGCAGACAAAGCCGGTGTTATCGGCGCCATCCTGGTTGAAGACGGTAATCCAGTAGAATTCGACCAACCTCTAGTGACCATTGTTTAATCATCTTTTGCGGTTGCCGCTGGCGGCGACCCAATCGCTAATCACTGAGGAACTGGTTTATGTTCGATAAAATTTTGATCGCCAACCGTGGCGAAATCGCGCTGCGCGTACTGCGCGCCTGTAAAGAGTTGGGCATCAAAACCGTTGCAGTCCACTCACAGGTAGACCGCGATTTAAAACACGTGCGCCTTGCCGATGAATCTGTCTGCATTGGCCCCAACCCATCACCCAAAAGCTATTTGAATGTTCCGGCGATCATCGCCGCCATGGAAATCACCGATTCTCAAGCGGTACACCCTGGCTATGGCTTCCTCGCTGAAAATGCCGACTTTGCCGAGCGCGTCCAAAAAAGCGGTTTCACCTTTATCGGGCCGGATCCTGCGGTAATCCGCATGATGGGCGACAAGGTAGAAGCCATTAAAGCGATGAAAAAAGCAGGCGTCCCCACCGTACCCGGCTCCGATGGCCCGGTACCGGAAGATGAAGACGAGTGCAAGAAAATCGCCAAACGCATTGGCTATCCGGTGATCATCAAAGCTGCCGCCGGTGGCGGTGGCCGCGGTATGCGCGTAGTGCACACAGAAGAATCGCTGATCGGCTCCATCAAAATCACCCAGGGCGAAGCCAAGGCTGCCTTCGGTGATGGCACTGTCTACATGGAAAAGTTCCTGCAGAACCCACGCCACGTGGAAGTGCAGGTCATGTCCGACGGCCAGGGCCATGCCATTCACCTGGGTGATCGCGACTGCTCACTGCAACGCCGTCACCAAAAAGTATTAGAAGAAGCACCAGCTCCTGGCATTCCGCAAGACGTACGCGAAGCTACTTACGCCGCCTGTGTGAAAGCTTGTATCGATATCGGCTACAAGGGCGCGGGTACCTTCGAGTTCCTCTATGAGGACGGCCGTTTCTACTTCATCGAGATGAACACCCGTATTCAGGTGGAGCATCCGGTGTCAGAAATGGTGACCGGTATTGATCTGATCAAAGAACAAATCCGCGTATGCTCCGGCTTACCGCTGTCGTTCAAGCAATCCGATGTCGTGATTCGCGGTCACTCGTTTGAATGTCGCATCAACGCCGAAGATCCTAAAACCTTTATGCCCTGCCCCGGCTTGGTAAAAGGTTTCCATGCCCCCGGTGGATTGGGCGTACGCGTGGATTCGCATTTGTACAATGGCTACACAGTGCCGCCAAACTACGATTCAATGATCGCCAAAATCATCACCTTTGGTGACACGCGCGAAATCGCCTTGAACCGTATGCGCAACGCACTCGACGAAACCATTGTCGACGGCATCCGCACCAACATTCCGCTTCAACAAATGCTGGTACGTGATCCCGAATTCCGCAAAGGTGGTGTCAACATCCACTACCTGGAAAAGAAACTGGCAGAGTAATATCTGCCGATGGATCGAAAGGGCGCGATTTATCGCGCCCTTTTACATTCAGTGCTGCGCTTTTTATACGAACATGATTCCCCTTTATTAAAAGCAGAACTCCTATGCCCTGGCTGCAACTCAAAATTATCACCACCCGTCGCTATGCCGAATCGCTGGAAGATTCCCTGTTGGCCTGCGGTGCTGCATCGGTCACACTGCAAGACAATGCCGACCAGCCCATCCTGGAACCCGGTTTGGGTGAAACCCCACTGTGGGATAGCGTGAAAATCACCGGGCTGTTTGATGCCGAAATCGACACCGCCAAAACCATCACCATCGCCCAACGCCGCTTTGGCAATCCGCTGCCCGAGCACTATTGGGAACAATTGGAAGATAAGGACTGGGAACGCGAATGGATGGCGAACTACCATGCCATCCGCTGCGGTGAGCGCCTGTGGATCTGCCCCAGCTGGCAACAGCCACCCGAGCCAGATAAGGTAAACCTGATGCTCGACCCGGGCCTCGCCTTCGGCACCGGCACCCATCCCACCACCTTTTTATGCATGCAGTGGATTGACCAGCAGGACTTTACCGGCAAGCAAGTGGTCGATTACGGCTGCGGCTCCGGCATTCTCGGTATCGCCACCTTGTTGCTCGGTGCCGAAAAGGTTATCGGTGTTGATATTGACCCACAGGCATTGCTGGCCACTACCGAAAACGCCAAGCGCAACCAATTGCCGGAAGATGCCATGCCAGTGTATTTGCCACCGCAGTGCCCCGAGGTTCAAGTGGATGTAATGCTCGCCAATATTCTCGCAGGCCCGCTGGCAGAGTTGGCTCCAGCACTGAGCGCGATGACCAAAGTCGGCGGCAAACTATGCTTATCAGGAATTTTGTCGGTACAGGCCGAAACCGTTATGGCAGCCTACAAACCCTGGTTTGCATTCGATCCGGTTGCCGAGCAGGAAGAATGGGTGCGCCTGACCGCCACCAAGGTGCAACAGGAAAGGTGAGCCAGTTGGCATTGCGGATGCAGAATAGAGCTACCGACTGTCGCTGGAATTTACCCTTCGTCGCCCTATAGTTACACTGTCAAGTCGCGATAATAAATGACCGGTACCAAAGTGCCTTCGTTAAGAGCCAATAGACCATGACTTCTGCCAACAACCAAATCATCACTCGTTGCCCCAAGTGCGGGACTGCATTTCGTGTGACGCCGAGCCAATTGCAATCAGCCAAGGGCGCAGTTCGCTGCGGCTCCTGCTTGCATGTATTCAAGGCGCAGGAATATTTGGTTGCCACGCCGGTTATACCTGCAAAAAATAATGCACTGCAACCACCAGTAAGCGCCCCCACAGCCAAGGAAGAGTCTCCCAAAGCAGATTTACCCAAAGCAGACTTGGTGAAATCGGAATCCCCAGCCCCTACTGCAATCCTAGCGGCAGCTAAAAGCATTGAAACCAGTAAAGTATCCGAAACGACTAAAAACACCGAAACCACCAACAGCACCTCATTACAAAAAAACACAGTCCCGCAGACAACTTCCGTCAGCAAGTCTGCGCCAGCAGCACCGGGCCAACCCGCTATATTGAGCGCAATAAAACCCTTGGTGGTTGATACCCCGACAACCGCAATTGTCACCAAACCTGCAGCAAAACCGACTCCAGCACCCACCAAGCCCGTCATCCGCACCATTAACAAATCGTCACTCGAACCAACAGATGACATCTTGATCAGCGATGACATGGAAGATGACAAAGCCGACAGCAGTAACTACGAATTCGATGGCTTTGTGGATATAGACTCGACCCCCAAGTCCGATGTATCGCTCTTTGAGCGCAAGCTGCGCGATAAAGAGTTAGACGATGAGCCAGCAAGCACCACCGATGAGTCCTGGGCGGAAATGCTGATCGAAGATGAGGATGACACGCCGCAACTGGGCATACTCAAACCCAAAACGGATGAACAATTGGCTGATGACGCGCTCGCCGCGAGTCAAGTACAAACTACTGAATCCCCAAATAATGCATCAGCGGCGCCATCACCCGCAGTACCCGCAACCACTCCCGGTTTAGTGTTTAGTTTGGTCGGTGAAAAAGAAGAAGAGAACAATCAACCAACTTCAGATGAGTTTGTCCTCAGCGATGAGCTGGCGCGTATTCCCAGCAATCAGGGCTTTAAGCAAGCCCAAGCTTCCGAGATGCTTGACCCCAACCTTTTTGAAACTCCGGACGAAAGCGCCGCCGAAGAAAATGACAACCTCAAGCGTCAGGTCAAAACCCAACCCAAAATCCGCGCTTACGATGGCTCACGCACTGCGCTGTTAATGAACATCATTCCGGCACCGATAGAATTCAATGCCAAGCGTATGCGCCGCTGGTATCAGCGCAAACTCTGGCCAAGTCTCAGCATACTCGGCTTGTTGGCATTGGTTATTCAGGTGGGCTGGTTCAAATTCGACTACTTCAGCCGGGTTGAACCTTATCGCACTGGCTACCTGTTCCTCTGCCCTTATCTGGGATGCCAGGTACCGACACTCATTGATACCAGCCGTATCCTTGCCTCGAACCTTGTGGTGCGCGAACACCCCGATACCCAGGGGGCACTGGCAGTGGATGTGATGTTGATCAATGGTGCCTCGTTTGAACAACCCTTTCCGGATTTGCTCCTGGCCTTTACCGATATCAATGAAAACCAGGTAGCGGCACGCCGTTTTACCCCCAAGGATTATTTGGGTGGGGAGCTGGCAGGGAGAGATTTAATGCCACAAAACCAAAAAATTCACATCACCCTGGATCTGGTCGATCCGGGCGCAGAAGCGGTGAATTACCACATATCTATTGCGCGATAACTGTTACCCAGCTGTCGCGCAAAATCGCAACAACAACTAGACTTACCATCAAGAACACTACACAAACAGAGAAACAAACCTCTGCATAATAAACGCGGATCGTAATATGGAACGCGGGATATGGAACGTGGGTTGATCGGCAATAAGACGTTACTTCGCGTCAGGTCTCAGAATAAATGTTACCTGCTGCATTTCCTTATCCTGCATTTACTACTTTTCACCTGCACCACAAGCGCCAATCCTCAATCTCCGCTGATCATCACTCATAAATTGCCCGAGCTGAATAGCGACGTGCGTGTGCTACACGAAGTGGAAGTTTTGAAACTGGCGCTCGACAAAACCCTCGTCGAATTCGGCCCCTACGAATTGCGCGGCATTCCACCTATGAATCGGGCGCGCACTCTTGCCGCCCTGAACCACAACATCTACCCCAATTTGATCCTGCTGATGAGTTATGAAGATGAACTGGCGGAACAGGAGCAATTGGACTTTATTCCCTTCCCGCTGGATCGGGGCGCGCTCAGCTATCGTATTTGCTTTATGCGCGATGCCATCAAACCTGCCCTGAACGGCGTCACCAAGCTCAAGCAGCTCAAAAGCTATCACTTTGGTGTCGGTATTGGCTGGGCCGATAGCAAGATTTTGCGCCACAACCACCTGCAAGTAATCGAGGCAGGAACGGTTGTCAGTCTGTTCCGCATGACCAAGGCGGGGCGGGTCGATCTGTTTTGTCGCGGCCCAATGGAGCTCCTTTACGAACAGCAAGACCCGATAAGCCTTGGGCTTACGAGCGACACACACCTCGCACTTTATTATCCCCTCCCCAAATTTTTCTTCGCCCATAAAGATAATCAGGCAGTTCTTAAGCGCATCAAAAAAGGACTGGAAATCGCCTATCGAGACGGCTCATTCAACAGCCTGTGGAGTAAACGCCATTTGCGTGCGCTTGAGCAGGCCCAACTCAAACAACGCCATATCATTAAACTGGAGAACCCGCTGATCACCCATTTACCACGCGACTATGAAACCTACCTCTACGATCCCCTTAGCCAGTAACCCTCTACCGGCCTGCCCCAATTCACTTTTTTTTGCAACAAAAAACGACTAAAAAACGCATCTTTATCGCTCAAAAAAACGCCGTTTTTTACGCTTTTTGCGTTCCCAACCCCAGCCCAAACGGGTATTATGGCGACCCTTTTACGCAGGGCCCCAGTACAAATTTGATACAGGGTAAACCCAGGTGAAACCGGTACTTTCGGCGCAACCGCAACTACTCAATCACGATAAGCCAATCACGTGTTTACTATCGGCCCCTATTGCATCGACAGCCAGGTCATCCTCGCACCTATGGCAGGCGTTACCGACCGACCTTTTCGTCAGTTGTGTCGTTCGCTCGATGCAGGTTTGGTGATTTCGGAAATGCTTACCGCTGATTCCGCGCTGTGGGGCAGCCGTAAAAGTAGCTTGAGAATGGATCACACCGGCGAAGCCGAACCTATCGCGGTACAGATTGCGGGCAGCGATCCGGAAATGATGGCTGAAGCAGCGCGCCTGAATGCTGCTAACGGCGCCCAGATTATTGATATCAATATGGGTTGCCCCGCCAAGAAAGTATGTAAAAAAGCCGCTGGCTCCGCGCTGTTAAAAGACGAACAGCTTGTAACAGAGATATTGCAGGCAGTGGTAAGTGCAGTGGACATACCCGTAACCCTGAAATTTCGCACTGGCTGGAGCAATGAAGAACGCAATGCTGTGCGTATTGCACGCATCGCTGAAGATGCCGGGATACAAGCTCTGGCTCTTCATGGTCGCACCCGCGCCGACGCCTTTTTGGGCGAAGCTGAGTACGACACTATCGCCAGCGTTGTAAATGCGGTGAAGATTCCCGTATTTGCCAACGGCGATATAAATTCGCCGCATAAAGCCAAAGCCGTGTTAGATCACACGGGTGCAGCTGCGGTGATGATTGGACGGGCGGCACAAGGTCGCCCCTGGATCTTCCGGGAAATTGCGCATTACCTGCGTACCGGTGAGCAATTGCCCGAACCGTCCCTGACTGAAATCAGGGACATTTTATGTACCCATCTGTGTGAGCTATACCGTTTTTATGGTGAGTTTATGGGCCCGCGCATCGCTCGCAAACACGCGAGTTGGTATTTGCAAACGGTTCCAGGCAGCGAAGCTTTTCGCAAAACCTTTAACGCTATAGATAACGCAGAAGAACAACAAACCAGCATTCAAAATTTCTTTGAACAGCTGCTTACGAAAGAGGAAAAAGCCGCATGAACACCGCAACTTTCTTTGCTGACTCAACCCCAGCACAAGCTGCAGTCCCAAACCAACCAGTACAAGCTCAATCGCTGCGCGGCTGCGTAGAGCAGGCAATGGAAAACTATTTCAAACACCTTGATGGCCAAGACGTTAGCAATGTGTACGAAATGGTTCAGGCAGAAGTAGAAGCGCCTATGCTTGAAATCGTATTGAAGTACACTCGTCACAACCAAACCCGCGCTGCACAAGTATTAGGTTTAAACCGTGGCACACTGCGTAAAAAATTGAAGCAATACGGTCTGCTGTAATTCTTCCTGCGCCGTATGGCAAATAAAAAGGGGTGGTAATTTATTTCCACCCCTTTTTGCTTTTTAACAGCACCTATTTTTTGTCTTACCGTTTTCCCGCTTTAACTTTCACATCTACAACTTTTACATCTACAACTTTCACACCTACAGGAAATGTGTATGTCTACTTCTGATCTTGTTGCCGTAAAACGCGCCCTTATCAGTGTCTCGGATAAAACCGGCATTGTCGAATTTGCCCAAGCACTGCACGCCCAAGGCGTAGAAATTTTATCAACCGGTGGCACTTTTAAATTGCTCACCGACAACAAGATCCCTGCGATTGAAGTCTCTGACTACACCGGCTTCCCCGAAATGATGGACGGCCGTGTAAAAACCCTGCACCCCAAAGTACATGGCGGCATTTTGGGCCGTCGCGGTGTCGATGAAGGCGTAATGACGCAACACGGCATCAACGCGATTGATATGGTGGTTGTGAATTTATATCCGTTTGAAAAAACCGTCGCCAACAAAGATTGCTCGTTGGAAGACGCGGTAGAAAATATTGATATCGGCGGCCCCACCATGGTTCGCGCCGCTGCAAAAAACCACGCGCATGTAAACATCGTGGTTAACGCATCAGACTATGCCAATATCCTTGCAGAACTCAAAGCTAACAACGGCAGCACTTCGCTGAAAACCCGTTTCGATCTAGCGATCAAAGCTTACGAACACACGGCCGCTTACGATGGTGCCATCGCCAATTATTTTGGTCGTTTGGTAGAAGGCGGCAGCGCTGATTTCCCGCGCACCTTCAATACCCAATTTATCAAAGCACAAGAAATGCGCTACGGTGAAAACCCACATCAAAAAGCCGCATTCTATGTTGAAAAAAATCCACAGGAAGTCGGCATTGCCTCTGCAAAACAATTGCAAGGTAAAGAGTTATCGTACAACAACGTCGCCGATACCGACGCAGCCCTGGAAACCGTAAAATCATTCAGCGAACCTGCGTGCGTTATTGTTAAACACGCGAACCCTTGCGGTGTTGCGGTAGCAGAATCGATTAAACACGCTTACGATCTGGCCTACTCAACTGATAGCGAATCCGCATTCGGCGGCATCATTGCATTCAACCGCGAATTGGATGCAGAAACTGCCAAAGCCATTGTTGAGCGTCAATTTGTAGAGGTGATTATTGCCCCAAGCGTTTCAGCAGAAGCGCTTGAAGTCGTAAAAACAAAACAAAATGTACGCCTGCTTGCGACTGGTAAATGGGATACAGCTCGTGTCAAAGGTTTAGATTACAAACGCGTCAACGGTGGCCTGCTGGTACAAGATCGCGATGACGGCATCATCACTGAAAGCGATTTGAAGATCGTCACCAAGCGCGCGCCAACTGCGGAAGAAATTCAAGACTTGTTGTTCGCATGGAAAGTTGCCAAATTTGTAAAATCCAATGCGATTATTTATGCAAAAAATAAACACACCATTGGTGTTGGCGCGGGCCAGATGAGCCGCGTAAATTCTGCGCGTATCGCTGCGATTAAAGCAGAACACGCTGGTCTGCAGGTTGCCGGTTCCGTGATGGCTTCCGATGCATTCTTCCCGTTCCGCGATGGTATCGACAACGCCGCAAAAGTTGGCATTGCGGCGGTAATCCAACCGGGCGGTTCAATGCGCGATGCAGAAGTTATCGCCGCGGCCGATGAACACGGCATGGCGATGGTATTCACCGGTATGCGTCATTTCCGTCATTAACTAGATCCATTAATTGGTGTTGGGCGTCGCTGCCTGCACGGCGCGGCCCAACCTACGCAAACGACTCAAAAAGATACTCATTCTATGAACGTATTAATTATTGGTAGCGGCGGTCGCGAACATGCACTTGCATGGAAAGTGGCGCAGAACGTACAAGTCGAAACCGTATTTGTTGCTCCGGGCAACGCCGGCACTGCGCTGGAACCAAAATTGGAAAATGTTGCTATCGACGTTTTGAATTTTGAAGCCTTGGCCAATTTTGCCGAAAGCAACAATGTCGGCCTGACCATCGTCGGCCCGGAAGTTCCATTGGTTGCCGGTGTGGTCGATTATTTTCAATCACGCAAATTGCTGTGCTTCGGGCCAAGCAAAGGCGCTGCACAATTGGAAGGCTCCAAAGCCTTCACTAAAGATTTTCTTGCGCGTCACAAAATCCCGACTGCGGATTATCAAAACTTTATCGAAGTTGAACCAGCCCTTGCCTATTTGCGTGAGAAAGGTGCACCGATTGTTATCAAAGCCGATGGCCTTGCTGCCGGTAAAGGTGTAATCGTTGCAGAAACACTTGAGCAGGCCGAAGACGCCGTGCGCGATATGCTTTCGGGTAATGCATTTGGCGATGCCGGCTGCCGTGTAGTCATTGAAGAGTTTTTAGCAGGCGAAGAAGCCAGCTTTATTGTGATGGTCGATGGCAAAAACGTATTGCCGATGGCAACCAGCCAGGACCACAAACGCGTTGGTGATGGCGATACCGGCCCCAATACTGGCGGCATGGGTGCTTATTCTCCCGCACCGGTGGTAACCCAGGCTGTGCATGATCGCGTGATGAAAGACATCATTTACCCAACAGTAAATGGCATGGCTGCCGAAGGTAATACTTACGTTGGCTTTTTGTATGCGGGTTTGATGATCGATGCAGCAGGTAATCCTAAAGTCATCGAATACAACTGCCGCTTTGGCGATCCGGAAACCCAACCGATTATGTTGCGCCTGCGCTCCGATTTGGTTTCATTGTGCCAGGCCGCGCTCAATGGCGATTTGGATACCACTACTGCTGATTGGGACGAGCGCGCATCCGTTGGTGTTGTACTCGCGGCAGGCGGCTACCCGGACGCATACGCCAAAGGCGATGTGATCTCCGGCTTGCCAACTATCGAGATTGCCGGGGAGAAAATTTTCCACGCGGGTACCACTACAAAAGACAACGAAACTGTCACCAACGGCGGTCGCGTTCTCTGCGCAACAGCACTGGGCGATACCGTATTGGAAGCGCAACAACGCGCTTACAAACTGGCACAGCAAGTCAGCTGGAAAGGCATGTTCTATCGCAATGATATTGCCTATCGCGCGATTGCACGCGAGCAATCGTAAGCTGCTAGTAATCATGCGGCTATTGGCGACAATTTCTCCAGCGTGATGCTGCACACGTACCCTCCCGGATTTGCGAGCTACACTCAATACACATTAATTGAGAAGCTTGCAAAGCTCGGGAGGTTTTATGTCTACCCACCCAAATACAGCAAAAACTTTTTCCAATCGTTTTAATGCTAAGTACACACACTTTTATTCAATCACCTTATTAACTTCCATCGCATTATTTCCTGCAGTTACATCAGCAGCCTCTTTCCAAATTCTCGAACAAAGCCCGGCGCATCTCGGCAAAGCGTTTGCGGGTACAGCATCAGATGTTATTGATGCCAGCAGCGTATTCTTCAATCCTGCAAGTACAGTTGAGTTGGAACAGCCCATATTGACGGTGGGCGCCAATGCGATTTTTACCAACTCAAAATTTAGCAACGAAAATTCAAATACTCGTGGCATTAACGGTGAGACCGATGAAATTGGTTATGTGCCCAATATTTATTATGTGCATCCAGCATCAGAAAAATTGTCATTCGGTTTTGGCATCAATGCGCCTTATGGCTTGGCAAGTGAATACGAAGACGATTGGTATGGCCGTTACCTTGCCACATACAGCCAACTTGAAATAATCAATATCAATGCCGTCAGCGCCTATGGGCTCACCGAAACCTTTTCGGTTGGTGTGGGCATTAATTATCAAATGGCTGATGTCACGCTTGAAAGCCAATTCGATTCAACATTGGGCGTTAACCCCGCACCAGCGACTGATAGCAGCGCAAAAATACAAGGCGACGACGATGACTTTGCAGCAGATTTGAGTTTTTTTTATCAACCTAACCAACGGACCAATATTGGTTTGATTTGGCGGCAAGGCGGGGAGTTTGATCTGGAAGGCGACGCCCGTTTTTCATTAAATCCGGCCTGTAGTCCTGGCCAGGGTTATCCTACTGGTGCACCACCCGCCCCCACCACGGGTACGATTTGCGCCGCATCATTAAATGCGGTTGCTGGTGATGCCAAAGCGAGCTTACATCTACCCGATACCATTACCTTTAGCAGCTCGTATCAATTGAGTGACAGCTGGTGGATTCATGGTGATATCGCCTGGACTGAATGGAGCAACATAAAAGAGATTGATGTGATTAATAGCAACAACAATCTCACAATTAATACGTTGGAATTACACTATAAAGACACCATGCGTTACGCATTGGGTTTCACACAAAAATCTGCTACGCCCTGGAGCTGGCGCTTTGGGATTGCATTTGATGAGGCGCCACAAAAAGACCCTGAATTAGTTAATCCACGCATTCCCGATCAGGATCGCATTTGGTTCAGCGCCGGTTTCAACTATGAGTTTTCACCAAACACTTCACTTGATCTTGCCTACAGTAATATTCAAGTGGACGATGCCAGCATCAACAATACCAACCCACAAACAAGGCATCACGTTGAAGGCAAATTTGATGCAAGCGTAAATATTGTTGGTGTACAAGCCAATTTTAAATTTTAACCTCGTGTTAATGTGATAAATACAAAGCGGAAACCTCGGTTTCCGCTAATAACATCCCTTCCCGATTTTCATTTTCTTTTTTAATCGCAATATTCCCTATTTGCATTTAGACTTAAAAACAACGAACACAATCAACCGCCAATAATCCCTCCCGACATAAAAAATTTAACGCCATGATTGCAACTTTGATTAGTCACCCTAGCTGCCACCAACATCACATGCCTGCAGGTCACCCTGAATGCCCAGAGCGAATTGATGCAATCATGAATCAACTTACAGCAAATGGCATTGATGGATTGTTGTATCAGCGCGAGGCGCCCGTCGCAACCGACGAGCAATTGTTACGTGTCCATACACTTGCACATTTGCATGCAATTACCCGAGCGATTCCCACCGAAGGCACCACCTTTTTTACCGATGACGTTTACTTATCGCCGCAGACGTTGCGTGCTGCGCGCCACGCGGCAGGTGCTGCAATCATGGGTGTTGATATGATCATGCGTGGGGAAACCGATGCGGTATTTTGCAATGTCCGTCCACCTGGCCATCACGCAGAGAGAGCGCGCGCGATGGGCTTTTGTATTTTTAATAATATTGCGATTGCCGCAGCGCATGCATTGGCAATCTATGGCCTGGAACGCATCGCGATAGTTGATTTTGATGTTCACCACGGCAATGGAACGCAGGATATTTTTTTTAATGAGCCCCGCGTTCTATTTTGCTCCAGCTTTCAATATCCGTTTTATCCTAACACCGATATTGAGAATGTCCCCGCGCATATCATTAATACTCCTCTGCCCGCCACCTGCCGCAGCGACGGTTTTCGCACAGCGATCAGCGAGAGCTGGTTCCCCGCACTGGAGAAATTTAATCCACAATTGATTTTAATTTCGGCTGGCTTCGATGCTTACATCGACGATGATATGTCGTCAGTCAGTTTGGTAGAACAGGATTATTTCTGGATCACCCAGAAGTTGCATCAGTTGATGGATGCAAGTAAAAATCTTGCGCCTGAACAACAATGCAAAGGCATAGTGTCCACACTGGAAGGCGGTTACGATTTATTGGGACTAGGCCGCTGCGCAGTCGCACACATCAAGGCTTTGGCAAAATTGTAAATGTAAAAAATAATCGATAATGGCGCTGCTTTACTACAGCACCATATTCATATCGATTAATCCATCATCGCGATTATATTTCACGGTAAAACCCAATTTGCGCGCAAGGTTAGCCATGCCGGCATTCTCCAGCATAGTGCAACCAACTATTTCTTGTGTCCCTTGGGCACGGCAGTAATCAATCATTTTTTGTAATAGGCGCCCGCCCAAGCCGATGCCTTTTAATTCGCTGCGCACGGCCATAGCAAATTCCGCATGGGTATTATCCGGATCAATTTGCACACGCACTACACCTAAAATTTCTTCCTGCTGCTGCGTATTATTTGCCACAGCAACAAACGCCATTTCTCGCGCGTAATCAATTTGTGTCAAACGCGCCATTTGCTCATGGGAAAACTGCGGCAATTCAGCGAAATAGCGTTTATACCTATCTTCTCTGCTTTGCGAGTTATCAAACACTTGCAGGTTTAATTCATCTTCCGGGCGAATCGGACGCAGCAATACTGCACGTTGGTCGCGCAAAATAAATGGTTCTTCCAGTTCTTTTGGATAAGGCCGAATCGCCAAAGGATAAATATTGTCTTCGGCACTAAGTTCCAGGCTCGCATCCAATACACAAATATCATTGCCCGCCGCCAAAACCGGGTTAATCAACAAACTACGCAACGATGGATTATCAATAATAATCTGGCTGATTTGCGTCAGTAATAAACAAAGTGCAGGCATATCGAGCGGCACATACAATTCGCGCTCACGGATTTTTCCTTCTGCGAGCGCCTGTATCACCATGTAGCGAGCCAGCGCCATATTTAACGGTGGTAATGCCACCACAGCATTGCTGCGCACACTCCAATGACTGGCAGCTTCCCCCATTAAAATCACCGGGCCGAACACCGGATCATTCTGCACCTGTATTCGGAGTGGATGCGCACCTTTATGCTGTGCATGGGCTGTTAGCGCCGGTACATGATCGACATCACCGACGGTATTAATACCATAATCATTCAGTAGCGCCAGCGCTTCAGCGCGAGTTAATTGCACGCGATTTTCGTCAAGTGCTTGCGCAATAATCGCTTGTGCTTGCTGCGGTTGATAGGGAACTTTATCGCTGATGGAATCTGGAGTTTCAGATAATAGTTTTTGGTTGCGGCGATATTGCACCATATGCATAAAGGCGCCCACAGCACCTTCGGGAGTACGGAACGAAGCAATACTTGCGTCGGCAAAGCGAAAGCGAGCGTTTTGAGCTGCATCTTCGCCCATCCAATTTGCAAACACATTTGGTTTGCGTCCTGCGTAATTTTTATAAGTGTTAATCACCGCATCTGCATAGACTTCGCCCGGCGTTAATGCCGAGGGCGCCTGCATAATTAGAATGTTATCTACACTGTTGCTCTGCAGCAGGACCTGCAAAACTTTTTGATAGGTTCCGGGAGATGCATCCCCCAGTAAATTAATTGGATTGGTTGCCCTGCCACCGCTATGAATTAAAGGCTGTAGCTGCGCGACAATGTTTTCATCCAGCGTTGCCAGTCGGCCACCGCGCTGCAATAGCGCGTCCACTGCCATTGCACTGGGGCCATTGCCATTTGCAATAATCACCAGCTGTTCAGAATAAATCGGTTTGCCATTGGCAAGGGTTTCTACCGCCGCTAGCAGTTCGCGTAAGTCTCCGACACGCAACATACCCGCGCGCCGAAATGCTGCATCATAAACAGCATCAGCCCCCACTTTTTCGGCTGGCAAGCGCGAGGTAAGTGCATTAACTTCCGAATAAATTCCAGTCTTAATCACCAGAATGGGCTTATTAAATGAAGCGGCGCGCGCAGCGGACATAAATGCACGCCCATCGTGAATTGCATCGATATACAAAAGAATTGCCGAGGTTTTTGGATCGCGCCCGAGGTAATCAAGTATTTCATCGAAATCGATATCAGCACCTTCACCCAATGCAATAAATTGTGAAAAGCCGATGCGGCGACGACGCGCCCAATCCAGTAAGGTTACACATACCGCCGACGATTGCGACACTACCGCAATTTTTCCCGGCAGTGCATTAATGTGCGCATAACTCGCGTTCAAACCTAATTCAGGAATAATAATGCCCAGCGAATCCGGCCCGAGAATCCGCACGCCCCACTCTTTAGCGATGGCGAGCATTTGCTCTTGCAGGTTAGTGCCTTGCGCGGTAAATAAATTATCCAATCCGGCAGCAATTACAATCGCATTGCGCGTGCCCTTTCTTCCCAGTTGCAAAATAATTGCCGGTACACGGGTTGCACGGGTACAGATAATCGCGAGATCGGGAACAATCGGTAACTCATCAATCGAGCGATAAGCCAGCACACCATTCACGGATTTATAGTGCGGTGTGACCGGCATTATCGGGCCATCAAATTGCCCTTGCAGCAAATTGCGCATTACTGCATTGCCCGGGCGATTAGGCTGGTTGGATGCACCTATGACCGCAATTGAATGAGGCTTCAGTAATTGTTCAACACTTTTTACTGTCATTTATTTACCGCATAGCCTTATCTGTTTATTTACAAATTATCTTCGTCATCATCAATTTTTTGCAAACTCAATTCACCAAAACTGGTAGGTGGCGATTTGGGTTGAGCTTGCGGTGCAGCTGCTACGGGCTCTGCCTTGGGCACTGCAACACCATCGGTTGCCAATTTTATCCGCAGTCGCAAGTTATTGGGCGAATCGGCATTGGCAATGGCATCATCAAAACTGACTTTGCCGGCCATATACAATTTAAAAATAGCGCCATCAAATGTTTGCATTCCGAGATTTTCAGATTTCTCCATAATCTCTTTTATTTCTGTTAGACGACTTTTTAAAATTAATTCTTGAATGGTTTTAGTCCCCAGGAGAACCTCAACCGCCGCGCAGCGTTTTCCATCCACAGTCGGTAGTAATCGCTGCGATACAAACGCGCGCAAATTTTGTGAGAGTCCCATCAATAACTGTGGACGGCGCTCTTCGGGGAATAAATTGATAATCCGCTCCAGCGCCTGGTTGGAATTGTTCGCGTGCAAAGTTGAAATTGCCAAATGTCCGGTCTCGGCAAATTCCAGCGCGTGCTCCATGGTTTCGCGGTCGCGAATTTCACCGATTAAAATAACATCGGGCGCTTGGCGCAGTGTATTTTTTAACGCTGCTTTGTAACTGCGTGTATCGACCCCTACTTCGCGTTGGTTGATCACACTGCGTTTGTGTTTATGCACAAATTCAACAGGGTCTTCGATGGTAATAATATGGCCGCCGCTCGATGAGTTACGATGATCGATCAGCGCGGCAAGTGATGTCGATTTACCCGAACCAGTACCACCCACAAACAGTACCAACCCGCGCTTGGTCATGATCACATCTTTTAATATTTCCGGCAGACCCAGCGCATCGAATTGCGGGATATCGGTTTTGATATTACGTGCAACTATCGCCACTTCGTTACGTTGCTTGAAAATATTGATGCGAAAACGTCCTACACCGTGAATCGAAATCGCCAGATTCATTTCCAACTCATGTGCAAATGCAGCACGCTGCTCATCATCCATAATGGCATTGGCAATGGCTTCTATCTCACCCGGTTTAAATGGCTCAGTCGCCAATGGCTTTAATACGCCCTGAAATTTTGCACAGGGCGGCGCACCAGTGCTGAGGTATAAATCCGAGCCATCTTTTTTTGCAAGAATATTTAAATACTGGTCGATTGGGGTTGCCATAGTTCACTCCACTAAAGACAAAACAATAGGAGGAGTATAGTCAGGATTGACTTATAAGCTGGGTAAGATTGCTAATCAACCGCGGCGACAAACGCTATCTCTACCAACATCGCAGGATCGAGCAACTCCACTTTCACGCAAGCCCGCGAGGGACCGCAACCTGCTGGCAACCAAGCCTCCCAAGCTGCGTTCAACACGGGCACATTGTCTTTTTGGGTGAGATAGATAGTGGCCGAGAGCAAACGGGATTTATCGCTGCCAATCGCTGCTAAAGTCACCTCAGCCTGTGCCAAAACCTGCGCGATTTGTTCATCCATCGAGCAATCAGTATTGTTGGGAACTTCGACAACGTGGGCGATGCCGCGATACACAGTGGCATCAGACCAACGTGGCGTGGGATTCAAGCGTTGAATATTCATGCAAGGTTTCCAATAGGGTGTTTGAAACAGGATATGGCGCCTATAATAGCGGTCTTTTCTACGCTACCCAATTTTATATCACCTCCTGATAAAGCGACTTGATCCATGGCAATAACGTCCATCATTGCACACCGCATTTACCGTCTCTCACCCGGCAGCGCCTTTGAACTGCAATTGCGCGTCGACATATTTACCAGTGCCGGCAAATTGGAAGAATTAGCCTACGAACTGAAAACCCAATTTATTCGCAAAGGTGGAAAAAGCTATGGGCGCTTTTCAGATGAATTGGGCGAATTCCCCCTGCCCGCCTGGCTGCGCGATTATCGCGAAGAGCGTTTGAGTTTCGTTAGTTTCACTCATAAAGCAATGCAACAATTTCAACAATCACTGGAAAAAGCGGAATCGCTATTAGATGCCTATGTATTTTTTGTGGAAGAAAAATTAGAAGCGGGCGATACACTCAATGTGTATTTGGTAGAGCATCAAAGCGGACTTTATCTAGACGGCGAATTGGCAATGGATGATTCGCTTTTCCTTGATACCAGCGGTTTTAATCTGGCAGCTAAAATCCAACTTAACGATTGGACTGAAGGTGATTCAACCACTTATTTGACGCTCATGCGTTCACGTAGCGATAAAGATATTGCAGATGCTTTTACCCAATTCATTGCCTTCACAGACAAGCAAGATATAAAACAGGAAACGGCCGAGTTTTTGCAAATCGTCGATAACTTCAGCCAAACATTGGATGAAACTACAGCCAAGATCACTCGCACCAAGGTGGTCGACTATTGCCTCGAACAAAATAAAGCAGGCAAGCCCGTCACCATAGCAGCGCTATCCAGCAATCTTGCCGAAGAAGTAAAAAGCTATGAGCCCGAGCGTTTTGTGCGTTATGTAGAAAGTAGCAAGCCGGATTTGAAACCTGAATTTATCCCTCACGCCGGGCAAATTCGTAGTTACGTGCGCATTAGCGGGCGTAATGACTCACTGAGTATGAGCTTCGCCTCTGAGTGCCTTGGCCGTGAAATCGAATATGATGCGGAGAAAGATGTGCTGACGATTACAAATTTGCCCCCATCGCTAAAAGCACGCCTTATAAAACACTTGAAGGAAGCACAGTAATCATCCCTTACACCATGCGCTACAAATATCAAACAACAGGCCCGGCAACAGATCTACCTATGCCTGGCTATAACGAAAAGAATGCAGCCTATAACTACATAAACTAAACCCATGCTTGCAAAAGCAGACGACCGGTCATATATTTACCTCATGAGCAAACGCGAACTGAAAAAAGATCATCTCCTGGATGCCGGCCTGAAAGTCATGGCAACCCGTGGCTATAACGGCACCAGTATCCAGGACATAGTCAACGCAGCCAATGTGCCCAAAGGCTCTTTCTATACCTACTTCAAAAGCAAAGAAGATTTTGCAATTGAGGCACTGGAGAAAGTGACCGAAGAGCGCATGATCCTGAATCGTCATTTGCTCAGCGACCGCAGTATTTGCCCGCAGGAGCGCCTCACGCGCTTTTTTGTTAACAATATCGGTGGTTGCGAGGAGAATCTTAATGGTGGATGCTTTCTGGGCAACATGTGCCAGGAAATGTCGGAATCCAGCGAGGCCATCCGCATTAAGGTTCGCCAGATGCTGCGTAATAGCACTCAGGCGATCGAAGATGTTTTGGAAGAAGCTCGACTTAACAATGATTTGAAAAGTCAGCTCCCCTCCCCGGTTTTGGCAGAGTTTTTGTTTAATGCCTGGGAAGGAACGCTGATGCGAATGAAAGCATCCAAATGCCGCGAACCGCTCAATGCATTTTTAATCGTACTGCCTGAACTCTTTGCCAAACCCCAAGCTTAATATTTATCGCCTCGCCCAAAAATGCTTTTAGCAGCATTTTTGTTTCAAAAAAAGATGACCAGTCAGTTTTTATTTGCACGAAGATTTTAAGTAGTCTTTTCAGGCGCATTATTCGCCTGTTTTTTTGCAACAAAAAACAAGACGACCGGTCACTTAATTATGAAAAGGCCAATTCTCTGAAAATCAGGTGCTTGGAAGTAAGGCACCAGAAGGAGTTAGCATTATGTACAAGCAAGAACAGCATCGAACTTCCACTCAAAAGATCGCTGCCAAAGTTAGAGATTTCCTGATTGCAAACATCAGGATCAGAGGTCAGGTTATTGCCCTTTCGCTGCTCGCTGGCATCAACAGCGTTGTTGTGGCAGCTCAGGATGAATATCAAGTGTCGCAGCAGCCAGAGTGGTTACAAGTCGCCACTTTGGTTGAGGATGAAAAACAACCTCTACTGCACCTCCAAAATTTGCCCAGTAAACCAACCAGCAGTTGGGCCTTTGCATTTGATAACGATGTCTTGGTACCCGGCCATCGCGATCAGGACTACACCTATGGGCTCAACTTCACCCAGACGGGAGTGAATGCGCGCAACGCCACGCTATCACTCAATGCATCATTAGTCGCAGTCGATGAATGGTTAGGTTTCGAACACTCATCGCTGGGCACACAAGAAAGCTTTAGCCGCGAGATAGGTGCGTTTGGCTTTACTCCTGAAGATATTAGCCAGAGCGAGGCCAACCACAATGATCGACCCTATGCCAGCCTCGTTTACCTTTCCAGTTCACGTGAGCAAGTGGATTTTGTCGAAAATATTGCATGGAAAAGCACGCTAACTGTTGGTGTACTGGGTTTGGATGTGGTTGGTGAGCTACAAAATATTGCCCACCAGATTACTAATGGTGAGAAAGCCCAAGGCTGGAATAATCAGATCAGTGATGGCGGAGAGTTAACCGGTCGCTACGTACTTGCAAGGCAAAAATACCTTGAAAGCTTTTCAGACAATGTTGAAGTTAAAAGTACAGTACAAGCCTCCATTGGTTATCTGACTGAAGCAAGCTGGAGCCTGAGTATGCGCGCCGGTAGAATTCACAGCCCATGGTCTTCGTTTAATCCTGAACTGGCAAGCTATGGTGAAAAGTCATCTTATTCCAGCAGTGCAAAAGCGGTCAGCGAGCGTTATTTTTGGGCGGGGGTTGCCGTTAAAGCTCGTGCGTATAATGCATTTTTGCAAGGCCAATTTCGCGATAGCGCCGTTACTTACGAGCATCACCAATTAAATCCTTTATTGGTAGAAGCTTGGGCGGGATATACCTTTGCATTCAAACAGGGTTATCGTATCAGCTATGTATTGCGCGGACACAGCTCGGAAATTGAAGAGGGTGCAGGTGATCGCAATTTGTTGTGGGGTGGAATTATTATCGCACGCAGTATTTAACAGGGATGCGAATAATGGTTAGCGCACACCCAATGCATTGCTCACTTTTTAGCAATGCATTCGGCAGATGCCAACTGAATACATTCAATTATTTTAATAAAGGTGAGCTCAAGGCATCCACTTTAGAACCAATTAGCTTTTCTACACTTTTGCGCAGATCATCCAGTGATACCTTGCGATGATCCATCAAATCGCGTGTCACGTTATCAATACTATATTTATTATTGCTACGCTTTCGAATCTCTTTATCCAGCTCGTCTATCAGTACAACCGCACGCGCGGTTACTGGCCCAGTAGATTTACTTTTGCGCAGATGCTTTACATCCGCCCCCCAACTTGCCAAATTTTTAATGATTGTATTACGCCGCGATTTTGTCATGCCATGAGCGCGATACAACAACTCAAATGAATAAAATTCAGCGAGCCCTTCAGCAATCCAGTCATCATTGGCCTTGTTCGTCGTCGCTCCGCTAATACGCGTCACCATGTGAGTTAATTCGTGCAACAGAGGACTGGTACCATTCTCGCTCACCAATGGACGATCAGAATGCAGAAATAGGGAATTGGATGCTGATAAGCCGCCGCGCCACATTGGATCGCCAGCCCCTACAACTAACAACTTTTCCGGCGTTTTTTCAAATGCCTTATGTAATTCAGGCCATACAAAATTAAAGAAGGTAAGAGCATCCATACGCTTGAAATGCTCTCCTTTAGGTGCACTCACGACGATTGATGTTTTGGAAATTTTTGCGCGGCGCGTACCTATCTTACCTGCAATCATCCAGCCAGTTGGGCGATCAAAACGACGCTCGGGATTATCAATCGAAAAGGTATTGCCTTTTTTCCTCGGCCAGCCTGTTTCAATACTTGTCCAAGCTTCCGGCAAAATAACGTCCAATACAGCTATCGAATATGCTCCTGGAGCTTCGAAAGTATGTATGGCAGGAATGAGGTCATCACCTCGAAAAACTGCCCAATCACTTGTTACCCTCGAATCAAATTTTCCAGGATCACGTTCATTAGTAAGTTTCACAAAAAACGATAGTTGCGAATTTCCTGAGGGAAGCTCCCAATTTACCTGCTTATCATTAAAAGTCAGTTTTCCATTCGCGTGGATGTTGGAATAAATTCCTCGGCCATTGTTAAATCGTATGCGTTTGAGTAATTCGCCTTTATCAACACTGATAATGACCAAGGCTCCTTGCTTTGAAGGTTCAAATGTCACCTTATAGTTCAACTCATAAGCAAGTGGCTGCTGATCTGCATTTGCTTGAAAAGCAATTAACAGCAAAACAGACAAACCAAAAGCTCTATAAACAAATGAATATTTTTTTAAAAAGAATGACATATCCAAGAACCTCAAAAGAAATAAGCCGCTTGTAATGCAGTGTACTGCAATTATAGACCCAGCGTTATTAACCCGATCTGACTAAGGCAAATCACATAGTAAAAACTAACCAACTAATTTAGTGGTCAATTTCCTACAAACAATTGCGATTTTTACGACTATTACATCACCTGAATGTGATCGATAATCAACACAACAAGGAGGTACAGCAACGGACGCAAGCAGAAAGGATTTCTAATTTACGGATTAAGCAAGGAATAATCCAATTAGGACAACCATACGATGGAATAGATGGTGACAAGTCGGTACAAGCATCAACAACAATGCGCATGGAGCAATAAGAGCACCTAAATATTACCTCTCATCCGAGGTAATATCATCGGGTTTTCACAAATGGAATGCGTTAGATTAATACTGGTGAACTTGGATTTTTAGCAGGATGCTGATGCAATCTAAAGATTGTCCAATCTGATAATAGACGTACATAAGGGGCATTCCAACAGAAGAGCCCCTTCTTTTTATCCACGTGATATGGTGCATAACAAGCACCATTTGAAAATAAAAGAATTAAATTCGTGAGAGCGATTAGAAATTATCGCTGAGGAATTTTTGTGCCAAGCGTGCAGCATCACTACTACCTGCTGCTACTTCTGATAATAAGGATTTAGCTTTAGCTTTATCCCCCATTAAGAAATAAACCTTACCCAAATCAAGTTGGGCATCAGGTACTTTGGCCGCACCAGGAAAGTTCGCAATTAATTCCGTGAACCAGCTTTTCGCTTGTGGATAATCTTTTTTGAGCATCGCGATTTTACCCAACCAGTAATGGCTGTTACTGGCAAAATCCCCACTAGGGAAACGGTTCAAATGCTCTTTAAATGCCGCTACTGCACCATCAAAATCTTTTTGATTTAGTAAATCGTAAGCCGCTTTATAAACATCGCTTTCAGTAGCAGAGTCGGATAATTTTGAAGGCGCGTTAGAAATCTCAGCAGTGCTAATTGACTGTGTATTTTCAATACGGGGAGACGCTGTTACTGAAGGACTTGAGCCACCGCCAGATAGGCGCCGATCAAGATCCATGTAGTTATCTAATTGCAATTGTTTGAGCTGTTTTAGCTCGTAGGACTGCTCCTCAAGTAGGCCACGCAATAGCGTCACTTCTTCTTGGAGGGCACGAATTTGGGAGTAAACATCAGATTCAGCAGACGCAGGCAAATCGGTTTGAGCCACCCCAGAGCGAACGCTCTGGGGTGAAGACTCAACAACCCGTACTTGTGCCTGTAAGACTGGAGCCGAAGCAATTAAGGCGACAGCAAGCAGATTTTTAAGCATACGGGTTCAGACTCTTAGTACTTAACTTCTACACGACGGTTTTGAGCCCAAGAAGCTTCGTCGCTACCAGTAGCAACTGGTTGTTCTTCACCGAAGCTAACAACTTCCAGAGATGAACCGTTAACACCTTGAGTTACGAGGAAATCGCGCACTGCGTTAGCACGTTTTTCGCCCAGAGCCATGTTGTACTCGCGTGAACCGCGTTCGTCAGCATGACCTTCCAGACGCACTGCAACTGAAGCACCTTTCAGTTTGTCAGCGTGAGCCAACAAAACAGCGCGGCTTTCTGCGGTCAGAGAGTATTGATCGAAGTCGAAGTAAACAACGTTTGACAAAGTAGCTTCTGAAGCTGAAGTATCAGTAACAGCAGTACCGGTAGTAGGAGCTTCGGTTTTGTTGCTATCGCTGCTTGAACAGCCAACCAGGAAAGACATAACAACAGCCAATGTAAGACCTTGCTTAAGTGCCTTGGTGATCATGTGTGTGTAACTCCAATGAAGTTTTGATCTGTTTTACGTGGGATTTAGTTAAAGAATGGCGACCATGCGGGTTCCCGCACATCACCCTGTTTTGGAGGCTGGAGGATTTTGACACGTGCATCGAGTGACACAGCAGCCAACACTCCTTTACCGCCAGAACGAGTCGCATACATTAGCATAGCGCCATTGGGCGCTATAGTAGGCGATTCATCCAAACTTGTCTCGGACAAAATGCGTAAATTACCAGATTTTATGTCCTGAGCGGCAATATGATAGGACGTTCCAGGACGTTTATTCAACATAACCAGACTTTTACCGTCAGGAGAGACGCGCGCGCGCGCATTATAATCACCATCAAAAGTTACGCGCTCTTGTTGCATGCTTGCGAGATTAACCTGATAAACCTGCGGTTTTCCACCGCGATCCGATGTAAAAAATAAAGAGGCGCCATCAGCTGCCCACGTAGGCTCATGATCGATAGCGAAATGATTTGTGACACGAGTTAATTGTCGCGTCAAAACATTCATTACATATATTTCAGGATTGCCATCTTTGGATAATGCCATTGCTAACTTCTGACCATCAGGGGACCATGATGGCGCACCATTTAAACCGCGGAAATTAGTCATCTGCTGGCGTCTGCCGGTTGCAATATCTTGAATATATATTGCCGGCTTGTTATCCGCTTCAAATGATACATAGGCTACACGTTGACCATTTGGCGACCAAACCGGCGATAAGAGTGGATAACGAGACTCCAACAGCAATCGAGGACGGAAACCATCAATATCCGACAGCATCAAGCGATACTTTTGTGGCTTTTTAAAAGCCTCAACATAGATCAGCTTGGTAGAAAAAATCCCACGTATTCCTGTTATGGTTTCATACACCTTATCACTAATGTGGTGCGCCATATCGCGCAACTGCGCTTCAGTTCCATCTACTGTCAACTTGGCAAACACACGCTTTTGCTGCACAACGTCAAATAATTCATAGCTCGCATAATAACGACCAGCCTGTTGCGTGATTGAACCAATCAACAAATATTCAGAGCCAAGCGCTTTCCAATCGCGATAATGGACCTCGGCCTCCGTACGCGGAAATGACAGCATACGTTCCGGATCAGTTGCTTCAAACTGGCCGGAAAACTCCAAATCATTGCCGACAATTTTGCCAATATCTTCCGGCAAACGGCCGCCAGCCCATGCGAAAGGAACTACTGCGATTTTTGTAGGGTTATCAACCCCTTTGGTAACAAAGACTATATTCTGAGCATTTGCAGATATCGCAAACACGAACAGAAGTGCACTGATTATGTATCTCACTGGCGTAAATCCTCTGGATTAAAGGCAAATTGAAAACGACGGAAATTCCTCTCAAAGACATCTATAGGTACATCTTTGATTTCAACAAAGCGTTCGACTTTTTTAATCGCCTGCTCAGCCGCAGTATCAAATGCAGCGTTCCCACTGCTTTTAGCAAGCTGAACACCGATAACCTGGCCGTTAGGGAGCATATCTATATTAAACACAGCAACCATCCCGGCACGTGCTGATGGAGGGCGACTCCAATTTTGGGCAACGCGCTCCGACAATAACTCGTTGTAGCTCTTAACATTTGCCGCGTCATTAGACTCAGCTATATGCTTTTCCTGCTCCTGACGAGCAGCCTGAATGCGACGCTGCTCCTCTTGAGCTTCCTGCTCACGCTTGGTTTTCTTCAAAGCTTCTGCTTTACGCTGAGCCTCTTCATCCGCTTTTTTCTTTTTTTCTGCTTCCGCTTTAGCAGCCTTGGCTTTGGCAGCCTTTGCCTGCTCTTCTTTAATTTTTTGTTGTTTCTGTTTTTCTGCTTCGGCCGCTTTAGCCTGTTGTTCTTTTTGGCTTTGTACTAACGCTTCCGCTTCTTTGCGGCGCTGCTCTTCTTGCTTCTTATTGTTTTTCAAATCTTCGTATGCTTTTGAGTCCAATATCTGCTCTTTGGTTTGCTGTGGAGCAGCTTTGGCTTTGGGTTGAAGATCAACCAAAGTGGCAGTTACATAGTGCGGCTTATAGGGCTCTTCTTTTGATTTAAAAAAGTCCCAATTACCCAAAAAAAGAACCAACAAGGTGCCGTGTAAAAAAACACTCAGGAACGTTGGCAGTGAAAAGGATTTTTCCAACTTCATAAAAAACCTAGCGCGGTGGCTCCGTAATCAAGCCAACAGACGGCGCGCCTGCCAGTTTTAATTCACCCATCAAATTGACGATAACGCCATATTCAACTTTCTTGTCTCCCTGAACAAAAACAAGAGTATTGGGTTTTTCTGCCAGTACTTTACTGACAATGGATTTAATTTCTGCCAGCGGGCGAGGTTTTTCCGGATCACCAGCCAAGTCGATATAAAACCCACCATCAGCCTTTACTGACACGGTAATAGGTTCATCCTCTTTGCTCTCAACTGGCTCTGATGCCGCCTGTGGCAACTCTACTTTAATACCTTGAGTCATCATGGGCGCGGCAATCATAAATACGATTAACAACACCAACATAACATCGATCAGCGGAACCACATTGATTTCCGCTTTCAGTTTCTTTTTGACCGGTGGTCCAAATCCAGACATGTTTTTAACCTGTTTCTTAAGCTACGTAAAACAGCGTTATTTGCTGTGAACCTGACGATGCAAAATTGCAGAAAACTCTTCTGCAAATGTACGGTAATTACTTAATAGGTTTTCCGCACGCGCTGAAAACTTGTTGTAAGCCAGCACTGCCGGTATAGCAGCAAACAAGCCCATTGCAGTTGCAATCAGTGCTTCAGCAATACCAGGAGCAACCGTTGCGAGACTTGGCTGACCAGCATTAGCGATACCCAAGAAGGACACCATGATGCCCCATACGGTACCAAATAGACCTACATAAGGACTTACTGAAGCCACACTGGCGAGAAACGGTAAATTTTCTTCCAATTTCTCTTCTTCACGAGCGAGCGCAACACGCATAGCACGCTGGGAACCTTCCATAATCGCATCCGAATCTGCACCGGCTTGTTGGCGCAAACGAGTGAACTCTTTGAAGCCTGCGCGGAAGATATTTTCAATTCCCTCGACGACCTCGTTGCGACCATTGCCTTGACGGTACAATTGGTTCAGATCAATACCTGACCAAAATTGTTTTTCGAAAAAGCTAAAGGCTGATGCCGCTTTGCGCTGATAAATTTCGCGTTGAAAAATCATGACCCAAGATATGACCGATGCCAAAAATAAAATCAGCATGACCATTTGTACTAAAAAGCTGGCCTCAAGGATGAGGTGCAGTATCGAGAGGCTTTGCTTGGCTTCTGGCATAGTATTAATTGACTCTTACTGTTTGACTGTGGAAAAAATGTTCGAGCTGATGATGCATATCAGCAGGAATTGCATTTGGTTTCATAGTGACGGCATCAACGCAGGCGATGCGGATTACCCCTTCACATAGCAACTCTTCACCACGCAATACTTGCTGTTTAAATTCAACATAAGTACGCGCTAATTTTTCAATTTGTGCTGTTACGTGCAATTGGTCATCGAGGCGCGCGGAACGACGGTAGTTAATTTGGGCGGCGTGGACAACCAATAACAGACCACCATCCAAAATAGCGGGCTTATGATAGCCCAAACTGCGCAAAAATTCTGTACGGCTACGCTCCATGTACTTGAGATAATTGACGTAATAAACGATACCGCCCGCATCCGTGTCCTCAATGTAAACCCGCAGTGGGATACTAAATTGGTGCATAACTAATTAATCCACCGAATCTTGCAGGCGCTTGGGTATCGGAACACCAAAATATAAATACGCATTATTGGTTAAAATTCGACCGCGTGGTGTGCGCGCCATAAACCCTTGCTGTATCAGGTATGGCTCTATTACATCCTCAATAGTTCCGCGATCTTCACTAATTGCTGCCGCCAAGCTTTCAACACCCACAGGGCCACCATCAAAATTATTCATCATTGCCGTCAACAAACGACGATCCATATGATCAAAGCCGCGCTCATCAACATTGAGCATATTCAATGCACTATCAGCCATTTGAGCAGTGACAGTGCCATTACCTTTCATCTCGGCGTAATCACGCACGCGCCGCAACAATCGATTGGCAATACGCGGTGTACCACGCGAGCGTTTGGCCACTTCAGCAGCACCTTCTATATCCATACTCACCCCCAATAATGCAGCGGAGCGCGCAACAATATGGGTGAGATCGGCGACATTATAAAACTCCAAACGCTGAACAATACCAAAACGATCGCGCAATGGTGAGGTCAACAAGCCCGCACGGGTAGTGGCCCCCACCAAGGTAAATTGCGGTAAATCCAATTTAATTGAACGCGCAGCTGGACCTTCACCGATCATAATATCGAGCTGAAAATCCTCCATTGCCGGATATAAAATCTCCTCTACCACCGGGCTCAAGCGATGGATTTCATCGATAAACAACACATCGCCCGGTTCAAGATTGGTTAATAACGCTGCCAAATCCCCCGCTTTTTCCAAAACGGGGCCAGAGGTACTTTTAAGCGAAACATTCATTTCGTTGGCGATGATATTAGCCAATGTCGTTTTACCCAAACCTGGAGGGCCGAACACCAGTGTGTGGTCCAATGCCTCACCGCGCTTTTTGGCAGCGCCGATAAAAATTTCCATCTGCTCACACACCGCCGGCTGCCCGACATAATCGGCCAGGGATTTGGGGCGTACGGTGCGATCCAAATGATCTTCACGCTCTTTGGCAGCGGGGGCAATCAGGCGATCTGTTTCAATCATCGTTATTAGTCCTGCAAATTATCCAGCGCTGTTTTTATCCCGCGATAGCGCGCAGCGCCATACGAATAAGTTCTTCACTTTTTGCGTCCGGCTTTTGTTTGGCCGCGAGTGAAATCATTTTTGCGGCATCCACCGGCTTGTAGCCGAGTGCAATCAACGCACTCTCTGCTTCTGCGAAAACATCGTTGTCAGTAGCGATATTTTGGATTTCGCTGTGCGCCAACAGATCACTCTGCGGCATATCCCAGTTTTTCAAGCGATCGCGCAATTCAATGACCAAACGCTCTGCCGTTTTTTTGCCAATGCCGGGTACTTTAGTGAGTGCAGTGATATTGTCATCGCGCACGCAGCGTGCGATATCGTCTGCCTCCATGCCCGATAAAATCGCAATCGCCAATTTGGGGCCAACCCCATTTACCTTGATAAGGGTCCGAAACAGGGAGCGATCGCGTTGGTCTGAGAAGCCGAAGAGTTGATGCAGATTTTCGGTAATCGATAAATGGGTGTGTAACACCACTTCATGACCGAGTGACGGCAGGCGATAAAAGGTAGTCATGGGTGCTTGCACCTCATAACCGACGCCTTGCACATCCAACAATAGATAAGGTGGTTGTTTTTCCAGCAGAACTCCACGCAAACGTCCGATCATAAAATCCGCTTTCCTGTATGTGTGCTTGTATCTGTGGGAGGAAGATTGATTAACTGTTTTTATAGACAGTACGGTGAGCGGCATTGTAATGGAGTTCAGTCGCCATAGTCACTCATCGGAGGAGCAATAAAAAGAAATATTCCCAGCGCAGTGCCATACTCTCGTCAGGGTATTCGCAGAGACGCAGGTCTGAATTCCAGGAGTGTGCATCACTATGTTTTCTGCTCGCTCACTTACGCAAACACTATCGCTCGAACAATGGCACCAAGCAGTGCACGACAACTATGTCGCACCTGAAGCCACCTATCTGGCCGAGCTAATCCAATGGCTCGACCAAGACCCGCAACTCACGCATAAGATAACCCAGCAAACTCGAGAGTTTTTGGAGCGCTGGCGCCAATCAAATGAACAGGTCGATGACTGGCCGCAAAAATTCCTTCACGCCTACGGCGTGAATACCCGCGAGGGTGTGGTGTTGATGTGTTTGGCCGAAGCCTTGGTACGCATTCCCGATCAGGGCAGCGCGCGTCAATTTATCGCTGACAAACTTGGCTCAGCCGATTGGCAAGAGCGATTGGGCGAGCACCCACACTGGCTAATTAACGCATCAACCTGGGCATTGCTTTGGGGTGAGCGATTAGTCGATACCCGCGAAGGCCAAAGCATTCTCACCAAACTGGCCCAGCGAATCAGCACGCCGGTTATTCATAAAGCGCTAGAACAAGCACTTCTCTGGCTGGCCAATACGTTCGTCTTTGCCACCGACATTCCCTCTGCCCTCATTCGCTGCAAAGAGTTGGACAAAAAATCCACACCACCCTGGTGTTACTCGTTTGATTTACTTGGTGAAGCGGCCATCTCACATAAAGTAGCGGCGGTTTATCGCAACAACTATTTACAAGCGCTCGAGCAACTCAAGAACCATCGCGACAATACCGGCTACAGTTTATCGATCAAACTGAGTGCTCTGCATCCACGCTATGAGGCATTACAAGAAGAACAATTGCTGCAGGAATTGATAGGCACAATAGCCGCGCCGGGATTTTTGGTGCAGCTCGCCAGCACCGCGCGTGCGGCAAAGATCCCTATTACGATTGACGCGGAAGAATCAGACCGACTTGAACTCTCGTTGAATTTGCTGGAAGCCTGTTTGCGTCACCCCCAATTACAGGGTTGGGACGGGATGGGGCTGGCAGTACAGGCTTATTCGAAACGAGCGCTGCCCGCCCTCGGCTGGCTCAATCAACTGGCGCAAGAACTGGGCATTCAACTTAATGTTCGGCTGGTTAAAGGCGCTTACTGGGATAGCGAAATCCATTGGGCACAAACGGCTGGGCTGGCGAGTTATCCGGTCTTTACCGATAAATCCGCTACCGATATTTCCTATCTCGCCTGCGCCAAATTTTTATTGCAAGCCACACACTTGAAACCACAGTTTGCAACACATAATGCATCGACCATCATCAGCATTTTGGCGATGGCTGACTCGACTAAACTGTTGGAATTTCAACGCTTGCAAGGCATGGGGGAAACACTCTATCGCCAGCTATTACAGGAACAACCGCAACTGCACTGCCGGGTATATGCACCGATTGGCCAGCATGCCGAGCTGCTGCCCTACTTGGTAAGACGCCTGTTGGAGAATGGCGCTAACAGTTCTTTTATCAACCAACTTAATCGCAAGGATTGCTCGTTAGCTGAATTGGCCCAACACCCACTGCAGCATCCACCTATAACATTGCCCGCACTGCACTTACCGAAGGATCTATTCCAGTCACCTCACCCCGAGCACTCGCGGGTCAACTCACAGGGGATCAATCTGGCGATTAGCAGCGAGCGCGATGCTTTTATGGCGCATCTGCAGCCCTATTTCGCACAGCACTGGCAGGCGTACCCGATTATCAGTGGCCGCCATCACCAAGGAACCGCAATCCCCTGCCTCAACCCTGCCACCCCACAAGAACAAGTGGGCGAGCTGATCCTCGCCAACCCGGCATTAACTCAAGCGGCAATAACCGAAGCTCACGCTTACCAGCCCCTCTGGCAAGCACACCCCATGCAAGAGCGCGCTGCATTGGCGGATGCCATAGGCGATGTGCTTGAGAAAGAGCGCCCAGAACTCTGCGCATTACTGATACGCGAGGCAGGTAAAACGCTGAGGGATGCTCTGGACGAAGTGCGCGAAGCCGTGGATTTTTGCCACTACTACGCACAACAAGCGCGCCTGCTGATGGCAAAACCAACGGAACTGCCCGGGCCAACGGGAGAGCGCAATCAGCTTTTATTGGAGGGACGCGGCGTATTTGTGTGTATATCGCCATGGAATTTTCCGCTGGCGATTTTTACTGGCCAGATCATCGCCGCACTGGTCTGTGGCAATACGGTAGTTGCCAAACCCGCACGCCAAACCAGCCTTATCGCCTGCCGCGCGATTGAACTGATGCACCGAGCTGGCATTCCTGTACAAGCGCTGCACTTTCTCCCTGGCAATAGCAGCGACCTCGGCCCGCTACTCACCAGCGATGCACGAATTGAAGGTGTTGCGTTTACCGGCTCGACTCAAAGTGCCTGGACGATCAATCGTGCACTCGCAGCGCGCGACTCCAATATCGCCAGCCTGATTGCCGAAACTGGTGGGCAAAATGCATTAATCGCTGACTCTACTTGCCTGCCCGAACAGCTGGTGAAAGATGTTATCCGCTCCGCATTTGGCAGTGCCGGTCAGCGCTGCTCTGCTCTGCGCGTGCTCTATGTGCAGGAGGAAATTGCCGACAAGGTGATCGAGTTACTTGCCGGTGCTATGGCCTGCCTGCAGCTGGGAGATCCCCGCTCACTAACCACTGACATAGGGCCAGTGATAGATAAGCGCGAACAACAAAAGCTGCTGGACTATATAGAGGAAGCGACGCGCGCGGGCCAATTGCTCGCTCAGATACAAATGCCTGGCCAATCAACCGCAGGCAGCTTTGTGCCACCCACCTTGTTGGAGATAGCGAGTATCCGTGATCTATGCGAAGAGCACTTTGGCCCCATCTGCCATCTGGTGCGGTTTCGAAGTCAGGAACTGGACCACGCCATCGACGACATTAATGCCACCGGCTACGGCCTGACGCTTGGTATTCACACCCGCAATGAAACCCTCGCACATGAAATTGCAGCAAAAATCCATGCAGGTAATGTCTATATCAATCGCAACATGGTTGGCGCCGTCGTGGGAGTTCAGCCTTTTGGCGGTTGCGGACTCTCTGGCACCGGCCCCAAAGCGGGCGGACCGCACTATCTTTTGCGCTTTGTGCGGGAAAAAACGGTCAGTAATTATCTTGCCGCTGTTGGCGGAAATATCCAATTGTTAACCCAAAAGGCTGCTAAACCCGACTTGTAGTACTACGAGGGCGCTATGAGTGAATCACGCAGTATCGATACCACGCTCAAGTGGCATGAATGGAACCCCGGTTTACACAATGGGGAGCAAGTATTGCAGGATGTGATCAACACCCTGCCTGCTGCCAAAGCCGATGAAATCCCTTGGCTCGTGCGACTGTTTGAAAATCCCGCCAGCCCTGTTGCCTTTCCCGGCGCAATCAATCTCACTCGACACGACGCATTGCACGTGTTGCTCGGGCGCGGTCTGCGCAATCAGGATGAAGCTTTTGTGATTGGTTTTACCATGGGGTGCAGCAGCCATATTTACGCGTGGCAAATCCACAGCTTTCGCTGGATTATCACCCGCCTCTACCCCGCGCCTTATAAATTCAGCCTGCAGGATTTAATCGCGTTTGACTTGGGATTTGGTTTTGGAAGGACGATAAGCGCGCGCGATCTGGATGAATTCCCCTTCGAAAAATACAATTACAGTCGGCTAAAAGATCTTCGTTATTGGCTCGGTATCAATGTCAGCAAGCTGCATGCACTCTATCGTTTGGAATCACTGCTAATTGCTCACACCCAAGCAAGTCATCGTCTCGACACCTATGACAAACCTCTGCCAGCAAGGCGGTGAATAACCTCACGCTAAACAATCCGCCCACGGCGAAAACTGGATGAGCCCGCCATGCGAATCAGGTGATCGCGCGTATTAGCGTGGCAAAGTGCAACTGCCAATGCATCGGCAGCATCTTCCTGTGGCGATGCCGGCAGGCGCAACAACGTCTTCACCATATGCTGCACTTGCAATTTATCCGCCGCACCATTCCCCACTACCGACTGCTTTACTTTGCGCGCCTCGTATTCCGATACCGGAACGTTCTGCGCCGTCGCTGCCACAATCGCAGCACCGCGCGCCTGCCCCAGTTTTAATGCCGAGGCCGCGTTCTTAGCCATAAATACTTGCTCGATCGCCATTTCTTGCGGGCAATACTGCTCGATGATTTGTGTCAGGGAATCGAAAATTACCTTGAGGCGCGCAGGCAGTTCATCCGCATCTTTCATACGAATCACACCGCTGGTGACATATTCCGATTTGCTGCCAATGACATTGATAATGCCAAAACCCGTTTTGCGGGAGCCGGGGTCAATACCGAGGATAAGCGCCATAGACTTGTATCTTTATACAGTAGTTATGGCGCAGTGTTGCATGATGAGAAGCGACAGGCAAGTGCCCGACAGGAATCGATCGGGCAGACCTGAAAGCGTTAACCAATGTGCTCCATAATTTCTTCGGAAATATCGGCATTGGTGTAGACGTTTTGCACATCATCCAAATCTTCCAGCGCATCAATTAATGCGAGGATTTTTTCGGCAGCATCTTTATCAAGGCTAACGGTGAGCGATGGAATTTGGGTGATTTCGGATTCCGCTTCACGTAGCCCTGCACTGGTCAGTGCATCTTTTACACGGAAGAAATCTTCAAAGGCCGTCATTACATCAGCTGAGCCATCATCATTAATAATCACATCATCCGCGCCTGCTTCCAGTGCAGCTTCCATTAACACGTCTTCATTTACACCGGGCGCAAAACTAATTTGTCCTTTGCGCGCAAACAAGTAGGAAACCGAACCGCTGGTACCGAGGTTGCCGCCTTTTTTATCAAACGCGTGGCGTACATCGCCTGCGGTGCGGTTGCGATTATCGGTCATGCATTCAACGATAAAGGCTACGCCGTTTACGCCATAACCTTCGTAGGTTAATTCTTCGTAAGCTTCGGATTCGCCAGTGCCTGCGCCACGTGCAATCGCGCGCTCCACTACATCTTTTTTGAGGTTATTTAAGTAGGCTTTTTCAACCGCAGCGCGCAAGCGTGGGTTGTCGGCGGGGTTGGGGCCACCTTTGGCGGCAACAGTTAATTCGCGGATGATTTTGGTAAAGATTTTGGTGCGCTTGGCGTCCTGACGCGCCTTGCGGTGTTTCATGTTTGCCCATTTGGAATGTCCGGCCATTGCACAGCTCCAACTTGCAGATTATTAATGTGGGGGGAATAAAAAAGGGCGGGCAAAGCCCACCCTTTTCAAATCAACAACATTTACATGCCGTATTCGGTTGAACCTTCTTCGGTAACCGCTGCTTTTTCTTTCTTGCGCAAACGGATATGCAGATCTCGCAATTGCAGCTCGTCTACGGTACCCGGAGCATCGGTCATTACGCAGGCAGCGCTTTGGGTTTTGGGGAAGGCGATAACGTCGCGGATGGAACTTGCGCCCACCATCAACATAATCAAGCGATCTAAACCAAACGCCAAACCGCCGTGCGGTGGTGCGCCGTAGGCAAGTGCGTCGAGCAGGAAGCCAAACTTCTCGCGTTGTTCTTCCGGTGAAATACCGAGGATTTTAAATACCGCTTGTTGCATGGTCGATGAGTGGATACGAACAGAACCACCGCCCAATTCAGTACCGTTCAATACCAAGTCATAAGCGCGCGACAATGCATCACCCGGACTGGCAACCAGCTCGTCCGGCGTACAACTTGGTGAAGTGAATGGGTGGTGGATTGAAGTCCAGCCACCTTTGTCATCTTCCTCAAACATCGGGAAATCAACAACCCAGAGCGGTGCCCATTGCGTGGTGTACAACTCAAGGTCTGCGCCGAGTTTGCAGCGCAGCGCACCCAAAGCTTCGGTTACCACTTTGTGCTTGTCAGCGCCGAAGAAAATCAGGTCGCCGTTCTCTGCACCAACGCGATCCAAAATGGCTTTGCGCACTGGCACTGGCAGGTTTTTAACAATCGGTGATTGCAAACCCTCTTCCAGATCAGACTTGTCGTTGACCTTGATGTACGCCAAACCTTTAGCGCCGTAGATACCGACAAACTTGGTGTAGTCGTCGATTTGTTTACGGGTCAACTTCTCGTTACCGCCGGGCACTTTCAATGCGGTAACGCGTGATTTTGGATCGTTGGCTGGGCCAGCAAACACTTTGAAATCCACTTCGGTAACCAGGTCTTTGATATCAACCAATTCCAGCGGGATACGCATATCCGGCTTGTCTGAACCGTATTTTGCAATTGCTTCAGAAAATGGCATGTGGTTGATTTCGGCAAACTCAACGCCGAGCAAATCTTTGAACAATTCACGGAACATGCCTTCGGTAATTTGCATGATCTGGTCTTGCGACATGAATGAAGTTTCGATGTCGATCTGGGTAAATTCCGGCTGACGGTCAGCACGCAGGTCTTCATCGCGGAAACATTTAGCGATTTGGTAGTAACGGTCGTAACCGGCCACCATCAACAATTGCTTAAACAATTGCGGAGACTGTGGCAATGCAAAGAATTTACCGTCATGGGTACGCGATGGAACCAGATAATCGCGCGCGCCTTCCGGAGTAGCGCGAGTCAGAATTGGAGTTTCAACATCGAGGAAACCGTTGCGATCCAGATAGTTGCGAATCACGCTGGTCACTTTGCTGCGGAAGCGCAGGTTTTTCTGCATTTCGGTGCGACGCAAATCGAGGAAGCGATACTTCAAACGGGTTTCTTCGCCCACGTTGGAGTAGGAATCCAGCGGGAACGGCATGGTTTCCGCTTCGTTCAGGATGGTCAGCGCAGTACCGTAAACTTCGATCTCACCGGTCGACATATTCGGGTTAACAGTAGATGGTGCACGAGCGCGCACTTTACCGGTCAACTGCAATACGTATTCGCCACGCACTTTGTCAGCCAGCGCAAAATTCTCTTTTGCATCCGGATCGAACACCACTTGCACAATACCTTCGCGGTCGCGCAGGTCGATAAAGATCACACCACCGTGATCACGACGACGATCAACCCATCCACAGAGGGTCACTTCTTGATCGATAAACGAGGCATTTAAAGCGCCACAGTATTGGCTGCGCATAGCAAGTTCCTAGTATTTATATAAGAGAATAAGTTTGAATAATGCGTTTTAACATTTAACCGGCCAATCAGCTGGCCGAGCTGCTCCCGGAACTGGAGCTGCCGGATTCACCAGCAATATTCTTTTTCTTGCCTGACTTGAAGTCAGTCTCATACCAGCCACCGCCAGACAAGCGGAAACCGGCTGCAGAAATTTGCTTCTTGAGGCTCGCTTTGCCACAGGCCGGGCAATCCACCAAGGGCGCATCGCTCAGCTTTTGCAGGGCTTCCAGATTATGGTTGCAAGCTTCGCATTGGTATTCATAAATAGGCACGGTACTACAACCCCCAACTACAACAACTCGGTGACAATACTTGGCTCGGCAGGATGCCAAGACTCAAAAAGGGTCGCGATTGTAACGCAAAACCCAAGCGGCGAGAACCTAGGGAATTTGGGAGTGCCGCATGCGCGCCTGGACCCGTGAGGCGTGCTTAACCACCCATGCAGGCATAGCGCGTTCATACTGGCGCGGGTTGGGCAACATCACCGCCATACGTGCGGCTGCCGAAGGACCAATCTGCGCTGCCGGAACCTTGTAATAATGACGCGCTGCCGCCTCAGCACCAAAGACACCATTGCCCCACTCCACCACATTCAAATACACCTCCAGGATGCGGCGCTTATCCCAAACCAGCTCGATCATCAAGGCGATCACCGCCTCCTCCGCCTTGCGCACATAGGAGCGTGACGGCGATAAAAACAGGTTCTTGGCGAGCTGCTGGGTGATGGAGGAACCGCCAGCGACAGATTTCCCTTTACGTTGATTCTTCTCCAGCGCCTTCTGAATTCCGCGCAGATCAAACCCCTGATGCTGCATAAACCGGTCATCTTCAGCAGCGACCACAGCGCGTTTGAGATTGGATGAAATATGCGCATAATCTACCCACTGATGCTTCAACTCCGCCTTAGGGTTTTTCGTACGCAGCTCATCCAGGCGGATCGACATAAAACTCGTCTCACCCGGATTCACCCACTTCCACAGCAGCACATGGGCGAACAACCACAACTGATAGGCCAGCAGCAGTAATACCAGCCACTTAAGGATTCGCCCGGTGATGCGCCAGAATTTCCGCATGGGAATTACTGTACCTGTTCCTGTTGTTGCACACGCTGCTTCATCGCCTCGGCAGCAGCACGAGCTTTATCGAGTGCCGATTCCGATACCGTTTTCGTATTGGATGTTTGTGATGTTATCTGTGGATCGGTGCTTTTTTCTGGTGCAGATATGGCATTGCGTGTGTCGACTTCAATTTGCTCCGCATCATCGACGACCGGTTTATCGCCAAAATGTACTTGTCCATTCGCATCAGTCCATTTATAGACTTTGGTCGGTGCCGGAGCATCCTGCTCACCAACCTGATCCGACACACTTTTTAGTGCACCTTTGGCGTCAGCGGCCAATTGATCTGGCGACAATTTATTCGACAGCAACTCCCGCAAATCGACCAACCAATCGCTGCCCATACGTTCGCGCACATCGTGCAATGGTAATTGCCCGGTTTTGAGGTAAATCAGGTAATTACCAATGGCAAACACCAGCACAAGCACCACAACCGATTTAAATAGCAGACGAAACATAAAATTCCTTATAGAGGATAAAATTCCAGAGACTTAACGCAGATCGATACCAATGCTATTGCCCTCATAAATAAGCGGCAAAAATTGTAAGGCGTTTGCGCAAACTGGGCTGCGCGAGAGGCCGGAAACCAAATCAAATTCGATACCGTGCACCGGGCAGCGCAAATGATTGTTGTTGCAAGTCGCGTAAGTCAAAGCGGCTCCCGCATGCGGACACTGGTTTTTGATCAGCAGCGTTTTCCCGCCCTCCTGCAACAGCAATAAATTCTGCCCGGCAAGTTTTAGCGGTTTGCGGTAACCATCATAGAGTAAGTGCAATTTTTCCAGAGCGACAAACGGCATAACAGATCCTCATTTGCACAACTGATCGGGCGGCGTACATTCTGGCGATTTCTCCCGCAAGACACCAGAGGCGCAGACTTATCCGACAAATACTAGCCACAAATACGACGCAACCAGATAGAATAGCGGCATTCGGGTGGACAGCTATTTGGCACCCTTTATGCGTAGATATAGCAAGCTATTCGGTAAGTTCTTGCACCTTTGATGCGGCAGCCTTGTTATGACTGATCCTTTGTACCTGGAGCGTTTAAAGCAGTTATCGACGCGCTTGGTATCCCTGCAAAAACCCATTCGCATTCTCGATGCCATCAAATGGCCGCAGGGAATTGAGCAGCGTTTTCGCGAACAACAAGGTAAAGAACTTCCAATACTGGATGCCGATTTTTACCAGCGCCAAAAACTGGGCTTTGAGCCGGACACCGTCAGTCAATTATTAAAAGAATTAAAGGGCGATGTCCGCCGCCAGCTAGGGCGCGATGATGCGCTGGGGAAAATCCTGCAGGCGACTATCGACCAGTATCAAATTGTTATCGAATTATTGCGCGCTCGCGGTACTAATCAGTTCGGTTATTTCAGTCGTCAACTCTATGGCTCAGCCAGCGACAACCTGCGCGGCGATCGCAAGACCTTGCGTCAAATGGGTGAACGCTTGTGTCATATTTTTTCGCTGCCGGCGGTCGAGCAATTAAACCGCCCTTACCCGCATTACATCAGCGCAGAAGAAGCTGTAACCATCCTGCGTGAGCGCATGACAAATTATTTTGGCGCGGGCGAAGTGCGGGTGCAGATCAGCGACGATATTGTGTCGGACGCATCGGCAGGCGGCGACTGCATCAAGATCAATCGCCGCGCTAATTTTTCCGAGCTGGATTTGCAGGTACTGGAAGTCCATGAAGGCTGGGTACATATAGGCACAACGCTTAACGGTCGCGAGCAACCCTGGGCAACCTGGTTAAGCGTTGGGTCACCGCGCATTACTGCCATTCAGGAAGGTATGGCGGTTTTGCTGGAAACACTGACATTCAGTTCTTTTCCACAGCGCGCGCGGCGTATTAGCGACCGGGTCGTCGCTGTAGATTTGGCAGAGCGAGGTGCTGACTTCTGCGAGGTATATCGCCACTTTTTAGAGCGCGGCATCAGCGAACACGATAGCTATCGAGTTACCCAACGCGTGTTCCGTGGCGGCACCCTCGCTGGCGGCTCCGTCTTTACCAAAGATATTTCTTACGTAAAAGGATTTGTTGAAAACGTGAATTTTATTCGCAGTGCAATTCAATCCGGTGTACCGGAAATTATTCCCATGCTGTTTATCGGCAAGGTGACGCTGGATGATTTGCCACTGCTGTACGAGCGGCACCTGGAAGGTGTAATCGCCGCGCCCAAGTATTTGCCGCCGATGTTTAAAAATTTAAATGGTTTGTATGTGTGGTTCGGATTTTCCAGCGGTATGTCAGTCATGAATATCGCACGTGTGCAGCAGCACTTTAGCAAGCTGTTCAATAAATTACCTACGCCAGCACCCGAATTTGCTGGCACCGATGCTGAAATCGATTGAGTTTGATTGTAAATGATGACGTATTACAAGGTTGTACTCTCAGGTGAGAATATCTTTTTTGAAAACGCGAGCCGTATCGACAAGGACGCGCCTGAACCGGTTATAGGTTTTATTGCCTGCAAGCTCATCACTGCCGGCACCGAAGAACTGGCGATTGCAACGGCAAAGCGTGATTTACTGGTGCAGTGGAACCAGAGCTTTAATCTGGATCGCAAACTGGGAATGCCGAAACTGGCAGTGGAGCATGTCGAGCTGGTGCGTGGCTGGTTTAAGCCTAAAACAACCCATGATTACTATTGGTTTACCAATAGCGACCATAAACAAGCGCAGCTGGAAAAGTTCACCCAGCCACCGCGCCAGTGGTTCTGGCGCAGCACAAAGAAACAGAAGGTTGGACAAACGGAAGAATAAACTCAGGCTGTTGCGGCAACTACTTGGGCGGGATCAATCAACTGCAGCAGTGTTGCACGCAAACCGGGTGAGTTGATTTCCTCACTGCGCGCTGAAAGCGGTGAATTCCCCACCCACTCAAAACGCCAGCGGTACAAATGCGTCGCATCACCTGCATCGCGCACTTCGATCAACTCAAAGCGACGCGCATCCAACGCAAATTTTTCACGCAACTGGAACGCGAAGGGTTCAGCATTTTTGCCGACAAAACTGGAAGCCTGTTGGGTAGGTGCGATGACAAACACATAGTCGCGCCCCTGATAATGAAAGTGACAGACACCGAGACGGACTTCCTGCCCAAGACGGTTATGTAAAGCAGTATCCACAAACAAAGGATTCATCAACATAGAGGTTCCGCTGCGCTTTTTATTGTTGAGCCGATGTACAAACCGTACATCACTCACTGGTTGATTATTCGCCACCCGGTTCCGTTAAAAGTCCCTCTGCTGCGGCGAGGCGGCAGTCTACGCACAATTTATGACAGTTCAAGCAAAAGCTATGGTTAATAGTATTGCGGCAACATCAAGAAACCATTTGTTACTTTATTGCCCCGAGCAGGAAACACGAGTGACACAATCAAGCCTGTTCAGATTGCTCAAGAGCAAAAGCAATCTGCTAAAGTTAATCACTAAGGCTGCGCGCAACCTGAATAGTTCCTTAACTTATCCTGCTTGCCGCAAATTATTTGTGTTTGTTATTTAATCAGAAAAAACCGTTAAAGCCATATCGACCCGAAGGGAATAATCATGCATCCAACGCAGTTACGCAGCACAAAATACTTCTCGCTCTGTTTAATTTTTCTTATAACCCTCGTAACGATTTCCAGCTGCACTTATGCCCCTCAAGATACTTCCCAGAATGAAGGGAAGGATAATGATCGTCACGCAAAAATCGCCTTACAAGATAGCTATGGCGATAGCGCTGAGCGCGTGGTGTATCCACAACAAAATTGGAGCAGTGATGATAGCCTTTGGTTCTACAACACTCCCCAAGGCTCCACACTCATTCCTTACGATATATTCCTGCACCTTGAAACAGCCGATAGCCAATTGCTGTTTCGTAGCGATGAAAACATCAATCGCCTGCGCTACTTGCCCCAGCTAAGTTCTTCCTCCAATCCGGATGCATTACCCGTCGGCTGGGTAAAAGATGAATATGAAGGTAAAACATTTATTGGTTTTACCTGCGCGGCTTGCCATACCAGCCAGATCAATTATCAGGGAGTGGCTATTCGCATTGATGGCGGTACTACACTGGCCGATATGGAACAAATGTTAAAAAGTTTGGCTTCGGCACTACAGGCGAGCCTTGAGCAGCCAGAAAAATTTGATCGCCTCGCACAAAAAGTCCTGCAAAAAAAATATCCAGCCGAAAAAGAAAAATTCAAAGCCGAGCTTGCTGAGGCGGCAAAAAAAATAGCCCACTACAACCAAATCAATGAGCCACTGTATGGCGATAAATCCGTCGCCTATGGTTATGCGCGGTTGGATGCCTTTGGCCGGATTTACAATCGCATACTGGAGCATCTCACTCCCAGCGAATCCAACTCCAATCCGGCTAATGCACCGGTAAGCTATCCCCAACTTTGGGATACCCCGCAGCACGATTTTGTGCAATGGAATGGCGTTGGCGATAACGAAGGTTCTGGTCCGCTCGAGCGCAATGTGGGGGAAGCGCTGGGAGTATTTGCGCATTTCGACCTGAACAAACAGGCAGGTGATGCAGGCTACCGCTCGTCGGTAAAACTGGGGGAGCTGGCACAAATGGAGCAACGCCTGGAAAGCCTCTGGTCGCCTAGTTGGGATGAGCTGGCCAAACAGGGTGCACTGCCCGCAATCAACCAGGCATTGGCTGACGAGGGCCAGCAGGTGTTTGTCGAATATCAATGCAATAGCTGCCATAAATCCATTGTCCGCGATGATCCCAATCGCCGCATTACCGCGCAGTTTTCCCATATCAATACCGTTGGTACCGATCCGATAATGGTACTTAATGCGCTCAAACGCACCGGGAAAATGGGCGTTTTTGCCGGACAACCTATAAATCCGCGCCTGCCCAATACCTTTGCGGAGACGGGGAGTGTTTTGCCGGCACTAAGCGCAGCGGTGGCGGGCGTCATCGAAGAGAGTAAACGCCATGAGAGTCTTCCCCCTTCGACTATGGCTAATCCGATTAAAACCTCCGTGCGCTATGTCGATTTCGAACCAATCAGCAAATATAAACCGGCGGAGAGTCTCATCGGCTATAAGGCGCGCCCGCTGAACGGCATCTGGGCGACAGCACCTTATTTACACAACGGCTCAGTGCCAAGCCTGTACGAACTGTTTACGCCCAGCTGCAGCGATGCCGAAATCGCCAGCGGCAAAATCTGCCGCCCCAATCGCTTCACCCTGGGCGTGCGTGAGTTGGATGCCGCCAAAGTGGGAGCCGTGCAACGGGACCCGGCGCAATATCCGGGTTTGTTCGTGTTCGACACCAGCCTTCCCAGCAACTCCAATAAAGGTCATGAGTATGCGGCAGGTGTCACCCCCGTCTTTGTGTTGGATGCGCAAGGCCATCCAGTAAAAGATGCCCAAGGCAAACCTCAAATGAAAAAGCTAAAACCGATTGGTGATCACCAACGCCTGGCCTTGGTGGAATATTTAAAAACGCTTTAAACCAATAAATTTCTTAGAGTAAAAAGCTCGTCTCAAACCCAAAAGAGCATCTACATCTATATAGCTTATAGATGTAGATGCCCGGCGCCTGCCCCCGTACTGTTTCACAATTGTTCACAACTTCCCGCCCGCTATTGCGATTAAATTGCCCGCACCGTTTAAAAGTACTGAACCAATCCCCCGCTTTGGCGGTCTGTAGGCCACCGTAACATGGGCGAAAACCATGCAGGAGCCCAGCCTTAATGCCCGAATATTGCTGGCGTTTTGATTGACACCAAGCGTCACGACACACAGAATCACCGACCAGTTTTAACCCTCAGGAACTTGCTGAATGAATATCGACCGTTTTTCACCGCTGTTAAAGCGCACCACTCTGCTCCTTTCGCTGATGGCAGGCTCCGTTTTATTGTCCGCCTGCGGCGGCAGCAGTGACGGCAAATCCTCGGCAAGCTCTTCCGTTTTAAGCTCTTCATCCCAGCGCAGCAGCTTTGTTGCGGCCTCAGTACCCGCCAACGGTTCCGGTATCTGGCCATCAGTAAAGGTGGAAGCACAAACCCCTAAAGTGCTCACTTTCCAGTGGAGCGCCGTGGCCGGTGCCACCTATTACAAACTGTACAAACACGATGCCGCCACAGGCGGTGTAGTACAGATCGGTGGTGATCTGACAACGACCCAAGCCAGCGATGAAATTGGCGTTCACGTACATGACTGGGTCAATAACTACTATTACGTTGAAGCTTGTGATGCTTCCGGCTGCCAGAAATCCGACCTGACTTTTACCGCTACTGAAATGGTCAAGGCGATTGGTTATGTCAAAGCATCCAATGGTGAAGCGAACGATTTCCTCGGCTGGAGCATTGCCCTATCCGCCGATGGCACAACCTTGGCAGTTGGCGCCCCCGCAGAGGACGGCAAAGCCACCGGAGCCAATGGCGATCAAGCAAACAATGACAGCCCCAACTCCGGCGCGGTCTATGTGTTCATCAAAGAAAATGGTGTTTGGAAACAACAGGCTTATCTGAAAGCCTCTAATACTGAACAGCCCAATGAAAACCCCTATCTCGCACTGGCCAATGATCGCTTCGGCTACAAAGTAGCTTTATCGGATGATGGCAATACCCTTGCGGTGTCAGCACTGCTGGAAGATAGCCCATCAATAGGGATCAACTGTAATCAGGCGAATTACGAAGCTGTTGATTCCAGAGATGGCATCCGTAAAGGGTTGAATTACGACACAGGTGCCGTGTACGTATTCACCCGCACCGCTAATGACTGGACGCAAGATGCGTATGTGAAATCCATTTACTACACAAGCCAAATGCGTTTTGGGGAGTCACTTGCACTCTCTGGTGATGGTAAGACACTGGCCGTTGGTGCCACCAGTGACAGTTTGGCAGTAAGTGGCGTAGTGCCTTATTCAGCATCCTCCATGCCTGCGTGTTTTGAGTATTACCCATCAAGCACATCAAGCACGTCGAGCACCAGCTCATCCAGTTCCAGTAGCTCAAGCACACTCAGCACCGACAGCTCTTACGGAGGCGGTACTAACTCTGGTGCAGTACAGATATTTATCCGTCGCGACGATGGCTGGATGTATCAAGCACTGTTAAAAAATTCCAATGCACAAGCAAGTGATACTTTCGGAACCAGCATCACTCTGTCCACCGATGGCAATACCCTTGCGGTAGGCGCAATTGGCGAGGACAGCAATGCAACGGGCGCGAATGGCGATCAATCCATTAACACCTGCTACTACTTCAAAGATGAAACCTATGTTATTGAACCTGGCTGCGCGCAAGCAGGCAAACATGCCATTCGCGGTCTAATCGATAATGGTGCGGTTTATGTATTCGCTCGTGCAGATAGTATTTGGACTCAGGAAGCCTATCTCAAACCATCTACCGCCTTTATTCAAACCGCGTTTGGCACCAGTGTTGATTTGTCCGGTGATGGAACCACCTTGGCTGTAGGTACCCCGGGTGATGCAAGCAATTCCATAACCATTAATGGTGACACTACCCAACACATCGATTACGTCAATACGGGGGCGGCGTACATCTTCACTAAGTCAGGCGCCAGTTGGCAGCAGCAAGCCATAATCAAACCGTCCACGCTGACTAAACACTCGGGTGTTGCTCTGGTAGACAACGGCAATGGGACCTATTCAATTCAAATTAACGATGGTGGCCAGTTTGGTGGCAGCGTCAGTCTTTCCCAAGACGGTAGCACCCTCGCCGTTGGCTCGGTTCGTGAGTCCAGCAATGCCAAAGGCATTAATGGCGACCAAGGTGACACCAGCGCTGCTCGCTCTGGCGCCATATTTGTGTTCAAGCGCGACAACAGCGTCTGGAACCAGAAAAGCTATGTAAAAGCCAGCAACACTGACAAAGAAGATCGCTTTGGCGTGAGCGTTGATTTATCAGCCGATGGTAAAGCTATGGTCGTAGGCGCGCATCGCGAATCTGGTCGCGCGGGCACAAGCTCAGTCAGCTCAACCGAAAGCAGTGCTGCTGCGCTGGATCAGAACGACAATTCGGCTGAAGCAGCCGGTGCTGTATACGTTTTCTAATGAGCCAGGGTTGATGTAAAAAAACGGGATGCAAATGCATCCCGTTTTTTTTGCTCTGTATTTTTACTAACAAAGAATTATCAACGCCAGATCAGTTCGTATCCCACTTCATTTTCTGATGCGACAAACTCTGCACACACCCATAAATCTCCCACCGCCACCAATGCTTCACCGCTAAATACCAGCGGCACCTTGTCACGTAACCAAGGTTCCAGCGCATATTCCTGCAGTAGTTTTTTGAGTGTTTGGGAATGCGCACGACCTGCCGGTTTACAGCGCTCCCCCCCCATGCGATAAGTAATCCGAACATCAGGCAAACCCGCTTTCAAACGCGGCTTGTTATTGCTCAGGCTCGTTTCAAACTGCAACTCCAGCTCAGGCAATAACACTGGCAATGCGTATAAACGTTGTTGATAGGTTTGCAGCGCAACATTGCCCCAACTCACACGTGCTTGCGCATCCTCACGGCCAAAAAAAATTTGCTGCTCGACCTGCTGCCAATGCAGCTGCTCCGGCGCCGTGCAATTCAGTAATCGCAACCAATAGCGCAGCAAATTTTGTTGGCGGGCGGGCGATAGTGTTAGCAGTACCGATAAATCAATACTCTGCCCTACACGCGCAGCAACAGGATTAGCACGTTGCAAATCCTCTTGTGCAATTTCTTCCATCACTACTTCTTGTTGTGCACACAATTCTGCAGTTTGTTGCCATTTGCGTTTAAATTCTGGCCAGCGGTGATGCAATAAGGGCATCACTTGATTGCGTAAAAAATTGCGGTCGTAATCATCATCGTTATTGCTTTCATCATCGACCCATATGAGCTGATGTGCTTGCGCATAAGCTTCCAACTCCACACGTGAGTAACGCAGCAGTGGCCGCACCAACAAACCTGCACCGAGCACACGCAGCGATGCCATGGCCGCCAAACCACGCGGTCCGGTGCCGCGCATTAAGCGCAATAACAATGTCTCTGCCTGATCATTAGCATGATGCGCTGTAAACAACACATCATTGGGTGCAAGATTTTTTTCAAATACCGCATAACGAACGGCGCGTGCTGCATCCTCAATACCCTTACCGGTACTTACAACACGGACTTTTTCAGTGTGAAAAGGAATCGATAATTGCGCACAAAAATCGGCGCATTGCGCCTGCCATGCGTCTGCATTCGGTGAAATTTGGTGATTGATATGCAGCGCACGCAATTGCACCGGCAACTGCAATTGCGCCAGCGCATGCAGTAGTACAGTTGAGTCCAGGCCGCCGCTAAAACCGATCCACCAAATCGCCGATGTCTCAGCATCAGTGGAAAACATCGAGGGAAAAACGGTAGCGAGATAGGTGCGCAATTGTTCGGAGCTGAAAGTCATACATAAACCCGGTTAAGTTGGCACATTAAAGCCCAAAGCCACACAAATAAAAACCCTGCCTTGCCCCTGCTTGATAAGGAGAGGCAAAATACCGTTCTATTTGTTTACATCAGGCTAGCCATATTATGAACAGCATTCCTTATGGCCACTGGCCATCGCCGATTAGTCCCGAATTACTCACCAGCCAAGGCGTGCGGATCAGTGAACCACAAGCTGTGGGTGAACGTATTTATTGGCTGGAATCACGCCCACAGGAAAAAGGCCGCACAGCGTTGGTGTACGAGGAAAATGGAGTCCGCTCCGATTTGCTGCCCTTATCACACAGTATTCGCACCCGTGCACATGAATATGGCGGCGCCTCTTACCTCGCTACTGCGCTCGCTATTTTTTATGTTCTGGATAATGACCAGCGTATTTATCGCTACGATCTTGCCAGCAAAACTTCGCAGGCATTAACTCCCGAAGGCGCTTATCGCTACGCCGATTTTTATTATGACCACAACCGCGGACGCTTGATTAGCGTGCGGGAAGATTGCACGCAAGATGAACATCACCCTGTCAGCACAATTATCGCGTTGGATTTAAGCAATGGCGATATCCACACGCTCGCGCAGGGCGCCGATTTTTATTCCAATCCAAATTTGTCGCCCGATGGCAGCCAGCTCAGTTTTTTGCGTTGGAATCACCCACAAATGCCGTGGGATGGCACCGAGTGTGTCTTGTTGGAGCTAGACCCATCAGGCAATGTGAATCGCACGTCCATTATTGCAGGCAGTGCCTACGAATCCATTTTCCAGCCACAGTGGTCTCCGACAGGTGATTTATTTTTTGTATCGGATCGCAGCAACTGGTGGAATATTTATCGCCAGGCTGGAGCAACCAGCCATGCAATTTGTTTAAGTGCAGCAGAATTTGCTACACCACAATGGGTGTTTGGCATGAGTTGTTATGGATTTTTATCTCACACTGAAATCCTCTGCTGTTTTAGTCAACAAGGATTTTGGCAGCTGGGTGTAATCAATACGCAAACCAACGCATTAACAACCGTCGCAGCCGATTTTCGCGATATCTCCAGCATCCGCTGCCACAACGGCAAGGGATATTTTATCGCCGCCGGTGCGGCACAAAGCGCGCAACTTTGGTGTTATGCGAATGGCACAGTCACTCCGCTAACCGCAAATGCACAGACGATCAATAGCCATTTTTTCGCTGCGCCGCAGGCAGTAGAATTTCCCACTCGCGACGGCGAAATCGCTTACGGCTTTTTTTATGCACCGATCAACCCAGACGTTCAAAAACCAACAACCGAATTACCCCCACTGCTGGTGATGTGCCACGGCGGCCCGACCGGTGCTACCGAAAGCTCGCTCAATTTAAAAATCCAATTCTGGACCAGCCGTGGTTTTGCTGTGCTGGATGTTAACTACCGCGGCAGCACTGGTTACGGCAAACAATATCGCGACCGATTGAAAAATAATTGGGGCATTACCGATGTGATTGATGTGTGCAGCGGTGTGGATTATTTAGCCTCACAAAATCTCATCGACAAAAACAAAGTTGCCATTCGCGGCTCCAGCGCCGGTGGTTACACCGTACTGGCAGCACTGACATTTAGCGATGTATTTAAAGCTGGCGCCAGCTTATATGGCATTGGCGATTTGGAAGCCCTCGCACGCGACACACATAAATTTGAGGCACACTATTTGGATTCACTGGTTGGCGATTATCCGGCGCAGCAAAATGTTTATCACGCGCGCTCCCCCATTCATCACATCGACCAACTCAATTGCCCGGTGATTTTCCTACAAGGGTTACAAGATAAAGTGGTGCCACCCGCGCAGGCAGAAGCAATGGTCGCCGCCTTGCAAAATAAAGGCATAATGACCCGCTACGTCACCTTCGAAGAGGAAGGCCACGGGTTCCGGCAAGCGCAGAATATCCAGCGCGCATTAAATGAAGAGCTGGATTTTTATTTAACCGTTTTTAATAAAAATTAGTTGTTGGAGATAATCGATGGGACGTTGGCGACCACCCAGCGCGAAAGGTTCGGCATACATCACCGCCGCAGGCTTTAAACGCATGAAAGATGAAGTCACCCAGCTGTGGAAAATCGAGCGCCCACAGGTAACGCAAGTGGTGCATGAAGCAGCCAAAAATGGCGATCGTAGCGAGAATGGCGATTACATTTATGGCAAGCGTCGCCTGCGTGAAATCGACTCGCGCGTGCGTTTTTTATCCAAGCGGATGGAAGTGCTGACCGTAGTCGACCGTTTACCGGATGACCGCAGCAAAATATTTTTTGGTGCCTGGGTAACGCTGGAAGATGAGGATGGTAACGAAAAAACGTACCAGATAGTCGGCCCCGATGAATTTGATGTAGTACAACAAAAACTCAGTATGGATTCACCGCTTGCTAAAGCCATGCTCGGGAAACGCCTGGATGATGAAATCGCATTGAAAAAGCCTGAGGGCGAAGAGCTTTTTTATATCACCCGAATTGAATATAAACCTTACGATGAATACTAGAGCAATCGACTCACGCACTTCCTATTTCAAGATAGCGGAGATTACTCATATTCGCATAAGTAAACGGTAAGCGCAGGGTGAAGCAGGAACCTTCACCTATCTCGCTGGAAACACACAAACTACCGCCATGCGCCTCCGTCAATTGCCGGGCGATATAAAGCCCCATCCCCAATCCCTCCCTGACTTCATTGTTGCCGAGTCGCTCAAATTTTTCAAAAATCCGCTGATGCTCATTCGCAGGAATCCCGCGCCCTTCATCCTGCACACAAATTTCCACAAAATCACCGCTCGCCTTAAGGCTCACACTGACTGGCTTGCCACCACCGTAGCGCAGCGCATTGGTAATCAAATTGACAATGATTTGTTCAACCCGGAATTCATCCCAACTGCCAAAGATATCCTCAGCAATAGCCAGATTCATAACACTTCCCTTGGCCTCCGCCTGAAGAGCAAAATCACCGGCAACGCGCGCTACGAGCTGTGAGAGATTTATTTTTTCTGGTCGAATGGAAAGATTGCCGGAATTAACGCGGCAAACATCCACCATATCGCTGATCAAACGCACCATACTATTAATCTGCCTTGCATCGCGCTCTACCATCGTCTGAAGACGATCTTTATTGAACACAGTGAGATCACCGCGCTGCAATTGCAGCAAACGCACTTGTGTTTCAATATGCAAGGTGTTGAGTGGTGTGCGCAGCTCGTGAGCCACAAGGGAGATAAAATCATCACGCATTTTTAAAGCGCGTTCCAATTCCGCTTGTGTGGCATGCAACAAGCACTGGGATTTCTCCAGTGCTTCCACTTGTTGTTTCACTTGAAGCCGTTGCTGATAAAGTGAGACGAATACATTTACTTTGCTTTTTACGGCTGAAATATCCAATGGTTTATGCAGGAAATCTACCGCACCGGTTTCATAGCCTCTAAACGCATAGTTGAGTTCTTTACCGCCGGCACTGACAAAAACGATCGGGATGTGGCGGGTTTTCTCTGCACCACGCATCAATTCTGCCAGTTCAAATCCGTTCATGTCAGGCATCATTACATCGAGTATCGCCAATGCGAAATCATGTTCAAGCAATAATGCGAGAGCAGCATCACCCGATGAAGCCTGATAAATCTCTCGATCATCCTGTTCGATAATTTTTGAGAGGGCTTGTAAATTTTCCGGTAGATCGTCGACGATCAGTAGCTTGGTACTTTGCATCAACACTGCTCCAATCTGAAAATTAACGTTTGAATATCACGTAAGGAAACAACAAAATCAGGCGTAAATAGCCGTAATGCGGATTCGGGCATCACGGAAATTTCAGCTTCAGCGGGATCCTGAATCACCGTAAGCCCACCCGTCGCATTAATTCTCGCCATTCCTTCCGCTCCATCCTGGTTTGCGCCAGTCAACAAAATACCCACCAAGGATTTGCCATAAGCATCGGCGGCGGATGACATCAATACATCTATCGAGGGGCGCGAATAATGCACAGGCTCTTCACAGCTTACTGAAAAACTACGATCGCGCTCTATCGATAAATGATAACCCGGGCCGGCAAAATACACGTGCCCAGGACGTATGTGATCTTTATCTTCTGCCAGCATTACTTTTATCATCATGTGATGTTGGAAAACTTCTACCAAACGCGACTCGCGCGACTCTGGCATGTGCACGACGATAACAATCGGTATCGGAAAGTGCCTTGGCAATTTATTTAATAACGCTAACAACGCTTTTATACCGCCCGCCGACGCACCAATGACAATGGCTTCAATTTTCCGATTGGCTATTTTTGCGTCTAGCGATCCGTCCGCACATTCATTCCTGGCAAATCGCGCATTATTCTCGCTCGGCATAGGCACCTGACTTAACGTTTGCGATAAATACGTTGTGCTTTCACAAGCGGTTCAAATGCATTGGCATGGCCGGAAAAATCAATGCTCTCTTTGCTCCCCAGCCCTAAAAACCCACGGTGACATAATGACTCGTGAAATAAACCCAGTGCCCGCTCCTGCAGTGCGTGATTAAAATAAATCATTACATTGCGACAGGAGATCAGCTGCGTTTCGGAAAATACACTATCGGTCGCCAAGCTGTGGTCAGCAAAGCTAACATTTTCGCACAGTGTGCGATCAAACAAGGCCGCATCATAGGCCGCAGAGTAATAGTCAGAGAATGATTTTTTTCCACCAGCCGCCTGATAGTTCGCAGTGTAACCACGGACACGTTCTAATGAAAAAATTCCTCTTTTCGCTTTATCCAACGAGTGTGGATTAATATCGGTAGCGTAAATAATACTGCGATCTAATAAACCTTCTTCCTTAAGCAAAATTGCCATGGAATAAAGCTCTTCACCGGTACTGCATCCCGCAATCCAAATCTTCAGCGATGGATAAGTTTTAAGAAAAGGAAAAACCTGTTCACGCAGCGCCAAAAAATATTCCGGGTCGCGAAACATTTCCGTCGTCGGTATCGTCAAATATTGCAACAACGCCATGAACGCATCAGGATCATGCAATATCTTCGCTTGCAATTCTGAAATAGATTCGCAGTGCAACTGCCGGAGTGCATGTACGATGCGACGCTTTTGTGATGCTCCGGCGTAATCGCGAAAGTCATAACTGTATTTGAGGTAAATGGCCTCAATCAACAGTTTTAATTCGATTTCGACACTGGTGGGGCTGTTCATGCAATTCGTTCCATTTATATGCGCTCCATCGTTGGCATCCATACACGCAATAACGAGTAGAGCCGATCAATATCGATCGGCTTGGCGAGATAATCCGATGCGCCGGCCTTGATACATTGCTCCTGATCATCTTTCATTGCCTTGGCAGTGATCGCGATGATCGGTAACTTTTGAAATCGTCCGTCAGCACGAATACGACGCGTAGCTTCTAATCCATCCATCACCGGCATCATCACATCCATCAACACCATGTCGATATCGGAGACCACATTGAGTTTATCCAATGCTTCGAGGCCGTTACGCGCTACTTCAACCAAGGCACCCTTCTGTTCAAGTGCACCCGTAAGGGCAAAAATATTGCGCATATCGTCATCTACTAACAGAATTCGACGACCTTCCAATACGCGGTCGCGACTGCGCACCGTTTTTAGCATGCTCTGGCGCTCACTGGATAATTGTGATTCAACCTTGTGTAAAAAGAGTGTGACTTCATCCAGCAGACGCTCTGGTGAGCGCGCACCTTTAATAATGATCGAGCGTGAATATTTCAACAATTCACTTTCTTCGGCACGTGTAAGGTTGCGGCCGGTGTAAACAATAACTGGAGGGAAGCAACAAATTTCCTCAGTAGACATCCGCTGCAATAATTCATGCCCCTGCATGTCTGGCAATTTTAAATCGATAATCATGCAATCAAAAATGGTGGTGCGCAGTAAACTAATTGCTTCTTCACCACACTCTACTGCAGTGATATCGACATCTTCGTCACCAATCAATTTCATTACGCTTAAACGCTGTAATGCATCATCCTCCACCAATAGAACACGCTTTACTTTCTGCGTGAGTTTTTCTTCGAGCTTGGTGAATATCTCTTTCATGCGCTCACGCGTGGTGGGTTTGGTCGCATAACCTATCGCGCCCATTTGCAATGCCGCCTCGCTGCGATCAGTGGCCGATACAATGTGCACAGGAATATGGCGCGTGAGTGGATTAACTTTTAATTTTTGCAACACGCTCATACCGGACGAATCAGGTAGACCGATATCGAGCAATATGGCATCGGGCAATAAATCTGCCGCAATTTGTAAACCTTCTGCTGCGGTGTCCGCGACCAGACAGCGATATTGCAATTCATGCGCGAGGTCATAAAGAATCTGCGCAAATTCTAAATCGTCTTCAATAACCAACACCGTGTGACCGGCCAGTAATACTTTATCGCGATCATCACCAAATGCGCGCCGCATAGCCGCCACTTCAGGAACAGTAGTGTCTTGAGTTACAGCACGCTGAGCAAGATCAGCTCGCGCTTCCGATAGAGCCGCCGTTACCGATAGGGTCGCTGGTGCACTCGACTGGCCTTCGTCAGCCGCATCGGCTTCTGGAAACTCCAAGGGCAACACCAACGTAAAGGTGCTGCCTTTACCCGGCATGCTCTCAACCGAAATGCTACCGCCAAGTAAGGTCGCCAGATCACGTGAAATTGAAAGCCCGAGACCAGTACCGCCGTAACGACGACTAATGCTGCCATCTGCTTGTTGAAACGCTTCGAAAATTAGCGACTGCTGTTCCTTCGCAATTCCGATACCCGTATCGGTCACAGCAAACGCGATATTGCCGCCGGGAACCGGGAAAACACGAATGCTGACTTGACCTTGTTCGGTAAACTTAACGGCGTTCGAGAGCAAGTTTTTAATAATCTGCTCAATGCGCTGGTGATCAGTAAAAATGGATTTAGGCGTACCTGCATCCAGGCTCACATTAAACTGCAGATGTTTTTGGACTACCAAAGGTTCAAATACTAAACGCAGGGAATCGACGAGACGCTGCACGGGAATATGTTCAGGTGCAAGCTCCAGTTTGCCTGCTTCTACTTTGGAGATATCCAAAATATCGTTGATAAGATTCAGCAGATCATTCCCCGCCGAATAAATGCTCGCTGCAAACTGGATTTGTTCTGCGTTGAGATTACCCTTGGCATTTTCGGCCAACAATTTGGCCAGGATCATGGAGCTGTTCAATGGCGTACGTAACTCGTGCGACATATTGGCAAGAAATTCGGATTTGTATTTGCTCGCCCGTTGCAAATCTGTCGCACGCTCCTCCAACTCAGCTTGAATGGTGTTGAGCGCGATATTTTTTTGATCCAACACCAATGCTTGATCCAATAATTTTTCATTGGTCTGCTCGAGCTCGGCCTTCTGGTTTTCCAATAGCGCTTGGGATTCCTCGAGAATACGCGATTGCTCCTCCAGTTCTTCGTTAGCGGTGCGCAACTCTTCCTGCTGCACCTGTAATTCTTCGTTTAACTGCTGGCTTTCTTCAAATGCGTCCTGCAGGCGACGACGGTTAATTGCCATCTCCAGCGAACTGCCAATATTGGGGGCAACCAGCTTCAGGAATTCCAAATCTCGGTGGGTGGGTGGCTGCAGGAAACCCAACTCAATCGCACCATTGGTTTGGCCATCGTGCTCTAACGGAACAATTACCAAATAGCGCGGCTGCGCTTCACCAAGGCCAGAAGTGATTTTTACATAACCAGGTGGCACATCTTTTAATTCAATGATGCGCTTGGACAAGACCGCTTGTTCAACCAGACTCTCGCCCGATTCCAATATCTGCCCGGCAGCTTCGCCTTCTTTATGTATGCCATAACTGGCGATACGTTTAATACCCTGGGTTCCGGCATGGCGCGAATAAAATGCGGCGGCGGCGACCCCCAGATAATTCACGATAAAATCCAGCGTTGCTTGCCCTAATGCAGGCTTGGATGTTTGGCCAATAGTTTGCTCGGCCAAACGAGCCTGACCTGCACGGTGCCAATTCTGTTGTTCCAGATCCGAAGCGTGCTGCTGACGCTCCTCAAGGGATTCGTTATAGGTAGCAGATAAATTAACCAATGCGCGACGACCAAAGAAACTGAGTAGTCCGGTCACCAATGCCATGATCGCCAAATAAATAACGATGGCAACGATCGTAACCAAACGGGCATTTTCCCGTCGTTCGACCAAAAGCCCGGTTTCCATCTCCTGAAAATCAGCCCACTCACTACGGATCTCGTCGAATTCTTGTTGGCCACGACTCCTCACTAGTTGTGTGTAATCTCCATTGCTGAGCCGCAACGCGATAACATTTTCGGCGTAGCTGACCCATTCTGTATGCATTACATCGAGGCGATTAAGACGTTCAACCTGAATTGGATTATCAACCACGTCTTCATGCAAGCCCTTAAGCTCGGCGAGGACTTTTGGACGCGCCGCGCGATAAGATTTTAGGAAATCATCGTCGCCGGTAATTAGAAAGCCCCGCATCCCCGCCTGCATATCCACCATTAAGCGAGCAATGCTATTGGATTTCCCAATAATCGCTTCGGTATGCTCGACCCAACGCAATGCGGACAACAGAAACAAGATCAATACGACAAAGACTGCTGCACTAATGAGCCCCAACACTAACGGAAAAATAATGTTCCGCGCGAGGACGCGGCGAAATGTACTGTGATCATTTAACGATGAAGGGGCCATGTTGATTCCGTTGAAATCTTGATTATTAAAATTTTGCGAATGAAAAGGAAAAGCGCGTTTATCCACCACTAAGTAGCAGCCGGCACGGGCTATTAGATAGCACTGAAATTGCAGTGCCCAAATCAAATTTCCACAAGCAGGAGTCACGCCAATTAGCTAATTGCGCGTAAACAAACCGTAGTATCACATGCCAGACGCCTATCCCGGGCATTTATCACTCAAATACGGCGGATTTTTTAAACCAATTGACTTGGAAAATTTAACATTTTTGCAAATTTCACAAATTCTTTTGTCATTACTGACAAAATTACTGCGGGTCAAATATCCAACAAACACCTAAATCCGTTCTTGGGGTGCGACTGATAACCCGCAGGTTAAACGAGCTACTCGGGGCACGCGAAGGGCGTTACTGCATACGACTGCAGTAATATCGCTCGCTTGCCATCTGACCTGCTGCAAATGCAGCTCAGGCCTGAATCTGCGCGCGAAAAATGCTATAGTGCGCCCCATTTTTTCGACTGGCTTGGCTACCCATGGCCCTGCAACAGCAATAATCCACCGGATTCGATAGGTTTTTATCCATGACCCAAACACCGCGCAAAATCCTTGTCACCAGTGCCTTGCCCTACGCCAATGGTTCGATTCACCTCGGCCATTTAGTGGAATACATCCAGACTGACATCTGGGTTCGCTTCCAAAAAATGCGCGGTATGGATTGCACCTATGTGTGTGCGGATGATGCGCATGGCACAGCGATTATGCTGAAGGCCGAACAGTTGGGACATTCTGCTGAACAACAAATCGCCAATGTGAAAGCCGAGCACGAGGCTGACTTCGCCGCGTTTAATATCGCGTTCGATAATTATCATTCGACTCACAGCGAGGAAAACCGCGAATTGTCGAACATGATTTACGGTCGCCTGAAAGCCAACGGCCATATCGCGACACGCAACATTACCCAAGCCTACGATCCGGAAAAACAATTGTTTCTCGCCGACCGCTACATCAAAGGTACCTGCCCGAAATGTAAGACCGATGATCAATATGGTGATAACTGCGAGAAATGCGGCGCGACTTATTCCCCAATGGATTTGATCAACCCGAAATCGGCCATCTCCGGTGCGACGCCAATCGCAAAAGATTCCGAGCATTTCTTTTTTACCCTGCCGGAATTCAGCGATTTCCTCAAAGGCTGGACGCGCGCTGGTCACCTACAAGATGAAGTAGCCAACAAAATGGCCGAGTGGCTGGATGCAGGCTTGCAAGCTTGGGATATCTCCCGCGATGCGCCTTACTTTGGCTTTGAAATTCCCGGCGAGCCGGGCAAGTATTTTTATGTCTGGCTGGATGCGCCCATCGGCTATATCGCCAGCTTGAAAAATCTTTTAGATAAAACTGGCGGCGACTGGGAAGACTATTGGAAGCCGGATTCGACTGCCGAGGTGTATCACTTTATCGGCAAAGACATCGTGAATTTCCATGCGCTCTTCTGGCCAGCGATGCTGTACTCTGCCAATTTGCGCACCCCCACCAAAATTTGTGTACACGGATTCCTGACCGTTAACGGCACCAAGATGAGTAAATCGCGCGGCACCTTTATTAATGCACGCACTTACCTCGATCATTTGAATCCGGAATATCTGCGTTACTACTTCGCGGCAAAACTTACTAGCGCAGTGGATGATATCGATTTAAATCTGGAAGATTTTATCCAACGCGTGAATTCAGATCTGGTTGGCAAGGTAGTCAATATCGCTAGCCGCACCGCGAAATTTATCAATAATGCTGGCGGCGTTTTGGCGAAAGAAATTGCCGATAAAGCGCTGTGGCAACAGTTTGTGGATGGCGGCGAAACTATCGCCAACCACTACGAAAGCCGCGATTACAGCAAAGCCATGCGCGAAATTATGGCGCTGGCCGATGCCGCCAACGAATATATCGCCACACAAGAGCCGTGGAAGTTGGCGAAGCAAGCCGGTGCTGAAGCCCAAACGCAAGCGGTGTGCACGCTCGGCATCAATATGTTCCGCGCTTTGCTGACTTACTTGAAGCCGGTATTGCCAGCGCTGACTGCCGACGCAGAAGCATTCCTGGGTGAAACCCTGAGCTGGAATGCGCCAGTGAGTTTCCGTGCGGGCGAAAAAATCAACGAATTCAAACCGCTGTTAACCCGCATCGAAAAAGACAAAGTCGATGCCATGATCGAAACCGGTAAAGAAGCGCTGGCAACGGCAGCACCTAAAGCCGAAGATAAGGCAGAAGCGCAATCAGACATTGAACCTATAGCAGCGGAAATCGACTTTAACGATTTCGCCAAAGTGGATCTGCGTGTGGCGCTTATCGCCAACGCCGAACACGTTAAAGGATCAGACAAACTGCTGCGCCTGACGCTGGATTTGGGCGGCGAAACGCGCAACGTTTTCTCCGGCATCAAAAGCGCGTACAAGCCTGAAGACCTCGTCGGCAAGCTAACAGTGATGGTTGCCAACCTCAAACCACGCAAAATGAAATTCGGCATGAGCGAAGGCATGGTGTTGGCAGCAGGCCCCGGCGATAAAGAAATCTATTTATTAGAGCCTAACAACGGTGCAAAACCGGGGCAACGGGTGATGTAAACCAAACACGCAATCGGTTGCGGTTGGGGGGAATCCCCAACCGCCGCTTAACCGGAGAATTAATAAGGATATAAATAAAGACCATAAGGCTTTATGTCATTTTTATTGAGAATGGCTCTCTGCTTACCGATAATACGCAACCTTTGACGACCAGCCTTGCATCCGGCGGCCTTCCTTAATTGGACAATCACCATGAGTTTCAGTGAATTAGCCATCATCCTGCTCAGTACCGTGCTGGTGAATAACTTTGTATTGGCACAGTTTCTCGGCCTTTGCCCCTTTATGGGGGTATCTAACAAGCTGGAAAGCGCTATAGGTATGGCCGGTGCTACCACGTTTGTGATGACACTGGCGTCGATCTGCACTTATCTGGTCGATACTTGGGTGCTGGCACCATTAGAGCTGCAATACTTGCGCACCATCGCTTTTATTCTGGTGATCGCTGCAGTGGTGCAGTTTGTCAAAATGTTTATGGAGAAAACCAGCCCGCTGCTCTACCGCGTGCTCGGTGTTTTTCTACCGTTGATTACCGTGAATTGCGCGGTTCTTGGCGTTGCGTTGCTCAATACCCAAAAGACCCACAACTTTTTTGAATCCACTATGTACGGTTTTGGCGGCGCACTGGGATTTGCGATGGTGTTGGTACTCTTTTCCGCGATGCGCGAGCGCCTGGCAGTAGCCGATGTACCGACTCCTTTTAAAGGTGCGGCGATTGGCATGATTACCGCTGGATTAATGGCGTTGGCATTTATGGGCTTTGGCGGGCTGGTTAGCCTGCAATAACGGACAACCTTGAACACATGATCGACTTTATTTTCCAGAATCCCATCCTCAGCGCGCTGCTTGCGCTCGGTGGCCTGTCGGCGGCATTTGGCGCCGTACTGGGTTTCGCCGCCGTGAAATTCAAGGTAGAAGGCGACCCGATTGTTGAGCAGATCGACGCTCTACTGCCGCAGACCCAATGCGGCCAATGCGGCCACCCCGGCTGCCGCCCCTACGCCCAAGCCATCGCCGATGGTGAAGCCATCAACAAATGCCCACCCGGTGGCCAAGCGACTATCAATGCTTTGGCAGATTTGCTTGATGTGGAGGCCCCGTCACTTGACTCCGAACACGGCGAGCATCTGGATGTAAAACGGGTTGCCTATATTCGCGAAGACGAATGTATTGGCTGCACCAAGTGTATTCAGGCCTGTCCGATGGACGCCATCCTCGGTGCCGCCAAACACATGCACACCGTCATCGTCGATGAATGTACCGGCTGTGACCTCTGCGTTGAGCCGTGCCCGGTAGATTGTATCGATATGATTCCGGTCGAAACCGACCTCAAGACCTGGAAGTGGGATCTGCCTGCAACCAATCAAAACCCCGTATTCCACGTGGTTGCCAACGAAGTGAATTTGATCGCCTCCGACCTCGGGCGCGGCCAGGCGTTTGGCGGACAACACGACGGCGACAAAGCCGCGTAATCGACGAGACAGCTGCCTAGATGACAAGCCTGATCAAAGTATGGGAACTGCCCGGCGGTATTCATCCGCCCGAGCATAAAGACCAATCCCTGCAATTACCCCTGGGCACTGTGCCCTTACCGCCCGTGCTGGTAATTCCGCTCAACCAACACATGGGTACCCCTGCGCAACCAGTAGTGCAAGTGGGCGAGCGCGTACTCGCAGGGCAATTGATCGGCGCAGCCGATGGCACCTTTAGCGCCAACACCCACGCGTCCACTTCAGGCACAGTCATTGCCATTGAAGAACGTGCAATTCCCCACCCATCCGGTATGAGCAGCGAGTCAGTAGTAATCGAACCGGATGGGAAAAATGAGTGGACCGAATTAACCCCCTGCGAGGATTACCGTAGCCTCAATCGTCTGACCCTACTCGACAAAATTCGCGCCGCGGGTGTGGCTGGCTTGGGCGGAGCGGGCTTCCCCACCGCCGTTAAACTCGCCCCCAAATCTACCCAGGTAATTGACACATTGATACTCAACGGCGCTGAGTGTGAGCCTTACATCACTGCCGATGACATGCTGATGCAAGTGCGCGCTAATGAGTTGGTTGCTGGCACGTTATTGCTCAGCCACATTTTGCATCACCCGAAAAACCTGCTGATCGGCATTGAAGACAATAAGCCCAAAGCCATAGCCGCTGTACGAGCCGCAGTGGCAGGCGCGGCAGCTAATGATCCTGAAGCCGCCAAGATTCAAGTGGTGGTATTCCCGACCAAATACCCTTCCGGTGGCGCCAAACAGCTGATCCAGATCTTGACCGGGCGCGAGATCCCCAGCGGTCATCATTCGGCCGATATCGGTGTCATCTGCGTCAACGTGGGTACCGCCGTAGCCGCATGGCGCGCCGTGCGCTTTGGCGAACCGCTGGTCGCTCGCGTAACAACAATTGTTGGCGATGCGCTGAGTACACAACGTAATGTCGATGCACTTTTGGGTACGCCGATCAGTTATCTGCTGGAACAGCATGGCTTTGATGCCAAACGCGCCTCCCGCGTTGTGATGGGCGGGCCGATGATGGGCTTTACCCTGCTGGATCTGGCTTCACCGGTCATCAAAACCACCAACTGCATCCTCGCCCCCAGCAAACAGGAATTACCCGAACCGCAACCGGCACAAGCCTGTATTCGCTGCGGCATGTGCGCCGAAGTCTGCCCTGCCAGCCTACTTCCACAACAATTGTTCTGGTACGCGCAGGCCGAAGATTTTGATCGCCTCGAATCGCACAATTTATTCGATTGCATCGAGTGTGGTGCCTGCTCTTATGTCTGCCCAAGTACGATTCCATTGGTACAGTACTATCGCGCCGCCAAAGGCAGTATTCGCCTGAATGAGATTGAAAAAGAAAAATCCGACCGCTCGCGCCAGCGCTTTGAATTCCGCCAACAGCGGATCGCCAAAGAAGAAGCTGAAAAAGAAGCCAAGCGTGTAGCACGCCAAAAAGCCGCCGAAGAAGCGAAGAAAAAACTGGCCGAAAAAGCAGCTGAGGCAGCAGTGGCACCCACAGCCGCATTAGCATCTGCACCGGCAGCTACAGACGTTGTCAGTCTTGCCGTAGCGAGCGCGAGTGCCGTTGCGCCGGCCTCGCCAGATGAACAAAAAGCCAAGCTTGAGCGCCTGGTAAACGCCGCCAAAAATGGGTTGGAATTCCAGCAGAAACCATTGGTGCCCAATAAAACCAATCCGGTAATTACCGATGAGCAATTGGTTAAACAACAAGTGCGTATTAAGCAGGCGGAATTAAAACTCGTCGAAGCGGAGAAAAAGCTCGCAGATTTTGTGGCCCAGTTGGGTACAGCTCAAGCTGTCGCAGCGCCGACGGTTATGGCACCTACAGCGCCTGCACCTGTGGTCGATATGAATGACCCGGTTGCTGCTGCTATTGCCCGCGCGCAAGCAAAACTGACCATGTCGCCGGAAGAAAAAGCCAAAGCGAATTTAGAGTCACTGCGCGCGCGTTTTGCCAAGGCAGAAGAGAAAGTCGCTACCGCTAAAGCCGAAGGCAGTGCTCATCTGGATGCATTGCAACAAGGCGCTGATAAACTGCAACAAAAAATCGCCGAAGCCATTGCCGAACTCACGGCCCTGGGTATCAAAGATGAGCCAATTGCTGCACCTGTTGTAGAGACAGCCCCACCTGAACCAGTAGCAGCTGAACCTGTGGCTACGGCCTCGGCAGAACAAAATGCCGCGCAAGCCGCGATCGAAAAAGCCAAGGCAAAAGCGGCGGCTATGGCCAGCATGAGCGATGAAGAGAAACGCGCGGAGCAGATTCAATCTCTGCAAGCCCGTTTACAAAAAGCGCGTGAACGCCTGGCAAAAGCCGAAGCAGAGAACGATGCAAACGTTGAAGCCTTCCGCGCGGGTGTTACCAAGCTGGAAGAAAAATTGAATGAGCTGGCTTAACCCATGGCACTACTAAATATTACTTCGCCTCACACCCATGGGGCCAATCGCACCGGGCGCGTTATGCGTTTGGTGGTTTACGCTACGTTTCCGGGCATAGCCGCGCTCACGCATTTTTTCGGCATAGGCGTGTTGATCAATGTGCTGCTGGCGAGTTTGACCTGTATCGCTTTTGAAGCGCTGGTGATGAAACTGCGCGCGCGTCCAATTATGTTTTACCTGCGCGATTGCAGCGCACTGGTTACCGGCGTGTTAATCGGCGTATCCCTGCCACCTTACTGCCCCTGGTGGCTGGTGGTCAGCGGCAGTTTTATTGCCATTGTGCTGGCCAAACAACTTTACGGCGGTATGGGCTTTAATCCGTTCAACCCCGCGATGGTTGCCTACGTATTGCTGCTGATTTCCTTTCCCATCCCCATGACCCAATGGGCTACACCACTGCCGATGATTGCAGACGGCCAAACAGTTCCCAGCCTGGTTGCAGCCTTGGATAAAGTCTTTTTCGGCACCGCAATCGATGGTTACAGTTCCGCCACTGTGCTGGATGTGATGAAGCAAAATAACGGGCAAACATTGGCAGACCTGTATCAGGCGCAACCCGTCTTTGTTGAAGGCCGCTGGGCAGGCGCAGGTTGGGAGTGGGTCAATATCGCCTTTTTGATTGGCGGTATTTATCTGCTCTACAAAAAAGTATTTACCTGGCATGCGCCCATTTCCATGTTGCTCGCGCTGGTGGTAATGGCGACGCTGTTTTACGATTCAGGCAGCTCCAATTCGGGCGGCTCTCCGATTTATCACCTGCTCTCGGGCGCCACTATGCTCGGTGCATTTTTTATTGTGACCGACCCAGTTAGCTCAGCTGTAAGCACTCGCGGCCGTATCGTCTATGGTGCATTAATCGGGGTAATGATTTACGTCATCCGTACTTGGGGTACCAGCTACCCGGACGGTGTAGGTTTTGCGGTGCTGCTATTAAATTTCGCTGCACCCTTTATCGACTACTACACCACGCCGCGTACTTACGGCCATAAAAAACCGCGCCGCGCCACCGATTCAAGCAAACAGGATGGAGGTCACTAAATGCTCGGCCAGTCCATTAGTAAAAACAGCCTGCTGCTCGCCGCGTTTGCACTGGCAACAGCCGGTGCCGTGGCGCTAACCAATCTCGGTACCCAAGACCGTATCGCCATTGCCGAGCGTGCAGCTCAGCAGCGTGCGCTGTTTGAAATAATTCCGCTGCAAACTCATGACAACGACTTACTCACCGATATCATCCCTGTACCACTCGCCGCACAAGAATCCCTGAATGTGAGCAGCGAAGCCAAAATTCATCGCGCCCGCCTGAATGGCGAAATCACCGCGCTGATTGTTCCGGCAATTGCGCCGGATGGTTACTCGGGCGATATTGAAATGATCGTTGGCGTAAATCGCGACGGCAGCCTTGCCGGCGTTCGTGTTCTCAAGCATAAAGAAACACCGGGTTTGGGCGACAAAATTGATCTGAAGAAAAACCAATGGATTTTGAGCTTTAACGGTAAGAGTTTGCAGCTGCCGTTTCTCGAAGGTTGGAAAGTGAAAAAAGATGGCGGCGATTTTGACCAATTTGCCGGTGCCACTATTACGCCTCGCGCTGTGGTCGGCCAGGTAAAACGCGTACTTGAATTTGTTACCGCCAACCAGCAAAGTTTATTTAACGATGCGGTAAGTGGCGATAAAACTGCAAGCAACCCTCAGCCAAACGCAGGTGAACACCATGAGTAATGGCGTAGATTACAAAGAAATTACCCACAAAGGACTCTGGGGCAATAACGCCGCACTGGTACAACTACTCGGCCTCTGCCCCTTGCTTGCCGTCAGTTCAACAGTCGTCAATGCCTTGGGATTGGGATTGGCAACACTGGTGGTATTAATGATTTCCAACAGCGTGGTTTCACTAATCCGCCATCAAGTGAGCGACGCAGTGCGCCTGCCCGCCTTTGTGATGATTATCGCCTCCGCTGTAACCTGTACCGAATTGCTGATGAAAGCCTTCACCTACGAATTGTATTTAATTCTTGGTATTTTTATCCCGCTAATCGTAACTAACTGCGCCGTGCTCGGCCGCGCCGATGCTTTCGCCAGCAAGAATAAACTCCTGCCATCGCTGGTGGATGGTTTTATGATGGGCATGGGCTTTATGCTGGTGTTGATTGTGGTGGGTGCCGTGCGTGAACTGCTGGGTACCGGGCATTTGTTTGCCGATATGAATTTAATTTTTGGTGAGTCTGCACGCAGTTGGCAGCTCAATGTGTTTGGTGCGAGCTATCCCAATGTGATCTTTGCCTTGCTGCCGCCCGGAGCTTTTATTGTGGTGGGTTTTTTAATCGCGGGTAAAAACACCATTGATGCGCAGCTAAAGAAACGCGCCGAGGCAAACAAAGCACAAGCGGCCAACAAAGGCAGCAAACGGGTACGCACTACAGGTTCTGTCGCTTAATCGAAGGGGTTTTGAATGTTAGAGTTTTTCAAAGTGGACGAAGCTGAAGCGCTTGCAATTTATAGTAAGTACATAGTGCCCTGGAGCATTAAGATTTTGCTGGCGCTGGTGATTTTCCTGGTCGGACAGCTAGTCGCCAAAATTATCAGCACCATGATAGGTAAGGTGTTAAGCCACACCAAACTAGACAAAATTCTGGTCGACTTTATCCAGTCATTGTTGCGCGCGCTGTTAATGGTAATTGTGATCGTCGCCGCCCTGGATCAACTGGGAGTCAACACCAATTCTGTTATCGCGATTCTCGGTGCGGCAGGTCTGGCCGTTGGCTTAGCATTGCAAGGCTCGCTACAAAACTTTGCAGCGGGTTTTATGCTGTTGGTGTTCCGTCCATTCAAAGCGGGCGATGTTGTTGAAGCTGCGGGCATTACCGGTAGCATCAGCAAAATCGGCATTTTCTCTACCATCATGCACACCGGTGATAATAAAGAAGTGACAGTTCCCAATGGCACTATTTACAGCGGCAATATCATCAACTATTCCGCTACCGGCACCCGCCGTATCGATATGATTTTTGGTATCGGTTATGGCGATGATATGCGCAAAGCGCGCGAAGTCATCAGCGAAATCATCGCGCAAGACAGCCGTATTCTGAAAGAGCCGGAAACCCTGATTGCCGTTGGTGAGTTGGGTGCCAGCAGTGTGAATTTCTATGTTCGACCTTGGGTATTGGCCGGAGATTACTGGCCAGTAAAATTCGATCTGACCGAAAAAATCAAACAGGCGTTTGATGACAACGGTATCAGCATCCCCTTTCCGCAAATGGATATCCACTGGGAACAGCCCGCAAGCAAAACAGATGAATATTCCGCAGGGAACAGCTCAGCTGAGAAATAACTCATCCCCCGGCGAGAGCAGCTACCACCCGCTCTCGCCAATCTCCACCACCCATCCTGTCGCAAACGCTCAACATTGGTGCAGGCTGTAAGTCTTTGTTTAAGGCGCCAAATTAGCCTTGACGCATCCCCCCCCTACTCTTAACCTAAGCGCCCTTTTTTCTACTGGTTGCTGTTATGACCTATTGTGTTGCGATCAAAGTTGATGCGGGCCTGATCTTTTGCTCAGATTCGCGCACCAATGCGGGTGTTGATCAGGTCAGCACCTACAGCAAGATGTATCACTTTGGCATTAAGGGTGATCGCCAAATTGTGATCAATTCTGCCGGTAATCTTGCTACTACCCAATCCGTGATCGCGAAAATTCGCAAGGACATTAAAGACGGCGCTGATACCAGCCTCGCCACCGTTGATAGCATCCATGATGCCGCCGACTATGTGGGGGAAATCAGTGTTGCTATTCAAGAAAAACACGCCAACAACAACTCCAATGTGAGCTTTGAAGCCAGCTTTCTGCTCGGCGGACAGATTGGTTTGGATACGCCGGCAGTGATGTTGATTTATCCGCAAGGTAATCACATCACCACCTCTAACCAGACGCCTTACTTGCAGATTGGCGAGAGCAAATACGGCAAGCCGATTCTTGACCGTATCCTTAAACCGGAAACCGGGCTGGACACGGCTGCTCTCTGTGCACTGGTGTCTATGGACTCGACCATGAAGTCCAACCTCACCGTCGGCCCACCGATTGAGATGATGAGCTACGCCACCGACAGCGGCCTGATGGAATACAGCTCATTTTCGGCCGATAACGAATATCTGCGCGAGCTGACCAAATCCTGGGACTGCCTGATTGTTGAAGCTTTTTTGCAGCTGCCGCCACCGCCACCGCAAAACTGATTTTTTCATTCTCGAAAGCCTGAAAAGCGCCAGTATCTGCCCGATGCTGGCGCTTTTTTGTTTCTGGTATTTCCATTTCAACTTGTGGTGCACTTATTGCCTTATTAATGACAACTCTCATAGCAACCAACAAATCAGGTAGGTTGATCAATTATCGCGATGATCTACATAGCGTAACAACCGATGAGGATGATAAGAATTTGCCCTTTTCCCAAACTGATGCACACTTGAGTGCACCAGCATGATCCATAAACCGCACGATGCAGGAAGGAATTAATTTATGGCTATCCGCGTTGCCATTCATCACAAAACCCATTACCAATTTGATCGCCTGACATCAATCTACCCCCATGTACTGCGCTTACGCCCGGCGCCCCATAGTCGCACCAAGATTCACAGCTATTCGTTAAAAATCGAACCAGCCGATCACTTTATCAATTGGCAACAAGACCCCTTTGGCAATTTTCAGGCACGGCTGGTGTTCCCCGAGCAGACCACATCCCTATCGTTTGAGGTAGAGGTGGTCGCCGACATGACCTCCATCAACCCATTCGATTTCTTTGTAGAAGAATACGCACAACATGTCCCCTTTGAATATGATCAGCAATTGCAGCGCGAACTGATTCCCTATTTGGAAGTCAGCGAAAGCGGTGCGCAACTGATGGAGATAGTGGACAAAATCAAAGCGGATATCCGTCATCGCCAGCTCAGCGAAAAGCCTTGGGCGGTGAATGATTTTATGGTGAGCATCAACCAGCTCGTACAACAGGCGATTGGTTATGGTGTGCGCCTTGAACCAGGTATCCAAACCTGCGAAGAAACCCTCACGCTCGCCAAAGGTTCCTGCCGCGACAGCGCTTGGTTGCTGGTACAAATTTTCCGTCACCTCGGTTATGCCGCGCGTTTTGCATCCGGTTATTTAGTGCAGTTAACCGCTGATATAAAAGCGCTCGATGGCCCCAGCGGCCCCGAAAAAGATTTCACGGATTTGCACGCCTGGACTGAAATTTATATTCCCGGTGCAGGCTGGATTGGCCTTGATCCCACCTCCGGGTTGCTCGCCACTGAAGGTCATATTCCTCTGGCCTGTACTCCCGATCCCATTTCTGCCGCACCCATCACCGGCGCCACCAGTAAATGCGAAGTAGAGTTTTCTTACAGCAATGAAGTGTTTCGAATCCTTGAAGATCCGCGCGTAACTAAACCCTATACCGAGGAGCAGTGGCAAACCATTAACGCACTCGGCGCGGCAGTCGATAAAGAATTAGTTGAACAGGACGTGCGTTTGACCACCGGTGGTGAGCCGACCTTTGTCTCCATCGACGATATGGAGTCCGAGCAGTGGAATACCGGCGCTCTCGGTGCAGACAAATTGCGTCTCGCAAAGGATTTATTACTGCGCATGCGCAACACCTTTGCCCCTAATGGCCTACTGCATTATGGGCAGGGCAAGTGGTATCCCGGCGAAGAAGTGCCGCGCTGGGCGCTGGGCTGTTTCTGGCGCACCGACGGCCAAGCGCTCTGGCGCAATCCACATTTATTGGCGCGCGCCGATAAAAGTTATGGATTTACTCATGTCGATGCAAAAAAATTCGCGCAACTGTTATGTGAAAAAATTCGGGTCAATGCTGAACATTTAATTCCTGCTTACGAAGATGTGCTCTATTACCTGTGGGCAGAACAACAGCTACCTGCTGATATCAATCCGCTCAAAGCAGATTTAAAAGATGATCTGGAACGCCGCCGCATCGCGAAATTATTAACGCGCGGTTTAAATACCGAGAGCGGATATGTGCTACCCATCGAGTGGAACTATGTGAATCAAAGCTGGTTAACCGGCCGCTGGAAATTGCGCACCGGTGAACTCATGCTAACTCCGGGTGATTCTCCTCTGGGGCTGCGTTTACCGCTCAATTCACTCGAATTCCCCAAGCACGAATACGAGCGTTACCTACCTGAGAATGATCCGATTGCCGCGCGCGAATCACTCGCCCCCAGCGGCCAACAAGCAAGCGCACTCGCTGCTGAAAAAGCCAGTCCAACCAAACAGAATATTGCACAAAAAATCGCAGAGCAAAAAGCAGCACTTAGCGGCGAGCCTAAACCTCACTATATTGAGGCAGGCTATGTCATCCGTACTGCACTGTGTTTTGAAGCGCGCGACGGACGGTTGCATTTATTTTTGCCACCGCTTACCTATCTTGAACATTATGTTGCGCTCATTGAAGCGATCGAAGAAACCGCTGCTGAACTGAATATGCCGGTAGTACTGGAAGGTTATGAACCGCCCAAAGATTATCGCCTGAAGAAATTTTTAATCACTCCAGACCCAGGGGTAATTGAAGTCAATATTCATCCGGTAGAAACCTGGGCAGACCTGGTCAACAACACCGAGGCACTTTATGAAGATGCGCGGCAATGCAGATTAGGCACTGAAAAATTTATGCTCGATGGCCGCCACTCAGGTACCGGCGGCGGAAACCATGTCACCTTCGGTGGTTCGTCGCCAGCGAACAGTCCATTCTTGCGCCGCCCGGATTTATTGCGCAGTCTCGTCACCTATTGGCAGCACCATCCGGGCTTGTCGTATTTGTTTTCCGGTCTATTTATTGGCCCGACCAGCCAGTCGCCGCGTGTCGATGAAGGCCGCGATGAAATGCTGTATGAATTGGAAATCGCCTTTCAACAAATGCCAGAAGGCATTGTCGATCAACCCTGGTTAGTCGATAGATTGATGCGCAATTTATTAATTGATATCACCGGCAATACTCACCGCTCAGAATTTTGTATCGATAAATTATATTCGCCCGGCACTGCCAGTGGTCGCCAAGGTATTCTGGAATTTCGCGGTTTTGAAATGCCGCCCCACGCGCGCATGTCACTGGTGCAAATTTTATTATTGCGCTGCCTGATCAGTCGCTTCTGGAAAGAGCCTTACAAAAAACCACTCGTGCGCTGGGGAACGTTGCTGCACGACAAATTTATGCTGCCGCATTATGTGTGGGAAGATTTGCGCGATGTCGTTAAAGATTTAAATGAGCAAGGTTATCCATTCCAACTCGAATGGCTCGCCGCATTTGAAGAATTTCGCTTTCCGCATTATGGCCGCGTGCAACTTGACGATATTCAAATCGAATTGCGCTGGGCGATTGAACCCTGGCATGTACTGGGTGAAGAAGTGAGTAGCTTTGGCACGTCGCGCTATGTGGATTCATCGCTTGAGCGTTTGCAAGTGAAAGTCAGCGGATTAGTCCCCGGGCGGTATGTGCTTGCATGTAATGGCCGCCGTGTGTGTTTAAATCCAACCGGAAAACACGGTGAATATGTTGGCGGTGTACGTTATCGCGCGTGGCAACCACCTTCAGCACTGCATCCGACTATCGGCATACATTCACCATTGGTATTTGATTTGATTGATACCTGGAACGGTAAAAGTATTGGCGGCTGCACGTATCACGTCAGTCATCCGGGCGGGCGCAGTTACGACCGTTTCCCTGTTAATGCTAACGAAGCGGAATCGCGCCGCGGCAACCGTTTCTTTGACTTCAACCATACCCCCGGCGCATTACCAATCACACCGGCCGGAAAAATTTTGCGCGAGTTTTTTGAAAATAAACATCCGCCAAGACCAATGGCACCTCCGCCAGAGGAACCGGCAGATGAATATCCGCACACACTGGATTTACGAAAATAATTCTTATTCTCCCTATCCCCTGCCGTGCTCGAGTACGGCAGGGGAACCAATGGGTAAAAAAGCAGACTATTCTTAAGCGGCCAGAACAATTAAATCGGGTTACAATGAAATCTTTCCCCATAAAAACAACTCAATATCATGAAATCTTATCCCACGCTTATGGAAAATCCGGTCAATACTGCCGATATTAAGGCCTTTATTTATCCATCACCGCAAATAGGGGTGGATGAGGCCTATGACAGCGAGGGAGGGATTCGCCCACACTGGCGTTACCTGCTACACAGTTTGCAAACTCTGGGTAACGATGCAATTGAAGAGCGGCATAAAAAAACGAGCCGCATCCTGCGTGACGATGGCGCCACATACAAAATTTACGATGAGCCTGATGCGAACCAAAGCTGGCAACTCAATCCAATTCCATTACTAATCAACAGCGATGAATGGAATCAAATCGAAACTTCGCTGATTGAACGCGCCGAATTATTTAACTTAATACTGCAAGATATTTATGGCGAGCGTAAATTAATTCGCCAGGGTGTTATCCCACCGGAATTATTATTTTCACATCACGGTTTTTTACGCCCATGTCATCAAGTAAAACTACCGGGCGATCATCAGCTTATTTTGCACGGCGTTGATTTGGTGCGCACACCCGATGGAAGTATGCGCGTGATGGGTGACCGCACTCAGGCACCTTCCGGCGCTGGATATGCGTTAGAAAATCGCACGGTCATGAACCGTGTATTTCCCAGTTTATTTCGCGATAGCCACGTGCACCGATTGTCATTATTTTTTTCTCGCTTGCGCCAACGCCTGCATGAATTAAATCCCAACGGTGGTATCGCTCGCATCGTTGTGCTCACTCCCGGTATTTATAACGAAGCCTATTTTGAACACGCTTATCTCGCCAACTATTTGGGGTTTCAATTAGTACAAGGCAGCGATTTAAGTGTGCGCAATGGTTATGTGTGGATGAAAGCACTCGATGGTTTAAAGCGTGTCGATGTGATCTTGCGCCGCGTGGATGATATTTATTGCGACCCGGTAGAACTCAAAGGCGATTCACGTTTGGGTGTACCTGGTTTATTGGATGTGGCGCGCATGGGGCATGTTGCTATCGCCAATCCGCTTGGTTCCAGCGTATTGGAAAACCCCGCGTTGTTACGGTATTTACCGGCGATATCGCAAGCATTGCTTGGGCGCGAGTTACAAATGCCTTCGGTCAAAACCTGGTGGTGCGGTAATAGCAATGATCTCGACTATGTGTGCGCCAATTTAAAAAATTTATTAATCAAACCCACCTATCGCCGCCCCGGCCTTTATGAAGTATATGGTGCTGAGCTGGACGATACGAAATTGCAGGCTTGGCAAAATCGCATTCGTAAAAATCCATTGCAATTTGTTGCACAAGAATATGTTGTTGGAGCAAAAACCCCCACGTGGCATCAAGGTCAAATTCAACCGCGCGCATCGGTATTGCGCACCTTTGCGGTGGCCAGCGAAAGTTCCTATTCGGTTATGCCTGGCGGTCTAACACGCGTTAATCTCGACCCTGAGAAAAAAATTATTTCCAATCAGGGCGGCTCCATATCAAAGGATACATGGGTACTTGCATCGGAACCCGAAAAGCAAATCAGTTTGCGCAATCTGGACACGCCGACAACCACCGAAAGCCCCAATGCCCTGCCCAGCCGTGTGGTAGAAAATTTATTTTGGATGGGCCGCTACGCAGAGCGTGCCGAATCTGCATTGCGATTATTGCGCACCGTATTTATTCAACTGAATAAAACCGAAAAATTACCCGATCCGGTGTGCCGCACACTATTAAGCGCGATTACTCATGTCACCGCAACGTATCCGGGCTTTACCAGCTTGCAACCGGCGCTGTTTAAAAACCCGGAACCAGAAATGATTTCAATTATTCTTGATCACCATCGGCTTGGCAGTGTTGCCAACAATTTGATTGCCATGGTGAACGCCGCAGAGCAAGTGAAAGAACAATTTTCCAGCGACACGCAACGGGTAATTAACGATATCAGCGATCAACTGGAGCAATTAAAACAGACGTTGGAGCCCAATACGCTGTCGGCACCGGAAGAAGCGTTGGCGCCCCTGGTGACAACGCTGCTCGCGTTTGCAGGATTAATACATGAAAGTATGACGCGCGGTAATGGCTGGCACTTTATGGAAATGGGCCGCCGCCTCGAACGTGCGCTGCAAATTGTAAATACCTTGCGCTCATTGTTGGTTACCGGCTTTGAAGAAATTGAACAGGAAAGCCTGATTGAAGCCAATCTCTTGTGTAACGAAGCCTTAATCACGTATCGCCGTCGCTATCAAAATGGCATTCGCATCGAACAGGGATTGGAAATGATTATGCTCAATGCCAAAAATCCACGGTCACTGATTTACCAGTTAACACAGCTGGAACAGCATTTTTCCAATCTATCAGACAATCAGGATGAATTCAGTGCGGAACAAAAATTACTGCTGGAAGCATCTACTGCGTTGAAACTCAGCGATATTAAATTGCTTGCCAAAACAACCAACGGAGTTCGCACTGAGCTGGATCAACTCTTGTCGCGCCTGCAATACTTGATCAGCACAGCGACCAAAGCCATTGGCCAACGTTATTTCGACCACACCGAAGGTCCACAACTGCTGGTTAAAAATACCGAATGGCAAGATCAACTATAAAGCACGAGCGCCTATGAAATATCGCATTTGCCACACTACCCGCTACCAATACGCACTCCCGGTTAGCAATTGCTACAACCTTGCTTATGTTTTGCCGCGGGCGACAGAGCGGCAGCGTATCGATGACATCAATATTAAAGTGTCGCCAATCGCTACTACGCGCACCACCCGCCCGGATTATTTTGGTAATCAATTTCTGCAGTTCTCAATCGAAAAAGATCACACCGAACTGAATGTAACGATTCTTAGTGAGATCACCACTAAAGACATTCTCGCCAATATCAATTTGGATTTTGGAAATCCCTGCTCTTATGTGAAATATTTGCTTAAACACAGCAAGGATTGGGAAACTCTCTGCGCACATGAATTTATGTTGGATTCACCCATGGTGCAGCAGCACACGGATTTGGCAGAGTACGCGGCCACCTCCTTTTCCGATGACCGCCCTTTTTTATCAGCGGTGATGGATTTAACCCAGCGCATTTTTACCGATTTTATTTACGACCCGGATTTTTCGGATGTCGCGACCCCACTTGCCGATGTGCTTAAACATAAACGCGGTGTGTGTCAGGATTTTGCGCATCTTGCGATTGGTTGCTTGCGCTCACTTGGCTATCCCGCACGCTATGTCAGTGGTTATTTAGAAACCATGCCCGCACCCGGTCAGGAAAAATTAATTGGGGCCGATGCAACACATGCATGGTTCGCTGTTTATTCACCGGGAGAAGGCTGGTACGAATTTGATCCTACCAATAATAAAATTACCGGCGAACAACATATCACTACCGCGTGGGGCCGCGACTATTCCGATGTAACGCCACTCAAAGGAGTCATTTTTGGTGGTGGCCACTCGCCGCAGTTATTTGTCTCGGTCGATGTCCGGCGCATTGAAGAAGATCTTATCCAAGGTTTGTAACATCCATTTATCAGACCCCGATTATTGCGTGATCGAACCAATAAAAAATGACCACAAGGAAATATGATGAAGCTCATGATGGCAGCAATTATCATTGCGCTCACCTGCTTACCCACATTCGCACAAGACTCTCCTTTCGTGTTACAACTCAAATACTCACCCTTGGGAACAATTAACGCCGATGAAGATGCGTTTGATGATCCTGTCGGTGACTATCAGGAATACGATATGGGTCTTGAATATATGCTGGGTGCGAAACTAATTTACGATCCCATTTACTTTTCTGTGCAGCACAATATTACTAACCCGGATGAAGACTCACCCGATGCCACACTGGACACCATTTCCTTCGGATTGGCGGGTTTTAATTATGATCGTTTTGCATATGACTATGGCTTATATTTAATGGGCAGTATTGGTATTGGCGCAGGCCAACTTACATTTGAAGGACAGGAAAAGAATGACTGGGAAACATTAATTGAGGCGGGTGCCGAAGTTGGATTTCGTTTACAAGAGCACTTTCTGCTTGGCCTTGGAGTTGATTATCAGCTTTTTGGCGAACTCGGCGAGACCAAAGCACATTACTGGAATCTTTATATTAGTACCGGAATTATTTTTTAACGACAGTAATTATTTATGAATAAATACACCGCAATAAAACTCACTGACAGCTACAAACTTTTTAATCACGGCCCGGTAAGCATCGTCACCAGTGCTCATGGTGAGCAACGCAATATCATGGCTGCGTCATGGACTATGCCGGTAGATTTTTCTCCGGCCAAAGTGGCCGTTGTTATCGACAAAAATACTTATACACGTGAATTGGTGGATGCCAGCGGTGAATTTGCGTTGCAATTCCCTATGCGAAAAATCGCCCAGCTCACACTGGATGTTGGCGATATTTCTGGCCGTAACATCGATAAATTTTCCCGCTTCGGCATAAAGCATTTCCCTGGTTCAAAAATTGCCGCACCTCTAATTGAGGATTGCATTGGCTGGCTGGAATGCAAGGTTATTCCCCAGAGCGGCGAATCCATGGACATCATTGTGGGTGAAGTTATCGCAGCCTACGCAGACCCAGAGCAGTTTACCGATGGTCGCTGGCACTTTTCTGACGACCCACAAAAGCGCAGCATCCACTATATGGCCGGAGGGGAGTTTTATATGACCGGCGAGATGTTTAAAACCGCAAGCACTTACTCTGAGTAATACTTCTGATATAAGATCAGCGCAGATGCCATTTCTTCATCACGATGGCGTCTGTCTCATCCGTTTAATCCAACTGTTTAAAAGACAAAACGATAGTTAGCGTTCTGCTGTTATCGCCCCCCTGTCATATCGGTTCAAGGTGAGCCTAACAATTCCAGCACGCTAGTTATCGACAATAGTTAATTCACATCGATAGCAGGAGCTCAATGATGAAACAGTACGGCGCTGAGTTTTTTGGAACTTTCTGGTTGGTCTTCGGCGGTTGCGGCAGTGCAGTAATCGCAGCCGCATTCCCCAATGTTGGTATAGGTTTATTAGGTGTATCCCTCGCCTTTGGTCTAACTGTACTCACCATGGCCTTTGCCATTGGTCATATATCTGGCTGCCATCTAAACCCTGCAGTCTCAATTGGCCTTTGGGCTGGTGGGCGATTCCCCGCTTCACAATTACTCCCCTACATCATTGCGCAGGTACTCGGAGGCGCAGCTGCAGGAGGCGTTTTATATTGCATCGCCAGTGGCGCACCCGGATTTGACGTTGCCAATGGTTTTGCTTCAAACGGTTATGGTGCTCACTCCCCTGGCGGTTACTCATTGCAATCAGCGCTCATTGCCGAAGTGGTACTTACTGCATTTTTTCTGATAATTATTTTAGGCGCGACAGACAAACGCGCACCCGCGGGATTTGCTCCAATCGCGATTGGTTTGGCGTTAACCCTGATTCATTTGATTAGCATTCCTGTCACCAACACGTCCGTAAATCCAGCGCGCAGCACCGGCGTCGCTGTTTATGTTGGCGATTGGGCAGTAGCGCAATTGTGGGCGTTCTGGGTAGCTCCAATCGTAGGAGGTATACTCGGCGCGCTTATTTATCGTTTTATTGGCAGTGAAAAAAGTTAATTCCCTTCCGATAAGGTAAATCTGGCTTGCGGCAAAATTAAATCTACCGCAAGCCAGATTTTTATTATTCAGCCATCGTAAAGCTTGCCTGCAATACCCTCATTCTCAATGTGCTCACCATTATTTTTCAGCGGCACATAAAAACTCTGACTATTCCAAAAAGCCACAAGGATTAATTAATCATGGCAATGAGATTCTTCGCCGGATTTGCTTTTTTCTTACTAATACTTTCTTTTGAGGGCTGCGAGAGTAGCGATAACAAAGCAGCACAAGGCCCCAACACCGACATGCGGGCAGAATTAGCGCAACGAAAAACAAATCCATATTTAGCATATGAGCATAGTCTTAATGCAATGCTAGAGCATGATTCTCTTGCAGAAAAGTATAAAGCGCTAACCGATCACTGTGCGGCTGATCGGGATAATAACTGCACTATTCTCGAGTCAGAATTAACAGCGGGAAATTACAGTTACGGAAAAATTAGAGTCAGAATTGCTCCAACAGGCGTCGAGCGTTTTTTAACTCTTGCAAGTAATAGCGGAAAAATAACCAGTGAATCCACCAGTGTAGAAGATCTATCAACACAAATTTTTGATACTGAAAAACGTATTAAATTATTGCAGACTTATCAGACTGACTTACTTGACCTGCAAAAGCAGGCTAAAGGAGATATAGATTCACTCATTAAAGTTTCCCAAGAAATCGCCAGCGTTCAATCTCAACTGGAAGACTTAAGCGGAAATAGTCAAACATTAATGCAGCGTGTCAATATGGATATTATCAATATTCGCCTATCCAGCTACAGTGAAGATTCTTTTTTGCAACCTATTGCCGATGCACTGGATGAATTTAAAGGTAATTTGGCAGAGGGGATTGCCGGGGCGATTACCGGAATCGCCTACCTCATTCCCTGGTTAATTGTGTTTATAGTGCTGTTCTTTATTCTGAGATATTTTTGGAAAAAATTAAGAGGTAGAAATTAAGTCCCAGACAGCAGATAAATTGTTTAAATAAAAAACCCGGCTTTTGGCCGGGTTTTTCTATCGCACTCTTGATAGCGAGAGCTTTAGTTAAGACTGCATTTATTGCGGATTCAGACCCATGATCTTCAACACTTGCACGAAGTGGGCTTTACGATCAGCCAAACCATCTACTGCGCCGCTGATTGGGCAAGTAGATGCTGGGCAGCCGCGGTTAACAATGCCTGATACTGCATTGATAAACGCATCGCCTTTCATGCCACCGTCCACATAGGCTTTCAATTGCGCGTAGTAATCCCAGTTGTAAGCAGGGTCGTGGTAGCCCTGAACTTCATTCATCCAGAAGAACAGACCTGCAATCCATTTGATTTCACCGTGCTCGGTTGAAGAACAAATCAATTGTGGGTTAGAGCAAAGGTCCATATCCGCATACAAAGGCTCAGCAGGTGCTGGCGTTACGGTTGTGCCATCAATAGTTTGACCAGCATATGCAGGATCAACATGGCTGCGACCAAGGAAGTGGTTCAACTTACCGAAGTTCAAGCGCCCGGTTGTTTGGATAACACCACGGCCCCACCAACCACAACCTTCAATGCTCTTGCCTGCACTGCCGTTCCACACGAACTTACCGGCCTTTTGACCATCGTACACTTTGCCTTCTTCACGCAGATAAGCTTGCGCTGATTTATCAACAGTCGTTACTGCGGGGAACCATGCACCGTAGTCCCAGTAGCCAACACTGCCGTTAACCAACAAACCTTTCTTCGCTAATACGCGGTCAGGAGCAACAAACAAAGGACCTGGTGCGCCGTACCATTTTGCGTTGGTGGTTGCAGTGATTTCCATTTTCGGATTGCGTGGGCAAGAGTATGGGTTGTCGCGACCGGTAATTGGATCCTGACCGTAAGACGCATAATCCTGTTGCAACTGACCACATGATGCAGAGATTGGATAGTTCACCGGATCGCCGGTATTAATCGACCAGTTATTTTCATCACACGCATCGTATTGAATAGTTTCTTTCATACTTTGTGAAAGAAATGCTGCAATCGCCACTTTTGCATACTTGATGTTGGTTGCATCGTCTTTAGTTGGATCGATCAACCAGTACTTGGTTGGACCTACACCGACGTTGTGCATTGCATTCAATGCCATCAGGAAGTCAGCCCACTTATAAACGCTGGATGGCTCTTTACCATTGGACGGCGTGGTGTAAAGGAACGCTTGATTGTTCATCGCACTTTCAACACTCGCCAAATCACTATTCAATTGCGCAATAGTAGTTACCGCACTCGCCGTTGTTAATTGGCCTGAACCATACAATGGCATACCGCCTGCTGCTTTGTTCGCTGCAATTTTATTTTTCAACCAACCGTTATCCGTTGGGCTATTAGCAGTTGCAACAACAGAAGTACCGGTTTTGCTACCCCACATAATCGCAAACACGTTGCTATATGCAGCATTACGCAATCCTGATGTACCCCAATCGTATGACGGAGTTTGCTGCAACAATGCATTGACGTTGCTCGCCCCAGCATACACAGATGCATTCAGCGGAATGCTCAACACTTCACTGCGAACATTACTGATGGTTTTACCAATGCTCTTGTCGCCCATGAAGTAAGTACCAGCAGTACCGGAATCATTTGCCAAATTGTAGCTACCGGTTGATTCACTCACACTTGCCAAGTGACCACCAGGAATTTGCCACAACATTGCAGGGATCGACAATGAATCGGTTACCTGACGCACGTAGTTCAAATAGTTTTCCCACTCTTTTGCGCCGAATGCATAGGCAGCGCGCGCAGAAGGCGATAAACCATCATCAGCTGATTTATCAAACGCGAGGAAGTCAGGACGATAGCTGTTAGTGGTGTAAGCACCGATTGAGTTGGCAAAGGTCGATACAGAGAATGCAGCCGCACTCCACACATCTTGCAAGCCATCAAAATCAGTGTGCACCCATGTGTTATTGCCTGGGCTCGATACACCAGCAACCCAACCGAAAGACACATCAGGACTTAAACGCTTGATCAACAAGTTGTGGGCTTGCACCCAACCAGTAATGTTGTTTTGCAGCGCACTATCCACTTCAGTTTTCAAACTATTCAGATTGTAAATAGCCGACAAAGACTGACTACCAATCAGATAACTTGCTTCGTTAGTCAATGCATCTTTAACCGCTTGTTTAACATCAATCGCAACCCAAGCACCTGAACTTCCAAATGCAGTTTTAAAACTGCCATTTTGATTGGCTTGCCACTGCGCCAGCAGACCAGCGTTCAGAACCAATGCGCCCGGATTAGTGTGAACGGAGTCTTTGCTAGCTTGTACAGTTGCGGCAACACGAATCAAATTTTGGAAATGCTTAACTAAATTAGCACTATCCAAAATATCTTCTGCACCAATACCAGAAGCATCAGCAGTCGCAACGCCAATGACTGGCAATACTTTCCCGCCACTCACATTCTCAATATTGCGTGCTTGCGAAAGAGTTTGTGCAGTAACGCTTGGAGCAATTACCTGACCGCGATCACCGGCACCATTGCCTTCGTTGACGAAAATAGAATCCACACCGGATGCGGCAAGGGCATCATTTGCGGTGGCACTATTGTCAGTGAAAGAACCCATCGCCAAATCACTTGGCCAACCTTTTACTTTGAGGCCTACAGGGTTAGCGCGCGTTGGGAAATAACCGGTGATAGCAACACTCACACTGCTACTACTGGACGAAACTAACGATGAAGAGACTGCGGAAGATACAACAGAACTTGAAGAGCTTTTTGACGAGCTGCTAACAATTACACTCGATAAACTCGATACGCTGGAAGCGCTACTGGCTACCGATGACAAGCTTGATGACGCCACTGAACTACTGCTAGCAACAGCTCCGCAATTTTTCACAAAAGCCCAGGAGCCATCGCTACCAGGAATGCTTTGTGTCCACCAATTCGCTTGGTATGCAACGCCCTGGTGTTGCATTTGATCACCACCTGCTGCATGCGACGGTTTACCTGACCAATCTTTTTGCGTCCAATTTGGATATTCGTTGATTCCGGCACAAACGCCTGTCGCTACCGAAGAAATACTGGATGAGGCTTTGCTTGAAGAAACACCTACGGAAGAAGAGCTTGAGAGAGCAATACTGCTCGACGACACACTGGATAAGGTCACACTACTTGATGATGCGGCGCTTGACAGTGCAGCGCTACTTGACGATGTAGTCGCATCACACGCACCTAAATCTGTCCATGCATTACCGGCCGCCCAACCTACGCCTGGCTCATAAGGACCACCAACCGAACACCAACCGCCCACTGTACAACTAAACGCTTTATTAACATTTTTAACGCGCGCGCCGGCGGCGTAGGAAGATCCATTCGTAAATTGCGGCAACTGGCTGCAATCGTATGCCTGTGCTGTTGCCGACAACAATAGCCCTGCTGATGATATAAACATCAGTTTTGATATAGGTTTCATTATGCCCCCTCGCAATTGATTTTAATTTTTTTCGGGCAAAAGCGTGCCCGCCCCGACAATCGAAGTTATTTTTTACAAAAGTAAATTCATGCTAAAACTTGTGTCGCCGCTATTCCAAGAAACGTTTATTTCAAAGGACGCCACACAATAAAAGAAAAGGCTCAAAAGTCCCCATGGTGATAACTCTTCATTTATTTTGGGCAATACAAAACCGCCCTGAACAATAGAGTTCAAATAAAATAAAAAGTATGTGGACTATTCCGTGATTAACCCATCAGTCGTTAGTTTTTATTATTCCCTTGTCGTTACCACTGCCATCCAACAAAAGCATTTTCAACAAAATCGACAAGCATCTAACAGGACTATTCCCTGAACGGAAATAGCTATGATTAAAATTACGGCAAAAGGACAACGTTGTCAACACGAAGAAAAATGCAGTGGGAATATTTGTTACAGCTGTGTGAACGAGTACCGAAACACCACGCGGAGTTACAAAAACCAAAAATAAAAAAGGCCCGATCAACGGGCCACATCTCAGAGAGACAACACGCAAGAAAAAATGGTTAAGCTGACTTTTGCTCTTGTGATTGCGCCATTACAACTGGCAAAAACCAGGTTTCGGCGATTTTGAAATGCAAGTTTCCAATTTCCAATTGCAGCTCATCAATATATTCATGCAAACCGGATTTCAATAACTCATCCAGATTTGCCTCATCCAATTTGTGCTGGATATTAACAATGGCCGCCAATACTTTTTCACTATTCGGCAAAGCCCATAAACATTGTTCCAACTGCTTCAGGCAGTGCGCAACAGCACGCGGAAAATCTTCGTTCTGCAATAGGAACGTCACAACCGCATTAGCATTTACACGGTCACGCACATGTTGGCGATACATTTGATAAGCGCTGAGCGAACGTAACACGCTCATCCATAAAATATTGTCATAGGGTTCCAATACCTCGCTGCCACCGACAGACAAATGTGGCAAGAGATTTACTAATCCGGCATCGACAATACGTGTACTCATATCCGCGCGCTCAAGATTGCGGCCGATGCGAATTAAGTCGTAGGCGTTGTTGTGGCTCATACACCCTGCGAGCAAGCCAGTGAATTGCTGTACGCTGCTAATAACATGTAGCAAAATAATGCTGCGATCGCGGCGTGAGGTGACTTTGTCAGCCCGGTCGCGAATATAGTGATATAAATCGTTAATTAACTCCCACGCTTCCATCGGCATGGTTTCGCGGGTAATACGCGCATTTTCACGCGCAAAACTGAGCGAGTTAATTAATGAGGCCGGATTTTTTTTATCCGCCAGAATAAAATTCACAACAGTTTTTTCATCTGCCAATTGAGTGTCGCGCTCGAAATAGCTGCCTGTACCACTGATATCAATCAATGAACCCCAACCAACACGCACACCTGCTGGTAAATCCAGCAATAAATTCGAGTTTACATTGACGAGGCGCGCAATATTTTCGCTGCGCTCCATGTAACGCCCTAACCAATAAATCCGTTCTGCTACGCGAGACAACATGGCTTAATCCTCCACCACAATCCAGGTATCTTTACTGCCACCACCTTGCGATGAGTTCACCACATAGGAACCTTTGCGCATTGCAACACGCGTCAATCCACCCGGAGTGACGCAATGATCCTTGCCCTGCAGCACGAAAGGACGCAAATCGATATGACGTGGTTCAGCATTACCATTGGTGAGAATAGGCGCGGTTGATAAAGAAATTAATGGCTGCGCCATGTAGTTGCGTGGGTCAGCTTTAATACGTAATGCAAATTCTTCCAGCTCTTTTTTGCTGGCCTGCGGGCCGATAATCATGCCGTACCCACCCGATTCATTCGCCGGTTTTACAACAAGCTTATCGAGATTAGCCAGCACGTAATCGCACTGCTTTTTATCCACACATAAATAACTCGGCACATTAGGCAGGATGGGTTCTTCGCCTAAATAATATTTGATCATCTCAGGCACAAAGGTGTAGATAACCTTGTCATCTGCTACGCCTGCACCCGGTGCATTGGCGAGTGCAACATTGCCTTTTAACCAGGCGCGCATCAAACCACGCACACCCAGAACAGAGTCCGGGTTGAACATTTCCGGATCCAAAAATAAATCGTCGATGCGGCGATAAATTACATCGACACGTTTTAATCCATCGATACTACGCATGTACACACAGTCATCGCTATCGACAACCAGATCGCTGCCCTCAACCAATTCCACACCCATTTGTTGGGCAAGATAAGAATGCTCAAAGTATGCGGAGTTATAAATACCGGGAGTTAACACCACAATTTCCGGACGATCGGCTTGGCGCGGCGACAAGGACGCAAGCGTATCGAATAATTGGTTTGGATAATCAGTAACGGGAACTATATGGTGGTTTTCAAACAACTCCGGAAATACACGTTTGGTCACTTTACGATTTTCCAACATGTACGAAACACCGGAAGGTACGCGTAAGTTATCTTCCAGCACAAAAAACTCGCCTTTATCATCGCGAATTAAATCACTGCCGCAGATATGAGACCAAACGCCATAAGCGGGCTTCATGCCCATACATTCCTTGCGGAAATTAACCGAGTCTTCAAATAGATAAGAGGGGACAACTCTGTCTTTAATAATTTTTTGATCGTTGTAAATATCGTTAATAAAACAGTTCAGTGCCGTTAGCCGCTGAATTAATCCACGCTCGGTTTTTTGCCATTCTTTTTGCGGAATGATTCGGGGGATAATATCGAATGGCCATTCGCGATCGATGTTGCCGGCATCGCTGTAAACCGTGAAGGAAATCCCCATGGTTTTAATGGCTAATTCGGCGGAGAGTTTTCGGTCTTGTAATTCCTGCCCGGATAGGGAGGCAAGATATTGGGCGAGGTGTCGTGTTTCTGTTCGAGGTTGGCCGGGCGCGCTAATTAATTCATCGTAGAAATGGCCAGAATGATAATTCTGCCAATCTATTTTCATTTCACTCATGGTGACTTCCTTCAGCATCGCGGCCTCACTTTGATATGCATTCTTAGCATTGTTATAGCGCCCGCCGAAACACCTCCCTGGTTTCCATTTCTTCTCATCCCGGAAGAGTTTCAGCAAGCAACATCCAACTACTTGCAAATTCGTTGCCAACCGCCGCAATTCTTTTGTTAGCAATCAAGCTCGCATGCAAACGGTAAATCTGCGCTTAAACACAAGCGCCAAAGGTTATATTCAGCTGATTATTGAGGACTTTTTGCTCTGTCAAACCGGCTTTTGTGATGAGGCCTTATGGCACTTATAAAGACTTAATACGGAACCACCCGGCGATACTTTGTCGCAACTGTGTCGCAGGCAACACTTCATGAGGGAAATCCTCACTAAGGAATATCACTAGCCTGCCACATTCAGGTGCAAGCCGAAATAATTCACCCTCACCTGCCTCATCATAGAGCACCAATTCACCACCAGCCACCGGATCCCATTGTGGATTCAAATATAAAACGGTAGATAGCTTGCGCCCTGGACTTCCTCTAAATGCATCGCGATGCTTTTGGTAAAAGGCACCCGGACGATAAACGGAATAATGGCATTCATAATCAAACAGACCCAAAAACAATCGCCGGTTGAGCTCCAGCCTCAGTGTATCCATCCTGCATAAAAATTCTGTGACAGCGGGGTCACCCGCCTCCAACCATTGAATAGCGTCGCCGCGGATCTGCTGATTGCGCTGATAATCCCCCTCACGCCCCACTCCAGCCGGTTTAAACGACCTTTGTTCGCGGCTCAAGTTATCAATCAACCCTTGTATTAGCGATTCAGGAAACGGTTGATCGAGCACAACGAAACCAGGTCCTGCAAGCGCATCGGCAATTTGATCAAACAATAATTCGGGATTGGTATCCATAGATTTCATCGGATGCTAAATGGCAAGAGGCAAAGCTTCGGGCAGCTTTTTAACCGTGTAGATATCATAGCGACTGGACTTACCTTCCAATTGATAGGAAGGTGCCTGATTATTTAAAAACGGTGCTTTACGCGGACGCTTTACCACTACACGATAATTCACTTTTGCCAATGCCAGAGGCAGCAACGCATCAGCATCTTCGTCTTTACCCACGACAGAATGAAATGCAGCCATCTCTTTTTTAACATCCGCCGATTTTTGTCGCTCGGGAAACATGGGATCGAGATAGATGACATCAGGAAATTGTTCCGGTGTGAGCGACTCAAGGTAGGTGCGACTATCCTGCGTCACCAAATGCATGCGCTCGATTACTTGCAATAACTCTGGATCCTGTACCTGGGCAAACTCTTGCGCGCGGCGCAAACCATCTTGCAACAACAGCTGCACAATTGGCGAACGCTCAATCAGGGTGAGCTGGCAACCAAGTGTTGCCAGGACAAAACTATCTTTGCCCATGCCCGCTGTCGCATCGAGCACGCGAGGATAAACACCCGCCTTAACGCCTACTGCTTTCGCAATCATCTGACCTTTGCCGCCACCAAATTTACGGCGATGATCCACCGCCCCTTCAGTGAACTCAACAAAGATCGGCCCCGGCGCTTTACGACCGGTTTGTTGTAACGCGATCACATCGGTGATCATCACTACGAAATCGAATCCAGAAATCAATTCTGGATTTTGTTCAATCAGGAGAGGTGACGATAATTCTGTAGCAATCTGCTCAGCCTGCAGTAGGCGCGCAACATCATTACAGAGAACAGCAAAGGAATTAGACATAAATAGATACTGGGCAAAAATAGTCAATGCATTATCTATGTTGTTGCCTTGCGCTAGCAATCACTCCCGGACACCGAGAAATATCTTGTAGTCATGAATTTTTAGCAAAAAAAAAGCCGCTACAGTTACCCGAGCGGCTTTGGTCGTACGATTTAAGGCTATTGTGGATTAGGAACCAGCTCCAGTTCTACACGACGGTTTGCTTCGCGCCCGACTGGAGTGTCGTTGCTGGCGACAGGATAGCGGGATCCATAACCATAGGACTGGATACGTGCGCTGCTAACTTTCTGGCTACGCAAATACATAGCAACACTGTCTGCACGATTTTCACTCAATGGTTGGTTAATTTTGTCTCCTCCAGTTGAATCGGTATGACCGGTAACTTTAATAGAAGTCTTATTAAATTCGGCCAGCACTTTGGCCACTGAATTTAATACCGGGAAAAAATCTGAACGTATGTCAGCACTGTTGGATGCGAAGGTAATATTTCCTGGCATCACCAGGAACAAATTATCGCCCTCACGTCTTACCTGTACGCCGGTGCCTTGTAATTCCTGGCGCAATTTGGCTTCCTGGCGATCCATGTAGTTACCTACACCTCCACCAATAACACCACCAATCGCTGCACCTTTTAAAGCTCGATCACGGCGGTCATCCGCATTATTACCTGTAGCTGCACCCAAAACTGCCCCGGCAACCGCCCCTATACCTGCTCCTTTAGCGGTTTTACTGGCCTTTTGTTCTCCAGTGTATGGGTCTGTCGTCGTACATCCGATGATGGCAAACGACAAAATGATAGCGAGGATATATTTCATACTAAAACTCTCCAATGGGTCGATAAAATCAAGAACTGCCAATCAATGGTAGCGTGTGATGATTGTTAATTAGTAGAACTGAATAAATACTGAATTCTGTGATTGCCGCAGGCTGGAGATCTGATTACAGTGACCTCATGGCTCGCGTATTGGCGCGCGCATTTTCCGCTTCATGCCAGGTAAATTCTATATGCTTAGCAAATCTTTGTTACTTGTTTGTGGGTTAGCCACCAGCTTATTGACCGCTGGATGTAAAAATTATTCCGTAAGCGTAAATGAAAATGTTGTCTACACACCACCGTCGTTATTTAAAGATTATCAACTTGCTGATAGACAATTGCGTGACTGTGTCGAGCAAACTATTGTCGATCTGAATATCACCCGTGCTGAAGATTTAATCCGTTTAAATTGCAGCAATGCAGGGATTAAATCTCTTGTGGGGTTAGATACTTTTTTTGCACTGAAGGAACTTAATCTGGCGGATAACCTATTAGCGGATATTGGTGAAATCGGAAACCTGGGGCGCCTGGAAAAACTGGTATTAACGAATAACCAAATCAAAAACCCTGCGCCACTTTTACATCTACTGCATTTAAATCAATTGCATTTGGATGATAATCCGCAAATGGCATGTAATGATTTAAAACAACTGCAACAAAACCTGAGCACCCAGAAATTGGATCTAGCCTTGCCCAAGCAGTGCATAAACTAACCTGCAAAAGGGCGCGAAATTAAAGCGCGCCCCGTACAAACATCAAACCAATAGTATTGCGCAGTTGGTGTACCACGCGCATACGTACGGGCTCAGCATTAATCGCACCCACTGCTTTTTTGAATTTAACAGATACTTCTGTACCTACCGGTGGGCAAACCTGGTTTTCGATTTGTACCTGTGCACCACCATCGGAAATATCTTTGGCAAAACCAATAATCGTACCGAAACTCGGGTGGGTCATTTCAACGCGCACAGAGGTGGAGGTGCGTTCAAAGATGCGGCGTTCGTTCACTATAGATTCTCCATAATTTTATTAACTGTTTGGTTTTGCCGAAGAGATGTAGCTTGAGTATAGATAGTAATGCCTAAAATTAACTTATCTGCAATAAAAAAAGGGGCCTAAGCCCCTTTGCCTGCGCTGGATGACTTATCAGAAAGTAATCCCAAGGCGCTGACCGACCATTTCGTAAGACTCGACAACATTACCGAGGTTTTGACGGAAACGGTCTTTATCCAATTTCTCACGGGTGTCTTTATCCCACAAACGGCAACCGTCTGGTGAGAACTCGTCCCCAAGAATCACTTCGCCTTTGTGCAGACCAAATTCTACTTTGAAATCCACCAACAGCATATTGCCTGAGGCAAACAGATCCTTAAGTACGGCATTGATTTTAAAAGTCAGCTCTTTCATACGCGCCATTTGCTCAGGCGTCGCCCAACCGAAAGATTGGACGTGCGATTCATTGACCATAGGATCGCCCAACGCATCATTTTTCAGGAACAACTCAAAGGTAGGTGGATTCAACTCCAAACCTTCCTGTACCCCCAGGCGACGCACCAAGGAACCCGCTGCCAGATTACGCACCACACACTCTACTGGAATCATCTGCATGGTTTTGACCAGCACTTCAGTATCAGACAACAGTTTCACAAAGTGTGTTGGGATACCAGCTTCTTGCAACTTGGTCATGATGAACGCATTGAACTTATTGTTCACCATCCCCTTGCGGTCGAGTTGCTCGATACGCTTGCCGTCGAACGCGGAAGTATCGTTGCGGAACAACATGATCACATGATCAGGATCGTCAGTTTTGTAGATGGATTTGGCTTTGCCAGCGTAAAGTTGTTCGCGCTTTTCCATTGATAGACCTGCTATTCAAAGTATGTATTAAGAAATAAAAAGTTAGAAACAGACAGTAAAAGACCGGATTTAAGAAATACTTAACCAGCCAAAACCCTGATTTTGACACGCAAAGGTCACTTGTCTGACCTCCATCGTGACCGGTGCCAGCGCGGCTTGCGCCAGCTCCAGCGAATTGTTTTGTTGGCTGATATGCGCCACTACCAAATGTTGTAACCTTGCACAATTAAGACGTTGCAGAAAGCCCGCGGCCTGTTGATTGCTCAGATGCCCCCAAAGGCCACCAACACGCTGCTTGAGTGATGGAGGATAAGCACCTGATGCAAGCATCACCGGATCGTGATTTGCCTCCAACACCATCGCATCCAAATCCTGGTAATGGGCTTCAACATGGGCAGTGATACTGCCCAAATCGGTCAAAACCCCTAAACGCAACCCTGCATATTCAAACACAAACTGCGCCGGCTCACGTGCATCATGTGGCACAGCGACCGGGGTAATATACAAATCATTTAATACAAATGGCGTATAGGCTTCAATCAAGCGCAGCTCGGGTAACTCACCCAGGTTGCGGCTATGGTAGGTACCCGGGGTCATATAGACCGGCAGATTATAGCGGCGCGCCATAGCGGCGACGCCCTTAATGTGATCTGCATGCTCATGGGTAACCAATATCGCCTGTAAATCTTCTGCGCGCTTACCCAATCGCTCTAGCCGCAGGTTTGCTTCCTTGACACTAAATCCGCAATCAATCAAAAGAGTCCCTGCGCCCCACTCCACCAAAGTCGAGTTGCCGCGGCTACCACTACCCAGTGATGCAAAGCGCAGCGGTGCCTGCATTTAGATCAGGTTTCTACGCAAGACTGTCAGTAATTCACGAGCCTCATGTGATGTTAAACGCTTGCCATAAGGATCGCGCACACGCACCACAAAGTTACCGTCGGTGCCAGTCACCACAATCAGGTAACCCGGCGCATCCGGCAACGCTTCCTCTTCATCAACATCCGAACGCGGCGCCTTTTCAAAGGCATCGCCAGTCAACATATTCGCTTTAACCTGCTCAATGCTATAAGGCGATGTCGGCGGTTTGGGATTCAAACCTATATGGAAAGTGCGTCTGAACCAGCCCGGCTTGGCATCTTCAGGATTGATGTATTCAACATAAAAAAGCCCGGCTTCAATATCTGATCCGAACGTTGTAAAACCATCGCGTTTGGCGGCATAGGTCAGGGTTGCAAAAGTACGCTGACGATCAAGCTTGATGGTCATCAACGGCTCGTTGTGGGACACCCCCAAATTGGCCTTCACCGAACCACCTATATCCTGTGCCAATAGCGAAGTACCGCCTTCGGCCGTCTCACTTGCCAGGGTCGCCGCCAACTCATCCAGCATCCACTTTTCACGCTCGGCATTGACGGAGCGACGTGGCCAGCCCATATCCGGTGCCGGTTTTTCAGCGACAGGAACACTCATGTGAGTGATATGAATCTCTGTTGTTTCCGGCTGCACACCCTGATCGATCTGTAAACGATAGCGATCATAGGTCGATAAATCGGTTTTGAACTGCAGCCAACTGGTTTCAATAATGCCTTTACCGATATCGGCTTTGCTTACCGCCAAGGTATTCACATTGAGGAAGTTGCGGATACGCGGCCAGACTTCACCGGGGGCTGCATTCAACAAAATCCAGCTTTCACCACCAACACGTTGGATTTTGACATTCTCCTGCTCCAGATTTGCCGAGAGCGGCATCGGGCGGGGAATCTCATATTCATCTGCGGTAGGGTCAAAACCAAACTCGGTAGCAGTAATTGCAGGGATGGGATACAACTCGCCCATAGTCTCTGACTTTTTCCCCGGCGGTAGTACCAACGGCGGGATATTGTCGGCTTTGAGGTAGTCACCTGAGCGATTGCGGAACACACCCTCATCACCAAAAAAGGTGCTGCAGCCGGAAAGCGAAACTCCCACGCTGGCAACCAGTAAAGTCAACAAGGAACGCTTAACTGACAGTAAAGAAATTGTTGTTATGGTCATTGCTTTAATTGGACTCATTAATCATCTCATCGACAACCAGCACTCAGGAATCGGATTAAATCCCGGCAGTCTGCATGGCTGTTTTAAGCTGTTGGTGATATTGCTCTGACAAACGTGTCAGCGGCAGGCGAATACCCGATTGGATCAATCCCAATTGTTCAACTGCCCATTTGACGGGAATCGGGTTGGATTCAACAAACATGGCAGTATGCAAAGGCAATAAACGGTTATTAATCGCACGCGCCTCTTCAGCATTACCAGCCAAAGCCAACTCACACATACGTGCAATGGCCGCAGGTACGACATTCGCCGTGACAGAAATATCCCCTTTCCCACCTAAAAGAATTAAATCGACTGCTGTTGCATCATCACCCGAGATGATGGCAAAACTGGAAGGAGCCCGATCAATCAGAAATTTAGCGCGGTCAAGATCGCCTGTCGCCTCTTTGATACCAACGATATTAGGCACTTTAGCAAGACGCAGAGCAGTTTCCGGCTTCATATCTACGCCGGTGCGACCAGGAACGTTGTACAAAAACTGTGGTATCGCAACCGCCTGGGCAATATGGGCATGGTGCAAAAACAAACCTTCCTGAGTTGGTTTGTTGTAGTAAGGAGTAACCAAAAGGCACGCATCAACACCTGCATCTTTAGCGGCCTGAGTTAGTTCAACAGCCTCGGATGTCGAGTTAGCGCCGGTACCAGCAATGACAGGAATCCGACCATTAACTTGATCGACTACTTTTTTGATCACCGCCAAATGTTCATTAACATTCAAGGTTGCTGACTCGCCAGTAGTGCCGACAGCAACAATTGCATGAGTTCCCTGCTCAATGTGCCAATCCACCAACTTATGCAGCGCAGCCCAATCGAGGGAATTATCTGCATTCATCGGGGTAACCAGGGCAACCATACTGCCTTGAATCATCTAGAGCTCCATTAGCTAGCGAAATAAGTAGCGAAAAGTCGGGAATTTGGGTGATCAAACAACGAAAGGCGCCATGGTACTGAGTGGGGCCAGACGAAACAAGCAAAACACGGCCAGAGCCAGAGAATACTTATTTTTTAAAATCGAGCATGCGCTGCAGTGGAATCATCGCCTGCTTACCCAACGCTGGATCGACGTGAATTTCATTGTCAGCCCGATCAAATACCGTGACCAGATTATCGAGAACATTCATCGCCATCCAAGGGCAATTGGCGCAGGAGCGACAAGTGGCGCCACTGCCAGCGGTCGGAGCGATATGGAACACCTTATCCGGATTAACCTGCTGCATCTTGTAGAAAATGCCCTGATCAGTCGCGACGATAAATTCACGATTAGGCAGGGTTTGCGCTGCCCTGATCAATTGCGAAGTGGAGCCAACCACATCGGCCAAATCAACCACCGCCTTGGGTGACTCGGGATGAACCAGCACTGCCGCATCCGGATACAGGATTTTAAGATCCTCCACCCCCTTGGCCTTGAACTCTTCGTGAACGATGCAAGCGCCATCCCACAAAAGCACATCAGCACCGGTTTTTTGCTGAACGTAAGCACCAAGATGCTTATCCGGTGCCCACAGGATTTTTTTACCCTGACGATCCAGATGATCCACTACATCCAGCGCGATACTGGAGGTAACTACCCAGTCGGCGCGCGCTTTTACGGCCGCAGAAGTATTGGCATACACCACCACCGTGCGATCGGGATGCTGGTCGCAGAAAGCTGAAAATTCATCGATAGGACAACCCAGATCCAATGAGCAGGTCGCCTCAAGGGTCGGCATCAGAACGCGTTTTTCCGGCGTAAGGATTTTGGCGGTCTCCCCCATGAATTTCACGCCAGCAACAATCAAAGTGTCGGCAGAGTGATTCTTCCCGAAGCGCGCCATCTCCAACGAGTCAGAAACACAACCACCGGTCTCTTCCGCCAGCGCCTGAATCAAAGGATCGGTGTAATAGTGGGCGACCAGCACCGCATTATGCTGTTTGAGCAATGCTTTGATGCGGAGTTTGTAATCGGCCTCTTGCTCAGGCGTGTATTGGGGCGCACTCCATACACGGGCAAGGTGTTGCTTGACCAGATCTTCAGCGGCTGTATCGCGCACAGCCAGATTCAGGAACTCAGACATGTAATCGCCTCACTCAAGCTTACCCGCGTTAGCAGGCCATAAATTTTCGTGCAATTTTATCACAGAGCCAGATGGAGATTGTCCACTTAAATGCATACTCGACTATCAACCAACAAACAGCCAACACATGCTCTGCTGATAAAATTTTTCCCAATAAAAAAGGGCGCTTTACTAAAAGCGCCCTTTTTAAATTTCTTGAAGATATGGTGGGTCGTGCTGGATTCGAACCAGCGACCAATTGGTTAAAAGCCAACTGCTCTACCGACTGAGCTAACGACCCACAGGGTTCGCATTTACTATTTTTTCGTCCACTATTTGGTTAAGTGGTGGGTCGTGCTGGATTCGAACCAGCGACCAATTGGTTAAAAGCCAACTGCTCTACCGACTGAGCTAACGACCCTAAATGCGAGGCGCGTATAATAATGTTTCGGGCTGAAAAAACAAGCCTTTTTTATTAATTTCCGCACATTGGTGCTTATACAAAGATTGATTGGTTATTAAAGATCCTTTTTGTTAACTTTATCAGCACATTTAACGGGATATAAAAATGGATTCCGATTGGCTTTGCGGCAGGAAAAACTTACGCAACAACGACGCCGGATTTAACCTATTCTTAAGGTGATCTATTTATAGCCAAAGAGTCATATAAAAACTCGAGCGGATTGCCAAACTAGTTGCTTCAGTCGATAACGAGAACAACGCATGCTTTTTGCCTCACCCGGGGAAGGATTTTCGCAGGCTAAGCCACACAGGCTCGCCCAATTATTAGCCGTTTTTTTCGCTTATAGCCTCACCGGCTGGCTAGGCCTGCTAGTGCCCATTGAAAATGACAGGGTCACACTTTTCTGGTTACCCACTGGAATTGCGTTGGCGGCGTTTTATCGGTGGTCACCTCGTCTGTGGCCAGCCGTCTTTCTGGCTGCACTTGCACTGCAAACCTCAAGCGGTGACAACTTACCGACTAATTTACTGCTGGCAGCGGGAAATACTCTCGCTCCTCTCTGTACACTCTGGTTACTGCATCGTGCTCGCTGCGAACTCACACACCTGCACCGCACCAATACCATTTTTTTTCTACTACTAGGAGCCGCAGGCATGCTGGTATCCGCCACAATTGGCGGCCTTACACTGAATCATTACAACCAAGGTTCAGTTGAAACCGGCGTTTACACGGTATTGATCTGGTGGATGGGGGACAGCCTCGGCGTATTCCTCGCCGCTCCTTTGCTCGTCAACTTCAACCGCGCCAATCTTGATAAGGTACTCCGGCGAAAAACGGATTTTTTAATCGTCTGCGCCATAAGCTTTATCGTAGGGCTCTACTGCTTCCCGCTTAATAACTTCAACAATGGCGTTCACCTCCCCATTGTTTTTACCAGCTTCGTGTGCGTCGCCTGGGCGGCACTCTCTTTCGGCTTGTTGGGCTGCGCACTGACCACCATTGGCTTCAGTTTTTTAGCAATCTGGTCCACCGTCAACCAAATGGGCCCGTTTGCCGCCCTTCCCCATCAATTGAGCCACTGGGTTATCTGGCTATATGCCGCCAGTATGACCCTATTGGGATTAATGATTACCGCGGCACACACTGAGATTGCTGCTGCCGCTGACCAACTCGATGAATTCAGCCAAGAACAAAAAAAGCAGAAAAAACACCTTGAAGCCGTTTTGCATGCAATTCCTGATTTGTTATTTGAGATTGATCGCCAGGGACAGGTGCTGTCATTTAATGGGAATAGTGAACACCACAACCTATCCGCGCCTGATGTACTGGGCAGAAACTTATCCGAAACACTCGCATCTACCTCAGTAACTGTATGGGTGAATGCTTTGGAAGAGGCAGATAACTGGGGAATATCGCAAGGAAAAAGTATTCGTATTGCACAGGGTGAGGATACGTTTTGGTATGAGTTATCAATTGCCAAACTCAGCGGCGCCCACCGTGAAAATGACCGTTTTATTTGCCTTGCCCGCGATATCACCAAGCGGGTTCACTCCCATCAAACTGACCTTGAAAACGAGCAGCGCTTCCGCAACATTTTTGAAACTACGCGCAATATTGCCGTGCAAGGTTACAACCGCTTCCACGAAGTGATTTTCTGGAACAAGGCAAGTGAAGATCTGTACGGTTTTAGTGCTACAGAAGCCATGGGCAAAAAACTGGAGGATCTGATCATCCCCGGTTTTATGCGCGAAGGTGTTTATCAAGCGATTGAAAATTGGCATGAGAAAGACGAAGCCATTCCCTCCGGCGAGCTCGCACTACAGGATGCACAAGGCAATGAAGTCTGGGTGTACTCCAATCATGTGCTGATCGATACTCCCGATCACAAAGAAATGTATTGCCTCGATATAGATTTGGGTCCACAGCGCAAAGCGCTGTTACAAGTTGAACAGGAATTAGCGGAGCGCAAACAATTTGAGAAGGCATTGCGTCAAAGTGAGCAGCGATTGGAAAGCGCACAACTCATGGCGCGTGTTGCCCACTGGAGTTGGAATCCAGAATCAGACGATTACACGTTTAGCAGTTCGATGAGCGATTTATTTGCACTGCCGCAGGAATTTGTCAATGCAAAGATGAATGATTTTATCGCCCGCTTTATCCACACAGATGACCGTGATCGACTCAACAAGGCACTCACCGAAAGCCTGCGCTACCATCAACCGCTCGCATTGGAAGTTCGCTTGGAAATCGCCGGACAAAAATTCTGGCTGCAATTACAAGGCGACATACTGGAAGACGGTGAAGGCACTTGTCTGCAGGGGACAGTACAGGATATTACCGAGCGCAAAGGGCTGGATTTAGCGCTCACCGCCGCCGCCGCGGCCGACACCACCTCTGCCCCCGATTTTTTTGTCACCATCCTCAAAGCACTTGCCAATGCAATTGGTGCCCAGCACGCCGTGATCAGCCTGATCGACAGCAACAATTCCACTATGGCCACCACCCATACTTATTTGATTAACGGCCAGCCGCAACCAAACATTAGTTACGCACTGGAACATACTCCTTGCCATGATGTTATGAACGAAAACTTTTGCTTTATGAGCAGCGGAGCGCAACAACGCTATCCACACGATGAGTTATTGCACCAATACAACATCGATAGTTATTTGGGAGTCGGCATTAAAAATGCGCAGGGAGTTCCTATTGGAATTCTAGTGCTCCTGGCTGAACACCCTTTACCTATCTCAGCGCAAATCAGCTCACTGTTATTAATTTTTGCCGATCGCATCGGCGGTGAATTACGCCGCGCCCAGGATCAGGAAAAAATATTCAGCCTCGCTTTTTTTGATCCGCTAACGCACCTGCCTAATCGCCGCATGCTGCAGGATCGACTCAAACTACTCACAGCGCAAAGTGCACGCACCAATCAACATGGAGCACTTTTATTTATCGATATAGATCACTTCAAATTGCTAAACGATACCCGCGGCCATCATATTGGCGATCAGCTGCTCGTGCAGGTCGCCGAGCGTATCAGCAGCATTATTCGCGCAACGGATTTGGCTGCGCGGTTGGGTGGCGATGAATTTGTGGTGGTCTTTGACAACCTCGGTGACAACGCTGAACTTGCAGCGCAAGAGGCCCAAAAGCGCGCGGAGGAATTGCACAATTTAATCAACCTGCCCTATCCGCTGCAGCAATCGGTATTTCACTGCACCATCAGTATTGGCGTAAATTTATTCAAAGGGCAGACACGCAGTATCGACGATTTATTGCGCCATGCCGATGTCGCCATGTATCAAGCCAAAGACAGCGGGCGTAACGCGATTCGTTTTTTTGACCCCAATATGCAATCGCATCTGGAAAAACGCGCCACCATTGAAGCCGACCTGCGCTCAGCTTATGAATCACATCAACAATTAATTCCTTACTACCAGGTGCAAATCGACAATCAAGGCAAAGCGATTGGCGCAGAATTATTATTGCGCTGGAAACACCCGCACAACGGCATGATTCCGCCGAACGATTTTATTCCCGTCGCCGAGCAGACCGGGTTGATTATCGCAATTGGACGCTATGTCATTTATCAAGCCTGTGAACAGCTGCGGCAATGGAGCCAGAATCCGCGATTTGCCGCACTCAGCATCGCCGTCAACGTCAGCCCCATGCAATTTAACCAGGCGCATTTTGTTGAAGATGTGTTGGATGTTGTCAAAAACAGCAACATCAATCCACGCTTGCTCAAGCTCGAATTAACCGAGAGTTCGCTGTTGAAAAATGTCGATCAAAGCATCGAAAAAATGCAGCAATTGCAAGACAACGGCATAGGTTTCTCCATGGATGACTTCGGAATCGGCTATTCATCGCTGTCGTATTTAAAACGCCTGCCACTCGACCAATTAAAAATCGACCAAACTTTTGTGCGCGATATTGCGATTGACCCTAACGATGCGATTATTGCGCGCACAATTATTGCCATGGCGCAAAATATGAACCTGCAAGTGATTGCGGAAGGCGTAGAGACTGAAGCACAGAAAAGCTTCCTGGAACAGAATGGCTGCACTATGTTCCAGGGCTATTATTTTGGGAAACCGGTCGCGATAGACGAATTTGAACAGCAATTAATTGAGCGGCACTGGTGTTAAATAAAGTCAGTACCGCTCAATTAAGCGGATAACTACCTAGTGTTGATAACGGGTGGGGTCAGGCATTCCTGCCTGCACGAAACCTTGTTTGCGCAAGCGGCAGCTATCGCATTTGCCACAAGCCTCACCTTGATCATTTGCCTGATAACAGGAGACGGTCAAGCTGTAATCCACCCCCAGTTTCGCCCCTAACTCCACAATTTCTGCCTTGCTTAAATGAATCAGCGGCGTGCGGATATGCAGTTTATTACCTTCAGCACCGGCGCGTGTGGCAAGGTTAGCCATGGTCTCGTACGCGGCGATATATTCGGGACGGCAATCGGGATAACCGGAAAAATCCACCGCATTCACACCGATAAAAATATCGTCACACCCCAATACTTCGGCCCAGCCCAACGCAATCGATAAAAACACAGTATTGCGCGCCGGTACGTAGGTGACCGGAATGCCACCGGTTTCTTCTTCAGGCACATCAATCGCGTCATCGGTCAGGGCGGAACCGCCGATCGCACGCAAGTCCAGCTTGATCACCTTGTGCTCAACTGCACCCAATGCTTTGGCTGTGCGTTCGGCGGCGAGCAGCTCGGAGCTATGGCGCTGACCGTAGTCAAAACTCATTGAATAACAGGCATATCCTTCGCTACGCGCTATCGCCAACACTGTGGTGGAATCCAGACCACCGGACACGAGTACAACGGCTTTTTTTTGCGACATAACCACTACCGAGAAAAATAAAATGTGAGAAAAGAGAAGCGAATAAAAATGCTCCCGATCATCAATGACCGGGAGCGTCATTCCATAACAGTTTGTGCAGTTGCAATTGGAAGCGCACGGGAAGATTGTCCGCCAGAATCCACTCCGCCAAGTCCAACGGAGTCACTTGGCCAAAGCTGGGCGAAAACAGTACTTCTGCCACCTTGCCAGCCAGTTGATATTCATCCAGCTTGAAGCGCGCCCACTCGTAGTCAGCGCGGTCGCAAATCACAAACTTGATCTGGTCCTGCTCGCTAAGCAGTGGGATATTTTCCCACCGATTGCGCCCTACTTCTCCCGAGCCGGGGGTTTTTAAATCCATAACCTTAATCACCCGCGGATCTACATCATCCACGGGCAAGGCGCCGCTGGTCTCAAGCGATACGCTATAACCGGCATCACACAGCATTTTCAACAATGTCAGACACTCGCGCTGGGCCAGAGGCTCCCCCCCGGTCACGCAGATATAACGCGGATTAAAGCTGGCGACTTTAGCGAGTATGGCATCGAGCGACATACGTTCGCCGCCATAGAATGCGTACTCGGAGTCGCAATAACCACAGCGCAGTGGGCAGCCGGTGAGACGCACAAACACAGTCGGCAATCCAACGGTGGTGGACTCGCCCTGCAGCGAATAGAAGATCTCGGTAATTTTTAAACTGGCCTGGGTCATTGGCTGAATCATGGGATTGGACATTGTGTTGCAAGCGGAAACCGGAGACGGCAACAGGGCAAAACCCGACTATTGCCGCACTAAAGCGCGATAAGAACGGCGTGCAGTTTAACCTAAAGGCAGCGCGCTGTGCGAGCCAATGCGCCGCTGCGATTTGCCCTGCCGCGGCTGGCGCTGGTATGCTGGCAGATCGCGTTTTTTGTCAAAACCACCGTTTAAGGTATCGCAAAAGCTCTATCCTCATGATCAAACCGACCAAAACCCGCCGCCAACTGCATCAGGAACTGGAACAACAAGTCCAGGAATACCTGCATAAAGGCGGACACGTTAACGAAGTACCGCGCGGCCTTAGTGGTCGCCCGGACGCCAATGGTCCGTTGATCAGTATTTTCGATGGCAGTAGCCAAGAAGATCGCACACCCTTACCGGAAGTAGTGGCCGCAATAGAGGCGCGCAAAAAACCTGCTTTGGCACTTAAACCCAAGAAGCCTCGCCCACGCAAAAAAGTCATTCTGGATGATTTTGGTCAACCGCTGCGCTGGGAGTGGGTAGAGGAATAAGCCTAGAGCGACACTATTACCTGCTCGCCTTGCACCACAGTCGCATTGCGCCCCTGATGTTTCGCCTCGTAAAGCGCCCGATCCGCCGCGCGAATCCACCCGGCATAATCTTCAAACTCTTCCCGCCAGGTCGCCACCCCCAAACTGATCGTACAGCGCAATGGTACTTGGTGGCCTTGCTCTTGCTCGCCAAACTCGCGCTGGGCAATCACCCCTCGCAAACGCTCTGCTGTCGCAAACGCGGCTTCAACATTGGCATGGGGCAAAATCAGGCAAAACTCTTCACCGCCGTAACGGCCCAACAACTCTGTCTCACGCAAGTTCGCCTGTAACTGCCAGGCAATCTGCTGCAATACCTGATCGCCCACACTGTGGCCGTAAGTGTCATTAATCGCTTTGAAATGATCGACATCCAGTAAAACTAGTGACACCGGTTGAGGATGGCGGCGCACTTGCGCCAACAAATCGCGCACCCGACTTTCCCAATAGTGCCGGTTAAACAAACCAGTAAGACCATCAATCCGGCTCAGGCTCTGCAACAATTCTTTTTGCTTGTGCAGCTGCATCGCAAGGCGATAAGTGATGGAGCCAATTGCCAAGGGATAGACAATCAACATCGGCAGACTCGCGTAAACCACCAATTCTGTCGTATGCAGATTCAAGGTGAGGCCGATTCCCAGAACAGAGCCCACTACCCCAACCATGCTGCTAACGGCACCTTTGGTAAATAAGGTTACACCGCCAGCGGCAACATTATTCATCCACATCATCATGATAATCATGCAGCTGGCGAGGGGATTAAACCCCATGACCACCACCCAAAATCCGCCGGTCGCGCTATCGAGCAGTAAGTGGCGATGCTCGGTAAGGAAAGGGGTACGGCTGCGAATCGCAATCCAATAGGCAACGTGCGGCCAGACGACGCCGTTAATCAGCCAGAGCAGCCAATAGACCCAGTGCGCCTGCTGCTCATACAGCACGGCGCCCACTGCCACAGCTCCCAAGCCCAGTCCAAGCACACGCGCTGGATACACTCGTTTGACGAAGCTGATGCCACGTCGGGAATCGCTACCAATAATCAATCGTTACTGCTCATGTGGTTTAAGGGCACTACTTGCCTTCCTATACTAGTTGATTTTAGCGACAGGCAAAACAAAAAGTGGCGCATTTTTCAACACGTGAGGGCATAGGAAGACAACCGGGGTATGAGCTTCGCAGAAATAAAAAAGCCGCATGAAAGAATTCATGCGGCTTTTGGATGCTGCGACGGCCAATCTGGCCGCCATCTACGTTGATCTAGAGCCAATCTTTACGCTTAAAATACCAATAAGGCAGGATGGCTGAGAGCAGCATCAACAGTACCGCCACCCCAAAACCATACTTCCAGTGGCTGTGCGGAATAAACTCAAAGTTCATCCCATAGGCGCTGGCGACCACAGTCGGCGGCAGGAATACCATGGCGGCAATGGAGAAAATCTTGATGATCTGGTTTTGTTCGATATTGATAAAGCCTTGGGTCGAGTCCATCAAGAAGTTGATCTTGTCGAACAAAAACGCGGTATGCGACATGAGCGTATCCACATCGCGCTTGATCTCACGCGCCGTCTCTTGTAGCTCAAAGGATTCACGCAGGTGGCGTTGCAAAAAGGAAATCGAACGCTGGGTATCCATTAGGCAAAGACGGATTTTCCCATTGCTATCCTCCAACTTGGCCAGCTGGTCAATCGCATCTTCCAGTTCGGCATCTGCATCCTCCAACACCATATGGCTGACTTCTTCCAGTTTGCGATGAATGTCTTCCAAGGCGTCGGCGAGGTTTTCCACTTTCTGCTCAAACATAGTCACCAGCAGATCTTGCGGTGAAGATACGTGCACCTGGCCGGCGCGAGCGCGCATTCGCAGCAAGCGGAAATCGGCCAGGTCGCCATCGCGTACCGAGATTAAACGTTTGTCTTGCAGGATGAATGCAACCGTCGCCGTACTGTGGCGGCCGGACTCGCCGGGGGCAAGAAATAAGGAGTGGACATGGATGCCGACGTTGTCCTGAAAATAACGGGCCGAGAATTCAATTTCTTCCACATCGTCGGATTCGGGTAACTCAGCGCGCAGGAACGTATTTAACTCTTCACGCTCTTCGTCGCTGGGCTCGCGTGCATCGATCCAGAGGGCGCTATTCAACGCTAATTTGGTATTTTCATCCGGCTGTTTGTCTTCACGCAGGGTATTACCTTGAACTTTAAACATTCTTAACATCGGTGTTTATCTCCTACAGCTTCAAGGTTTGCGGTGGTACTGGCTGATTTGGCGGCTTTATAACATAGGCCTATTGAACTTAATCTATTTTATTAAGTTTTCACGGAAAATTGCTTTTTATCGCCGACAGTTTGGTACAGCAAATTAGTACAGCAATCGGCTTTTGCCAAATCGAAACAGCAACTGGTTCGCCAAATAGGGACCTTGCCTGCTGGTTAAGAGCCAAACCCGGAGGTGCAAGAACGCATCCCGCAGGAAAGCAGAACAGGTTTCTGCTAAGGTTAGCCAGCCTTATTATCGAGCCGTCAATATGCAAATTCGCCAAGTATCCGCCACGCTGGATCGCAAACTCGCGCAGCTGGATCAGCAACTTAAAAAACTTGAAGCGCAACGCGCCCCGCACAATGGCTCCGAGCCAAACCCGCAACTGGAGCAAGATATCCTCGCACTACAGCAGATGCGCATAAAACTGGTTAAATCCAAAGATATCGCTTGGCGCGCCCATCAATTGCAGCACCAAAACGACGAACACGGACGTGCGCGCCAGCGTGTTATTGGGTTATCGCTTTGTATTTTGAGTGTGATCGGTGCGGGGGTATTGTTGTATCTGGTCCTGAATCAATGATCGAAAACCAATAATCGAACGGCAGGCCGGTTACCAATCGCAGGCAACCGGCGCAGTGACTTAGCCGGCAACAGCGGCGTCAATCAACGGCTTCAATTCACCATTTTCACTCATTTCGGTGATGATATCGCAACCGCCGATCAGCTCACCTTTAACCCATAATTGTGGAAAGGTTGGCCAGTTGGCGTACTTTGGCAACTCGGAACGGATTTCCGGGTTGCTCAAAATATCCACATAAGCGAAACGCTGGCCGCAGGCCATCAATGCCTGTGATGCGCGTTGTGAGAAACCGCACTGAGGGGCGCTGGGTGAGCCTTTCATGTACAGAATTACGGCGTTTTCACTGATTTGTTGCTTGATCGTATCTAATACGTCCATCTTAACTACCTCGATATGCAGTATGGGGATCTTTCACATGGGGACAAGGGAATAAAAATAACAGGGCAAGGCCGGATATATCCGAGTATTTCGCTCAAGTATTGCCATTTTACCCCAGCCGGCTTATCCCAGCCAACACCAGCATGCCAATCTCATGCAATTGCCAAATTGTGGTTTTTGCATATTCTGTCAGCAGTGATTCCGTATTCCACCCATTGCATAAGGGGCTTCCAGAGCTGTGAAGTTTAATCTCCGTATTCAAGTATTTTTGGTTTTTGCTTGCTTTGCCGTGCTGCTGACCGGTGGCTTATTTTTATATTCCCGCTTGAGTTTTGAGCGCGGCTTTAATCACTACATGGAACAAAAAGAAGCCTCACGCAACGCGAAATTAATCTCCGCGCTGGAGCGCCACTTTGCCTACAACGGCGACTGGAACGCGTTCAAAGTAAATCCGCATTACTGGGAATTATTTGTATGGCAATACACCGCCAATACTCGTCAACGCAGCGAGCGCCCTATTCCGTTTCCATTCCCGCCAGAATTGAACGCGCGTATTGATGATGACGATGATAAAAGAAATGATCCTTTCTTTATTCGTAAAAATACTCAGGAGTCACGCCGGGATAATCGGCAAGCACCGCCACAACCTGATGATTTTTTACGTCACCAACCGTACAAGCGTTTCATTTTGCTCGACCGGAAAGAAAAATTGATTAGCGGAAAAAAATGGCGCAATGAAACTTACTTTTTCAGCGATCTATATCTTAATGTTGACGGCAAACAAAAGTTGGTTGGCTATTTAGGTACGCCGATGAATCCTGCACTACGCGATCTGCGCGACAATGAATTTGCCAAGCGTCAACAAAATCATTTTCTGTTAATGGCGATGGTTGCACTCACGATTGCGTTGGCCTGTGCAATACCACTCTCGTATTTGTTAACCCAGCGCGTGAAAAAATTAGCAGTGCACGTACAACAATTGAGCAAAGGGGAATATCAACAGCGGCTTTCAACCAAAGGGCAAGATGAAATTTCAACCCTTGCCGAACACCTTAACCATCTCGCACACATACTTAACCAAACTGAGCAAGCGCGCAAACGTTGGGTTGCCGATATTTCGCATGAGTTGCGCACACCACTTGCCGTGCTTAAAGCCGACCTTGAGGCACTGGAAGACGGCGTACGAAAATTTGATGCAAAAGCAATTACGCGATTACAAAAACATGCCGATCGGCTCGCCAACTTGGTGAATGATTTATATCAAATGTCGCTCACCGATATAGGTGCGATGAGCTATCGTAAACAAGAGTGCGATATTAGCGAATTATTCAGGGAATTAAGCGCTTCCCTGCAAAGCAAGCTTAACCAAACCGGGCTTGAATTGGAGACGCAGTTCCCCAACGCGGCCATCCAGTTATTTGCTGACCCTGAGCGTTTACACCAATTGTTCTTGAATTTATTTAACAACAGCATTAATTACACCGAAGCGCCCGGAAAAATCCGGGCAAGCCTGTCCACACACGAACAGCAAGTTGTGTTTGTTATCGAAGATTCTGCCCCGGGAGTTGATCCAGCGCTTCATGAAAAACTATTTGAACGTCTGTATCGCGCTGAATCGTCGCGCAGCCGTGAAACTGGTGGCGCCGGTTTGGGTCTGAGTATTTGTCGCAACATTGTTGAAGCCCATGCAGGCCAGATTAATATTGACACTAGCGAATTAGGCGGATTGAAAGTATCCGTTTGTTTACCTTTACAGGAATCGGTATGAATATTTTAATTGTTGAAGATGAAATTGATTTAGGTGAAATATTGCAGGACTACTTAACCAGCGAAGGATTTACTGCTCGCCTGGTTCATGATGGAGAATTGGGACTACAAAAAATCCTGACCGAAAAATGGGACTTGGTGTTACTGGATTTAATGTTACCCAAGCGTGATGGCTTGAGCATCTGCCAGGAAGTGCGCAAAACATCGCAAGTGCCCATTATTATGACCACTGCGAAAGTCGAAGAGATAGATCGCTTGATTGGATTGGAATTGGGAGCCGATGATTATATTTGCAAGCCATTCAGCCCGCGCGAAGTTGTTGCCCGGGTCAAAGCCGTCCTGCGCCGCAGCAATAAAACAGAAGAGTCACAAGAAGAAGGGCTGCGTTTGGATAAAGAACGTCAGTATGCTTGCGTTGGTGATCAATGTGTTGAATTAACCAGCATTGAATTTCGTATTTTGGAAACCTTGTTGCTCAATAAGCAACGGGTTATTTCGCGCGATTTGTTATTAAAAAATGCGTACACCGATCACCGCGTGGTAAGCGACAGAACCATGGATTCACACATCACCAAACTGCGCAAAAAATTACAGCCAATTTGCAATGAAGATATTATTCACTCCGTCTATGGTGTTGGGTACAGGCTGCAAATTTCCTAGCCGGATTTTGGTTAAAACTGCCATGGACGGCACCATGCAAAGCACTCGCAACAACCGCCACAACAACAAAAATCATCGCTTTTTTTAGCCCGCCCCAGCGCTTTTTTACGTGAAAAATAGACTTGCATAATTCTTTCACAGTTCTTCCCGAATCATTGCACAATCTCTCCGACATATATTTTCTATGCTGATGTCATAAGCTCCACAACAACCATGCCGAGAGAATTTTATGTCACCATCACCTAATAAAAGCCCGTCAACCACTTTTGATAATGACCGCCGCCGAACACTGGGCACTCTGGGTCTATTCAGTTTGATGGGCGCCACCGGCCTCATCGGTTGCGGTGGAGGACGTTCATCCAACAACAGCGCATCCAGTTCGTCTGCCTCCAGCGCAACCACTTCGGCGACGGGTGTGAGCAGCGCCACTGCAACTAGCAGTAGCTCATCGGGTGTATGCACGCTGATCCCCACAGAAACCATAGGGCCATTTCCGCTCTCCACTTTATTAGATAATTCATTAGTGCTGCGCGAAAACATTGCTGAAGATAAAACCGGCGTACCGCTGCAAGTAAAACTCAAATTAGTTAACGTAAATAGTAGCTGCACGCCCGTATCAGGCTATGTCTACATTTGGCATTGCGATAAAGATGGGCTTTACTCAGGTTATTCGCAAAGCAATAACACCGGGCAATCTGGCAAAACCTATTGCCGCGGTGTGCAGTACACGGATACCAATGGCGTTGCGCATTTCACTACTATTTATCCGGGCTGGTATGCAGGGCGCATTACGCACATTCACTTTCAAATATTTCTAACCAACTATGGCAGCAGCGCAAAATCAACTGCTATTTCCCAAATGGCGTTTCCCGCTGAAATTACCACCGCCGTTTACAATTCCGATTTGTATAAAAGCAAAGGGCAAAATACTTCAGTAAAAACGTTTTCTGCAGACAATGTGTTTAGCGATGACGTGGAATACCAATTAGCCACCGTCACCGGCAATGTGACCGATGGCTATATTGCTGAACTGGAAGTGGGTATTGCGGTTTAAAATTACTGAAATTAATTTTGTTGTTGGTGCTAATCCTGTTGCTGTTGTAACGCCAGCTTTCTTTTGGTCAATGCGGTCGCCTCATGCTCCAGTGGATTTTCCGGCCATGGGTGGCGAGGATAACGACCGCGCATTTCTTTACGCACATCAGGATAGGCCTGCTGCCAAAATGTTTGCAGATTGGTTGTAATAGCGAGCGGGCTGCCGTTCGGCGAGAGTAAATGAATTTTTAGCGGGATTTTTCCGCCCCCTAGTTGTAACTGCTCACAACCAAAGAACTCTTGTAATTTAGCCGATATTTGCGCACCGCCGTCGCTGGTAAAATCAACAACCACACTACGGCCACTGGGTAAATCAATTTTACCCGGGAGCAGCTGCGCAATTTTCTGACAGCTATCAAACCCCAAATAAAACTCCAGTGCATCCAATAAAGGCAAATGATTTAATTGCGTTGTTTCATTTAAAAACGGTTGCAGCCACTGGTGTAAATTGCGCACCAGAGTAGGCTCATCCAGCGCCGGCAATTCACACAAATCGAGAGAGGCAACCAAACGTGCACGCTCCAACAATGCACGTGCTTTATCGCTCCAATCCAAATGAGCGAACCCCTTCTCTGCGATTAACTCACAGATATGTTCCAGCAATTTTTGCGCGATATCCGATGCAGGAATCGGTTGCCAACTTTCATCAATAACAACGCCGCCCATCGACCAACGTGTATGCTCCTGCCAACGCTGCTGTTTAAACACCAGGGTGGATTGCGCCAGACTGAGTTGTCGTTGCTGTTCAGCAGTTAATTGCAAGGCAACGCCTATACCCGAATGGCTTTTGGGCTTGGTGTTGATTAATGGAAACACCGCCCATTGCGCATCCAGAAAACCCTGAGGCTCAACGCTCATCCCCGAATTTAATCGGTAGCGTCCCGATTCCTGCTTAAACCCGATACGATCGGTAAATGCGCGCGCAAGCCACACTGCATCCAGCGGCGCAGATTTTTTTTGCACGGACAACACCCCCAGCCAACGCTTCTGTTGCGCTTGCCATTGGCGATTGCGCGCAAGCTCGTGCGCTGCATCGTCGAGCAATGTAGAAAAATCCTGTTCCGCCACCAATTCAAAATGTAACGCGAGCGAGAGCAGCAGCGCCGCTTCACTAATCGATTGCTCATGCTGTAACAAAAACGCCGCAATGCGCGGATGAGTACCGAGTGCACTAACTTTTTTTCCCAGCTCAGTCACTTGCCCCGCTTCATCCAGTAAATTCATTTTTTGCAATTGTTGCATTGCAAAATCGAGCGCAAGTTTATTGGGGGCTTCGAGCCAAGGCAGTGAATTGACCGGACTGCCCCAGTGGGCAATGCGCAACGCCAACGGCAAATAATCAGTAGCGCGTATTTCCGGCAAATCAGCAGCTGCAAGCGATTGATCTTGCGACCACAGACGAATGCAATGGCCTTGCTGCACCCGCCCTGCACGCCCGCGACGTTGCTCGGCGCTCGCCATGCTGATACGCGCCGTGCGCAAACGGGTGATACCGGTGCGCTGTTCATAATCCGCACGGCGCGCCAAACCCGAATCAATCACGAGCGTGACATCAACAATAGTCAACGAAGTTTCAGCAATATTGGTTGAGAGAATCAGGCGTGGCCCTTGTGCCGGGTCCAAGGCTGCAGCCTGTTCATTCGCAGGGACACGGCTATGCAAGCGAAATATTTTTTGGTGCAAAATTTTTTGTTTGATTAAAGCAGCGCAGTTTTCTATATCCCGCCAGCCAGGCAAGAACACCAACACGGTTGTTGTTTGCCATTGGGGATAAGCCTGTAACGCACGCAATAATTGTTCTTCAATTTTTTCTGGATAGGCGCTTGGATTTTGTTTCGCCGGTTGATATTGGGTAGTCACCGGAAAACAGCGACCGGGAGCAAACAGGCGATTGGTAATTTGTTGCTGCAAGGCGGGGTCCGGTGTTGCACTCATCAACACCAATTGCAAATCCTCACGCAGGATTTGTACCTCTTGCAGGAAAGCCCATGCCATATCCTGATTGACGCTGCGCTCATGAATTTCATCGAGGATCACACAAGCGACGCCGTCGAGTGTTGGATTCTGCAGCAAATGTTGGAGCAAAATGCCCGGTGTCATTAATAGCAGACGCGTGTTCGACCCCATACGCGAATCATAAGGAACCTGATAGCCCACCTGCTGCCCCGGCGCCTCGCCCAATAGATGTGCGAGCCGCTGTGCAAGCGCTTGCGCGGCAAGCACACGCGGTTGTACCAACCATACTTGTTGATCCGCCGGAGCTTGCGCCAACACCCAAAGCGGTGCGAGGGTCGATTTACCCGCGCCAGGTTCGGCTTCCAGTAGTAGTGGGGTATTGGCCAGCGCTGCCACAAACTCATCGTGGAGTGCACTTAAGGGCAAATCAGGCAGCTGCATTACAATTCCACATAAAAGTTATAGTAAAAAAAATTTAAAATTGGTATGCCAGTTTAATGCTGGCAGAAACGTTGCGCCCCAGTGCCGGCTCGAATGCGCGACCATTGGCCTGGTTGACGATGACTGAGCCTACATAATTTTCATCGGCAAGATTGGCCAATTTTATCCACCAATCCAATTGCAACGAATGAATGGGATAAATGCCCTGCGCACCCACATCAACTGTGTAATATCCCGGAGCGTAAACCTGATTATTATCCGCAGTATAAATACGCGCACGCTGCTGGGCACTCAAATCCAATTGCAGCAGCTCATTCGCAAACGGCCGCCATTGTATACCCAGTTGATATTGCTCGCCTGCGACTCCAGGCAACTGGTTGCCGTCCCATTCACCGGCAGAATAAGCAGCATCGAGCCATTGCAAACTCAGTTGGGTGCTGACTTGTGGATGCAGCTCATAGCGGCCAAATAATTCGATACCGTTGCGCTCAGTGGCGGCTGCATTGCGGTAGCTGGTGCGGCCATTGAGCGATTGATCGACAACAATTTCGTTATCCGTATCAATGAAAAATTGCGTGAGAACTAATTCGCGCGCGTCATCGGGGTGATAACCAAGGCTCCATTGTTGCTGGTGATTAATAGCCGCTTCCAATTCGGTATTTAATCCCGTTGCGCCGGATTTGTAAGCCATTTCAGTTAGCGTTGGTGTTTCATAACCGCGGCCAGCGCTGACCGATAATTCCCATGCGGAACCCAATAAATAGGTCGCACCCAGAGCGACTGCATTTTCATGATAATCGCGCGCGCCAGAATCATCCGGGTTACCGGCGACAATAAAATTATCCACCACATCAATATCCATATCCATGTAGCGCGCGCCGGTGTAAAGCGTTAATTTTTCAACGGGATTAAGTTGAATTAATGAATAAACATCGCAGCTTTGTACCTCGCCAGTGTCATCGCGACGCAACTCGCCGGCAGTGCCGAAATCGTTGACGTAACCACGTCGGTGATCTTGCATTTGCGCCAGCTCTGCGCCAAAACTGATTTCCGTGGGCAAATTGAACACATCCATGCTGTGTGTAATTGTACCGCTCGCGCCGGCAAAATCGCGTGCTAAATCCACCACCCCGCCACTGCTGGCGATAGCATCACCGGCGAATCCCAAATATTGTTCGATATTGCGCTCGCCTTGCCATATACCGGATTGCCAACGCGTTGCGCCTGAATTATCGCGCAAGCTGATGGATGTTTGTTGATGGTCGATAATTTTGCGGGTATCGAAAAGTTCTGCTGCAGTATTTTTTTGCCAGGGATCTTGCTGCCATTGCGCTGGTGTTAAGCCTAATGGATCTTGTAATAGCGGGTCATCGCTGTAATCGTGTTTGATAATGACATCAAGATTATTTTCAGTGGTGTAAAAAAGTTGCACGCCAGCTTGCTGCCGCTCTGCCTGCGAATGCGGTCGTTCGCCTTCGATATCGGTGTTGGCAAATTGCGCGCGCATCGCCAGGTTGTCACTGCGCCACTCGCCATTCAGTGTTTGCCGATCAAGCCCCGGACCCCCTGCCACCACTCCGATATTTATTTGACTCGATTGCGGCGCTGCTGTTTGCAGTGCAATAACACCGCCGGCTCCATTGCCATAGAGTGCAGCAATGGGGCCACGCAATACCTGTGCGCTACCTATATTATCGAGCATTACACTTCCCAATTGGCCTTGGCCATCGGGTGTGGACATGGGAATGGCATCCACTTGCAGATCAATTCCGCGCACACCAAACGCCGAGCGGGCACCAAATCCACGCATGCTGATACGCGTGTCCTGTGCATAGTTGGTCCGCGAATCCACTTGCACGCCGGGAATTATTTGTAACAACTCCGCCGGATCTATGCGCGCGCCCACTGCAAAATCCGCTGCCGCTTTTATCACAATCTGGCGGCTTAACTCGGCCCCCAGCCTGCGCTCGCCAGAGACAGTCAAGGTTTCCAACAATTCTGGTGAAATTTGTGCAGTCGTTTGTGCGAATGAAACAGTTGGCAATGCGGTGGCGAGAATTGCGGTCAACAATGAATGAACGGGAGAGTAGCGATAATTCATAGGTATCCAACGGAGGAAAGCAGGTAGGTAGCCTGAGTAAAAAAATGAACTTATTCTGCTTAAAACGCGACAAAGTCTCATTAAGTAAAACGAATTTTTACATCGTTCAAACATCGCCTGTTATTTTATGAACAACTTCTATACTCAGAAGTAAACATCAGGACGATTTTATGCAACAAGAATTCCGCAACCAACTTGTACGGCTGCGCCAACAGTTTGCAACAAGCTTGCCTGAACGTGCGCACCGACTGGAAGAAATATGGAGCCATTTGCGCCACTTCAACTGGAGTGCGCAGGGGATTGCTGCACTGCAACAATTTGCACATAAACTCATCGAAGCCAGTACCAGCTTTGGCTTCCCCGAATTACGTCAGGCTGCGCAGCAGTTGGAAAACTTCATCACTGAACTCAATGAATTAGGACGCAGCTTTGGCGGGCAGGAATACACCCAGTTGGAAGATCACATCCAGCATCTGATCAAGATAATGGCCAATACCGCCAACGGCAATGCACCTCAGGATCCACTCCCCTCATCAACTACTGCACCTAACTACCCGGAAGCCAAAGGCAAAACCCTTTTTCTGGTCGATCCTGACCGGGTGCTGGCGGCGCTCTGTACCGCTTATTTGCGTACTGCCGGATTTACCGTGGAGTATTTTGATAATCCGCAATCGTGCATGCAGCGGCTGTATCTCGATTCCCCCGCTGCGATCCTGATGGACCCGGATTTTGAGCGCTCGGGCCTGCAGGCGTTGGGAAGCTTGCATCAGATCAAAGCGCTGCTTACCCAGGATACGCCCATCATCCTGATGTCCGGGCGCACCGATGTAAACGCCAAATTGCGCGCCTTGCGCGCGGGCAGCAGCGACTATCTGGTCAAACCACTCGACTTTAACTTCCTGGTTGAAAAGCTGGTCACTATTATCGGCCAACATACCAAAACCCAGCGGGTGATGATTGTCGATGACGACCCGGCAATGACCAGTCTGGAAGAGGAAGTATTGCGTTATGCGGGGATGGAAGTGCTCTGCGTAAACCAGCCATTACACAGTTTGCAGCGCGCCGCCAAATTCAAACCTGACCTGGTGATCCTGGATATGCACATGCCCGATATCAATGGCATGGAGCTAGCCGTGTTGCTACGGCAGGACCCGGATTTTTTGTTGCTGCCGATTATTTTTGTCACCGCCGATACCGACACCAACTTACATAAAAGCATTAAAGCACTCGGGGTAAATGCCCTACTCACCAAGCCGTTTGAGGTCACCGAGTTGATCAGTGTGTGCGAGCAGGCATTGGCCGATACCTCAGCATTGAAGAATCGCGTGGCGCGGATTACCCGCCATGCGCAGCAGCCCCAACAAATCAATCGCAGCTACTTTTTTACTGCTTTGGAAGACGAGCTGCAAAACAACAGCTTGGGCAACCAAAACAGTGCCCTCTATTATTTCAGTATCGACAAGCTTGAAGAGCTGACCCAAACAGTAGGGACGGTAGAGTTGATCGAACTACACGATCAGTTTTGCCGCCGCCTAAATGAAACCGTCGGCAGCGATGAGCAGTGGATGAGTCTATCTACCATGGTAGCCTGCGTACTCGCAGGCAAACGCAGCCCTGAGTTCCATCGCCAGCGGGGCGAGCAATTGATCAAACACCTTAGCGCCCAGCCTTATATAGTCAAAGGCAAGTCGCTTGATCTGCAAATAAAAGTCGGTATTGCACCACTCCATGCTGCCATGGGCACCGCGAACAATGCCTTATTCCGCGCCGAACAGGCGTTTGATGCCAGCATTACCGGCACCAACCACACATCCACCAATACGATTCAAAACAGCGTAGCGCCAAACAGCGCTCCCCAAAACACAACAGCTCAGGATACCAGCCTGCCTGACCTGTCCCGCATAGTGCTGAGCCGGGACCTCAGCCTCGCTTTCCAGCCGATTATCAGTTTGGAAGAGGCACAGATAGAACATTTTTCGGTGCTTATTCGCCTGCGCAATGAAAATGGTGAACCGATTGCGGCGGGGAAATTTTTAAACCGTATCACCCAACCGGGAAAGCGCCTTGAACTGGATCGCTGGGTGTTACAGCAAGCGGTCAGTGCAATCGCCGAAAATAGTAAAACGCGTGAACAGGCCACTTTGTTCATCCACCTGGCGGAAGAAACCCTGCAACAAAGTGCGTTTTTTTCATTTGCTGCCAATGTGTTGCGTTCATCCCGCTTGCGCGGCGAGCAGCGCCTGATATTCATGCTGGAAGAGAGCTGGATTATTAATCACTTCCATCAAACACGTGAAATCGCAAAAGCTCTGCGCGATATCCGCTGCAGCATTTGCATTACCCGCGCCGGTGAAAACAGCCAGATATTGCCTCTGCTGGATGACTTACAGCTGAGCTACCTTCGCCTATCACCCAAACTAACGGGCGATAACAGCAACCCCAAAATACTGGAGCAATTAATTGCCGCAGTAGCCGGGCGCGATATAAAAGTCATCGCCACCCAGATCGAGAATTCACACAACCTCTCCAGTTTATGGATGCAGGGTGTGCGGTTATTTGAAGGCTTTTTTATCCAGCCACCCGATGCCGGTTTCCATCTGCAAAATGACATTATTTTTGCCAAGGAGTTGGTGCAAGGTAATAGCTTCGGTTCATCATAAAGAGTGGCGTAATAAGCGGAAAACCTGCCTAAATTTGCCAATAATCGCAATAACTTATATATTTGCTGCCTGTTTTTTTGCCGCGCGCAAGTTGGTACCCAGCTATGTACCATCGGCAGCAAGTGCTGATATAGCGAAAAAAGCTCTGATAAAGCACCCCCCTGACCAATCATTTGCTGGCCTGTCATTGACTGGCTTTGGCAGATTGTTTTTTTCACGCACGATGTACTTTTTATTGACGCTACAGCGTTATTTTTTTGGAGAACACCATGTCAACGCTCATGAATACTTACGGCACCAGAACCCTGACCCTCACCAAGGGCGAGGGCAGCCGAGTATGGGATGACAGTGGTAAATCCTATTTAGATGGCATCAGCGGTATCGCCGTATGCGGCCTTGGCTACTCTCATCCCGCGGTAACCAAAGCCCTCTCAGAGCAAGCGGCGACCTTATTGCACGTATCCAATTTATACAATATCCCCCAACAACAGCGCCTGGCAGATCTGCTGATTCAAGCCTCTGGTATGGATAAAGTATTTTTTTCCAATTCCGGCGCTGAAGCCAATGAAGCGGCGATTAAAATCGCGCGGAAATATGGCAACGATAAGGGCGTGAAAAATCCCGCGATTATCGTAATGGCCAACAGCTTTCACGGCAGAACCCTCGCCACCCTGAGCGCCACCGGCAACACCAAAGTACAAATCGGTTTTGAACCGCTGGTGGAAGGGTTTATCCGCGTACCTTACAACGATGTAGCCGCCGTAAAGTCTGCGGTTGCTGAACACAAAAATATCGTCGCGATACTGGTCGAACCAGTTCAAGGCGAAGGCGGCGTAAGGGTTCCTGCGGCGGATTATCTGAACCAATTGCGCACCATCGCCGATCAACACGAATTACTGTTGATGCTGGATGAGATCCAGACCGGCAATGGCCGTACCGGTACTTTCTTCGCCTATCAACATAATGGCCTGTTGCCAGACGTTGTCACCACCGCCAAAGGCCTGGGCAACGGCGTACCGATTGGTGCATGCCTTGCACGCGGTAAAGCGGCAGATGTATTGCAACCAGGCAACCATGGCACCACCTTTGGTGGCAATCCATTCGCTTGCAGCGCCGGAATTGCGGTGATCGAGACTTTGCAATCATCCAATTTGATCGCACAGGCAAAAGTGCTGGGCGACAAGCTAATGGCCGCTTTCAAAGCAGCCTTGGCTGGCAACGCCAAAGTGACCGAGATTCGTGGCAAAGGCTTGATGATCGGCATCGAACTCAATGCCCCCTGCCCCGAGCTGGTTCAGAAAGGGCGCGATCTGGGTATTCTGATCAATGTTACTGCCGTTAATACCATTCGCCTGTTGCCAACTTTTATCCTTACCGATGCCGAAGCAGACGAACTGGTAAGCAAAGTAGTACAACTGGTTAACGAGTTTTAACCAATAGCTAATGAGTTTTAAACAGGCGCGCGCATAAGGCGCGCGCTGCAATAAAAGAGCAATGATTATGGTTCCCCCAAAGGCACCGAGACATTTTCTAACCCTGACCGATATTAACCGCGTTGAACTGCAACAGATTATTGCGCGCGCCATCGAACTTAAAGCCCTGCTCCGCGCGGGTAAAGCCCCGGAAGTCTTCAACAATAAAGTGTTGGCGATGATTTTCGAGAAAAACTCAACCCGCACCCGTGTTTCGTTTGAATCAGGCGTAGCGAAATTGGGCGGGCATGCGATTTTCCTGTCCACCAAAGATTCCCAATTAGGTCGCGGCGAACCCATCGAAGACGCCGCACGTTGTATCGCCAGCATGGTTGATATGGTGATGATCCGTACCTACGGCCACGAGACGGTCGAGCGCTTTGCGGAATACTCACGCGTACCGGTGATCAATGGTCTGACCGATGAATATCATCCCTGCCAATTATTGGCGGACATCCAAACCTACGTTGAACGCCGCGGATCACTCGCCGGCAAAACTGTGGCTTGGGTGGGTGATGGCAATAACATGTGCAATACCTATATCCAGGCTGCAGAGCTGTGCGATTTTGAATTACGCATCGCCACGCCCAAAGGTTTCGAACCCGAAGACGAGTTTGTTACCCCGTATCAACATCGCGTCAGCTTGACCAACGATCCACGCGAAGCTGTTGCCGGTGCCGATTTGGTGGTTACCGATACTTGGGCATCAATGGGACAGGAAGACGAGAAGAAGCAGCGGGAGAAAATCTTCAGCGGCTATCAAGTCAATATCGCCTTGATGAGCCTCGCCAAACCCGATGCGCTATTTATGCACTGTCTGCCTGCGTATCGCGGCAAAGAAGTTTCGGCTGAGATTCTCGATTCACCCGATGCGGTCGTCTGGGAAGAAGCTGAAAACCGTATGCATGCACAAAATGCACTAATGGAGTTCTTGTTTAACCAGTAATTCCCGCTCAATCAGCCGCAAACCAATGCAAAACAGCAAGCCCGCTAATTCAGCAGAATTAGCGGGCTTTTTATTGGGCACTAAAATGGCAACCAAAATGACAACGTTGCCAATCACTGCACCAATGTCGAACAAGGAAAAACACCAACATATTACACTTGGTAACACTTTTCGTTAAAATCGCCCCAAAATAATGCTTTTAATAACACAATGAAATCTAAACTATATTTTATATTCGTTATATGAATAAAAATGATCAATATTTCGGTTTTTGGGCAAAAACAATCTTAAAATCCGTAACCAAAAGTAACAAAAAGGTAACGTAACCTGCTTATAATTCCTCCGTGGGTGCAGTTAAACATTGTTGGTTAATCTTACTTCCTGAGGGTTTTATCATGTCAAAGTCATTCGTTTCTAAAGTTGTTGCCGTAGTATCACTTGCCAGCCTGTCAACCTTGTCAGTAATGGCAAACGCCGAAGCATTTGCGTCATATAAAGAAGTTCCTGGTGTGGTAACAAAAGTAGACTCAGCTGAAAGCACCATCACCATCACCACTGAAGATGGCGTTACCAAAACATTTGCTGTACTTAAGGATGCAAAAGTCGCCACCGAAAAAGGACGCACCATGTCTTTAGGTTCTTTGGCAAAAGGCGACACCGTTGTGTTGAAAAACCGCGTTTCTACTCCAGCTGCTGATGTGACTAAAGCGCAACTGTCAGTGAAGTAAATGCACTGCCAGAATTTAACCATATAAAAAGCGTTGACCACTCAATGAGCCCCGAATGGGGCTTATTGTAATTCTCACTTTTATCTCCCCCCTGCTCTAATTTATACGTCTTATCTCGCCACGTTATTTTTTCATTACTGCAAATTAATTATTGTGCCTCAGGATGACGCTCTAATTTGCATTGGCAACTAATTCTTATTTCTGCATACGTATTCAAACTATCCAGCCAAATCATTTGCCGTATTCTGCCATTGGAAGTTGTTGCTGCACCTGACATGCATGCATCCCAATAAAGATAATCATCAAAAAACTTCGGTACTCATTATGAAAACACTCCCCAAACTTTTGTTTGCTGTTTTGCTATATCCGTTAATTTTTTTCCCCGTTAATGCACAGACAACGTTTGTGCATTTATTTGAATGGCAATGGAATGACATTGCATCGGAATGTGAAAATGTTTTAGCTCCAAAAGGTTATGCAGCAGTGCAAGTATCACCGCCGCAAAAATCTGTCGCAGGAAATTTTTGGTGGACACGCTACCAGCCGGTCAGCTATTCAATTGAAGGCCGTTCGGGAACACGCGCAGAATTCGCTAGCATGGTTGCACGCTGCAAAGCAGTGGGTGTTGATATTTATGTCGATGCTGTCATCAACCACATGTCAGCCGGCAACCGCAATTTTCCCGAAGTACCTTACAGTGCAAATGATTTTCACAGTTGCACCAGTAACATTGATTACACTAATGCCTGGCAGGTGCAGAATTGCGATCTGGTTGGACTCAATGATTTAAAAACTGAATCCGATTATGTTCGCGGAAAAATCGCAGCTTATATGAATGATCTATTGAGCATGGGCGTAGCTGGTTTTCGCATAGACGCCGCGAAACATATGCCCAGCGCAGATATCGCCAATATCGTCAGCCGGTTAAATGGCAACCCCTATATTTTTCAGGAAGTTATCGGTGCGGCTAACGAACCCATCACTCCAGCGCAATACACCTATATTAGTGATGTCACTGAATTTAATTTCAGTAATACACTTGGGCATTATTTTAAAGGCCGCGCGCCATTAAAAGATTTGCGCAACATAGGTGTATGGAGTGGCTGGTTAGCAAGCAGTGACGCAGTGACTTTTGTTGCCAACCACGACAACCAACGACAAAACACCAGCAATATTGTGACCCATAAAGATGGGGCTAACGTGAACAATATCGCGCATGTTTTTATGCTGGCGTTTCCTTATGGTTACCCTGAGGTGATGTCTAGTTACGATTGGACCAATCACGATCAAGGCCCACCAGCCACCGCTGCAAGCGCCTGTAATAATGGTTGGTTATGTGAACACCGCAATCGCGAAATTGCCAATATGGTGGGCTTTCGCAATGCCACCAAAGATGCATTTTATTTATCCAACTGGTGGGATAATGGCGCAAACCAAATTGCATTTGGTCGCGGTAGCCTTGGTTTTGTAGTGATAAATGGCGAAAGCAGCAGTATGAATGTCACCTTGCAAACCGGGCTGGCTGCAGGTAGTTATTGCAATGTAATTAATGGTGATTTTGTTAACGGGAATTGCAGCGGTGCCAGTATCACCGTTGCCGCCAATGGTACTGCTACTTTTAATGTTGCTGCAAAAAGTGCGGCAGCAATTCATGTAAAAGCAAAAAATGGTGATACCACCGGCAACAACTGTGTGTATTCGTCAATGAAATTGCGCGGCACTTTTAATAATTGGGCAAGCACCGATATGACCTGCAACGCAGGTGTCTGGGTAGGCAGTGCCACTTTTTCTGGCAGTAGTACTGACCGCTTTAAATTTGATGCTTATGGTAATTGGATCAATAACTGGGGAAACAATAATAGTGATTTAGTTGCCGATGCAGCTGGCAATGATATTGCTGTCACCACCGCTGGCACTTACGCCATCACGTTTAATGATGCAACTTTGCAATACTCGATTACCCCAACCAACAGTGCCAGCAGTGCGGCAACCAGCTCGTCCGTCAGCAGCACATCCGTAAGTTCAAGTAGCGCGATAAGCTCGAGTAGTGTAGCCAGCTCTGCGGCCGCAACAGTGAGTGTGAACTTCACCTGCCAAAATGGCACAACCTATTCAGGGCAAAGCGTGTATGTCGTCGGCAGTAATTCCACCTTAGGTAATTGGACAGCTGCCTCTGCAATTAAACTTAACCCGACCAGCTACCCAACCTGGACAGGCACAATTCAATTACCAACTAATACTGCAATTGAATGGAAATGTTTAAAACGCGAAGAAAATAATGCAGCGACAGGTATTGTGTGGGAAAGCGGTAGCAACAACACGTTTAATACCGGTAATACAACCAGCGCAGTAGGCGCTTTTTAAAAGATAGAATATGTAAGTTGTTGGCTAAAATAATAAGGCGACTGAATAACATCAGTCGCCTTATTATTTTCGGAAAATTAATCGTAAATTAAAAAATAAAATATCAAACCGTTAAGTTAATTTCCTGCACCACACCCGCCTTGCCGTCTTCAGTCAAATAAATACCTGAGTTGGCTACTTCGCCAAGCGAATTATTATTGACATCTTTTAACTGAAAGGGCGATGACACATGCCCTAAAAAAATCGCACCTATATTTTTATCACCCAACGCAGCCAGCTGTGTCGAGCCATCTTCATTGGTGATCCAAATACGCAGCTGGTGATAGATGCTATCGCCTTCATCGATAAAGTGATTGCCGTCCTCGTCGTACGCAGCAAGCTCGGCAAAACCGCGCCCACTACTGGGACCAAATAACTCACTACCATTATTGATGCTGCCATCACCGTTGCGATCCAGCGCCAAATAGCCACTACCCGGGCGCAAGCTCGCGATTTGTTCGGTGGTGCCATCGCTGTCCAAATCAAATTCAAACCGTGTTTGATCAAGAGATGCACCCAAGCCATCAAAATTAATCACTAACGGATCAATTTTTTTACTGCCCATCTCAATATTCAGATTGGACTCCTGTACAAATTCACGGCTCATGTTCATGGCGACCGAAAACCTGATCTCGCGACCATCAGCAGTGCGCACTACCCCCTCCGCTTGAAACCTCATGGTTTCCTGTTCCTGATAGCGCTCATGTCGCTGGTACGTCAGGCCGGGGCCAGAACCCCGGCTCATGATTTGTACCGGTGGTGATGCTTCTACATTTAACGTCCGGGTGCCAGCTTGGGTTGTGGGATCAGCCTGGGTTTTCGTATCAGACTGGGGCTGGGCTCCAGCGGGTACAGTCATATTTAAGTCGCGGCCAGTGATTGCTTTATACATTGCCTCAATAATCATCATGTTCAAACGCGAACGCGAATCCAGCGGAGTACTCAAATCCAGCTTTTCAGTTTGGCGATACATCGCCAAGAGCGATCCGGCGCGAGAGAGGTCTACCGCTACAGCCGGTTCTTGCGGCTGCGCTTCGCCTGAGGGCGACGCGCTGGGTACAGGCTGATCCAACCAATAGTCCAGACGCTCGGTAACACTGTGTTCTTCGCGATAGTCACGCTGGGCGGCCACATTAATATGGGCGTTGGAAATAATCATAAATCCATCCGTTTCTTGTTGGGATCGAAGAAACCGCAATCACAAAAAATGCGGGTCAGCCTCTATAGCGGCAAAAACGCTGATTTTTTGAGCTTTATTTGGCGCGAAAATTAGAATTTATAGTTATGAAGCACGCGGTTAACAGGGGGATTTAAACGAGAAAAGATTATGAGGAGGGATGCTGACTCAGACAGTTTTCAATTACGTATGAGTTTCTCTTAGGCGAAAGCCCAGTGAGGTGCGAATCTCAGTTACGTGCGATGACTAGCTGGTTTTTGTAACGCTGATGGAGGATGTTCACGCGAAAGACATAAGTCTTGGTTTCTTCAAATGGTGGAATACCCCGGTGCTTTTCAACTGCTCCCGGCCCTGCATTGTAAGCCGCAGTCGCCATAGTGATGCTGCCATCAAAGCGCTTTAGCAAGTACGCCAGATATTTCACCCCGCCTTCTATATTCTGCGCCGCATCAGCCGAATCGCTCACGCCCATATCTTTGGCGGTACCCGGCATCAACTGCATCAACCCCATCGCCCCCTTACGTGACCGAGCAAGAGGATTGAAATTGGATTCAGCGTGGATAACCGCGCGCACCAATGAAGGATCGACACCATACTTTTTGGCCGCTTGGGTGATCAGGTAGGTAAACTCCGTCATGTGCAGCTTGATGCCACGCCAATCCACACGCGATAAGGGATTACAGGCATAGCATGAGGTATACACAATCACCTCATAGGCAGCCTTTTTAGGCTGGCGGTCGGAATAAGCAACAGCGCCATCTTTCTGATACTTGAAGAACTTGAAGGGTTGTTTACCGGCTGCGGCCTCTGCAGCTAACCGCTCCTGCTCCCTGCGCGCCTTTTCTTCTGCAGCAGTCTTTTCCGCAACGCGCCGCACATGGGCTTCGAAATCCTCAAGGCTGGATTCCTGTGCGGAGGTATCGCCAACAGGCTGTACCTCGTCTTCAGCCAATAGCTCCGCACTGGCCAGAACCAGTAAAGGAAGGACTAAAAACCAAAGGGGTTTACGCACGAAAAAACTCTCAACTATTACCGGCAAAAACTAACGTCAGGGAGATTGAGTGTAGCCCAAGCTGCAATAAAATCTGTCACCAAAATCCATTTTCGTGAATTGATCCAGCTTCTCGGCTAGCCGCCCAACAGGATTCGTTATAAGTATCAGGATTCCAGCCAGACATCCCGTACCCAGTGCCAAACCGAAGGCCAGGTTTCATCGGTTAGGTCTCCATCGCGCCAAAACACAACTTCGCCCTCTTGCTCCACGCAGTAGTAGCTGCCATTCACTTCGCATAAGGGCATTAAGTAACGGGGCACACCCTGCTCCCAGGCAACGGCTGTCACCTCCGGTAGATAGGTGTGTGAGAACGGATCGGCGGCGGTAACTGGTTCGATGGAGCCGTACACCACATCGCTCGCCTCCAACAAAAAGCTGCGCATTTCACGGGGGATCGGCAATAACAATTCTTCTTCAATCTCGACCAGCCGATCTTCATCAGGCAATTCCAGCGGCACAGGCACCAGCTCGTTGTGATCACGCAACAACTCAAGAACTTCATCGATATCGGAATTGGAACCGGACATAACATAACCTAGGGATAACAAAGGGACGAGGAATATAGCCCGAAGCCCTTATCGATAACAAGTTAGCGCAGCCCGCAGTAGCCATCGCCGAAATCCGGGAACGCCGATTAGCCAAATCTCGCAGCACCGATTAACCAAATAACGACAGTTGGTTTTCCACCAATTGATTTAGCGACTCATCCATAAAATGCAAAATACTGTCGGCCACCGGCGACAGCTGCTTATTGATGTAGTGCTGATAATCAATTGGGCTTTGCAGCCAATCCATATGCACTTCATAGGAGCCAACCGGCTCGGGGCCATTGGTAGTGATGACATAGCTGATCCAATCCCCACGCCGTAATGGCTCGCCGGTGAGCTGGACATATTTGCGCGCTGCCTGTACGTGTGGAGGTACATTTTTTTGATATTCATGCAGATGACGACGCAAGCGTTTGCGATAAATTAATTCTGCATCCCGTTTACCCGCGAGCACCTCATCGTTAGTAGCGCGCACAAAGTCGAGATAATCCTCACCATCAAAAATTTTGCGATAGAGCCTGAGCTGAAAATCCTTGGCAAGCTGCGTCCAATCGGTGCGCACATTTTCCAAGCCTTTAAATACCATCTCGCGCACGCCATTTTGCTCGACCAATCCGGCGTAGCGTTTTTTAGTGCCCAAATCAGAACCACGCATAGTCGGCATTAAAAAGCGCAAGTAATGTGTTTCGTATTGAATTTCCAGTGCGCTGCCAATATCAAACTCTGCACGCAGCGTCTGCGTCCACCAGACGTTTAATTCTTTTGCCAAACGCGCGCCGATTTTATTGCAGAGCGTTGAATCTTTTGGTGGTTTTCCCACGCAATTATTTTCCAGCCAGACAAATAGCGAATCGGTATCGCCATAAATAACCGCATAACCTTGTTGTTCAATCCACTCGCGGCTGCGCTGGATAATTTCATGTCCACGCAGAGTGATAGAGCTGCACACACGTGGATCAAAAAAACGGCAGCCGGTTGAACCCAACACACCGTAAAACGAATTCATAATAATCTTTATCGCGTGCGACAGCGGTGCATTTTTATGTTGTTTGGCGCGGTCGCGCGCAGCCGATAACTGTTCAATCACAGTGGGCAAAATATGCCCTTCACGCGCAAAATAGGCCTCATTAAAACCCGGAACAGTTTCAGTCGCTTCAAGCTGTTGGTGCTGCGCCAGCCAATAGGCGCAAGGATCTATTAAAAAAGTACGGATGATACTGGGGTACAGGCTTTTAAAATCCAGCACCAGTACATTGTCGTAAATACCCGGGCGCGAGTTCATCACATAACCGCCGGGGCTGATAACATCAGACTCCAGCTCACCCAAATTCGGCGCCACATAACCGCGCCGATGCAAGCGTGGCAAATATAAATATTCAAATGCGGCAACCGAACCGCCGATGCGATCCAACAACAACCCCGTTAATTGGCTGCGCTCCATCGCAAACGCCAGCAGCTCTTGCTGCACAAAAATATTCCACACCAACTCGCAATCGCGCAGGTTGTACTCAGCGAGCGATTGTTTATCGTTTTTAAACAGCTGGGTAATATCATCGCCGCGATTACTACCCGAAATCAGTTTTCCTTCACCCAATAATTCCTGCGCGATATTTTGCAGCGAGTAACTTTCGTAACGATAATTAGCTGCCTTTAATAGTTCGATACCATCAAGCGCCACGCGCCCCGGAATCACTACAAAGCTGCGACCACCATCGCCCTCTTCATGGCGCCAGTGAATGGCTTGATTAGCGCGCCCCAGTTGCAATTCGATTTTTAATCGCTGGCAGATATTTTCCAACACCAACAGATCGAATTGCACCAGATTCCAGCCAATCAGAATATCGGGATCAATCAGCTGTAAAAATTCAAAAAAAGCTAACAAGCAGGATTTTTCATCAGCGCAATACACTACCCAGTCAGCGCTTTCGCCCTCACCCACCATAAATACTTTTTTAACGCCCGCGCACCACACACCAATCGAATAGAGTTGTTTGGCATCCATCGAGGTCTCAATATCGAGCGACAACATACGCAACGCAGGCCGCCACTGGCTTTCTGTTTCTGCCAAGGGCGCAAGGCGTGGATTCATTAGTGGCTGAGGGACGCTCGACACATTTTCTGCGGGAATATCAACATGCGCACTCGCGGTGATAAAACGCTCCATCAAATAGCGCTCGGGCGGGCGAATATCACTCTCCCAACAATCGATGTGATGCTGCCGAAAAATATCCTGCGCATCGCGCGCGCTGCGGTGATTTTTAAAATAGAGCGCGTTAACAGGTTTGTCGCGGAAGGTTTTTAATTCAACTTCGGCCATACGCCATTGGCGCAAGTGTTTGATAAGCGATTGAATCTGCTCTGCATCTTCCCGCAGCACAAAAAACACCATTTCCTGCCGGGTGATTTGCGTCCAGCAACTGCCCTGCTCCGTCGCCCACCATAAATCAAGCGCAATCCCTTCGCGGGTATCGCGCCATTGGCGAGTTAATAGAAAGGCATTGGTCATGACAGCGAAGACAACATCTGGTTAAGTAACCAGTATTATCCCGTGTATGGTGGCAAAGATACAATCTAGCGCGTTAATTCACTTTCATTTATGTTTAAATCTCCCCCACTAATTTTTATGTAATTTAAAAGTTGAACTTATGAATTACATAAAATATCCTTAATTCATGATTAATCGCCATATAGAACCCGAATTCTTTCAGCTACTGGGTGAATACCCAATAGTCACCATTCTTGGCCCACGCCAGGCAGGTAAAACTACGCTCGCCAAGCAGCTTTTGCCTGACTATGCCTATGTCAATCTGGAACACCCTGAAACCCGTGATTTTGCCCGTGACGATCCCAAGGCATTTTTGGCGCAATATCCTGATAAAGTCATTTTTGATGAAATCCAGCGCCTGCCAGAACTGCTTAGTTATCTGCAAGTGGCAGTAGACAGTCAACGTGATAACGGGCGTTATGTGCTTACCGGCTCGCATCAATTGGCGTTGCGTGAGGCAATTGCACAGTCCCTTGCCGGGCGCACGGCAATTCTGCATTTATTGCCATTTTCCATCGCTGAATTAGTTGATAGTGGCCTGGGGTTTACCAAGGCAGAAGACTATATCTATCAAGGATTTCTACCACGAATTTATGATCAGCAACAACGCCCCTCCACCGCCTACGCCAATTACTACCAGACTTATGTTGAACGCGATGTTCGTCAGCTAATTAATTTAAAAGATGTTTCCCAGTTTCAAAAGTTTATGAAACTGGTTGCCGGCCGAGTTGGCCAATTGATGGATTACTCGTCACTCGCGGGCGATGTAGGTGTAAGTGCGACCACCATTAAACATTGGCTCTCCATATTGGAAGCCTCATTTATTCTCTACAAGCTGCCGCCGTATTTTGAAAATTTTGGCAAGCGCGTAATCAAGGCACCAAAATATTATTTTATCGACACGGGTCTATTGTGTTTTTTGCTGGGTATAGAAAACCCATCGCAGGTGGCACGGGATCCTTTGATCGGCCAACTATTTGAAAACCTGGTTGTTATCGATGTGGTGAAAAGTTTCTACAACAAAGGCAAATTGGACAATCTTTATTTCTTCCGTGACAGCAATGGCCTTGAAGCCGATTTATTGTTGCAACAGGGGCGGCAGCTAATGCCAATCGAAATCAAATCCAGCTCAACTTACAAACCGGAATTATTAAAAGGTTTAAAACGCATTTTGGAATTATCACCGCAGATGGCTAATGCGCACTTGATTTATGCCGGCGATGCGATGGTGTTTAGCAATGGAATTAATGCAATCCGGTTTGATGAAGTAGGTCAGGTTACTCAATAAACTGAATTAATTTCAACTCTGTAGATTCAATCCACCTAGGCAAATAAACTGCTATTTAACTACGTAAAATCTTATCCAAGGCTTTGCCTTTTGCGAGTTCATCGATGAGCTTGTCCAAATAGCGGATTTTTTGCATCAAGGGGTCGTCCACCTCTTCCACGCGTATTCCGCAGACAACACCTTTGATCAGCGCCGCGTTGGGGTTGAACGCCGGTGCTTGCGCAAAAAATTCCTCAACACTTTTTTCTTGCGCGATCTGTTGTTGCAACCCTGCCAAATCATAGCCCGTTAGCCAACCGATAATTTTATCTACCTCATCCTGAGTGCGATTTTTTCGCTCGGCCTTTTGTACGTAAAGTGGATAAACTTTGGAAAAAGCGGTGGTAAATATATTGTGCTTATTCATCGATGTAACTCGTTTTTAAAAATTGAAGGATTGGCCCGGAGTCGAACGTAAAATACATCGAGTCACTGGTTAATCGTCCATTCGTTGCTGTAATTGTTGATACCAATGATTTCCCACCCAGGCGGCGCCCAATAGATAAGGTACTGCACCGACCACCCACATAATCAATCCAGCCAACTGTTGGTCACCAAGGCTGCGTGCTTCGCCGTATAAGGGCACAGAGGCGAATGTAAGGAGCGCGCCTAAGAATCCGGTGTGCATCAAGGTAAACAACAGCGCAAGTAATGCCCATGGCGTATTTTGCCGGCTGCCTTTTAACACTGCCCACCAAAAAAGCCCTGCGGTAACTAAAAAAAACAGATGCTCCAGCACATGCCACCACACATTTTCTACCGCGAGCATGTAGAAGTACGGCATGTGCCAGAACCAGATGATCGCACCGTGAATATAAGCCGTGCCTAACGGATAGCGTGTAAGTGCGAGCATGGGGCGCCAGAGCCAAGCCCATAATCGCCCGCTGCCCGCAATAATCTGGGTGAGTGGTTTACTCAACACCCACAGTGGGGCGATGACCACCATCAACAACATATGCTGGGTCATGTGTGCCGCACTGCTGGTTTTGGCCCAATCATCAAGTGGCCCAAGCACCGCAAAGCCGCACAAAATAGCGGCGAGATGGAAAAAGAAAATCTGGTGTTTTGGGGGGCGTTTGCGCTTTACGCCGAGCAGATAAAATATCCAGAACATGAGCAGCGCGAGCAAACTTAACAGGGCGGCGATTTGCCCTTCACCGCGGCTGGTAATGGGACTGTGTGCAAACACGGTTGTGCTGTATAGCAACACCATGAATGCGACCATAACACCGAAGAATTTGCGCGAGGTTACAAGCATGGCGGCAATACCAGCACAGGCAAGCCGATCGCCAGCGTTGACACTGCTGCGACCCAATAAAGCCCCGCCGCTACGTGCGCGATGAACTGCTTATCCCCCGGGGGCGTTTTTGCTCGCCAACACCACAGCCCCAGCAGCACCAGTATTGCCGTCGTGATTAGCGTGAGCAGTAACAAGAGCAGATTCAGCCAGTTCAATGAGCGCACTGTATGTTCGGGGATTGCAAAAGCACAGCCGATTGAAAGCACGGAATACACCAATACAAACCAGACGCTCCAGATAATTAACCCGAGCGCTAATTGCAGCGGATGCATGGGTGAAAATAGGCGGCGAAGACTCATCAGGCTGGTCCCCACGCCATTGGCATCAGGATAAAGGCCGCAACACTACACCAGTAAACGCCGAGGGTATAAATCCAGAACGGGCGCAACACGATAGGTTCGTAAGGCAAGGTACGGCTGACGTAAGCGTAGCGGACCCGCATTGCTTGCAGGCCGGTCAGAATTACCGACAAACCACTGTGTAGCAGCAAGTAATACAGCATGAACGTTAAGACAGCATCGTGCGCCATGGCGGCAGGATTCAACGGCGCACTTAGCAAAACCCACAGCAATAGCACAAAGTGCAGCGAGCCAAGCGCTACAACTGCCCACAAACCTTGCTGCAAATTTTTGTCATCGCGTTTGCGCAAGCGCGCTACTAACCGGTTATACAACAGCACCGTACCACTGAGTAATACACCGCTCGCGAGCAAGCTCCATAGCGATAACGGCCCCTCTTCCGGAGCCGACCAAAGTGGCGCTGCCGTCCATAAATAAAACCAGCCAAACAACAGCGACAAATACAAGGCGCCATTGGCAAATAGGCTCACCACCATTCCCCATAAGCCGGGGCCATCACAGGTGCGCGAATGCAGCGGCGGGTCTTGTGGATCACTGTCTTTCACCACGGCCGAACTCCAGTGGGCGCAGTTGTGCCAGCTCCAGCGCAGAATCATCACCAACGTCACAACAGCTGCCAAGAGCGCCAGCAGATAGCTGCGTGTTAACAAGCTGATACACACCACGCCAATCGCGGATGCCACCTGCAACGGAATCCAGGAATTCGTGGGCAGATGAATAATTTCACGCACTTTTGCGCTGACCGCATCGGTTCCTAAAATATCGCGCCGGCCATGATCCAATTCAGCCAGTGCATGTTTTCCTTCGGCGATAGTGACGGGAAGATCAGGATGTTCCCAAAGCGGGTGGCGAGTTTTAATTGTCGGGATGCTAATAAAATTGTACGCACCGGGCGGAGTTGACGTTGCCCATTCCAACGTATCGGCATGCCAGGGATTTTGTGACGCTTTGCTGCCGAAACGAAAATGCAGTATCACATCGAGAATGATGACGGCGAACCCGATCGCCATGATGAAACCGCCCACCGACGAGATGAGATTGAACCAATCCCAACCCAGATTTGCATCGTAGGTGTAAACACGGCGCGGCATGCCCATCAAGCCTGTCGCATGCATGATCAGAAAGGTGGCGTTAAATCCGATAAACGTCAGCCAGAAGCCCCAGCGCCCCAACTGATCCGAGGGCATTTTTCCGGAGAAATGTGGCAACCAATAGTAGAAGCCGGCGATCAAGGGAAAAAGCATTCCGCCCACGATCACGTAATGCAAATGTGCGACCACAAAATGGGTATCGTGAACCTGCCAGTTGAACGGCACCAAGGCCAGCATCACCCCGGTTAAACCGCCGGCAACAAACGTCACCAGAAAACCGATGATCCACAACATGGGCAAGTTGTAGGTGACTTTTCCTGTCCATAAGGTCGCAAGCCAACAAAAAATCTGGATGGCCGTCGGGATTCCCACCAGCATACTCGCCACGGAAAAGAATGCTTGCGCCAGCTGCGGAATGCCCACGGTAAACATGTGATGCACCCAAAGGCCGAAGCTGATAAACCCCGTGGTGATCGCCGAAAGCACAATCCAGCGATACCCCACCAGCGGCCGATGCGCAAACACGGGAATGAGTGTTGAGACTATCCCTGCCGCTGGCAGAAAAATAATATAGACCTCGGGATGACCGAATAACCAAAAAAGATGCTGCCATAAAAGCGAATCGCCACCGCGCGTCGCATCAAAGAATGCCCAGCCCGCTGCGCGTTCCAATTCAAGCAAAATACTGCCAAGGATCAGCGGCGGAAAGCCGAACACAATCATTAGCGACATGACGAGAATGTACCAACAAAATATTGGCATTTTGCTCAAGGTCATGCCCGGCGCGCGGGTGCGCAAAATGGAAACGACTAACTCCACTCCGGCGGATACGGCAGAAATTTCCACAAAGGTGATGCCTATTAACCAGAAGTCAGGGCCTCGCCCCGGGCTGTATGTGGCATCGCTTAATGGGGTATACATAAACCAGCCGCCGCTCGGCGCAATGCCCATGACCAAGCTGGATATCATGATGATGCCGCCGAACAGATAGCAGTAATAACCCATCGCACTGATGCGCGGAAAAACCAGATCGCGGGTGCCGATCATTTTGGGCACGAGGTACATCGCCAAGCCTTCAAGCACGGGGATCGCAAACAGGAACATCATCACCGTGCCATGCATGGTAAAGACCTGGTTATAAAGCGCGGGACCAAGCAGATCATGATTCGGCAGCGCCAGTTGCGTGCGTATCAGCATCGCGAGCAGTACACCAATCAAAAAGAACACCAGTCCGGTCACGATAAAGCGCAAGCCAATCGAGGTGTGATTCACCGCCGCGAGCGTGCCCCATCCGGGCAGATTTCCCCATACCCGCTGCGCCTTATTGTGTAACTCAGTCGTGTGGCTATTGGCTGGATCAGTCATTGTGGTTGCGCCTCCTGCCGATTACCTTCAACACGATTACCTTCAACCTGGCTCTCCTCGATAGGTTTAGCCTCAAGATGCTTACCTTCAAACCAACGAGCGAAGTCCTCAGGCGTATGGGCGTGAACGGTAAACTTCATCACGGCGTGGTGCAGCCCACAGAACTCGGCGCACTGGCCTAAATAAACGCCCGGTTCATCGGCTTGTAGCCGAAGCACATTGATGCGCCCGGGAATCGCATCCAACTTTCCGCCTAAACGCGGCACCCAAAATCCGTGGATGACATCGGCGGACGCCAAATGAATATCGATGGGCACACCGGCCGGGATATGAAGCTCATTGGCCAGCGCGATACTGGAATCCGGATAACGCACCTCCCACCACCATTGGTGACCGGTGACATCAATACGCAGCGCAGGGCCATCGGCGGGAGGAAGCGGCAACATGCGATGCCCCATAGGAATGCCAAACAGCAGCAAGATGATGATACTGACGGTGGGCAAAATGACCCCGCCACCAATAATCCACCGGCTATGTACGCGGCGCTGTTGCGCTTCATCGCGCGTATCTTGCGGGCGCCGCATGGCGTATAACCACAACACCACCACCGCCACTAACACCACACTGGCGTAGGCAAACATGCCCCACCATAAGAGTGCGCCCGACCGCGCAGATGGTCCGGCAGGATCAAGTGAAGACAAAGGGCCAGAACATCCGGCCAATAAAAGGGTCAACAGAAAAACAACTGACAGGCGAACACCATGCATGAACCCATTGTGAGCAAGATGTCGATTGGTGGCCATCCGATCCACCCGATGTTGATTCACTTCCCCGTCGCCGCGCTGATCGGCTTGATCGCCACCGATTGTGCCTACTTGCTGAGCGGCGATTATTTTTGGGCGCGCGCCAGCCTTTGGCTTGCGGGCGTGGGTGTATTGGGCGGATGGATTTCCGGCAGCATCGGGTTGCTTGATTTGATCGTTGTGCCGCGCATCCGCCGCCTGATTACTGCATGGTGCCATTCCATTCTTGCGGTGATGCTGCTCTCGCTCGCATCGCTCAATTGGTTGTTCCGAGTGGGCGATGCGAATGCTCTGATCTGGCCGTGGGGACTTTATCTCTCGCTGCTCACCGGTTTGCTGATTGCAGCAACCGGGATTTTGGGTGGCAAACTTGTTTATGAACGTGCGGTCGGGGTTGATATCGATGTGATGACCGACAGCACCAAACAATAAACGCGCCCTTGCTGACGCATGCTCTGACTTCACCTTTGTGCAGCATTTTCGATTAGCTGCTCTGCTATTTTTAAAAAAAAATGAATTCTTTTTGCAAAATTTACATCGAATAGAAAAATTACCTCCGACACCAACACCATTTTTTTTAAAAAACATTATTGCAACACCCCCGTCGCAGGCTTCGCCAATACCACCCAGATAATAGCCAGCATCAATACGCAGGACGTTCCGCTCAATATCCAACACCAGCGGCGAATGGGTTTAGTGCTGCGATCTTGGGTATGCAATAACAGTAACCCCGCAAACGCATGTGCGACGACAAGCGCTGCAACCAGCGTCAATTTCGCGATTAACCAAATCTCGATCGTCCGATTAAATAAAAACACTGCAGACCCGGAAATAATTGCGAGCAATGCGGCCGGTGTTGCGATGTGGGTAAATAAAAAACGAGCGACCGATCCGTATTTATGCCGCGGTTCAACGATTTGAATTTGTTCAGTATGGATGCCGGCAATAAGGGCAGGAAGATACAACAAAGACGCGCACCAAATAATTAATGCGATGATATGGAGCATTAGAAACCAAAGCATCCGGTGCCTCTTAATGAGAGAGCAAGTGCAATTCACTCAAGAATTCTGCTCAGGTAGTTGAACTACTCACGTTTAATTTACTCACATGAAAATACATCAGAAATCGTTATTACTGTTACTCAAAAACGATTAGGCGCCTCACTCATCCGATCATTAACGGCGTTGAAGCGTCACTAGTACAGCGTACAAACTGTGACAGAATCGCGCGCTATAGTTCCATCCACACTGAAATTGAACGTACAACTTGGCTAAAAATGTAAAGTTGAATCTTAAAGTTGAATCTAGAGGTAAGTTAAAAAATTTAAGGAGGACATCAATGGTAGTCAGCAGCGAACGAATGTACCAACGAAGGCTTCATCCGCTTCATGGAGTTTTACTTGCAGCAACTATTCCATTATTTTTGGGAGCGTTGTTAAGTGATTTTGCTTATGCATCAAGCTACCAAATTCAATGGAGTAATTTCGCCTCCTGGCTGATTATTGGTGGCCTCGTGTTCAGTGGGCTGGCGATGGTATGCGCACTCATCAGACTGCTATTTGCCCATAATCGCGGCAACGGTTCCGGCCTTTATCTTCTTATTCTCATCGCCACCTGGATTCTCGGTCTTTTCAATTCACTCATTCACGCACGCGATGCCTGGGCGATGATGCCCACCGGACTTATTCTGTCCATCATTGTGTTTTTACTTGCGTGCGCATCCACCTGGATCGGATTAGCCAAGTTTGGTGTGGGAGGTGAACGATGAATTATTTTCTGATGAGTGGACGTGCTCTTGGCGCAGTGACGATTGCCGCTTTGCTAACCGCATGTAGCGGTGAAGACCCCAACGCAGAACAACATGGCTCACGCCCGGAACTCCCAAAACCCCAAAGCACACTCCTGCCGGCGATGACGATTGCACAGCCCGCTGAATGGGGCGACCAACTGCCCGTAGTGCCGCAAGGTTTCAGTATTTCAGCAATTGCAACTGGCCTTAAAGTCCCGCGTCAAATGTTGTTGCTTCCTAATGGTGACATTCTGGTCGCCGAGGGCAAAGGCGGAAGCGCAGCGTCGCTAAAGCCGAAAGACGTGGTTGCTGGCTACATCAAATCAAAAGGTACAACACCCGTAAAAGGTGGTGATCGGCTCACGTTATTGCGCGATGCTGATGGCGACGGCGTTTATGAATTACAAACCGTATTTGCCTCCAACCTCAATGCGCCCTATGGGCTCGCATTGATAGGCAACTCGATTTACGTCGCCAATCAGGATGCACTCGTACGCTTTGATTACCGTGAAGGTCAAACCGAAGCTGCAGCGCAGCCGGTAAAAATTACCGACCTGCCCTCGCTCATCAACCATCACTGGACCAAAGCCATGACCGCGAGTGCAGATGGACGCTATCTCTACGTCGGTATTGGCTCCAACAGCAACATCACCGAACGCGGTATGGAAGCGGAAGTCAGCCGCGCGATGATCTGGGAGGTGGATGCCAAAACCGGCGCACATCGCCCCTATGCAACCGGCCTGCGCAATCCGACGGCGCTCACCATCCAACCCGGGACCGATAAATTGTGGACGGTGGTAAATGAGCGGGACGAGATTGGGCCAAATCTCGTGCCTGATTATTTAACCTCGGTACAAGAAGGTGGATTTTATGGCTGGCCTTACGCCTACTGGGGCAAACATGTCGATGAACGTGTTCGCCCGCAGGATCCGCAAAAAGTTGCTTCATCAATCACGCCCGACTATGCATTGGGTTCGCATGTGGCCGCGTTGGGGCTCGATTTTTCTAACGCTGCAATGGGTGCAGACTTTGCCGACGGTGTGTTTATCGGCGAGCACGGCAGTTGGAATCGCAAAACACCCGTCGGCTACAAAGTGGTATTTGTCCCGTTTCGCGATGGCATGCCTGCCGGCCCCCCGGTGGACTTCGTCACCGGCTTTCGCGGCGCGGACGGTAAAACCCGTGGCCGCCCCGTGGGGGTCGTTGTCGATCCCAAAGGTGCACTCATCATTGCCGATGATCTCTCCAACACCATTTGGCGTGTGACAACCAAGGGATCAACGCCCACCGCATCGCCTTAATAGTTCATCTACCACATCCAGATTTACGCCGGGCATGGTGCCCGGCAAAAAAATCTGACGTTGGCTTTAACGAGATTTTCTACTAATTCCCCCGCGTGAAAAAAAACGTGCCATTGCCCAGCATCAGCAAATAATTTTTAAACTAGCTGTAACAGCGTTTGCACCGACTGTTGTACATCGGCGGTAAGTTTTTCCAAGTCGACATCGTGTACTTGGTTATTGCTGACTAGGAGTTTGCCGTTGATAAAACTGTGTTTGATGGTGACTGGTTCGCCACATATTAGCGGGGCTTCCAAGGGGCTGTGTACACCCGCAAAACGAGGTTGTTGCAGGTCGTACAACACGAGATCAGCGGCGTAGCCGACTTCTAATTTGCCGAGATTGGGCAGGCCTAAAATTTGTGCGCCGTTGTAGCTGCCCCAGTTAATAACCATTTCAGCATTAGTTGCTGCTGGCCCATGTTGGCTGCGGTGTAGTAGCCACGCGAGATTTAATTCCTGCAGCATTGATGCTGATTCTGAAGATGCAGAGCCATCGACACCGATACTGATCGGCACGCCTGCTTGCTGCATCGCAATCACCGGCGCTATGCCGCTGCCTAAACGACAGTTGGACGTTGGGCAATGGGCGATGCCGGTTTTGGTTTGCGCGAGTAGATCGATTGCGTGTGCATCGCTTTTTACCAAGTGCGCAAACCAGACATCGCTACCGAGCCAATTACAACTGGCGGCATAATCGATTGCACTCATGCCGTATTTTGCTTGCGCTTGTTGCTCATCAAAATCCACTTCCAGCAAATGCGAGTGCAAACGCAAACTTTGCGCGCGCGCATAATCTGCCAGTGTTATTAAATCGCTGCGACTTGCGGAGTGAATCAAACTGGTGGGCGCGACGGCTAATTGCCGCATAGGTGTAACGCCAAATTCCAACGCTGTGCTGGTTTGATGATAACGACTGCGGCTTTGCTCCATTCGCGCGATAACTTGCTCTACCGTTTCAGGTTCGATGCCACTATCGCGCAACCCGCGATGCGTACCCCGCTCGGTCGCGCTACCGCGACACAACACCAAACGAATTCCCAATTCATCTGCCGCTTGCCAAAGTGCGGCTTCCACTTCCGGCGATGAAGTTGCGTGATATAAATAATGATGATCAGCACAGGTCGTTGCACCTGAGCGCAAGAGTTCATACAACCCTAAACGCGCGGCCTGATACATCAGTTCTGGTGTAATTTTTGGCCAGAATTTATAAGGCACAGAGGCAAGCCAATCACCCAAGCCCTGATTTAATCCAACCGGTACGCCTTTTAAAATCGATTGCGCTAAATGATGATGGGTGTTGACCAAGCCCGGATAAATGCTGCAACCAATCGCATCAATCTGGGTTTCATTGTCATGGGGGATTAGTTGCTGGCCGAGCTCGGTAATCGCACCATTACTGATGCGAATATCGCTGGCTGCGGGATGGGACTGACTAAAAATCACACGGGCATTCTTGATTAAATAATTCATTCGAACTCCTGAGTTAACTGGCCGCAGGCTTGCGCCTCGCACCGAATTCAAGAGCAATGTCCCGAGCTAACTCTGACCGCTTCTACTCTTACTGCCGATATTAATAACATCGGATTTTTGTTGCGCCAACGATAATAAACGCTTTGCTTAAAAAAAATAAAGACCAAATCAACTTGGTGCATTCATTCACATGTGTCGGATTATTTTGGTGCAAAACCGCCGAAGCCCTATTTGTGCAGATTCATGAGCAAACCCGCTGAATTATTGAAAAGCCCTTATCCCATCACGCGTGGTGACTGGGAATATCGCAAAAAATGCTCTATGGCATAGGGCTTGCAAAATAATTTTTGACTTCCCATTTTTTGGGAGTTGAGTAGAAGCTGTTAGGTATCTCTGTTGTTTGCGAGAAACCGGGACATTGCTCACCGTTCATGTGTCGCAGCCCCAGTGGGGCAATATGGCAGCATGTGGCGATGAGGTTAGACTTCTACCCCCGCCACAAATCCCGCCTGCTGTTATTGCCCTTACCAAGCTTCGACCGTACAAAATATTTTTGCGCTGCAATGTTTTGCTCATGCGCATCTGTGTAACGGAGAAAGCTATGAAATCTTCCAACCGGTTGTTAACCCTGCTCAGCACCTTGTGTTTTGGTTTGTGTTTACAAGCGCCCAACAGCTACGCACTCGATAAAGTGGCCTTTCAATTGGACTGGTTGCCCGGTGGCGACAAAGCGCCAATTTATGTAGGCGTTGAACGCGGATTTTTCTCCGCAGAAGGCTTGGAGGTGAGCATCGCTCAGGGGCGCGGCTCTAATGATGCGATCAGTAAACTGGCCACCGGCAATGGCGATGTCGGCCTGAGTGATTTGGTTGCACTACTGCTCGCTAAAGCGGGGCAAACGGTTCCCGTCACCGCCATCTATTCGCAATTCAGCAAAGCCCCCTACGCATTTTATGTGTTGGACTCATCGCCGGTAAAAACCGTTGCGGATGTCGCCGGTAAAAAAATTGCCACCTCAGCATTTACCTCGGCGAATATATTTTTACCACTGTTGTTGACCACCAATGGTGTCGATCAAAATTCGATTCAATTAATTAAAGCAGATCCAGGTGCGCTCAACCCAATGTTGATTATGGGGCGCACCGACGTAGAAATTTCCTGGATTACCGACAGCGTGCGCAATACCCAGCAAGCGCAAAAAGCCGGGAAAAAATTGCGCATTATTCCCTGGCACGATGCCGGTCTGGAATTCTATTCAACAGCCGTCATTGCCAGCGATAAATTTTTACGCGAGCGCCCCGAGGTTGCGCGCCGTTTTCTGCGCGCCTATGCCAAAGCCGTTGCCTATACCTGGGAGCATCCACGAGAAAGCGCACTAGCCGTGCATAAAATGGTGCCCGAGGTGGATGCACAAGAAGCTGAGGCAACTATCAATTCCATTCGCGATCTGGTGATAAATGAAGTCAGCGCACGCGATGGATTGGGGGCATTTGAACCCGCACGTTTGGCAACAACCTGGGAGTGGACGGCAAAAGGCCAACAATTGGATCTGAAAAGTTTCGATCCTGAATCCGCGGTTGATCGCCAATTTATTCCACCAACCACACCCGCAGTAGCCAACGCGGAGACTCAAGCACAATGAAACCTTTTGTGAGTTTTAATCAAGTAGGACATCGTTACCCGCTCGCACAAGGCGGCCATATGCAGGCGTTAACCGATGTGAGTTTTGATATTCATCGCCACGAATTTGTAGCCGTGGTTGGCCCATCTGGCTGTGGCAAATCAACACTGTTGCGTTTGCTCAGCGGCTTGCTAACACCCACCGAAGGCAGTGTTGAAGTGTTTAATCAACCAGTGACGCAACCGCGCGATGATGTCGGCATAGTATTTCAAAAACCAACACTGCTGCCGTGGAAATCGGTGATCGATAATGTGCTATTTCCACTGCATCACAAATATGGAAAAGTCACCGAGAAAGATCGCGCTTACGCAAAACAATTGATTGATACCGTTGGCCTCAGCGAATTTATGGATCGCCTGCCGGATCAACTTTCTGGCGGAATGCAACAACGTGTGGGAATTGCGCGCGCACTCTTGTTAGACCCGGATATTTTAATCATGGATGAGCCTTTCTCTGCGCTGGATGCATTAACACGCGAAGAAATGGGTTTTGAATTGCTGCGCATTTGGGAGGACAAACCCAAAACCGTTTTATTTATTACCCATTCAATTTCGGAAGCCGTTTTACTCGCCGACAAAGTGCTGGTCATGAGCGCGCGCCCAGGTCGCCTGCTGGAGCAAATGGACATAGATCTACCGCGCCCACGCAGTTTAGACACTATGCAAATACCGGCGTTTAGCGACTATACACGTCGCATACGCTCACATATTTACGGGCGAAGTGCACAGCCTCAAACGCAACCACAATCGCAAGCGGTGTTAACAGCGCAAAAAATTGCCGTTTAACGTTTGAATAATTGCTAACTGAACATGAGTAATCCGATGAAAACACTGCATTCTCGTTCCCGCTATTTGCGGCAGCTGCAAAAATTATTGCCCTTGTTGGCGCTGCTTGCCCTTATCCCTTTATGGCAATTTTGTTGTTGGTTATTTTCTATCCCTGAGTTTATTTTGCCTTCACCCATCACCATCGCGAAGGCATTTTATGAGGTGGACGCCGCACGCTGGTTTGAACACGCATGGGCAACATTAAAAATTGCCCTTATGGGTTTTGCGTTATCCATTATGTTGAGCATTCCTTTGGCGATCATGATGGTGCGTTCCGCCTTTCTCACCAAAACCCTATTCCCGCTGCTGATCATTGTGCAGTCCACACCCGTGGTTGCCATTGCGCCCTTATTGATTGTGATATTGGGTGTAGGTGATGCGCCGCGTTTGGCGATTACCTGCCTGATTACGTTTTTCCCACTGGTCGTTTCTGCTACCACTGGAATGTTAGCGACACCACCGGAATTGATTGAATTGTCCAAATCATTGCGCGCATCTCCGGTTAAAGAGATTTGGCAAATTCGCCTGCCCTATGCCATCCCGCATATTTTTAGCGGATTAAAAGTCGCCATTACTCTGGCAGTCATAGGCGCGGTGATCGCTGAATTTGTCGCTGCCGAACAAGGGCTAGGTTACTTTGTGCAGTTTTCTACCTCGTTTTTTAAAGTACCGCAGGCATTTGCGGCTTTGATTTTATTGTCGGCACTCAGCCTTGCACTGTTTAGCATCGTGCAGTGGACACAGAAGTTATTTTTTGCCTGGAGCTTACCGCGCGACAAAATGTAGCGTCTAACTAGTGGCGACCCGCGGAGTAGAAGCGGCGATTAGAAACCACAACCGCAAGGTAGGTAATTTCTAATTGGCATTGCTCCATTATCAGCAGCAGCGCTGCGTTATTTATGGAGTATTAACATGAACAACCATTACGATTTACAAGAACTGCAATTTGAAAGCACCTTGGGTGGTGTAGGCGTTGAAAATGATGAGTTGCAAATCCCGCTCATTGATTTGAGTAATTTTGCTGAACGTCGCGCAGAAATTACTGAACAACTTTGGAACGCCGCCACTGAAGTGGGGTTTTTTCAGTTGCAAAATCACGGGCTGGATCTGGCACTGATCGAGTCCACCTTTGCACAGGCTGAAGAGTTTTTCGCGCTACCCAACAGCAGCAAACAAGCGTATCCGCTTAAAGAAGGTTTAAATGCTGGTTGGGAATTTATGGAACAAGTTCGCCCTTCAACGGGGACTGCCGACCAAAAAGAATCCTATCAGGTGACTTTGCCGCATATGGATAATCTGTGGCCACAAGAACTGCCGGTATTTCATTCGATTATTCTTGAATTTGAAAAACGTGCATGGCAACTGGGCATGGATGTGCTCTCATGCTTTGCCGATAAACTCGGCTTTGAGCGCGACTTCTTTAGCCGCGTACATAAACGTGAATCAGCACAATATCAAAGCACTTTGCGGTTACTGCATTACTTGCCGATGAAAGATACGCAGCCGCAAGAAGGTATTTGGCGCGCGGGCGCCCATACGGATTTTGACTGCCTGACGATGGTATTCCAAAAAGAGGGGCAAGGTGGTTTGCAAGTCTGCGGCGGGAAAAACGCAGCTAAGCAACAAACCTGGAGCAATGTTATTCCACGCACCGGCATTATCACCTGCAATATTGGCGATATGCTAATGCGCTGGAGCGACGATCAACTTAAATCGACACTGCATCGTGTACGCATGCCGCAACCACATGAATATCAAGGTCCGCGTTACAGTCTCGCGTTTTTTTGCCAAGCGAATAAAGACGTAATCATCCAAGGGCCGCAAAAAAAATACGAACCCATCTCCGCTGCCGACTTTTTACGCAAGCGCATTAACGCCAATTTCACCGAGGCGAAGGACGCACAATAGTGGCAACGCCACAAGCACATGGATGTGCACTAAACGCCTTGTTGCTGTAAATACCAAAATTTATCGAAGAAGTAGTGAATGAGGTTGTGTATGAGATTAATGTCTCCGGCCAGAAAATATCTGAGCGCCCTACTGACCAGTGCAATACTCGCAAGCCCATTATCTTTGGCTGCTGATTTTCACACCGAATTGAGCCAAGCAAAAAGCTTACGCGATATTTTTACTGGTGCAGCGCACGCAGATTTGCTAATTAACAATATCAATATTGTCGATGTGTATCGCGAAAGCATCTATCCCGGATCGCTGCTAATTCATAACGGCAAAATTGTGGCAATAAATCCGCAACAGGCGACAGCTAAGCACATGTTTGATGGCCAAGGCCTGTATGCGGTTCCCGGCTTGATCGACGGACACTTTCATTTTGAATCGCAACTGGTTACACCAACAGCCTTGGCAGAAGCAATGGTGCCACGGGGTACAACCAGTATTTTTGCGGAATGTCTGGATCTTGTTAGCGCGGCGGGTGACGACGGTTTAAAAGCAGCGAAAATTTTGTTTAATCGCCACCAGGAACTTCCCTACCGAATTTACCCCTTTGCTCCGGGCAAAAAAGTTCGTCCAGAATTTACCAAAGCAATGCTCGATTGGGATTTTATCTTTGGCTTGGGTGAATTAAATCCGTCAAAAATAATGAATGGCGATGAAGAGCTGCAAAAAATTGCCTATGCACGCAGCAAACATAAATTGCTCTCCAGCCATGTTGGCGATCTGAGTCTCGATCAACAACAGCTATTTCCAGCCCTGGGAATAATGGATGATCACGACAACTGGAGCATCACGGACATCAACCACAATCTGCAAATTGGCCTACCTTCCTTCTTGCTTTATGGCCTGCATGGTGTTGATAAAATTGTCCCCGGTATAGTGAACCAACACCTGCCGACCGATAACATAATGATGTCCACCGATAATCTATCCGTTGAGCAAATGGTTAATCAAGGCGGGCTTGATGCTGCCGTGCGCGAATCTATCGCCTATGGTTTACCTCCCATCACCGCCATAAAAATGAGCAGCTACAACACCGCCAAACATTTCAAGCTGGAAGATAAAATCGGCTCACTGACACCGGGGCGATTTGCCGATATTTTGCTCGTCGATAACCTGCGCAGCTTTACTCCAAAATACGTATTTAAAAATGGAGAGCTGGTTGCGCAAAATGGAAAGCTGCTAAGAAATCCCACTATTGATTACTCTACGCTAGTCACCAAACCAAAACAGGGTTTAAGCGAATTCGAGCTGGATGATTTTAAAATAGCGCCGCTGGAAATCTCGACAGATGCCAAAAAAGCCAAAGTAACTGTGTTTAATTTTTACGGCTTTGGCCCGGAGGGTTTTGCTCATGAGCAATGGCTTGATATTAACAATGGCAAGATAGTGCCGGAACTCAATGGCGAAAAATTATTGCACTTTGCCATTATTGAACGCTTTCCCAAACAGGGAAAAAGACGCGTTAAAACCGGCTATATTCGACAGTTTGCATTGAACAGTGGCGCCGTTGCCGTGGGTTTTTCATCGCCCCAGCCGAATGTAATCGCGATGGGAACCGACGCAGCGGATATGTTAAATGCCGTCAAAGCCATTGATCAGCACTTGGGCGGGTTCGCTGTTGCAGCCGATGGAGAGATCAAACAAATTCTGCCGATGAATATTTACGGAATGATGACCAACTACCCCATCAACGAACTGATTAATCGTTCCCAAGCACTCGATCAATCACTCAATGAATTGGGCCACCAACAATCTGGCGCAGCCGTAAATTCATTGCTGGAGATTTTCTATCTCGCCGATAGGCATGGTTATCTTTAATTAATAACGCGATAGCTCGTTGCGATAGTCCATCGTTATGATCCGTCGCGCTACTTTTCCTCGAATCTCAAATCTCTTAATCAATTTATTTCAACGTCGGCATTATAAATTCTGCTGCAACATCCCCTTCCGGCCAACGCGTGGTAATCGCCTTGCGACGGGTGTAAAAACGCACCCCCTCCATACCATGCATATGATTAGCGCCAAAGAGTGAGCGCTTCCAACCACCGAATGAATGAAAGGCCATGGGCACAGGGATGGGAACATTTACCCCGACCATGCCCACCTGAATTTCATGCGTAAATTTACGTGCGACAGCACCGCTGCGCGTAAATATGGCGACGCCGTTACCAAATTCGTGGGCATTAACCAATGCAACGGCACTGTTATAGTCCGGCACGCGCACAACACATAACACCGGGCCAAAAATTTCGTCGCGATAGATTTTCATTTCGGTAGTGACATGATCAAACAAACAGCCACCTAAAAAGTAGCCGTCCTCACCGCCCGGCACTTTTATTCCGCGGCCATCCACCACCAGAGTTGCACCTTCGCTTTTACCCAAGGCGACATACTCGGTGACTTTTTTGCAATGCTCGCGACTAATCAGCGGCCCCATATCCAGCCCTGCTTGTGCACCATTACCAATGCGGAGTGTGCGCACTTTCAGTGCAAGTTGCTCGACCAACGTGTCCGCAATATCGCCCACTGCTACCGCAACCGAAATTGCCATGCAGCGTTCGCCCGCCGAGCCATAGGCTGCGCCCATAAGCGCGCTTACGGCGGCATCCAGATCCGCATCGGGCATTACCACCAAATGGTTTTTTGCTCCGCCCAATGCTTGCACACGCTTACCTGCGACAGAACCTTGTTGATAAATCGCTTCTGCAATCGGCGTCGAGCCGACAAAACTCACCGCCTGTATATCGGGGTGAACCAGCAGTGCTTGCACCGCATCTTTATCGCCATTGACCACACTAAAAACACCATCGGGCAAGCCTGCTTCCTTCAACCACTCCGCAATCAATAAGGATGCCGAAGGATTTTTTTCCGACGGTTTCAGTACAAAACAATTGCCGCAGGCAATAGCGACTGGCCACATCCACATGGGCACCATCGCGGGAAAATTAAACGGTGTAATGCCGGCCACCACACCCAATGGCTGGTTCAGCGTGTAAGCATCCACCGCGCCGCCCACTTGCTCGGTGAAATCTCCTTTTAATAAATGCGGAATACCGCAAGCAAATTCGACTACTTCAATACCGCGAATAATTTCGCCTTTCGCATCGTCAACTACTTTGCCGTGTTCACGCGAAATAACCGCGGCCAGCTCGTCGATACGCGCCTCAATAATGGTTTTAAATTTAAATAAAATGCGCGCCCGATTAAGCGGTGTCATCGCCTGCCAAGCTGCAAATGCCAGCTTCGCCGCCGCAATAGCAGCATCCACCACCTCCGCATCGCCCAGTGCAACATCGGCAATGTGCTCACCCGTGGCGGGGTTAAAAACCGGAGCCTTACGCGCGCCTGATGCGATATTTTTCCCTGCAATAAAGTGATTAATCTTGTACACGCGCTACCCCTTGGTAAGACAGTTGGTAAGAAGACAATCAAGTGTATTTAACAACTCACTAAAATCTTTATAGCACGCCATAGCAACCTTGCTCGATAGTATTAATGTTAAATTCGACACGCTTATACATTCATATGCAACAAACTAGCCCATTTATTGCTAGGCATTAGAGTGGCGGCGATAAAATCCGTCTGGATTGTAAACTCGCTCCGTTAACCAATATAAAACTCGTCAGTTAAAAATGAGTAAAAGCAGAATCAATACCTGAGATTGGACTAAGCTTGATATAAATAAAAAATGAATGACACCCGACTTGCCTTAGCAACATCAGCAAGTTAATCCGCTAGGTTTGGAGAAAGTTTGATATGACCCAAGAACGAAAAATCCAAGGCCGAGGCATCGACCATATACGCTTAACATCACACGCGATAGAGATGCCATTCAATGCACCCAAAATTAATTGGTTTGCCGAACAGCCCAGCGAACGCGGCCCGGTGATTGGCACCATCTCCGATAAACAACAGCGCAACTGCATCGGCAGCCACGGTGGCAGTTACACCATCTATCGCGCGCTCTCGATTGCCAGCGGAAAATATCCAGCCAACCATAAGCCCGATCTGCACAACACCCAGCCTACCGATTTAATCAAACCGCAACCCTCCTGGTTTGAGCCGGGCAAAATCATTTCACTCGATCCATGGGGCGCACATATAGTTGATGCCTTTGGTGACTATCTGGAAAAAGGCTACAACATCCAGCCCAGCATAGCCGTAACCCAAGCCTATTTAAAATTGCCTGAGATTTACGATGCAATCAGCAAAGGCCGTTTGCAAATCGACGGTAAATTTATTAACGCGGCAGGCGATCTCAAAGTCACCAAGGTTGCAATTGACCCTGTGTGGCATTTGCCAAGTATTGCCGCGCGCATCGGTTTGGATGAAGGCAGTTTGCGCAAAATTTTATTCCGTGAAACCGGCGGCATGTTTCCCGAATTAGTAACCCGTTCCGATTTAAAAGTGTTATTGCCACCCATCGGCAGCACTACCGCCTATATTTTTGGCGATGTCAGTGATTTATCCAATCCCGAAATAGAACTCACTTGCCGTGTGCACGACGAATGCAATGGTTCTGATGTGTTTGGTTCCGACATTTGCACTTGCCGCCCTTACCTGACTCACGGTATCGAAGAAGCCGTAAAAACGGCGCAGAGAGGCGGTGTCGGTTTAGTGGTGTATTACCGCAAAGAAGGTCGCGCACTGGGGGAAGTGACTAAATTTTTAGTGTACAACGCACGTAAACGCCAAGTGGGCGGCGACAGCGCCGCCACTTATTTTGCCCGAACCGAGTGCGTGGCCGGCGTACAAGATGCCCGCTTCCAGGAATTAATGCCTGACGCTTTACATTATTTTGGCATTCGTAAAATTCACAATTTACATTCAATGAGCAACATGAAATACGATGCCATCACCAAGAGCGGCATAGAAGTTGTCAACCGTCTAAGTATTCCAGACTATCTAATTCCCAGCGATGCACAGGTCGAAATAGAAGCGAAAAAAGCCGCAGGCTATTTCACTAACGACACTGTCCGCACCGGCGAAGCACTGGAGCGGGTTAAAGGCAGGGATCTGGATCTATGAATGAATTAACCAGGCTTATATTAAGCCCGAAAGGTATTCGCGAGCGCGCTCACCAAATTTATCAACTCGCTTTGGAAGGCAAAACCCATTTTGAAATTCACGAGCACAAACTGAATGAGGTTAGTGATTTTGTTCTACAAGTGATTGCTGAAAATTATCCCGATAAAAATGTGCCCTATCATTCGCGCTGGCGCCATTATGAAGTGGGCAACCAAAGCCAACTTAACCAATTGCGCGCTATTGAAGAATCACTCACGCCAATCGAGCGCGCCAAACTCGGGCTGGATTTAATTTTGCCTTCGGTTTTAGTCGATGCAGGCGCAGGGCCGGATTGGCAATATCGCTCCAGCAATTCGGTTACCGTTGGTCGGTCCGAGGGTTTAGGGCTCGCCAGTTTGGATATGTTTTTAGCAGGTGGCTTTTCTCACCGAGGGAAAATAGAAACAACTGCTACCGGATTGAAAGCCCTCAGCGTAAAAAGTTTTAGCGAGCATTTTAATGTCAGCGCCGACAATCCACTTTTGGGTGTAGAAGGCCGTGTACAATTATTGCAAAGCTTGGGCGATGCGATACTCGCACAGCCATCCATATTTCCTAACCAACGCCCCGGCGACTTAGTGGATTATGCGTTAACGCATTACCAATACACACCCACCGCCAGCCAAATCTTAACGATGATAATCACTTTTCTCGGTAATATTTGGCCAGGCCGCTTGATATTGGATGGAAATAATCTGGGTGACACCTGGGCGTATCCGCCATTAGGTGAAGGCACACAGAGCTATGTGCCCTTCCATAAATTAAGCCAATGGATTAGTTACTCTGTTATCGAAACGCTTGCCACTAATGGTTTTACGGTAACGGGTGTTGAAGAACTTACGGGCCTCGCTGAATATCGCAATGGCGGATTGATGTTGGACTCCGGTTTGATTAGCTTGCGCAACCCCGCCAACGCCGCGACATTATGGGCACCGGGCAGCGAGATTATTATCGAGTGGCGCGCGCTAACCATTTATTTGCTCGACAGAATTGGTGAAAAAATTGTCCAGTCACTCAACACCACCGCAGCACAATTTCCATTAGCCAAAGTGTTGGAAGGTGGCACTTGGGCCGCAGGGCGAAAACTCGCTTTACAAAAGCGCAATAACTTAACGCCACCGTTAAATATTCAAAGCGATGCAACGGTTTTTTAATGGTGCTTTTTAACAGTACTGGGATCAAAGCTAAACATTTTTAACGCGCGCTGATTCAATCAGCTAAGGAATGAAAATGCCCGTTACCCTTATCGATAACCCCTTAATGCAACACAAGTTGGCATCGCTGCGCAACAAAGAGACGCCCGCAGATTCTTTTCGCCGCGTAATGGGGCAAATGAGTGTACAAATTTTTTATGAAGCCGCACGCGACCTACCCTATGCCAGCCAGACCATTAATACCCCATTTACCAGCACCGAGGTCAATCGCATAAGCAAAAGCGTGGTATTAATTCCGGTAATGCGCGCGGGGCTCGGTATGTCGGAGGCTATCGTGAATTTATGGCCAGACGCGGCCGTAGGCCATATCGGAATTTATCGCGACAAATTTATCCAAAACACGGTTGAGTATTATTTTAAGATGCCAAAAGGTGTTGTAAATTCTGCGATTTTTGTACTCGATCCAATTATTGCTACCGGCGACACCGCGATTGCCACTATCGACCGACTGAAAGAAATTGGCTGCCGCGATATTTCCTATTTATCGCTGCTGACATCACAACAAGGTGCCGAGATGCTGATGCAAACCCATCCGGACGTAAAACTTTTTGCTGTTTCCACCAGTGATGATATTAATGAAGATGGTTATCTCACTCCCGGCTTGGGCGATGTAGGCGCACGCTATTACAACGCGCTTTAGTAAAATTTTTGCTTACTAAAAAAAGCCAATTCACTGCAAATGAATCGGCCTTTCTAAAATGTTTGCACGCTATCTCGGTGTACCAAATATGCGATCCCCCGCATCGCCCAAGCCCGGCAAAATATAGCCTTTTTCGTTTAAGCACCGGTCGATAGCGGCCACATAAATTTCAACATCCGGATGTTTAGCTTGAACTCGCTCAATACCCTCGGGAGCCGCCACTAAAAACAAACCAATGATTTTTTTGCAGCCTTTTTGTTTCAACAATTCGATGGTTGCCAGCAAAGTCCCGCCTGTCGCCAACATGGGGTCAACAATTAACGCAGTGCGAATGCTGACATCTTTAACGACCTTGTCAAAATACGCGACTGGCTCAAGCGTTTCTTCATTTCGGTACAACCCCACCACACTCACCTTGGCATTGGGAATAATGCGCATCACCCCATCCAACATTCCCAAGCCTGCCCGCAATATGGGCACTATGGTGATTTTTTTCCCCTTAATTTGCACTATGGGTGATTGGTAATTATTCCAGTCGGTAACTGTTGTGGCCTCGGTGGGTAGATCACGCGTTGCTTCATAGGTGAGCAAATTTCCTATCTCGCTTGCCAATTCCCTGAAATCTTTACAGCTAAGACTGGCATCACGCATTAAACCAATTTTATGTTGCACAAGCGGGTGGGTAATTTGATGGACAGTCATAATTAAACCCCAAAAATATTAAGAAGTTGTTTTTTGAGAAACCAATTGGATTCTCTTCTAGCTAACCCGTTTCTTTCCCTCCCTAAAAATTCAACAACTCGTTAATTCGATATCTATTTCATGCGATAACTTTTTAAAGGTAGTACACATCTTTGCAGTTAAGCTAATTACTATTATTAAATTTAAAAATACTTTTAATTTTTTGCATGTGGAATATCTGGAATATATGCAAAGAATTTACCAAGTACCGATTTGCTTTTCCCATCATCCAGTTGAATGGCGGCCTCGGCGAATACTCCATAGAAAATGAAAATAAAATGTCACTAAAGGATTGTCATTGGGGGGAGTATGGAGAGCATCAAGATTAGCCAGCGTTACGAATACCGGCGCCATTTGGCGACATTCAGCAGAAAGCCTTGCATGGGCGACACGACTGCCCGCAAAACAGCAGCCAGATTGAGGGCGGGATCAGAGGGTGTGTTGATATTGGCGACACACCTAAACCAGTCCAAAGGTGCAGCGGAATGCGAGATTGTGGGCTGATTGCTCCCTGGGCGTGCTCAAAAATGGTGCCTACCACACATTTGTCACCATACAACACTCACTTGCCTATCAATTGTGAATGTTTGAAACAACTTTTATTAAATATTTGTGAAGTTATTTGCAATTTATTTTTTTTCATTAAAATAAAAGAATAAGAATAGGAGACGACCATGAAAAAAATAATTTCAAGCAATGAACTGTTCAAAATCTTCCTTGTTGAACACTACGATGCCGAGAACAACACCACCAGTTCACACTACGAGCTGTTTGAAGGGCTTCATATCCCCGTAGAGATATTTGAGTCCTTCTCTAAAGCAGAACAAGCCATGCAACAAAAAACCGAGTTTTTTACTCAGCTAATAAAGCGCATTCCGCTTTATTTTGAAGCACGTTTTATTGCGTGATTTGCTGAAGACTTAGGCATTGCCCCTTTTTCTTTACCGGAAGACGACATAAAAAAGACGGCACACCGGCCGTCTTTAACGCATTAGTCACGGTAGATGGTTTCAATTAGGTGATAACCAAATTGGGTTTTAATAGGGCCATGCACCACATGTATCGGCAACTTAAAGACCACATTATCGAAAGCCTTAACCATTTGGCCTGGGCTAAACTCACCCAGGTTGCCCCCTTTTTTGGCTGAGCTGCAAGTAGAGTGCTTCCTCGCCATAACACCAAAATCCGCGCCCTTAGCGATAAGCTGCTTTATCTTCTCTGCCTCACTTTGCGTCTTAACCAAAATATGGCGAGCTGATGCGGTTTGTCTTTTTGAATTCATGATTGGCTCTTGTTTGCTCGGATTGAAGCTGAACGATTGAGATTAAAGTTAAACCAATTTAAATAAATGAAGCCGCGCATTGTTAATGCGTAGAGTAATTTCTCTTTTCCAGTTGCGTTATGACTACATTAAAATTTTCAATGACATTTCAAAATGTGCTTTATACATAGCTTCCTTAGACATAATTCTCCAAGCGCATAACTGTTTTATTGATAAGTGCTAGCCAACCAATTTCGGATTTATATTCTCAAAAAGTGGGAATAACATTTGTTTCAACGATTTTCTAAACCAGGAAAATATAATAATTACAAGAATGTTACTCAAGCATTATCCACATGTATATATCCGCTTGGGCACTTATCCTATATCCGGCGGCATGCTACGCGAAGGGTGCCCTATATGCACAAAAACTAATTAAAGACCATTTACAGAATTAGGCGCTAGTTGGAATTACAACTTACTACGACGCAGGAATATAGGCTTTTGTAATAAAAAAGGCGACTAATGTCGCCTTTGGAGATGGGGTTGAAATTTATTTTTATGGCGCTGAGCGCATCACTTCAACACGCGACTTGAACTCGCCGGATGCCAAGGCTCTGGTACATAACGAATACGCGCTAATGTTTTGTAATACTCCAGGTCATGCTTAGGTTTTTCATAGGTCGCTGGAATTGGTTTTCCCGAAAATGTTTGGAAATACAGCACGCACGAGTCACGCCAGATAACTGCATCTCGCTCTTGAACTTGTAGCAGCGCTTTGATTTGGGCGAAGCGTTCTGCATCTACGTAGGCTTCCAACTTATCCCATTCACGCTGCATGCTGCGCACTTGTTCTACACCTTCATAATATTTATGCAACAACTCTTCCCACAGATTACGGCCGGATTTCATTTTATGATCCCAACTCACGTGGTGGAACCAGAGTAATAATTCTTCTGGCACTGCGTTGATATCGCCATATTGTTTCATCAGCGGTGCAGGATATTGTGCGATAGCATTGGAGCCAGTTTTGGTGCGGTCGAAACCAATGCCGTCTTTTGCTGCGCGGTGATAATAAATGGCGGTCCAATCGGCGCGCTCCAAATTATCTGTCCAGGGTGCAGGGCCGTAGTGATCGCCCTGTGAATACAAATGCGTTAAGCCCAAAGGTGAACGATAATTCACGCCGGCTTCGCGCGATGACAGCATCATTTGTTTTAACGGTGCGATAAATTTTTCATTATTAGAAAAGGTCATGCGCAGCCATTCTTCTGCTGCGGTTTCAGCGGATATATCGTGATCCCACGCCATGCGGCCAAACGCGTACCAGCTGGATTGTACAAACGGATGACCAGTCCAATTGCGGTCAGTACCCGGATTAATGACTGCAGCCATGCCGGTGTGTTTGGCGCTATTAAAAACTTTTCCTTCGAGAATATTGCCAATTGTTGAGCCCTCACCTTTTGCATAGGTTTCTGTGCGTAACGATTCCTCAAACAATGGCCCTTGGTATGCGAGGTGAGTGGCAAAGCCAAAATATTCTTGTGTGACTTGAAACTCCATCATCATATTGGTTTTTTCCATCGCAGAAAAAAGTGATGAATAGGGTTCGCGAGGTTGGAAATCGATGGGGCCGTTTTTTACTTGCAGGATTACGTTATCCGCAAATTTTCCGTCGAGCGGTTTGAATTCATCATAAGAGCCGCGGAAGCGATCACCAATATCCGGGTGATACACAAACGCACGCCAAAACACCACTCCACCATAAGGTTTTAATGCGGCTGCGAGCATGTTAGCGCCATCGGCGTGATTGCGGCCATAATCCTGTGGGCCGGGCTGGCCTTCAGAATTGGCTTTGACTAAATAGCCGCCGAAATCAGGAATGTAGTCGTAAACCTTTTTCGTGCGCTCCTGCCACCATTTTGCAACGCGCGGATCGAGCGGATCGGCAATATCCAAATCGCCAAAAGCGCGCGGCGAATTGTAATTAATTGATAAATACACTTTGATGCCATAAGGACGAAACACATCGGCTAATGCGGCAATTTTTTTCAGAAACTGATCGCTCAGCAAACGTGGATCGGCATTCACGTTATTGATTACTGTTCCGTTAATACCGAGTGAGGCATTGATGCGCGCATAATCCGTGTAGCGCGGCGATTTATAATCCGGCAGCGTCCCCCAATCCCACAGCGATAAACCGGCGTAACCGCGCTCTACCAAACGGTTAACATTATCCCAATGATTCACCACGCGATGCTGCAATTTAGGAGTGCTTGCAATAGAAATTTTTGCGAGTGCTTGCTGAGTTTGAATCAAGCGCAAGAAATGAAAACTACCGTAGAGCACACCTATATCGCTATTAGCCGCAATAATAGTGACGTCCCGTTTATTTATGCGTGTTTGCTCCAGCAAATAACCTTCCGCATCCAGTGTGGCTAAGCGTTCACTTAAATTGAGCGATGCAATCAGCGGGGAATTTTCCGGTGTTCCAATTACCAATGCATGTTGGGACACTTTGCCCGCACTGAGTGCGACAGGCTTTGCGAGCAAACCACTCAGGCCGCGCTGCAATTCATCCTTAGCGGCCATCAAGGTCGGCGAATTTCCTTCTACTATTATTTGACTGACTTGCTTTTGGTATGCCTTGAGCATGCGGGCATCGCTCACCGGCGTGTAGCGCAGCCACATCTCGTAACCGTCTTCAGCCTGCGCGGCGGGCACGGTCACACCGAACCAAATCATTAGGAAAACGAAAAATTTGCAGAAAAATGATCTATGCACGCTCAACTCCACATGGATTATTATTTGTAAACATCATCTTATAGTCATTGCAAATATATCACTGGTATACAAGAATACCCATTCAATAAATGTAAAGGCCGAGCTTTCTATATACCCGCATGCCTGCTGGATGTGTCTATACCGGCCAATTGACACTATTAAAAGCTATAACGCTAATATCGACCGAGGAATCCTGATGAAAATCTCACGCCGACAATTACTGTCTATGAGCGGTGCCGCTGCAACCCTGGCTGCTTCCACCAAATTAATCGCTGCTGAAAAAGCGGCCGCCGCGACGGGTTTGAAAGACGCCTATAAAAACGATTTCCTCATCGGCGCAGCATTAAACACGCGCATTATTGATGGTAAAGATCCGAAACTCACTGCCCTTATTACCAACGAATTTAATTCCATTACCGCAGAGAATTGCCAAAAATGGGAAAGGCTGCGCAATGAAGATGGTAGCTGGCAATGGCAGGATAGCGATGCCTTTGTGAACTTCGGCGTTAACAATAAAATGCACATAGTCGGGCATACGCTTGGTTGGCATAGCCAAATTCCCGATAGTGTATTTAAAAATAAAGATGGCAGTTATATTTCCAAAGACGCATTGGCAAAAAAACAACAAGAACACATCACTACTTTGGTTGGCCGCTACAAAGGAAAAATTGCTGCGTGGGATGTGGTTAACGAAGCCATGGGCGATGACAATAAAATGCGCCCGAGCCATTGGTACAACATTATGGGCGACGATTTTCTCGTCAACGCCTTTACGCTTGCGCATGAAACTGATCCCAAAGCGCATTTGCTGTACAACGATTACAACAATGAACGCCCGGATAAACGCGCGGCAACCATTGATATGCTCAAGCGTCTGTTAAAACGCGGCGCACCCATTCACGGTTTGGGAATGCAGGCGCATATTGGCCTGGATTCGGATATGAAAAACTTTGAGGACAGTATTCTCGCCTACTCGGAATTGGGCTTGCGCATTCACCTCACCGAACTGGATATAGATGTGCTGCCATCGGTGTGGGATTTACCGGTCGCTGAAGTCTCTACGCGCTTTGAATATAAACCGGAACGCGATCCTTACACCAAAGGCTTGCCCAAAGAGATCGACGAGAAACTCGCAAAAGCTTACGAAACCCTGTTTAAAATTTTGCTTAAACATAAAGACAAAGTAGATCGCGTGACCTTCTGGGGAGTAAGCGATGATGCCAGTTGGCTAAATGGGTTCCCGATCCCAGGCCGCACCAACTACCCGCTGTTATTTGATCGTAAGCATGCACCCAAAAGTGCCTACTTTCGTTTGCTCGACCTTAAACGATAATTAAGCGAGTTAGCGTTCAAACCCTCTCGGTGGATTGTTGTAACCTTGGCGCCAATGTAGAATCAGGCGTCACTATAATAAGGTTTACAACAATCCCCATGAAAAAGACACCGCAGGCAAAACACCTTCCGCCGGTTTTTCGTTGGTCTTTTTTAGGCCCCGGTTATTGGCCAACATGGCTCATGTTATTTTTTCTACAGATAATCGCCCAACTCCCGATGCGCGTTAATTTCGCATTGGGGCACGGGTTGGGATGGCTGTTGTTACACCTTGTTCCCGGGCGCAAACACATTGCCGATATCAATATTCGCCTCTGTTTTCCTGAGCTGAGTGCTGCCGAGCGCGAATTGATGGCACGCAATGTTGTTAAATCTTGCGGCATCAGTTTTTTTGAAAGCGCGGTGGCATTGTGGGGCCGCAAAAAATCGCTTCAGCGCCGCCATAGCATTAGCGGTTTGGAATATTTGCACGCTGCCCAAGCAGCAGAAAAAGGCGTATTGCTCGTCGGTTGCCATATGACCACCATGGATATTTGTGGGCGCATGCTGGCCATGCATGCGAAGTTTGACATTCTTTATCGACAAGACCCCAACCCGCTGCTCGCTTACATGTTGGTGAAAGCGCGCGAAGGTTTTAATGGCGAATCGATTATCAGCGTGGAGACGCGCAAGCTGGTGCACAACCTGCGAGCCGGACATATTGTGTGGTACGCACCGGATCAGGATTACGGTATCAAGCACAGTGTGTTCGCGCCGTTTTTTGGCGTGCCCGCCGCCACCGTGCCCGGTACTGCTGGCTTTGCCAAACTCGGCAATGCACAAGTGATTTTCTTTTCGCACTACCGCAAAGCGGATGGCAATTATGTAATTGAACTGAGCCCACCACTGGAAAATTTCCCCGGCGGCAATAGTATTGCAGATAGTACGCGAGTGAATCAGATACTTGAGCACATGATCCGCAAACAACCGGATCAATATTTATGGGTGCACAGGCGCTTTAAAACGAGACCGGACGGTGAAGCCAGTGTGTACACCAAACGCAAAAATAAAAAAAACCGCGCGGTACAATTGGCAAGCTAGGTTTTTCGGGGGAATGTTTAACAAATCAATCGACAATGTGGAGCTTCACAATAGCTCCACATTATTAACAACTACCACTGCATTTTTTGTTTGATAAACGCTGTTAACTTTTCGGCATTGGCTTTGTGTTGGGCGATACGCGGGTGACCGCCAAAGCCGGTGTACTCAAAGAAAATAGTATCCAGCTTTTCATCTTTATTTTCTTTGCGCATACGCTCTACTGCCGCGGTGATATAGCCCGGCCATTTGGGATTAGCAGTGGCATCCATACTACCCAACGCGCAAATAATTTGCGCTTTGGGATATTTAGCGCGCACGCTGCGCACAAAATTAATATAGGCCTGCACTCGCGCCGCATCATCGGGGATCGGTTGCAAACGCTTTTCGCGATCGACTAGCCAGCTGTCGTTTTGAAATAAATTGATCAGCACCAGATCCGGCGTCCATTGGGTAAAATCCCATTTACTATCATTATCGCCCACCGCGCTGATTTGATCGTAAAACTGCGGCATGATGAACGGAAACCAGCTGATCATAATGCCAATGCCGCTCTGTGAAATGGTGTGCAATTCAGCATTCAGATTGCGTGCAGTAATGGCACCGTAAGCCCAGTAATTATTTTTTTCACTAAGCAGATGATCTGCACCATTATCAGCGCCTTCATTGCCCATTCCGGTAGAAATGGAATCACCATAAATTTCCATACGACGCGTTGGGCGTGTTGGTGGAGCGAGCAATTTCGCATCGGCATCCAGCACCAGACCTTTAAATGCCGTCGCACCCTCTTCGCCTTCGGTGCGTTTGTAAATTTCCAGACTGTGATTGCCTGCTTTCAGCGCCGTGCTAATCACGTAAGTCTGCTCGCCTTTTTTGGCTTCCAATACATAGGGATGCTGGGTTTCACCATCGATAATAATATTGAAATAATTTTTACCAAGCTGGTCATCCAGTTTGATCGCCAATGAGGTACCAGTGAAATTGGCTTTGATACTGGTACCTGTCCATGAAAGCTGGGGTGCTTTTTTATCGCTAAAATCGATACGGCCGGTATAAAGATAGGCCTGATTATCGGCACTGATTGTCTGTACCGGTTCGGCCTGCGCAATGTTTAAAAAACAGGAACTGCCAACCAAAAGGCTGCCGATTAAAAATCGGCTTATTAAAAAACGGGGAATAAAAGTCATTGTCATTCTCGTGTCAGGTGGTATTGATATGCCGCTATTCATGTTCAGCCCCAGATTCTGGCTCAATTCTGTTCTAATTATCATCGTGCATAGTAATAAGCATGCATTATAAATTCCACCGCAGCATGCAAAATGTAGCACGCGCCACCCCCCCCATAAAAGCCGATTGCTCACAGAAAATCCAGCAGCACAAGACTGTTTTTAGGCCAAGGTAAATGCGAATATCAGCCCTCGTCGCGCGGAGAACCAACCTCCAACTAAACCCATTACTCGCCAGTGTGGAAATGCTATGAACATCGACAACAACATCGGCAGCAACATTAATAGCAACATGGAAAACACCATAGAAGATAACAACGAATATTATTCAACCAAATTCGACGGGCTTAGTTATGCAGGCGCCTCATTTACCGAGGTAGTTTTTGAAGGCTGCACCTTTCAGCAATGCAATTTTTCTGATGCCCGGTTTTACAAATGCAAATTTGTCGATTGCGAATTTTCCGCATCAAATCTGAGCAATATAAGAGTCGATTACAGCCGGTGGATTGATGTCAATTTTAAAGAGAGCAAACTCGTGGGTGTCGATTGGACCAAAGCCGATTGGCCGCGTTTTAACCTTACCGCCGCTATCAGTTTTAGCGAATGTATCCTCAATGATTCTTCCTTCTTCGGGCTTACCTTAAATGAATTAGCGTTGGCACATTGCAAAGTTCATGATGTCGATTTTCGAAACGGTAATTTTTCCAAATCGAGTTTTGTCTACAGCGATTTCACCAATAGCCTGTTTATGAAAACCAATCTGCAAGAAACTGATTTCAGCGAGGCCGAAAATTACGATATCGATATCTTCAATAACGATATCAAAGCAGCCAGATTCAGCCGAATGGAAGCCGTGAGATTGCTGCACTGCCTGGATATAGAATTAATCGATTAAGATTGCCTGAGGAACGGAATAAGTTCGAATTCATCGTTATAATCTGGTGTACAGCGTTCATACAAGCATCAAAGGAGAATTTATGTTGGCTTCTATTCGCTATTTTTGCGCAGGTTTATTGGGACTGTTATTGGCACACAGCATTTCTGCACAGGCCCAAGGCGATACACCTGCCCCGCTGGATTTGCATAAGCTGCCACTGGTGCATGAGCAATCAATCCCGATCTGGGGCAACGCATCGCCACCGGACACAAAAGGAATCACACTGGAAGAAAAATGGACCGAGTTTGGTAATGACCCACAAGTACCACAGCGCTCAGTCACGAATATTTCATCGCCCAGTATTACTGCATTCATCCCCACGACCCCCAATGGCGCCGCCATGATTATTTTGCCCGGTGGCGGTTACAGCAAAGTGGTGTACGACAAAGAAGGTGTCGAAATCGCGCGCTGGCTCAACAGTCTTGGCATCACCGCATTTGTACTTAAATATCGCCTGCCGACTGAATGGCAAAAAGACGGCTACAAGATGCCGTTTCAGGATGCACAGCGTGCACTGCGCCTGGTGCGCACCAATGCGCAACATTGGGGATTGGATAGCAAACGCATCGGCGTGATAGGTTTTTCAGCAGGCGGAAATCTCGCCGCCAATCTCGGCACTGTGTGGAATAAACGCGTACACAAGCCAATCGATGATATCGACCAACAAAATGCGCGCCCCGATTTAATGGTGTTGGTTTATGGCTCTTACGACAATCTCGGCCCGCAATTTCTCTATGTTTTTCGCTCAATGGGCACGCCCAACCCTTTCATCAGTATGGCCAGACATTTTGAACCCGTTGCACAAGTGACAGCCGAAACGCCACCCGCGTTTATTCTTGCCGCCAACAACGACAGCAAGGTGCCCGCAGCACACAGCGCCAAATTTTATCTCGCATTGGTCGAAGCCAAGGTGAGCGCTGAGCTGCATATTTATCGCGATGGTGAACACGGCTTTGCGATCAGTAAAACCAACGGCCTACCCATCGCCGAGTGGACTAACCAATGCGCAAGCTGGTTTAAACAAACAGGTTTTATCACCCAATAAATTCGATGCAAGCAAAACTATTAATAAAAATAGAAAAATAAAAAGGGATGCCGATTCTGGTATCCCTTTTTATTTACACATGAACGTCTTAATGAATCGTTACTGAAAAAGATCAAGATTTGTGACTTCTGGCTCGCTATCCAAGCCACTAGATGCCTGAAGCGATTCTGCTTCACGTATATCTTTTCCCCTATACACAAACCGAATGAAATAACTACAATGCCGCACCTTTGTGACCCTATAGACATTTTTTCATTCGCCTCACCCGCATTTATACGCACCGCGGTCGCTGAATGATCATAACCACAATGGGATGTAAAAATGCGTGGATGGATTTTGGAAAATCAAACTAATACTCAGGAAATTAGGATTATGAAAAAAACGCTTTTAACCCTTTCGATTTTGGCATTGGCTGCTTGCGGGGGAGGCGGGGGTGATAAAAATAATCTCACTAGCACTAGCACTAGCACTAGCACTAGCAATAGTAGCGGTGGTATTACTGGCGTGTGGGATGGCACTGAGAATCTCGGCACGGAGGGGGTTGATGAAATCTATTACGTAATTGACTCAAATAACTTATTGACCGTTTATGACTATGCAGGTGATTCTTACGATCAAGAAGGGAACTGTTATTGGATGGCGATCATCCAGCTGAAAGCCTTAGGCAACAACAAATACACAGCCACCCCCTTAGGTGAGTTGGCAGGTAAAGATCCTGCAGAATTCAATATTACCCGTAAAAATGACAAACTCACTATTGAGTTCACTGATTCGGAAAGCTTGGAAAAAGAAAGCGTCACTATGACCAAATCAAACAAATCAGTTAATAATTTCACGCCGGAATGCGCAGACAGCAGCAGAACCGTTCCTTCAAGAAAGGCCAATCGCAGCGCAAAAATGCGTATGCAATAAGCACGTAGACCGAACGATAAAAGCCTGCACCATACTTAAAGTGCAGGCTTTTTTTACCCCTCTGCATAAATATCCAGCCACTATCGAACAAGTGTTTACATCTAACACGGCATTTTGAAAAACACTGGCTATACTCCAAGGCATATTGTCGATAACTACCCCAACATGCCTTATTGCCGACCATCACCACCTACATTTGCCGGACCGATTTATGCTCCCGGCTAAAACCACGGGTGTTTTCACCACCATTGCGCAAACCGTGCGCCTACTTGCCTTAAAAGCGCTTTCGCGCAAATGGGGCGTATTGGTTTGCTTGTTTTCGTTGCTGGTCTCTGCCGATATCGACTCCCACAAAATGCACCAGCTCATGCAAGCCCGTTATGGCAATGACGGGGTGGCGCTGCTGGATGCCTGGAACCGCCTGCTGGTCACCGCCAGCGCTGCAACGCCACAAGAGAAACTCACACAGGTAAACCAGTTTTTTAACAATAATGTCCGCTATACCGAGGACAGTATCCTGTGGAAGAAAAGCGATTACTGGGCGACGCCATTGGAGATCATGGGAACGCGCGCCGGTGATTGCGAAGACTACACGATTGCCAAATATCTCAGTCTGTTACAACTTGGTATTCCTAATGATCAATTGCGGCTGATTTACGTTAAAGCGCAAATAGGCGGCCGCCACAGTAAAACATTCCAAGCGCACATGGTGCTGGGTTATTACCCGACGCCCAATGCAATTCCCCTGATTCTCGACAGCTTGGTCAGCACAATTGAACCCGCGAATAAACGCCCCGATTTACATCCAGTTTTCAGTTTTAACAGCGAAGGTTTGTGGGTTGGCAACCAAGCCACCGCTGCAGACCCCACCACACGTTTATCGCGCTGGCGCGATTTGCTCGCACGTGTCCATGAAGAAGGTTTTTAACAATGCTAAAAGGCAAGCACCATGTCATTAATTAAACAATTATGGATCGGCATTATTGTGCTCTTGCTGCTGGTACTCAGCGGCAATTTTGTGATCAGCACAATTACCGCCAAAACCTATTTGCAAGAGCAATTGCGCTTAAAAAATATTGATAACGCCAATTCGCTCGCCCTGTCTATTTCGCAAATGCCAGATAAGGACCCAGTTACGCTGGAGCTGCTGATCACCGCGCAATTCGATGCTGGCCATTACGAATACATTATTTTTCAGGACGCCGATAAACAGCCGATTGTTGCGCGCAATTATGAAGACCCACAGCCGGCGTCAAATGATGTTCCGCAGTGGTTTGCCAAGCATGTGAAATTTGATGTAGCTCCCGGGATCGCCCAGGTGCAAGACGGCTGGCAACAAGCGGGAACCTTGATAGTGAAAAGCCATTCGCGTTATGCGCTGGAAGCTCTCTGGAATAACACCCGTGATTTATTGGATTGGTTTATCTGCGCAACCTTGCTCAGTGGTTTGATCGGCAGTTTTATTTTGAAATATATTTCGCGGCCACTGGATTTGGTGGTTGATCAAGCTGAGGCCATTGGCGAGCGCCGCTTTATCGTATCCGAAGAACCCAAAACCAAAGAGTTCCAGCGGTTGGTACGCGCGATGAATACGCTCTCACAAGGCGTTAAGCAAATGCTTGAAAAAGAAGCACGGCAATTGGAATTATTGCGCCGCGAATCGCAAACCGACACATTGACCGGGCTTGCCAATCGCACGCATTTTCTAAATTTACTCGATGCACAATTGACCCGAGAAGACACACAAGAAAGCGGCGTGATTATGCTGACACGGGTGATGAATTTAACGGATCTCAATGGCCAATTGGGCCATCCGCAAGTGGACCAACTCTTGCGCACTATCGCCGGAGTTTTTAGCGATCTTCAAGACACCTACCCCAACAGTTATGCCGGCCGTTTAAATGGCAGCGATTTTATTTTGCTAATTCCAACCGACACGCCCATCAATATTATCAGCGCTGATGTTGCGCAAAAATTGAATGTGCAATTGCAGGCAGGCCAATTCGATAAGGTTGCTTTACCGCTGGCATTATGCAGTTTTAACAGCAGCGATAAACGCAATGAGTTACTACATAAATTAGACGGTGCATTGGCTCAAGCTGAATTAAAAGGCAACCGCGCCGTTGTCGCACTGGATAATAACCAACTGGATTATGTGCAACACAATCTCACAGAGTGGCGCGACGCCATTAGCGGCGCACTGGACTCCCAAGCACTGGCGTTGGCAAAATTTCCGGTGCGTACAGCCAATGGGGAATTGCTTCACCATGAAGCAGCCGTGCGTTTGGAATTGGATAATGAATTGAAATCTGCCGGGTATTTTATCCCTTGGGCAGTGCGTCTGGGATTGATGCCCGATGTAGATCTGGCAGTACTCAAATTAGCGCTCGGCCAACTCAAGCGCGCTCCCGCACCACTGGCAATCAACTTGTCTGCGGCAACGCTGTGTAACACTGCTTTCCGCGAGCAAATTATTACGCTGCTGCAAAGTGATTTGCACAGTGCACAATATTTATGGCTGGAATTTCCCGAAGTTTGTGTGCTGCGGCATTTAGAAGAATTGCGCACCTTTGCAGCGCGCCTGCGCAGCTTGGGTTGTCGGGTTGGATTGGAACATGTCGGATTGGAATTCACCCAATTTGGCAGTTTGCAAGATATGGGTTTGGGTTATTTAAAAATCGACAGCGCCATTATTCGCGATATCCACACCAACATCAGCAGCCAGACATTTGTGCAAAGCCTCTGCACCCTTGGCCATTCACTCGGAATTGAGATGATCGCCGAAGGTGTACTCAATGATGCGGAAAAACAAATGCTGGTGAAGATTGGCGCTGATGGCCTGACCGGACCGTATATCACTTAATTTTCGCAATAAAAAACCGGTATGGGGAACCCCATACCGGTTTGCATAATCACATTTAAATTTATTTAATCGACAGCAGTTACAACGGCAAATTATCACCATCATCAAGCAGATAAATTCCCTGCCGCTTACCCCGCAACTCGCGACGGTTCAATAATTTATGCTGCGCCGCGTCCGGTAAATCCGTAAAACGAATTACGCCCTGCTCTACCAACAAATTCACAACGTCTTCCATTACCCGCGCCATAGTTTGGTCAGTTTGCTCCAGCGCTAATTGTTCAGCCGTTTTTTCTTCCTGAATAAATGCGGCAAGCGCTGCGGCGTCGACAGTTTCTGCTGCAATAAACCCTTCTTCCGCCACCTTGCTGACAGCGATCAACTCACCTGCAGCATTACGTTTGATATACATAAATTTTTCCATAAGAAAATCCCGCTCTATACAAGAGGATTTTCTTGGTTAGTCAGTAATCAAGTTACCATTGTTTTTTAATTGCGTAATGATATCGGCATCGGTGCCTGACAAACTTAGATTGGCAAGTACAATTTTCTGATCCGTAGCAGTGCCATAGTTACTACCGTTAAACCCGCCAGAACTATTAATTGACACAACTGTATCGGGACCGTCAGCAGAAAAATGTAAATAGCTTGTTAAGTTGGAACTGTTTTCTCCTTGCAATAAGTCGCGCAAATCTAAACGGTCACCTGCGGTACCCGTTGTAAAATCGTTTACTCGATCAATCGCTGGCTGAGCAGCCGTACCAGAATCCCCCAATCCCCATCTAAAGGTGTCCGCTCCGGATCCTCCCGTTAGCGTGTCATTACCTGCCCCACCAATAATCACATCGGCCGCCGTCGTGCCATTAATAATGTCAGCAGCGGCAGTACCGTTAATAGCACCATCACCTATTATCGTAAAAGTTAAGGTCGCAGTATCGGTGCCTGAGTGTCCGTCGCTTACCGTATAAGTGAAATAGTCCTTCACAATCGCACCCGCCTTTAGGGTATTACTGTGGTCCGCAACATAGCGGTAACTACCGTCTGCATTGAGTGTGAGCGTGCCGTAAACCCCATGCAGCGCCTCACCAAGAGTGCCCACCGTTCCGCCATCACCCTCGGCTCCTTTTTGAACCGCTGTAACAGTTAAGACATCAGTATTGGCGTCGGTATCATTTGCCAGCACGCCTTGTGCAGCGGATTTATTAAGCGTCCCGCCCTCATCCAGGGTAGTAGCGGTACGAGAAGCCGTTATGCCTTTAACAAGGTAGTCAGACACAGCTGTCACATTTTCAAAGCGAATCTGGTCGAAGGCTATAAATTGGCCACTTGAATCTTTGACTTGCACCTTGCCGGCATGGGTTGTATCGGTTGGCTGGAACTGGCCACGAGCAACTTCTTTACCATTCAAATAGGCGATCCACAGGCCAATTTCATGATTGCCTGGCGACACGAAATCCAGCTTGGCAAACTCAAATGTCGCATCAAGAATGGCACTATCAAAGGTAACTGTTACTGATTCTCCATATTGAATTTCCTCATCACCATTACCCTTAACACCCAATGCACCGCGCTCTCCATCAGCCCAGCTACTCAACAAAGTGCCCCCCGTAGCGGTGATATTTTTCACAAAAGAGTGCGTCCAACCATAAATACCACCCGCCACTATTGGTATAAGGCTTGGATCATCTACCGCAACAGGTGCCGTATTAGCTCTGACAACATTGACATTCACTGTCGCCGTCGCAGAACCACCCTGTCCATCAATAACGGTGTAGGTAAATGATGCCGACCCAAAGTAGCCGGGGGTGGGTGTGAAGATGACATTACCACCTGACAAGCTGACAGTGCCATTTACGGCTCCTTGCACTGTATTGATAGAAAGCGTGTCACCATCCAGATCAGTATCGTTCGCCAGCAATTGCGCTGGAGTCAGAGTTAGTACGGCGTTCTGATTCACACTCGCTGTATCAGCTACTGCAACGGGGCCATCGTTAGTGCCAATCACCGTGATGGTCACAGTGGTGGTAGTACCATCGTTACTGGCCACCGTAAATGTCTCGGTTTTCTCTTGATCCTTTTTAAGGGTTTGCACAGCGGGGAGAGTGTTATCGATGTTGTATATCCAACTCCCCGCAGCATTAACGGAGAAGCTGCCATAGGTTCCAGCGACATTGGCTTGTCCAATAAAGCCGACTTCGCTAGCGCCGTCGGGATCACTGATAGTGAGTGTACCGGACGCTGAAGATTGCGCTGGCGTATCTTCTTTTACGCTGCCGGTGCCCACACCCAGGACAGCAGGATCAGCAACAGGGTTAACGGTGATTGAAGCCGTTGCAGGTGTTGCGTCTTCAAGCCCCAAATCATCCTGCGCCGCATAGGTGAAATTGCTCGAACCATTCCAATTGGCGCTCGGCATAAAGTAAACCGTACCACTTACCTTATCTCCCACACTAACAGGAGTGGTCATCAGCGAATCGCTATAAAGCACACCGTTGGCAGGCAGGGTTTTGATGACAAAACCGACAACGGTACCATCATTGTCGGTACCCGACAGATTGATCGTAACCAAGGAGTCTTCATTACCAGTTGCAGATACTGTATTGGTCTGCGGTGCATCATTCACCGGCGTAACGGTGATATCCAGGGTGCTTGATGCCCCGGTATTGGTGGTATAGGTAATGGTCGGCACGCTACCGTTGTAATCGCTATCGATTGGAGTGAAGGTGTATAGGCCTGTCGCTGTCAATGTCACAGAACCCACACCTGTAATAACTGCCGTGTCGCCCGCGTTATAAGTAGTGCTGTTGACTACAAAACTGGCAACTGCCAAAGCGCTATCAGGATCTGTGTCATTGGCCAGCACATTGCCTGCCGCAACACCGCCTTCCGCAATCGTGTCGGTATCTGCCATGGCTATGGTTGGGTCATCTACCGGCAACACAGTGATATATACCGTGGCCGTACCGGTTTCGAAGCTGGGGTCCATAACGTTGTAAGTAAAAGAGGCAGTACCGCTGAAATTGGCGGTGGGCGTAAATACCAAATTACCGCCAACAATACTAAAGCTACCGTTTACTGGGCCACCTACGGCGTAAACTGTCAGGCTATCGCCGTCCGCATCAGTATCGTTTGCAAGCAAGGCGTTTAACGGGAATGGGATGGACAGCGATTGGCCTTCATTAATGGTGAAAAAGTCGTCGTGTGCAACCGGCGCATCATTCGTTGGAGTGACTGATGGGTTCGCCGAAACAGCGGCGCCATTCACAGTGCCATCGTTCGGGGTTAGGGTGAAAGTCGGAAGATCCGCACCGCTGTTGACCAGCGCCAGACCGGCGGCGGTCAGTGTCACAGTGTTGCCCGAGAGCGCGTAATTCACGGTATCGCTCAGGGTAACAGTGACGGTGTCGTTATCGGCATCGCTGGTGGTGAAGGTGGCGACTACATCGCCCACTGCCGCACCCGCGTCTTCCACAAAATTGTTCACCTGGGTGATGACGAGAACCGGCGCATCATTCGCTGGAGTGACTGCTGGATTAGCTGACACGGATGCACCATTCACAGTGCCATCGTTCGGGGTCAGGGTGAAAGTCGGTAAATCCGCACCGCTGTTGACCAGCGCCAGACCGGCGGCGGTCAGTGTCACAGTGTTGCCCACCAGCGCGTAATTCACGGTGT
>CABFVI010000011.1_pt1 | contig 194113 bp, 172 predicted proteins | sample 7065511 | NCBI WGS metagenome assembly CABFVI01 (sample SAMEA5704812, study PRJEB33009) | decomposition metagenome | isolation source: culture collections or soil
GCACCATTCACAGTGCCATCGTTCGGGGTCAGGGTGAAAGTCGGTAAATCCGCACCGCTGTTGACCAGCGCCAGACCGGCGGCGGTCAGTGTCACAGTGTTGCCCACCAGCGCGTAATTCACGGTGTCGCTCAGGGTAACGGTGACGGTATCGCCATCCGCATCGCTGGTGGTGAAGGTGGCGACTACATCGCCCACTGCCGCACCGGCGTCTTCCACAAAATTGTTCACCTGGGTGATCACCAGTACCGGTGCATCATTGACCGGATTTACGCCGATAGTCACAGTGCTGGTAGTAGTTCCGCCATTACCATCACTAACAGTGACTTTAAAGCTATCGCCACCGTTGAAGTTCACATTCGGGGTATACACAAAAGCGCCAGTCGCCGCATTCAGGGTGACCGTGCCATTAGCGGGGTTGCCGGTAACCGCGTAAGCCAAGGTATCGCCTTCAATATCTTGCGCAACCACTTGCCCAGGTACAGCTACATCCTCACTTGTTGTAAGCGCAACATCATTGGTTGTTGGAACATCGTTCACAGGCACCACGTTAAAGGTGATACGGGTGTCAGTTGCACTACCACGGCTGTCCGTCACGGTGACGACAAAGCTTTCGGGGCCGTTGTAATTAGCATTGGGGGTATAGGTAAATTGACCAGTCGCCGGATCGAGAACGACAACACCATTTGCCGGAGCCGTATTCACGGTGAAAGTGAGCGCATCACCTTCGATGTCTTCCGCGATAACACTGCCTGAAAACGGCTCATCCTCATTGGTGCTAAAGGTCTGGTCCGTGACGACCGGTGCGTGATTAACGAACTCGCCATCGCTCTCACCCACTTCACGTGTGGATATGCCGGCACGGTCGTATTCAAAGGATTGCGAATCGGTAGACTCAATCAACCGCGTCAAGCGAACAAAGCTGCTGCCGCCATCCGAGCCGCTACCGCCGCTATTACCCGCCGCGGTTTCTTCCAATTCATCCAACAGGTCGCCGCCTTGCTCCAATACCGTTAAGGCCTCTTGCACGCTGGCATCACTTAACAGGGCTTCGTCCGGTTCTGTGGCAGTTGCGGCAAACAGGTCGCGGCTTACACCTATCGTTAATCCACCATTAATGACTAATGGCTCACCGTTGCCTGAATCCAACTCAACTTTGGCGCCTTGTGCAGTTATCAGGATTTCATCGTCATTTAACGTACTGCCTACGGTAAGCGCACGCAGCGTGCCATCGGGGGCTTTTGCCCAAGCTTGTCCTTGAAGAAACGCAACCTTGGCAACGGCATTACTCATAGATGACTCCACGTAAGATTAAAATGTGATGCAGCTCACGGATTGAGCGCGATAGTAGGGAGTCTAGCGACAGTTGAAATTTGTGCCATTGGACTAAAGGACAATAAGCAGAATATTTTTATTTCTATAAAAGAATAAAGAATAGAAAGAAGGGATTTTTAATAAAAGAGTTTTAAGCGCCAGACTTATCGGAAAATACCAGCACCAGTTGCAGGCGATCGCGCACCTGCAGCTTTTCGAAAACAGAGCCCAAGTGGGCCTTCACTGTTCGCTCGGTAATATCCAAATCACGGGCGATTTCTTTGTTGCTTTTGCCCGCCGCAACCAATTCAGCTACGGCTTTCTCACGGCTTGTCAACAATGACAAGTCCACCTTGGGATTGGTCGCCTTGAGATTGTTCACCTTGGGATTGTTTATTGCGGGCACAATGCGCGCCGTCGCCAATACCAGCTGACGCATTAGATCTGCGCCCAACCACATGCCCCCAGTTGCAACCACTTGGGCGACTTGCACCAATACTTCAGGCGCAGCCAAATAATGCACATAACCACTCGCCCCCGCTTCCAGCGCACGGCGCGCCTCCTGCGGGCTTTCGATGGCAGTCATGGCGATGACCTGCGCACCGGTTGCACTCAAGTGTTCAATCTGGATGTAACTCAGCTCGTCGTAAATGAATAGCCACGCGCAATTATCAGCATCGGCCTGTGGTGCAGCAGGGCTAACTTGCGCCTCAGGAAACGCCTGCAACCAGCGCGGTGAATTGATTTCCGTGGGAGAGAAAAACACATGCGACTTCATCGTTCGGTCATCGCATTTTGTTTGGCGCGCAGCACCGGTTGTAGCAGATAGGCAAGCACCGTTTTTTTACCGGTCAGAATATCTACCTGCGTCATCATCCCCGGCATGATCGGCAAAGTCGGATCAAATCCGGCGCGCTCAGTGCGCACCCGCACAATATAAAACGTGCGCTCTTTTTCATCGGTAATAGTGTCGGGGCTGATGTGCTCAACTTTACCTTTTAAACCACCGTACACCACAAAATCGTACGCAGTAAATTTCACAATCGCCTCTTGGCCAGGATGCAAAAACGCAATGTCTTTAGGCGATACTTTTGCTTCCACTAATAATTGATCATCGAGCGGCACCATCTCGACCACTTCATGTCCGGGTTGCACAACACCACCGACGGTATTGGTAAATACACGTTGTACAGTGCCACGCACCGGCGAGCGAATTTCGGCGTATTTAATTTTATCGGCAAGCCCGGTACTGCTCTCTGACAGCGAAGCAATTTTACTCAGCACTTCCGATAGTTCATTACGCCACTTATTGCTGGCAAGCAATTCTGTTTCGCGCAATTTGCCTTCTGATTCCTGCACCGCCAACAGCAAACGCGACTCTTGCGACAGGGCTTGGGCGCGCTCGCCTTTCGCGTTGGAAACCTCGGCTTCCAAACGCAAAATTTCCACTTCGGAAATCGCGCCACTGGCCAATAGCGGTTTGGTGACATTCAATTCTTGTGTTGATAATTCCAGTGCGCGCGTAACCTGCGTTAACTTTGCGCGCACTTCATTTAACTCCTCCGAGCGCTGATCCAATTGGCTGCGCGCAATACTCATTTGCTCATCCAACTCTTTGCGATTGGACTCATACAGATTGCGCTCGTGGTTCACTATATCGGCGGCGTCCGTAACCAAATTATCAGCAAATCCCAATTCAGTATTGGAGGTCAGCGCCTGTAAACGCGAAGCGCGTGCCTGCAATGCTAAATACTCAGCACGATTTTCGCGGAAGGTAGAAATAAAACGAGTGGGATCAATGCGCAACAGCAAATCGCCCTTTTCTACCACTTGGCCTTCGCGCACCAATACTTCTTGCACCACACCGCCGTCGAAAGATTGGATAATTTGCAATTGCGACGAAGGGATTACTTTACCTTCACCGCGCGCCACTTCATCCAAAGGTGCGAATGCAGCCCACACCACCAATAGAAAAATAATCAGGGCAATCACGCGCAGCAGCGCACGCGCACGCACTGGTTCCTGCTGCAACTTCGCCCAATCCGAATCCGTCACCCAATCTTTCGGTTGTTCATGTAAAGGGTCGAGCCAGCGGGCATAGGCTTTATCAATATAACGCGTTGCGGGAAGGCCTAATTTATCCAACCAGCGACCAATGCGTTCAAACCAGATCTTATCGCGCGAGGCCGTCATCATGAGGCTCTCCCGATTCTGCCTTGGCGCAGTGCTTCCACCACCTGCTCTTTTGGACCATCGGCAACAATTTTTCCAGCATCGATCACAATGATGCGGTTCACCAATTCCAGTAACGACGTGCGATGGGTAATTACCAACAACGTTTTGTGTTCGGCAAATTGCACCAGGTTGCGTTTAAATTCTTCTTCACTGGTGTGGTCCATTGCACCGGTAGGTTCATCCATTAATAAGATGGGAGGATCATTCAATAGTGCGCGCGCAATACTGACCGACTGGCGCTGCCCACCGGATAGTAATTGCCCTTGCTCTCCCACCGGTATCGCCAACCCCATAGGATGCTGGTTCACAAAATCCGTGAGCCCACTTAAACGCACGGCTTCCAGAATCGCCTCATCCGTTGCGTGCGGTGCGCCCATCGCAATGTTGTCGCGCAGGGAGCCAAAAAATAAATTTATATCTTGCGATACATAACCCATGTTGCGGCGTAACTCGGCAGGATCGAGTTGGCGAATATCAATTCCATCCAGCAACACAGTGCCGGAAACCGGTTCATATAATCCGGCGATTAATTTTTCAATGGTGGTTTTTCCTGAGCCATTGCGCCCGAGAATTCCGACGCGCTCACCGGCATTAATTTTGAACGCAACATCGCGCAATACTTCACGTTCGTCTTGCGGATATTTGAATGCTACTTTCTTAAATTCGATTCCACCTTGCAAACGCGGGCGACTAATCCAATTTGCCTCTGCCGGGCGCTCAACTGGTTTTTGCATGATTGCTTCCAGCGCCGTTAAGGCTGTTGCCGCGCTGTGATATTGCATCAATAAACCGGCGGTTTGCCCTACCGGTGCCATGATGCGTGACGACAACATGTAAGCAGCGATCAAACCGCCCTGGCTTAAGTTGCCATCAATAATCTGGTAAACACCGACGATAATAATAACTACCGAAACCACCTGCTGAATCCACAAGGTACTGGTGCCAACCGAGCCGGAGAGCAAACGCATTTTCACGCCCACACGCGAAACCAGCAGTGTGGTTTTTTCCCAAATTGCTTGCATGCGCCCTTCGGCACCGAGGGTTTTTACTGTTTCCAATGCACTCAAGCTTTCAACCAGGGTTGCATTTCGTTGCGCCGATGCCTGCATGGAATTTTCCGATAACAGATGCATTTTATGCTGCACCGCCGCGGTGTAAATCATCACCAAGGCCACGCCCACTAAAATTGGAAACACTAATGGCCAGGAAATTAATAACACCACAATTAAAAATAACAATACAAAAGGCAAATCCACCAACGCCAAAATAGTCGCGGAGGAAATAAAACTGCGGACAGCTTCAAAGGATTGCAGCCCTGCGGTAAATGACCCCACCGACGCAGGCCGCTCGGATAATTTCATGCCCAGCACCCTTTCCATAATGCTGGCTGAAAGTGTGACATCCACGCGGCTCGCTGCGAGATCGACGAACCATGCGCGCATCATGCGTAAAGCAAAATCAGCACTGATGGCAATCAACATCCCAATTGCCAATACCCAGAGTGTATCCGTCGCGTGATTGGGCACTACGCGGTCATATACATTCATCACAAACAAGGGCGAAACCAACGCAAAAAAGTTGATCAACAGCGCGGTCAACAAAACATCGCGGTATAAATATTTATGCTCGGCGATAACACCCCAAAACCAATGTGCATCCCGGTTTTTGGCATTCGCTGTTTTACCAATCTCGGCGGTGCGTGCATCAAAGCGCTCTTGTGGGCGCACGTAAATCGCACGACCGGCGTATTGGTTCGACAACTCCACTAACGCCACTTCAACAACCGCATCACCCAGTTCCGGATAAAGCACACGGGCAACTTCAGCGTTGAGCGACAACAATACGCAGGCTTGGTTGTCGTGCAATAAAAGTACGGCAGGTAAGAGTGCGCCATTTAATTGGGATAAATCGCGCTGCACAATTTTACTAGTGAGTCCGGCCCGTTTGGCCGCGCGCGCAAATAATGAGGGAGTGAGTTGATGTGCATCCAGCGGCAAACCCGCCAGCAGGGATTCGCTGGTGCTGGTGATCTGATGCGCGCGCGCAATAAGTAATAAGCACTCAAGCAGCGGCCCACCGGTGGTGGCGGTTGAAGTAGCTGAAAGTTGAACATCAAGGGTCATCGTGGCTCCGGGAACGGCAGGCGGTAAAACTTACTAACAACAAATGGCTATTCACAGATAAACCACAAGCCTTTGTAATATAGATGCCCATTGAATCGCACGCAATTTGATTACACCTGATTGGATACCATGCATAAAAAAACGCATCAAATGACGAGTATTTGATGCGTTTGGTAAATAACATTCATCGGCAGCAACATGCTTGCAGGTACGCCATGCGCACAGATCGGGAATCGTTACTCGCTGCGCATCACAGTGACATCAACGCGACGGTTTGCCGCCCTGCCTTTTTCCGTAGTGTTATCAGCGACCGGACGAGAAGAGCCATAACCATCCACCAGCATAGGAACAGATTCCAAACCATTCAGCACAAAATAATCGCGTACCCGCTGCGCGCGTGCTTTTGACAAGGATTTGTTGAGCGAATCTGCACCGGTATTATCTGAATGACCGTCAATATGGATTTCTACTACTTTGGGCGTCGTTTTAATTTCAGCAATCAATTGATCCAATTGTTGGGTCGCACCAGCTTTTAATTGTGAACTGCCCAAATCAAATAACATATCACCCGAAAGCGGGGTTAGATCACTGATCAGCTCATCGCGTCCCATTGCAACAGGCGCTATGTCCGGACATGCCGATTCGGAAATATTGAGCGAATCGTTCACTTTAGTATCGTGCAATACGCCCAGCCCTTCGCGCGCGATTTGCAGTGCTGGCAATAAACTACCCATAGCCGCAAGCGAACGCGCGTAGGCAACTTCCAAATCACCATTCGCAATAATCAACGCGCGGCTCGCCTGGAAATATTCATTTTCTGCATCGAGCACATCAAGCAAAGTGCGTTGGCCAATATTGAATTGTTCTGCGTAAGCAACGCGCACTTTGTCGCTCGATAAACGATGTTGCTGCAATGAATCGAGCTGCTCGTTTATGCGTAGGGTATCGTTGTAGGCAATTTGAGTATCCTGGCGTAAATCGATACAGGCTTGGTCGCGCAAATCTTTTGCATGATTGACCAATTCCAATGAGCGACGCACCGCTGCACGATTAGCGCCGCCACTGTACAAATTATAAGTAAGCGCTAATTCAACTGCGCTTTCGTCACCATAATTACCAGGGTCAGTACGGTCATCAAAACCATCCTGATTGCGGCTCGTCACTTGGCGCGCACGCAATTCTGCTTTTGGATAATATCCGGAGCGTTCCACCTTCACAGCAGCCTGAGCAGCGCTGATATTTTTAATCGCCGCATGAAAGCCGGGGTTACCTTGATAAGCAAGTAATAACGCAGAGCGAATATCATCAGGCAATTTTTTCTGGGTCAGATCGGTCTCGGCCAAACTCTCTGCCGGCAATTGCCCAACCACACGTAAATAACGCGCGGTTACATCGTGCAAGTTAGATGCTTCGGTTAACAGATTGGATTCTGCTAATGCCAAACGGCCTGCCACTTGCTCCAAATCCACACGGCGACCAACACCGGAAGACGCGCGCTCATCAATCTGGCTATACACTTCGCGATGCTTTGCGTAATTATTGCGCGCAAGCTCAACCAAATCACGGTTGCGCTTTACATCCTCATAGGCACGCACCGCTTCGAGTGCAGTTGTTTCAACTGCACTCAACAATTCGTAGTAACGCACCAAACGTTCGCTATCAAAACGCTCAACTTCTCCGGAGGTGCGAAAGCCGGTAAACAGCATTTGGCTAAGCGTCACTTGCGCTTGATTGTTGGTGTAACTTGCGCGGCCATCGTAATCGCGATTGGTTTTTCCTGTCGTTGCACCTACATCGACTGTAGGCAAATAGCCCGAGCGCGCAATTCGCACATCTTCTGCTGCTGCAGAGAATTCATGCCAGCGGGCTTGCACATCAGGATTGGATTCTATGGCTTGCAAGGCTGCATCTTTAACTGTGCTTGCCGCAATCGATTGCGCAGCAACCTGACCAGAGCAAACAAACATCGACATCAATATTAAAGAAGAGGAAAACGGGGTAATACGCTTAACAAAAGAAAGTGACATTATAATTTTCCGTATGAAATGCACAGAACATCGATCAGTAAAGGACAAAAACACAAACAAGAAGCGAGATAAAAAGACGAACAAGAACGAGACAAGAATTACAGGTCTAATCGACTTCTATTTAGAAACTAAACCTGAGAGCTGAACCAACTTTTTGGCGAATCAGCAATAACGTACTAATGAACCACTTATTTATAGACTGAGATCACTTACTCTGTGGCACACAAAACAACCAATTAGTCATTTTCATCATACCCAAGGAAGATTTATGCCACAATAACATTTACATTTGTGACGCAATTCTCACTTTTTAATTATATAATGGAATAATAAATCATAATAAATATCAATAAAATCACATTTTGTTATAAAAACTAATCATAAAATCCATACGATCCCGTAATTCACCAGCCAATATTGTTTCTTGCAACTCAGGCGCCAACCGCCAAGCAAAGGGGGTCATGGCCAGAAGTGCTGCGCACAGCTCCCTTTCTATCACTCGCAATTCACCTTCCACACGATGGTGCATCTGCAAAGCAAAGCCCTCTGGTGCAACAGGTAAAGGATGAGGGCGCACCTCCTTATATATACGCGAACGCAAACCCACCAGGTGATTTTCGCCGGGCGTCACTATAACCAAAGTGCCTCCCGGCTTTATTACACGCCATAACTCAGCGTCCTTACTGGGCGCATAGATGCGGGTAATTACGTCCATCGATTCGTCAGCAAAGGGCAAATCAAAACTGGACGCAACGCTATATAGCAAACCAGCTCGATCTTTCGCTGTTCTTGCGGCAAGGCGTACACCCGCTTTGGCTATATCGATGCCATAGACTTGTGCTGTCGGAAGCACCTCGTAAAATCCGGTGGTGAAATAACCTTCACCACAACCTATATCAAGAAGAGTCGAGGTTGTCGCTGGCAGCAATGTTTGCAGGCGCTCTTTAAGCGGTGCAAAAAATCCCGCCTGCAAAAATTGCCGGCGCGCTTGCAGCTGCTCTTTGGCATCCCCCGGCTCACGCGAATGTTTATTTTGTACCGGCAGTAAATTGAAATAACCTTCTTTCGCTCGATCAAACTGATGGCGATTGACGCATGCAAGACCTTGAGAATTTTGCAGCAGGGGGTGGCGACACAGCGGGCAGCGCAAATCTTTCATAAGCATTTTCAGAATCAGAAAGCAGTAATTATCAGTAAAGAATAATGTTCAGAAAATCGAAACACGGTCAAAGAAAAATAAGCGCGCAGAATGCCGACTCACTATCTATTTAGCAAGCCAGATAGAAATGACAAAGGCGCACGACCAATCACATCAATATTGGTCGTGCGCCCTGAAGTTGATTAGTTTTCGTCAGGCACTTCGTAACGGTCGATAATATCGCGCACCAAACCACTGCGCACTATATCTTCACGTTCAAACTCATGCACATAGACATTCGCCAAACCATCCAGAAGATTGATTGCATCTTCCAAACCGTTGGGACCGCGAATATCGCTTTGCTTGATATCGCCATTAATAACGACCTTGCAATCTTCACCGATCCGGGTAAGGAACATTTTCATCTGCGCCGGGCTGGTGTTTTGCGCTTCATCAAGAATCACAAAGGTTTTGCTATTAAAGGTTTTACCGCGCATAAACGCGAGCGGCGCAGCCACTATACGACCATGACGCAAACAATAGTCGACAGTACCGGCACCGAGGCGCTCGTTCAAAATATCGCGAAACGCATCGATATACACAGAAAATTTTTGGTCGAGATCACCCGGTAAAAAACCGAGGTTCTCACCCGACTCCACCGCTGGGCGCGTAAGGATAATGCGCTCGATACGACCGGATTCCAGCGCTTCTGCAGCCAACGCACCAGCACAATAACTTTTACCAGTACCGGCAGGGCCAATACCAAAGGTAAGCATGTGGCTATTAATAGCATTGATATATTGCTGCTGGGATTTAGTTTTAGCGCGAAGTGGTTGGGGGGAGCGAGGGGGAGAGTAAGCTGTTTCGACTTGCTGCGAGCGGGATTTTATTTCGACAATGTTGTCATCACTGCGTTGATTCTTTCGCGATTTGTGTCGCGACGCTGGGTAACTAGTATCATCATATGAGTGATGGTTTGCACTACGTCTGGCATGCGTTTTTCTTGCCATAAAGAATAATCCCCTTCAGGTCTGAAAATAATACGGGCAATGTTACAAAGCCCAATATCGTGAAATTACCCGAGAACGCAATTTTCTATGGAATGATGTCTGTGTCGTCTACCCCCTTTTATTACTCATTGATCAGTTGATGATTCAAAAACAATAAAACAGTTTGAGCAAAACGTTTTCAGCAAAACACTTCTACTAAAGCAAAAGTCTGTGACAGATAGATTACGCTGGCTGAAGCCAGAAGTTTAAGATGGAGTCGCAAATGAAGTTTTTATCAATGGGAGCACAAACTTCATTTGTCGGTAGGTAGCTACTGGTTAATTTCACTACCTTTAATCTGATACTAGGCTTATTTTAAAAAGCGGTCAATCACTTCATTGAAATAAAACTGACATAGCTACAGCGCATATAGTGACCGCGCAAAGGCGAAGTTTTATTCATCATTATCATCAAGTTGTTTGGTGATTTTCTTTTTCGGCGGAGCAAAACCATCGACTACTGCTGTTGTCTTAAGAGCGGTAGGCACACGACGGTTGCCGATGTTTTTCTTATCGCGCTCACGCACTTTCACTTTAGGTGCTTTGGTGTCTGCTTTTTTATCTTTTACTGTTGTTTTCTTTTTCGCACCGACCGCTTTCCCGGAAGATTTCGTTTTGTCTGGCCCTTGATATTTGCCTTTCAAACCGGGCATAGTAATTGTCTCAAACGTTGCCCCCAGGTAACGCTCAATTCCTTTGGTAAGATTCCATTCTTTCTTATCTACCAAAGACACTGCCGTACCCTCGTTATCGGCGCGACCAGTGCGGCCGATACGATGAAGATACTCATCGCCCGAATACGCCATATCCATATTCACTACCAACTCAACGCCGGGGATATCTAACCCGCGTGCAGCTACATCTGTAGCTACCAATATTGTTGTTCTGCCCTGACGGAAATGGTCGAGCGTAATTTTGCGCTGATCTTGCGTAATATCGCCGTGCAAGGTGCCGACTCGAAATTTGTTGTAGCGCAACAAATTATCCAACTGCGTTGCTTTGATTTTGGTGTTAGTGAAGATAATGGCTTTTTCGAAGGTAGATTTTTGCAGCAGTGCAAGCAGCAATTTTTCTTTGTGCTTATAGTCGTCAGCCAATAACATCTGCTGGGCGATCACATTGGGCTTTTCGTCGATATAAATTTCTTGCGCTTCACCAAGAATGACCTGCTTGATCAAGTGTCGGAGACCTTTTTGTTCCATAGTGGCAGAGAACAATAATGTCTGGCGTTCGGTGCGGCAGGTGTTGGTAATTTTCAGTACGTCTTCACTCAAGCCCATGTCGAGCATGCGATCCGCTTCATCCAATACCAAAAATTCGAGGCCGGAAAACTCTGTCGATTTGTGAGCGACATGCTCCGCCAATCGCCCCGGAGTGCCCACAACAATTTCAGGATTCTTACGCAGCATCGCTTTTTGATATTTTAATTCCTCACCGCCACACACCATTCCTACTTTCAAGCTGGTGAACTTCAGCAACTGCTCAGCGTTTTTAACAATCTGGCGAGCCAGTTCGCGGGTGGGCGTCAAAATCAGGATACGGGTCGAACTCGGGTTCACCGACGGTTTGGCGAGAATCGCCTGGATCGCGGGCAATAAAAAGGCGGCTGTCTTGCCGCTACCCGTCTTTGAACTGACGATGAGATTTTTGCCTGCCGTTGCCGCTGGAATCGCCTTGAGCTGAACCAGTGTGGGCTGTTCGTAACCCAAGGCATCAATTGCTTTACGCAATTGACTATCGCTAATCAGGTCGTGAAAAACAGGCTGAGTCATTAAGAACCTCGATAATCAGTAAAAAGATGGGTTTTACCCGCAAAAGGCCGCGCAATCTACGCAGGGTAGAACAAATTATCAACCAAAACCCGCTAAAATGCCGGCCTTTAAATGAGCTCGAGCAAACCTATGCGCATTATGTTGGCCCCAATGGAGGGCGTTGTTGAACATCATGTACGCGACATACTATCGCGTATTGGTGGATTGGATGGCTGTGTGACCGAATTTATCCGCGTCACCGACCAAAAGCTGCCCTACAAAGTCTTCTATAAGTTCGCACAAGAACTGGAAAGTGACTGCAAAACCCCAAACGGGACGCCGGTGCGCGTGCAATTACTCGGCAGCAAACCCGAACCTATGGCGATCAATGCGCTGGAGCTGGTTCGCTACGGCGCCAAGGCGATTGATTTGAACTTTGGCTGCCCAGCCAAAACGGTTAATTCACACGAAGGCGGTGCTTGCTTGTTGCGCACCCCGGATCGTGTCTACTCCATTATTAAAGCAGTGCGCGATGCAGTCCCACAGGAGATCCCCGTCACCGCCAAAATCCGCTTGGGGTATGAAGATCGCAGCAGCTATATGGACAACGCCCGCGCAGCCGAAGCAGCTGGCGCCGATGAATTGACCGTACATGCCCGCTCCAAAGCCGATGGCTACAAACCGCCGGCCTATTGGAATTACATCGCCGACATTCGCGCAGAGCTGAAAATCCCGGTCGTGGCCAATGGCGAAATCTGGTCGGTAGAAGATTACCTGCGCTGCCGTGAACAATCGAACGGCGCCGATGTTATGCTCGGACGCGGTTTGCTCGCCTGCCCTGATCTTGCCCGCCAGATTAAAGCGCATATAGAAGGAGCGGATTACACGCCGCTCACCTGGAGCCAAATCTGTAACATGCTCTATGACTACTACAAGCTCACCACACCGCTTTACTGTGAACGCAACTGTGGCAACCGTGTGAAGCAGTGGTTGATGTATTTAAGTCGCGAATACCCGCAGGCAATCGTTTTTTTTGAAGCGATCAAACGTAAAACAACACCGCAAGAAATCGATGCGTGTTTTGCCGATGCCCTACAAGCCTGCAACTGATCACCAGATATACGCCCATAAAAAAAGCCCGTGATTAACACGGGCTTTGCTCTCTCACCATCGTTTTTGTCATTCAGGGCTAATGCAATAAATCATCAAAACCACCGATCAAGTCTTTAGTCTCGTCAATCCGTTCCATCATTTTCACCAAATTAATACCCAGCTTGGTCGCCAAATCATTAGGGAAATTCGCCACTATAGCGGCGCCCTTATTTTTCTCATTCTCGTGCACTATGTAATCCGCAAGGTTAATTAAAGCTGCAAAACGCGAAAACTCCGGCGCGGCCAGTGGATTAAGCTGATAGCGAATCCCCGCCACAATGGCATCGGGAAACTTCCAGCGACTGGCTAACTCAGCGCCGGCCTCAGGAAAGTTGAAGCCTAGGACATTCTTTTCGATATCGGAATTACGCCCTCCTCGATCAACGACTTTTTGAATTTCCTTACACTCCTCCGGCAGGATAATGTGGATCAGTAACTCCCCGATATTGTGGATCATGCCGCAGGTAAACGCCGTTTCCGCATCGTCTTTGGAGAACTTCGCCAGCCATTTACAAGTGCTGGCCACCGCAAAACTGTTGTGCCAAAACGCCGGTAAATCAAAACCTTCCGGCGCCTTAAATGCCCCTGTCATACCCGACGCCAATACCAGTGTGCGCACCGCGTTAAAGCCCAGCACGAACACCGCATCATTCACCGAGCCCACTTTGCGGTTGCCGCCGTAATGCGCCGAATTCGCGGCGCGCAAAACCTTCGCAGTGAGCACCTGATCAGCGCTGATTTTTTTGGCAATTTCTTCCGTCTTAATATTCTCGTCGCCGAAACTCTCAATCAACTCCTGTACCACTTTCGGGATGTTTGGCAACTTCTGCGCGCTATCAATCAAATGTTTTAAGTCCACGATACCCTCGCTTATTAGTACTACTTTATCGATATCACTAAAAAACCGTTTTACCTGATTGGGTATAGCAAAGGATAAGTAGATAGCAACAAACAGCGGCTCAATCTCGACACAACTTATAGAAATTATCCCTTCCGACCCAACGATATTCCCCCTCCGGATCAATGAAAAACCCCACCCCGAAGCCCTCTCCCCTTCACGCGGGTAAAGCTTTATTAAAACTGGTCGATAACGTCATATAGCTTCGCGCGCCCAATCCCACGACCAACCCGTCGCATGGCGCACCCGCCCAACATAGGAATGAAAACATGTTCGCAGCCACCGATAGCAGGCCTTGCCGCTTTATCCGCAGAAGTTGGTCAATACCATTTCTCATCAGCCTCACGTTATTTGGCGTAACCGGCTGTAGTTACTTATGCGATTGCGAGCAAAATCCGGAAGCCAGGGAAAACGCCGTCATCAGTAGCGGCGAAACGGTCTATTTAGACAAAACCGCACCAGTCACAAGTAAGGCAACCACATCTGTCGCGGCGCCGACCACCCAATCGGCCACTAATACTTATCCTCTCGCTACCAATGGCGAACATCAAAGTTACAGCATTGCTGAGCAGCCAATTGCGCAAGCCACGGTGACGCAAACAGTAACGTCACCACAAACAATATCGCAAACAAACCTGCAATCAACAGCCGCGAACACCAGGTCGCCCGGCAACCAACCGCAGGCGGCCTGCCCGCAACCTATGACCAACCACTATAAAAAAACTGTCGCATTTGTCAGCTTCCCAAGAACTGCACCGACAACCAGCCGCCTTGGCGCATTGGACAAGGTAGAACAACAATTACCCCTGCTGATTGGCAGCAACCTCACCAACCGTCACTCGGTACTCACCCCTATTTATTTACGCGAAGGATTTATCAGCACGAATGTTCGCGGCGAAGCAGATACAGCAGTACAAGTACAAATTTTGTCGCACCGACACCAGGTACAATTTTTTGTCAGCGGTGAAGTGGATGATATGACCATGAGCAGCCCCGGCACCGTCGAGAACCCAAGCTACTACACCCATTTCGTCAACGGGGTTCACAATCTGATACCCGTTAACTCCTCCCTGGACAATCGCGATCGTGCCTTTGGTTTCAAAGTTGAAGTGCGCGACGGCTTTACCGGGCAAATCGTTTTCAGTAACCAGTATCGCACCATCGGAAAATGGAAACCCGCACCGCAGGCCAATGTAGGTTTTGGTACATCCCAATTTTGGGAGACAGACTATGGGGATCAAATACAACATTTGGTGGCAATGGCAAGTGATGACATGGCGCGCACTATTAATTGCCAGCCCTATGTGGCAAGAGTTGAATCAAGCCCCGGGCAGCAGCAGGTTGTCATCCAAAGCGGATCGCTCAACGGCTTACATCTCGGCGATACCTTGGATCTCTACCAGTTGGTACATCAACCGATTAGCGGACAATACCAACGCTTCGATACCCGCCTGATCAAACGCAATGGCTATATCCACCTGACCGAAACTTATCCGTCCCACAGCGTCGGCAAAGTAGTCGACGCCACTTTGTTGGGTGGTCAATATTTGATTAAAGCGCGCTAAAAAACAAAAGCGCAAAAATGAAAAAGGCCCGTCATTTCTGACGGGCCTTTTTTGTATGGTGCACTCAGGAGGATTCGAACCTCCGACCGCTCGGTTCGTAGCCGAGTACTCTATCCAGCTGAGCTATGAGTGCGTTGTTGAGGCGCGCATTTTATTGATCAGGGTTCAGTGAGTCAAGCATTTATTTGATTTTCTTCTGCGAAACTTTCAAATTAATGCTTTATAAATCAATGAAATACAAATTTCGATCAACCTGTACAAACAACAAACTGTTATGCGCGAATTGTACAGTTAGGCCTTGCTAAAAATGGCGGTGAGAGAGGGAGTCGAACCCTCGATACCTTGCGGTATACACACTTTCCAGGCGTGCTCCTTCGGCCACTCGGACATCTCACCGTTTTATCGCCCTGGGCTATTTAACTACCCCCTGCGAAGGCGCGCTAATGTACACAAGCAAGCATGCAAACGCAATCTTATTCCTGTGGCCATGCACTAAAAAAATCCGCAGGATTTTGTTCGCGCGGAGCATGCGGTGGGACTGTAGGTGTACCGACGTAAATGAAGCCAATGACTTCTTCGCCTTCACCTAAGTCTAAAGCCTTTTTGACTAATGGGTCATAAGCCATATCGCCAGTACGCCAAACAGCACCTACACCGGTTGCAAATGCCGCATTAAGAAGGTTCTGGGTAGCAGCGCCCGCTGCGATCACCTGCTCGATCTCCGGCACCTTGGGGTTGGGCTGACATTTGGCAATGGAGATAATAATCATAGGCGCGCGCTGTGGCATTGCATGGCAGCGCTCTAACTCGGTCGGCGTTATTTCCGAATTCTTCGCCGTAGCCGCTGCGGCAAATAACTCACCAAGCTTGATAAGCCCCTCGCCTTCCACAATCAAAAACCGCCAAGGGCGCATATTGCCGTGGTCAGCTGCACGAATTGCCGCTTTAAACAATTCCGTCAATTGTTCGGGTGTAGGCGCTGGCGCGGTAAGCCTGGGAGTTGAAACTCGTTGATGTAACGCCGTAATCGCATCCATAAATCGAAAACCTCAATAATGAAATCATTTAACACTCAAGCCATAGCCGGTGTGCCTTGGCTCGACAAAGTCGAATATTGGCCAAATCTGTACCATACTTTCACGCAGATACATCAACCAGCAATTATAGAGTTGGTTGGCGCAGTAAAGTTGCCCAATTCCACACGCCCACAAAATTCCTTGCGGCCAATAACTATTATGCAAGTACCCCCACTCGTTCTCGGAATAGCCATAGAAATCTATCTGGTATTGCTTATTGCAGCAGCGGCGTTGGTTTTTCATTCACTGAAACAGAAGAAGTTAATTCGACACCAGCAGGAGAAGTTGCGTGAGCTGATCGAAACCATAAAAACCGGTAGCCCTGCCGCGCCTTCGGGGAAATCCTATAAACAATTCGTAAATGAGCAACTGGAGTTCACCCAGGATCGCTTTGCCCTAATTGCCCCGCGTGGCGATATCACCAAAGCACAATCTACGGAACATCCCATTAATCAACGAATAGTTGCCTTACGTCATGCATTTTTACACGCCGAGGCATTGGGTACGACAGAAGTACAAGGCAGCGAAGGTTACTGGAATGTTTTTCGGCAAACGCTGGAGCCACTCCTTCAATCAACAGTAGATGAGTGTTTCGATCTTCCGCTTGATACATCACTTGAATCTGCCGGCAGCGAAGAGCTGGAGATGTATAAAAAGCGAGTTGAAAATCTGGAAAAATTTAAAAAGTTATTTTTTGATCTGGAGAAACGTTGGAACGAAGCACAGGCCAATGCGCAAGGTTACTATAACGAACTCTATGCGATGGGCAGCAACATTGAAGATCGCGAAAAATACGAAATGTTATTAGGACAATACGGCGCGACTTATAATGACATATCCCACTATATGCACTCCACCACTGCAGCCATTACCGGACAACCGGTGGAAAGCAAAACGATAAACATCATCCGTCAGGATCCGCGCGCGGCAGAAGAAATAATGAAACTGCGCAATGTGGCTGCAGACCAATATCGAGTCATCAGTACGTTACAACGCAAATTGGAAGAGGCGATAACTGCAGAAGCAAAAGATCTCGTTATTAAAGAGTTGGAGCAGCAGTTACAGCGGCAGGTGCGTTTTGTGCAAGAGTCAGACACTTGCGTGCAACTACTCGAAGATGAACTTAATAAGGCGCATGAACAAATCGCCAAACAGGATGAAATCATTAAGCACGAGCACGAACTTGAAGAAGAAAACCAACGCATCAAAGAAACGCTACAAAATTTTACTCATGAAAGCAAAGAGCTTCTGGATAATCTTGAAACCCTGGAGCGGGAAAACAACCAACTGAAAAATGATCATGAGCAAGCCAGTGTCGAGTCAGCAGCTAATCCAGAAAGCCTCCAACAAATTCAGGCGGAATTTGCCGAGCTGCGCAAGCAATATACCGAACTGGAAGAAAAATACCTGGAATTGAAGTTTAAATAATAAGCAACCTGAAAAATTCCCGTGTATACCCCCAATAAGTAGACATTTTCCGCAAAAACCCGTTTAATCCACGAGCTTGGGTAAGCGTGATTGCGTCTTCGCAGGGATTAACTTACTGACTAAATAACAACAAGGTTTTAATCCAATGAATAGCAAGACCGACAGTCAGCAGCTCCATACCGAATCACCTATACAGCAGTATTATTTTCGCGCACTTATCTGCTTCGCCGCCTCCGGTACTCTGGCCTCATTTGTGAATTGGGACCACCCCAGCAGCATACTGATGGGGGTCATTGTCTTTCTATTGGCCTATGCTTACGCCACCTATCATTTCACCCGCAAACTGCTTCCCGAGCAGATGAGCCGCGTCAACCGCTGGCTGTCGCATGTGGATGCAGCATTGATTGGCGTAGTACTCAGCCTCACGGACTTTAGCATCCTGCCCTGCGTGATGTTTCTAACCATGATTCAGTTTAACGCGCTAATCAGTGGCGGCGTCCGTAAGTTAATGGAAGACAATACGGCCTTTGCCATTGGTGTGATCTTGAGCCTGATCATCCATAAACCGCAATTAGTGCTATCAAGCAGTATTGAAATTAGTGCGGCCAGCCTGATTGGTGTTGCCACCTATTTCCTGGTCTATGCCATTTACATGCACCAACGCTTTCACAAGCTAATGATCAGCCAGAAACAACTCGAAAACGAACAAAAATGGCATAAGATCCGCGCTTACAAATTGTCGCGCTATCTACCGCCCACTGTATGGCAAGCCATCAATCGTGGCGACGATAAAAATCTGCAAGCAGAACGCAAACGCATTAGCGTATTTTTTTCTGACATCAAAGATTTCAGTCAACTCTCGGAAGAAATCGAAGCTGAAGCCTTAACTGAATTGCTCAACCACTACCTCACCGAAATGTCTAAAATAGTTGCCCATTATGGCGGTACCATCGATAAATTTATGGGTGACGGGATTATGGTGCTGTTTGGGGATAGCGCCAGTAAAGGTGTAAAAGATGACGCCACCCGCTGTGTAGCCATGGCGATCGCGATGAAAAAACGAATCAAATCCATGCAGGTTGAATGGTTTAACCAAGGCATCAAAAAGCCTTTGCAAGTCCGCATGGGTATCAACACAGGTTATTGTACGGTCGGTACCTTTGGTACATCCAACCACTTGGACTACACCGTATTAGGCACTCAGGTTAACCTCGCCAGCCGGCTTGAATCCGCCGCAGAGCCGGACGAAATTCTAATTTCGCATGAAACCTGGTCGTTGGTAAAAGATACTGTCATGTGCCGGGACAAAGGCGAGATTCAGGTTAAAGGTTTCTCACTACCCGTTAAGGTCTACCAGGTAGCAGATCTGCGCAAAGAAATGGGTAAAAATCAAAGCTACTTTGAAGATCGCGCTGAGGGCTTCTCGATGTATCTGGACATGGACAAGGTGCGCAACTATGACAAACAGAAAGTCATCGAATCACTTGAAAAAGCAGCCAGTCGCCTGAAAGACAAAGTGATCGTATAAAGATCTTCGTCAGCGGCGCCTGCGCGCTACTGACGAATCAGCCGCAACAACTCCGGTTTTGCATCCGGATTGCTGGAACGAAACGGATTAATGTCCAATCCGCCCCGCCGCGTATAACGCGCATAGACGGTTAATTCCTCAGGCTTACACACCCGCGCAATATCACTAAAAATCCGTTCGACACAATGCTCATGAAAATCCTGATGCTCACGAAATGAAATGATGTAGCGCAATAAGTTTTCATGCCGGATTTTATTCCCCTTATAACGAATCACAAGGCTCGCCCAATCCGGCTGCCCCGTCACCGGGCAATTGGTTTTTAACAAATGACTGACCAGACTTTCATTAACCATCTCCGCTTCCGTTGCAAGCAATTCCGGTGCTGGATGATAGGTATCAACTGTCACCGCCAATTCATCCAACAGCTCGGCGTCTACCTCGATAATTCCTGCCAAGTGTTGCGCAGCGCGTACTGACGCCGTTAACGGCACCAGATTGACACTCACCTCGGCGTTGGTCAGCCTCGATAAATCTTTGGCGATCAACACCTCCACTTCTGCAGCATTCTCAAAATGTGTTTGATTCAATGAATTTAAATAGAGTTTGAACGATTTAGATTCGACAATAAATTCACTGGCGCAGGGAATAAAAAACTCGGCGATAGCAACTACAGGCTTTCCTAAAGTATCCAACCAGGACAATTCATAGCCAGTCCATATATCCGAACCATAGAAAGTAAGCTCTTCACCTACCCCCAACAAACTGCGTGACTCTGCACGAGGAATAGGGAACAACAGATGCGGAGCATAAACTGAAACATAATCAGTTTGCTGCCCTAGTGGATTATGACTCATATCGACTTCCCCATTAGGCCCGTAAGCGCTTACCGGTTTTTAATAAATGCATGGCGATAATAAATAAAATTACGACGAAGGCAGTTAATCCTATTAATGCCGTACTTATATGCACATCACTAACACCCAACATCCCATAGCGAAATCCATTCACCATATGCAGGATTGGATTAAATACCGACACTTTTTGCCAAAACTCCGGCAACAAATGAATCGAATAGAACACACCACCAAAGTAAGTTAAGGGCGTTAATACAAAGGTTGGAATAATAGAAACGTCATCAAAAGTGTTGGCATAGATTGCATTAATAAACCCGGCCAGAGAGAACAGCACCGACGTCATAAATACAATAAACAAAGTGGCGCCCCAATGATGGATAGATAGATCAGCAAAGAATAATGACATGATAGTCACAATCAAGCCCACCGCCATCCCCCGCGCGACACCGCCCATAACGTAACCAAGCAAAATAATATAATTAGGGGTCGGCGACACTAATAATTCTTCAATACTGCGTTGAAACTTTGCACTAAAAAAAGACGATGACACATTGGCATAAGCATTAGTAATCACCGCCATCATAATCAGCCCTGGCGCAACAAACTCGATATAGCTGAAACCAGCCATATCGCCAATACGACTCCCGATTAATTTCCCGAAAATCACAAAATATAAAATCATCGTGATTGCAGGTGGCAGCAATGTTTGAATCCAGATACGGGTAAAACGTTTTATTTCTTTATGCAAAATGGTCAAAAATGCAATCCACTGCTCCTGTAAACTCATGATTGAACCTCTTTTTTCGCTGCGCCAGCCAAATCTTTATTTGCATTAACCATGGACACAAACAACTCTTCCAAGCGGTTGGCCTTATTGCGCATACTGACAATATCAATTCCCTGCGCGGTTAATTGGCTAAATACCGCATTGAGCGATTGCCCTTTATCTACTTCCACCTCAAAAGAATGCTCATCAATTTGTGCAACTCGATGACCACTCAATACAGGCATTGATTGTAAATTTCCTGGCACATCAAAAATAAATACTTCCTTATTAAGCTGCTGCAATAAACTTTTAATACTGGTGTTTTTAACAATCATACCCTGATCAATAATCGCCACATTACGGCACAGACTTTCGGCTTCCTCCAGGTAATGTGTTGTTAAGATAATGGTCGTTCCCGCAGCATTAATTTCACGCAAAAATTCCCACATGGAGCGACGCAACTCTATATCAACACCTGCAGTAGGCTCATCGAGAATTAATAATTGCGGTTCATGTACCAGCGCCCGCGCAATCATCAATCGCCGCTTCATCCCACCTGACAACATCCGTGCTGGGGTGTGGCGCTTATCCCACAAGCTCAACTGCTTTAGATATTTTTCGCATTGCGCTAATGCTTGTTTTCGTGGCAATCCATAATAGCCCGCTTGTTGCAAGACTATATCTTCCACTTTTTCAAACATACTGAAATTGAATTCCTGTGGCACTACACCAAGATATTTCTTGGCAATCGAGAAATCGATATCAATATTTTTACCAAAAACTTCAACCGTGCCAGCTGTCTTACGCACTAAAGAACTGATGATGCCGATAGTGGTAGATTTACCCGCACCATTAGGTCCAAGCATGGCAAAAAAATCACCTGGCATAACATCCAGTGAAATACCTTTTAGGGCTTCGAATTTTTCGTTGTAAACTTTACGCAGGTTTCTTAGTGAGAGTGCCGGAGTCATAACCCCTCGCAGGAATGAATGAAGGTCAAAAAATTTACCACCAAATCAGGGCGCAGTATGTCAATTTCAAGCTCAGAACAATCTATTTACGATCAAGAGTATTACACCTATCACTTGGAACTACTTGCCGCCTTCAGCGCGCAAATCCAACACTTACCACCCTTTAATACCGAGCAGCCCGGTGAGGATGATAGCGAGTTTCTTGCTGCACTCGCACAACTGCAGCAACCACCTCACGGAATTGATTTTCTGGAGCAAGGTCAAGTGTTGATGTGCCGCATCGTCGGCTCCTATCCACACCTAATGCCGTTACTATACCGCGATCTACTATGGTTTTTTGGTGGGGACTGCCTGCATTTTATGCCGGACGAAGAAATCGCCATATTCCAACGACTGGACGAACAACGCGAAGAGGCTAAACAGGAACATAAAGCGTTTAGCTACAAAGAAGCCCGCGCCCGATCGAAAGGAATGCATTAAGAGAATAGATGATAGAAATGCAAGGATGCATTGCGCCCAATAGGGCAAATTTCTAGCTGGGGATAATATTAAAAGACTATTGCAAAACTAACGTTTGAAATTGGAGCGGGAAACGAGACTCGAACTCGCGACCCTAACCTTGGCAAGGTTATGCTCTACCAACTGAGCTATTCCCGCTAAATGTGGCGTCCCCTAGGGGACTCGAACCCCTGTTACCGCCGTGAAAGGGCGGTGTCCTAGGCCACTAGACGAAGGGGACATTTTGAAAGTTGCTTGAACAACAATAAAACGTACTTCACTAACAGATTAAAACGTAACTCTTTACTGCTTATTACTTACTGCATTAACTTCCCTTGGTGAGAGAAGTTGGAGCGGGAAACGAGACTCGAACTCGCGACCCTAACCTTGGCAAGGTTATGCTCTACCAACTGAGCTATTCCCGCTAAATGTGGCGTCCCCTAGGGGACTCGAACCCCTGTTACCGCCGTGAAAGGGCGGTGTCCTAGGCCACTAGACGAAGGGGACCCGGACCATCTCACGTTTTTACCAGCTCTTTCAAGCCAATGTCTGCGTCAGAAGTGGGGCGCATTCTAGGGATAGGCTCCGGTTGTGTCAACACTTTTAATTCTTTTTTTATCAGAGCGGAAACAAGCACTTAGCGTTTTTATGAGGGAAAGGCATGCAAATTATTGCGCCATTTTTTTCGATGCTATACTTCATACAACTGCATGCCTAGCAATTAACCGATAAGGTTTATAAATCACCATGTCTGCCTATGTTATCGCCGTAGCATTTCTCCTGTTAATTTTACTGGCGGGATATCTATTTTTATCTCACTCAATTGAAAAGAAACGAGTGCGGCGACAACGGTTAATTACAGCGCTGCGAGCCCGGCGCAATTCTTTTCGCGATCTTGCTACCGGGTTTCCAACAGGATTCCTCTCCAGCGATTTAACTTCCCTGCTCTACCGTAGCCTCATTGATTGCTGCGAGCAGCTATCTCGCCTTGAGCCCAAAGACCAGACCCACACTGAGCAGCTCAATCTGTATACCAATCTACTTTCCACCCAAAAAGAGAGTACTCAAACAGCCCGCGTACGCCTGGATAACCCCAAGCAAATTAAGGAAGCACAAAGTTTGCTGCAGGAGCTGCATAAGTTTGTAATGCAGCAATCGGCATCAAAACAAATTAACCAAGTGCAAACAGAGGCCTATGTCGATCAAATTAACCGGTTGGTACTGCAAATCTCTGTCGATGGACACATATTTAATGCGCGCCAGTCCCAGCAAATCGGCAAAGTAAAACTGGCGGTTCACTACTATACATTGGCGCGCAAAGCCCTATCTGCCGATAACGCAGCAAATAGCTTCAGCAAACAAATTGCACAATTAGATGCCATCATCGCCAAGTTACAGGAAAAAGCTGAATTAGCACCGGCAGAAGCAACGCCAGATTCAGAAGCTTCAAATAAACCTGCGACCACAACCGATGGATCTGCCAGTAAAGAATGGAAACATTTCGACGAAGAAAACGATAAGTGGAAAAAGAAACAAATTTACGATTAATGTAAATTAATTGCTATCCCACCATCGAGATGCATCAAAACCCCTCTTGTGCTTTACGCAAGGCAGCCTCGCGTTTGCTGTAGGAGATACGCGGCACCTTTAACTATTCCACTTTTTTCGAACAACCTTAAGCGTTTACCGAAAGCACACAGCTACGTAAATATTACAAATATCAGCCCGTTCCCCGCTACTTTTATCCCGCTCAGCCATCCCGAAAATACGTAATCACGCCATTGCCAATCATAAAAAGAAAGAATGGCGCGATGTATGCAAGATTCATATGACATGCAGCAGTCCACGAATGACCGCATTGAGAAAAGATATGCAAATGACTTTTACCAATTGCATCTGACTTAAAGGTTCTGAGTATGAGCACTGGTTTTGACTCTTCACTAAATATGATGGATACCGAGCCAATGCACACGCAAACTTTTGGCTTAACTAAAATAAAACCCGATGTGCATAAACTGCGAATTATCACCCTGAATATGCACAAAGGATTCACCGTATTTAATCGCCAATTTATTCTGCCCGAACTGCGCGAAGCAGTCCGCGGGGAGTCAACGGAATTAGTGTTTTTACAAGAAGTGCATGGCAGCCATAAACGACACGCATCGCGTCATTCCAATTGGCCAGAAACATCACAATATGAATTTCTAGCAGATGCCATGTGGCCAGAATTTTCTTACGGGCGTAACGCGGTCTATCCCGACGGCGATCACGGAAACGCCATACTCTCCAAATACCCGATCGTTCGTTTTCAAAATCTCGATGTTTCTATTGGCGAGATTGAACAGCGTGGCCTTTTGCATACCGTACTTAAAGTGCCCGGTCACGACGAAGTACATGCTATATGCGTGCATTTAGGTTTGCGTGAAAGCCATCGTCAAAAGCAACTATTGTTACTGTGTGGATTGCTGGAGAGCTTATCAAAAACAGCGCCCGTCATAATCGCCGGCGACTTTAATGATTGGAAAAAACGCGCAGACGCTATTCTCGCGCGTTGCGATATGCGAGAAGCATTTGTCAGTGAGTATGGAAAACCAGCTAAAAGTTTTCCTGCACGTTGGCCTTTGCTTTCTCTCGACAGGATTTATGTGCGCAACGCCACCACACAAAATCCTCAGGTTTTACATCAGCGTCCTTGGTCCCATCTTTCGGATCACGCGCCTTTGGCAGTGGAGGTTTACTTATGAAGGACAAATGGCGCGACGGAAACGACGTAAAGCTATTGGTAAATGGCGAAGAATTTTTCCCTGCAGTATTTGAGTCTATTCGCCAGGCAACAACTGAAATCCTATTGGAAACTTTTATTCTTGAAGAAGATGAAGTTGGCTTTGAGTTACAACGTGAATTAATTGCCGCAGCGCAACGCGGAGTGAGCATAGACATCACGGTCGATGATTATGGCACTTGGGATCTAAGTACAAAATTTACCGATGCAATGGCTGCGGCCGGTATCAGACTGCACATTTTTGACCCGCTCCCCAAATTGTGGGGAATGCGACTTAACCTTTTCCGACGACTGCACCGAAAGCTAATCGTTATTGATCGCAACGTCGCGTTTGTTGGGGGAATTAATTTTGCCTGCGATCATCTCATTCGTACCGGCGCAGAAGCCAAACAGGATTACGCCGTCAAAATTCGCGGCCCAGTCGTTGCAGACATTCATCAAGCCTGTATGTTGCTATTGTTGCGCGCATGCAGCCGCAGAGAGCGACGCGAATTTTTTCACAACGCACGTGCAATTATACCGCCAGCTGAGGGGAACGTAAGAGCACTAGCTGTAGCGCGCGATAATAACGGCCACAAGAAAGATATAGAGCGGCAATATTTACTGGCCGCCCGCCTTGCACAAAAACGCCTGCTGATTGCCAATGCCTATTTTTTCCCTGGTTATCGCCTGCTGCGTGCACTACGTCGTGCGGCAATGCGCGGTGTTGATGTGACACTCATTCTGCAGGGCCAGCCTGATATGCCGTGGGTCACCGCCTTATCGAGACTGCTATATAGCTATTTGTTGCGATCCGGTGTGAAAATTTACGAATACACTGCACGACCACTCCACGGAAAAGTAGCCGTGATGGATGACAAATGGGCAACCGTAGGCTCGAGCAACCTTGACCCGCTCAGCCTGTCACTAAACTTGGAAGCCAATGTGGTCATTGAAGATGAAGAATTCAATCAGAATCTCTATGAAAACTTAAACAATATTATTAAACAGGATTGCCAGAAGCTAAACGTTAAAACAGCTAATCGCGGCTACTGGTGGAGAACGCCTCTAATATTTTTAAGCTTTCACTTTTTACGCAGATTCCCCACCATAATGGGGTGGCTGCCGGCTCATGCCCACGAATTAAAACTGGTCACGACCTCTAGCGACTCGATTCGAAAAGAAAACCATTGCGATATTCCTATTGGAAAAAATAATAAGAAGGTGCTCAATCGCGCATTCAAAAATAAAAATGGAAGCAATACGGAATCTCTGAAGGAGTCGGCATCATGAGCCAAACCAAGGCGCCTGAGGCGTCAAGGCAACATTTTTCAGGAGAGAACAAAACCAACAAAAAATGGAAGATAGCAAAGCATTTACTAACGATAATTTTTTTTATTGCAGTGCCTGTCCTCTTATTTGTATTGGTTAAAAATATCGAGTGGGGAGAAGTAGTAGATACACTGCATGACTATAGTGTGAAAACCTTGCTCATCGGAGTTGCCATTGCATTTACAAGTTACTTGGTATTCGCCTGTTATGATCTGATTGGCCGGTATTACACCGGTCACTCATTACCTGCCCGCCAAATATTACCGCTCGCATTTGTATGTTATGCATTTACATTAAACCTTACGGCTTGGGTTGGTGGCATTGCCTTACGGTTCAGGTTGTACAGCCGATTAGGGTTGGACTCATCAACGATAGCCAAAATTCTTAGCTTGAGCCTCATCACCAATTGGCTGGGATACATCATTCTTGCAGGGCTTTTATTTGCATTTCGGTTAGTCGATTTGCCTGAGCAAGCTCACATTGGTTTGACCGCGTTACAACTCATTGGCTTTCTCTTGTTGGCCGTAGCCGCAATGTATTTCTTAGCTTGTCGGTTTTCCAGCCGTCGCTCGTTTCACTTTCGCGCCCATAAAATCACACTCCCCAAGGCTCGCGTTGCTTTTGTGCAGGCAGGATTGGCGATAACCAATTGGATGTTGATGGGCTTATTGATTTATACGCTGCTACCCGACAAAGTTAGCTATCAGACTGTGTTGGGAATTCTGTTGATAAGCAGTATTGCGGGTGTTGTCACCCATATTCCTGCAGGCTTGGGAGTATTGGAAGCAATCTTTATTTCCATGCTTCATCACGATTTAACAAAAAGCAGCATTTTAGCGGCCTTGATTGGTTACCGTATTATTTATTATCTGCTTCCATTGGCCATTGCCTGCATTATTTATCTTGTATTGGAAAGCAGGGCGAAAAAAATGCAGGCTAAAAACCAACGATTAGAAAAAACCTAAGCTGCATCCATCGTTCAATACGCCACTATGGATACTCCAGCGTTTTTTTAAGATGCGGAACATTGGCAGAAACCCAATGCTCATTTACCGCTCCCCAGCTAACAACGCGGTAGCTTCCATCTATGTTCTCTAACTCTATATCCAACTCATGAATTGCAGCGAGAGTGTCTTGCGCTGTACGTCGTGGCATTCCTGTTACCGCTATAATTTTCGGAACACTATTAATCCCCTGTTGAATTAGCCAAGTAACATAGATACGGCGATAAAAGCTGGTTTTGGTTTTACTATGAATCATTAAATCAGGCTCCTGAAGAGTTAAACCAAAAACGTGCAATTTTTTATTGTCATCAGTTTCGTGGATATTACCGTCGCCACCCAAAAAAGGCGATCCGGATTCGAATCTAATAAGATTAACATTTCTGCAGTAAATTCCAGTTGCTGGCCTTTCTTTTGTAGAGGAATCAAGGGTAGCCTACTAGAATTAGCGAAAACACCCATCTGCTCCTGCGGATCTTCAAGGAATTACTTACATGCTCATTAACTGCGTCGCATACCAGGAAGGAAAAAAATTAGACAACATTCCTGTTGAATCCATAAGCGATTACCTCCAGCGGAAAAATTGCTTCGTATGGGTCGCATTAAAAGATGCAGAGCCTGGCGAGCTTGAGCAGATGCAAAGCGAATTTCTACTGCATGAGTTGGCTGTAGAAGACGCTCATGTAGGCCATCAGCGTCCTAAAATTGAGGAATATGGGGATTCATTGTTCGCGGTAATGCATACCGTAGAGCTGGTCGACAATGAGCTCAGCGTAGGTGAAGTGGATGTATTTGTCGGTGAAAATTATGTGCTATCCACTCGCAATCGCTGCCAACAAGGCTTTCTTGGGGTTCGTGCCCGCTGTGAACGTGAACCGCACCATTTAATGCAAGGCTCAGCCTTTGTGTTTTATGCATTAATGGACGCAGTGGTAGATCGCTATTTCCCGGTAGTGTTCGCTCTGGAAAGCGAACTGGAAACAATTGAAGAACAAATATTTACTAAAGGATCGCAACGTTCCAACATTGAGCGGCTTTATGATTTGAAACGCAAGGTCACTGTATTAAAACATGCTGTCGCGCCCTTAATGGAGGCTGTTGGAAAGTTGGATGGCGGGCGTGTACCACCGATAGTCGCTAACACCAAACATTATTTCCGCGATGTACATGACCATCTCTATCGCATCAATACATCAATCGATTCGATTCGCGACACGATTGGCACCGCGATCCAAGTGAATTTATCCATGGTGAGCATCGACGAAAGCGAAGTTAACAAGCGCCTCGCGGCCTGGGCGGCTATCTTTGCAATAGCCACCGCTTTTGTCGGCATTTGGGGAATGAACTTTGAACATATGCCAGAATTAAAGTGGAAATATGGCTACCCGGCATCACTGGGAATTGTGTCAATTATTTGCGGGTATTTATATTACCGATTTAAAAAATCGGGCTGGCTGTAAAACGAAGTTTCCTCTCCATTAATTTATGCATCTTGTAAATTTTTTGTTGCCTCTACAGCAAAGCATTCAATGTATTCACCCTGCTCAATTGCCCCAATGGATTTTTTTAGGGGCACACGGCGCGGGGTAAACTTAAATGCGTCGCTACGCTCCGCATAGTGACGTACCTTGTGACTAACAAGCACTTCCCCTGCTTCAGCAGCCGCCTCCATCCTTGCAGCCATGCTTACAGCCACACCTTCCAAATCGGCAATATCTGTCACTTCATTATGAATAACTGCAACCTCACCCAGTTCAACACCAATACGCAACTCAAAGCCCGCAGCCCTTAAAACGTTGCGCATCATACAAGCGCAGGACAATCCTGCGGTTGCATTTCTGAAGGTGACACGCAAGGAATCGCCTTCCATATTAGGATGACCAGCAGCCCATTTTTTGAGAATGGGTTTTACCAAACCGCGAAATAACGACAATTTTTCAGATAGTTCATCATCGCGCCACTTGGAAAAACCTTTCAAATCCATAAATAAAATGGTGAGATTGCGCACTTGATCTTTTTCATGATCAGCAGCCAACTCTAGCAGCCGTGGCCAAAACTCCTCACGAATAGCCCCTACTTTTTCCTTCAATTGCAGATGCAATTGCGTATTGGTGCGCAGCATCAATTGAGCAAGCTGAATACGCTCAGCCTCTGTTTGTAACAGGTTTTTTAACTCGGTGGGGTTGTGGCTACCAACCTCCTCCACTACAAACTTAACCAAGGCGCCGCCCGCAACATCGCTAATGGATTTTAAGCGTAAGATGGTACCCCAATGCACCGCCGCCAAATGCTCAATGAAAATTGGCAGTGTTGCCAACTCATGGTCCGCCAGACGATAGGGATAGCGCAACTCGATGGTGATTGCCTCGGCAAAAATTCGCTCGAATTCATGATTGCGATACGCAGTTTTTTCCGTGCCGTTTTTATCCCAATAAGCATATGCACATTCAATATCGGGAATTGTCCAACCCGCCGTTGTGATTTTCCATAACTTGGCACCGGTAATCTTTGCATTAGCCAATTTTGCCTTGCTGAGATTGGCATTACGCAAATCACAATGGGTTAAATTTGCCGCGGTAAAATCGGCTTTATTTAGATCCATATTATTTAAATCAACACCGCTCAGGTTGGCCGATTTAAAAATAGCACCGGATAAGGTTGCACCGCGTAGATCTGCATTGGTAAGGTCTGCACCGGTAAATAAGGTTCCGGTTAAATCGGCGCCCTGCAAGTTCGCGCCAGCAAGATTGGAATTGCTGAGATCAACTCGAGCCAATTGCTGCCCTTCAAGGTTGCATCCCGCTAATGAAATATCGCGCAATATTAATCCGCTGATATCGTGCCCACGGAAATCGATATTTTCGAGCCGCGCACTGCGCGTGTTCGCCGTCAGCATATTAGCCAGAAACAAAACCGAACCGCTGAGATCACAATTGCTGAGATTGGCTGCAATCAACTTTGCATTGGAAAAATCATTGTTTTGTAAATCAGAGTATTGCAGGTTTGCCAAAATAAGATCGGCATATTTAAAACTGCAATGCGTAATGCGGGAATTGCGCAGTGATATTTTCGAGAGATCATACTCATCGAAATTCAGATATGACAACTCGATACCATCGAGATTTAATTCGCCTGTGGCTTGGCGTTTTCGCCAATTGTTCCAGGAAGCAGCGCCTTTTTTCAGTTCTTGTAGTATCCGTTCTTTATCCATAATTATTTACTTACATCTGTAATAATAAGGTGAGGAGATATTCCTGCAGGACAATCGCGTTAATTATCCTTCGTTTTTTCTGATCAGGATTGCTGGATGCCCAAGCTCACGGGCACCCTCAAAATACTCTTGGCCAATTAAATGCGGCGCTACGTTTGTCCACCCCTGACTCGCTTGGCTACACGCAGAGATGACATTTCCCAACATCACATCCCCCACCTCAATGAGATCACCATCATCGACTTTGCGATAACCTTGCGGCAATGGATGCATAAGCATAATGACCTGACTGGAAAATGAGCAAATTATATAGCAGAAAAATAGCCGATTATGCACCGCCTGTCGGTAAACATTACCCACTTATATTGTTGTTTTACTGCAAGCAGCCTGAGGCGACATACTATGGCTCAACAAGGCTTCAGAAATAGGAGGAGCAGCTAACGCCGCCCGCCTAGCAGTGAACCAAGAATGCCGCGCACAATTTGCCGCCCAAGATTACTGCCAATTGCACGTGCCGCGCTCTTGGCGAACGCGTCTACCGCAGAATCGCGCTTGGCACTGGCACGCTCGGCTTGTTGTTGCGCACGCGCCTGCTCTTTACCAAGACGCTCTTGTTCCTTTTGCTGCTGCTTAAAAACGCGCTCCTGCTCGACACGCAATTGCTCTTGTACTTTTTGTTGTTGCTCGGTTTGTGTTTGCTGGGCAACACGCCCTTTTAAAATTTCATAGGCCGATTCCCGGTCAATCATTTGGTTATAAATTGCTTTGTAGGGCGAACGCGCCATCACTTCGGCGCGCTCCTCATCAGTTACTGGCCCAATGCGCGATGCGGGGGGAGCAATCATGATGCGCTCGACCGGTGTGGGTGAGCCTTTTTCGTCTAGCACCGATACCAATGCTTCACCAATACCCAATTCGGTAATGACTGCTTCGGTCGAGAACGCAGGATTGGGGCGAAAGGTTTGCGCCGCAATTTTTACTGCTTGTTGATCTTTAGGTGTATAGGCTCGCAGTGCGTGCTGCACACGATTGCCCAATTGGCCAAGTACAGAGTCGGGAATATCGGCCGGGCTTTGTGATATAAAATAAATACCCACACCTTTGGAGCGAATCAGGCGCACTACCTGTTCGATTTTATCGACTAATAGTTTGGGAGCACCATTAAACAACAAATGCGCCTCATCAAAAAAGAACACCAATTTTGGTTTTTCGGCGTCGCCTTGCTCGGGTAGGTTTTCAAATAATTCTGAAATTAACCACAGTAAAAAGATTGCATAAAGCTTGGGTTGATTGACGAGTGTCGTTGCATCAAGAATATTGATGACACCTGTGCCTTCCAACGTAGATTGCATTAGATGATTTAAATCCAATGCGGGTTCACCAAAAAAGCTGTCCGCGCCATCCTGCTCCAACATCATCAGTCGGCGCTGAATTGCAGCGATACTCGCCTCGCTAATTCCACCGTATTCATCTTCCAGCGTTTTGCGTTCATCCTTCATCCAGTTGAGCATGGCTTGTAGATCTTTCAGATCCAGCATCAACATCCCTTGGTCATCGGCAATTTTAAACGCAGCATAAAGTACACCGGTTTGGGTTTCGTTGAGGTCAAAAAAATTCGCAAGCAATAACGGGCCAAAATCTGAAATAGTAGCGCGCACTGGATGGCCTTTCTTTCCATACAAATCCCAAAACACACAGGGAAATACCCGCTGTTGGTAATCGCTAATTTTCATCAGCTGTACACGCTCATCCACTTTGGGATGCGGCTTACCCGCCTTGGCAAGACCAGACAAGTCACCCTTGATATCCGCCATAAAAACCGGCACACCCGCTTTGGCAAAGCCTTCAGCAAGCACCTGCAGACTCACGGTTTTACCAGTACCCGTTGCCCCGGCAATTAGTCCATGGCGATTGGCCATGGGCAAATTCAAATGCACTGACTGGATGCCATTGCCGCCGATAAGAAATTGGTTGGACATATCCACTCCTGAAAACTATTTCACTTATTGTTGCTGAAATTCTGCGAAAACTTCTAAAGCGACCTGATCGCCAATGGCTGGCACCAAATAATCAACACCAAATGCCGAACGGCTTAGTGTACTGCTTGCGGAAAAACCCAAAGTATAGAAGCCGGTGAGCATATTGTTAGCCCCACCATTAAAAGTAACGGTTAAATTAATAGGTGCAGTAATACCATGCAAGCTTAGGTCGCCGGTAAATATGGCGGAGTGTTGGTCGATCACACTGACACTTTTGGTTTTAAAAAATGCTTGCGGATATTTTTCGGTATCAAACCAACTACTGCCCCGCAGGGTTTCTTCCAATTCGGGATTGTTGGCATCGATGCTTGTAACATCAATGATTGCCGACAATTTTGCTGCGGCAATATTGTCGGGATCAAAATCTAAAGTCGCATCCACTCGATTAAAACGACCGACGAATGTGGATAGCCCCATATGGTTAATTTTAAACAATACGGCAACGTGAGTTTGATCAAGTTTATAAGAGCCCTTTTCCAACTGCGCAATACCGGTTTTGACATCGGGCTTAATCAAGGCACCGCAACTAGCCAATAGCACGCTAAAAACCACGACGACACAGGTTTTGATGAAACATTTTTGCATTATCGGCCAACTCCTTTAAACCCATTTTACAACCCGGCTGAATAGCCCAACAGACTATTTTATTTTGTGTTTTGCATACAGCTGCCGCAACTGATGCTTGGGCGTTTTAGTCAGCGTATGCATAAAACCAAAAGAGGGTGAATCCAACTCATACTGCTCGCGCAACTCCGCCAGCAAACTCAACCATAAATGCGCGGTGACTTCCGCATCAGCCAAGGCGCGGTGATAAATTCCGTCTGAGGGTAAATTCTTATATTGCGCCAAAGTCGCCAACTGGTGGTTGGGAGCCAGTTGAAAAATGCGGCGTGCCGCTAACAGACTACAGGCAATACCCGATGAACAATGTTTTTTAATACGTCGAAATTCGGCGCGCAAAAACCGCTCATCAAAGCTGGCGTTGTGCGCGACCAAATTGCGCCCTTCAATGAAATCGTAAAAATCACTCATCACATCGGCGTTAGGCCGCGACTCCTTTACCATCGCGTTGGTAATGCCTGTCAGATTTTCAATAAACAAGGGAATTCGTACACCCGGGTTCATCAGCTGCTGAAAGCGATCAGTAATTTTTCCGTTTTCAATTAAGACTGCGCCAATTTCAATCGAGCGATCACCCATATCTGGTGAAAGACCCGTGGTTTCAAAATCGAACACCACCAATTGATCTGCTGGGAGCGCATGAAAATCATTCTTCATAAAACAATAAACCAACACATAAGAAATTTATCAACACCTAAAAAAAGGCACTAATAAAAAAGGGATGCGCCTTAACCAGCGCATCCCTCTTTTAGCTGCGAACAATCGGCAGCAACATCACTTAATCCGGCAAAGTGATGTTCAACTCCAACACCGAACAGTTGTCGGAATTATCGAGATTAACACTCACCTGATCAGATTCGATATGAATGTATTTACGTATCACCGCGATAATTTCCTGTTGCATTTGCGGCAGGAAATCCGGCTGGCTTAAATTGCGTTTAGTGCGCTCATGCGCAACGATAATTTGCAAACGCTCCTTGGCGACCGAGGCCGACGAGGGCGCGCGCTTTTTGATGAGGAAATCCAGAATACTCACGGCTTACACTCCCAGCAAACGCTTCAGGAAACTTTTCTTCTCCGCTTCCAGGAAGCGGTGCGGAATATCTTTACCGAGCAGACGATCAACTGCATCGTTGTAAGCCTGGCCTGCTGGAGTTGTCTCGTCCAGAATTACCGGAGTTCCCTGGTTAGAGGCCTTTAATACTGCCTCCGACTCTGGAATTACGCCCAACAACGGAATCGCCAGAATTTCTTCTACGTCATTTACACTGAGCATTTCACCTGCTTCAACACGCACTGGATTGTAGCGAGTTAATAACAAATGCTCCTTGATTGGCTCAAGGTTTTGTTCAGCACGGCGCGATTTGCTTTGCAGAATACCGAGGATACGATCAGAGTCGCGTACTGAAGATACTTCCGGATTCGTTACCACAATCGCGATATCGGCAAAATACAATGCCATCAATGCGCCCTGCTCAATCCCCGCTGGCGAATCACACACAATAAATTCAAAATCTTTAGACAACTCATTAATAACGGTTTCAACGCCTTCACGAGTCAGGGCATCTTTGTCGCGGGTTTGCGACGCGGGCAATACATACAAGCCTTCAGTACGCTTGTCTTTGATCATTGCTTGATTCAATGTGGCTTCGCCTTTGATCACATTAACAAAGTCATATACCACACGACGCTCGCAGCCCATGATCAAATCCAGGTTACGCAGACCTACGTCAAAATCGATCACGACAGTTTTATGACCGCGCATTGCCAAACCAGTGCTGATTGCTGCGCTGGATGTGGTTTTGCCCACACCACCTTTACCTGATGTCACTACGATAATCTTGGCCAAGGGAGGCTCCTGTAAAATATTCAAGTCTAAAAATCAATGCGTGGAAAAATTCGTCGTTGTACGAATTTATAATCCACAGTGTTAATTGTTTACCAGCGCCTCAACGAGAACTTTCTCTCCACTGAGCGATACTTGCACCGGTTTTTTCAATAATTCTTTGGGAAGCGAATCTTGCAGGACAAAGTTACCTGCTACAGATACCAGCTCAGCTTCCATTTGCTGGCAAAAAATGCGTGCGGTTTCATCACCCTTCACACCGGCCAACGCACGGCCACGCAAAGTCCCGTAAATATGGATATGCCCATCGGCCAGCACTTCGGCACCTTCACTGACTTGCGCCAGGACAATTAAATCTGCACCTTCAGCGTAGATTTGCTGGCCGGAGCGCACCGGGCGCGTGATCACTTTGCTCTGGCGTTGGACCAGCCGCTCTTCGATCACGGTTTCAACCACAGTCTCGACTACCCGCTCGATCACCGTTTCAACCGCTTGCGGTGCAGCTTCTTGTTTGGGGATCTTGAGGGCGCGCTCACTGGGTTTTGGCAACACCGCCAAACCCGACTTATTAACCGCCGCTAACAATACCTCAGGTACGCCGCTAAAACCTAGTGGTTGTAAATCCAGTTCACGACAAATGGCAAGCAAATCAGCCGGCTTTTTCAGATCTTCGGGGTTTTCCAAGCGATCCAGATTGATCAGCACGGGCGAGTTATTGAAGAACTGCGGTGCCTGAACGATCTTTTCTTTGAGTTCAGCCAATAAACTCTTGGGCTCATAGTGCACAATCGCCAGCACCACCACGGTCACAGCACTGCCTTTAAGCTGGAAATTTACATCAATCATGCGCTGCTCTCTGCTCGGATCATTACGAAAGTGCGCCATTATCGGGGCACCATGTGATTAGTCAAGCAAGAGTCTGCGTACAGTTCAGCTCGGGTTAAGCGCCGGGCTCCTATAAAGGAACCATTAGCGCCACTTCGCCCTCTCAGGGGGTAACAATCGGTATCCGAGCGAGAATCACTATGACTAGCCAGCTTCTGCAACGCCCAGGAAAACTTGCGTTAACGATCAGTCTGTTGCTGCCATTAATTGTGGGCTGCACGACCACCCAAGCGGTCGACCAAACCAGCTATAGCACTACAGCAGCGCAGGCCAGCTTTAGTGAAGCACAGCTGGATTCGCTGCTCGCACCCATCGCACTTTACCCGGATACCGTACTGTCACATGTGCTTATTGCCTCTACTTATCCGCTGGAAGTGGTCGAAGCTGAGCGCTGGGCACGCAACAACACCCATCTGACCGGCGATAACGCGGTCAACAGTGTGGACAATCAGGACTGGGATCCCAGTGTTAAGGCTCTAGTGGCCTTTCCCGAGGTATTGAAGCGCATGAGTGAAGACCTCGATTGGACCCAGCAATTGGGCGATGCCTTCCTAGCTGATGAAGCACGGGTGATGGATAGCATCCAAAAGCTGCGCAACCGCGTCTATGCCTCGGGCAATCTCGATAAAGTCGAACACGTGCGTGTTGTACGCGAAGAAAAAACTATCGTGATCGAGCCGTCCGTCGAGCGCGTTGTCTATGTTCCCGCCTATGATACCCGTGTCGTCTATGGCAACTGGTGGTGGGCAGACTATCCACCGGTGTATTGGCACTACCCCAGCAGCTATGTTTTTGTGTCCGGCTTTTACTGGGGCCCCCGGGTTTATATGGGGCCGCGCTTTTATTCCAGAGGTTGCCATTGGAGCCAACGCCGCGTAGTGGTGGTAGATCGTTATCACGACCATCGCTTTTACAACAACCGCAGTGTTGCCCATTACGCTGGCGCCAAACATTGGCATCACAACCCGGTCCACAGACGTGGCGTTGCTTATTACGACAACCATACCCGCGAGCGTTTTCACAGCCCACGCGAGAGCTATGGTGATTCGCGTCAATATCGTGCAAACCTGCGCGACAACAATGGCAGTCGCGATGGCTATGCTGGCAGCAGAGGCGACAATAGTCGTCTGGCGCCAAACCATGCGCGCGATCAACGTCAGGGACGCGATGAGCAATTCCAACAACGCTTGAGTCGTCAGCAGGCAGGGCAAATCACAACTACCAGTAACCGGCCTGCACAGTATCAAAACCAACAACCGCGCGCCGATCAGCTGCGCGAACGGATGAATAGCCGTAGTGAGCAGAATCTGGCTAATCCCCAAAATCGCGAGCAGCGTGTCAGTACGCAAAACCGCGAGCAACGCGTAAATGGGCAAGATCGCGAACAACACGCCACTACCCAGAACAGCCAAGTGCACAACAACCCGCGGATTGATCGCACGACCCAAGGCAACCGGATTGAAAGTACAACAACAGCTCGCGAACCACAAAACATGAGTAATGAGCGCACCCAAATGGCTCGCCCACAACAGCAATATCGTGCCGAGCCTGCGAGTCGTACCGAGCGCCCAAATGTCCAACGGACTGAGCGCACCGGGTCTATGGGCACCGAGCGTGTGGAGCGCCAACAGATGCAAGTGGAACGCCGTGATGTTGCACAAGCGGAACGGACAAGCCGCCCTGAAAGGATGACGCGCCCCAGTAGCGGGGGAGGTTCAGGTGAGCGCGGCGAAATGCGTGGTGGGCGCGAGCGTTAAATGTAAAGAGGGAAATTCAATAGCCCCGAACCATCAACCGGTTCGGGGCTATTCATTTGGATCTATTGGTTTGGAGTTATTGAATCGCGGCTATAGCTTGTCCATAAAGCGCGCGAACTTTTATACTACTGCAATATTTTTACGCCAAACTCCTCGATCAACCTTCGTATTACCTAGAGTTCACGCTTGTTTATGCAGAAAATCGCACATTCCACCCGCCTGATCGCCGCATTGCTGCTGATCACTAGTCTCTTCGCCTGTAGTAGTAACAAAGTAGTTCGCCACGCTGATGCCTGGCCAAGCGACATTCCGTCCCGTTCCTACTTCCTGAAAGTCTATGAGGCCGATGAGGCCAACAAGAAAATCCAGACAAAAGAGGAATACCTCACCTGGATCGTGCGTTTCTATAACGGCTGGGAATTGTATCGTCGCGGCTGGGTTAAAATGACCAATGAGCTGGTCGCCCAAATTGACGACCCAAGCCAGGTAAAAGAGATCCGCTACAAGGTTGATCGCATTGGGCGCCTGGTATCGGGAGAATGGGCAAAAAAATCGGATACGCGCACAATTTATTTGCGCCATGTTTCGGTCTGGGGCAATGCATTGCTGGAATCATTGGATCGCAATGAGGCCCTGCCTTTAATTAATCGCGTAAATCAGGATGTAGACGACTTACTTGCGCACCGGATCAATGCTGATGTGATTACTGCCGAACGCTACTTTCCGGCCAATGAGGATGATCCATTTTTATAAACAGACGAGAACAAATCGGCTGATGCCACCCAAAGACAATCCCCGCTGTTTCAACAAAAAAACAGCGGGGATTTTTTATGACGCCAATACCTTGAGCGCGATTTCAGAACCGGGTAATGCATCCTGCGCGATTAACAAAATCATTCCTAAAAACATCGCCACTATCACCAGATACCAAAGCACTGAAAACCAAATACCATAGGTTTTGAGCGGTGCAATATCCTCGGCCAGCCCTACTCGCCAACCAGCCACAATATCAATCACACCCAGCACAATAAAAAAGGTGATGAAATAAAAACCCAGTTTCCAGGCGCCGACAAAACACAGTGCCGAGATAGCCAGCAGCGCGACCAGCGCCAAGTAATTGCGCCCGGAAAACACCAGGGATTTAACCACGCGTCCACCATCAAGTGGGTACACAGGAATTAAATTAAACAAATTTAACAGCGCACTGGTCGAGGCGACCAAACCGGCGAAATGGCTTTCAGTAATGAGGTACACAATATAAAACGCCACCGTCATGATCAAACCGTACACCGGCCCCATCATAGAGATATACACATCCTGCCAGCGGGTTTTGGGCATATCTCCCACCGCAAGCCCGCCGACAAATGGAATCAAATACATCCCCTTGGTGGGTAGGCCGAATTTTTTCATCGCACGCAAATGACCATACTCATGAAATACCAATACACCGACTAACGCGAGTGCAAATTCCAAAGTAAACATCACGCTATAAACCGCAACCGATGCGGCGAGCAATGCAGCCTTAACAACCTGTGCTGCTTTTAATAATTTAAAGCCAATCAAACCAATGGATAACCAGGAGTTAGGCTTGGGCGGATGCGCCGCAGGCACAGCGATTTGATCCGTTTGCAATTGTGCTTCACTAAAAGAATTTTGCTGCTCCATCGTTACGACTGCTGAGCCTTCCAACACTCGTTCATTATCTATCCATAATTCATAATTCACATCTGCCGCGCGCAGATTGAGCACATAAATCAATTTCACTTCACCCAGGCCATCCAATACAAATTGGTGCTCACTGGTGATACCAAAGTTACGCTGATGCGATACCAAAACACCATCAACCGTCAGGAGTTCCTCACCATTGGCCGGCGTCGCATCGACATGAAACACACGGCCGGCATAATCAAACGAAAATAACTGCATAAAATACAACTCTATAAAAACACTGCGAACGAAAACCGAAAGGCTATACAAATAACAATACAAATAACGATACAAATGACTATAAACGAAATGGCAGCGAGGTTTTTTCTGGCCTTAACCCACTTGGGCTAATAAACTGTGCACTATCAATGCAAATCTCTCTATCTGCATATAACCGCGAGAATGAGCCCCTATGTTACACATTGGCCGACAAAACCGCTTAAGCATCGTTAAACACACCGATTTCGGCATTTTTCTCGATGGTGGCAAGTTTGGCAACATCTTATTACCCAAACGCTACGTCACCGAGGACATGAAAATCGGCGGCATTCTGGATGTATTTATTTATCTGGATTCCGACGATTGCATCATTGCCACTACACTCACACCCAAAGCGATGGTCGGCGAATGTGCATTTCTCGAAGTAAAAGAAGTCAATAACGTCGGGGCATTTCTCGATTGGGGCCTGCCCAAAGATTTGCTGGTGCCGTACGGCGAACAGCATAAACCAATGGAAGCTGGCCGTTCCTATGTAGTGTGTATTTATTTGGATGAATACACCGGCCGCATTACCGCGTCATCGCGTTTGAGTCGCCATTTGGAGGAACGCGCCAGTGGTTTACGCGCACAACAAGCCGTTGACTTATTAATCTGCGGCCGCAGCGAAATGGGCTACAAAGCCGTTGTCAATCATACCCATTTAGGTTTGGTTTTTCGCGACGAGGCCTTCCGCACCCTACTCTACGGTGAAAAGGTAAAAGGCTTTATCAAAAGCATTCGCCCCGATCGCAAAATCGATCTGAGTTTGCAAGCACAAGCGCGCGACAGCAAAGAAGATCTGGCTGAAAAAATTCTCGCCGACTTACAACGTCAGGGCGGCACCTCTTATCTGACCGACAAAAGCGAACCTGAACTTATTTATAAAGTATTTAATGTCAGCAAAGGCAATTACAAAAATGCGCTGAGTTTGCTCTACAAACAGCGCAAAATATTGATCGAGAAAGACAAGATTACCTTAGTTGAACAAGGGCAATAGAATGACGGCGACAGATAGAACAATTCGCTGGGGCATTATCGGTGTTGGGGATGTGTGCGAACTGAAAAGCGGCCCCGGATTTTATAAAGCGCCTGACTCACAACTCGCGGCGGTCATGCGCCGCAATGGTGAAAAAGCCAAAGATTTTGCTGCACGTCACCAAGTAGAGTTATGGTACGACAATGCTGATACTCTGCTCAGCAATCCCGATATAGATGCCATTTATATCGCCACCCCACCAGCACAACATAAAGATTATGCAATTGCTGCGTTAAACGCAGGCAAAAACGTTTATATCGAAAAGCCGGTAACCCTCAATGCGGCCGAGTGCGATGCGATTATCGCCGCAGAAAAAGCCAGCGGCAAAAAAGTCAGCGTTGCCCACTATCGTCGTTATGTACCCTGTTTTATGAAAGTGGCAGAGTTGATTCGTAGCGGCGCAATTGGCGATGTACTGTTAGTACAGCTTGATATGCTGCAGCCGGCCAAATCAAAAATCATTACCGAAACAGACGATAACTGGCGAGTTAATCCCGCTTTGTCTGGCGGAGGTTTATTTCACGATTTATCGCCGCACCAACTTGACCTGATGATTTATTGGTTTGGTTCAGTGGTTCAGGCAAGCGGTTTTGGCTACAACCAGCGCCGATTTAATGCTGCAGATGATTGCGTGCACGGTTGGGCCAAATTTGATAGCGGGGTAGTGTTGCAAGGTCGCTGGCACTATGCGGTAGCGCCCGCACAAACCCGCGATTTGTGCGAAATTATTGGAACTGCAGGAAAGATAACAATTAATTTTTTTGGTCAGCAAGTCATTCGCTTAACTGATAGTGACGGCGAGCAGGAAATCATTATTCCTAACCCGCAACATATCCAGCAACCCATGATCGAACAGGTGAATAATTATTTCCGTGGTGAGCGGGAAAATCCTTGCAGTGTGGGTGAAGCCAAAGCGGTGATGGAACTGATTGATTGTTTTAGCAAACAAATTTGAATGTAGCCCGTATGTAGCCTAGCGTAATGCGGGAGCTCTACACGATGGAGCCCCCGCAATCCGTTTTACTCCTTGCGGGCTACGGTTTAAAAAGATAGGGAAATAATTTTTGTTTCTCTTCCGATGTTAATCCCTCAACCCGCGCTTTATTGACTTCCGGTATCTCATCCACAGCAGAAAAATATTCCAACGCTTTTTCCAAGCTTGCCTCACGGATAATATGCAAGATAGGGTAAGGAGCCCGGTTGGTAAGGTTTTCTGCATCATCCGGCTCCGCATCAGCGAAGCAATAATCCGGATGAAATGTTGCAAGTTGGTAAACACCTACCCAGCCATTGCGTTTGAGTAATTGATGCGTCCAATTTAAAAATTGGTTGTAATCAAAAAAATCCTGCACATGATTGGGAACAATCACCAGCGTTGTTTCCAGTTCACTTGCTGGCTTCTGATCGAGCAGTTCCATTTCCTGTTGCAAGTCTTGTAATAATGCTTCATCGTCATTTGCACTGCTCACAAAAAATCGGACCCGATTTTCGCGCGCTGGTTTGGCCGAAAATGGGCAGAGATTTAAACCAATAACCACTTCATTCAACCAACGGGCGACAGAACCAATAATCGCTTGCTCGTTAAAAGCTGGAGCGCTCATTCACTCGCACTCGTTTTGCGCTGCTGAACCAACAACCCCAAGCCCTCAATAAAATCCAACACCAAACCATCATCGCAGGCTTTGTAATGTACATGGCCGGGCTTGCGGAACAGTGCCGACAAATCCGATTTGGTTAATTCAATTGTCGCCAGCTTTAGTGCATCGCGCACATCCTGTTCGTGTAAATTAAAAGCAATGCGCAATTTTTTCAGCACATCGTTATTGGAAATTTTTTGATGTTTCTCAACGATTTCAGGTTCGGCATCTATTTTTTTGCCGCGCTTTTGATCGATAAGGCTATTCATAAAAACCATCAGGATATATTCCGGCATAGCTTCAAAACCCGGTTGATAATCGGTTTTGAGTAAATTGGCGACGTCTTTATCGCTTAGATCTATATCCGACGCTGCAAATATTGTTTGCACTTCTTCAACCGTCAACGGCAGGGATTGCACCAATTTGCGGAAAATATCATTCGTTCTCATACGATTAGCTCTTTGATGGAATCATGTAATTCAGGCATTCTAACGCAAACCACTAGCAACACGTGAGCTAACCCATGAATCCGTTTATTGAAGTCAACCCGCTTGAGCCAGAACTAAAAGCTGGCCGCAAACGCGCCAAGCAACTCTGCCAACAACTCAATGCACTGCGCGCCGACCAAACCAAAGCGCGCAAACCCATTTATCAGCAACTGTTTGGTCAGGTTTCCAGCGCTTATATAGAACCCAATTTCTTTTGCGACTACGGCAGCAATATTTTCCTGGGTGAACAGTTTTATGCCAACCATAACTGCGTAATTTTGGACTGCGCTGAAGTGCGCATTGGCGACCGGGTGATGTTTGCACCCAACGTACAAATTTACGCCACTACCCACCCGCTCGACCCAATTGAACGCGCAACGGGTAAAGAATTTTGCGCAGCAGTCACTATTGGTGATGATTGCTGGATTGGCGGCGGTGCAATTATTTTGGCAGGTGTGTCAATTGGCAACGGTTCGGTGATTGGTGCAGGAAGTGTAGTAAATAAAGATATTCCGGAGGGCGTGGTTGCGGCAGGTAATCCCTGCCGGGTGATTAAAACAATCAATCCAAAATAATATGCGGTAAAAAACGCGAGGTATCTTTGGTGATGAGCGATTCATCTTCGCGAATACAAATTCCCGCTGCGCTATCGCCTACGATCCAACTTCCGAGCATTGCATAAGTATCGGCATTGCGATATTCGTCGCGATATTTTGGTAACGCATGCAGAGCCTGGCGTACATAGCGGCCGTCAGCATAGGGGCCTGCGGCCGATATTTTTTCGCCACTGGCGGTGATCAAATCCACATTCGCACCTTCGCGGGAGAACAAAGGTTTGCGCACCCAACCTGCACCCAGTGGTTCGCTTTTCGCCGTTTCAAAAAAGGCGGGTAGCAAATTCGGATGGTTTGGGTAACGCTGCCACAACAAGGGCAAAATGCCTTTATTGGAGAGCAACATTTTCCATGCGGGCTCAATCATTTGGGTATTAGCGGCAGTAATAGCGCGGGCAAAATCTTCCTGCACCATAAACTCCCATGGGTATAACTTGAATAAACCTTTTATCGGTTGATCATCAAGATCGACAAATTGTTCATTCTGACCATTGGCATCGCTGACAATACCTATATCTTCAAGCGCGATATAGCGCACATCCAGATTGGCTTGCGCGGCCATGTCCATTAAGTAATTTACTGTACCGCGATCTTCGACGTTGTCGCGCACGCTGGTGAAATAAAACGGTTGCGGCAAATTGAGTTGTGCAAACGCTTGTTCGATTTTGTCGTGCAGGGAATTAAATTGATCAGCGCGTTCCGGCAAGACGCCATTTTTGATTTGGTCTTCCAACCAAACCCATTGGAAAAATCCGGTTTCAAATAATGACGTTGGAGTGTCGTAATTTAATTCGAGTAGCTTTGCCGGGCCTGTGCCGTTGTAAACCAGATCAAACCGGCCATACAAATGCGGCTCACCTTTATTCCATGAATTCCAGATATAGCTCCAAAAATCGCGCGGGATATTCAAGAGCGTAAGCATTTCTTCACTGCGGGTAATATCGCCGACCATATCCATGGTCATTTGATGCAGCTCTTCGGTCGGCGTTTCCAAATCATCTTCGATTTGTTGCAAACTGAATTGGTAATACGCCGTTTCATCCCAGTAGGGTTCGCCGTCGAAGGTGTGGAAATTAAATCCGACTTCTTCGGCGTAAGCGCGCCAATTGGCGCGCTCGGCAACACTGATACGTTTCATGCATTAACCACCAAAACTATTGCGCGCTGCGGCTTGCTGACCAAAACCACCACGACGAACCAGTTGACCCGCCTGTGGTTTTACTTGCGATGGCTTGAGCGAAATGGGGCCAATGCCACCCGCAACCGGAGCATTGGTTGCTGTACGGAAAGTACTGCGATCATCGCGCGATTTATACAGCGGCTGTGTCGGGACATTTGTGCCTGCACCTGCCGCTGCTGGTTGCTGCAAATTGGCTCCGCCGCGGTTCATCATTTGCCCAGCAAGATAGCCCATCATCATCGGCATAAATACGCTGCCGCCTGATGTAGTTTGCTGCGGCGCGGTTTCGCAATTACCTGCACCAAAATCCACTTCGCATTCGGCTTTGTTTAAATACTTTGGTGCGACTTGCGGATGCAGTTCTTTTGCAACGGCATAATCAGCTTCGCATTGCGCAGCGCTATTTAAAGCAGCAGCGCTGCATTCACTTGGATCGGTAAACACCATCGCCTGTTCACGCTCCTCACCACAACCGGCAAGCAATAATGTTGCGACAGGAACCATTAACACCAAAGCGGCTTTTTTACTGCGTTTCATAATCTATTTCCTGTAAAAAAAATTAGTAGCTCATGCAAGCCGCGTTAATTAAACCCACAGCAATCGCAAGCGCGGCGGCAAAAATACCGGTCGCCATCTCGCCGCTAGCAATACGCCCTGATAATTGTTTAAGCACGATGCGCAACACCACAAATGTAAGAATCTGCACCACTAACGCAACGGCTCCCCATACGGCACAATCAAGCAGGGATTGCGAGTGCGTAATCGCGCTGGATAGAGGCAATGCAAAACCAATAATCGCACCGCCAAACGCCAGCGCGGCCGCAGAATTATTTGCGCGAATTAACGTCAGCTCTTCATGTGGCGTTATCCAGGTATATAACCTTACAAAAATCAGGACTAATACGACGGCTAGAGCAAAATATGCGAGAAAAGCAGGAATGCCGTTGAATGATGTCAGTGTGGTTGCAAGCATAAAAATATCCTTGATGAAAAAATGGTGAACACCTGGAAAGTAAAAGCTGCGCGGATTCTGACACAATTCATCGCTATACAGAAAAACTTTGCGCACACAAAAGTACTGCCGCAGATTAGGCACCAGCGCAGATCAAATCGTTGCCTTGGGTGTGTAGATGAAGGTATTGGCGGTGAGGCGCCCGGTGCGGGGATTAGGGTCAAAACGGAAGTCCGCTGCGATATTGCCTGCATGCAAACTGGTGCTGCGGTAGATCACCATACGATTAAACAGCGCATCGTAAGAGGCAATCTGCTCAAACAAGTGATTGCTACCGTTCATATAGCCGGTAGGGAAATCCGGCGCTTGCATTTGCCCGGCAATCACGTTCCGGTACTCATCCAGGCGCTGGTCATTGACATATTCAAAGCCGGTGGCTCTGTGTCGATATAAAGAGGTTCCGCCCTGCCCTGCATCGCAGAGGTAATGTACCGAGGCGAGGTCGGTCATAGTGGCTGAATCCGAGTGGGGAACCGATTGCGCTGGCAACAGCTGCGCTGGTGGGGTGACAACCAGCGAGAAGGCCGATCTAACCCCCCGGCGAATACCACTGGGCAGTTCAAATACGCTGTAAATCAGCTCGCCCAAATGCCGACTCATGGCTTCAACATACAGGCCGGGTGTGGGGAACTTGACCCCCGGATAAAACCCCTGGTCCGCGTTAAACTTCGCCGTTTTTGCGCAATATTCAACCAGTGAATCCGGATCGCCGAGAAAGTTATCAATCACCAGCACGGGCTGGCGCTCATTCCCGACAAGATCGACACGGTACGAAAACTTGGGGTGCAATGCGGGGATTGATGGAGACACCATGCGATAAATTCCAACGAATCATAAATAGTTATTGTGAAATACCGATAAGCAGGCGCGACATAATAGCCCATCATCCAGCAGGCACCACGGCCAACGCACCCAGCTTATACGGAAAAATAAGCATGTCAGGCGCAACTATTACTTTTTTATTCCTATTTAATGTCTTAAGAAAAATTTTTTATTTCCATAACTTGTGATTGAACAGAAATCGACCTAAACTGCACAGCATCAATTATGTGAACTGGTTCGCACTTATGCTCAAGCAGGTTTCCTTGGTTTTCGCTCTGGCTGTCTCCACTCATGCCAGCGCCCTCAGTATCGATTTAGGCCCCGCCAGTAGTTACAACCTCTTTATTAAAGAGAACTTCTCCCAGCCAGGCGCCGACTCGCAGGGCAAAATCGCCATAGGCGGCAATGCCAATATCGGCCAGTTCGATGTGGGTGTGAATTACGAACCCGGCACCCACCGCGACGGAGTGCAATTCTGGACTCAATCGGGCAGTAATTTTTCCGATGTATTAGTGGTCGGCGGTGATCTCACCACGTCGCAATGGGCTTGGGGCAACATCAAGGGCAATCTTGTAATAGGCGGCAGCCTCACCAATGGTTCCAGCTCCAACTCCGTCAAAGGCACCACCACCAAAGGCACCCCGATTGATTTCAATAGCGCCTTTGCCCAATTCAATTTATTGTCACAAGAACTGGCCGGCCACGCGAACACCGGTGGACTGGACTTTAAATACAACAACTGGCTGATGCTGGACGGCAGCGCGGCTAGCGACATTTATTTCGCCAACATCACCGGCAACATGCTCGCCAGCGCAACAGATCTGACCGCCACCGGGCTGGACAAGAATGACACCTTGGTCATCAACGTCAGTGGCAAGCACATCAATTTTGACTCGCTGAACTACGGTCAGCGCGAGTCATTTGCCGCGCTGGCAACATCGCCCAGCAATATCCTTTATAACTTCTTTGAAGCGGAATCCATTACTTTCAGTGGCGGTATTAAGGGCAATATTCTCGCCCCTAACGCTGATTTCACCTTCTTGCATGGTGACCTGAGTGGCCAGGTGATTGCCAAATCCTGGACCGGTGGTTGGGGTGCGCAGGCGAATTTATGGGATGGTTTTTTTGTCCCGCCTATCGATACCACACCACCACCAACTATTCCGCCTGTAGCGCCTCCTGTTGTCCCGCCGGTGGTTACCGTGCCTGAGCCCTCCTCCGCAATTCTCCTGCTGTGTGGTTTGCTGGCGCTGACGCTGATTCGCTACAAACGCCGCTAATCCTAGCTGATGATACAAAGCCGCTACCGGTCACACTGGTAGCGGCTTTTTTTATTGCCGGTATTCGCTACACTGGTGCGGTTATTTCACCACCTGCCAGTCAGGCCACACGCAATAGGGACCCATATGAAATACGACAATATTCTCCAAACCATTGGCAACACCCCTCATGTTCGTATCAACCATCTCTTCCGCGACGATATTGAAGTCTGGATGAAGATTGAACGCTTCAATCCCGGTAGCAGTATCAAAGACCGCATCGCGCTGGCGATGATTGAAGATGCAGAGACCAATCGCATCATCAACAAAGACACAGTGATTATCGAACCCACCTCGGGCAATACCGGCATAGGCCTCGCACTGGTGTGTGCGATCAAGGGTTATCGCCTGATTCTTACCATGCCGGAATCCATGTCGATTGAGCGCCGCAAACAAATGAAAGCCCTGGGTGCGGAATTGGTCCTCACCCCCAAAGAACTCGGCATGGGCGGTTGCATCGCCAAAGCCAATGAATTGCTCGCTGAAAATCCCAATAGCTGGATACCACAACAGTTCAACAACCCCGCCAACGTAGAAGTACATCGCCGCACAACCGCGCGCGAAATTCTCGCTGACTTTTCCGACCGCGTTGATTATCTGATCACCGGTGTCGGTACCGGCGGCCATATCACCGGCTGCAGCGAAATCCTCAAACAAGCATTCCCGCGCCTGCAAACCTACGCAGTAGAACCGGAAAAATCCCCGGTGATCAGCGGCGGCCAAAAAGGCCTGCACCGCATTCAAGGCATAGGTGCCGGTTTTGTTCCGCAGGTATTAAATAAAGACACATTGAACGGCACCATCCTCGTCAGCGAGGAAGCCTCATTTGAAATGGCTCGCCAATGCGCACTTAAAGAAGGGATTTTTGTCGGCATCTCTTCCGGAGCCACCCTCGCGGCTGTTGCGCAAAAACAAGCAGATTTTGCACCCGGCAGCCGCGTCATTATTTTTAGTTACGACAGCGGTGAACGCTATTTATCGATTGAAGATTTGTTTTGATTGGCAATTGCTTATTGGCCGACCATTGACATCAAAGGGGCGCTCTCAATGCGCCCTTTTTATTTTCAGACATTTGCTGCACCACTTTAAAACCCAAGCTCACTTTTGGCGCACCGCAAAAATGTCACTTCCACTGTGGTAGAGTCCTTGAATTCGCATTCACAACATTTCCATTCTCACTATCAAGGAATTAACCATGAGCAATATCCATTTTATTGGCGGTGAAAAAGGTGGAGTGGGTAAATCCATGACCTCCCGGCTGCTGGCGCAATATTTAATTGATGCAGGCACACCTTTTATCGGATTGGATTCCGATCAATCCCACGGCACTTTTTCGCGCTTTTACAGCGAGTTCGCATCACCCTTAATTGTTGATGATTACGACAGTCTCGACCAACTGGTGATTCTTGCTCAGGAAAATCCCGACAGCGATTTTATTGTTGATTTGGCAGCACAAACTTCTACACGCCTTGGCAAATGGATTGACGAAAGCGATTCACTCGCACTGCTGCATGAAATTGGCAGCCAAGTGTATTTATGGCATGTAATGGATGATGGTGCAGACTCGGTTAACTTGTTAAATAATTTGCTGAACCGCTATCCACAGGATTTCATCACATTTGTGGTGGTGAAGAACCTGGGTCGCGGTGAATGTTTTGACCATTTTGAAAAATCCACCACTTATCAAAAAGCGAAAGACCGCAACGCCATTTTCCTGAAAGTGGAAAAACTGCAACCACAATTAGCGGCACGCATAGATTTCAGCAACACCAGCTTTTGGGCCGCCGCAAACAATATTGATGTGATGAATATAATCGAACGCTCACGCGTGCGCGTATGGTTAAAAAATAACTATCTGCAGTTTGATAAGCTAAATCCGTAAGGCCACTCAACAGCAAAGAGCGAAAACACATCAAAAAAGTGGGGCAATAAATGCCCCATTTTTAACAACACCGCTAACACTTATTCCACTGCAACTACCACAATCGCCTTGGCAGGCAACGTCAGATTCAGCTTACCGTTCTCCGCTTTTGCCGAGTAGGCAACAGGCTTAATGGCCTCTGGTGCGGCGAATGTATTGTGGGCATCCATTTTCGCTGCCGTTAATACTTGTCCGCTAACACCATTCACTTTTATACCAGCCAAATTAAATGCTACAGTTTCCGCGTTGTTGGGGTTGGCATTCACCAACGCCAGATAGATTTTTCCATCTTTGGCGCGCGCCGCTGTTGCACTAACAGCAGGGACAGAAACATCGCCCAGTTTGTATTCCGGAACATCTTTCAGCTCCAGCGGCAATGCAGTCGCATCCTGGAATGGCACATACATTTTGTAAGCGTGATAGGTCGGAGTCAGAATCATTTTGTCTTTATCCGTCAAAATCATCGCCTGCAATACGTTAACCATTTGTGCAATGTTGGTCATGTGTACACGATCAGCATGCTTGTGGAAGATATTAAAGTTGAGCGCTGCCACAATCGCATCGCGCAAGCTGTTTTGTTGATACAAGAAGCCAGGGTTCTCACCCTTTTCTACGTCGAACCAGGTACCCCATTCATCCACATAAAAACCTACTTTTTTCTCGGGATCATTTTTATCCATCACTTTTTTATTGGCGATGATAAAACCATCCATACGCAGGGTTTGTTTGATGGTAGAAATCCACTCTTTCTCCGGGAAGCCTGTCGCTGCACCTTTTACACCCCATTCACCTGTTGGCAAGGTGTAGTAATGGAAACTCACGGCGTCCATACGCAAGCTGTAAGAAGGTTTAACGCTCGCAGTGAGGTGCTCTGCCCAGCTGGTATCTTCCGTGTGACCACCGCTGGCAATCAATTTGGGGCGATTATTTTCAGGGGTCTTTAAAAACGCGGCATATTGTTTGTAGAGGTTGGTGTAGTACTCCGGCGTCATATTGCCGCCACAGCCCCAAGCCTCGTTTCCAACCGCAAAATAATGCACACGGAAAGGCTTATCGCGACCGTTTTTACGGCGCAACTCGGCGAGCGTGGATTTTCCTTCCGCGGTCATGTACTCCAGCCACTCGGCCATCTCTTGTGCGGTGCCGGTTCCCAAATTCCCATTCACATAGGTTTCCGCACCGAGCATCTCCGCCAAGTCAAAAAACTCGTGAGTGCCCACTGCGTTGTCTTCTTCTACACCACCCCAATTGGTATTCACTTTTACCGGACGTTTATCGCGCGGGCCAATACCATCGCGCCAGTGGTATTCGTCGGCAAAACAGCCGCCAGGCCAGCGCACCAAAGGTACCTGCAACTCCTTTAGCGCACCCACCACATCGTTGCGCCAACCTTTGGTGTTGGGAATTTTGGACTTGGGGCCAACCCAAATACCTTCATAAATACCGCGGCCTAAATGCTCGGCAAACTGGCCATAGATATTCTTGTTGATCACGGGACCAGCGTGAGTGGTATCGATACTGACCTGAGTATCGGCGAGGGCGGTAACACTGATGCTCAGGCCAAGGGCGGCAATGAGCGGCTTGATGACGCGCATAGATATCTCCTGTTTGTTTTTATGGTGTTCTTATATGTAGCTATTCGCTATAGCGACTGGAGAATAGCCGCAGCTAGATATTATTGTCATACAAGTTAACCTAATTTTACGTGCTTCCGGGCACCCTACTGCCAGCCGGTGTCAGGTTCTTTCCGTAGATTGGCATCTACCAGCTGTCACACGCCCAATACTGTGTTTAAATACAGTGCATCTTGATATTGAAATGTCCCGGCCTGAACCATGCGCAAAATTATCCATCTGGATGCCGACTGTTTTTTCGCCGCAATTGAAATGCGCGATGACTCATCTTTGGTTAATCGCCCGATTGCGGTAGGCGGGCACAGTGAAAGCCGTGGCGTTATTTCTACCTGCAATTATGAAGCGCGCCGCTTTGGTGTGCGCTCCGCTATGCCCACCAGCCACGCTAAACGCCTGTGCCCGGATTTATTGGTGCTGCCTCATCGCATGGATGCCTATCGCGAAGCATCGCTACAAATGCGCAGCATTTTTTATGAGTACACGGAATTGGTTGAGCCACTCTCATTGGATGAGGCGTTTCTGGATGTTAGCGATTCGGAATTTCACCAAGGCAGCGCAACGCGGATCGCGCAGGAAATCCGCGCGCGCATTCACAAAGAAATTGGCATTACGGTCTCCGCCGGTATCGCACCCAATAAATTCCTCGCCAAAATTGCGAGCGATTGGAATAAACCGAATGGGCAATTTGTTATCACCCCCGCCAAGGTGCCTGAATTTGTGGCGCAGCTACCGGTTAAAAAAATCTACGGTGTCGGCAAAGCCATGGCTGCAAAATTAGCGGAATTGAATATTTTTACCTGTAGCGACCTGCACAGATTTTCAGTGTTTGAGTTAACCCAACGCTTCGGGCAAATGGGGGCACGCTTGTATCACCTGAGCCGCGGAATTGATGAGCGTAAAGTCACGCCAGATCGCCGCCGAAAATCACTCAGCGTGGAAAATACTTTTGCGCAGGATTTGCCGGGGCTAACACAATGCCTGCATCAAATCCCCTCGCTCAGCCAACAATTGGCCATCCGCCTACGACGGGTAGATGATGATTACAAAGTGGTGAAACTCTACGTTAAAATAAAATTTTCAGATTTCAGTACCACGACCATCGAACGTGGTGCAAGTGCGGTGTCGCTTAGTGAATTGCAAAGCCTGTGCGCGGAAGCCTATGAGCGAAAATCCATGCCGGTACGATTGCTGGGTGTCGGTGTAAGGTTTATTGATTTACGCGAAAAGAGTTCTTTTTTTCAATTACCTCTATTCACGACTGAACTGTTATCTTCGGAAGCGATTTCAGCTGAATCACCTTCTCCTGATTTTCTATTTTCAAAAAATTCGCTAATTAAAGGCATAGCTACATTAGGGCAATGACAGGTAACACTTTTCGATGAGAGCTTTACCGTAAATGCGCTCCAATCTGCGCACAATAAAATGACCCTTGGCCATATCCTGAAAGTGATCCATAAAGAGTGTATTGATGATGGCGCCGCTCGCCGCCCCCAAAGCAGGAATAGCTTGTGCCGCTGCTTTTTCTGTCACTTGGACACCAAAGCGCTCGGCAATTATGCCAATAAATTTAATTAGGATAGGAGCGCCTTCATCGGTGAGCGATTTGGTAACTAAAAACTCAGAAGCATCGGCAATGGATTTTGCCAATGCTGCACGTACCGCGTAATAGCCACCCTCTGCTGCATCATCCGCTTTACTTGTCCCGCCCAGCGCAAAAACCTCAAGGCATGCCAATTTGGTTTCAATGGAAGATATAGATTCCCCTTCACTACGCGCAATATCTGCAATGGAACGCAGCATAATGGATGTCGAAATGGGCAATTCAATTGCTAGCGCTGCTATTCCAAAAAAGCCGCCGACACCTCCGCTAAGGGCAACACCGAGTTTATGCCACTTATTGGACGCATTTTCTCCCGGCAGATCTTTCATTGTGAAGACAACCGCATCGGAGGCTTTCATCAACGCTGCCTTGGTAACACCGCCAATATTTTTGTTCCAGTTATCAGGCAGCAACCGAAATGCTTTTTCGATCGGAGTTCCTATGGTACTGGTGATCTTGGCTGCAATTCCTGGATTTTCTAACAGGTTACGCGCCAACTGCAGCTCGTTGAGGTGAATATCAGATATGTGCGTTGCCATTTCATCGCCCTGCATTTTTATTTAGCTCTTACAGTGGAGCCAAAATCATACAAGAAGTTCAATGGCACATTGGGGATAAGAGTGGCTCACACAGGAGCCACTTTTTTATTCATATAAAAATTATTTGATTCGGGTTTCGATCGTATACACACCCGAAATATCGCGATTGAATGCAGTGAAATCATCTTGATAAAACGCTTTCAAATCGTCCAGAGTGCCATTGTTAATATTTTCTTCACGGTTTGCTGGCACCCAATAGTGAGGAACATTTTTGCCGTCCGGCCCGGGAACACCTTCCGGTGCATTGCGCCATGTCAGCAAGAAAGCAATTGTGCGAGCATCTGCATCGGATTTTAAACCCGCAATCAGTTTGCGATACCACTGATTGTCGTATTTGCCTGCTTCGATATCCGGCGCGCGAATACCAATCTCGGAAATCACTGGAATCTTGCCGCGCTCATCTGCCATACGTGCAACCAATGCTGCATTAGCCACCACATTTTTGAACCACTTTTCGTTGTTTTCTACTTCGCCATAGGTATCAAAACCAAGCACATCCACATATGCATCGCCAGGGTAGCGCTCCAGATAATTTGCCTCGGTTACCTCCTGGAAATTATTGGGCGAATACGCATATAAAAAATTATGCACTCCTTTGGTATCGCGCAAATACTTAACTGTGTATTGATACAACTGCTGGTATTGCTCAGGAGTCGATTGCTCTTCCCCCCACCAAAACCAACTGCCGGTGTTTTCGTGCAGGATACGGAAAATAACCGGAATCAATTTGCCATTTTCATCTTTAAGATTGTTTGCCCAGTCGGCGAGCTGGTCGAGATAACCGTTATACACCGCATTACCTTCACCGCCAGGCAATGCCGCAACAACAGCGGGAGTTTTGTCCCAAGAAGTACCTGTTGGCCACTCGCCTTTTTGTTTGTCGGTCAATGGATTATCAAAGTGCGAGCTTACGGTAATGATACCGCCACGTGCATAGGCTTTTTTGATTTGCTCAACCACATCGCCTTCCATTTTTGGTGCAACGATAGAAAGCGTATCCCAACCATATACGGCTGCAAAATCGCCTACCGCATTAAACGTGTCCGACTGGGTACCGTCGGTAGAGGTTATCGTCAGCCCTTGGGTAGTCTCGTGCTGATGACCAAACATAATCGAATTTTTACGCTGCTCTTGCATGAAAGCAAACAAGGAACGGGTTTCAAAGGTAGCTTGTTTATCAACGATATTGATTTCAATCGCGGCAGCATTTTGTGTCGCGCTTGCAACACTTGTGACTGATTCGCTTACTGCCGAGGTGGTCCCGGAATTATTCGAGTTATTATCACAACCGGTTATCGCAAATATCATCGCCGCCAACATTGAACTACGCACAAGTGCCGGTAAAAGTGCCGGCAAGGAGTTTCTACTCATTATTACCCTCATAAAAAATTATCTAATTATTCTGGTACCGCACTCGTATACCCAAATCAAAGGAAAGGCGCAATTCATCCGCCTTAATTTCGCGGGGGAAAAAACAACCGGAAATATGTGCCTGACAAAAACTGGCCCCCTCTAACTGGGTAGTGCGAAAATCGACACCACGCAAATCAGCACCGCGGAAATAGGCATCGCGCAAATCCAAACCGCTCGCATCCAATTCGCGCAAATCAAGGCCGCGAAAATCGCCCCCACGCAACATGCCGTCCTTTACCTCACCACGCGCTTTACGCTGATTGAATTCAGTCACTCGCTCTGAACGCAATAACTCGTAATAAGGATTCACATGCACTATAGGTTTAGTCATAACTAGCTCCATTTGGTGGTCGTGGTGGCGACAATTTGTACAGGGCAACACTTGTTTTGACTATAGACCACCAAGATGGATTTGCTTAACCGATTTCAGCCGCGCCAGCATTATACTGTAAACGGTTACATTAGCACTTAAGAAGTGTAATTACCGTGTTAAAAGCGTTGATAGGCCAGTTGGTATTTTGAGTGGCGCGGGTTACACTTGCGTACAAGCTGCAACATAGCAGCACGCCCAATATTTACGGTTATTGTTGTTTATCAATCTAGCCTTTGGGCAGGCAATCCTCGGTCAAACTTATCCCTTCAGGTATAGCGCTTGATGGAATAATAATCTTCAGCCAGTCTCCCTTTCACAAGGTTCAGCTGCTCATTTTTCGAGCTAAGCTGTAGACATGCGTTGAGCGTTAAATATTATCTTGCCATCGCACAGCCTCACGCGGGCTTGCTGTTGCTTCGGCATTATTGAGGAATTGTGAGAATGAGCTTTATCCACGACGACTTTTTGCTCGATACCGAGCAGGCGAAAATACTCTTTCATGAGTATGCCAAGAATATGCCCATCATTGATTACCACTGCCATCTTCCGCCCGAACAAGTAGGCCAGAATAAGCAATTCAAAAACCTCTACGAAGTTTGGTTAGCCGGCGATCACTACAAGTGGCGCGCTATGCGTTCCAACGGTATTGATGAGCGTTACTGTACTGGCGATGCCAGCGATTGGGAAAAGTTTGAAAAGTGGTGTGAAACAGTGCCACAAACACTGCGCAACCCGCTCTACCACTGGACTCATCTGGAGCTGCGTAAGCCCTTCGGTATTACCGACCGTTTGCTCGATAGCAGTAATGCCAAACGCACTTGGGACGAATGTAACGAACTGCTTGCCACGCCTGAGTTCAGCGCACGCGGTTTGATGACCCAAGCCAATGTGAAGATGGTATGCACCACCGACGATCCAATCCACGATCTCGCCCATCACAAAACGGTTGCTGCGGATAAATCCTTCAAGTCTGCAATGTTGCCAACCTGGCGCCCCGACCGCGCGATGATGGTGGAAAACACCGCATCCTATAACAAGTATCTGGATCGTCTGGCCATTGCTGCTGATGTGAACATCAATACCTTTGAAGATTTGATGAAAGCATTGGATATCCGCCACGATTATTTCCACGCAAATGGCTGCCGTTTGTCAGACCACGGCTTGGAAACTGTTTATGCAGCCGATTACACGCAAGAAGAAATCAAAACTATTTTCTTGAAGATTCGCGGCCATAAAGATCTGGATGCAGTGGAAATTGAAAAATTCCAATCAGCGATGATGGTGGAATTTGCCTTGCAAGATCACGCCAAAGGTTGGGTACAACAATTCCATATTGGTGCGATCCGCAACAACAACCCACGCCTGTTCCGCACCTTGGGGCCAGACACCGGTTTTGATTCGATTGGCGATCACAACTACGCCAAACCTTTGGCCAAGTTTTTGGGTCGCTTGGACGATCAAAACAAACTCGCCAAAACCATTATTTACAACCTGAACCCACGTGATAACGAAGTGATCGGCACCATGATCGGTAACTTCCAGGACGGTTCATCGGCAGGCAAAATCCAATTCGGTAGCGGCTGGTGGTTCCTCGACCAAATGGAAGGCATGACTCGCCAGATCGAAGCATTGAGCCAACTGGGCTTATTGAGCCGTTTTGTGGGTATGTTGACTGACAGCCGCAGCTTCCTGAGCTATTCACGTCACGAATATTTCCGCCGCATTCTGTGTGGAATTTTCGGTCGCGACATGGCTAAAGGTTTAGTGCCTAACGACACTAAGATGGTTGGTAAGATGATTCAGGACATTTGCTACAATAACGCGAAAAACTATTTTCCGTTTGAAGTGCCGGAGTAAGCACTGGGACTAGCGCGGAATAAACGCCTGAAGAAGTACCCTCAAAATCGCTAAAGCGGTTTAAAATAGCCCGGTTCGCCGGGCTTTTTATTTTCCTCTCTTTTCCCCAGCCACATTGGAAATTGGACGTGTTGCAAAACGCACTCAACACTTTTCTCTTCGCCTTCAATATCACAGCACCAATTTTTGTGATGCTCTTTCTCGGCATTTGGCTGAAAAAGCGCAGCATGATCGATACTGAATTTATCAATACTGCTTCACGCTTGGTGTACAACATCGGACTGCCGGTGATGTTATTTATCACCAGCGCTAACACCGATGTAGCCCATATCACCAACTGGGAGATGCTGATTGCGTTTGGGGCCATGACAGGACTCGTTTTTGTTGGCAGCCTGTTAACTGCCCATTGGCACTGCAAAGATGAACGCGACCAAGGTGTATTTATTCAAGGCGCCTTTCGCGGTAATTTGGTGATTCTGGGCTTGGCCTTTTGTGCAAATGCCTATGGTGAAAAGGGGTTGGCACTCGCCTCCTTGCCCGTTGCGATGACCGTGCTGCTTTACAATGTACTATCGGTCTATGTGTTGAATCGCAGTTTGCACCACGCAAAAAATTCATTTAGACCAACACTGATTGGTATTGTTAAAAACCCGCTGATCATTGCTATTTTTGCAGGTTTTAGCGTGAGCGCCATCAACCTGAAATTGCCAGGAATGATGCTCGATAGCGGCAAGTATTTAAGTCAGATGGTATTGCCACTGGCCTTAATTTGCATCGGCGGTTCATTGAGTATTGAGCGACTTACGCGTATTGATTCAACCACAACCAGTGTTTGTGTGTGGAAACTGATTCTCTCTCCAGTTATCGCCTGCGTTATCGCAATTGGATTGGGGTTACGTGGTGATGCACTCGCAATTTTATTTTTATTAGCGGCATCGCCGACTGCAACTATCAGCTTTGTAATGGTGCAAGCAATGAAAGGTAATGGTGAATTGGCGGCAAATATTATTGCGCAGACAACCCTTTGGTCGTTGGTAACAGTGACCTTGGGGTTGTGGATACTACAGGTGATAAGTTTGATCTAACCAAATCGGGACTCAGGTAAACCGGTAAAATCCGTTTCAAAAATAAATAGATTTCCCGCATGCGGTTGCTGTAGCAAAGCCTCATCACTCAACCCGATACGCGCACTGGTCACTGCTAACAAATTTAAATTCTGCCCACCAAATGCAACGCAGGTTGCTTGCGATACCGGCATATCTAACACCAGATTTTTATTGCCATCGGGAGCATAACGCACCACGCGGCTTCCGCCCCACTGCGCATTCCAAATAAAACCTTCTGCATCCACGCAGGCACCATCCGGCTCTATACCGGGCTCCGTTTGGGCAAATATTTTTGCATTGGAAAGCTCACCAGTCTGCGCATCAAAATCGTATACGCGAATACTGTGGGTCGGTGAGTCTGCGTGATAAAGCTTACTCGAATCCGGACTCCAGCAAAGCGCATTGGAGATATGCAAGCCTGTAAGGTGCTTGCTTACACCGCCATCTGCCTTCAAAGAATAAAGTGAAGCACATTGATCCGGTGTATTTTGTTGCTCGCGGATTGTCCCCATCCAGAAACGCCCTTGCCGATCACACCGACCATCGTTAGAGCGATTTCCAATTAAATGCGTCTCTGGTTTTGCGATCCATTCAATCGCTCCTGTTTCAGGCTCAAACCAAGCAAAGCCGGATGCGAAAGCAGCCAGCAAGCGCGAATCGTTTTTTGCAAACGCAAAACAACCGAGTTTTTCTGGCAGATCCCACTGCGACAGTTTTTTGCTCGCCAAGTGATAGCGGTAAAGTTTTGCGGAGTGAATATCCGTCCACCAAAAGCAACCATCCTGATGATTCCACTGCACACCTTCGCCGAGCAAATTCGCGCAGGGAACCATGTCGATAAGTGTGAAACGAGACATAATGCATTCGATCAAATTAGATTTTTACACAATAAAAAACGCCCCTGAAAAGGGGCGTTTTTTAGCCAACCTCAAAGGCTGCGAAGCTTACCACCAGGTTGCATAGATTGCGATGAGCACTACTACCACACCTAGCGATGCAACATTAAAGCCCGATGTGGTTTTAAAGCTCACATCGTTCAGGTCAATTGCATTTTCTTGCACTTTCGCACCAGCCAGATAAGTAACAATGGCAGCCAGTACACAGCACAGAATAAATACCAAACCTACGCGATCCATAAAGGGTACTTCTGGAATGTAAATCTTAAACAGCCAGGAGAATACAACAGATGCAATCGCGGCAGTTAATGCTGAGGCAGCAGTCGCTTTTTTCCAGAAGAAACCAAACAGGAAAATCACCACAATACCGGGGGTGAAGAAGCCGGTGAATTCCTGAATAAATTGGAATGCTTGTTCGGATTTACCTACCAATGGTTTAGCGAGCAACACGGCAATAATCATTGCCACTGTAGCGGTCAAACGGCCGATAAATACCAGCTTGTGTTCGGAAGCTGTTGGGTTAATGGATTTTTTATAAATATCCATAGTGAAAATGGTGGAGATACTATTGCTCATGGAGCTAAGTGAAGAGGCGATGGCAGCAACCAGCGCAGCAAAAGCGACGCCTAACAAACCGTGCGGCAGTAATTTCATCATTTCAGGATACGCCTGATCGGCTTTGGTCAGGTCTGGCGCGAGCACTACGGCGCAGATACCGGGCAACACTACAATGATCGGCACAAACAATTTCACGTAAGCGGCGAAGGCCATACCCTTTTGCGCTTCCTGAATACTTTTTGCTGCCAGTGCGCGCTGAATGATGTATTGGTTAAAACCCCAGTAGCTGATGTTCATAATCCACAAACCACCGATTAGCACCGAAATACCTGGCAGATTCATATAGCTCGGATTTTCCGGCGACAAAATCATGTCGAATTTTTCCGGTGCTTTTTCTAACAACGTTGTGAATCCGGACACCACACCCGCTCCACCAGAAATTTGGTTAAGCGCCAGATAGCTAACAAACAAGCCACCCAACACCAACAAAACAACCTGGATAATATCGGTCATGGCCACCGCTTTGAGGCCGCCGTAAATCGAATAGGTCATGGAGAACAAGGCAAGGAAGATCATGCCGTATAGCATATCTACGCCGAGGAATTGTGAAATCGCCAAAGAACCCAGATAGAGCACAGAGGTTAAATTCACGAAGGTGTAGAGCGCGAGCCAAAAAATCGCCATTACCGTGCGTACACGGCCGTCGTAACGATTTTCCAAAAATTGCGGCATGGTGTAGATGCCTTTGGCGAGGAAAATCGGCAGGAAATATTTGGCGATGATGATGAGCGTAATCGCGGCCATCAATTCGTAAGCGGCAATCCCCATACCGATCACATAACCGGAACCAGACATACCAATAATTTGCTCAGCCGAAATATTTGCCGCAATCAACGATGCGCCGATGGCCCACCACGGCAGGGATTTACTGGCAAGGAAATAATCGTTGGCGTTTTTTTCGTGACCTTTTTCGTCGCGCGAAACCCACCAGGCAACAGATAGCAGGATCAGGGTGTAAACAACCAATACCCCGATATCGAGTCCATTTAGAATCATGATTGACCTCTACGTAGTGGTGCGTATGGTGAGCGCACCTTGTTATTAAAAAATTTTCTTTTTATGAAACAAACCAACTTGATAAAAATTCAGCTGGCCCTTTAAACAAGAAGCATTCATTAGGGCGACTAATGAATGCTTCCTGGTTAACTCCTGTAGCAAGACCTCTGTAAAAATTTCGCTACTTATATTCTCCCACCGTCGACAACAAACTCTTGCGAGGTGATCATGGCTGAATCATCCGCCGCTAAAAACAGAGCCAAATTCGCTACATCATGTGCGCCCAACCGTTTCTTCAGGCACACGCGCTTCATCAGCTCCTCTTCCTCTTCCGTACTTAACCATTTTTCCAACTGTTTGGGAGTTGCCACCCAACCGGGCAGAATAGAATTTACCCGGATATTGTCTACACCATAATCCGTCGCCAATGCTTTGGATATTCCTAGAATCCCGGCTTTGGCAGTGATGTAACTCGCCAACCGTGGTGGCCCGAACTGCACATTGATCGAGCTGATATTAATAATCGATCCACCACCCAGCGCTGCCATCATCGGCTGTACAGCCTGGGCCGCAAAAAAGGCCGGGTGAAGATTAATCGCCAAACCGCGATGCCAATCCGCTTCGGTAATGGTGCGCGTATCAAAACGCTGGTCATTGGCAGCATTATTAATCAACACGCTGATATCGCCCTGCGCCTGTTGCGCACTGGCAATACTGCGCTGCAACGCGCTTATATCGCTTACATCACAGACGCTGAACCACGGACGCTCATAACTTTTTGCCACCAGTTCGTCGCACAGCGCGCGCGCGGCCTGCTCGTCTATGTCGACAAAGGCAACCTTTGCGCCCTGTGCGGCAAAGGCTTCCACCAAGGCGGCGCCAATACCGGTAGCACCGCCAGTGATAAACACACTGCGGTTCTGCAAGCTTGGGTAGCGGGTATACCCTGGATGGGCTGAGTAGCTATACATGGTAATTTCTCTCTGGGGTAACGCGCCTTTGTGACGAACGCAGGCATTTCATAAGCATAGGCAGTTGTTTGCGACCTGCCTTTATTATGTAGGTTTAACCAGAGATACATTAATCAACTGCATGACTTCTTGCAGCAATGTTTTTACTGCTTTACTCGCCGCTTCCTGATCACCCGCACAGATAGCATCGTAAATGCGCTTGTGATCATCATAATCTGCGGTCAGCACCCCTTTTAACTGGTTGGTGCTGGCGATACTGACCCGCAATGCCACCTGGATGAATTCACGCAACTGGAAAAAGAAGCGGTTATTTCCCGCCGCCAGAATCGCGCAGTGAAACTCAATATCGGCCGCAAGTGGATCATCGTGGCCTTCATCGGCGCGCTTCATTCTTGCCAAGGCATCGCCAATAGCTTTAATTTTTGCACTGTCCTGATTGTTTTCAGCCGCTAATACCGCCGCTTCAGGTTCTATCGCCATGCGCAATTGGGTGAACTCACGCAGCAGCTCCAACGAAGGGCGCGCGTTGAGCGTCCAACTGAGTACATCAGCATCAAACATATTCCAATGAGCGCTTGGCATCACCCGGATGCCTTGCCGTGGGCGCGATGCAATCAACCCCTTTGCCGTCAGCATTTTTACCGCTTCGCGGGTAACGCTACGGCTGATATTAAACTGTAGCGATAGCTCCGCCTCGGTAGGAAAAGGCTTATCAATCGCGTACTGACCTTGAACAATTGCCGCGCCCAACTGATGGGTCAACTGGTGAGTAAGATTACGCCCTGTGTCCAGCATAGTTAATTAGCCTATTTATATTATATATTTATGAGGTGTCCGACAAGGCTTAATTTGTCGTCGATGTCATCTGCTTAAGCCTTGGGAGATTAATGAACACCACGAGTGTTTAACCTGAAAATGCAAAAACCCGCGCCTGTTAACAGGCGCGGGTTATTTAACAAGAGGATGTCGTTTTAGTCACGCAAAAAATACGTGTCCAAGCGTCTATTCACTGCCGTGGATATTGTCTTCGATCTCTTCGATATTGGAATGACGTACGTCCTCGCCATTCACCAGGTAGATCACATATTGAGCAAGGTTGCGCGCGTGATCGCCGATACGTTCCAATGCTCGCAGCGACCACATGATATTAAGCACACGGGTAATACTGCGTGGGTCCTCGATCATAAAGGTCACCAGCTCGCGCATTGCCGTGCTGTATTCCATATCGACTTGCTTGTCCGTCTGCACTACTGTCAGCGCCAACTCCATATCTAAACGTGCAAATGAGTCCAGTGCATCCTGCAACATACGCGCGACATGACCACCAATATGGCGCACTTCAATATAACCACGCGGGGCAAGGCCATCTTTATTCATGGCAATGGCCTGACGGGCGATTTTAGTCGCCTCATCGCCAATGCGCTCCAAATCGGTAATCGCTTTGGTTACAGCGATTACCAAACGCAAATCACTGGCCGCAGGTTGGCGACGGGCAAGAATGCGGATGCATTCTTCATCAATTGCCATCTCCATTGAATTCACTTTTAAATCAGCGCGAACCACTTGTTCTGCGCGCTCGATATCGGCATCGATTAACGCTTGAATCGCATCGTTTACCTGACGCTGCGCCATCCCGCCCATTTCCGACAAATGCGTGCGTATGGCTTCAAGTTCAATATTGTATTGCTGCGAAATATGATGAGTGTGACTCGTAATATCCATAACCATGATGCGCCTCCGCATTAACCGTAACGGCCGGTGATGTAATCTTCTGTTTGTTTGTTGGTGGGATTGGTAAAGAGCGTATCCGTCAGTCCGTGCTCAATTAAATCACCCATGTACATAAACGCGGTGTAATCAGAAACGCGCGCTGCTTGCTGCATGCTGTGCGTCACAATCACAATCGTGTATTGATGTTTTAACTCGTTGATCAATTCTTCGATTTTCAGAGTAGAAATTGGATCGAGTGCCGACGCTGGTTCATCCAATAAAATCACTTCCGGTTCAATCGCAATTGCGCGTGCAATAACCAAACGCTGTTGCTGACCGCCGGATAAACCAAACGCGTTTTCGTGCAAGCGGTCTTTTACTTCATCCCACAACGCTGCACCTTTTAACGATTTTTCTACCACTTCATCCAAAACGCGCTTGGATTTAACGCCTTGTAAGCGTAGACCATAGGCGACGTTTTCATAGATCGATTTGGGAAATGGATTGGGTTTTTGAAACACCATGCCTACCTGGCGACGCAGTTCTGCCACATCGACACTTTTGTCATAAATATTTTGACCGTCGAGCAGGATCTGCCCTTCTACGCGGCAGGAATCTACCAAATCATTCATGCGATTAAAGCAGCGCAGCAGCGTTGATTTACCACAACCAGACGGGCCGATAAACGCCGTTACTTTTTTCTCCGGTATTTTTAAACTCACGCTATTTAAAGCACGCTTTTGATCGTAATACAAATTGAGATTGTTTACTTCAAGCTTGATCGGTTCCACCAACGCTATCGGACTCATATGTTGTGCCTGTTTTTAAAAACCAAAATAAAATTCACTGAATTGTTTCAATTTAATGACAAATTTGTTGCAGCAGATTAATCCGATGCACTGCGATATTTTTCGCGCAAATTATTACGAATTTGGATCGCTGCGATGTTCAACACAATGATCAACAAAACCAGAGTTAATGATGTTGCATAAACCAATGGACGTGCTGCTTCTACGTTTGGACTTTGAAAGCCAACATCATAAACATGGAAACCCAAGTGCATAATTTTTTGATCCAGATGCAAGTAGGGGTAGTTACCATCGACCGGTAATGCCGGAGCCAATTTCACCACACCGACGAGCATCAGCGGCGCCACTTCGCCGGCTGCACGCGCAATCGCAAGAATCAAACCGGTCATCATCGCAGGAGTCGCCAGCGGTACAACCACCTTCCACAGGGTTTCTGCTTTGGTGGCACCCAGTGCAAGACTGCCTTGGCGAATGGTGCTGGGAATACGCGACAAACCTTCTTCGGTAGACACAATCACAATTGGCAGCGTCAGCAGCGCCAAGGTAAGCGATGCCCAAAACAGACCCGGTGTACCGAAAGTCGGCGATGGTAGGGATTCAGGGTAAAACAGTTGATCGATATTGCCGCCGAGGATGTAAACAAAAAAGCCCAGACCAAATACGCCATACACAATCGAGGGAACACCGGCGAGGTTGTACACCGAAATACGGATCAGCTTCAGCGCTGTTCCTTGTTTCGCGTATTCACGCAGATAAATCGCCGCCAATACACCCAATGGCGTCACCATGATCGACATTACAATCACCATGGTGATGGTGCCGAAAATGGCCGGGAAGATACCGCCTTCGGTATTGGCTTCACGCGGTTCATCCGCGAGGAATTCCCACAGGCGATCACCATACTGGAGCAACTTACCCATCACACCCAGCTCGTTCGGGCGTGTCACCCGTACGATATGGTCAAACCCGATAACAGCTTGTTTGCCATCGCCAGTGCGCACTTGTAGTTTGTCGCGTGTTGCCTGCGCCAGAATTTCATCGCGCTTGGTTTTGATGATGGAGTATTCCGCTTCCAATGCGGCGCGACGCTCAGTCATATCGGCATCGGCCATAGCCATGGCTTCGCCCGTTACCCCATCCAACTCCAGACGGCGGCGCTCAAGACGCAAGTCATCCATGCGATTATTGATGCGACCTATATCCACTTTCTCGATATGCGAAACCTGCTCATGCAGCTCCAGCGCCCGCGCTAAACGTTTATCAATCTCTTGCCAAAAACTCTGGTCGCCCAGCTTGCCTATCTCGGTGCCGTTTTCCTGAATGGCAACGGGATATCCGTAAAAATTGCCCCATTCGCGCCGCTCAATCGCTACCGCATCGGCCGGATACTCCCACTTGCCCATGCCCATATCGAGGAACCAGACAAAGTCGCGGCCACTGATATCGCGGTTGCCCAACTTGATCAGATGACGGGTAATCAACTCGAGATCTTTCGGCACGTCATAACCACCATCACGCGCAACAGCGGCGGTTATAACCTCATCGCGCACAAACTCGCCCATGATGATGTGTTGTTGACCGGCGCGATCGGTCACCGTGGTTTGCAAAATATCGGCGGGCCAGAAGTGGCCGAAGCCGCGTATCGCAATCAGCCCCAGCAGGCCGACCACCATAATCATGCTCAGCGCAACAGCACCACCATTGAGCCATACCCAAGGTGAGCCGCTTTGAAACCAGGAGGTTTGTCTAGATGTCAGTTTTTTCATCGAATCTCACCCAATTACAGATTGCTGTAACGTTTGCGAAGACGCTGGCGAATCACTTCCGCCAAGGTATTCACCACAAACGTCAGCGCCAGAAGCACAAGGGCCGCAAGGAACAGAACACGGAAGTGGGTACTCGCCACCGCCGTTTCCGGCAGCTCCACTGCAATGTTGGCGGAGAAAGTACGCATCCCTTCAAAGATATTGAAGTTAACAATCGGGCTGTTACCGGTCGCCATCAACACGATCATGGTTTCACCCACGGCGCGGCCAAAGCCCATCATCATCGCCGAGAAAATACCGGGGCTGGCGGTCGGCAATACCACGCCGACCACGGTTTGCCAGCGGGTAGCGCCCAGCGCCAGTGAACCTTGAGTCAGGTGGCGCGGCACACTGAATACCGCATCTTCAGCGATAGAGAAAATTGTCGGAATTACTGCAAAGCCCATCACGATACCCACAACCAAGGCATTGCGCTGGCTGTAGTCGATGCCATTTTCGGTAAACCACTGGCGCATACTGCCGTCAAACAACACCACTTCAGTGAACGGGCTAGCGGCAATACAAGCCCATACGGTGATGATGATTGGCACGATTAATATCGCCGCCTCCCAACCTTCAGGCACACGATTGCGCAGAGTTTCGGGGCAACGACTCCAGATATAGCCAGTGACGATCATGATCACCGGCAAGGCAATCAAAATCGCGAAGATAGCGGGCAAATGACTTTCCACAAACGGTGCCAGCCACAGACCGGCGAGGAAACCGAGAATTACCGTCGGTAAAGCTTCCATAATTTCGATGGTGGGTTTTACCAAGCCGCGCAGCTTGGGCGTCATAAAGTACGCGGTGTAAATCGCACCGGCGACGCCCAGCGGGATGGCAAAAAGCATGGCGAAAAATGCAGCCTTCAATGTACCGATAGACAGCGGCACAAAGCTCATCTTGGCTTCAAAGTTATCGCTACCTGAAGATGCTTGCCAGATGTACTCCGGCGACTCGCGCCCTTCGTACCACACCTTTTGCCAAAGAGAGCTAAACGATACTTCCGGGTGTTTATTCCACACATCAGCTACCGCCAGATTGTTGCTGTCATCAAGCAAAAGCGCGCGGTTGTGGATGGGCGAAACGGCCATTTGGCGGACAGGTTTATCGGTCACCGCATCGAGCAAAAGCGTGCGCGCCGAGGTGCCGTAGTAGATGCCAATATTGCCCTTGTCATCGCTCGCCCAAAAACCGCGACGGGCGTGCTCGGGGGTTACGCGGACAACTGCACCGGCGAGCGAATCGAACGCGCGAACAAATTTAATCTCGTACACGTTGTCGCTATTGCGCACCAGGAACCATTGGCTCACATCGCCTTGGTCGGTACCAATTACCAGTGATGCCGTCCCTACCAGAAACTCCATAGCGGTAATCTTGCCGCCGGGTACAGCGACTGGCGCCTGACGCACTGGAGCGCTGGGGTTGGTAATGTTGTACAGCCACAACTGGGACTTGTCGTCTGCAACAATCAGGTGCTGCGCGCTTTCATCGACCTGAATAGCAATTGGGGTTACACCTTCGGGCAACGCAGGCAAGGTAAAAACTTCCTGACTGAGGGTCTCTTCGCCGGTGATCATGTTGGTATTGCTGCTGAAGATGCCCAATAACAGACGCTTATCGGCGGTGAGTGCGCCCATCAATACGCCGCTGGAGGAATCCTGCACGGCTAACTGGGTAATCGCTGCACCTTGTTGATCCAACTGCACTGGCGCTTCACCAAGAGGAAATACCAAACTTGGGGTGATCTTACGTTTGTCGTTTGGATAACTGAGGGCGTAATTAACTTTGGTTAAGGCCACTTGACCATTGCTATATCCGTAGGCAATCAGGCCTTGATCAGGGGTGCTGGTCGCCAAGCGGGTAAAAGCCGCGCCTTCAGAGACAGGAATCTGGGCATTCAAAATTTGACTGCCATCATTTACCGAGAAAAAGTTTACGGTGCCGCTGCGTTTGAAGCTCGCGCCAATCTCTTCGTAGCGCTCTAGCGTCACATATTCAGTTGCATCGGCTTCAGTTTGCTGTAACTGCGCCGGGGTATAGCTGTGGGTAATTTCGACCGAAGCACCGCGAAAAAGCGGTGCAATCTCAGAAAAGAGATAGAAAAAAATCAACCCTAAGGAAAAAACCACCGCCAAACCGGCAGACATTACGCCATAGCGCGATAGCTTATCTTTGAATTGACGGATACGACGCAGGCGGCTGCGCTGCTCGATTGTTGGCATCAAGCTCGGACTTGGCTTGGCCACTGCAACTGGTTCGGACATGGTCTACTCACCTGGGTTATCTGGCGTGGAAATGCTAACAACCAAAAATGACACTTTTGTTACAAGCACCCAATCTTTGTCATATTTCCGTCATCTTTTTTATTAATGACTTGCATAAAAAAACGCCGAACAAGTCGGCGTTTTTAAGTGATCAAGCATAGAAATTAATGCAGTTCAGCCAAAGCCTTGGTCACCATGGTCGCAGGCAGCGGGATGTAACCATCGCGCACTACTGTTTCCTGGCCTTGTTTGGACAGAATCAACTTAACGAATTCCAACTGGATTGCATCCAGCGGACGGTTCGGGTGCTTGTTGATATACATATAAAGTACACGCGACAGTGGGTAGGAACCGTCAAGTGCGTGAGAAGCCTCAGCAGTTACGAACGGTTGGCCTTCTTTTTTGGCCAAAGGAACCGCTTTAACGCCAGAGGTTATGTAACCAATGCCTGAGTAACCGATACCGTTAATCGATTCAGATACACCCTGCACTACAGACGCAGAACCTGGTTGCTCAAGTACGTTAGCTTTGTAATCGCCCTTACACAGAGCTTCATCTTTAAAGTAACCGTAGGTGCCTGATACTGCGTTACGGCTGTAAATGGTGAAATCACGGTTTTCCCAAGCGCCAGTCAAACCTACTTCACCCCACCGAACCAAATCTTTAGCACCGCCACACTTGCGGGTTGCTGAGAAGATGGCATCCACTTGAGGAAGTGTTAACCCTTTAATCGGGTTATCTTTGTTCACGTAAACCGCCAGTACGTCGATGGCCACAGGCACCGCCGTTGGTTTGTAGCCATGCTTGGCTTCAAACGCCTGAATTTCTTCGGTTTTCATCATGCGACTCATTGGGCCGAAGTTCGCAGTACCTTCAGTCAATGCTGGTGGTGCTGTGGAAGAACCGGCACCTTGAATTTGGATGTTCACGTTAGGGTAGGATTTTTTGAAGTCTTCAGCCCAGAGGGTCATCAGGTTGTTCAGGGTATCTGAACCGATTGAGTTTACGTTTCCTGAAACACCGGTAACTACTTTATATTCGGGCAATTTAGGATCAACTGCAGCTTGCAGTGCTGCCGCACATACCATGGAGCCGGCCAACGCCAACCCTTTAATAATCTTCATAGCGTTCATAGAGCGCTCCGTCTAGTCATTCGTGAATAATGAATTCTTGCTGGTTGATGGAGAAGTTTCCCTCTCCATTGGCGAGCACTTTATCGAGCGAATATGACAGTAATATGACCAAGCAGCTTTTATTGTCACAAAAATGTCGCACAAGCGTCACAATCTTTTCCAGATGCACAAATAAAAACACCAGCCGCAGCTGGTGTTGGAAGATCTATTTTACGACACGCAATCCCGGTCGCTTAGGTGCGGCGCCGGACGGAGATACAGGCTCGGGCCTAGATGGCGGAGGCGGTGAAATAGGCGCCGGTGGCTGCGGATTATGTTCTGGCTCGAACATCATGCCTTGGCCATTTTCGCGTGCGTAGATGCCAAGAATCGCACCACAGGGAACATAGAGGTTATTGACCACACCACTAAAACGCGCGTTAAACGACACAGCAGAATTGTCCATAAAAAAATCTTTTATTGCAGAGGGCGATATATTCAGAATGATCTGCCCATCTTTATTGACGTGCTGCTGCGGTACCTGGGTACCTTCTATATGAGCGTCAACCAATATGTGTGGCGTACAATTATTGTCCAGTATCCATTCGTAGATAGCGCGCAGAAAATACGGTCGACTGGAGGTCATGGACATATTAGGAAGTTCCTTTAACTGGTCAGATAAATACTGGTGACAAACTTACAGGTTTTTTACCCGAGGCTCAAACAAAACGGGCGACCTAAGTCGCCCGTTTGTTATCAGTGGATCTCTCTCCAGAACTCGCGGTTCAGGAAGTAGACGAAGATAAAGAGGATAATCAGGAAGCCCAACACGTACAGCCCGATTGATTGACGCTTCACAGCAATAGGTTCTGCAACATACTCAAGGAAGTTAACCAAATCGTACACAGCCTGATCGAACTCAGCCGATGACATGCTGCCTTTGATTTTACCTTCTTTAAGTGCACCGCAATGCTCATCCATTTCAACCTGCCCCACATCGTTGCGCAAAGCGCCGCCGTGGTGATTGAGCTTTGGACCAGCGCCGCATTCCAGCAGACCTTGTGGACCAATCAACACGTGCGGCATACCCACATTAGGGAACACACGGTTGTTGACACCCCAAGGGCGGGCTTCATCTTTGTAGAAGTTGCGCAGATAGGTATAAATCCACTCCGGTGAACGCGAACGAGCAACCAGCGTCAGATCTGGTGGCACCACCCCAAACCAAACCTTGGCTTGCTGCGGCTTCATTGCAATATCCATCAATTGACCAATACGCTGATCACCGAAAATCAGATTTTGTTCCATCAAGTTGTGTGGAATGTCTAAATCATCCGCAACACGCTCATAGCGCGAATACTTAACCGAATGACACCCCATGCAATAGTTAGCAAAATACTTGGCACCACGCTGCAGGGATTCTTTGTCTTTTAAATCTGGCTCCATATGGTCACAAGGAACGGCACCACAATTAAATGCACCTTCACTAGCTACCGCTTTAATAGGCACCACAGCCAGGATAATAAACAACGCCAAGCCGGCCAGTACCACCAATCCAGGTAAACCTTTGGCTTGGGTACGAGTTGGTTCAACCAGATCTTTATCACGTGCAGCCAGAATTGGCATCACAGCGAAGATCGCGGCTAACAAGAAGCACAGCACCAACAGTAAAACTGGCACATCGCCACCAACATACTCAAAGCCCATCCAAGTAAAGATCACCACAAACAAACCGCACAGGAACCAGGAGATTTTCGATTTGGCTTTTTCTGCACTGGTAGTAGTCCATACCGGCATAGTCAAGAAGTAGGCAAAGTAAAACGCGGTAGCAATTTGCGATAACAGTGTTCTACCTTCAGTTGGAGCCTTAACCCCCAAATAGCCAAGAACCACGAACATAGAGGCAAATGCGATCAGCATAATGCGCGGGATATGGCCGCGATAACGCATGGATTTCACTTTACTGCGATCAAGCCAAGGCAATACAAACAACAGCGCAATTGCCGCACCCATAGCCGCAAAACCAAGCAGTTTCGCCGTCAGGATCATCGGGCCGATCTCAATCGGCATGGTCACTGCACGCAACACGGCGTAGAACGGGGTGAAATACCAAACCGGGGCGATATGCAGTGGGGTTTTCAGATTGTTAGCTTCTTCGAAGTTAGCGTACTCAAGGAAGAATCCGCCCATTTCCGGCATAAAGAACATGATGAAGCAGAAGGCAAACAGGAAAACAGTAATACCAACCAGATCGTGCACAGTGTAGAAAGGATGGAAAGGAACACCATCGCGCGGGATGCCGTTTTCGTCTTTGTTCTTTTTAATCTCAACGCCGTCAGGGTTGTTAGAACCCACTTCGTGCAGCGCCAGAATGTGCATCACCACCAGCGCCAACAATACAATTGGCAGAGCAACAACGTGCAGCGCAAAGAAACGGTTCAGGGTAATACCAGAAATCAGGTAGTCACCGCGAATCCATTGCACCAGATCTTCACCAATACCAGGAATAGCACCAAACAGGGACACAATTACCTGTGCACCCCAATACGACATTTGACCCCAAGGCAATACATAACCCATGAAGGCTTCTGCCATCAATACCAGATAAATGGTCATACCAAAAATCCACACCAGCTCGCGCGGGGCTTTATAAGAGCCGTACATCATGCCGCGGAACATATGGAGATAAACCACAATGAAGAAAGCCGATGCGCCAGTAGAATGCATGTAACGCAGTAACCAACCAAAATCCACATCACGCATGATGTATTCAACGGAGGCGAAAGCGCCTTCAGCTGAAGGGTTGTAGCTCATGGTCAACCAGATGCCAGTCACCAATTGGTTGACTAACACCAGCAAAGAGAGAACTCCGAAGAAATACCAGAAGTTGAAGTTTTTGGGCGCGTAATACTTGCCCATGTGGGTATCCCAAGCACGTTGTACCGGGAGGCGCTTATCAACCCACTGCCATAAACCTGTTAACCAATTCATATTAAGCCCCCTGATCTTCGCCAATCACAACTATAGACTCGCTCTCATAACGATGAGGAGGAACTTCCAGATTCAGCGGTGCCGGCACAGCTTTATAGACGCGCCCCGCCAGATCGTACTTGGAGCCATGACATGGACAAAAGAATCCACCTTGCCATTTTTCGCCACCTAAATCAGCAGCACCTACGTCTGGACGAAAAGCCGGCGCACAACCCAAGTGAGTACATACACCCAACAAAATCGCGAATTCTTTATTGATTGCACGCGCTTCATTTTTTGCATAGTCAGGTTGCTGAGGCTCATCAGAGTTCGCATCCAACAAGACGCCCTCTTCTTCCACCTTTTTCAAGCTGTCTAACGCTGCCTGAGTGCGACGCACAATGAACACTGGTTTACCGCGCCACTCAACGGTGACCATCGCGCCCGGCTCAATTTTACTGATGTTGTATTTAACAGGTGCACCAGCAGCTTTGGCTCTGGCACTGGGATTCCAGGAACCCACAAACGGAATTGCGGCACCCACAACACCAACCGCACCCACTGCACAAGTGGCTCCGATTAATACGCGACGGCGCGTTTGATTTACTGCGTCATTACTCATGACGATTTTCTCCCCTAAACAGCTTTAACGGCTAGCAAATTACCTACAATCGACCCAAGACTTGATACAGGTTACCGGTACTAAGTCTGGCGAAATAAGGAATATTGGGTGACTCTAAGAAAAGGCGGGCAATGTTAATGAATTAACGCACTGCTTACAAGAATAACCACACATAAACAGTGGGTTATAGGCCGGTAATTTTAGACGTAAAAAAACGCCCAAGCCAGTAAAGACTTGGGCGTTTTCGATGATCGCCTCCAGCCAGCCAAAAGCCGACCGAAGAAAACCATTAACGCTTGGAGAATTGTGGCTTCTTACGTGCTTTACGCAGACCAACCTTCTTACGTTCAACTTCGCGAGAGTCGCGAGTAACATAACCAGCTTTGCGCAATTCGCTACGCAGAGACTCATCGTACTCCATAAGAGCACGAGTCAAACCGTGACGAATAGCGCCAGCTTGACCAAAGCTACCGCCACCAGTGACAGTAACATTTACGTCAAATTTTTCTACCAGACCAACCAGCTCCAATGGTTGACGAACAACCATACGCGCAACTGGACGACCAAAGTATTCGTCCAAAGGACGATCATTAACAACAATTGCACCAGTACCTGCAGTGATGAATACACGAGCAGTAGAGGTTTTGCGACGGCCGGTGCCGTAAAATTGTGCAGACATGTCAGCTCCCCTTAGATGTTCAGTTCTTTAGGTTGCTGAGCAGCATGTGGATGCTCATTACCTGCATAAACTTTTAGTTTTTTGAACATAGCACGACCCAATGGACCTTTCGGCAACATACCTTTTACGGCAGTTTCGATGGTGCGCTCAGGTGCCTTTTCAATCAACTTCTGGAAGCTGATAGATTTAATGCCACCCACGAAACCAGTGTGAGAGTAATAAATCTTGTCAGTAGCTTTACGGCCAGTCACGCGCACTTGAGCAGCATTGATCACAACGATGTAATCACCGGTATCAACGTGTGGAGTGAATTCTGGCTTGTGCTTGCCACGCAAACGCGAGGCGATTTCCGCAGATAAACGGCCGAGTGTTTTTCCCGCCGCATCCACGATGAACCAGTCATTAACGACAGATTCTGCTTTGGCAATATAGGTCTTCATGTTATTCCTGCCTAATTGGATGTGGATAAAAGCCCCTAAAATAGGGAGGCGGCATACTACACAGCCAATGAGCGCTTTTCAACCATAATTTACGTCGAACTTATTATTCAGGACGATGTGGCCGTGCCAGATACTCGCGACTTTGCATTTCCAGCAGCCGGCTCACCGTGCGCTGGAACTCAAAGTCGAGCTTGCCCGTAGAATAGATTTCAGCCAGCGGACGCTCGGCAGAAATAACCAATTTGACCTGTCGGTCATAGAACTCATCTACCAGATTCACAAAGCGGCGCGCCTGATCATCTTTAGCTCGTCCCAAACCTGGTACGTTACCAAGGATCACCGAGTGATACTCACGCGCCAGCTCAATGTAATCATTTTGTGAGCGAGGGCCATCACACAGCTCAACAAAATCAAACCACGCGATCCCTTCACTCAAATAGCGTGCCCGAATCAATCGCCCCTCAACCTCAAGATCAACATTTTCACTTACCTCGGAGTTAGTCGATAACAAACTTTTAAAGCTGCACATCAAACTTTGGTCAGCGGCTTCATCCAACGGCGAGTGGTACAACTCAGCCTGCTCCAATGCGCGCAAGCGGTAATCCACTCCGCCATCGACATTTACCACTAGTGTGTGCTGGTTGAGCAAGGCGATGGCAGGTAAAAAACGGGCGCGCTGTAACCCATCTTTATATAAACCATCCGGGACTATATTGGAGGTCGCGACCAACGTTACACCACGCGCAAACAACTCTTCCATCAAGGTACCGAGAATCATGGCATCGGTAATATCCGACACGAAGAACTCATCAAAGCAGATAACCCGTGCCTCACTGGCGATAATATCTGCCACTTTTTTAAGCGGATTTTTCTGGCCATCCAGCTTTTTAAGCTCTGCATGTACGCGGCGCATAAAACGATGAAAGTGCGCGCGCAGCTTTTGTTCGAACGGCAGGCTTTCAAAAAAGTTATCCATCAGATAGGTTTTACCGCGCCCTACCCCACCCCAAAAATACAGGCCACGCACCAATTGGCGCGATCTGGAGCCAGTTAACCGTTTGAAAAAGCCACCCAAACCCTGCTGGTCTTGCTCATCACGCCATGCGGCAACCAATTGCTCATATAGATGTTGCAAATGATCCACCGCCGCAGCTTGTGCAGCATCCCGGCGAAACTCCGGGCGCAGAAGATCGCGCTGATAGCGCTCCAAAGGGGACAAAGATTGAGATGTCGTCATAAATACCAGAGAGGCTCACTAAAACCGGGCGCCACTTTAACGAAGAGCCTCCTGTGACGCATTAGATTTAACAAAATTCACCCTAATCACACCCAAGACCGGGACTAGGAGATTTGTCGCAGCAACACCTGAGTCAGGTCAGTTTTCATCTGGGTCAAATAACCATGAAAAAAATGCCCCGCCTCGGGATAACGCAATAACTCGGCTGGGCTGCGCAGGGCAGCGACCCACTGGTAAACACCTTCGGCATTCACCCGCTCATCTTTATCCCCCTGAATAACCGCAAGCGTGCAGGGAAATCGGCCATCATGATCATAGGGATAACGCTCCACCGGCGGAGCTACCAGCGTTAGATGCTGCACATCACCAACTCGATAACTCACCTGCGCCGCAATCGAGGAGCCAAACGAAAAACCCGCCAACAGTAAAGAAGTATGCGGTAACTCCTGCCTCACCCAAGTAGTCACCGCAACCAGATCATCCACTTCACCAATGGCATTATCAAAACTGCCTTCACTTTTGCCAACGCCGCGGAAATTGAAGCGCAATACCTGAATACCCAGATCACGATAGGTGCGCATTAATGTGGTAACCACCTTATTATCCATAGTGCCACCATGCACAGGATGGGGATGGCTGATAACAACAAGCAAGTTGCGCCCGGCAAAATGCCCCATTTCATCGCCTTGATGAATAACTGCCTGCAACTGGCCACTAGGCCCAGAAAGAAAAATATCCTGTTCTTTTGCAAATGGAAAAGTCATGAGATACCTCGGTAGTTGAGCGTAAGCACGCACAAGCTCAATAATTTTTGCCCATTTTAATGAGAAAATGGACTTATAATAGACTTATCAATGTCTTTGGCCGAACATCATTCAACCACGGCCATGCTTAGCAGGAGATTTCCGTGTATTCATTCAGTGATTTAGTTGTTACCGGTTTACTGTGTTTAGTTGCAGGTGCAGGTATTAGTGCCGCGATTTTCTATGCTTTTCGCGCACAAATTTTCGGACGCGATCTTGAACAACGCGTGCATGAAGCCGAGAACTCATTACAAGGTTATCAACGCGATGTTGCCGAGCATTTTGCACAAACCTCGCAGTTGGTAAACAACCTGACCCACGCCTACCGCGAAGTACACGAGCATTTGGCCAATGGTGCTTTGAAGTTGGCCACACCGGCTATTAGCCGCCAAATCCTCGATTCAGCCAACACCAGTCTTGGTGGCGACACCAAAGCCTACATAGCAGAGCAACGTATTGAGCCACCACGTGATTGGGCACCCAAAGCGCCGGGGGCGAAAGGCACCCTGAGCGAAGATTATGATCTGCGCGATGACAGCCACGCGCATGCGCGCATGCCAACAGAATCAGCGGATGATTTTGATTTCGATGGCAAAGCCAATCGTTATTGATTAACGAGCAATACCTTTAGTTACACTGGTTTGATCGCGTACAGGATGTCGAAAAATGTATAACCCCGCATTGCGGGGTTTTTGTTGGCTAATAACAATATCGACGGGGACGCTTTGCATGTTTCTACAACGCTTGCTGCAGTTTGTTGGCTGGCCCATTACCGCAGGCGTTATCATCGCGTTGCTATCGCTTCTACTATTTCCTCAACTGAGGGGAACACAGCCAACCGGCGCCGCGATAAATAATAATTTAGGATCCGGAGTTGTCTCTTATGCGGATGCGGTCAATCGCGCGGCACCTGCTGTGGTGAATGTGTATACCGAAAAGCGTGTAGTACAACGCAATCAAAATCTTTCCAATAACCCATTTTTTCGCCACCTTTACAATAATTCCAATACTCCGCAGCAAGAGCGCATGCAAAAAACGCTTGGCTCAGGAGTAATTGTTGATAATGCCGGCCTGATACTCACCAACAATCACGTGATTAATGGCGCTGACCGGATTGCAGTACTGCTCTACGATGGCCGCGTCACATCAGCCGAACTCATTGGCGTAGATAAGGTTAACGATCTGGCTGTATTAAAAATCCAGCTGGAAAATATCTCCGCGATTACCCTCGGAAATCCGGACCATATCAGAGTGGGCGACGTAGTACTTGCGATTGGCAATCCTTTTGGTGTTGGTCAAAGCGTGAGCCAAGGGATTGTGAGCGCCACAGGTCGCTGGAATCTTGGGATTAACAGCGCAGAAAATTTTATTCAAACCGACGCTGCAATTAATCCGGGCAATTCCGGCGGCGCACTCATTGATGCCTATGGAAATTTAATCGGAATTAATACGGCAATGCTCGATGAAACCGGCGCATCTTTCGGGATCAGTTTTGCGGTGCCGGTAGATAAAGCGATGAACTCATTAAAACAAATCGTGGAATTTGGCGGTGTCCGCCGTGGTTGGCTTGGTATAAGTGTGAAACCGCCCACTACCGAATTTGCACAACAGATTGGTGCAGAAGGATTATTAATTAGTGAAATTGAACGCGACAGCCCAGCAGAAAAAGCAGGCTTTCAAGTTAACGATTACATTACCCATATCGATGATATGCCGCTACTTAACAATCACTCGGTGATCAATTCACTTTTAAATATACAACCTAATGCCGAAATTACATTCCGGATTATTCGCGATAAAAAAGCGCTGGAGATAAAAGCGATAGCAGCGTTCCCGCCAACAAAAACCTGATTCACTCAGCATTTTTTTGATGTAAAAAAATGGGCGCACTGGGCGCCCATTTTATTTCAGAATCAGTACAAATTAATTCTGAATACGATATTCCGCCGAGCGCGCATGCGCTTCCAAATATTCGCTACGCGCCAGCACCGATGCCGTTTTAGACAATACCGAAGCTCCCGCTGCTGAACACATAATCACCGAGCTACGCTTTTGGAAATCGTACACCCCCAGCGGCGATGAAAAACGCGCAGTACCTGAGGTTGGCAATACGTGGTTAGGGCCCGCGCAGTAATCGCCGAGCGCCTCGGGGGTAAACCGGCCCATAAAAATCGCACCGGCGTGACGTACTTTTGGCAGCCACACTTCCGGATCAGCAATCGATAATTCCAAATGCTCTGGCGCAATACGATTATTCACCGCAATTGCCTGTTCCATATCCGCCACTTTAATCAAAGCACCGCGATTTCTTAACGACACACTCGCGATACTTTCACGCGCGAGTGTCGGCAATAATCTTTTAATCGATGCTTCAACCTTATCCAAATAGTCTGCATCCGGACACAACAGAATGGATTGCGCTTGTTCGTCGTGCTCTGCCTGACTAAACAAATCCATCGCAATCCAATCGGGATCAGTCAAACCATCGCAAATTACTAAAATTTCGGAAGGACCGGCGATCATATCAATCGCCACCTGACCAAATACCGCGCGCTTGGCGGTCGCCACATATATATTGCCTGGGCCAACAATTTTATCGACCTTGGCAATAGTTTCAGTCCCGTAAGCAAGCGCTGCAACCGCTTGCGCGCCGCCAATCGTAATTACACGATCCACACCGGCAATTGCTGCAGCAGCCAAAACCATTGGGCTGATTTCACCGTCCGGTGCTGGCACTACCATCGTCAGCTCATCAACACCCGCCACTTTTGCGGGAATCGCATTCATCAATACTGACGACGGATAAGACGCTTTACCGCCGGGCACATACAAACCTACACGCTCCATCGCCGAAATTTGTTGGCCGAGTACAGTGCCATCAGCTTCGGTATAGCGCCATGAACTTTGCAATTGATGCTGGTGATAATTGCGAATACGCTCTGCCGCAATTTCCAGCGCAGCGCGTTGCTCAGACGTAATTTGTGTAAGCGCGTTTTGCAACTGCACAGGCGAGACAAAAAAGTCATTAATACTTGCCGCAGCGCGACGATCAAATTTATTCGTGAATTCTACTACCGCTGCATCGCCGCGCGTTTTCACTTGATGCAACACATCATCTACCACCGCGGCGACGCGTGTGTCGCTGACTGATTCCCACGCCAACAATTGATCCAACTTCTCGTTGAAATCGCTTTGACTGGCATCCAAACGGGTGATGATAGATTCAGACATGGAATTCTCGTTTCAAAAACTAAAGGAAAATACTGAGTGGATAATGCCGCCGATCAATTGCAAATGCCCATTAGCATTTGCAATCAACGGTATAGAAAATTAATTGCCAGCTACGGCGCGGGCGATATGGTCGATAATACCCTGAATTTGCACATGCTTCATTTTCATCGAGGCTTTGTTCACGATCAGGCGTGAACTAATGTCGGCGATAAAATCGCGCTCTTCCAAACCATTCGCACGCAATGTATTACCGGTATCGACAATATCCACAATTTCATCGGCCAAATTCATTATCGGCGCCAATTCCATAGCACCGTACAATTTGATTATGTCAGTCTGACGCCCCTGAGAGGCGTAATATTGTTTAGCGATATTGACGTATTTGGTCGCTACGCGAATACGACCTGAAGGCAAAGATTCACCTTTCACTCCGGCGGTCATTAAACGGCAGCGCGCGATATTTAAATCGAGCGGCTCATACAAACCTTCTGCGCCGTTTTCCATCAAGGTATCTTTGCCGGAAATTCCCATATCCGCCGCACCAAATTGCACATAAGTGGGAACATCGGCACCGCGCAGCAATAAAAAGCGCACATTGGACTGGGTAGTTTCAAATACCAGCTTGCGGCTTTTTTCCATATCTTCAAGCGGACGAATATCGGCTGCAGCCAATAGCGGCAAAGTCTCTTCCAGAATGCGCCCTTTAGTGAGCGCGATGGTCAGGGTTTGACTCATGGGATTTACCTTCTTATGAACCTTTCACACGGCGCACGCTGGCACCCAGAGTTTGGAATTTTTGTTCGATCGCCTCGTAACCACGATCAATGTGGTAAATACGGTCAATCAGGGTTTCGCCATCGGCAACCAAACCGGCAATCACCAAACTCGCTGACGCACGCAAATCAGACGCCATTACCGGTGCTGCTTTTAAACGCTCAACACCGGTAACGATGGCGGTGTTGTGTTCAAGCTCGATGTGCGCGCCCATACGGTTCAACTCAGCCACTTGCACCAAACGGTTTTCAAAAATCGTTTCGGTAATGTGGCTTACACCTTCAGCAACGGCATTCATCGCCATAAACTGTGATTGCATATCGGTCGGGAATGCGGGGTAAGGCGCGGTTTTCAGGCTGACGGCTTTCGGGCGCTTGCCGTGCATATCCAGCGCGATCCAATCGTCACCCGTAGTGATATCAGCACCCGCTTCTTGCAGCTTTAACAGCACTGCTTCGAGAATATCGGCGCGAGTATTGGTCAGTTTGATTTTGCCGCGTGTCGCAGCGGCAGCAACCAAATAGGTACCGGTTTCGATGCGATCCGGCATAACGGCATAATCGCAGCCGTGCAATTTGTCCACGCCATAAATGGTCAAACTGGATGTACCTATACCTTCGATTTTTGCACCCATCGCCACTAGCATATTCGCCAGATCGACGATCTCAGGCTCACGTGCGGCGTTTTCGAGTACAGTTTTACCCTCGGCCAAAACTGCTGCCATCAGCAGGTTTTCCGTACCACCCACGGTGACCATATCCATCAGGAAATGGCAGCCTTTCAAACGGCCATTGGAGCGGGCACGGATATAACCGCCGTCGATTTCAATGGTTGCCCCCATGCATTCCAAACCACGCAGGTGAATATCCACCGGGCGCGAACCAATCGCACAGCCACCCGGGAAAGACACATTCGCTTCACCGTAACGCGCAAGCAATGGACCAAGCACCAGGATCGACGCGCGCATGGTTTTCACCAGCTCGTACGATGCGGTGTAGGAGTTAATGGTGTTGGGATCAACAATCACCACATGCTCGCCCTGAATCTCAATGGTCAGGCCAAGGGTGCGCAACAGTTGCACCATTGTGGTCATATCTTTCAAGTGCGGAACATTGCTCAAACGCACTTCGGAATCAGCCAAAATAGTGGCCGCCAGCAGTGGCAAACCCGCATTTTTGGAACCGGAAATACGCAGTTCGCCGGAAAGCGGCCCGCTGCTGCTAATCAAAAACTTATCCATACAACCCTGAATACAAAGAAGGAGAAAGAGGCCTAAGCCGATTTATAACGGCATCAAACCAGAAACATTACTGCTGCTGTTGCTGTTGCGTCCACTGCTCAGGAGTGAACGACTTGATGTAATCCACCGCGTGGATGCTGCGGTCGGCAAATTGTGCACTCAGGGTAGACAACACCAGCTGCTGCTTTTTGACGGGAGTCAAACCGGCAAAGGCCGGACTGACGATAACCAGCCCAATATGATCACCCATGACCTCAACGGATTTCACATCGCACTCGGGGATTTGGCTTTCGATAAGCGCTTTGATTTGTTCAGCTTGCATAGTGTTACTCGATAGGAAAGTCAGGCCAGCAATGTCCGCGCAGAAAAGCGGGAGATAATATACCGGAAAGTAAATAGGGCGCGAAGTTTACCGGAATGTCGCCCATATCGCATCCAAAAAACCGACTCTACAAAGCAAAACCCCCGGCCAAAAGCCAGGGGTTTAGGGTTTCATAATTAAAGTGTGAGGTGATTAGGCATCCGCCAACCAGTTGGCGATCACTTTATCGATATCGCCATTGTACTTTTTCAGGCTGGCTTTGAACTGACCACTAAAAGATTGACCAAGGTTGACGCCATTAAGCACTACATTGATCAATTTCCACTCACCATTTTTTTCTTTGCGCATGGTGTAGTCCAACTTATGGGTCGCACCTTCAACTGCAACTTCTTGCTTAACGATAGTGCGCGCAGGGTTTACTTCGTTTACGCCGGCGATAGTCACCTTACTATCTGCATAACCAAGTACGCCTTTCGCTAGCGATTTCACCATGCCATCTTTGAACACACGCTGGAACTCCTGACGCTGGGCTGGAGTGGCTTGTTTGTAAGCCTTCCCCATCACCGATGCGGCGATAAACGGGAAATTGACAACACCATCCAGTGATCCTTCCACCTGCTTGAAATAAACATCGTCGGCTGTCTTTCCTGCATTTTTAGCTTTTACCAAGTCGAATAACTCTTGCGCAACTGACTCTACAATTGCTTGTGGCGACTGGGCAGCAGGCGCTTGGGCCATTACATTGGTACCAAACAGCAGGAACAAACCGAAAACAACACCAGAAACTGTGGTGAACAGAGATTTCATCGTAGAACCTTCCATTAATTGATGTGTGGCCATTAAATCAAATTTGCATTGAACCAGGGTCAAATGACCAAAACTCAGACAGCGCGAATCACTTATGGTGCCATTCTTTATGAGTACTTATGGATGTGGCGGCTTATAAAACCGGAGGCGTAGCGAGCTGGTTAGCGGCGCGCACTATACCATTCAGGGCAAGAGAGCGATAACTCACCCTCAGGAAAAAACATACAAACAGCCCTCGCCTTGATAGGCTTGACGGCTATAATGCGGGATTCCGGTACCGCCATCTCTGGCGTAAACAGTTATTTTGGAAGTGTTTTATGGCTGCTTTTGACTATGTCAGCTCTGCCTTGCGTACCATCCGTCTGGAGGCTGAAGCGGTTACTGCATTGAGTGCGCGTATTGACGGCCAATTTACCGCTGCTTGCGAACTCCTTATAAATTGTACTGGCCGCGTGATTGTCACCGGAATGGGGAAATCCGGCCATGTTGGTAAAAAAATCGCTGCAACCCTTGCCAGCACAGGCACTCCCGCATTTTTTGTCCACCCGGGTGAAGCTAGCCACGGCGACTTGGGCATGATCACCAAAAAAGACATAGTGCTCGCCATCTCTTACTCGGGAACTTCCAACGAAATTGTCACCCTGCTGCCGCTATTTAAACGTGCAGGAATCAAGATCATCAGCATGTCTGCGAATGCCCAATCCACCCTGGGCGAAGTGGCGGAGATCAACCTGGACATCGGCGTTGTACATGAGGCCTGCCCACTCGACCTGGCTCCCACCTCCAGCACCACAGCCACTCTGGTAATGGGCGATGCGCTGGCAATTGCCCTGCTGGAAGCACGTGGTTTCACCGCTGAAGACTTCGCCTTCTCACACCCGGGCGGTGCACTCGGGCGCAAACTTCTGCTGCGCCTTGCTGATGTGATGCACAGCGGCGATGACATTCCGCGCGTAACACCAGAGACCCCTATGCTTGATGCACTAATGGTAATGTCCGAGAAGGGTTTTGGCATGACAACAGTCATGAACCCAGCCGGTGAATTACTGGGTATCTTTACTGATGGCGACCTGCGCCGAAGCATCGATAAAGGTGTGGATATCCGCGTCGCCACCGTCGGCGAATTGATGAACACCACCCCAAAAATGCTGCGCGACAACACCCTAGCCGCCGAAGCACTGACCTTAATGGAGCAAGCAAAAATTAACGTACTGCTTGTTACCAACGAACAAAAAGCCTTAACAGGTGTCGTAAAAATCAATGACTTGCTACGCGCGGGCATTATTTAACCCACCTGTTTTTTGCCCAATAACCCCTTGTTGATCCACTACTATTGATCAATTACCACGGAATCCTGAATGAATCCAGCCTTTCAAATAGCACCGGAAGTGCGCGAACGCGCAGCCCGCATCAAGCTCTTTTTATTGGATGTCGATGGTGTACTTACCGATGGTCGTCTTTACTTTGGCAACAACGGCGAAGAATTTAAATCTTTCAGTACTCTTGATGGACAAGGTATTAAAGCGCTGCAAAAAACCGGCGTTAAAGTCGGCATTATCACTGGCCGCACCAGCAATCTGGTTGCCCGACGCGCCAGCGACCTTGGCATTACAGTTCTGATTCAAGGCCGGGAAGACAAATGGGAGGCCTTACAGGAAATACTGCAGGAACATCCTTTTGCTTTGGAAGACATTGCCTTTATGGGCGATGACTGGCCAGACCTAAGTGTTATGACTCGTGTTGGCCTCGCACTTACCGTTGCCAACGCCCATGTCAGCGTTGTCGCACGAGCGCATTGGCAAAGCCGCGAGCGTGGTGGTGAAGGTGCGGTACGCGCAGCTTGCGATTTGATCATGCACGTGCAAAACACTTTCGATGCAGCACTGGCCCCTTATCTTGCTGACAATGGCGAACACTAACCCATGAACATCCTGCGGCGTATTTACGCGATCCCTCAATATATCCCGGCTCCCTGGATACTGGCATTTACGTTGGTAATTTGCTTTTTTGCTTTTTCACTACGCCAGAAAAACGAAATAGTAGGCTATGAATACGACCCAGGCAGCTTCCCCCAGTTTTATATGAAGCAGGTAGAAACGCGCGAGTTTGATGAGCATGGCAAGCTTCATTATCAAATGATCACCCCGCACGTTACCCATTACCAGATGCTCCCTGACGGCCCATCTGAGGGTGATTACACCCTGATTGAGCGTCCGGATATGAGCTTTTTTGATGACAACGGTGAAAATCCCTGGCTGGTCACTGCCGATACCGGCCGCAATGAAGCCAATGGGCAACTGACTCGCCTTCTGGATAATGTTGTGATCCAGCAGCAAACACCCAATCAAGGGCTAATCAAGATCACCACTAGTGAACTACGGATTCGCGCCCGTGAACAATTCGCGGAAACCGACAAAGCTGTTAAGATGCGCAGCGCTAAAGGCCAAATGGATGCCGTAGGTATGGATGCCGATCTGGCACAGAGTAGGCTTCAGTTAAAGTCCCAGGTTAAGGCTGTTTATGATCCCCGCTAAATATTGTTTTACCAAGCTACCACTCGCACTAGCATTGGCGGCGTCGATTGCCGGCTACAGCGCTAGCCTTCTAGCCTTGCCCAGCGACAAAAGTGAAACCATTCGCGGTTCAGCAGACAACTTGACGGTCGACCAAAAGAATGGCGTAGCAACTTACACCGGTTCGGTAAAAATTGAGCAAGGCACCCTGAAAATCACGGCCGACTCAATTGTTATCCATACCAATGCCGATAGCAGCGTTGAAAAAATGATTGCCACCGGTAACCCTGCTCGCTTCGAACAGCAGCCGGAAAAAGACCAGGGTGTAGTCACCGCTGCCGCCCAACAGATCACTTATACCCCCAACAATGAACGTTTATTGCTGGTTGAAAATGCGTCGGTCGAGCAAAACGGGGCAGTCATGAGCGGTCCGCAAATCGATTACGACCTGCTCAAAGAAGTTATGAAGGCGGCCGGCAAAAATGGCGCGAAAGGCAATGGCGAGAGAATTGAAATTGTGATTCCACCCAAAGCCGGGAAAGTCGATATCAATATCAAGCCAGCGACTACCAGCGCAGCACAATCTTCATCAACCAAGGCGGCACAGTAAACTCTTATGCCTAGCTTGCACGCACGTCATCTCGCCAAGAGTTATAAAAAACGCAAAGTCGTTATCGATGTCTCCATTACCGTGGAAAGTGGTCATATAGTCGGCCTGCTTGGCCCCAATGGTGCCGGTAAAACCACTTGCTTTTATATGATTGCCGGACTCGTCCCTGCCGATAATGGCAGTGTACTGATCGATGATCGGGATATTACCCAATTGCCGATTCATGGCCGTGCCCGCGCGGGTATTGGATACTTACCGCAAGAAGCGTCTATATTTCGCAAACTGACCGTATCCGATAACATCATGGCGATTCTGGAGACCCGTAAAGACCTTGACCGCACTCAGCGCCAGGAAAAATTGGAGTCCCTGCTAAACGAATTCCACATTACCCATATACGGGACAGCTTGGGTATGGCGCTATCGGGCGGGGAACGCCGTCGGGTGGAGATCGCCCGCGCGTTGGCAACCGACCCTAAATTTATCCTGCTCGATGAACCCTTTGCCGGTGTAGACCCGATTTCAGTCAATGACATCAAAGAGATCGTCCGCCATTTAAAAGACCGCGGCATCGGTGTGTTAATCACCGACCATAATGTGCGCGAGACGCTGGATATCTGTGAAACAGCTTATATCGTTAGTGAAGGCCACATCATTGCCGAAGGCGATTCCGAAACAGTTCTAAGTAATAACAAAGTACGTGAAGTTTATTTGGGTGAGCATTTCCGCCTGTAAAGGCTGCTCCTTAACCTAAACAGAGTGTTACTAACCGCCCGTCACCAGTGCCTTAAAGCCACACACAAACGGCTTGACAAGTAACAATCTTTGTTTAATAGGCACAAAGCTTGCTTATGCTTGTTGCTTGCGCGCCAAACCCTGACTAAACTCCACCTAACAGATGTTTTCTATCCTGCAGAATAAGGGTTTGTCGCTCACACAATGAAGCAATCTCTCCAGCTCAAACTTGGTCAACAGCTGACCATGACCCCCCAATTGCAACAGGCTATTCGCCTATTGCAATTATCGACGCTAGATTTGCAGCAAGAAATCCAGGAAGCGCTTGAATCCAACCCGATGCTGGAAGCTGAAGACGGCTTCGATACTCCTGACTCAAGTACCGATTACGAAGGTAGCGAGCTGGATAAGGCAGATTACACTCGCCAAATGGAAATAGCGGCCGAATCCGGTACGGATAACGGCACCGAGTTTACCGCCAGCGAAACTTACTCCGCGAGCACAGACAACTACAACGAAACCAACAATTATGCCGAAGGTACAGAGAGCTTCGGTGAGAGTGAAAGTTTTGGTGAAAGCGAATCCTTTGGCGATAACGATGTATATGGCGAAGGCGATAGTTTCAGCGCTGACAATGGCGATTGGAGTGACTCCATCCCCAGCGACTTGCCGGTAGATACCAGCTGGGATGATGTTTACCAGTCCTCATCCAGCGGCAGCTCCAGCAATTACGACAACGAAGACAATGATTTTGAAAGTCGCCGCGCCGCGACCGATTCGCTCTATGACCACTTGATGTGGCAACTCAATCTTACCCCCATGTCTGATCGCGATAGAGTGCTCGCCATGGCCATCATCGATGCGGTAGAACCCAGCGGCATGCTGTCTATCACTATCGAAGAAATCTTTGAAGGCATGCGTGGCGATTTTGATGAACTGGAGCTCGATGAAGTCGAAGCAGTACAACATCGCCTGCAGCAGTTTGACCCTTGCGGCGTGTGCAGCCAAAACCTCTCCGAGTGCCTGCTGGTACAGCTTCAACAGTTCGATTCCAAAACACCCTTTTTGGAAGCAGCAAAACTCATCGCTAAACAATATTTGCCCGTACTTGGCAGCCGTGACTATCGCCAACTGATGCGTCGCACCAAATTAAAAGAAGCCGAACTTAGCCAAGCGGTAGCCTTGATCCAAAGTTTGAATCCGCGTCCGGGCGACATAATCGCTAACGGCGATACCGAATATGTAGTTCCCGATGTATTTGTCGACAAACGCGACGGCCGCTGGATAGTTGAACTCAATCCGGATATTGCTCCGCGCCTGCGAATCAATTCCGATTATGCCTCCTTGGTGAAGCGTGCTGACAACAGCAGTGATAACACGTTCCTGAAGGATAATTTGCAAGAGGCGCGCTGGTTCTTAAAGAGTTTGCAAAGCCGCAATGAAACCTTGTTGAAAGTGGCAAGCTGTATTGTGGAAAAACAGCGCGGCTTTTTGGATTATGGCCCGGAGGCGATGAAGCCGCTGGTATTGCACGACATCGCAGAAATTGTGGAGATGCACGAGTCGACTATTTCGCGCGTCACCACGCAAAAATACATGCATACACCGCAGGGTATTTTTGAGCTGAAATATTTCTTCTCCAGCCATGTCAGTACCGACAGCGGCGGAGAATGTTCATCAACCGCAATCCGCGCAATCATTAAAAAATTGGTAAGCGCCGAGAACCCGAAAAAACCGTTGAGCGACAGCAAAATTACTGACCTGCTCGCGGAACAGGGGATTCAGGTGGCGCGCCGCACAATTGCTAAATATCGCGAATCACTCAATATTCCACCATCAAACGAGCGCAAAACGATTTAACAATTTGTTATGCGCTTATTGATTACTTGTAAGGTGAATAGAGTTCGGATCAAAAAAATCAGGGATGTAATGTGAGGTTGTGTAAGTTGCAACCGTTTCGTTTCTAGCGAGAGGAAGTACCTATGCAAATAAATATCAGTGGTCATCATGTGGAAGTTACTGACTCCATGAAAGAGTATGTGACCAGCAAATTTGAACGCCTGACGCATCACCATGACCGCATTACCAGCACTCAAGTCATTCTCTCGGTCGACAAACTTATCCAGAAAGCAGAGGCCACCATTCACGTCAGCGGTAAGGATGTATTTGCCGATGCGACAAATGAAGATCTTTACGCCGCTATTGATGCATTGGTCGACAAACTGGACCGCCAGTTGATCAAACACAAAGAGAAGATGCGCAGCCATCGTTAATTGAACCCAGGCAGGCATGGTTTTACCCAACGATGCCTGCCTCCACTTAGAGAGATGCCCAGCATCACCCGTTATGCAAATTCAATCCCTGATCAGCCCCAGCCGCACACTCTGCGGTGTTGAAGGGGGCAGTAAAAAACGCGCACTGGAATTACTGGCGAATACGATTGCGCAGGATATCCCTGAAATTGATGCCGACGAACTGTTCCGTCGCCTGATTGGCCGCGAGCGGCTCGGGTCTACCGGTATAGGTCATGGCATTGCAATTCCCCACTGCCGGATCGAACACTGCAGCGGCACAGTGGGCGCATTGATTACCTTGGTCGACCCCATCGAATTTGACGCCATAGATTCACAACCGGTCGATATATTATTTGCCATGTTAGTACCGGAAGATGCCCACAGCGAGCACTTGCAAACACTCGCCGCTTTAGCTGAAGCCTTGAACAAGAGCGAATATCGCCAGCGCCTGCGTGCCGCAACCAGCAATGAGGCATTATTCCAGGCGGCACTTACCACCTAAGTACCTAAGTACCTAAGTACCTAAGTACCTAAGTACGATCTAAACACCTATATCAGGATCTACCTATGCATCTGGTGATTGTCAGTGGCCTGTCAGGTTCAGGAAAAAGTACAGCACTTCATGTCCTTGAGGATGTGGGGTTTAACTGTATCGATAACCTGCCTGTCAGCCTGTTGCCTGCGCTGGTTGCACAAATCCAGATCCACAAGGATGACCAGCACCGCTTTGCCATAGGTATTGATGTGCGCAATGCCTGGCAGGACTTGGCCATCTTCCCGCAGATGATCAACACCCTCAAAGATGCACATTTACCGTTCCAAACCCTGTTTCTGGACTCACAACCCGCCGTCTTAATCCAACGTTTTAGCGAAACCAGACGCAAACACCCACTGTCTGATAAACACACGAGCCTGGAAGAAGCGATTAGCGCCGAGCAAACACTGCTGGAGCCAATTCGCGATTGTGCTGATCAAGTGATCGATACCAGCCATCTGAACCTGCATGAATTGCGCGACCTGGTGAAAGAACGGGTGGTGGGACGCAGTGAATCAACCATGGCGATCCTATTTGAATCCTTTGGTTTTAAACACGGTGTGCCAGTGAATGCCGATCTGGTGTTTGATGCCCGTTGCCTGCCCAATCCGCACTGGAAACCTAATCTTCGCCCTCAAACCGGCAAAGACCAGGACGTGATCGACTTTTTGGAGGAGCAGGTAACCGTCAAAGAGATGTATGACGATATAGAACATTATCTGACTCGCTGGTTGCCACGCTATCAAGCGAACAACCGCAGCTACATTACTATTGCGATTGGGTGCACCGGTGGCCAGCATCGCTCCGTGTACTTGTCGGAGCGACTGCAAAAACATTTCGACCATAGCTTTAGCGATGTGCAAGTCCGTCACCGCGATATCAACAAACACAAAAAACACTAAAATATGCAGACAGAAACTCTCGACATCATCAATAAGCGCGGCCTTCATGCCCGCGCTGCCGCCAAACTCGCGACCCTTGCCAATCAATTCCAGGCAAAAGTGCTTGCGCGCGTAGGTGAAGGCAATTGGGCCGATGCCAAAAGTGTAATGTCATTGATGCTGCTGGCCGCCAGCCAAGGCACCCCCCTGCAAGTCAGCGCTGAAGGCGATGATGCCGATGCAGCCCTCTGCGCTATTCGCGCGCTAATCGCCGATCGCTTTGAAGAAGGCGAATAAATCGCCTATTGTTAAGGCTATATCCGCACCAGAGGTTGTTGTTCTGCTACAACTGCTCTAAGCTGCGCGCCCTTTTATTGATTCAGCATCTGACAGCACTGCCATGGTTTACAACTACGACGACATCAATCCCGACGACTACATCCTCAGCAAATCGCAGGTCAAGCGCGATATGCATGCGCTGCAAGCGCTGGGTGAGAGTTTTATCACCATGAATGAAAAGCAACTCGCACAAATTCCCTTGAGCGAGGAAATGCTGGATGCCATTTACATCGCGCGCAAGTTGCCGCCAAAAGAAGCTCGCCGCCGCCAGATCCAATACATTGGCCGGTTGATGCGTGAGGGCAACCACGAAGAAATCCAGGCCGCAGTCGATAAACTGCAAAACCGCAGCGACCAGTATGTGCATCGCCAGCATCAAGTTGAACGCTACCGCGATCTACTAATCGAAGGCGACAAACAAATCTTCCAAACGCTGGTGACCTCCTGCCCAGGCATTGATGTGCAGCACCTGCGCCAGCTGATTCGCAGTGCACAAAAAGAGCGTGAGGAGAACAAATCCCCCGCCAATGCACGCAAGCTGTTTGGCTTTATCCGTGAACAACTGGAAGCGCAGGATTAAGTAGTCCCGCCATCAAAGATCATGATGAAAAAATAAGGGCGCCATCGGCGCCCTTATTTTTTGCAAATGTAAATTGTGATCAGCGGTCACTGACTATTTGAAGATGAGGAGCTTTCTGCCTTCGCCGCGGGATTCTCTTGCGACGAATCGCCATCGGGTGACGGATTGCCTTCTGGCTTTTTCGTCACACTGTCGCGAAGGCTTTGTTCGCTTTCGAATAGCCGGTCAAAACTCATGACCGGATTATCCCATCCACCAGTAATGGAATAACTAATACTGGTGGCTTGGTCAACTTGCTTTTTAAAGAGCTTGCTCACCAGGTAGACACCAGCAGCAGCCGGCAAGCCGGTGGCCAAAGCTGCGAAGAACGTGAGGTTACCAGCAACCGGCAGGGTCGCTACCAAGCGGGTATTAATCGTTTCATCACGCAGATTGATAGTACCCGCCATTTGCAAACGACTTGATGCCGTATGCACCTGCAGCGGCTCTTCAAACAGCAGTACGCCCTGATTAAAACGCATCTTTCCACTAATCGTATCGTAGGCCAAACCACTCTTGTACAAGTCCGAAAAATCCAGCTGCATACGGCGCGCGAGGGTGTCGAAGTTAAGGAGTGACATCAACCGCAGTATGCCGTCCCCCGCGCTTGCTTCCCGTTTAAAGCTGCCCTTTTCAATGGCGATACTCATATCGCCCCCTAAATTAACCAACTTGAAATCCTGCGGTGAACCGGGCCAGAACAGGTCGGCGCGAAATTGTGCAGAATGGCTTTCAAGAATTTCGGGGCGCTCCCACGCGGTCAATACCTCGGCAATATTGCCGGCACCGAGGCTGCCAATAAACCGCGTTTGCACACCCGCCGAAGTATTTTGCCAAATCAATTTGGCTCCTGCCAAAGGATCATCAGCAGCGCTAATAGTGAGATTGCGGATACTGCCACGGATATTATCGATCACCACCCCCTTGCTGTTGGGGCGTACCTGCAGTGACCAGCTACCGTAGTTTTTATCATCCATCAGCAGTGAAGCAATGCTGATATTAGCCAGCGGCAGCTTGGTTGGATCGATAATTTCTACGGGCTTAACCGGAGCATTTGGGTCCGATGCGACAGCTGCATCCTCCTGCCCAATCATCGCTTTGCTGAGTGACAGACGTTCAAGATCGACCTGCAGGGCGGTAAAGCGGTTATCCGGTACCAGCAATCGACCGGTCACAACAGCATTGTTCACATCCAATTGCCAGGCAGCGCGAACAGGCACGGCCACCACTTTAAGGTTTTCCAATGTGGTCGAGCCCAGCTCGTATTTGCCAAGGGTAATGTCCGCTTGGAATGGCAAGCCCGCGACCCGCCCTACCGCTTCGGTTTCTTCAGTGACAGAAGATGCCCCAGGTTGCAGGGCTGACAGTGTCTTCGCCACCACCGGAGTCAGGCGCTCACCATAGCTTTTATAGCGTTCAAGCGCTGCCTTCCATGTATCCAGATCAATGCCTGGCAGAAAGCCAGAAACTAAAAATCGGGGCTGATCACCTAATGTCGCCTCGCTAGCAAGGGCAATATTGGCGTTGAGCAGGCCGTTGTTTCGGGTGCGATCAGTGCGCAGCAATACTTGCAAATCGTTGTTATAACGCACGTCGACCTGCGCCTGTTTGTCATGCAGCGAGAGGGTAAACTCCAACGGGCGCTCACTGTCAGCAAGCTTGCCGTATGGCTCCGGCAAATCTACCGCGACATTGGCCAAATTGCTGGTAACAGTAACCGAAGCAAATGCCTGCTCGGCGAATTCAGCCGCCGACTGCGCATTGCTAATTTCCTCTTCCGGGCTTAGCTCAACCAGATTTTTGGTTCGGGGGCGATGGTTCAATTCCACATGCGCGCTGTAGGGCACATTGCCCTGAAAAAACAATAACTCGGGACGCTTGCTCCAGAAGGCAATCGTTTGGGCATCAACAACACCATCAACATCGACGAGGGTTTTGCTGTAGTTATCGAGCTTGCGGGTGCTTAATTTGGCTTCGATAGGCTCATCAAACAAACGGGCCTTGAGCGTGTCACTACTGATGCCGGTATCACTGTCATAACTGACCCGGCCAACAAGGTCATCAATAGCCAAATTGAGATTCTGCAATTCGAAACGCTGTGCCTTAAGGTCTACCTCGACTCGCTGGTGACTACCGGTAGGCTTTTGCTGGCCAGTACCAATGGGAATATCCAAATCAAGTCGCGCCTGCATATCACCCTGAACAAACCAGGAGTCGACGCTACTACCGAGATACTGGCGCAACATTCCCTCACGCAACACCCTTATGCCATCGCTGGCAGCACCGACGATATTGCCATCCACTTCCAGCAATGTACCGCCACCTATACGCGGATTTGCCCGGACCTCCGCCCGCTGTACACGACTGCTGTAGATGCCCGCATCCGTTACGCTGGCCTTGACCTGGGTATCACTGATCAGCAACCGCCCATCCACCTGATTCAGCGCTGGCCAGCCCGGATGATAATTCAGCTCGGTATCCTGAAGATCCAGATACAACTGTTGTGAGCGTGCCATAGGGTTTTTGGTATTAAGCGTACCGCGATAGACAAAACCAACTTCTGTTGCCACCCCGGGGTTTTGCGGCCCTATGCTCTGCTCCAACCAATCGAGTAGCGATGGCGGGAGCAACTTGGGGGTATATTTTGAATAGCGACTGACATTGAGTTGGCGGGCGCCAATCTGCAGATACAGGTCTATATCGCCGGTATTGCGTTGCCAGGGCAAGGCCAGCCACATGTACCCATGTGCTATTTCGGCCCCTTGCTGGAATTCCAGTTGACCACTGTTGACGTAGATCTGGTTGTTTTCCGGCTGTAGGTGCCACGCTATCTGGCCTTTGGCGCGGTCGTATTCCATGGGCGCGTTATAGGCGGTGGCGTAGTGCATGGAAAAGTATTGGCGCGAGTCGATATCGATAAAGCCACTCTTTTGCCCCGCCTGCAGATACCCGTCTACCCCCACCAACCCGGGCACTCCGGACCAGGCACTGACACCGACTTGTTCAAGATTCGCACGCAGCTGCCACTCTTTGGGTTGCTGGATCGGCAGGGTTACTTGAACATTGCGCAGATACCCACGTGGATTGAGCGTCATCAACACCTCGCGCAGCTTGCCCTCGCCCAACACGCCGGAGCTGCGGAGCATCAGGGGCAAACGCCCTAGATCGAGTTTATCCATATGGATTTGCAAGGGTTTCTTAAAGCCAGATGAGGTCACCGCAAGATTAACATCGGCAATTTGGTGCTCGCCCATGGCGGCATTGATGTTTTGCAATCCCAACCGCCACTCCCCGTCGGGGAGCCAGTAACCACTAATCTCGGTCGAGAAATTATCCAACGCCAAACTACGTTCACCGAGCGGCAGGGACAAGCGCTGCAGCTTCAGACGCCCCGCGAGATCATAGCCCTTGTTGCCAGGACGCCGCTCAAACCAGATGTTGGCATCCAACGAACCATCACTGTGCAGGCCAGCCTTGCCAGAGCCACTGAGCAAAAGTGTGCTCGCCGCAGAGACAGGCTCATTGGTGGGAAATCGATTGAGCTGGACATAACCGCGGCTACTGAAGTTTTGCTTATCGCGCGGGTCGCCATGCCCCTCCACAATGACATAAACGCTACGCGCCTGTTCATCGACATCGATTTGCACTGCAAGACGATGGAAATCATCGGCGTTTTCAAGCAGCAAATAAGGCGAATCCATAACCACCTCTTTGCCGGAGGTAAACAGGAAACTAAGGTGGCTACTTTGGAATTCAATCTTGGTTGATAGCAGCAACATATCTAACAGGGCGTCCAGTTTGACGCCCCGCTCAGTGCGCTTGGGCAACCCCGGAATCAGCCAAAAACCGTCCTCGGTTTGGGCGAATGTCATAGCAACCTGATTGAGGGAAACGCTGCTCCATACCGGGCGCATATTGAACAGGGATTTAAGGATATCCAGTTGCATACGGGCGTGCTTTAACGCCACGATCGGCTGGTTGGTCTGGCTGGTGATACTAAGATCCTGCACTACCAAACTCGGCTTCAAACCATTCCATTCAGCCTGAACCTGCCCAATCGCAACCGATGCATTGAGCTTATTAGAAAAATAGCTCGCAATATCCTGGGTGTGGCTCTCAAGCAAATAGGAAAAGCTACGCCCGGACTGCACCAATACCGCCAATAAAATCAAGGCGGTGGCAATCAGGATGTAAAACCATTTCACCAGTTTGCGTAAGCTACGAGTCATTGATGCGAGTTATTCCAGGGCAATATTTTTTGGGGGCATGGTCAGACCAGCACAATATCGTATTGTTCTTGCTGAAAGAGCGCCTCTACCCTGAATTCTATGGTTCGCTTGATAAATGCTTCCAAATCGGCCACATAAGCAGCCTCCTCATCCAGCAAACGATCGACCACCAGCTGCGATGCCAAGACTAAAAACTTTTCATTATCGTAAGTGCGTGCCATACGCAAAATTTCGCGAAAAATTTCGTAACACACGGTTTCCGCCGATTTCACCTGACCGCGCCCCTGACAGACCGGGCAGGGTTCACAGAGCATTTGCCCGAGGGATTCACGTGTGCGCTTGCGCGCCATCTCCACCAAACCCAACTCCGATACGCCGGTAATTCGGGTTTTGGCGTGATCCTTTTCCAGGGTTTTCTCCAGCGTGCGCAACACCTGGCGCTGGTGCTCCGGATCTTTCATATCGATGAAATCGAGGATGATAATCCCACCCAAATTACGCAACCGGAGCTGGCGGGCTATCGCCGTTGCCGCTTCCAGATTGGTTTTGAAAATTGTCTCTTCCAGATTGCGATGACCGACAAACGCGCCGGTGTTCACATCCACCGTGGTCATGGCTTCAGTTTGCTCAATAATCAAATAACCATTCGACTTGAGCGCCACACGCGGCTCCAGCGCGCGGCGAATCTCCTCTTCCACGCCGTACAGCTCCAACAGCGGACGATCACCGCTGTAGAGATCGATCAAGTCGATCAGTTGCGGTGCATATTTGGAAGCAAAATCGAGCATTTGCTGGAAGGTTAAACGTGAATCCACACGCACCCGATCAATCGGCGCGCGCGCCATGTCGCGCAGCGCGCGCAGGTAGAGCGGCATATCGCGATGAAGTTCTGCTGGAACTGCCAGGCTCGGCAGTTTTGCACTCAGGTCATCCCAGAGTTGGCGCAAAAACGGGATATCGGCAACGATCGCCTGGGCATCGGCGCCCTCGGCTACCGTGCGCACAATAAAGCCGCCAGTAATACCCTGCTCCGCCACTGCTGATTCCACTGCCTGGCGCAGGCGCTCCCGTTCAGGTTCATCCTCAATACGGGTGGATACACCTATGTGACTGGCGTTGGGCATGTAAACGAGGTAGCGCGAAGATAGCGTCAAATGCGTCGTGAGACGCGCACCCTTGGTGCTGATAGGGTCTTTGGCCACCTGCACCAGCAGGGTTTGCCCCTCGCGCACCAAGGTGCGGATGTCCGCGATTTCTGCACGGCGCGCCTCGCCTTCAGGCGGTTCCGGCATCATATCGGCGGCGTGGATAAATCCAGTGCGCTCAAGGCCAATATCGACAAACGCCGCCTGCATCCCCGGCAGTACCCGCACTACCTTGCCCTTATAGATATTGCCTACATAGCTTTCGCCATGGCTGCGCTCGATGTAAAACTCCTGCACCACCCCATTTTCCACCAGCGCAACACGTGTCTCCATAGGAGAGACGTTGATCAGGATTTCCTCACTCATGCGTCGACTCCCGTCCACCAAGGCACTGCAAATTCTTGTAGCAATTCCAGCGTTGCCTCAATTGGCAGGCCGACTACACCGGAGTAGCTACCGCGTATCTCTTTGACAAATACCGCACCCAAACCTTGAATGCCGTAACTGCCGGCTTTGTCCTGCGGTTCACCGGTAGACCAATAGGCGGCAATTTCAGCATCGCTCAACTCACGAAAGGTCACATCGGTGGTGGACACACGCAGGGATTGGTGCGAATCAGAATGCAGTGCAACGGCGGTGATGACTTGATGGGTACGACCGGAAAGCTGGCGCAGCATACGCTGGGCATGATCCTGGTCACGTGGCTTTTCAAGAATTTCACCATCCAGCAAACCCAGCGTATCGGCACCCAACACCGGAGCTACGGGCAATTGTTGCTCGAGTAAGTGCGCATAACCGGCGGCGGCTTTGTCCCGCGCTAAACGTTGGACATAGTCGAGTGCAGATTCACCTGCAGCAGGATGCTCGGGAATAACGGCGGAAATTACCGCATGACGAACACCGATTTGACGCAATAACTCGCGCCTCCTCGGTGATTGGGAGGCAAGGTAGAGATTTGGTACCACATCGCGAACAACTACACTCACCCTGAAAACTCCCGATATCGCAGCGAATAATTATTGTGCCGGGCGAATCATCTGCGCGGCCGGTTTGTCAGCACCATGCAGTTAATGATGGTAGCGATGGGTCATAGCGTTCAACCAACGATGACACAGAGGCCACAAGAGCGCACTGGTTAATGCCGGATACAAAAATTGGATACCGGAAAGCGGTCGCCCCGCCATTCCCTGTACCCAGTTATCAGTCAACTGGGCGATCCCCACCAATATAAAGATCCAGCACGACTGGCGCCAGATTGAGAAATTGCGCACCCGCTGGTAAGACAGGATGCAAATATAGGCAACGATCACAAGGCCGAGGCTGTGCTGCCCAAACGGTACACCTTCCAACAAATCCTGAAACAGACCCAGAACACAGAGCAACGTAAAGCTGACTGTCAGAGGCATAAAGAAAATCCAGTAGATCGCCACCAACAATACAAACTCAGGGCGCCACCAGCGCATATCCATGGGCAGCGGGTACACCGACAACACCAAGGCCAGCAAAAAACTAAAGACGATAACGAAATAGAGATTGAGCTGCGGGCTGAGCATCAACGCCCCCCGCCCACAGAACTTGTAGAGGAAGCAGAAGATGAGGTGGCGCTGGTTGCAGCGGCCGCAGGCAAACTCAAGGCTCCCGGCACGCTGGCTTTATCGCGATCAGCAAACACTAACAACAAATGGCGACTGCGATCCAAACGCGCCATTGGTTTGGCGATCACGGTCAAGAATGCCTTGCCCGGATCGCGTACTACTTGCAGCACTTCTGCCACTGGGTAGCCCACCGGGAAGCGCTCGCCCAAGCCGGAACTAACCAGTAAATCGCCTGCGCGTATATCGGTATTGGCCGACACGTGGCGCAGGCTCAAGCTGTTCAAGTCGCCCGTCCCCTCAGCGATAGCGCGCACCCCATTACGGTTTACCTGCACCGGAATCGCATGAGTAGAATCGGAAATCAGCAATACGGTACTGGAGGTCTCACCTACATCAATCACTTGCCCCATCAAACCAAAGGCATCCAGCACCGGTTGACCTTTAAAGGCTCCGTCTTTGGTACCGCGGTTGATAATAACTTTGTGGCTTAGCGGGTTCGGTGATACGCCGATTAGCTCGGCGATCAAGACGGTATCCTGCAGCATCTGGCTGGCGTTAAGCAGCTGGCGCAAGCGCACATTTTCTGCCGCGAGCGAGGCAAGCTGTTGCAACTTGCGTTGATGGATCAGCAACTCGGTCCTCAGCGCCTCGTTTTCGATTTTGAGGTCAACCTCAGAAACAAAGGTATCTTTGCGCCAATCATTGACCCGACTGGGGACATCGGTGATTTGATAGAAAGGCGCGACCAGCTGCGCAAGTTTTTCACGCAGAGGTTCGAGGCGGTCGGTATAAAGCCCAACGACCACCAGCGCCATCGTAATCAGGATAAATAGGAAGGCTCGGCTGGTAGCAGATGAGCCTCGGGCGAAGAGCGGTTTAATGGTGAGTTCTCCCGTGGAGTTGAAGCCCGTTTGGCACGGGCCTCAAAACATATCAGGACGACAGCAGGTCAATATTGCGCTTGTCATTCATCTCCAGCGCAATACCACCACCACGAGCCACACAGGTCAGCGGGTCTTCAGCAACAATAAATGGAAGACCAGTTTCGTTAGACAACAAGCGGTCGATATCGCGCAACAAAGCGCCGCCGCCAGTCAGGACAACACCGCTTTCGGCGATGTCAGAAGCCAATTCCGGTGGCGATTGCTCCAGCGCGCTTTTAACCGCCTGGACGATACCGGCCAATGGATCTTGCAATGCTTCAAGGATTTCATCGCTGCTCAGGGTAAAGCTGCGCGGTACACCTTCAGCGAGGTTGCGGCCGCGTACATCGATCTCGCGGATTTCGCTGCCGGCAAATGCGCAGCCAATTTCTTGTTTGATACGCTCGGCAGTCGCATCACCAATCACGCTGCCGTAGTTGCGGCGCACATAGTTAACGATAGCTTCATCAAAACGGTCGCCACCAATACGCACAGAGTCGGAATACACCACACCGTTCAGGGAGATAACGGCGATCTCGGTAGTACCACCACCGATATCCACTACCATCGAACCATTCGCTTCAGAAACCTTGAGGCCAGCACCAATCGCTGCCGCCATTGGCTCTTCGATCAAACGCACTTCGCGCGCGCCAGCACCTAAAGCAGATTCGCGGATCGCACGTTTTTCAACTTCGGTAGAGAGGCAGGGAACGCTGATCAGAACGCGTGGGGATGGGCTAAACCAGGAATTTTCGTGAACTTTGCGGATAAAGTGTTGCAGCATTTTTTCGGTGACCTGGAAGTCGGCAATAACGCCGTCTTTCAGCGGGCGGATAGCAGTAATGTTGCCCGGTGTACGACCCAGCATACGCTTGGCCTCTACACCCACAGCTTCCACAATCTTGGTGCCGTTGTGATGACGAATCGCAACCACTGATGGCTCATTAAGCACTATGCCGCGACCGCGCACATAAATCAGGGTATTTGCGGTACCAAGGTCGATTGAGAGATCGTTGGAAAATGCTCCACGTAAAAGTTTCATCATGACGGGACGAGGCCTTAAATAGAATGTGTTGAAATAGAATTCGTGTCGTTATCGACGTTTGTGCCAGCACTTGCGACGGCGCGCATCTGGCAGCTGAATCAAATCCCTGAAAACAACCTCCGCCCTTGGCGAAGAATCCCTGCAAATTTTTAAGAAGCGCGCAGTATAAGTGAATTTTCGCTTTTTATCCGACCTAAATTAACCGTAAAGTTCAAATTAATCGCCAATTTCGCCGACGTTTACTTGATGACACTTGCGGTCATTTTTTGCGCAGCAGCATCTTCACCAAAAGCATTTTGCGTGAATCGTTAAAACCCCGCGTGCGCTTTTGTTTACCGACATGCCCGTTCTGGCAAAATCGGCCGCACTCTATCAACCGCAGGGATTCAGGGCAAGGCGCAAATGTGGTACCTTGGGCGCCCATTTTTGGCGGGTTGATGCCGGTTCGCCGCAACTTAACCGCACTATTGATTTTTATCTGCTGGAGCTAATACCCCATGGCTGTAGACCGTTCCGATATCGCCAAACTCGCCACGCTGGCGCGTATCCAAATTAGCGACGAGGCCGCCGATGAAGCGGCAAAAAGTATCTCCGATGTACTGGCCCTGGTTGACCAACTGCAAGCGGTAAATACCGATGGTGTATTGCCCATGGCGCACCCTCTCGACGCAGTGCAACGCCTGCGTGCAGATGTAGTTAGCGAACCCAACCAGCGCGAAGCTTTTCAAGCGATTGCACCTGCAACGCAAGATGGTTTGTATTTGGTGCCGCAAGTTATCGAATAACTCAGGGATAAAAAAATCCCATCACGATTCTTAAACCATTACACCTTTTAAAAAGTGGCAACATATCGCCAACAAAAAATCAGGATACTCGCAATGCATCAATTCACCATTGCCGAACTGGTTAAAGGTCTGCGCAACAAAGACTTTTCCAGTACCGAAGTGACCCAACACTATCTCGACCGCATCGCGCGTCTGGACACTACCTACAACAGTTACATCACTGTAACTGGCGATATCGCACTGCAACAAGCCGCTGCCGCCGATGCACGTTTGGCTGCGGGCAATGCGCCTGCACTGTGTGGCGTACCTATCGCACACAAAGATATTTTTTGTACCACGGGCGTGCGCACCTCTTGCGCATCAAAAATGCTCGATAAATTTATCGCGCCTTACAACGCGACCATCGTAGAAAATTATTTAAATTCCGGTGTGGTCATGTTGGGTAAAACCAATATGGATGAATTCGCGATGGGCTCATCGAATGAGACAAGCTTTTACGGTCCGGTAAAAAATCCTTGGGCAATTGATTGTGTTCCCGGTGGATCTTCCGGCGGTTCTGCTGCGGCTGTTGCCGCCCATTTAGCGCCCGCTGCAACCGCATCTGATACCGGCGGTTCAATTCGTCAGCCTGCTGCATTGTGTGGATTAACCGGCATTAAACCGACTTATGGCCGCGTATCGCGCTGGGGCATGATTGCGTTTGCATCGAGCCTTGACCAAGCGGGAATTTTATCCCGCACTGCAGAAGACGCCGCAATTCTGCTAAATGATATGGCGAGCTTTGACGCAAAAGATTCAACCTGTGTTGAACGCGATGTACCCGACTACACTGCCGATTTAAATAAATCGCTGCAAGGTTTGCGCATCGGTGTTCCCAAAGAATATTTCGGCGAAGGTTTGAATCCACAAACCGCAGCGCTGGTTGAAGATGCAATTAAAGTCTACGAAAAATTGGGCGCAACCATCCACAGTGTCAGCTTGCCGCACACCCATCTTGCTGTGCCTGCGTATTACGTCATTGCACCGGCAGAATGCTCTGCCAACCTGTCGCGTTTCGACGGCGTTCGTTATGGCCATCGCTGTGAAAATCCAAAAGATTTAAATGACCTTTACATGCGTTCACGTAGCGAGGGTTTTGGTGCAGAAGTGAAGCGCCGCATCCTTGTGGGTGCTTACGCATTGTCCGCAGGTTACTACGATGCCTACTACAGCAAAGCACAAAAAATCCGTCGCTTGATCAAGCAGGATTTTGTCGATGCATTCCAAAGCGTAGACGTCATCCTTGGACCAACATCGCCATCACCCGCATTCCAATTTGGCTCAAAAACCAAAGATCCGGTTGCGATGTATCTGGAAGACATTTACACCATCGCCACTAACCTGGCGGGTTTACCCGGCTTATCTATCCCATGCGGCTTAGTGGATAACAAACCCGTTGGCTTGCAATTGATTGGTAACTTCTTCGCAGAAGGGCAACTGTTAAACGCAGCGCACCAATTCCAGCAATCCACCAACTTCCACCAACAATCTGCCCCCGGCATTGAATAAGGAGCCCAGCCATGCAATGGGAAACAGTCATCGGGTTGGAAGTTCACGTACAACTCGCTACCAAAACCAAAATTTTCTCTGGCGCCAGCACTGCATTTGGTGCTGAACCAAACACTCAGGCCTGTGCGATCGATTTGGCGTTGCCCGGCACACTGCCCGTCGCCAACGAACAAGCGTTTCGCTTTGCTACCATGTTTGGTTTGGCAGTCAATGCAGAAATCGGCAAGCGTTCCGTGTTTGAACGTAAAAATTATTTTTATCCAGACCTGCCCAAAGGCTATCAAACCACTCAGCTCGCCGAGCCAATCGTCGGCGCCGGTTTTGTCGATCTGGAATTAGGTGAAGGCCGCACCAAACGCGTTCGCATTCACCACGCGCATTTGGAAGAAGATGCAGGAAAATCCTTGCACGAAGATTTTGCTGGCATGAGCGGAATCGATTTAAACCGCGCCGGAACGCCACTGATCGAAGTAGTAACCGAACCGGATATGCACAGCGCTGAAGAAGCCGTTGCCTTCGCGAAAAAATTGCACTCGATTGTAACCTCGCTAGAAATTTGTGATGGCGAAATGTCGCAAGGCTCAATGCGTTTCGACGTGAATATTTCTGTGCGTCCCAAAGGCCAGGAAAAACTCGGCACACGCACTGAAACCAAAAACCTCAACTCCTTCAAGTTCATGGAAGAGGCAATTGAACTGGAAGTTGAACGCCAAATTGATGTGCTCGAAGACGGCGGAAAAATTCGCCAGGAAACTCGCCTGTATAACGGCGACACCAAGAAAGCTCGATCAATGCGCAGCAAAGAAGACAGCAACGACTATCGCTACTTCCCCTGCCCTGATTTGTTGCCAGTAATTCTGGATAACGACTACATCGAATCGGTACGCAAGCAAATGCCGGAATTACCGGAAGCGAAACGCGCACGCTTTGTCGAGCAATATGGTTTGAGCAGCTACGATGCTGGCCAAATCACCATGGATAAATTCACTGCGGCATTCTTTGAAGCATCCACCAAAGTTTCCGGTGAAGCTAAGCTCACCGCCAACTGGATCATGGCTGATTTGGGTGCGTATCTGAACCGCACCGAACAGCGTATTGATAATTCACCGGTGACTCCGGAATTGCTCGCAGGCTTGGTGGTGCGCGTAAAAGATGGCACTCTTTCAAGCAAAATTGCCAAACAAGTTTTTGAAGCGATTAGCAATGGCGAAGGTGATGCAGACACTATTATCGAAACCAAAGGTTTGAAGCAGGTTTCTGATACTGGCGCGCTGGAAAAAATTATTGACGACATACTCGCGGCTAACACCGCGCAAGTAGAAGGCTACCGCGCCGCTGCCGAAGATAAACGCGCAAAAATGCTCGGTTTCTTTGTTGGCCAAGCGATGAAAGCATCAAAAGGTCAGGCTAATCCGCAAGCCTTGAATGAATTGTTAGTTAAAAAACTAAATGGTTAAGAGTAGATAAAATGAGCCTACGTAAAGACAAAGAAAAAGTCCTCGGAGAAACCTTCGATGATGCACGCATTGCGACATTTTTGGATTACCCTGCACCTGCAGGCGTTAACGCGGATTATCATTTGCTTGAGAAAGCCTACCGCGGCATGCTCGGTGGAAACTTTGCCACCTTCTTAAAGCAATTTATCGAAGCAGGTAAAGATATCAATGCCGTTGGCCCCGAAGGCAAAACGTTCTTGCAAGTCGTAAAAGCCCATCGCAACGGTGAAGAGTATGCAATTGCGCTGGAAGCTGCTGGCGCAAAATAATGTTGCGCTTCCTGCCAAATAAAAAAGCAGCCCTATGTGGCTGCTTTTTTTTAATTGCCCTGATGCTCTTACTCACCTTACTTGAGCGCCCCCTCTTTTCCCTGCTCAGCCTTGAACCCAATAAAGTTTCTTCTGGCGAATATTGGCGTTTACTCACCGCTAATTTTGTCCATTTTGGCTGGATACATACTGCAATGAATGCCGCAGCGCTCCTGTTGTGCGTACTGGCGTTTTTTACAGACTATTCCCTCAAGCATTTTTCCTTCTTATTAATTTGGTGCTGTGCGGGTGTCGGCCTAGGGATTTATTTTTTAAATCCCGAATATTCGCCATACGCCGGATTATCAGGGGCGATTCATGGGTTAATTGTTGCTGGTTTACTACAAACCCGAGCTTATCCATTGTGGATTCGCGTGATAGTGTTAAGTTTATTAGTCGCAAAGTTAGTGGATGAAAATGGCGCAGATTATGCAGCGACCGAGTTGCAGGCATTGCTGCCCGTAGCGGTTGCCGTAGAGTCGCATTTATATGGCGCACTCGCAGGGCTGGCCTTTGCGGGGGTTGAGTGGCTTTTACAACGAATAAAAAGGAACGCGTAGATGCAGGGCTCCCCAAGTAGTGCAATAGATTATTTTGTGGCTGGTGCGCGCTTGATAATAAAGCCAGGTTACCGACGTTTTATTTTGATTCCACTACTCATCAACCTGGTTATTTTTGTTGCAGTGACAATCGCGCTTGTTCATTTGTTTGGCGATTTTTTTTCACAGGCGCAAGAATGGTCGCCCCCTTGGCTGGATTGGTTCACCTGGTTGCTGTGGCCATTAGTAGGTTTTGTTTTTTTAGTGGTTTACGGTTACAGCTTTAATATTATTACCAATTTTCTAGCAGCACCTTTTTTTGGTTTGCTCGCCGAAAAAATAGAAACTGATTTGACTGGCATCACGCCACCCGATGAACCATGGGGACAGTTGATTCCCCGCACGCTGCAGCGCGAGGCCGTCAAGCTTTGGTACTTTATCAGCAGGGGCGCACTGATCCTGATTATTTTTGTTTTGCTCTTTTTTATTCCCGGCGCCAATTTATTAGGTGTAGTGATTGGGGTTATATGGAGTTGTTGGTGTATGGCAGTGCAGTATTCGGACTATCCGGCCGACAACCATCAGTTGAGCTTTCGCGAATTGCGTCGTCGCTTGAACAGACAGCAGCTCACCAGTTATTCCTACGGCGGAATTATTTTATTGGGTAGCATGGTGCCAGTATTGAATATTGTGGTAACGCCCATTGCAGTGGCGGGTGCAACGTTGTATTGGATAAAAGAAGTAAAACACTTGTAACCACAAGCAATGCAATTAAAACGTATATTGAAGAGATGTTTGGTATTCGGTATTGGTTTTATAGTTATCGATTGGCGGGTCTATATCAAAATTTTGTGCAGGTTCACTATCGTATGTCACTTTGTACGCAATAGTAATCGCGAGCGAGTTGGTAATTCCTACCTTCAATCCAAAATCAGATAGCGCGCGCAAATCAGACGAGTCGCCAATACGCGGTTGGATATAGGTGGTGTTAATAAGCGATACCGTTTTGTTAATCTGATATTTAAACGTGTAAAACGCATTCATTCGCCAGAAGCTATCCGTTTGCTGGTAGCTCACCAAATCCTGGGTTTCCTCTTCATGGAAAGCGCCCAAACCCAGGGTGAAGGAATAAACGTCCTGTTTTTGCCACAACAAATACCGCCCACCAGCGCCCAACAACACGCGCGATTTTAAATTATCAAACTCGTCTTGCTCCCACTGGGCAAATGCTTCAGCACTCCAAAGCGGAGTAATAATATGTGTCCACCGCCCATGCAAGAATGCATTATCGGTGTCTTTAATATCGCGTGTTGAACCGTACTCCTGATCCGCGATAAAGAGGAATATTTCATCATGGCGGCGATACACCAACTTAGCGGCAGCTGCGTAATCCTTCTCTTCATCATTGCCGGTTTTACCATCAAGACCCAATTTAACCGAAGCATCCAAACCCTGTTCAGGTAAATTGGGGCGTTCGCTTTCAATGTTCGAAATAGCGGAGACAGATGTTGCCAGTAAAAGTAACGAACAACCTGTCAGTAATTTAAACATATCTGCGCTCCTTTCAGTAATGATGCAAAACGTCGATAACGATTCTACAGCGACAGAGTGACGCTACTCTTCAGCGTCACCATCATCCACAATCATATTGCCGCCAGCTTCTTTAGCGTGGCGTAGATAGATATTCGCCTTGGCAATTTGTTGATCCAGGCTTTGGCACATCTGGCTGGTTATGCCCGCACTAAAATAAAAGTGTATTGTTTCACCATTAATAACATAAGATTCTGACGCTAGCAGCTGTTTGACCCGACTCAGTAACGCCGCTGCTTTTTCGTGATCAAGGCCAGGCATAAGCACATAGAAATCATCGCTGTCAGCCCGCGCAAACAAAAACCGCCCCAACATGGTTTGCAAACTACTGGCGATATACTTGAGCGCAACATCGCCCCAGCCATTTCCGTGCTTCTCGTTGATATCACTAAAGTGATCAATATTAATAATCGCCATCGCTAGCGGCGCTGCTTTTTCTTCAGCGCTTTTATACAGTTCGCGCGCCGCACTAAAAAAATGCGAGCGGTGAAATAAACCGGTGAGATGATCGCGCTGGGCGTTGTAAGTAATTTGCTCAACCAGTTCTAACGATTCTATGTTGTGGATGATCCGGCAGTAAAATTCTTCCGGGTGAAAGGGCTTGCGCAAAAAATCATTGGCGCCGTGTTTGATAAATTTGGCCGAAAGCGCTTCACTACTTTCGCCCGATACGCCGATCATAATCAAATCCGTTTTGTCGTATTTGTAACGCAAGTTGCGCACCAATTCAAACCCATCCATTTTGGGCATATTGTAATCGGTGATTAATAATTTAATGTCCGGATTGTCGAGCAGCACTTTAATTGCATCCACGCCATCCACTGCCTCAACAACATTAAATAAATGGCGACGAAATAAGTTAGCCATATGTTTGCGCGACATATCTGAGTCATCCACCACCAGCACCTTTATATGCTGATTTTTTTCCAGGCGACTGATCATGCCAATGGCTTTGCTGTAGGCATAACGCCCTTCTTTGGTCACATAATCGACTATGCCCTTATTGAATAATTGTTCACGCCGTTTCTCATCGTAACTACCGGTAAGCACAATCGTGGGGATTTTTTTGCTGAGCACAAAATCCACGACCTCGCCATCGGGCGCATCGGGCAAATTCAAATCGACCAGAGCGGCAAAGAAATCGTGCGGATATTGTTCATACAGCGCAGCGGCCTGCGCCAGTGTCGTCGCATAGACAGCTTCATAAGGTAGGGATGAAGCTTGCACCAGATGGCGCATAATTTTCATCACCATCTCGCTATCTTCAACGATTAGAATTTTTTTCATGGACTATCACTCAACGGGTTTATAAGCATCCATTGAGTGTAGCCAAGCTTTAGGAAAATGCGCCAAGCCTATGATTAGACTGGCGGTTTATCGCCAGAGATAGCCGGAGATGGCGGTATTGAACAGCAATCCGGAGAAGTTTTGTTCAGCGAAAGCAGAGCCGTAGCTGGCAGCCCCCCAACACACATGCAAAGGGATCAAATGCTCTTCGCGCGGATGGCAAAAGCGTGCTTCCGGGGCCGAACTCCAGTTGCGCAGACGCTCTTCGCGCACTTGATTATCCAGCTGCGCAGCAGTGAGCGTTTCAGTCAGCCAATGATCAAAGGTTTCGCTTCGTCCTTTGATCGATGGATCACTGGAGAAGAACGCCCGCATATTGTGAAAAGACATTCCCGAACCAATCAGCAACACGCCCTGCTCACGCAAGGGTGCAAGTGCTTTGCCTATCGCAATATGCGCGGCAGGGTCCAGTGTGGCCAGTAGCGATAGTTGCACCACCGGAATATCTGCAGCGGGATACATCAACATCAACGGCACAAACGTACCGTGATCGTAAGCGCGCTGGTTATCCAAACGCGCGTCTATATTTTTATCCTGCAATAGCTGTTGGATGTGTTTTGCAAGCGCAGGGTTACCCGGCGCAGGATAGGTAAACTCATAACTCTCAGGTGGAAAACCATAGTAGTCGTACAGCATTCCTGGCGCGGCTGCGTGGGTAATGCTGACCACCTCTTCCTCCCAGTGCGCGGTAACCACCACAATTGCACTGGGGCGAGGGAAATCCGCTGCGAGCGATTGCATAAAATCCACCAGCTCGCGATGGTTAGGATCGCCCAACAATGGCATAGGGCCGCCGCCGTGAGGGACAAATACCACTGGCATTAATGACTGGGTCATAGCTCCTCCAAACCGGTTTAATTAGCGCACCTCGGTAGATTTTTGATGCTCGCGTACCGACTCATAAATCGCAGCCACCATGATAATACTGCCACCCATCAGGGTACCCAAATCGGGATAGGTATGCAGCACCGCAATTTCATAGCCCACTGCATATACGGGCTGTAAGCAGGTCACGAGACTTACCGTTTTCGCTTTTAAATAGCGCAATGAAAAACCTAACAAGGTATGGGTGATGGCGGTAAAACCAATCCCGAGGCACAGCAACAACCACCAATCATGTGTTGTGGGTTGGTGCGGTGACAACCATAAAACCGGCGTCATCAGGAGCGCAACCACCAATACCTGGTAACTCATGGACCGCGCGGCGCTTTGCTTTTTGAACCAATGGCTCAGCAATAAGTTGCGCACCGCAAAGGTGAGCGCAGAAACAATACCCCACAGCACCCCTTGGGTCGTGTTGTTGTCGATATCAAATTCCGGCACCAGACAATAAATCCCGATGAGCACCAAAAATCCGCTCATTACATCGCGCCAATCCAAACGGGTGCGCTTGAGCCATGGCTCCAGAAACACGGTGACAACCGGATAGGCGTAAAGCGAGATCATCCCTACGGCAATGCTCGATACTTGCATCGAATAAAAAAATGTCACCCAGTGCGCCGCCAGCAGCACACCGAGAATGAACATACGCCCGAAGTCGCGCACCGACTTCAAGCCAATATGGTATTCGCGCCACCAGACCCACAGGAATAACACCACCGCCGCAATCCAGGTGCGGTAGCCGGTGATGTCCCAGGCAGGTAATTCGATAATTTTGGAGAATAGCCCTGTCGCGCCCATTAAAAACGCGCCCAAATGCAGGGTTAACAAGGCGGATTTAGCAGAAGACATAACCATTCCTGGCGATGGTTGCACCCGGCAGCGCGCCGGGTGTGAGTACACTATAGACGGGGAAAACTAATTGCGCGGCCTGCGACTGCGGTTACCACCGGGACGATTGCCAACAGAGCGATTGCTGAAACGCTCATTGGTACGTGCACGTGGCGGAGCTGGCAAGCTCTCGGGCGGGGTTAACATCAACTCTTCTGGCGGTTGCTCGCATTTGATCGGCTTGCCCAACAACTTGGCGATTGGCTCCAATAGCAGCGCATCATCTTCGCAGGCGAAGCTGATGGACGTACCATTTTTACCGGCGCGACCCGTACGGCCAATGCGATGGACGTAATCTTCCGGCTCCTCCGGCAGGGTGAAATTCACCACATGGCTAATGCCACTAATATGAATCCCACGGCCGGCGACATCGGTTGCCACCAGCACTTTTATCTCACCGGTCTTAAATGCATCGAGCGTAGAAACGCGTTTGTTCTGGGCAATCTCACCCGAGAGCAAACCGGCTTTGATGCCATGGCGTTGCAGTTTTTCTTGCAGGTCGCGGCATTCATCACGACGGTTGGCAAACACGATCATGCTCTCGGCATGTTCCTGCTGGATCAAGTTGTACAGCAGCGTGTATTTTTCTTCAGTCGATACCAGATAAACGTGCTGATCAACGCGTTCGTTAGCCACAGATTCCGGTTCGATCTCCACCGTGACCGGCTTGTAGGTCCATTGCTCTACCAGATTGCGTACATCATCGGTAAAGGTGGCCGAGAAGAACAGCGTCTGGCGATCTTCACGCTTGGGAGTTTGACGAACAATTTGACGCACCTGTGGGATGAAACCCATATCGAGCATGCGGTCAGCTTCATCGATAACGAGGACTTCCAACTGGTCGAGATACACATCTTTGTTGCCACAGAAGTCGAGCAAACGGCCAGGAGTCGCTACCAGGATATCCACCAGATCATCGTGCAGATGACGCTGCTGCTTCACGTAATCCATACCACCAACGAGCGTGTGGATTTTCAAATCGGTGTATTTGCACAGGGCTTTCGCATCTTCCGCAATCTGGATTACCAGTTCGCGCGTCGGTGCAATCACCAGCGCGCGCGCCTCACCGGCATAGCGTTTTTCCGCGATCGGGTTCTTCAGCAGGTCATCGATAATGGCGGTTAAGAACGCCGCTGTTTTACCGGTACCCGTCTGAGCCTTACCTACTACATCTTTCCCCTGCAACGCATAAGGCAGCGATTGCGCCTGAATGGGCGAACAATAGTTAAACCCGAGATCCGCAATCGCGCGCATGATCGGTGTTTCCAGATCCAAATCGTGGAAGCGGGTTTTACCTTCCATCGGCTCCACTTCAAATTGGGAAATATCCCAAGGACCATGATCAATCTTTACCGGCTTTTTAGGGCGACGCTCTTGCGCCGGCTTATGGGCTTTGGCGTTGTTATCGCTGCGCTCGGTTTCCGCTTTGTGCTCTGCCGGATGCGCGTTGCGTGGGCCGCGGCCATTGCGATTCTGGGAGTTGTTGCGGCTCTGGGAGCCAGTGGAGTTGTGGGCACCGTTGCGGTTGTTGCGGTCAGAATGCTTTTTGTTGGAAGAGGATTTATCGCTCGCCGGTTTGGCTTGCGCCTCACTTTTTTCCGGCGGGGTTGCTCCCGAACCAATCAATTTTTTAAAGAAATTACCAATCAATCTATTCACCAAAAGTTATAACAGCCCGAGGCTTGGGGGGAGGAAGTCACGCAGACTTTCCTATTTAATACGCTGGTTCACTGCTGTAGCACGCCAGCGGAAGGAGTGTGCAAATAGATGATTAATTGCACACACGAACTGCGCCCGAGTATACACCAATCGTCATACAATCAGCGGATTTGGCGCCAAGGCGATGGAATTAATCGGCGTAAATGGCAGGGTTTCTGCATAATGGCGTTTTTTACCCCTAAGTGCACTACCCAGGCGCACAAAAAAACAGTCACAAGGAGCCGCATAATGAGAATCCACAGCTTGCAACACGTCCCATTTGAAGATATTGGCAGCATGGCCAGTGACTTTCACGCTCAAGGTTATCCCCTCAACAGCACTCACTGGTATCGGGGCGATGCAGCACCGCACATCGACAGTTTTGATGCGTTGATTGTGATGGGCGGCCCCATGGGCATTTACGATGACGCAATTTACCCGTGGTTGACCGCTGAAAAAAACCTGATCAAAGAGGCCATCGCCGCTGGGAAAATCGTGTTGGGAATATGTTTGGGCGCGCAGTTGATTGCCGATGTTCTGGGCGGAAAAGTCACCCGCAACCCGTACAAAGAAATTGGCTGGTTGCCGATTCAGATCAATCCCGCTGCTGCCACACATCCGATTGCGCAAGTATTCGCGCGCTACCCCGAGGTGTTTCACTGGCATGGCGATACTTTCGCACTGCCGCCCGGCGCAGTGCATTTAGCCAGCAGCGAAGGCTGCGCCAACCAAGCCTATGTTTTTCAGGATCGGGTTTATGGTTTCCAGTTCCATTTGGAAACCACACCCGCATCGGCAAGGGCATTAATTGAACATTGCGCCGACGATATTGATGGCTCGCGCTACACCCAAAGTGCGCAGGCGATTTTGGTAAGTGAGGATAAATTTGCGCAGATCAATCGCGCCATGAGCGATGTGCTCAACGTCATTTTCAGCTTAAAGCACGGCGCCAAATAAATGCCCAGCCGCTGCTGTTAACGCCATAGCCGCAGCACCCCAAAAACCAACACGGGCAGCGCCGATCCAGAGGTTGGCGCCGCCAACTTTGGCAGCAAGCCCACCTAACACCAGCAGTGCAACCAGCGAAACGGAGGCGATGGACAAGGGCAGGTATTGCTCGGGATGCACTAAAACCACCAGCAGCGGAATAGCCGCACCCGTCGCAAAAGTAGCAGCAGATGTGAGCGCCGCCTGCATTGGGCGCGCGCTGTACATATCGGTAATGCCCAGCTCATCGCGTGCGTGCGCGGCAAGTGCATCATGCTCGGTCAACTGTTTTGCCACTTCATGGGCAAGATTGCGCTCCAGACCACGTGCGACATAAATTTCTTCCAACTCGCGTAATTCACCTGCATGGTCAGTGGCCAACTCATGGGTTTCACGCGCAAGATCAGCGGCTTCGGTATCAGCCTGCGAACGCACTGACACATATTCTCCCGCTGCCATACTCATGGCGCCCGCCACCAGGCCCGCCACACCGGCTAATAAAATGGCCGAAGAATTGGCTTGGGCAGCCACAATGCCCATCATCAAACTGGCCGTAGAAATAATCCCGTCGTTCGCGCCCAACACTGCTGCGCGCAACCAACCGGCATGATGTAAACGATGACCTTCCCGATGACGCATAGACTCAATACTCGCAAACACAACACTGATTAGTGGGCGATCTACTATTGATAGACCCGCCCCTGATATTTCAACCATCCGCCGGGATGTTTCCCTTGTGGATCATGATGTGTCCAATGGATCACACCACCTTTTTGGTTCCACTCGTATTCACCATAGAATTCAAGTAGCTCGCCTTTTTGCAAGCTGTCAATGCGCGGAGCCAAATCGATATTGTGCGCAATCAACAAGGTGTGACCAGACTCCAACTCCACTAAAAATTTCTGGTGACGACTGCCTTTGTTGTCATCCGGTAGTATGTGCACAACCTTACCTATTCCACCCAATTGCAGGCTTGTCCTACCACTGCGGAATGCCTCCGCGATGAGCACATCACCGCCATCAACACCCGCCCCAACCTTGCCAAGAGCCAATTGCTCTTGCGCGGAATCCGAATTCAAGACTTGCTGTTTATTGATGCCATTGAGCAACACCAAGCCCAAGGCAAAAATCAACAAGGCAAACAGCGGCTTTAATTTACTACGTGGCTTCATGGTCGCTCTCTTGTCGGTATTCTTATGATCAGATTTTATTTCACCAGCCAACTCTTATTACACAGCCAACTCGTCTTGCACCGGCCAACTGTCAAGTTTTGCAGCATACCCCAGAGATCCGATAGTGTTAATGCCCGCCAAGATACAGACTTGCATATATGAACCTGCGGTCGTTGAATCAGGTCGCCGACATTAAAAAAGCGGCCGAAGCCGCTTTTTTAATGTCAGGGATTTTTAATTTCAGGGATTAGGGCCCGGGTGGCTGAACTTGCACCAACGTCGTTGCCTGTCTTACTCCCGTGAGATCCTTGAACGCTACCGCTCCCAGATAACGCCCGCCTGGTTGCAGCCCGCTCCAGGACAAACCTACAGTGGCAGTACCGCCAACGTACACCTGGCCCGGCAGCATCACGGTAAACTTGCCCGTTGTCGGGCGGGCAGGTTCGACAATCCAACTGGATAATTTATGGCTCATGGTCGCGCCGCCGTCATAAGCAAGCACACAGACCCTGTATTCCCCAGCTGGCGGGTTCAGCAACTGTAACTGCTCTTCTGAGCCCCCATTCCCCGAGTAAGAAAAAGTGCCACTAGGCCATAGAAGCCCCATGTCGTTATCGTCATTAACGCCACTCACATCCTCTTGGCGCAAGACAAAGCGCGCTGCCAGTGCACCAGCGGGAACGGTGAAGCGATGGATTTTTACCGAGGATGTATCCACACCTGCCATGCATATCGACTGCAAGGAGGCAGAGTTCATCGGCTCGGGGGTCAGACTCGCCGTATCCGACAGCGTCACATTGACCAAGCCAGCTTTATCGGCGGTCATGCGGCCAGCGAAATTGGTATTCACCGTAATTAGGCGACTGCCCGATAAGGTGCTTGCTTCAATCGATGCCGGCGACAGGATTGCTTTACCGACGCGCAGGGTGAGCGGACTCTTAACCAGATGTGTGCCGTCGCTCCAGGTCAAAGAGCCGTATTGCCACATCATTTCCGGCGCAGACAAACCACTCACTTTCACCGTAAATGACTTAGTCTCACCGGCCGCGAGCGTTAATACAGTAGGACTCACCGACACATTGAACCCTTCAGGTGCAGATATCACCGGAGTATAGGTCGATGGATAGCCGCTCACGTTGGTCACTCTACGCACCACTGTTATGGTTCCGGTCACAGCTCCCAGCGTAATACTCGGCAAATTCAGATTGTAGGTTTCATCGAGAGTACCAACCGCTGGATCTGCACAAGTCGCGTCGCCCACAGTCGCTCTACTGACCTTGCAGAGATAGCGAATCCAATCCAGCGCACTGGCGTCATAGACCAAACCTGGATCAGAGGCCTTGTTCGGAGCGACATGGCCAGCCCCCTGCGACCAAGGTAAAAGACCATTCTGCAAACCGGACAACCCATCATTCAGGGTTGTGGATGCGGTTGTCATCAATGCCGATTTGATTGCGGCGGGCGACCAGTCAGGATGCGCTTGTTTTAACAACGCAGCCAAACCCGCCACATGCGGGCTGGACATAGAGGTGCCCTGCATCGATGCAAACAAGGCCGGCGGCACCAAAGTGCCATCAACCAGTGCGGCATGTTGTTGCTCCGTTAAAACCGCGGTGACAGCTGCGATGATATCCACACCGGGTGCAGTCAGATCGGGTTTAAGCAGATTGCCATCACCCATATTGGGTCCGCGCGAACTGAAGTCCGCAATAATCGGCGCGGGTTTGAGAGTTTTATAAAACGCTCCTATAGCCGCAGTAGCCACCGCAGAAGTAGTACCTTGCGTTGCGTAGGCTGTAATAGCGGCACCGTCGGCAGCACTCACATGCACTGTGGGCACCGAATGTTGTTCCGCCACCAGACCTGTACCTGTGTCCACCAAAATCATACCCACACCGCCAGCGGCAAGCACCGCTGCACTTTTCTCTACCCGCGCGTTGGTGCCGCGTTTACAAATGACGATTTTCCCCGCCACCTTGGCAGGATCCAACGCGGGTGCGCCATTGCTATTCAAGAAGCACAGGTTTGCATCCGAGGCGTTCGCCGTAGCGCTTTTTGCATCGGTTGCGAGGATCAAGCTTTTGCTCGCCAAAGGTGATGCGTTGATTGAAGCACCTGTGTATTGCGCACCATTGCCCAGGGTGAGATTGGCCTTAAAGCTTCGGTCATGGGTGGATGCCGCTACCGTGGTTAACCAAGGGCTGATATGCGCAACGGAATTTGCTGGCCCAGAGTTACCCGCTGAAGCAGCGACATATATCCCCGCCATAGCAGCGCGCAAAAACGCCAACTCGACTGGATCATTAACCGATGTCTGGCTACCGCTAATGGAGTAATTGATAACATGCACCCCATCCTGAATTGCCTTTTCGATCGCGGCAATTGAGTCACTGGTGAAACAACTATTGTCACTGCCGGTGCCGTCTGTTGCTGTCGGGTCAACAAACGTCCAGCAGACTTTATAAGTCGATAAGCGCGCTCTCGGCGCCATACCGGAAGCACCACCAAATGCGCTGGAACCGATCGTCACCGGATTGTTTTGGTTGCCGCCTGCCGTTGATGCAACGTGAGTTCCATGGCCGCCGTGACCAAATGCTCCGCCCAGCGAATCGCGCGGTGAATCCGCAAAGTCAGTCCAATGCAAAACACGCCCCGACGATTTGAACCCGGCATTAAAAAACTGCGCGCCAATCAATTTGTTATTGCAATGCTTGGCCGTATTAAAACCAGCACCATTGACGCAACTTCCACTCCACCCAGCAGGAGCACTATAAGCGAGAGTTCCAGCCAGTTTATGCGTCGGCACACCCGCGCTAACACGATCGGCAAAAGCGGCGTTTTCCGGCCAAATGCCACTATCTATTATCCCAATGACAATATTTTCGCCCTTGTTCAATCCAGTAGATACGGATTGAGACCAGAGCCCACCCGGCGCCGTCAGCTCCAAAAAATCAGCCGTACTGATCGTGTCCAAATGGCGCTCCTCATCCACTTGAACATCTTTTACCAACTTACTCGCCTTGAGTGTTTGCACTTCTGCATCGGTCAAGCTGACCGCAAAGCCATTCAACGCGGTAGTGTAGGTCGCTAATATCGGTGCACCGTTAATGAGATCCAACACATCTTGTTGTTGGGTATTAAGGTGATTGATGTATCGCTGGACATTTAACGATTGGAAATTAAAACGCTTGCCGGGCAAAGGTTTTGTGGCAGCCAAGCCTTGTATATCACCGCTATAACTTGCGGCAGGTTCATCGGCGAGAGTCACAATATAGGTGTGGCGATTGTCTGCCCCCGCCTGCATTGCCACTATCGATAAAAACGCAAATAAAACGACAGGAAATCGGCGTAGCTTCATGTTGAAATTCCTTATCTGAGAAAAAATAATTAGCCCAGGAGAGAGAACGCGCGACGACGCATTCCGACGACCACTAACCCAAAACCAAGCAATAAAAGTACAGACGGTTCAGGCACCTGCACGTACTCGCTAACGTTAATATTATCCAGTGCGAACTGTCCCTTATCCGAACTAAACGCAGTGCAGTTTGTATCGGTGTTATTACATGCGAAGCCATAAAAAAACGCGTAGTCAAATTGCGTCGCCGCAAAAATTGAGTCAGTCACATAGGTTTCAAAACTTAACGCACCATCAATCAATCCACTCAAGTAAAAATCATTAACCAGTGTTCCGGTGTTATCCGCTTTGTGTCCCATCAACCGCAAAATTAACGAGGTATCAGGCACAACATTACCAAACGCAGCCACGAAGCTGGCATCAAACCCTTTGATGTTAAATGACTGATTGTTTAATAAACCCAGTGCAAAAAAGCCATCATTCAAGGTTGTAAAAAAATGGCTGGTATTGTTACCGGGGCAGACCACACTGAAACAGGTATTCGCCACATCGGCACCATCCACAATTGCGCCCACCAAATCACCCGGCAATGGGGCTTCCTGCGCGGATGCCGTCGAGAGCCAAAACCCCGCCTGGTAAAACTCATCCCCATGCCCCAACAACGGCATGTTGGCCGCATAGTCGGAGCCGACCAAATCATCAAATGTAATCACTGCAGCCTGTGCATCCATTCCCCCCAAAACTACCGCAGCAACTGCCAATCCTTTCCTTAATTTTCGCAACATATTTACCTCGTGAGATAACAAATGATTGGTGACACCCAAAACAACTGAATGGAGAGTTTTTACATTTCATCAACATAAAAAACGCCCAGACAAGTTCAGAGCAACAAGCAAGCCAATAATTTAAGTCTTTGTAATCAGATACTTATGGAAGGTTTGTGCGCCAAGCATGGATGCCGACTGTAAAACCCGCCGTCATTGACAGACCAAATGGTCTGTTATTTAATGCCCGACAGACCATTTGGTCGGTTGCATAAGTCCACCCAAAAAAAACAAACGGACGTTCGCTCATTAATAATGGAGAAAAAGGATCTTCAAATTAGATAGCAGCCAATGCTGGCTTTAGTGTCGATTGCGTGACGCGGTATCGATTGAATTACGCGGTACTAGCATCATCATGCGAGCCGTTGCTACCTCAAGGCTATTGCTACTTCAAGAATAGAAAGATCGCTCAAGGAGCTTCGTTGTAATGAAAAGCAAATTAAATTTTTCGCTAGCGCGAACATCTCTTATACAGAACATGCCGTCTATGGAATTGCGCAACACCACCTATGATCTTCGACCGTTTTCGCTGGAACTGATGAACTATGGTGATCAAATCCGTACCATCGCCCTCGCTTTTTTTATTGTCGGGTTGGTAGCAATCAGCAGTACCCTTAGCTTTGAAGCCTGGCTACTCAACCCCGCAATCATCAATGAGAATGCACTGTTGGAATTTGCACAGGCTAGCTTGTTAACGCTGGCCAGCCTACTGCAAGCCTGGCGAGCATTTAACTCACACGACTCCAGCCTAAAGCGCGATATTCACCTTGGTTTAGCCCTGTTTACCTTTGCACTCATATTGCGTGAGATGGATATAAATCAATTAGGCAACGGAGTTATGTGGAATGCATTAGAAACAATCTTACGGCTGATTGCCCTGTCCGCTATTCTCGGTTTTGCACTGCACATGTCACGCCGGATCAATCTGGTCATGAATAATCTGGGGCAAATTTTATTATCCCCAACTATTTTGCTAAGTGTTGTGGCCTGTGTATTCTATGCCTGCGGTTTGCCGTTTGATCGGGAACTGTTTGACATGGATAAGAATCTATCCAAATGGTTCGAAGAGACTTTTGAACTTAATGCTTGTCTGTTATTTTTCTGCGCCAGTATGGCGGGCAACATCAAATCCGTTGTAGTAAAAAATACGGCTGGCGCAATGCCTTACCAAAATGAGCTTTACCGAAATGTGCCTTCACCGGGATGTCATGAACAATCATCACAATAAAAATGAGCGCACCACCAAGAGATGACTATGACTACAGAACGTAATGCCGAACAGACCCGTACGCGTATTCTGGAAGCCGCACGCGAAGAGATTTTCCAAAATGGTTATCAAGGTATGCGAATTGATTCCATCCTGCAAAAAACCAATCTGGCAAAGGGTGCGCTCTATCACCACTTCCCCAACAAGTTGGCCCTGGGTTATGCCGTAGTTGATGAAGTGTTGATGGGCCATTTCCAAACTGTGTGGGAAGAGACTTTTCTGCAATCCAAAGATCCGCTCACCACCTTGCAAAAAATGTTTTTAGGCAAAGCCGAATCCTTTCAAAATGCGGTCGCCTTTAACGGCTGTCCGTTAAATAATTTGAACCAGGAGATGGCCGCAATCGATTCAGGCTTTCACCAGCGCTTGGAAAAAGTATTTGAAGGCGTGCATATGACCATCGTGCATTCGCTTGAACAAGGCCAAAAAGATGGCATTGTTAGAAAGGATATCAATCCAGTCAAAATCTCCATGTTTATTTTCAGCAGCTATCAGGGAATTATGGGAACAGCCAAATGCATGCAAGCGCCTGAACTGCTCTCTGATTTATTTGGTACATTGAATGATTATCTGGATACGCTGCGCGCGCACAAAACTCACTAGCCGATTCCTCTAAATAGATTTCCAAAAGCAAAAAGGGCTTCATGTGAAGCCCTTTTTTATGGAAATAAGATTAGCGACTAATGACTAATGACTAATGACTAATCATCCATGGGCGCATGGATGGAAACATCTTATTGCCATTCGCGGTATACATCAGATTCGATTTGCGTATCGGCTTTTCACCGCAACCACAGCCTTTGCCGTGTTTGTGTTCGCGCCGCGCTTTTTGTTCGGCGCGGTATTCAGGCGTGGAGAATATGGGGGCATGCATTGCCGACTCATTGCGCGCGTGAGCAGCGCGGTTTTCTTTTTTCATGTCCAGATATTCCGGCGCAACCATAATCACCCTTGCGCTCAACTGCGCACAGGTCGGACATGCAGCAGGTTTGCTTGAATCATCAACAGAAGCCAATTCATAAAACAAACCATGGGTTGTGCATTTATAATCGTAAACAGGCATAAGTCCCACCCTATCAAAACAAAGAAATTAGCAGAATCTACGAGGTCGGATTCCGGCATTTGCTTGGGGACCGTGTGCAGCATGGATGCTGCACTCGAGCCTACAAGGACGTATTTACGGCGAGTCCCCAAGTGAATGCCGGAGTCCGGCCCGCACAATTTATCGTGCGGCTATTTATCTTTAGACAAAGGCACATCCATTCCCGGTGTGACTTTGTTGGTTGGCCCTTCAGCAGATGGATTTACGTCAAAGTCAAAAATATCCGTCGGCAACCAGAGTGTCGCGCACGCATTCGGAATATCCACCACACCGGAGATATGCCCTTGCACCGGCGCGCAACCTAAAATGGCGTAAGCCTGAGCTTTGCTGTACCCGAACTTGGTTAAATAATTAATCGCATTCAAACAAGCTTGGCGATAAGCGACATGCACATCGAGGTAATGCTGCTCGCCGTATTCGTCAACAGAAATACCTTCGAAGATTAAATAATCATCGTATTTAGGTGCGATCGGGCTTGGTTTGAAGATTGGGTTTTTAATTGCGTATTTAGACATACCGTCTTTGATCAAATTTACACGCAGATGAATCCACCCCGCCATTTCGATAGCGCCACAGAAAGTAATCTCACCATCGCCTTGGCTGAAGTGCAAATCGCCGACCGACAATCCACCACCTTTCACATAAACAGGGAAATAAATTTTGGAACCGCGCGATAAATCTTTAATGTCGCAGTTACCGCCATGCTCACGCGGCGGAACAGTACGCGCGCCTTCAGCAGCAGCAACTTTGGCAGCGTCGGGAGCCATTTTGCCCATGTGTGCAGTATCGGCATAAGGAAGCGTTGCAAGCGCAGGTACCCGCTCTGGTTCGGTATCGTAAAGTTCTTTTTCCCGCTTGTTCCATTCCATCAACATTTCTTTGGATGGCAAGCAACCAATCAATCCCGGGTGCACCAAACCGGCAAATTCCACATTGGGAACATGGCGCGATTTGGTGAACATACCATTAATATCCCAAATCGATTTTTGCGCTTCAGGAAAATGTTCAGTTAAAAAACCGCCGCCGTTATTTTTGGAGAAGAAACCATTGAAGCCCCACAAGCTTTCCTGAAAGGCACCAATATCGAGAATATCGACAACCAACAGATCACCTGGCTCTGCGCCTTCAACACCCACAGGGCCGGAAAGGAAATGTACCTGGGTTAAATCCACATCGCGCACGTCATCAGCGCTATCGTTATTTTCGATCTGGCCACCCGTCCAGTCATAACACTCAATAATAAAATCATCGCCTGGCTTCACGGTTTTTACCATGGGGATATCCGGATGCCAGCGATTGTGGATCATTTCATTTTCATAAGGTGACTTGTTTAAATCTATTTTGATAATCGTTTCAGCCATGGTACTGACTCCTGCGGTGAGTTGGACAAATCGTCTCGGAACAGGATCAGTATCTGGCGCAAGCCACTGAATCGCCATACGACAAATAGCGCGCGCACCTACGCCATTTGACGTATAGACAACACTTCAGCGAACAAGGGAATTGTGCAAAAACTATGACACCGAAAACCCGCTGCGAACTTGTATTACCGGCCTGCGTCTCATGGGTACTTAAGCCATTTATAAACAGCAATACAACATCCAGATAAGAAACGAGGTAAACAATGAAGTCATTGATAAAAGCGGCGCAATACGTAGGAATTTTAGGTGTGTTGCTGCATTCATTCACAGCGCCAGTATATGCCGCCGAACAACAGCGTCCGCCACGCAATGAACATCATTTTGGACCGCCAGAGGAAGCGCTGCTCGCCTGTAATGGTTTATCTGCAAATGATGTGTGTACCTTCGCCGGCCGCAACGATGAAATGATTCATGGTGTATGCAGTCTGCCGCCAGATCAGGATGAGGAGAATGCAACACTCGCCTGTAAGCCAGACAGGATGCCCGAACCAAACGACATGGGCCCACCAGAAAATCGTGAAGATTAAGGGTTGATAACCCCAATCAAATGAAAAAAGCCAGCAATCGCCCGAGACGTAACGAGAGCTGGCTGAAGCAGGAGGTTAAAACGAATGTGAAATTAAACCGACAAATAAGAAGCGACTTTCGCTTCATCTACTGTCTCACGTAATTCTTCATGCACGATTTGGCCTTTTTCGATAACCAGAATCCGATCAGCAATATCCAACGCGAAACTTAATACTTGTTCAGAGACCACAATCGACAAACCGCGTTGATCGCGAATTTCTTTTAAGGTGCGCCCCATCTCGCGAATAATCGATGGCTGTATACCTTCTGTAGGTTCATCGAGAAATAACATTTTGGGATCGCTTGCCAAAGCGCGGGCAATTGCCAATTGCTGCTGTTGCCCGCCCGATAAATTTCCCCCGCGGCGATTACGCATTTCCAAGAGCACCGGAAACATATCATAAAGCTCTTTGGGTACAGAGCGTTTCTTGGTGGTAGTTAAACCGGTTTCGATATTTTCTTTCACCGTCATGCTGGAAAAAATCATTCGGCCTTGCGGGACAAAACCAAAACCACTGGCAACACGTTGATGGCTTTTGAGTTGGCTAACCTCTTTTCCATCGAGCTTTACGCTACCGCCGGAGCTGGGAATAACACCCATCAAGGATTTCATGAGCGTGGTTTTACCCATGCCATTGCGCCCCATCACTGCAACAATTTCACGCGGCTTTACTTCAAAGTTTAATCCGTGCAGCACTTCACTTTGGCCATAACTTACGCGATAGTCGGATACAGATAACATAATCAATTCCTCTTAATGGCCACTCTTGATTAATGACCCAAATAGACTTCAATCACTTTAGGATCATTCTTCACTTTATCGACTGAGCCTTCGGCAAGAATCTTGCCTTGGTGCAATACGGTTACCTTGTCGGCGATCTGCGCAACAAATTGCATATCGTGTTCGATCACAATGACCGAGCGATTTTTAATAATGCTGCGCAGCAACTCGGCGGTTTGTTGTCGTTCGCCAACGGACATTCCCGCCACAGGTTCATCGAGCATTAACAAGTCCGGGTCTTGCATCAGCAACATACCGATTTCCAGCCATTGCTTTTGCCCATGGCTCAGCAGCTCCGCTTGTCGATCCAATTGATCACCCAGGAAAATCATATTGGCAATTTCATGGACTTTATTAATTACCTCTTCATCGCGCTTAAACACCAGCGCACCAAATACGGAACGGCCACGCGGGAACGAAATTTCCAGGTTTTCAAACACACTCAAATCACCGTAAATCGACGGTGTTTGAAACTTTCGCCCGACACCGGATTTTACGATGTCGTGCTCTTTCATTTTGGTTAGTTCTTTATTGCGAAACTTAATTGAACCTTCAGTCGCTTTGGTGCGACCGCAGATTAGATCCAGCACTGTGGTTTTACCCGCACCATTAGGGCCGATGATTACGCGGATTTCATTTTCATCCACGTAAAAACTCAAATCATTAACCGCTTTAAAACCATCGAAGGATACGGTGAGACCTTCCACCGCCAATACAAAGTCTGTATTACTGGGGCTCATGGATTGCTCCTTGTAGCAGTGTAGAAGATTCAGCTTTTGGTTCGGTCGCTTTTACTGATGTTGTTGAAGTTGAAGATGTTGGTGGCACCGAAGGAGGAGTACCGGACGAGTTTTTCCCATCCTCTTTTTTCTTACCAAAAAGCGATGCAAAAAATGCATCCACTTTCGGCGCTGCGTAGGTGTTGTACAAACCAGCCAGACCATTCGGGAATGCCATTACCACCGCGATAAACAAGCCGCCCATCGCGAACAACCAAAGCTCAGGAAAACTTTCCGAGAATGAGGTTTTGGCAAAGTTCACTACCAGTGCACCGTACACCGCACCGATGATGGATAAACGCCCGCCCACCGCACAGAAAATTACCATTTCAATTGAAGGCACTATGCCGACCAACGTGGGTGACATAAAACCCACTTGCAGGGTAAACATAGCACCGCCAACCGCCGCGAAAATTGCACCGATACAGAAGACAAAGATTTTGAAGTTGGAAACATCGTAACCAGAGAAACGTACACGGTCTTCTTTATCGCGCATGGCGACGAGCAAACGCCCCAATTTACTTTTGCGAATAAATTGTGCGATGAACAAACACACGAACAACAGGAATACGCAGACAAAATAAAATACATATTTTGCGTTGTCGGTGCGTATGTCCCAGCCATGCAGGGTACGCAAGTCCGTCATACCATTTACACCGCCGGTATAACCTTGTTGGCCGATAATTAAGATCGTCAGGATTGCTGCGAGTGCCTGGGTGATAATTGCAAAGTACACTCCACCTACCCTGCGCTTAAACATGGCAACACCAATGATGTAACCGAGGATGGTCGGCAACAAAATAATGGCCAGCATGGTAAATCCGAAACTATAGAAGGGCTCCCAAAAAAACGGCAATTCGGTGATTTGGTTCCAGTCCATAAAATCCGGAATGCCTGGTGTTGATTGGATTTTGGTGCTTTCCGGATCCGATGCTTCCAATTTCAAAAACATCGCCATGGCGTAACCGCCCAAACCAAAAAACACGCCCTGCCCCAAACTCAGAATGCCGCCATAGCCCCAGCACAGCACCAAACCTACCGCAACAAAAGCATAGGTTAAATATTTCCCAACCAAATTAAGGCGAAAAATATCCAGCGAGAGCGGGAGCACAATCACCAAAATGGCGGCGAGCACTAAAAATCCGTACAGATCTTTTTTAGGCAGAAACGATGCAAAACTTTCCCGTGATATAAGACGCGACATAATTAGCTACTCCTCTTAACGGCGCACTTTCAGGGTGAATAAACCTTGCGGGCGCAGCATCAGGATCAACACCACAAACAAGAGTGTTAATACTTTGGACATGGAACCGCTCATGAAAAATTCCATTGTCGATTGCGCTTGCGAAATGCTGAAGGCCGATGCGATGGTGCCGAGCAAACTCGATGCCCCGCCAAACACCACTACGAGGAAAGTATCTACGATATAAAGTTGGCCAGAGGTTGGGCCGGTAGAGCCAATCATGGTAAACGCACTGCCAGCAACACCTGCGATACCACAACCCAATGCAAAGGTAATGCGATCCACCTTGCCGGTGTTAATACCGACTGCACCCGCCATCGGGCGGTTTTGTACTACGGCGCGCACTTGTGTTCCCCAACGTGAGCGATACATGAGTACCGCAACCGCTAAAGAAATTCCCAGCGCTAGGCACATTACAAACAAACCATTGATCGGCAATTCAATGCTGTCCGTTAATTGATACGAACCCATTAACCAATCCGGCAAGGTGACGCCCACTTCGCGCGGACCAAATACGGTGCGGTAGGTTTGTTGCAGAATTAAACTCAAGCCCCAGGTTGCCAATAAGGTGTCCAAAGGCCGGTGATAAAGATGTCGAATCATCGCCCATTCGACTAATGCACCCAGTGCGGCGGCGGCGATAAACGCGAGTATCATCGCGAGAATAAAATAAACGCTGAAAAAATCAGGAAGGTAAGTAGAAAATGCATGGGAGGTTAAATAGGTAACGTAGGCACCGAGAATCATAAATTCCCCATGCGCCATATTAATCACGCCCATCTGACCAAAAATAATGGCCAAGCCTAAAGCCATAAGCACAAACACTGAAAACAAAATCAATCCTGCTACGCCCTGCATTGCAAAGATTGATAACAACTCCGAGGTACTGTATTCAGCAAACATGGCTGTATCCTCATCTCGATTAAAATTTAGCCCTGGTACTTTTTTTACAATGCAATCACCAGCCATGAGGCTGGTGATTGCATTTCTATTATTGATAACCTTTCGGGAACGGATCCGGCTCAATCAAATCTTTGGTTTCAAAGACCACATCGTATTGGCCGTCAGCACGAGCATGACCTACGCGAGTTTTTGACCAGAGGTGATGGTTCGGGTGAACTTTCACATAACCTTCCGGTGCAGTCGTTAACTCAAGACCAGGTGATGCAGCACGTACTTTATCGATATCAAATGAACCGGCTTTTTCCACCGCGGCTTTCCACAACCATGGGCCTAGGTAAGCAGCTTGGGTTACGTCACCGATTACAATGTCGTTGCCATATTTGGCTTTGAAGTCAGCAACAAATTTCTTGTTGTTGTCGTTTGGCAAGCTTTGGAAGTATTTCATTGCAGCATAAGCACCTACCATGTTCTCACCACCGATACCAAGAATTTCGTCTTCGGTTACGGAAATGGTCAACACCAGTGGCTTCTCTTTGGTCATATCAATACCCGCTGCTTTTAATTGTTTGTAGAAGGCCACGTTAGAACCACCTACCACAATCGCATAAATTACATCTGGTTTTTTCAGTTTGATTTTGTTAATCACAGAGTTAAATTGTGTATGACCCAGTGGATAATATTCTTCACCCACCACACTCAAACCTAACTTCTCGATGTGCTTACGCGCAATTTTGTTGGAGGTACGTGGCCAGATGTAATCTGAACCCAGCAAGTAGAACGATTTTGCACCCTTGGTTTTGGTTACCCAGTCAATGCCCGCGATAATTTGTTGGGTAGCTTCTTGGCCGGTGTAAATTACGTTGGGTGATTGTTCCAAACCTTCATAGAAAGTTGGGTAGTAGAGCATACCGTTATACTGTTCAAAAATTGGCAATACCGCTTTGCGCGATGCAGAGGTCCAGCAGCCAAATACTGCAGCAACTTTATCGTTCACCAATAATTTTTTGGATTTTTCTGCGAAGGTTGGCCAGTCAGAAGCACCATCTTCCTGAATGTATTCAATTTTGCGACCCAGTACACCGCCCATTGCGTTGATTTGCTCAATTGCCAATTTTTCTGCTTGTACAGAGCCGGTTTCACTGATCGACATAGTGCCGGTAACCGAGTGAAGAATACCGACTTTAACGGAGGTATCTGTCACAGCTAAGCCGGTGGTGTTGACATCAGCAGCATGCGCGGTGCCGAGTGCTAAAGAGGCAGCAAGTGTTAATAAACACTTTTTCCAGGTTTTCATTCCCGACCGACTTCTTTGGAAGGGAGCTAGCATGGTCTTATTCATGGTCATTCCTCAGGTAATTAATTTGTTTAGGTTGCGCACAAGCTGTAGCAGTGAGTTGCAGGGCTGTTACCACTGAGTTTTTTCCTAATGAGCTTTCCTACTGAGAGAGCACCTTGAAGCGGAAGCAGTCTCTACGCCGCCAATGTAGGCGTGACCACTGCTTCGAACCATTCGATAAATGACACAGAGCACTACGTCATTTAACGCATAGCGAAATGAAAAAGTTGGTACAGCAATTGAGTAGGGATTTGTGGCTGTGTTTAAACGCCAGTGTTGGCGGCACAGATTTATTTTGCAGAAACAATAAATGCACCAAAAAGAATGCAGATGCGCACAAAGCGCACGCAAAAGATGCGCACCGAATAAAGCGCACTTACTTCACTTATACCATTCACTGATTTACCGACGAGACGTTCCCGGATGAACACAGCGTTTAACGGGTAGGACATGACTGCCAAGCAGCACATATTTCGCGTAAGGCGTAATTACAACCAGTGGGTCGCGAACCAAACACTGGAAGACTATGCATTGCGCTTCACCGCAAAAAGCGCACGGCGCTGGTCTGCTGCACGCGTAGCCACCACAGCGCTGGGCGCTATTTCATTTCTCGCGCTGGAAGCCATAGGTGGTGCAATTACCTTGCACTATGGCTTCAATAATGCCGTCGCCGCGATTATGGCGGTAAGTGCAATTATCTTTCTCACCGCGATTCCCATCAGCTATTACGCCGCAAAATACGGTGTCGATATTGATTTGCTCACGCGTGGCGCAGGTTTTGGCTACATAGGCTCCACCATCACCTCGCTGATTTACGCATCCTTCACTTTTATTTTTTTCGCGCTTGAAGCGGCCATCATGGCGATGGCGTTGGATTTGTTATTCGGCATTCCACTCGCGTGGGGCTATTTAATCAGTTCAGTTGTGATTATCCCGCTCGTGACCCACGGTATTACCTTTATCAGCCGCTTCCAATTATGGAGCCAGCCGCTGTGGATTATTCTGCAGCTATTGCCATTTGTTTTTATTATTTATGCTGATGCCAGCGCCGTAGAAAATTGGACGGCCTTTTCCGGTGGCATGGAGGAACAAAGTACACCCGATGAAGGCGTGAATATTTTATTGTTTGGCGCTGCCTCGGCCGTAATTTTTTCTTTGATTGCCCAAATTGGCGAGCAGGTGGATTTTTTACGTTTTTTACCAACCCCCAAAAACACGCCCAAAGCACGCATGCGTTGGTGGGCGGCATTAATTGCCGGTGGGCCGGGCTGGATTGTTATCGGCGCAATTAAAATTCTTGCCGGTTCATTCCTGGCGGTGCTCACCTTGAATCACGGCATCAGCCTCAGTGAAGCAGCAGATCCAACGCGCATGTACATGGTGGCGTTCAGCTATATCGCCAACTCACCCGAAGTGGCGCTATCGGTCGCGGGCATTTTTGTGATTTTGAGTCAGCTTAAAATCAATGTGACCAATGCCTATGCCGGCTCAATCGCCTGGTCAAATTTCTTCTCACGGTTAACCCACAGCCATCCCGGTCGGGTTGTCTGGTTGGTATTTAATGTAGCGATTGCGTTGCTATTAATGGAGCTGGGCGTTTATCGCGCATTGGAACAGACTCTGGGTTTTTACGGCATAGTGGCGGTGGCTTGGCTAGGTTCACTTGTTGCGGATTTAGCCATCAATAAACCTCTCGGACTCAGCCCCAAACATATCGAATTTAAACGCGCCCACCTTTACGACATCAATCCCGTGGGTGTTGGCTCCATGCTAATTGCCTCAGTTGCGGGCATTGTGTGCCATACGGGAATTTTGGGTGATGTTGCACAAGCACTCTCACACTTTATCGCGCTTGCACTCGCACTTATCTGCGCACCGCTGATCGCATTTGCGACCGGCGGGCGCTATTACCTCGCACGCCCGGTGGTGAATGTGATGGAATCTGCCGAGCAAGACGGTGCCCACGCCACTATTTCCTGCTGCATCTGCGAACATAAATTTGAAACTGAAGATATTACCTACTGCCCTGCCTATGCCGGGCACATTTGTTCGCTCTGCTGCTCATTGGATGCACGCTGCCACGACCACTGCAAACCCGGTGCGAGTTATTCCAACCAGCTCAGCGATTTCTTTAAAACGTTTTTGCCTAAATCGATTACCGCCAATATCAATTCACGTGTGGGTCACTTCGCCATTCTGGTGTTGGTAATCAACGGCCTCTCGGCGATTTTACTCTCACTTATCTATTTCCAAACACCGATACACGCCCCCGAAACAGCAGCGTTGTTAGAAGCCACTCTGTGGAAAGTGTTTTTCCTGTTGGTGATTATTACCGGTGTAGTGAGTTGGCTCTTTGTATTGGCCCATGAAAGCCGTGTAGTTGCGCAAGAAGAATCGCAACGGCAAACACGTTTGCTGATGGAAGAAATTGAAGCGCACGAACGCACTGACCGCGCACTGCAAACGGCAAAAGAAGAAGCCGAGGCAGCCAACCAAGCCAAGAGCCGCTACCTCACTGGTATCAGCCATGAATTGCGTTCACCGCTCAATGCAGTCTTGGGTTATGCACAATTGCTGGAAAAAGATCCGAGCATGCCTGCACACCGCAAAGATGCTCTAGGTGTAATCCGTCGCAGCGGCGAACATCTCGCCGATTTGATTGAAGGCCTGCTCGACATTTCCAAAATCGAAGCGGGCCGCTTGGATTTGCATCAAGACCAGGTGCGCATTGCGGTGTTAATGGAACAATTGGTTCATATGTTCCGTTTGCAAGCGGAAGCAAAAGGTTTGATGTTTATTTATGAATGCAAAGATCGTTTGCCGGAATTGGTGCGCACCGACGAAAAACGCCTGCGCCAGATTTTAATTAATTTATTATCCAACGCGATTAAATACACTGATAAAGGCAGCGTGATACTTAAACTGCGCTATCGCAGCCAGGTTGCGGAATTTACCATTACCGATACCGGTGAAGGTATTGCACCGGAAAATATCGACCGGATTTTCCGGCCGTTCGAACGCGTACGGCGCGCTGGCTCAACTGCAACAGGAACCGGATTGGGTTTAACCATTACCCGTTTGCTGAGCGAAATTATGGGTGGCGATATCGCCGTCACCAGCACGCTCGGCAGTGGCAGCACCTTCAAGGCCAGCTTGATGCTGGCCAGCATTAACAAACCTCACACAGAATTTATCAGCCCACCGGTGCAAACCATTTATGGTTACCAGGGTGCGACGCGCAAATTGATGCTGGTTGACGATGAAGCATCACACCGCCAATTGATGCGCGCCATGTTAACGCCGCTGGGATTTGAAATTATCGAATTGGATAACCCGCTGCTCGCGCTGGATCGGCTTGCACTTGAAATTGAAGGCAATAGTTCTCCCGATTTGATTATGCTGGATGTCTCCATGCCCGGGATGAGTGGCTGGCAACTGGCAAAACAATTGCGCGAAACAGGTTATCAATTACCGATTGTTATGGTCTCGGCCGATGCCAGCGAAGGCAAGGATTTACCGTCACACCATCTAACCGAAATTGCGCCCCTACACGATGCTTACGTCATTAAGCCGGTGCGCATTAACCTTTTATTGGACCATATTGGCCGCCTGTTAAACCTGACATGGCGTTACGAAAAAGCCATCGTCGAGCTCCACACACAAACCTCGTTAATTACCGCGATGGAACTACCTGCAGAACAGCATTTGGATGATATTGCCCATTTCGCTTCCATCGGACACAAAAAAGGGTTGCAGGACAAAATACAGGAACTCGAACAATCCGGAGCTGCCCATCCGGCATTTTTACAGGAGTTAAAAAAACTCACTGCCAATTTCCAATTTGAAAAAGTATTGACCCTGGTAGATGCAGAATTAACAGAAGAAGGTGAAAAAACCGATCATTAATTAAAACCCGTTAGAAAAATATTTCAAAAAGTCATTTAAAAACTAGTTAAAAAAACGTAATTCAAGACCACTTAAAGACCGAGAGAATATCGCTATGAATACTAAATCCCAGTTACCCGTTGTATTGGTGGTAGATGATGCGATCGACAGCATTCATATGTTAAACGATGTTTTGGAAGAGGCGCACTTCACTGTACTGGTGGCATTGGAAGGCGCACAGGCACTTACCATTACGAGAAACATTCGCCCGGATATTATTTTGCTCGATGCCATAATGCCCAATATGGACGGCTTTGAAACCTGCAAACAATTAAAACTAAATCCTCAACTTGCCGACGTACCCATTATTTTTATGACTGGACTGAGCGATACCGAGCACGTAGTAAAAGGGTTAACCGCTGGCGGCGTGGATTATGTAACCAAGCCTATTAATCCCGACGAATTGATTGCCCGCATGCGCGTACATCTAGCCAATGCACGCATTACTCAAAGTGCACGCGCTGCACTGGACACAGCTGGCCAATATTTATTTACCATCGATTTACAAGGCCAACTGGTCTGGGCAACACCTCAGGTTTATCAATTACTTGATAAAGCAGGTGCCACTGAAGATTCCATTGCACTAACAGATGCAGTCAATGCACAGCTGCGCGACTGGCTAAAGCACAATCCGGAAACAGGCCGCCAATTGCCGCTGCAACAGTTGCAAGAATGCTTAAATGTGGAAATGCTGAATTTAATCGATGGCAAAGAATATTTATTACGCCTGAGCAATCCTCATAAACCCGCTGACGATACCCAATCACTCAAACAACAATTCTCCGTTACCGGGCGCGAAGCCGATGTACTTCTGTGGATTGCCAATGGCAAAACCAACCGCGAAATCGGCCAAATTCTGGAAATGAGCCCACGCACAGTGAACAAACATTTAGAGCAGATATTTAAAAAACTGGGTGTGGAGAATAGAACTTCTGCGGCGGCAGTAGCGATTAAGTGTTTAGCGCGGGGGTGATGTCAGGTGAAGTCTGACGCTTTCATTTCTTGCTCTCAATTGCACCTAACACCCTGATAGTCGGCAGAATTTAAGTTGTCGCTTTGTAGAATACGTTTGCGCAGCAGGGCCACAGGAGCGCCCAGCTAAAACTGCGACTTGCAAACTGCCCAGCACATCTAGAGTGTGGACTGCGACGCTCGTTAGGTGATTGCCATTACGAAGAGCTTCAACATTTTTTGTAGCTCATGCGGATAAATGTCAAAACCTACCGCATTTTCACCGCACCAATTGTTGCTGCACCTTGTTATAGGCTTTTTACTTTTAGCTTTATTTCTTCGCAGTTCGACTCATAGCCATGCAAAGGAAGTAGAGTTAACTCTTTGGATAAATTCTTTACCTCACTCCAACTTTCTAGCTCTGCTACATTTTTTAGCTTTTTTGATATATCGCTTAGAGTCTCTGAGTAGCACGTATTGCTGTCAAAGGTTGCTGCGAACTTTCCAAACCAATAAGCAGCAGCAAGACCAAGTAAAATAAACATTGAAAAAGCCAGGTAAAGAGCTGCTTTCATAACTATTGCACCCTATAACATCTGTATCCCGCTCATGCGGTTTAATTAATTCCAATACTCACGCGACATCATCACAGAACACCGCTCAAATTATTACCCGGTGTAAAGCAGATACACATGCGCTAGATGGAGCGCGCTCACCAAAAAACCTTAGCCTGCTTAATTTTTATATAGTTTAATGAGGAAGATTATGTAGTTATCTTTTCTGCAATGCCGGTAGGCCTGCCATCCAAACTCAACTGGTTTTTCTCTTTCCAATAAGTCTTAATTCCCTCTTCACCTTTATTGATTGCCCAGTTAGTCAATTGCTCGCGCTCATCCACATAATCAAAAAATGGTACTGCCATTCCGCAGGAGGTTTGCACCAAATCCACTTGCATATCAAAAATCTGCCGCGCCCCAGGATTAGGTGGGAAGTGGCTATAAAGATCAGCCCATTCTTCGTCGCTTGAATGAATTGCCCGTGCAGTGCCATACAATCGTAAAATCATCGGTGCACCTTCAAAGGCGGCGAACATGATGGTCATGCGCGGATGGGTTTGCAGGTGCGCGGCGGTTTCATTGCCGCTGCCGGTGACGTTGAGCCAAATCACACGGTTACTATCGAGCACGCGCAATGAATCCATCCCTTTGGGAGAAATATTGACCCTGCTGTCATCTGTCGCGGTACCAACAAAAAATACTTTTTGTGCTGCAATAAATTCTTTTAACTGCTCCGATATTTCTGCAAAACGTTTTCCCATTGCAAAGCTCCTTATGGCCAATATTTATCGGCTGACAATATTGAAATCAGCGCAGGGTAATTTTCATCAGGGTCGCATCGCCACCGCGATAAGATTCTTGCGCAATAAATTCCCACCCCAAACTTTCGTAAAACTTTTCCTGATCCGGCGTAAATAAATAGAGCGGGCAGAAACCTTGGGTTTTGGCTTTACTGACTACGTGCCTTACTAGCGCCGCCCCTACACCGCGGTTGCGATAGTCCGGGTTTACATAAACGCTCGCAAGCCAGGGCGATAATTCCGGATGGCTATCCATATCACTTTCGACCAAGGCCGCTGTGCCCACCAACTGGTCGCCATCAATACAAATATACATCGCCGGCACTGCATGGCCTTTTAAATAGCGTTGCATTTTAACTATGCGGGATTCTACTGTGGTGCCCGGATTCAAATAGCCCCATTGGGCATGATGCCAAGCTGCAATCGTCGGGATATGCTCAGGGGCTGAAGCTAAATTAATAATCTTCATCTGTTACTCACTGTAAATATCGTGCAAGAGCCCATAAGGCGTGACTCATTGGATTAGCGCATCGTGAGGCGCATTAGCTGCATACCACCACAATCGGTGACGAAACCAAATTGCTGATAATAGCTATGCAATTCCGGCAAGCAGTACAGTTCTATATGCTTTACACGTTGCACACGCGGATGATTTTTTACCGCTGCGATCAGACTCGAACCCAAATGCTGGCTGCGGTATTGCGCCTCCACAATTACATCAAACACTAACGCTTTAAAAATGCCATCGGTCAATACGCGGGTAAATGCGATCAGGTTATTGTCATCATCAATAAAACCCAACACTAGTGACGAACCTGACACCACCAGATGCGTTTCTTCCAGCGTGCGGGAATTTGACCAGTATTGTTGCAAATATAGCTGGTGCAATTGGTCAATGTGCCGGTCAGTTAGTGTTTCAATCAATTGCATAACAATCTTCCGCAAAAAAATTCCTAACGCTTACGCAAACGCAACTGCGCTTTGTTTTGATCAATGACAAAGTCAAAACGCCCGAGAATATCAATGCCGAGCAAACCATCAAACTGATCCATATTATCCATTGGTAACCGAGCGAGCATGTGTTTGTTAAATGTGATGCTTTCAATCGTCAGGGTATCAACCAAAAATAGAAAGCTCTCGACGCTGCCGCTCGCGGTATTTAACTGGATCGGCTTGGGCGATTTCACGAGCGAGTAGTGACGATTGATAAAGTCAGTGGTCAATCCGCTGATGGATGCCCCTGTATCCAACAATAATTTCACCTGCACACCCTCCACTGTGATCGGCACCAGAAATTGGCCACCGAAGCGAATCAATGGTACGACAATTTCGGTTTGCGCATCATCTTGCAGAGAACCTTCATCTAGTTTTGCCAATATACCTTCAGCACTTGTGCGCGTTTCCGGTTGATTGGCAGCCATCAGTGCGTGATATTGCGCCTGTTCTTTATCGTCCGCTTTCAAATGCATTTTAGCGAGCTGCAAATGCAGTTCACCATTGTCTGGCGTAAGCTTGATCAAGTCATTGATCTGCGCCATTAACCATTCACGGCTCTCACCAAAAATGGAAGGATTTTCGGTGAGACGAAGTAAATATTTCGCCAGATACGCCAACGCATTTTCAACTTTTTGCGCATCCACTTCGGTATTGATATAGCGAAACCAACTGCTAACCGATTCTTTATGTTGTCCCTGCTGCTCGTACACGCGCGCTAACAACCAAAGCGCTTCTGCATGTTGCGGATTTTGTTTCAACAGCTGCGTCAATAATTGCACTGCTTCACCGTAGGCGCCATTAGCAATTAATTGATTGGCACGCTCGAGTGGTGTTTGTGGTCTGGTCGGTAGATATTCTTGCGGCTGAACTGATGATGTCGAACTGGCTGGCGGTGTTGCAGGCTCAACAACAGGTTCGAACGGAAGCTGGCCACTCTCAACAACAAGCGGCATAGAGTTTGTTTGATTTTTATTGCGATACTCACTGGCAAAAAAGCCCAGTGCAAATGCGCTAACTGCAACGAGTATGGTGTTTCTGGTATTCATCGTTATTGTGACTTAAGGCTGAAATAAAAAATAATGTACGTAAGTGAATAGGCGCTAAGACTGCCGCAGTTGCGCGCGAATAAAATCCGCCATCTTTTCCGGCTTGGTAATAGAAGCAAAACGCTTGATGGGCCTGCCATCGCGGCCAATTAAAAACTTGGTGAAATTCCATTTGATGGATTTTCCCAGCCAACCTGGCAATGCCGTGGTCAGCCATTGAAATAAGGGATGGGCATTAGCGCCGTTCACATCCACTTTGGCGAACATGGGAAAGCTAACGCCGTAATTAATCTGGCAGGTCTGCGTGATCTCCGCTGCATCGCCCGGTTCCTGCCCACCAAATTGGTTACAGGGGAAGCCGAGAATCACCAAACCTTGAGGACTAAACTCTTTGTAGAGCGCTTCCAACCCGGCATATTGCGGGGTGAATCCGCATTGGCTCGCGGTATTCACTACCAGTACCAATTTGTCTACATAGTCAGACAGGGCGACAGGGCTTCCGTTCAAGGATTCAGCGGTGAAGGTGTAGAAAGGGCTCATGTGATTCACCTGTGTTTGGTGATGACCGGGAGGAGTCCAGACTGCATGGCGAGAAGGATTAAATCAAGCCTCTCGCCATGCAATTGCCACTTAGTATTCAGCAGCAGGTTTATCGAGGGTTTTAATCTGGATATTGCGGAAAAAGGTCTCGGCACCTTCCGATTGGATTTGCAGTTTGCCGCGTGTCAGCGGGACGTATTGGCCATCCACTTTTTCGCGTGAATTAAAGCCACGGAATACTTCATGGCCATTAACCTTGTGGATCAGGGTCTTGCCGTCGGTAATGACCTCCATGGTGTCCCACTCGCCGCTTGGGTGCTCATAGTTGCCGAGTTTCAACACGCGCGCGGCTATATCTTTACGCAGCGGCAGCTTGGGGTCGTAGCGATAGAATTTCCAGTCGCCGAGATTGGTATCACCCGCATGCACATCGATGATCACACCGTCGAGGCTATGGTAGTCGCCGCTATCACCTTCTTGGATCTGAAACTCGTGGCTGCGCATCCAGTGTGTGCTCTGCGCGCCCTGTGGGCCAACGGCGAAGTAGAGAATGCCGTTATCGCGCGGGGCGTCCAAACGTGGCGCCCATTTTTTTGTGCCCCACTTCACTTCAAACTTCAAATGGAAATTTTCAAACTCCGCAATGCTGGTTAAACCGCCCCACTCTTCTCCTGACACCCGCAGTAAACCATCAACCACCGAAAAAACTTTTTTCGGGTCGTTATTCACTCCGCGCGGTTTGTGTTTTGAAACCAGGTTGTATTCATTCGTCTCTGGTTGATAGCTCACATAAGGCTCCCAACCGCTGAGATCCTTGCCATTGAACAGGGATTGCCATTCACCTGCCAACACAGGGGTACTGGCCAAAAGGCCAGTGAGTGAAAGTCCCAGAAGTAGTGATTTCATAAAGCTCCTCGCGCTAGTTGTTGTAATAGCCGCGAAGCCTAGGCCGGGCGCAACTCTGAGTCCATATAGGCACAATGACAATTACAGTCCTTTACCTAAATGGATATGGGTGAATTTAAAAGCGGATAGTGCTGAGCTGGTAGAGCTTGTCGCGCATGCGCTCGGCATTTGCAGTATCGCCCTGCTTCTCGTAAATAGTGGCGGCGAGGCGATAAAAGCGCTCTTCTTTATCTTCTTTGTTAATCGCCGCTTTTATCAGCGCCTCGGCGTTATCGTACTTGCCCTTGTTCAGCTCTTCCTCGGCGCGTTTGTACATATAGTAAGGATTGGCATTGCGATGGGCGCGCACACGTTTTTGGTAGTACTCACTCTGCTCGGCGTTGCCCATACTTTTATAGAGGCCAGCGAGATTGTGCATGATGGTGTAATCGCGCGGATTGATGCTTAAACCATGCAAATAAATTGCTTCGGCTTGCGGATACAAATGTTGGCGACGATAAAAGCTGCCGAAGTTGCTCCAGATATAACTGGGCTCCTGGCTCATCAGCAGCGCTTTGCGCAAATACAAAAACCCTTCGCGCGTCTTGCCCTCTGCTGCCAGCTCCATCCCGCGATTGGAATAAAACTGGGCCGCGACCAGATCCTTATCGATCACATGCTGTTTGTAGTGCGGGCGATACCGCCGCATTTCCAAATCCACCACTATATCGCTCACATCTGCCGTACCTACGACACGCGCGAACGTCTGGTTGGGGCGTGGCATAAACACCTTGGCGTTGACATGGCGCATCAGCAGATAGGTGTCCGTCGCGCGCATGTCCCAGGTGGGCGGCAGCAGCACTTCATTCACTTCTGCTTTCAGGCCGACGTGGCGCGCCATCGCAACAAACAGAAGCGTATAGCTGATGCAGTTGGCCTGGCGCCGCTCGAAAGCTTCAATCCCCGTGATGGTTTCATATGCACTGTAAGTAATACCGCGGCCACCATCGTTCACCGTACCAATCAACGCTTTATGCAACGCCTCGGCTTTGGCATCGCTGCGATTGATATTACTGGTCACTGCCTCGGCAAATGCCTTCATTTCCTCGGTTAGCCCAAACAGATCCGCATTGGGTAGCTCATCCGCCACATAAGGTCGGCCCAAAATCAGTTCGCCTGATAATTCCTGCGCTAATGGGCCTTTATCCGACAAAAAGGGAACTTTTTGCACCACTGAGGAACAAGCCGCCAATGTAAAACAGGTAAATAAGGCCAAAAAAACATGGGCTTTCATGGGTATCAGGCTCACAAAGGTCAACCAGTTCATTGAGTATAGGAGTTATTCCTCGCTCTGCGCGCTTCACCAGCAGAACTCTAAGTCTGTGAGATTTAAGCGTTTTTTTATTTTTATCCGACGCAGGCAAAGCAATCATACCCGCGTTGGATTAATCAGTGGAGCAGCAACAAACCTTCTTGCGCAAAAAAAGTGCGTCACTTAATCATCAAGACGTTTACTAACGCACACCCTACGCCCCCTTTGCCTACATAAACCAGCACTAAAAAATCGCACTACTCATTTTCGTGTTCCAGTGATGTGCAAAAGCAAAAGAAACCCTGCGATAGCTGCAAAAACCTTGCGCTGAAAAAGTGCACAACAGACGTTGGCACAGTGTTTGAATAAGCCATGTTGTACTGACTCACGACTACCACTTATTTTTCTAAATTTTTTTGAGACAGTTTATTTTTTCTCGCAAATTTTTTATAGCGCGAACAAGACCACAAAAATTATTTTTATTGATTTTTTGCATCCACAGCCAGGAGCTAGAAATGAAAGTAACCGCTTCCATAAAAACAACAACACTGAAAAAAATTTCCAGAATATTAAAACCTTTTGCAAAAACCACATTGGCCATTGCCACCGCATTTTCACTGATCGCCGCAGCACAAGCCGAAACCGGACCTGCGGAAAAAACCGAGTTGAAATTTGGTTTCATTAAATTAACGGACATGGCTGACCTTGCTGTCGCTTACGAAAATGGTTACTTCGACGATGAAGGTTTAACTGTAGAACTTGAAGCACAAGCCAACTGGAAAGTGGTACTCGACCGTGTTATTTCCGGTGAGCTGGACGGCTCACATATGTTGCTGGCACAACCGGTTGCCGCCAACATTGGCTATGGCACCCAGGCAGAACTGGTGTTCCCTTTCACCATGACGCAGAACACTTATGCCATTACCGTTTCCAATGAAATTTGGAAAAAAATGAAAAAAAATGTTCCCGTGGGAGCTGATGGAAAATTAGTTCATCCCATTAGTGCCAGCACCTTGAAGCCGGTTGCTGACAGTATGAAAGACGCAGGGAAAACGATGCAAATGGGTGTGGTGTTTCCGGTATCGACCCACAATATGGGCTTGCGTTACTGGTTAGCGGCGGGCGGTATCAAACCCGGTTATTACGCACCAAACAAAGGTGACATCACCGGTCAAATTGATGCCGATATTTTATTGTCTGTAACACCGCCACCACAAATGCCCGCCACCATGGAAGCAGGCACAATTCAAGGTTATTCAGTAGGCGAGCCATGGAACCAGCAAGCGGTATTTCGCGGTATTGGTGTTCCGGTAATGGCGGTGCACAATAAAATTGGCGATAAAGTATTTGGGGTGCGCAAAGATTTTATCGAGAAAAATCCCAACACCACTATTCGTGTAGTGAAAGCAATGATCCGCGCTGCAAAATGGTTGGATGAAAATAACAACGCTAACCGCAGCGCCGGCGCAAAAATGATTTCTGCAGCTCACTATGTAGGTGCTGACTATAAAGTTATCGCTAACTCCATGACTGGCGTATTCGAATATGAGCGTAAAGATGTTCGCCCAACACCGGACTTCAACGTGTTCTTCCGCTACAACGCTTCTTATCCACATGTGTCTGATGCGATCTGGTACCTGACCCAAATGCGTCGTTGGGGCCAAATTCCTGAAGCAAAACCCGATAGCTGGTACATGGAAATGGGCAAAAAAGCAGTAGCGCCAGAAATCTACCAACAAGCCGCAGCGGATCTGATCGCCGAAGGAAAAATGGCGGCGAGTGACTTCCCCGATTTCAAAACCTTTAGCGGTATTCGTGCGCCCAGCGAAACTGAATGGATTGACAACGTGCAGTTCGATGCAAACAAACCTAACGAGTACCTCACCAAGTTCAAGATCGGCCTGAAAGGCGATGAAAAAATTTAATCGCGAGTCAACTGTTTAACAATTAGTGAAACCATAAGCCCGCTTATCGTAAGAGTGCACAGTTAAATGTGTGCGGATAGGCGGGCACTCCAGAGGATACGATCATGAGCAACAAACTCGCCACATTGAAATTTGAACAGCTAAAATCCATTAAATGGCGCGACGTCCTGATTAGCATTTTGATGCCCTTGATCGGAATTCTCGCCTTTATTTTGTTGTGGCACACGGCCGCACCAAACATCAAAACCTCACTGGGTGACTTCCCCCAACCCAAACAAGTATTTGCGCAATGGGGCAACTTGGTAGACGAATATCAAACTGAGCAAGACCGCGCCGAGCAATTTTATGTGCGCCAGGAAAAACGCAATGCGGAACTGCTTGCAAAAGATCCCGCTGCAAAAATTGATGAGCGCGAATTTAATGGGCGCCCCACGTTTTTTGACAAAATAAAAACCAGTTTAGTCACTGTACTCTCTGGCTTTCTGGTCGCCTCAGTAATTGCCATCCCGATTGGCATACTCATCGGTTTGAGCCAGCCGCTCTACACTGCCATCAATCCATTAATTCAATTATTTAAACCAGTATCACCACTTGCCTGGTTGCCGCTGGTAACAATTGTGGTGAGCGCTGTGTATGTATCCGATTCGCCGATGTTCTCCAAGTCCTACATTATTTCATTGCTCACCGTGAGCCTCTGTTCGCTCTGGCCCACCATGATCAACACTGCCGTGGGCGTGGCCGGTGTCAGTAAAGATTTGATTAACGTAAGCCGTGTATTGCGCCTTGGCTGGTTCACTCACGTCATTAAAATTGTATTGCCGTCTGCCATCCCGATGATGTTTACCGGCCTGCGCATTTCGCTCGGTATCGCCTGGATGGTATTGATCGCCGCTGAAATGCTGTCGCAAAACCCCGGACTCGGAAAGTTTGTATGGGACGAATTCCAAAATGGTTCATCCGATTCGCTGAGCCGTATTTGCCTCGCCATTTTAGTCATAGGTTTGATCGGATTTTTACTCGACCGCATTATTTTGCTCCTGCAGACCTATGTGAATTGGGATAAGAGCGCGATCGTACGTTAACCACATTACCCTCACCCCGACCCTCTCCCCGCAAAGAGGAGAGGGAGTTAAGTGTTCCGCCCCCTCTCCCACTTGTGGGAGAGGGTTGGGGTGAGGGCAAAATTAAATGAAAATTTTAGTACAGAGGGAAATAGCATGAGCCACATCCATCTCGAATTAACCAAAGTTGGTATCGAATTCCCAACTCCAAAAGGCCCATTTTGCGCGCTGCGCGATGTGGATTTAAAAATCAAAAAAGGCGAATTTGTATCGCTGATTGGCCACTCCGGGTGCGGCAAATCCACCGTGTTAAATATTGTGGCCGGTTTGTATCAGGCCACCACTGGCGGTGTGGTACTCAATGGCAAGGAAGTAAATGAGCCAGGCCCCGAGCGCGCCGTGGTATTCCAAAACCATTCGCTACTGCCCTGGCTCACCGCTTATGAAAATGTGGAACTGGGAGTGAAGCGCGTATTTAAAGGCAAAAAAACCAAAGCCGAAATGCGCGAGTGGATTGAACACAATCTGGAACTCGTGCACATGACCCACGCCATGCACAAACGCCCGGACGAAATTTCCGGCGGCATGAAACAGCGCGTCGGTATCGCGCGTGCGCTGGCGATGGAACCACAAGTATTATTGATGGACGAACCCTTCGGTGCGCTAGACGCACTGACCCGTGCACACCTGCAAGATTCGCTGATGGAAATCCAGAACGAACTGGGCAATACCGTGATTATGATTACTCATGATGTGGATGAAGCTGTATTGCTCTCTGATCGTATTGTGATGATGACCAATGGCCCGGCGGCGACTGTGGGTGAAATCCTCGATGTCAAACTGGCGCGTCCACGCAATCGCCTCGAACTGGCCGATGATGCCGAGTACAACCACTATCGCTCTGCGGTATTGCGCTTCCTTTACGAAAAGCAAAAGAAAATCGAATCTATCGATGCCAAGCGCAGCGAAAAGCAACTCGACAAAGGCGCATCGGGAAAAGCAAAAAGCGTCGCTTGATCATTGTGTGGTGGGCAAGGTTGCGACGCCGCGCAATCGTCCACCTCGTAACCGTCCACCTCGTAACCGTCCTACCGCACAAACTCGACCTCTGTTTGCCCCGGCTTGCCGGGGCTTTTTTATGCACGAAAAAGCAGAAAGAAAAAACCGAAAATAGTTGAAAAATAGATGCAGAAAAATAGCCGCAGAAAATTGATTGCATGGAAATTGCGAGAAGAAAATATTAATAAAACCAGTTATGCAGGAAAGAACTAAGGAAACAGGTTTACGCGCCAAATGCAGGTGCAGCCTATGCTAGGCTGAAAGCATATTAGCTCGGAGGTTAATACCTGTTGATCAATATTGCCGATCCAGACCATTCGCCAATCAACCTGCTTATCGTGAATAACGACCCTATAGCGCTAAGTGCGATTAATGCCAGTTTGCGGGCGGCACAGTTCCATCATTTGCACAGTGTGGACTCGGCTCATCAAGCACTGCGCATTCTGCGGCAGCACACCATTGATGTATTGATTGTCGATACAGATACCAGCGATCTTGACGGTTGGCGGCTGTCGCGCCTGGCCAGGAGCGGCATACTCCACTGCCGCGCCGATATTCCCATCATTATCATCGCCAGCACCTGGTGCGAGCGTATTGCAGAAATCACCGCGCGCGAATATGGCATTAACCAACTGCTGCCACTAGACCAGTTGGAGCAATTACCTGCGCTGGTGCAAGCGCTCGCACACAGCCGCTACTCCAGTACGCCCAAGCCCCATTTGCTGATAGTGGAAGATGCACCGGACACCGCTGATCTAATCAAACGTGTACTGGACAGTTCATTTGAAATTGAAATTGCGAGCGCAGGCGATGCAGGGCTACATGCGTGGAAACAGCGACGGCATGATTTGGTATTGTTGGATGTGATGCTACCGAAATTATCGGGGCGCGATATTTTAATTGAAATTCACGCTATCGATCCCAATCAGCCAGTCGTGATTATGACGGCCCACACCACCATCGACCAGGCAGAAGAATTTATGTTGCTTGGCGCAGTCGATTTCTTACCCAAGCCATTTCGCGCAGAGCAATTGCGCAAAGTGTGCGCTATCGCCATCCAACGCGATGACTTTCTAGTGAGCAACGCGCAATTCGCAGCGCAGGTAAAAAATCTGCAGGAGCGCGAGCAAGCCTATCGCCAGCTCTACGAAAGCCACCACCAATTACTCGATGACTTGCAGTCAGTGGTGATAGAGCTAGATGCAGATTATGTTATTCGCTATCTCAATCATGCTTGGGAAACCATGATGGGTTTTAGCATTGGCGATAGTATCAGCCAACCACTCGAGCGCTTTATTGCAGAGGAAGATCTTGCACAATTCTCGCTCTTTAAAAATAAAATTCGCACGGCATTGCGCCAACACAAAACGTTTCCGGAAATTGAAATCCGCCTGTGCAATAAGCACCACCAACTAATATGGGCGCAGTTAAAAATCAGTCGTTCTAGCAATGCCCGGCAGCAGAGCAATATCACCATTTGCCTGGACAATATTACCGAGCGGCGTGAATCGCAGGAGCAGTTAAAATATCTGGCCATGCACGATTCACTGACTGGCCTCTATAATCGCCACTTCTTTGAAATCACACTCGCACAATTGACTGCCGATTCAGTGCGCAACAATCGCCAGCACGCGTTGGTGTACTTGGATCTGGATCACTTCAAAGTCATCAACGATACTTTTGGACATCAAAAAGGCGACGAAGTGTTGCGCGAAATGTCGCACATGCTCAGCAAACGTATTCGTGGTGCCGATATTCTTTGCCGTTTAGGTGGCGATGAATTTGCCGTTTTACTGCGCGATACCCAAAGCAATGACGCCTACGGATTTGCGCGCAGTATCCAAAGCATTGTGAGTGAATTCAGTTTTCAATTGCAGGAACAGCGCATCAACCTCGGCAGCAGCATCGGCCTCACGCTAATTGATGGCAGCACCAATAATGCCGAAGAACATTTAATGCGCGCCGACATTGCGCTCTATGTTGCCAAAGGGCGTGGCCGCAATCTGATCCACCAATATGATCCACTCGACAGCGAAAGCGACGAGCTGCGCAACTCCATCAATATGTCGCAAAAGGTGCGCAATGCGATTGCAGACAATCGCATGATCCTGTATTTCCAACCGATTTTTGATGTTAAAAATAATCAGGTCGCCTATTACGAAGCGCTGGTGCGCCTGAAAGAAACCGACGGCAGGATTGTTGGCCCAAATACGTTTATCCCTGCCCTGGAGGCGGCAGGTGAAATGCATATGCTGGATCGCTGGATTATTAAATTGGCGATCAACACCCTCAAAGAACATCCGCATTTACCCCACATTGCAATCAATCTTTCCGCCCAGGCTTTTAAAGATGACAATCTGGTGCCGAACATTCTGGAAAATTTAGAGATGTCCGGTGTTAACCCCAAGCGCATTACCTTTGAGCTGACCGAAAGTGCAAGTCTGTTTAATTTGCACATTACCCAGCGAGTCATTGCCGAATTGCATCGTCTAGGCTGCAGTTTTTCGGTCGATGATTTTGGTTCCGGCTTCAGCAGTTTTGCCTATTTAAAAGCCTTACCAGCCGATTTTATTAAGTTGGATGGCTCGTTTATTCAAAACCTGCATCGCGACAAAATCGACCAGACATTGGTGAAATCCATGATTCAAGTGATTCAGGCATTGGGCAAAAAGGCAGTGGCCGAATATGTTGAGAACCAGGCTATCCTCGATATCTTAAAAAGCATGGGCGTTGATTTTGTGCAGGGCTATCACATTGGTCATCCGCTACCTATAGAGCAGCTTTTCGCACGTCAGGCCACTGCGTAAAAGGCTAGGAGGGTTTACGCGGTGCGAGCCTTTCAACAGCAAGCTTGAGGGTTTCGCGTCGGACAGGTTTGGTCAGATACTCTTCCGCTGGTTGGCGATTAAAACGTTTGCGCTCCTCGATCATGGAAACAACGATGATCGGAATATCGCATAACGCCGAGTCAGCTTTGATACGCTCAAACAGCGTCCAACCGTTTTGGTCGGGCAGAAATAAATCCAGAGTAATGACTTGCGGCTTGATCGATTGGATCATCCGCCACCCACTTTCCGCATCACTCGCAGTGTGTACTTGATAACCTTCAGCGCGCAGGGTGCGCGCCATAATATCGGTGAACGCCGGATCATCATCGATCATCACCACATGATCGTCGCCAGTTGAGGCAGCAACGGGAATTTGTGTAACCGGAAATTCAGCCACGTCAGGCTTGGGCACAGGTTCAGCAGTCGATGTAATCGGCAGTGGCAACTCAACAATAAAAGTGGAGCCCTCGCCTAGTTTGCTTTCAACACGGATATTACCGCCCATTAATTCGCATAGCTGGCGCGTGATCGACAAGCCCAAACCACTGCCCTGGAATTTGCGCGTCGTGCCTGAGTCCGCTTGTTTGAATGGATCAAAAATTGCGGCTTGCTGTTCATCCGAAATACCAATACCTGTGTCGGCAACGCTGATAAAAATCCGTTGTGGTCGATGATAAGCATTAATACTCACTTTACCTTTGGGTGAAAATTTAATGGCATTACCCAACAGGTTAATCAATATATGCAGTAATTTTTCTGGATCAGCCAATGGCAGTGAATCACCATCATCGACATCAATCTGTAACTCGATTGCATTTTTCTCCACCAGCGGTGCAACTGTGCCGAGCGCTTCATCAACCAAACTCGACAATTTCACCTCGGTTAAATCCAGATCCATTCGCCCGGATTCAATTTTTGCCAGATCCAATACCCTATTGATCAACTTTAATAAACGCTCGCTGTTGCTTATCACCCGCGTTAAATCATTCACATGGTGTTGGTCATCGGCCAGCTTTAATTCTTCGATCACCACTTCCGTGTAGCCAATGATCGCTTGCAATGGTGTGCGCAATTCATGGCTCATGAGCGACAGAAATTCGCCTTTTGCTTTGCTTGCATCTTCCGCTTTACGTTTGGCAATCGCGATTCGGTCGCGTGCAATACGCAAATCCTGCGAATGTGCGGCCAAGCGCTGGTTCGCGCGGCGCTTGATGGTATAGGCAATTAATACCGTGATAATCAATAAGGCGCCCAACAGTACCATGGCCCAGAGGTAACGCAGGGCAACCTGTTGTGAATCGACCAGCGCATCCAAATCCACAATGGCATTTTTTTGTTTCTGGATCGTATCTTCTTGGGATTTTATCGTCGCATCAAGATCGGTCAGGCGCTGTTCGCGGTTATTGATCTCATTCATGATGGTGCGCAAATTCGTTTGCTGTTCGCTCAGCTCCTGCGTGCGCAATTTCACTTCCTGCAATAATTGCTCGCGTTCTTGTTTACTTGCGTCAATTTCCACTTGCTGGTTTTGTAAAAGAGTTTTTTGCTCGGCTATCAAGGTATCGCTGGCGTGAATGTTTTGGTTTAACTCCGCCATCTTCGCTTGTAACACTGCATTTAATTCCTGTTGCGTTTGGATTGCTGCGGTTAATTCACTGAGTGTTTTTTCACGCCCGCTCAATTGCTTTTGGAGTTCAACCAGCGAAGCTTGACCCTCTCGATAAAGCTTGGCTACATCAATCTCGGTGCCGCCATTTAAAATCAGCTCCGGTAACGGCGTTAAGCCATGGTTGATGATATTAGATTTATTCACTTCAAATATTATTCGCCCGTTTTCCGTTGCGAGCAGGTTAATCATCACCAATTGTTTATTTTTATATTCTTCCGTAACTAACAAAACCGGCTTTCCTTCCAGCACATTGGAAACCTCACCGATATTTTTCAAGCCCGCATTGGCAACGTACACCAAATGGTATTTGGCCAATTCATCCACATGACTAACCTGATTAACACGGATGGGTAAATTGCGCAGCTTGATGTTATCGCGCAATACGTTCAATTCAGTGATTAATACTGGATCATTCGCCCCATAGACCCCTATATCAAAAGAGGTCATGGTCGGCTGGTTTGGCCATTCAATGTTTTTAGCAAAGTTGTATAAATAGGAAACAGTGACTTTTTGTTTGTTAAGCCCTTGCGCCAACGCAGAACTGACACTGATGGCCATTAACAGCACAACAAAGCCTGCTTTAAGGAATGCAGCATTGAATGCAAAGTTGTGTGAGAAGTTGGGCAGGAAGTTAAGTGAGAAATTGGGTATGAAGTTAAGTGGGAAGTTGAATACAAAAAATTGTCGGAACATTCGCCCCAACAACAGGAGGCAATGAGAGGGAGCACCGCTTAGACAAACAGAAAGTTTCGACATCGCAAGTGGGCTTATAGATATTATTTAATCGTTGAAGCATAGCCCTTAAGTTCTGTTTTTGACAACAATGCCGTTACCGCCGCCATAAAAAAGGCGCCCGTAGGCGCCTGGTTCAACCACGTTGTGGTTTTTAAATCACCTTAAATTTCTACATATAGGCTTTGGCAAAGGCTGCTTTTGATTCCTGAATGTAACTGCGAACTTTCACTGCATGGGATTCCCACAATGCGCGATCTGAGTCGCTACTAAACGGGTTTTGTTCTTTGGCAACCGATCGATCGAATTTATCGTAGAAGGTGATTACCGACGAAGCAATCTGGTTAAACCGCTCTTTAAATATTTGGGTTTCTTCCATAGTGCCAGTGGCTTTCATCATAAATTGTACAAACTCGGTATTGGAGCTTGAGTGGTTTTGATAGCTTTCCGCTTGTAGCAGGAAGTAGTTATCAATCTCTTGCAAGGCTGCCGCGCGTATTGACTCATCTTTGCTAAGCACACGATTGTAATTTTCCTGACCACGCCCCATACCGCCAGCAATCAGAGATTCTTTTAAATGTTTATCCAGATCTCTGCGGAATTTATCCACCTCACGCTGGATATCCACCAAATCTCTATCAAGGCTGACAACAGTGTTTAACTCTTTTTCGACCTCCCCCATGAAACCTTCGGTTTTTTTGAAGGTTTGCAAACCATTTTCCTCTGCAAATTTACGCGATTTACGATCAATACCCGCATTTTCGTAAGACACGCGATCAAAGGTGGTAGCAACGATGGTTTTAAAAGGTTCTGCAAAGGCTTGATAAGCACCGGCCGTCATCACATTCAGGCTTGCTGTTGCAATATCGCCCAAGGGCTTCAGCAACGATTCCATCCGCGACTTCTGAATGGGTGACGCCACTCGTTTAACATCGCTAACGATGCCTTTAAATGTTTGGTAACCAAGCGGGTTGGCCATTTTGCCGCGCTCGGAAGTGGCCAGCACCAAGGTCACACTGGAATAGATACCATTGGCATATTCCAGATATTGGCGCTGCACATCAATCTGCGCTGCATAGTTTTTCCCCAGGGTGCGCAACGCATCAGCTTGTACCTGATAGTTTTTGTCATCGCGTAATTTACCCAGGACTTCTGCAATAACTTTTTCCTGATTTTTTTGCAGCGCAGTATCCAACAGGATTTTCTCTACACTCACATCGTCAATCCATACTTGACCGTTACTCACCTCAAAATCCAGACGCAGGAATTTCTTGCCCGGATCATCTATCGATACACGCTTCGCGTAATACTCTGTGGAATCATTGTTGCCAACAATCTGCCCTACTTGTACCCACCCACTGTCTGCATTCTGGTTGGCTGCCACCAGCACATTCACTTTGTATTGGGTCGCCGGCGATGTGGTTTTAATCCAGAATTCCAGCGTGCCTTGCTCGCTCAAGTTGATGCGCGAGCGAATTGAGGACTCGCCCTGATCAAGTTGTAATACGCCTGTGCCAGTGCGCGCCAGCTCACTGGAAAATTTTGCCCCATAGATCAGCGCCCACTTTTTTTGCTCGGTTTCATTTTCAAAACCATTTTTGAAAATCACCGATTTTTGCTGCGCCATCGCCAGTGATGCCATCAAACTGGCAGTGCAGAACATCAATACTGTTGCGCTTTTTTTCAACATGCTCATCTCGCAATACTTAATTGTAAACTTTAGGTTTTGATCTACACCCTGAATCAAACAGGTTTCCTTTAAAAAAACTTACTCAAACAACTCACTATTCGAGCAATTTGGGAATACGTATTTGCAAAAAGCTATCGACCTGGGCTTTGCGCTCACCGAGCACCCGCGGATATGCCACCGCCTGATCCTGTAACCGGGTGATGGAATTTAAATATCCATTAGCGCCCCAGCGATTAGCGGCAATCGGGTTGGCGATGGGATCATCCAGAGCACGCTCTGCCGCAATCATTGTCCACCCCTGTTCAACCAACCGATCCACCAGTGCAACGATAAAATACGCAGCCAAATCATTTTCTTGTAACACTAACACCTGCCTCGGTGAATAACCCAGAAGCGTAAAGGCTTTCGCATCTTCCTGCGCGAGCGACTGGGTAATTAAATCAACATAGGTGCGCTCCAACGCAGCCATATCCACTGCGCGATTGCTGCTGATTTTTTTCTGGTACAGCTGATCCAGATACTGATCCACACCGCGCATGGCATTCATGCCAGTAAATGCCGGGTGATAACCACGCTCTTGTAAAAAGTCAGCAAGTCCGCGCTGGATATTTACATCACCCGATTCATGCAGGTAAGAAAAATACACATGCTGTTTGTACCCCGGGTACTCTTGCAAAATCCGATTGGCCTTGAGGATACCAATTTCATAGGCATAAAGATCGCTCTTGGTCACCAGCGTATGGCCATGCCCCGCATTAACCAGCAAATGTCCTTTATCGCTGTAGAGCGCTAAACGCGTTTTATCCTTTTGATCCACACCTTTGGTTTTAATTAAAAACATTGCTTGCGGTACGCCCGCCGTTGCCAGATTGCGCACCAGCATTTGTGAACGTGCCATCGCATCCAGCGAGGTTGAGCCCTGCAAACAATGTTCAAAAGCAATCACCAATTCCCGCGCACTAACCAGTGTGCTGGTGGACAAACCACACATAAAAAAAACACTACCGAGCAACCATTTTTTTAGCACAGCTATCTCTCACGCAAATATTTTATTGGAATACTGTTTTTTTTAAGGCAATCACTTATACGGCAACTATTAATTTCGGCAGCTCATATAATTTCAGGTAACTCGTACAATTCTAATGGCAAGCCGTCGGGATCTTGAAAAAAGGTAAACCGCTTCAAGGTGTACTCATCAATCCGGATCGGCTCTACCGCAATTTGCTGAGACTCCAGCCAAGCTACATACGCATCCAGATCGCGTACGACAAATGCGAGATGGCGCAACCCGCGCGCCTCCGGTTGCGAGGGGCGCGCCGGCGGATTGGGAAACGAAAATAATTCCAATTGATTGCCATTGGGCAGCGCCAAATCCAGCTTCCAGGACGCGCGCGGTGCGCGATAATGCTCGGCGATAATCTGTAGGCCTAAAATAGTGACGTAAAAATGTTTGGATTTTTCATAATCCGAACAAATTAAGGCAACATGATGAATCGCCTGTAGAACCGGTGCGCCGCTATTCATAACTCTCCAAGCCATTCAAGGCTCGCTTCAATTCAAAATCCACAAAGCCTCAAAATTCACAAGACCTCAACATCCGTAAAAACGGACTCGCTGTAGATCTTGGTTATTATGGGCAGCGATCACGCATTTTAGTATAACTGTCTGTGCCTAAAAAACGGTGCTGTTTACGGCTGTTAACCAGGTTGCAGCTATGCTGGCGTTCCTTAGCTGTATCCTGTCTGAACGGCTTGGATAAGGTCAAGCCGCTCTAGCCCCTACACGAGCCCCGGTCCGCTACATTGGCCAGGCGCGCAAAAAAAATCCCGGGCGCACCGGGATTTTTTAACACTTATTTACGCTCATGCTGTCGCCGCAACTGACTTAATCCGGTCTTGATAAAGGCCAGTAAATCCTCGGGCGTTAGCGGTTTGGAAAAATAATAGCCCTGCACCAGATCCACGCCCAGGGCTTGGATAATGTGAAAATCCTCTTCCGTTTCCACACCTTCCGCCACAGTAGTCAGGTTGAGGTTTTTGGCCAGATCAACGGTGCTGGCCAATATAGTTCGCTGTTGTGGCCGCGCCGCTGAGCGATGGGTCAGGGAGCGATCGATTTTTAATTCGGTTGCCGGCACCCTGGATAACTGCTGCGCATTTGCAAAGCCAGTGCCGTAATCATCGATTGCGATATGGAAGCCTTTTAAACGCAACCGCGCCAGTGTGCGTATCGCGCTCGCCAGTTCGCCCAGCAACGCATTTTCTGTCACCTCGAAGGTAATTTCGCTGGGTGCAATGCCATAGTCTTCGGTCAACTTACAAAGCCAATCGACCATATCCGAATCCGCCAGCGACAGCGGTGACAGATTAAAGGCAAGGTTAAAACGCAACCCGAAATTCTGCCAATTCCTTTTGTGTTCGAATGCCACATGTAAGAGATGGCGCGTCAGGGTATCGATCATGCCGTGGCGCTCTGCCAACGGAATAAAAACACCGGGAGAAATCATGCCTTTTTGCGGGTGGCGCCAGCGTGCAAGTGCTTCAACACCTTTTAATATCAGGCCATTAACGGTGAGCTTGGGTTGGAATGCCAATGTCAGTTCGTTATTGGCAAATGCCTGCCCCAACTCAACCGCGGTGACCTCGTTTTCGGGTGCTAATTTAGGTTCCGCCGCCTGATTTTTTGCATCCTGAATAAAGCGCAACAGACTACATTCCAGCGTGTCGGGCAGGAGCGGTTTTTGGAAGGTGCCGAGCACATGCAGGCCATCGGCTTCGGCCATGGTGCCCACACTGGCAATCAGGATCGGATCTTTGGCGCTGAGGATAATTACGCTGCTGACAAATTTCTTTTGCGCCATCGAGCGAATCAGTTCAACCCCGTCCATGATTGGCATTTCAAGGTCGATCAACACTACATCTACACCGCGCGTTTCAAGCACCTGCAACGCATCGGCGCCATTGGCCGCATCGTGGAGATCGCTAACCCCCAAATCCATACACAGCTCTTTCGCATATTGGCGCTGGGTCAGGCTATCGTCAGTTACCAACACGCTTAATTCGGAAATGGCCGACTTCATGCCTTGCCTCCCAGTACTGCCGGGATTTGGGATAACGGCATCACTTCTTTCGCCGCCCCCATACTGATGGCCTCTTTCGGCATTCCGAAAACCACACAGGATTGTTCATCCTGCGCGATGGTCCTACAACCGACCTGCCGCATTTCCAGCAAGCCCCGTGCGCCATCATCCCCCATACCGGTCATGATGATACCCATGGCATTTCGCCCGGCTGCGCGGGCCGCTGAGCGAAATAACACATCCACTGACGGACAGTGGCGATTGACACTCGGGCCGCGGAATACTTTGGCAATATATTGGGCACCTGAACGCTGTACTTCGAGATGATGGCCGCCCGGTGCAATGAGCACGCGCCCGGGAATCAGGCGATCCCCGCTCTCGGCCTCTTTCACATCCACTTCACACAAACCATCCAAGCGCTTGGCGAAAGCTGCGGTAAATTTTTCCGGCATATGCTGCACTACCGCAATGCCCGGACAGGTGCGAGGAATTTTGCTGAGAATTTCTTCTAGCGCTTGGGTGCCGCCGGTTGATGTACCAATCACGATAATCGTATCGGTGGTGGCGGTCATGCTGACCAGATCTGAAGCCGGCATATGCGGCGCTGCTTTTTTGGTATCAATCGCAGCAGCCCGACGCGATACATGCGCACCCGCCGCGCCGCGCACGGTTTGCCAGAGCAAATGTTTGGCTTCGAGTAAAAAATCCTTAACCCCCAATTGCGGTTTGGTGATGACATCAATAGCCCCCGCCGACAACGCCTGCAGGGTTAACTCTGCCCCCTTCTCCGCGAGGGATGAGCAAATAATGACTGGGGTCGGTTTTTCATGCATGAGTTGGCGCAGGAAGGTCAGGCCATCCATACGCGGCATTTCGATATCCAGCAAAATGACATCGGGCCATTTTTTTTGCATTTGCTGCTGGGCAAAAATAGGGTCTGAGGCGGTGGCATAGACATTGATGTCCGGCGCTTCATTGAGCACACCACTCAGCACTTGGCGGACAACGGCTGAATCATCCACTACCAACACGTTAATTGTCATAATCACTCTACTTTTCAGCTTATTGTAAATAGCACCGGCTGGCCGGTAACTGCGCATGGCCACGTCTGCTGCGCTTCATCAAGTATTGCCAATCAAATCGTTATTTCAATGATTCAAGACGGATTCATTTGATAATGTTTTAACTGAATTTCGCCTGTGGCTATAACCAACATCAATGAACGGGAAATAGCGCCACCAACATCTGTTTGAATAGGCTGAAGTTTTTCGCGGCGCAACCACTGACAGGCATAGGCAATATTGTCTTGGCCGATGGACGTGGGCGAGCGGTAAGCAAACATATCCCCACCGCCAAACAACCCGAGCTGGAACTCTGCGATATTGGCATAAGACTGCATCGCATTTTTCATTTGCGCCAAGGCGTTATTAGCATAACGGCAGTCGCCAATAGCACTTGAATAAGACACTTTGCTGCGCGCTGCTGCCGCATTTTTTTGTGCAGGCTCAACCGCCAATAAATAATGGCACATGCCCCCGATCTTTAATGTGGGATGCCACGCCGTCAACGCGATACATGACCCCAGAACTGTATGCAACCGTTCATATTCGACACCGAAATACCACTCGCCAGGATGGATGCTGTGCAATGGTTTGATGATAGGTGCAACAGCCATAAAAATTAGCGCCCCGACAATCGGTATATGGCGGGCTTTACCGGTGTAAACCTTGTACTAAGTCCATGCAAGCTTTCCGAGTGGCCGACAAACAGTATTCCACCCGGATTTAATTTTTCAGCAATTCGCTCCAAAATTTTTACCTTGTTGTCGTTCTCAAAATAAATCAGCACATTGCGCAAGAACACCAAATCAAACTTGCCCAAGTCAGGAAACGGTTCGTGCAGATTCAACGTAAAAAACTGCACAGCGTTGCGCAATTCTGCCGTCACGCGCACATTGCCTTGCTGGGGGCCAATGCCTTTGCGGCAAAAACGGCGCAAATATTCCGGCGGAATATTCTTTACCCGCATATCGGGATAGATACCGATTTTGGCCTGCTCCACCACAGTACGATTTACATCGGAACATAAAAGTTCCCACTCGCCCTGACAGCGGTCTTTCAATACCATCGCAATGCTGTAAGGTTCTTCACCCGTCGATGAAGCGGCACTCCACACGCGGAAATTACTCCCCGCGCGCAGCTTGGGCAAAATCTCCTCTTGCAGATAATCAAAATGCTTTTGCTCGCGAAAAAAATAAGTCTCATTGGTGGTAATCAATTCCAACGCCAGGTTCAGCTCGCCTTTTCCCTGGGGACTTTGGATCAATCGATAATAATCGCCGAAACCTTTTACCTGACAAGCGAGCAACCGCTTCCACAACCGGTTGCTCAAGAGCGCTTTTTTTTGTGCAGGCAGGAAAATTCCTAACTTCTCCTGAATTAACTGCTGGAACAACTGAAACTCTTTATCCGACGGTATAGGTGTGGCGCTGTCCGCTTCCATAAGATGACTCATCACTAATTATTGGAATGCATCAGGTGATTGAAATACATTAGGAGTAGCGCACAAAATCTTTATCCAAATCATCATCCGCAATCATTTTTTTATCCGCCTTTTTACGTGCGGGCGAAATGGCCGCCGGTTTCTCTGCACGTGAATAGGTATTGCGTACATCCTGGTTTGACAGAGTGAAATAACTCACCGCCTCTTGCAACCGCAAGGCTTGTGAACTCAGCTCTTCAGAGGTTGAACTCAACTCCTCCGCTGCAGCGGCATTTTGTTGCATGGTCTGGCTCACCTGACCAATAGCCGAATTGATTTGATTAACACCGGCAGTTTGTTCGGTTGATGCGGCGGCAATTTCTTGTACCAAATCTGCCGTCTTGCGAATAGAAGGAACCATCTCTTGCAATAATTTTCCGGCGTTATCCGCCTTACTAACTGTCTCGCCGGCAAGCGAGCCGATTTCCTGTGCGGCAACCTGACTACGCTCAGCCAATTTACGCACTTCAGATGCCACTACCGCAAAGCCGCGCCCATGTTCTCCTGCGCGCCCCGCTTCAATTGCGGCATTGAGCGCAAGCAAGTTGGTCTGATAAGCAATGTCATCAATTACGCCAATACGGTCGGCGATTTTTTGCATGGCTTCCACTGTGCTCGCTACTGCAGAGCCACCAGTTGCTGCATCTGTCGCCGCTTTCTGAGCCATACCATCGGTGATGCTGGCGTTCTCATTGTTTTGCATAATCGACGCTGACATTTGCTCCATAGAGGCAGATGTTTCTTCAACACTTGCCGCCTGAACTGATGCACCCTTAGCGAGTGATTGAGCAGTTGCATTCACCTCTTCCGATGCGGAAGCCAATGCATCCGCCGAGCTGCGCACTTCGCCCAACACTTGTGAAAGTGAGTTGGACATTTCGCGGATGGCAGAAAGCATGCTTGAGGTATCGCCTTGCTTAACATCTACTTGTTGGGTCAAGTCACCGCTCGCAATTCTAGCGACCACTGCTGCCGCATAATCAGGCTCGCCACCTAACTGGCGCAGCAGATTGCGGGCGATAAAAAAGCCGATGATCGCAATAACTACCAACGTGACCAGGGAAATTGTCATGGATAAAAGTGTCGAGTTCGCCTTGGTGGCAAGCGCGGTATTTTTGGCTTTATCGGCCAACTCTGTATTGTAAGCGGCATGCTCTTCCAGTGCGTCGGAAAGCGCTCTCGCATCCACCCCGGCTACTTCCACTAATGCGAGCGCTTCAGCAGTTTGGCCTTTTTTAGCTGCAGCTAAAATGGCTGGAACATGCCCCATAAATTTGTCAAAAATGGCTTTATCGGCCGCCAGCAATTCTTTATCGCGCGGATTATCCGCAAATTCCTCATAGCGTTTCATCCCCGCAACCGAATCGCTCGCGGCTTTGTTGAGGTCAACTTCCTGTTTTTCAGTCTGGGTAGGATCTGTATTCAATACAAAACGAGTTAAGCGGATGCGAAAGCGATAGACATCGCTCTGGATACCCGACAATAAATTCATACTGGGGATCACATTTTCATTACTGTAGTTAGTTTGCTCAAACACATTATTAATTTGCATTTGTGCGGTGCCCGCCAGGACCACAATACCCAACAAAGCTGCAGCTACTAACAACAGCATTTTTTTTGCAACAGTCATTTTATTACTCCATTTTGTCCATAAAAGAACATAACGATTAACGTGAATTAGCCGTAACGTACAAAATTTTTATCCAACTCATCATCACTAACATGACGGGCACTACTGGCTGCCGATTTTGATTTGCTACTGGGTGGCGATACTTTTTTACTGCCGGATTTAAACGATTTACTCCCGTTATCGTTACCCAACTTGAAATAGGTCATTGATTCTTGCAGGCGAATAGCCTGTGTACTCATTTCCTCAGAAGTAGAACTCAGCTCTTCAGAGGCAGCCGCATTTTGTTGCAACGTTTGGCTCACTTGGCCAATAGCACCATTGATTTGCGCAACACCTGCATTCTGCTCAGATGAGGCCGCGGCAATTTCTTGTACGAGATCGGCTGTTTTGCGAATTGCAGGCACCATATCTTTTAATAGGGTTCCGGCATTTTCCGCGCGCTTGACCGTATCCAATGCGAGTGTCCCAATCTCTTGTGCAGCAACCTGGCTACGCTCGGCCAATTTGCGTACTTCCGATGCCACTACCGCAAAACCGCGACCGTGCTCGCCGGCCCGTCCCGCCTCGATTGCTGCATTGAGTGCGAGCAAATTAGTTTGGTAGGCGATATCGTCAATCACACTGATACGCTCGGCGATTTTTTGCATAGCTTCGACCGTATTCATTACCGCTTCGCCGCCAGTGGCAGCATCGCGCGCAGCCTTTTGAGCCATGCCATCGGTAATTTTTGCGTTTTCACTATTTTGCGAAATCGATGCGGACATCTGTTCCATAGAGGCAGACGTTTCTTCAACGCTCGCCGCCTGTACTGAAGCGCCTTTGGCAAGCGACTGTGCAGTGGCATTGACCTCTTCCGAGGCGGAGGACAACGCATCGGCGGAGCTGCGCACATCGCCAATAATGTCAGCCAATTGCTTGCTCATATTGGCCACACTGGCGAGCAGTGAATGGTTGTCGCCCGGCTTTAATTGAATATCAATATTGAGATGTCCCTCAGCTACTTGTGACACCACATTCGCCGTATACGCAGGTTCCCCACCCAACAACTTAAACATGTTGCGGAAAATAAATATCATCACCGCGATGATAATAATCGACGCACTGACACAAATAATTAACAGCAAACGCACAGTATCGTTGTAAATTTTTTCGGTTTTAGCATCGGACTCCTGTAAAAACTGCTCGAAACCAGCCAGCGTGGTTTGAGCCAGCTCCTCCATTAACCGACTGGTTTCGCGGTCCATCCCGCTCACCCTTTTATCAACCAATTTTCCTGTTTCAGGATCATCCTGATCAAAATCCTGCAGAGCTTCGCGGTACTTACTCCCCAAAGCAGAATGCTCTTTTTGCAATGCCTCAATGGCTTCCACCGTCGCTTTGTCGTCTTTTCTCAACGTCATTGCGCTTGCAAGATACCCCTGCACTACCTTTTCTTCTTTATTAAATCCATCTGCATATTTAATAAACTGCTCAGGGTCATTGCCGCGCAATAAAATATTTTTCCACTCCTGCACTTGCGTCTTAAAGCCAATCGCGGCGCTTTCAACGTCTGCTAAAAACTCGGCTCTCACTTGCACCGTTTTCGAAGTTTCATCAACCACCGAGTTATAGGAGCTTATTTGCAAATAAGCGGTGATCCCCAAGATAGAAAGACCCAGCACAATTAGAATGCTGAGCACCATGATTTTAAATTTCAATGTTAGGTTAGTGAACATGATGGCAACCCCGATGATGCCTCAAAAAATCCGCTCGTTATTAATCCGCAAAAGCTATTGCAGTTGCGCTTCAACCAGATGTGCCAGCTCGCGGATCGACAGCGCATTATTAGCATCCAGCAGAACTACAAATTCATCATCGCGTTTGGCAATACCTTGAATAAAATCGGCGCGGATGTTTGCACCAAACGACGGTGCATCTTCGATATTTTCATCATTCATCTCGATAACTTCGCTAACCGAATCGGCAAGCAAACCGAGCACATGGTTTTGTTCATTGTTTTGCAACTCCACCACAATGATGCAGGTGCGCTTTTGTACTTCAATTGATTTGCGCCCCAAACGCACCGCCAAATCAATTACCGGCACCACATCACCACGCAAGTTGATCACACCGCGCAAAAAACTAGGCATCAGCGGGACTTCGGTAATACCGCTGTATTCAATAATTTCACGGGTTTGCGACAACTCCAGCCCGTAATTCTCATTGCCTATGCGGAAGGTCAGGTACTGTTTGATAACTTCGATGGCCTGACTCTTTTTTTGCTTGCTTGCTTGGTTCATTCTTCCTGCTCCTGCACACTTGCCAAGATGGCATTGTTGCGTAAATGTTCACGGCTAATTGCAAACCCAATTAGCTGTTGTATATCCAGGATCAACGCGACTGCCCCGGTGCCTAACAGGCTAGATCCGCCGATTCCTTTAAGTGCCTGAAATATCGGCCCCATGGGTTTGACTACGGTTTGGATTTCACCGTGCAATTCATCTACAACTATGCCTGCACGCTTTTCACCAAATTGCACGACGACAATTTTTTCACGGCTGTGGTCTTTCGGTTGCAGTGAAAAAATCTCACGCAAGCGAATATAGGGCACTTGGTCGCCACGCAAATTTACGCAATTTTGACCCTTCACGTGGCTCAATGAATTTAAATCCACGCATTCAAGAATGGTATTTTGCGGCACAATAAAATCGATATGACCAGCAGTGACATGGAAGCCATCAATAATCGCCAATGTGAGCGGCAAGCGAATACTGAAACTGGTTCCCACTCCTATTTCACTTTCGATTTCAATACCACCCTGCAACTCTTCAATATTGCGTTTAACGACATCCATCCCCACGCCACGCCCGGACAAGTTAGTAACTTGTTCAGCGGTGGATAAACCGGGATGGAAAATCAATTGAAACAATTCCTGGCGCGAGAGATGGACGCCTTCTTCAAGAATGCCGTTGGTAATAGCCTTTTTTCGAATCCGCTCTACATCCAAACCGCCACCATCGTCATGGATACCAATCACAATATTGCCGGCATCATGACGCGCAGTGAGTTTGATGGTGCCGCTGTCCGGTTTATTACGTGATTGCCGCACCGCTATCGCTTCAATACCGTGGTCCATTGCATTGCGCACAATATGCATAAGTGGATCATTTAATTTTTCCACCATAGATCTATCCAGCTCGGTTTCCGCGCCTTCAATTTCCAATTCGATTTCTTTGCCAATGGATTTGGCGGTATCGCGCACAACGCGTTTAAATTTTTGGAAAGTATCGCCAATGGGAACCATGCGTAAGGTAAGCGCTGCGTCGCGAATGGCCTCGGTAAAATTTCCCATCGAGGTCACTGCTTCAATCAAGGTGGGATTGCCCATTTTGGAAGACAGCAAATCGACGCGTTGGCGATTGATGACCAACTCACCAATTAAATTAATCAGAATATCCAAGCGCTCTGCATCCACACGGATAAAGCGATTTTCACCGCTGGATTTTTTCTCATTATTTTTCTTTTGTTTATCGAGTGCTGCATTGACTATTTCAACCGGCACTGCCTGCTCTTCAACCAGAATATCGCCCAACATTCCGACTGCGCCGGTCGATTTTGCTTGCTGCTTTTGTGTTGCCAGCGCCGCATCCAGTTCTTGAAAACTGATTGCGTGGCTTTTCACCAAAATCTCACCCAAGCGCTGGGTATTTTCCGGCAGGGATTTAATTAAATTAACGTAGGCTTCGACATTGCTGCGCGGTGGAATCAATTTAAGCTCGGACTCATCACGCACAAACATAAACGCATCTTCAATTTGCTGCTGCGTGGCATTACTTACCAGAGTAATTTCAAAACCCAAATACAACTGCTCTGGATCGTAATCATTAAACTCCGGCAGATGATCACTGATAGTAGCAATGTGGGTAATATCACCCAGCGTGCGCAAGAAACGTAAAATAGAGAGAGGATCCATGCCATTGCGCAGCAAATCCGGCCCCAAACGTACCGAGATATGCCATGCATCGTGATCAGACTCTGCACCGCTGTCATGGCTGGGAGCAACACCAGCAACAAGATTAGTAACCGGAGCTGCAGCTGCCTTCGCTGTTGGCTCCAGCCAAGGCTGCAATGAATCGAGCAAGGCTTTGCCATGAGCGAGGCATTCAGCATCGTTTTCACGCTCGTGCATTGCATGCTCAACCAATGTTGCGATGTGATCGCGACAAGGCAGGAAAATACTTAGTAAATCGCCGGTGATGGTAATTTTCCCATCGCGCGCGCGATCCAACACATTTTCAACGATATGCGTAAAACTAACGATATCATCAAGCCCAAATAAACCCGCTGAACCTTTAATCGTATGCGCTGCGCGAAAAATTTCATTGATGGTTTCCATATCCTTATCGCCTTCATCCAGACGCAGCAATGCTGCCTCCATGGAGTTGAGCAAGTCATCTGCTTCCGCGAAGAAGGTCTGCAGGGCACCGTCGAGATTCATAGTGGATTCCTTATGATTCCATCGCAAATTGGGTATTAAGATCCAGCGCCGTTAACACACTGTCTACCGATTCATTGCTCTTAGTAATAAATAACGGCCGATGCACTGAGGCAAAGAATTTTTTCGCAAACAACAGCAATTGCACACCTGCTGTATCTATTTCACCAACCGCGCCTAAGTCGAGAGCGATCTTGTCGGCCAGTTTTTCATAATCGGCAAATAACTCATCCTTGATTTGGGTGACGTAATAAATCGTCAGATCGCCTTCAAGCACTAGTGTCGATGTATCCTTGCTTTTCTTTCGCGAAATATTCATGGTCTTTCCTGTAAAAATGGTTTCGGTTAAATCAGCATGGAAACAGCTTGCAGCATTTGTTCAGGGCGGAAAGGTTTTACAATCCAGGCTTTGGCACCAGCTGCCTGGCCTTCGCGCTTTTTCTCTTCTGCACCTTCAGTGGTGAGCATGATCACGGGTGTAAACTTGTAATTTGCTTTGGTTTTCATTTCTTTCAAAAAAGTAATGCCATCCATATTCGGCATGTTCACATCCGAGATGACCAAATTGATTTTTTGTCCATCCAATTTGGTCAGCGCATCTTTTCCATCGCTAGCTTCTACAACTGTGTAACCTGCACCGCGCAATGCAATGCCCACGACTTGCCTCACACTTGCCGAATCATCTACAACAAGAATTACTTTGGACATTCACTACTCCTAAAAAAAAGTGATTTCTGAATTATTCGAGCCTTTTGCTTGTGCCCCGCTACCGCGATGCACATCGACTTGCTCTAAAGTGGTGTAAGTTTTTTGTAGCGAACGCAACCATTCGCCGGTATCGATAGAAACGACAGATTCACCGTGCCGCAGCCGGGTTTCCTGATCAGCAATTGCGCCTACCAACTTTTCCATATCATTAATGACGTGCCCTAAAATTTGGCTGACGCGATCCTGGAATTGCAGATTCACCAACACCTCTTCCACGCTGGTTTGTACTGCAGCGCTTTCATGCTCCAGCACTTGTGCCGATTGCAGGATACTTTCACTGGAACTTTGGAATTGTTTAAGCACTTGTTCGATTGAGGTTTCTGATTTAACGAGGCGCGAATTATCTTCTGCCGCATATTCGGCGGTTCGATCCAACGCGGTCTGCAATGCGGAATTGATTTGCTCAATGCGTCGCCCGATACGCGCACCGGTTTCACCCGAGCGAGTTGATAGCGTGCGCACTTCATCAGCAACTACCGCAAATCCACGCCCGTATTCTCCCGCTCGTGCCGCTTCAATCGCAGCATTAAGTGCAAGTAAATTGGTCTGCGATGCAATGCCTGCAACCTCGGCGCTCATGCCACTTAATTCAACGGTAATTTTGGAGAGGCCGGAAATTTCAGTTAATAATTCATCGCGCTGTTCGATCGCCTGACGCAAGGTATAAGTAATTTGACTCAATTCATCATTGGCAAAATGAATCACTCCGCCCAAACCACTATCGCCTGCCATGCTGCTGGCGGTAGTCGATGAACTGGCGACAGCAGATTGCAAACGCTGATGTATATCTGAAAAACGCCCAACCAATTCGGTAATGCTGTCTTCTAATTGGTGCCGCGCCAATTCAGTTTGGCGCTGCCAGAGCGGCAATATTTCTTTTAACAAGTTCTGGTAATTTTCCAGCAGCGGCCGATAAGTTTGTGCAAGCAACTGCCCGCCTTCGGCTTGCGCTAACGCGTGCTGATTTTCGCGCTCGCGTTTTGCTGTTTGCGCTGCCTGCGCCCACGCAATGCCGGCTGCTGCCAGCACCGCTAACAGCAGCAAGGCTTTCCAGACAAATGCCAAATCCACAAGCACCAGAAGCAACAAACCAATACCACCTAGTACGGCAATTGCTGCCACAAGCGCGAGATTCGCTGAGCCGTGCTGTGCATGTGAACGGGAATAAAGACGGGGAGAAGCCCCATTGCGATAGCTGCTATTCATTGGTTTTGTCCGTTAAATTCAAGCGCAAAAAAGCACAGGATATTGTTGGTTGCTGTCCCTGTACGCATTGCAATCAGGTGAGTTAACTAGGTATAGACGCCGTTTATATGGGTGTCAAAGCGGCCTCCCTGAGTGAAAATACTCAAGCACAAGGCGGCAAAATGCGGAAAATAATTAAGAGGATTGATGTTTAAGGTGCATTAAAAAAAAAGGGGCAAGCGTTTGTTTACGCTTGCCCCATGTGGCGGTAACAGTAAAGTGTTGGCTTAGAGATAGCGCGTCCAGAGTACAGTTGCAGTACCTGCAGAACCACTGGTTGGATCATTCATATTGGGAATTTCATTGGGGTTATAGCCCGCAGGAAGGTTCATTAAATCCAATAAAGTTGAGCCGCCCAGATTATTGATGTCGTCAGACTGCTGTAATCCGGCGGCGGAAATATAGCCATAGATTCGTGTGCTTCCACCGGTCTTGAGCAAATCACCCGATAGCACAGTTCCATAGATAGCATTTCCGGCACCCAACTCAATCAAGCCACCGGAGTATGGTGCCGGAGTTGTTTGGTTAGCAGTACTGGCCGGTGCATATCCTCCTGCCAGCAAACCTATATTCCCCAGCGCGTTACCTACATAGGCGCCGTTTACACAATAATTACTTGGCCTCATTCCGGCGAAATCATTACTGCGCACACCCGTATCAAACTGGTTATTACAGATGGGACCATAACCCGCATAATTCAGCGCATAAGTCACCAATTGACCACCGGTTGCTATATCTCCAGTCACAATAAATGTGTTGTAGTAGATACCGCTATTCAGTGTCAGATCACCTTTAAACCACATGACACCTGGCGGCAAACTCTTACCTGCAATACTCCACTTCTCCTGACCGGGTGTTGTGGTTATGGTAAAACAGCCATTATCTTCACTGGCACTATAGCTATTGCAGAATGGGTGAGCATCCTGTCTTGTAGCTGGCAGGGTACATCGATTATTAGCATCCACAGTGTTACATAAATATTCGCGCGGCTTGCCGTTAAAAGTACCGAGATAATAAGTACCGTTGGTCATACCCTGGATATTCTGCACAGTCACTTTGGTTTTAGTGCCATCAATCTCCAGCGCGTAATTAGCAGCCGCCCGCAATGTCCAGGCATCAACACGCGGCTGAACCAACCTCACCTCATCAAGGCTTTCCATAACATCCACTGCGGGAGGTGGGTTGAGAATTTCTATGCCACTACTTGGATGACAACCAGTAACCGAACCCGCCGCTTTTATTGATGTAAATACTTTCCAGTTCGCGGTGCAAACTACCGAACTCCGGGTAACTACTGCATCGACACTATTGCCACCCAGAGTCACATTACCGACGGATGCCAAGCTCGTAACCGAGTGCCCATCTACAGCTTTAACACTGCCCCCTGCAGAAATCGTACCGTGCACAGAGCCGCCTCCATTGATAGCGACATTGCCACGCGCCTTAATCTGTTGGGCTGCAAATGTATATACGTCAGGGTTACGGGAAATCAAACGCGAAGTACCGCCTGACTGGACCTCGCCATTGGCATTCATGCTTTCAATACCTGTCACCCCGCCCGACGTAGTGATATTGCCGCAACAAGTATCGCCCCGGTTCGAGGAGGTTGCATCGCCAATGCCACCCTCTGCTGTAGGCGTACCAAAGGCATAGATATTTTTTGCCGTGGCGCCACCGGTAATCGTCACATTGCGCCCCCAGAGTTCTCTGGCATCAACATCGGAACCAATGATGACATTGCCGGTTACCGCTATCCGGTTAAGGCCAACACCCGTAATTCCCACATTATTAGCAGTAAAGTCACCATCCACATTAAAACTGGCGCCATTGGGAACGTTGAGCGTAATTCCACCACCCAGGTTGAGATCGTTATAGAAGTCCAGCACTCCATTGAGGGTTATATTCCCGGGAGGGTTAGCCGGATTCACTTCATATACCACTTCCAGCGATGAAGACGAGCGCGCTGCAATGTCTGTTGCCGACAGCTTCGCAGTCACCTTGTATGCGGTGGCTGGAGCGACCGGCGGATCAATCCTCACCAGTGTGGCCTGCTGGGTCAGGCTATCATTGCCGGTAATCGTCCAGACCTGAGGAGTCGCCAAGGTGGTCAGCTGCGTCTGGTTCAGCGATTGCAGATAAACGCGCACCACTTCGACGGTGGACCAGACGCCCGACTGGGAATTGACCTGCGCATGCGCCGCCAACTGCCGCTCTTGCGTGCTGCGCACCATGTGCATAGCACCCATAGACGCCGACACCAGGCCAATACCAATCAACAATACGGTCAAAATAGTAGCCGCACCCCGCTCATGGCGCGGCATCTTCCGGCGGGATAAATGTTTTATTGCACTTGTCTGCTTCATCGCAAGTTACTCATCCAGGACTAAGGGATATTAGGAAGACAAAAGCTGTATACCGACGGCGCAATAGCGGGAGTGGCATTTCCCGCATCAATCGCCGCACGGCGGGCGGCGCCATCGACACTGATAGTTACAGTGCGGTAATTCGCCGCTTGGCCAAGCCCATAAGGGAAACACTGGCTTATATCCTGGGTGATAGTCACCACCGGAAAACTGTTTATTGCCAAGGCTTGTTGTGATTTGCGGAACTGGGCCAATATGCTGTCAACCTTCCAACCCCCCGCCAATCCGGTCAGATTAGCGCCTAGAGTGCAACTCGCAGGCGTTACCGGACTTAGCAGCTGCAGCTGGCGCCTGACGTCGGTCACCCCATTTTCCACCACGTCCGCATCCTCGACTCTGAAACCGGCACAGACTGCAGAGTTATTATCAGCAGGGTTATTCAAATAACGCCAATAAAGTGCTTGCGGTGGCCCGCTCACCAACGCCAAATGCGGCCCCGGGTTGGCGGCTTTGTCGATACCAAATCCAGCCGACTGCAGCTGCAATTGCAAGCTCAACATAGCCGAGGCCAATTGTCCGTCCTGAGTCGCGTCAGCACGCGTTTGGAGCGTCACCTTGACCATGTTTTGGTAGAGCATAAAACCCGCCAAAATACCGATCATGGAGATCAAAATGCCGATCATCAGGCTGATCAGCGACATACCGGCCTGGTAGCGCTTCAAGCTAGATACCCGCATTGATCTTCCCACCCAGACGCACCAGCGCATCACCCTCACCCATCTCGAATACTCGCGTGCGCGGGCTGGTAACTGTTTGTGCCGACAGAGCCGTACCGCCAATAGTGACACCACTGATACTCATGCTGACCGGGTCGCATCCGCGCACCTGGACACTGACCGGAGTGCTACTACCGGGAACCTGAACGCTGGGCGCACTGGTGCAAATATCTGCACCAGTCGCATTCTTACCGGTCATCAGCATGGTGCGCATCTGACTTACTGCGATGGTTTGTACAGCCATATCGCGCTGGGCCACAGCCATACGCGCGGTGGTATGCATAATCCCGCCGCCGATCAAACCCAGAATTAACAGGCCGATAAGCGACTCAATCAAAATGCCACCGCGCTGATGAGCCGCCGTCAAAGTCACAGACTGCTTAAAAAAACGCGCGCTTATCATTTTCCCCCCCAGCTGAAGCAGTAAATTCAAGGCTGTCGCCGCAACTGGTACAACTGGCACCGGTGTTCGTCAACAATGCTTTATTAGTGAAACAACTACAGGTCCAGGCAGTACTGTCGTTCATCTTAATCGTGACCCCGGCAGGTAACTGGGTACTCCACAGCGGTGCAGGATCATCGACACCACAGGTCGCCGGTGTAGGTGCAGCGGGTGATACACCTGGTTTGGCTGGTCTTACACTCAACACTCCGTCAGCGCTCAAACAAATAATACTTGCCGCATCTGCGCCCTGTGTTGCTGCGGGATTGCGCAAGGCGGCTGCTTTCGCTTGCCCTACCGCCTGCTCCATCGCCGAAAGCGAGTCAGCCACCCGCGCACTGTTGATCCAGCTGCCACTTAGAGGGGATACCAAAAGTGCTAATAACCCGATCAGTAAGACCACAAACATCATCTCGATCAGGGTCACACCCGACTGCCGATAACTCATAACCAGTTACCATCGGCGTATTGGCAACCCGACAGATCACGCGCATTTTCATTCGTGATCGTAATATTGCAGCCAGTCTGACGACCGATGCCGGTAGCTTTAAGGGTGTAGCTTGAATCGGTTCTTGCGGGTACGGTATAACTGAAGCTATTAGCTGCGCTTGGGTTCCAGCCTGTAAATTGCCGCTTTAGGCCATCAGTTGTATTCGTGGTAATTTGCGGATAAGACAGAGTGCGTTGATATTTATTTTCAAGGTTCAAGCTCAGCGCCAACAAGTCCGCTTGGGCAGTGCGAATCTCACTTTTAATGATGTAGCTGTTGTAGGACGGCAACGCTATCGCCGCCAAAATCGCCACAATAGCGACCGTTATCATCATTTCAATCAGGGTAAAGGCACCTTGATTGCCTCGAAAGAAGGCTGGGTGAATGGAGATTGAACCTTGAGAAACTTTCATTTCAGCAAATACCTCTTTACTGCATACTTTGGCGATAAAAAATTAAAAAATATAATTTTTAGCTATTAGCATTTGCAGCCGAATACTGCTCCATTGCTCGGTTGAGGCGTAAGTCGCAACCGTTAATATCCGTAGTGAGGTCAATTCCGATTGTGGAGATACCCAGCTCAATGGCCTGGCATTATTAATGTGATTTATTATTGTTTTTATTCATGACTGCGCTGTCAGTCGGCGATTAATGTGAACTTTAACGACACCAAAATAAAATGCCAAGCCTTTTTGCGATAAAGAGATCAAATAATATACCGAATGGCATTTTTACCGATTTTTGTGGCGAAAAAGATATAAATAAGAAATAAGACAATTACAGGTGAAAAAATCTATCGGGTTTGAAACTGCCAGCATCGATTAGCGCGATGCCGGCCGTCACACAAAGTATCAACCCGTATTGCGCATGCCCGCCGCGATACCAGCCATAGTCACCTTGAGCGCACGCTCCAGGTCTGGACTGATAGTCTCGCTGCTACGGTAGCGCTTCAACAACTCGGCTTGCAGATAGTTGAGCGGATCAACATACGGCTTACGCACTTCCAATGATTGACGCAGCATAGGATCGTCTTGCAATAACGTATCCTGCTTTTTCATCTTGTTGATCAGACCTTCTAACGCTTTCAAATCACCGCGCAATTCCTGCCCCAGACCACGATATTCCACTGGAACAAGCTGTTGTTCGTAGTAGGTACAGATAGGGCCATCCGCCTTACCAATTACCATCTCCAATAGGTCGAGGAAGCTGGAGAAAAACGCCCAGTTGCTCACCATGTCTTGCAGTAATTCCGGGTCATTGGCCAACGCATATTCAAATGCTTGACGGGTGCCCAACCACGCGGGCAAATTCAGGCGCACCTGAGTCCAGGCGAACACCCAGGGGATTGCGCGCAAGCTTTCAACACCGCCGGTCGATTTACGTTTGGCCGGGCGACTACCCAGAGCCAGCAAGCTCAACTCCTGCTCGGGGGTAAGGTTGCGGAAATAGGGAACGAAGTCTTTGTGACCACGCACGATTGCACGGTAGGCCTCAAGGCTGGCCTTGCCCATGCGCTCGATGAGATCGCGCCACTCAGGTTTCGGCGCCGCGTTAGGTGCCATAGTGGCACGCAAGGTCGCCACCACATAAGAAGACAGGCTGCCAAATGCAACGCGCGGTAAACCGAACTTGTAACGAATCATCTCGCCCTGCTCGGTCACACGGATACGACCTTTTACCGAACCGGGAGGTTGTGATGCCATGGCTTTTTCTACTGGGCCGCCACCGCGACCAACCGTGCCGCCACGACCATGGAACAACACCAGTGACACATCAAATTTATCAGCCAGCGCAACCAACTTTTCCTGCGCCTTATATTGCGCCCAGGTCGCTGCGATCTTACCGGCATCTTTGGCTGAGTCGGAGTAACCAATCATCACCGTTTGCTGTTGTGCGGAATACTGCTGGTACCATTCCAGATCCCATAGGCGTTCCATCACAATCGGCGCACGATCCAGGTCATCGAGAGTTTCAAACAGTGGCACGATCGGCATATTCCAGGTCATGCCGGACTCTTTCAACAAGAGTGCTACTGCCAGCACGTCAGACGGTTGCTGCGCCATGGAAATAACATAGTGCGAGAGGATTTCACGCGGTTCTTGCGCGATCACACGGCAGGTTGCCAATACTTCGGCCGTCTCATCGCTCATCGGCCAGCTAATCGGCAGCAACGGGCGCTTACTAGTCAATGACTCAAGCAGGAACGCTTGACGCTGTTCTTCAGACCACTCACGGTAATCACCCAAGCCAAGGTATTGCACCAACTCATCAATCGCCTGCACATGGCGGTCGCCATCCTGACGGATATCCAGCGGCACAAGATTGATGCCGAAACAGTGGATACGGCGAATAGTGTCAACCAACGGACCATTGGCGATGTGCGGCAATCCCACCTCGTTCAGAGAGCGGTAACAGAGCATCAATGGTGATAACAGATCTTCACGGCTGGTAATCAGGTCAACCGGCACTTCTACCGAGCGTCCCTGCAGGCGCGCTTCCGCCCACTCAAGAGTGGACTGAATGCGGCGGCGCAGATCGAACATCACATCGCGGTAAGGGGTAGCGGTATCGGGGTATTGGGCGCGCAACTCATCGCTCGCCTCGATCATACTCAGGTCACCACCCAAGCTGTAAACATCGCGCGAGTAGAGCTCAGCCGCCATCCAGCGACCCAGCAACAACACTTCGCGGGTAATTTTATTGGTGACATTAGGGTTGCCATCGCGGTCGCCGCCCATCCACGAATAGAACTTGATCGGGCGAATATCAACCGGTAGGGATTCACCCAAATGGCGGCCACACATACGGTCAAGGTGACGGATAAAGTCCGGCACTGCCTGCCAGAGGCTGTTTTCGATAACCGCAAAACCCCACTTGGCTTCGTCAACCGCCGTTGGGCGAGTGGTACGGATCTCGTCAGTAGACCAAATTTCTTCTACCAAACGGTGTAAACGGCCACGCAATTTGTCTTGTTCGAAGGTTAACAAGCTGCCGTTTTGGCGATCGGCCAAGGTATCGACGATCTGGTCATATTTGCGGATCAATGTACGACGAGTAACTTCAGTCGGGTGCGCGGTCAGTACCAGTTCGATACGCAGCTTGTTGATAATTTCAGTCAGGGCATCTTTACCGTGAACTTCAGCAAATTCCTGAATCATGGTTTGCAGGCTGTCATCTCGTTCAGCTTCAGCACTGGAGAAATAATCCTGATCAGCCAGGTTGGCCAAGTTAAGGAATTGGTTGAAAGCGCGCACGATCGGCAGAATATCGCGATCATCCAGGCTGCTGAGCATCGCCACCAAAGGAGCTGAATCACCGTTCTCCGCTTTGTTGATGGCCTTACCCAACTTGCGAATACCTTCTACCTTGGCGAATAGTTCTTCGCCTTCGTGGGCGTGAATTGTCTCACCCAGAAGTTCCCCTAACAGGCGGACATTTTCGCGCAGGGTTTCAGGCAGCTTTAACATTGAGCTTCTCCAACAAATCGAGGAATTAAAAAACGCACAAGCGAATCACCAAAAGAGGGCGGCATTCTACGCCATCAGTTTGGTCAAGGGTAGAAAATGACGATTGGATCAGTAGAGTCCAGCGTCCATTCCCTATAGGTCTTCGCAGTATTAGGATTATTTGGACTTTGAAGTGGGCGCGCAGATTACAAAGGTGCACGAACCTATGCAAGCGCACCGGAAGAATGCAGCCTTATTTAAATGACAAAAAACGTAAATTTAACGCCATTTGCCCAGCCTAGGCGACATTCCCAGCAACAAAGCCAGATTTCCGACACAAACAGCGGCAAACGCACAAACTGCATCATCAATCCTGATGAAACCGGAGCAAATACTATGCCCGCCCCTTTCCTCATAATTCGCACAAATCATGCAATAGAGTATCCACAAAAGCTGTGCATAACTCTGTGGATGTCATTTTGGTAAGGCCATACAAACCAGAGCTGGCCTACCTTACCCATTACTGTTCAATTCATAGGCGCACTGAACTCGACATTTTTGCCGAGCAAAAAACAGTCGAATTTTCATTCGCTCGTGAAACACGTCACTTTTCCGTTTTGCGATCGAACACAACCCAAATGTTCACTCATGCACTAAACAATACGGATATCCACAAAACCTGTGGATAAGATTGTGGATGTCCCTTTGGTAAGCGCCACCAAGCCCGAAATGAGAGGGCTTGGTGAGGGTGGTTAATTTAAAGTCACACCTAATGAAGATGTTTACACTGTCGACGCTTAGCTTTTTGCAACGACCGGTTATAGCCCGCGCAAAAAAGCAGCAGGCGACTAATTAGAGGAGGCTCTCTTTTCTGGCAAGTAATCTCACTAATTCAGCCTGCGATTCCGCAATGGATTTTTGCGCACTGGAAATTTCGGTTATCCGATTCAACAACTTAATCGCATATACAACAACACAAACCAAAACGGCTAGCTGAATAAGAAAACCAATTAATACAAACCCAGACATCATCAATAAATCTACTGACTAATAAAAATTATTTTGCTCGAATTATTTTCAACTCTTCAGCGGCAAGCTCAATACCTTCCTGCGCCGCCTCTTCCATCAGTTTTAAGCCTCTAGCTTTATCCTGCCTAAGATCACTTACGCCGTAGTACAGATTAAACCGTAAGTAAACTTTGAATGTGAACGGCCTTGGGCGATGGCGCGTTGTTTGTGATCATATTCATTCAAATTCCCATCATTAGTTTCTTCGCAATTTACTGTTGTGGAATTTAGGGCGGCGGGGCTTAACATCCCCCCTCTACGCTCAGTCATATAACCTCTCTTATCTTTTTTGTATCATTATAAAAGCCCAATAAAAGACTATTTCAGCCAATAGCGCCAACTGGAATTGCTTAGTATTACACTGCGAAATGACTTTTCGTTTTGAAGTAAACTGGCATTAGCATTTCTAACCATGACAAATTGCAAACAACATGTAGCGTTTATGTGTAAATATTGTTTTTACTAGCTTATCGTTATCCTTTGGAACACATTATCTAATAATTATTCATCATGCTTTCGAGCAAAGGAACTATTAGCGTGATCAGCATAAAAAACACGTCAATAAAAATAATTTTTATTTTCCTAGTAGTCCTGTCGACAACCTATGCACAAACCAGCATTCGGGCACAGACATTGGACGAATTAAAAACCACCATAGAAAAAGTGCGAGTGGAAACCGGCTTAGCAGGTTTAGGAGTTGCAATAGTCGATGAAAATGGCCCGGTGTGGGTGGCGGGATTAGGTGAAGCAGGCAAAACCAATCATACACCGGTTACGCCAAATACATTATTCCGCATAGGCTCGGTATCAAAAATGCTTGCAGCCTTATCGGTGTTGCAATTGGTCGAACAAGGAAAATTAAGCTTGGACGACAAGCTGAGCGATCTCGCACCTGAAATTTATTTTGAAAACCAATGGGAAAAAACTGACCCCATCCGCTTGGTACACTTACTGGAACACACAACCGGCTGGGATGATATTCGCCTATCTGTATTTGCTCATGACGACGAAGATATCACTCTGCAAGATGCGCTCGCTTATCACCCTCATAACCGAAAGTCTCGCTGGATTCCAGGCACCCGGTTTTCGTATAACAATGCAGGCACTGCAATAGCAGCGTATATCATCCAGAAAGTTACCGGACAGTTATATGAAGATTATGTGCAAACAAATTTTTTTAATCCCCTACAAATGACCAGCGCGACTTTTTTCGAATCTGATTTGTACAAAAAAAATGGCGCGACACTTTATTCGGCTGATGGAACGGCACACGATTACTGGAATGTCATTATTCGTCCCGCAGGCTCCATTAATGCATCCACAGCGGATATGGCGAAATTTTTGCGCTTTCTGATTGCGCGTGGCGAATACAATCAGCAGCGCCTGTTAAGTGAGAAAATATTTACCCGCATGGAAACCCCCACAACAACTCTGGGCGCTATTGCGGGTACAAAGGCGGGATATGGCCTAAGTAACTTCGTAACAGGCTTTAAAAGCGCCGGCATTGCATTTCGTGGTCATGATGGCAGCCTCCCAGGCGGTCAATGCCGCTTAGGTTATATACCTGAACTCAAGATTGGTTACATACTTAGTGTCAATCAGGATAACTATCAGGCCATTGAAAGAATTCAAGATTTAATTCGGGCTTATTTAGTAAAAGGCGTTGTTAAAGCAGCGCCAACAGCCATTGAATTACCCGAAAAATTTAAACAACTTCCCGGCTACTACATTCCCATCAACCCGCGCTTTGAGCCGTTTAAATTAATTCTAGAATTGACCGGAGCAATGCGTATTACGGTAAGCGATAACCGACTGCATCGTATGCCCTTATGGGGTTTCTGGCATGCACCCAGCGATGATTACGCGATAAATGAAAACCTTCTCGTGAGCAATTACACGGGCCTGCCAACTATTGCCATAGTGAACGACCCACTTGCAGGTCAAGTAGTTGAGGTGTCTGACGGCCCCAGCTTAAAACGGGTATCCGCATTTTGGTTATTCGGTATTTTAGGTTTAATTGGTTTAACGTTGGCATTAAGTGTAACCAGTCTACTATTCGCGCTCGTTTGGATTGTTCGGTTGCTGCGTGGAAAACTGTCACGCGGTGCAACCATCAGCGTTCGCTTGTGGCCATTGATGACCAGCCTAATCCCTGTCATTGCTCTTAGCGTGGTTTTCCTATTCGCCACAATGAAAACAATGGGGACACTTTCTCCCGTAACACTCACTATTTTTTTAGGCAGTAGCATCTACCCGCTGCTGGCTATATACAGCTTGATCAATATCTACCGACATCGTCATGAAAAACTGAATTCGCCAATGTATTGGCACTCCGCGCTATTAGGTGTGTGCCATACAGGCATGGTTATTCTGCTTGCCCATTACGGTATGTTGATGATGAGGCTTTGGGTTTAATTCGAATGTAACCGCAAGCTTTTGGCTGCCATAGAATGTTGCTCGGGGTAAACCCTATGCCGCTTTCGGGTTATGTTTCAAATCATTCAGAATAGATAAAAAATCTACGCTATTGGAGTAAGCACCAAAAATTCCACCTTCACGCTCAATACTTCCCAGCACACCAAGATGTAATTGCTCTGTCGCTGCACCACAACAATCCTGCAACAACAAACAATCAAATCCTCGATCATTTGCGTCACGCATTGTCGATGAAACGCAAACATCGGTGGTAACCCCTAAAAGCACTATTTGCTTAATGCGTTTTACACGCAGAATATGCTCTAGATCAGTAGCATAGAAGGCGCTGTTGCCCGGCTTATCTACAACGATTTCACCGTTTACAGGCTCGAACCCCGAATAAAAATCACAGCCCAATTCCCCTCTTACCAAGAGCCGCCCTAATGGTCCACGGGAACCAACAGCGGCGCCTTGTCGTTCGGCTTTTAAGCGTTTGTTTTCATTTAGATCAACCAACTCTGGGCGATGACTTTCGCGAGTGTGAATAATTAATAGGTTATGCTGCCTTATCGCTTGCAAGAATTTTTTCGCTGGTTCAATGGCGGTTTGCGTGTGATTTGTATCCTCACCAAGAGAGCCAAAATATCCAGCGGGGTCAAGAAAATCTCGCTGCATATCAATCACAATAACCGCTGTGCTCGCCAAATCCCAATTACCAACCAAAGGCCACGAATAGGGTTTGGAATTTATTACCGGTGCAAGTGAGTTCATTGCGCAACCCCATTAAGCCATTTGTTTGGAAAACGTAATTTCACATTGTCATTATTCCCAATCACCTTGCCATCACCCGCAACAATACCTACGTAATCCGCGCTTGGAGCACTTTCACCTAGCAATCCATGAGCAAAAGCAAATTCACTGATTTGTTGCATTTTGGTTTTAAACGATGCGGACGATATATATTCAAGTCCAGACTGGGGTGTAAAAAACTCGATAGTCGACAGCTGTGACTTAATATCTGCTTCCGTGGTGTTTAACTGTTCAGCCATATATTCAATAAATTGTTGGTGCTCCGGATGAGATTCCGACAGCATTGCTACAGTTTCAAACCAAGCTCCGGCAATCGCTTTTCCAAGATTCGGCTCTTGTTTCAAAGTTTCAGTGCGCACGATTAACCCATCAACAATTTCACCACGTATATCCGACGAATCAAATACGAGATTGGTATCTGGATATTGCTTGAGAATTTCGCTCAATTGTGGCTTCCAGGTTGCAACAACTTGTGCTGATTTATCGCTAAAAATTGCCCCTATATCACTATCGGATGTATTAACAATATTTACGTCTTTTTCTGTTAATCCAACAGACTCTAACGCCCTGACTAACATGTAGTGAGATCCGGAAAGCTCAACTAAATTAATAGATTTACCTTTTAAATCAGCAAAGCCTTTATCTTTACCGCGAATAATAATGCCATCGCTTCCCACTGACGTACTCAGTGGCACAACAACACTGGTATCAACACCAGAACTCGCAGGTATTGTGAGTGCATCCAACGTAATAGCGACAGTCCCCGCAAATTGTCCTGCTGTGAATTGCGTTTGAGCTTCCATGTAGTCATTCAACTGCATGGCTTCCAGATTAAATCCGTATTTATCGCCCCACTTTTTTAATATCCCATGATCCTGGGCATAACCCAAAGGCATAGTACCCGCATAAATAGTCCATGCGATTTTGTAAGTTTCTTTGGCAGCGGCCTGCCCAGAACAAACAAGGCAGGCAAGAAATAAGGACGCCAGACGGACACCAGATGAGAACTTCAGCATACAGACACCTTCGAGTTAGGTTTTACATGAAGTTTCAGAGTAAACGGAGGAGAACAAGGGGAAAATGATTATTTCAGCAAGTTTGCATGCAAAAAATGCACGTTTACGTATTTTTAATAATCCTCAGAGAGTTAGCGATAATTTTGCGCGTTTTCTCTTCACCTTTTCGATGCGCGAGCTCAATGTTTGATGTTCGGCTAATCGCAGTGGGCAGTATCGGCTGCAACCTGCCAGCATCTATATGGCGTTGCGCATAATGAGAGGGAAGAAAACCAATAAATTGCCCCGAAAGGAGCATAAAGGCAATCGCCTCAAGGTTAGAGCTAAAACTGATTTCACCTGATACTTGAAAGCCTACATCTTGCACATCTGTTTTATTAAGAAATGTACGTGCAGCAAACTTCTGCGCTTTGAGGCAGCTCATTACATCAGCTTCAGTTGCATTTTCGCGCAACAACTGAGCAACAGCGCTCTCAGTAGCGCAGTAAAGGTAGTCCGTCTCCTGATACAAGGAACTATAACAAATAGAATCGTGCCTACTTTCAAATATTCCTAACGCAATATCGATACGTTTATCTAATAAATACGTCTCCAGATCATAGGGATTTTTTACAATCACATCTATGTGTACACGACTCTGAAAGTAGTTGGATATTTCGCTAATCGCTTTATCCAATGTACATTGGCTATCGGTAATAAGATTATCAATAATGCCAATTCCCAACCGTCCGGTTCCTTTTCCATTCATCGCTTCAATACGATGCTCGAAAGTTCGGAAAGATGAAAATAGCTTCAAAGTTTCATCTACTAATACCTCACCTTCCTGCGTCAAACAAAAGCCTTGCCTGCCCCGTTCACAAACTTTCAAGCCAAGCCGGGTTTCAAGTGAGCTAATTGCCCTACTGATAGTAGACGCATCTTTATTTAAAATAGTCTGCGCATTGGCGATACCGTTTGCCTCTACAACAGCAAGCAATATTTGAAGATCTTTAATATAGGTAGCATCGATATTCATGGATCGCCTATAACAACTGACTCAGAAACAACGTGAAGAGGAGGATTAATTTATCGCGAAAGAATGATCTTTAATTCTTCGCGCGCAAGCTCAACACCTTCCTGCGCGGCTTCCTCCATCAGCTTCAAGCCTCTGGTTTTATCCTGCTTAAGATCACTCACACCGTAGTACAGATTAAATCCGTAAGTAAATTTTGAATGTGAATGACCTTGGGCGATGGCGCGCTCGAAATACTCGCTGGAACTTTTGGCATTGGCAGCGGCAAAGTCACCATACAAACCAATCACACCCAAACGGTAAGATGCCTCGGCAACACCGCCTTCGGATGCCTGCTCCAGCAACTTCATGCTGCGCACTTCAAATTCTTCTTCCGTCTCGCCGGTAGTTTCCAAACTAAAGCTGGAATACAAAAACTGTGCATAGGCATCGTTTTGCTCAAGGTAAGGCGCTAGCAATTCATACAGCGCCTCAACTTCACCTTCATCTAAAAGCGCTTCGGCTTTTTGTTTAATCTCGTTTTCCATTTTTACTCACTTAATTTTTCAATAAAATCATTAATCCAAATCGCTTGCCTGATGACGTTCAGGTACTTGCAATGCCTCCTCACCCCAGGTGCGATTAACCCGCTCGCCGCGCTGCACCGCTGGCCGTTCGCTAATCTCTTTGCTCCAACGCAATACATGGCGATAGGATTTAACATCCAAAAACTCGGCTGCTTCATACAGTTTGCCCTGCACCAACGCACCGTACCATGAATAATTGGCCATATCAGCGATGGTGTATTCGTCACCACAGAGATAGCGCCGTTCCGCCAAATGGCGATCCAGCACATCTAATTGTCGCTTTACCTCCATCGCATAACGATTAATCGGGTACTCCAATTTTTCAGGTGCGTAAGCATAAAAATGGCCGAATCCACCACCTAAAAATGGTGCGCTGCCAATCTGCCAAAACAACCAGCAAAGGCATTCCGCTTTGACAGCAGGATCGCGAGGAAGAAACGTCGAAAATTTTTCGGCGAGATACAACAAAATCGCGCCCGATTCAAATACGCGTGTAGGCGGATTGGTCGACGTATCCAACAAAGCAGGAATTTTGGAATTAGGGTTAACCTCCACAAAACCACTGCCAAACTGATCGCCCTTACCTATATCAATTAACCATGCATCGTATTCAGCATCCACTTTTCCTAGCGCCAAAAGTTCCTCTAGCAGAATCGTGACTTTTACTCCGTTTGGCGTAGCGAGCGAATAAAGCTGTAATGGATGCTTCCCTATATTAAGCGCCTTCTCATGTGTTGCACCGGCTATGGGCCGATTTGTACTCGCAAAAGCACCACCCTTATTTTGCTCCCACGTCCAGACTTTGGGCGGGGTATAGGAATTTGTCGTGCTCATAGCGTTCTCCTTTTCTGGCAAGGCGAATTTGGCTTAAGCCGCCTTTAAGTATAGAAATACAGGTTTTCGAGATACTGACTTTAACATCAAATAAGTGACTAGGCTTTCGGTTAAGTTATCAGACTAGGGATTCGCTTAAATTATCCGCCTAAAAAAGAAAATCCCCCGCAGAATGAACTGACGAGGGACTTGAGAAATACAGAGCTTTGACGTTAATTCGTCTCAGCAGCGATTTTTACTTCGCTAACACTTCCAACGCTTTTTTGGTCTCCGGGCTCACACTGTGGTTCAAATTCATCACAATTTCGGCCAGTTGTTTTTCTTCTTCAGTGGTGGATTTTATTTCACTGACAATTTTCAACTTGGCAACATCGTCTGCTTTGGGCGCATGCTCGACATTGTGAATTGCCTCAGCAATCGCGCGAGTGGCATCGCTGTTACTCTCATCTTTACTGATCGCAGCCAGCGTAGCTTTCTGTTCGGCAGAAGGATAATGGTTCAGCTCGGTAAGGATGCGCGCCATAGTAGAAATCGCGTTGGACTCCGCGAACGACGGCATAGCAACTGCCAGTAAAGTAAACAAAGCGATAACAGCGGCGGAAAAGGTTTTGCGTTTCATCTTTCTTGCTCCTGAATAGTTATGGTTGGAAAAGCGTGAGTATCAAACGGCGCGGATTATGGCATGGTCGGCGCAGGCAGGTTTGTGATCTGAGGCGCTGAATGGGGATTTGACTCAAGGAGAGAGCTACTGGATTTTATTCTTTTGGTTTTGTAGGTTGGGCCGCGCCGCGTAGGCAGCAATGCCCAACCTTCAAATTGACCACTTTTATCAATAGTCAAATTCATTTGATTTTTTTATTGAGGTTTGAGTTACATATCCGCAAGAGCAATGATGCTCTTGCTTCCACCATCTTCGACATAATTTTGGTTGGTAAGGAAAACGGTCATTCTTTTTTTCGCAATGACCAATAGCATCTATTGCGCCCTTGATATTAAGGTAGTTTTCATAGGACTTCATATTTAACGCTTGCCATTGTTCTCCATCAGTCCACGCTGGAACATTGAAACCTAGGCCATTGAGCGAATGTAAAAATTGTTGATTATTAATAAGTATAATTTCGTGACTATCAGGCCTTGGATTTAAATAGTTCCAACCAAATAACCAATAAGGGAACACTACACCCTGAGCTTCATAAAATCGAACCATGTACTCGGCCACAGCTAAGAAAACAGATTCAGATTCAATTTCCTCTAGACGGGCATAGATATCGCGACCATCAGTTTTCGGATGAGTTAAGTTGCCACGAATTTCATTAAAAAGACTAAGTAGCTGCATTGTGCTATCAGACACACGCATTTCTGTTGACAGAATTTCCTTTGGCCATTTTTTCAGCTTATCTAAGATTGTACCTTTCCGAAGAACAGACAGTATTTCTTGTTCGCTACGAGAGCAAGATAAATGCAACCGCATTTTTTGATTGATAAATGCTTCTAGTGCTGCCACTCCAAAATACAAAGAGGCAGTCATGTGGTGATATCGGCCAATCTCATTCGATGCCTCTGTTGTAGCAGTAACTTCCTGAAAAAGAGACGAAAAATTCTGCCAGCATGGATCAGTTGACCATGGATTCATATTTTTTCCTAAAGAATAACGAGAGCTGAAAATTGAAGCCAAACTATTAGCAGTTTTCGAATTGACACATGGTCAAGCATACAAACCGTTGGGGTTCGTAAACTCACCACCAACCTACAGTTACGTCGCTCTTATTGAGAGATAAGCTAGCCGTACACAATGTGCCATTTAAGACTATTTCATCGAATCATGGCAAGGGTATTAGTGGATACAACAGTAAGAGCTGCTGATTGGTGAAGACTGAATAGAAAAATCCCCCGCTAATCTCAGATTAACGGGGGACTTTAAAGATGTGAGGAGCGGTTGGAGTTACATCGCGAAATTAATACACATCGCGCAAATAACGTTTATCCATATTCAACTTGCGGATGTAGTTAACCGTTTCTGCTTCATCGAACTTTCCATATTGCTGGATGATATCGCGCAGGGCTTGGTCTACATCTTTGGCCATGCGGCTGGCGTCGCCGCAGACGCAGAAGTAGGCGCCCTCTTCCAGCCAATTCCACAACTCTTCACCGCGCTCGCGCATACGGTCTTGCACGTAGATTTTTTGCGATTGGTCGCGCGAGAAGGCGAGGCTTAATTCATTGAGCACGCCGTCTTTTTGGAATTGTTGTATTTCATCCTGATAATAAAAATCCGTCGCGGCGTGTTGTTCGCCGAAGAACAGCCAGTTTTTTCCGGCATCGCCGCGCGCTTGGCGTTCTTGCAGGAAGCCGCGGAATGGTGCAACGCCAGTGCCGGGGCCAACCATGATTAATGGGGTGTCGCCTTTTTCCGGCACATGAAAATGTTTGCTTGGCTGTACAAAGATAGGCACATCTACACCACTTGCGCGATCTGCAAGGAAAGTAGACGCAACACCTTTACGGATTTTTTTGCTATCGCGGAAGCGCGTGTAGCGCACTGCCGAGACAGTTAAATCAATTCGATTCGGTTGAGCTTTGCTACTAGAGGCGATTGAATATAAACGCGGCTGAAGGCGTTTTAGTACCGCGATAAACTCTTCCACATTCGCGCGCACTGGAAACTCTTGCAGAATATCCGCCAACTGGCGGCCATAGAGCCACTGTTGCAATTGCTCTTTCTGATCGGCTTCCAGTAATTTTTTCAGCTCTGCACTTTTGGAACGCTCGGCAATAAATTGCAGCACTTCCAAACTCGGGCGGCAGATTTCGTAATTTTCAATTAATGCGTTGTGCAGGGATTTTTCGTGCGTATCCACTACGACTGGTGCATCGGCATTCAAGTTAAGCGCTTGCTCAAGCTCGAATACATAGTCGGGACAGTTTTTTGGCCATACGCCGAGCGCATCGCCCGCTTCGTAAGTGATGCTGGACTCACCCAAATCAAAACCAAACTGGCGAACATCTTTACCCGAACCTTCCGCACTCAAACGATTATTCACCGTCAAGCGTGATGCGTAGGGATTTGCCTTGGTAAAGCCAGATGTGGCGGAGGGTGTAGCCATAGATGAGGACGCACTCGCAGAACTGCTCGTAGAACCGTTGACAGCTCCTGTTGCGACAACATGTGGAGCCAATTGTTCTTTGAGCTTAGCAAACCATTCACCCGCCGGTGCTTCAAAATCAGTATCGCAGTCCACACGCTCCACCAATGCTTTGGCGCCCAGCGTTTGCAAGCGCGCAAATAGTTTTTTGCCGTGACCGCAGAATTGGTCGTAATTGGAATCGCCCAGCGCCAATAAACCAAATTGCAATTCACTAAGCTGCGTCATGGAATCGCTATTTAATTGGCTCCAAAAATCGCCGCCGTTATCCGGTGCGTCGCCATCGCCAAAGGTGCTGGTGACAAACACTACAAACTTATCCGCAGCGAGCTTTTCTACCGAGTAATCATTCATGGATTGAAAATTAACAGCCCAACCTTGCGTCGATAGTTGCTGCGCAAATTTTTCGGCCAAGGCTTCGGCATTACCGGTTTGCGATGCCCACAGCAGTGTTAGCGCCGGTCTATTCGCTTCCGGCGCAGTACTTACCCCCAACGGCAATACCCGCGAGAACATTCCCGCCAGCAACCCGTTTACCCAATCGCGATATTCCGGGCGGATCGGTGCATCGGCGGGTAAGGCCGGCACAGCCTGGATATGCTTGGCGCTGGTCTGCATGCCGCCCACAAATCCGGCGAGATAATTTTTTTCGCCCGCCGAAAATTGCGGCGCAACCGTTTCGACTACACCGATTTTTTCGGCGAAGGAGGTAATCAGAGTCATAGCAGTTTCCTCTGCAACGGGCACAAAAGCCAAGGCAGCAGGTAATTCATAATCGTAGTTGGACGAGTTGGATTTTTTGGCAGCATCCGGTACAGAATTATTTTCTTCGGCAAACACTTCCACACGCTTCAGTGCGACAGCGGCAACTTTCAATTCCGGTTGCTGGGATATTGCATCGATCTTATCGCTGGTCACCGCATTAACGCACAGGTCATCGCCATAGACATCGTTCCAGTGAATCGGCGCAAAACAGCAGCCGGGCTGAACTCGATCGGTCACTACTGCGGGCAGGATTGCATAGCCGCGACGCGAGCGTACTTCTACCTTGTCTTTGTTTTTAATGCCCAGTTCAGCGGCGTCTTGCGGATGAATTTCCACAAAGGTGCCGGGATTTAATTTATTGAGCGTGGCAATTTTTCCGGTTTTGGTGAGCGTATGCCATTGGTGTTGCACACGCCCGGTATTCAGGATCATCGGGAAGTCGGCATCGGGCATTTCCGCTGCATCTACATGCGGGCGCGCATGAAAAATGGCTTTGCCGGAATCGGTGGCAAACTGCAGTTGTGGCTTGCTGCCATCCTCCAGGGTTTTTAACGGCTGATTGATGCCAGTATTTAAATAGCGGATCGGATTGCGTGCCGATTGTTCATCGGCACAAGGCCATTGCAATGGGTCCTGACGCAAGCGTGCATAATCCACACCGCGCAAATCGTATCCGGTTTTGGGGTTGTAGCTTTGGCGAATTTCATCAAACACGTCTGCGGCAGAATTAAAATTAAACCCTTCGCTAAAACCCATCGCACGTGCAACGCGCGCAATGATGTCCCAATCGGCCATCGCCTCACCGGGTGGGTTTACTGCCTCTTGCATCAGGGTGATATTGCGCTCGGAGTTAATCATCACTCCTTCCGCTTCTGCCCATAACGCACCGGGCAATAAAATATCGGCGTAACGATTGGTCTCGGTATCGAGGAAAGCGTCTTGCGCGATAACCAATTCTGCTTTTTGCAAACCGTCAATCACGATTTTGCGATTGGGTACAGAGGCCACCGGATTAGTGCAAATGACCCAACAGGCTTTTACCTCACCCGCCGCCATGCGCTCGAATAAATCGACCGTGCCTTTGCCAAGTTTAGTGCTGATGCTACCCGCTTCAATGCCCCATAGGTTTTCGATAAATTCGCGGTCTTTTTCTACCAACAAACTACGCTGCCCCGGTAAACCGGGGCCCATGTAACCCATCTCGCGCCCGCCCATCGCATTGGGTTGGCCGGTGAGTGAAAACGGGCCGCTCCCCGTGCGACAAATCTTTCCAGTGGCCAAATGCAAATTGCAAATGGCGTTGGTATTCCAGGTGCCATGGGTACTCTGGTTTAAGCCCATGGTCCAGCAGGTCATAAACTCGGGCGCACTGCCGATCATTTCTGCGGTTTTAATCAGATCATCAACCGCGAGGCCAGTCAGTTCGCTTACTTTTTCCGGGGTGTAATCCGCTAAAAATTGAGGAAAGTTTTCCCACCCTTGGGTGTAGCTCGCGATAAATTCTGCATCGGTTTTGCCGTTTTTGTGCAGCAAAAATAGGATGCCGTTTAAAAAAGCGAGATCCGTACCGGGTTTGATTGGCAAATAAAGATTGGCTTTTTCGGCGGTGGTGGTGCGACGCGGATCGACCACGATTAATTTCGCACCAGCTTTGACGCGATCCATCATGCGCAAATACAAAATCGGATGGCAATCAGCCATGTTGGCGCCGATCACCAGAAATAAATCGCTGCGATCAAAATCCAGATAGGAACCGGGCGGCGCATCCGAACCGAGCGAAAGCTTGTAACCCGCACCTGCACTCGCCATACACAGACGCGAATTGGATTCGATATTGTTGGTGCGGATAAAGCCTTTCGCGAGTTTGTTGGCGAGGTACTGGGATTCAATCGACATCTGCCCCGAGACATAAAAGCTGATGGCGTCAGGGCCGTACTGATCAAGGATTTCACGCAGGCGCTTGGCGGTAGTATTTATCGCCTGCGCCATGGGCGTTTTAACCGGGTCGCGGTTGCGCTCGCTACGCACAAACGCCGACTCCATACGGCCGGAGTTGGTCAGCGCCTGGGCACTGGTCTGGCCTTTGGTGCACAGGCGCCCAAAGTTGGAAGGATGATTTTTATCGCCACTGACTTTAATGACCTTTTGGCCATCAGTTTCCAGCACCATTCCGCAGCCCACACCACAGTAGGGGCACACTGAGCGCACCGATTTACTCTTATTGAGAACAGGTTCAGACATAGGGTTGCAACTCCTCATTACGAGGGCTTTAGCAAGCGCTATGCCAGTGACTGATAAGCTGATTCCAGCAGTGATGAAACCGCCGGATATCCGTCAAAGATAAAAATAACTATTTGATTTTAAAGATGTATTTCAAAAAGCATGTTTATCACATCGCAACCTTAAGAAAGAATTCTCCTCCCGCAGCGGGCGATTTAATTGCCCTACATAAATGCAGATTTTGAGTGCGCGGGCACAGGTTTGTTTTCACTTGGTGCACATAAAACAAAATCAGCATTTCGCCGCCAAATCACACACTTCAAAAATGCACCAAATAAATGCAAAAAAAGAAGGCTAAACGTCAGGTCTTGAACTGGCCGACCAGCTGCTGCAGCTCGGCACCCAAGCTGGCCAAGGCCTCACCAGACTGCTGGGAGTGCGCCGCATATTCGCTCGCCGATTCGGTGGCATCAGCAATGGCGTGCATGCTCTGGTTGATCGATTCAATAACTTGCGTCTGTTCCTCGGCAGCGGTGGCGATTTGCAATCCACGTTGGTTAATGGTGCTGACCTGATGATCTATAGCGGTCAGTGCGTCCGACGTTTCCGTCACCATTTGCACCGATACATCCCCCTTAACCAGACTGCGCCTGATAGATTCGCTGGCTGCCGATGTGCTGGTTTGCAGGCGCTGGATCATACTTTGGATTTCTTGGGTCGAGGCTTGGGTGCGCGCCGCCAGTGCACGCACTTCATCGGCAACTACCGCAAAGCCGCGCCCTTGTTCGCCGGCGCGCGCGGCTTCAATAGATGCATTCAGTGCGAGCAAATTGGTTTGTTCGGCAATACCGCGGATCACATCCGAGACTGCGCCTATTCCATTTACATCGTCCTGCAAACGCTGCAAACCATCGGTATTGAGCCGAACTTCGGACGATAGCGCACGGATATTATCAATTGACTTGCTGGCCGTGAGCTGCGCATTTTTAGTGCTGGCTTCGGCCGTATCTGCCGCGCTCGCGGCATCCTGTGTACTGCGCCCCACCTCCACCGCCGATGCCGCCATTTCATTAATCGCACTGGCAACCTGCAGGGTTTGCTCGCGCTGCCGGTCCAGTGTTTGGTGCGTTGCACGCGTATCCTGGGAGACCTGTTGCCCGATCGTGGCCAACTGCAATGTAAGCTGCTGGATGCGCTGGACCATGCCGTGAATGGAATCGACAAACATATTAAAGGCACTGATCACCGCCCCGATTTCATCGTTGCTGGTACGGTGCAAACGCCGGGTGAGATCGCCGCCGCCGCGCGCAATTTCCTCAAGGCTGCGCACCAACCCATTGAGCGGCTGCAAGGTTTTATTGGCGATGTAAACCGCCACTGCGGCCATCACACTCAGAATCACCAGTGCCACCACAAAGATCCACATCAGGGTGGTATGGATATGCTCATTCGCTACAGCCTGCGATTCACTTACTACCTCATCTATACCATCGACATAAAAACCGGTGCCGATCATCAGGTCCCACTTCGGTAGCCAAATGGCGTAACTCAATTTGGGATACGCGGTGTCGCCCTGCCCGAGACGCGGGAAGTAATAGGTCACGAACCCGCCACCGGCCTGCCCTTGCTTAACCAACTCGTTAATCAGGAACACGCCGTTTACATCTTTGTAGTCGCGGAAACTGTCGCCAATTTTGGCGCTATCGCTACCCGAGAACACCCTCACGGAGTTACCGTCATAGCCAAAAAAATAGCCGTCTTTTCCGTACTTGAGTTGCTTGAGCAGCGCAATCGCTTCGCTTTTTTGCGCTGAATTACCCGCTGGCGCGGCATCGTATAAAGGTTTGACCAAGGAGTTGGCGATATCCAATGAGTGACGTAATTCGGTTTTACTTGCCTCAAGCAAGGCAGTGCGCAAGATCGCCATATCCTTATCAACAACATCCTGCATGCGCGCGCTAACTAACAGTAACAGGATGACTAAAATAGCGGCACCGGGAACTAATCCGAGCAAAATGAGTTTGTATTTCATAGACGCAGAACTCATACGAGAACTCCAATACTTATTATTGTTAAAGCAGGCTGAGCACGCCCACCATATAGTTATTTTGACTAATTGTAATCCGTCTCTTACGAACTACCAGCAATTCGAACGAAAAGTTCTAAAATCGTCTATATTCAAATACATAGATATAACCAGCGACTAGCTAATGGCGTACGAATGACCACGGATCCCCAGATCAGACAGCTCCTTAAAAAGTTCACTGTGCCAACAGAGGGGCTGGCGCAACTCAGTTTTTGTAGCAGCAATAAAGAGGCGCAGGTTAAGCAGTGGCTGCAAAGCTTGCCCTTGACGCAAATCCAGCAAGTTAGCGCCCATCTTTATACGGCTGTGCATGAGATCAGCCGTTTGCGCACCTCCAGCGACAATCGTCTCGCTATCCTTGAGTTATTGCGGACACCCGTACACCAGACTCTTAACGGCTTGGCGCTGAAATACTTGAACCAGCCACTGATTTTGCCTGAGGCAGCCCTCAAAATGGCGACGGTCGCCCAGGCGATCCAGAAGCACTTCCTTAATAGTTATCTCGCCGTGGTCAGGGAGATTTGTACTCCGCACGCCACCAAAACGCCACCCGAGCAGCAGGCATTAGCAATCCAGCGCTCCCTGACCGCGTTGAGTTTGCTGTTGCTACGCTCATATCAACTCTATTTGCCTATTTCCGGCCAAGTGTGGACCGAAGTGCATACGCTCTATCAACTGGCATGCGCGCTGGGGCTGGAACACCTGCCGGTTGAAGACAAGCTGCCCCATCAGCAAGGGCTGAAAACGATCCACAATGTGTACTTACGCATACTAATGCTTGCGACTGCCCGCCCTAACCAACTGCGGCAAGATGAAATTGAAAGCACCTATAACCTGTTGGAGACACTGGCAGCGGGTGCCGAATTGACCCCTTATGATCCCACCGGCAAGGAAAACCTGTTTGTCGTCCTGACCGATAGCAACCGCCCTCCCTTTTATAAATCCCACTGGCGTCCGGCCAGCAACCCGGGGATTGCACCGCCACTGGAAATCCGTACCAGTCAGTTAGTAGGCAAGCTGCAAGAGCAGCAGCGAAGTGGCAATGAAGGGGTAGATGCGGCTGTCAGCATACGCAATCAGCTCAACTTATCCGCGTCACTCACCAAACATTTGGCGCAAGCCTGGAGCCATTTGGCGCTGCGCAGCTTTGAGCGGCAGGATGTCAATGCCGAGATCGAAGTCACCGTCGGCCTTACCAATATCCATTTCCATCTGGCCGAAGAGCAACCGTTTAACCTGTTTTTAAACCAGGGCGCCGCGGTTGCTGGCACGCCTGCAAAAGGCGCCATTTACCAAAAACGCGGTGTGCAGCTAAAAGTGGATGAGGCCAAAAAGGCGAATGACCCCTGGGGTGATACTTTCGAGATAGTCGGCACTGCCCTTGATGGCCGTGCGCTGCCCACCTTGAATATCGAAAAGAAAATTCAATCTCAGGAAAAGGAAAACTATCAGGGGCATCACCCCATTTACACAGTACCGCTGGTAGACCGCAGCGCTGGCGGCTATGGGCTGGAATGGCGCACTGAAATTCCGGTGCAGGTGCGGGCCGGAGAATTGCTCGGCCTGCGTGAGTATGGCCGCAACAAATGGGCGATTGGTGTGGTGCGCTGGGCTCATCAGATCAAAGGGGCAACGCAACTGGGCATTCAGGTTCTTGCCCCGCACGCCATTCCCGTGGGGTTGGCAGCCATCCATAAGACTGGCGGTTTTGCCGAATATCTACGCGCCTTACAAATTCCCGAGTTACGTGCAGTCAATCAACCACCCAGTATGATTACCAACGCCATCAGCTTTCACGAGCACAGCAAAGCGCGCCTTTATTTGCAGCCTCAGGCCGGAGTCAGCAATCAGGGCGATAAATCCGTCCAACTCACCCAGCGCCTGTTTGCCACCGGCGCCTTTAGCCAATTTGGATACCGTGAACTCATCACTGCCAAACCGGAACCGAGCAAAGATGATTTCAACTCGGTGTGGGAATAAAGCGCTCAAGCCTTGCTCCGGCGATTGCGAACCAGTCCACAAAAGCTTCGATCAAATCGTATAAATGTCATGACAAGTTGAGCGCTCCCCTGATTTCAGTAATATAGCCCTCCTCAAGGACTCAACAATAATCATCCCGCGCCAAGGCAAGCGGTTGGCGACACAAGGCAAAGTTTTTGCACTTACCGGTAGGCGGTGCCATATAAAAGTGGCAGTAAACCCCAAGGTTCGTTGCAACAGATAGTCAAACAAACTCATATGCCAAAAAAACGCGCTATAGTCAAAAGCGCGAAGCCCAGACCATCGCCTGACTACATAGAAGATATATGACGACTACCGATACTATCCGACTCCTGATTCTCAATAACCTGCGCTCAGAGGCCGAGCGCTTGATTAGTATGCTGCACGCATCCGGGCACCCTTGCCGCGCGCAACATGTCGAAAGCGAGGAAGCGCTCGTCAAACTTTTGCAGGAGCAAAGCTGGGATCTACTGATTGGCAACAACAGCACCACATCACCCAGCCCACAAGTCACCATCAAACAAATCCGCCGGCTCAACAAAGATGTGCCGGTCATCCTGCAATACGAACTGGATGAAGACGACAGCCCCTTTGCGGTCGTTGAAGGCCTGCGCATAGGCGCGACCGATGTAGTGAATATGGATGACGACCAGCATTTGCTGCTGGTGATTGACCGCGAGTTAGCCAACCGCGAGCAGCGCCAGGCGCGCCGTAATACCGACCGCCGCTTCCGCGAAGCCGAGCGCCGCAGCCAACAACTGCTCGACAGCTCGCGTGATGCCATCGCCTTTATCCAGGACGGCCTCTATCTCTACGCTAACGAGTCCTTCGCCGAGCTGTTCGGCTATCAAAACAGAGACGATATCGAAGCCATGCCCATTATGGATATGGTTGCCGACCAGGATCAGGCGCGCCTGAAAAACTTCCTCAAGGACTTCACCTTCAAGGGCGAAGAAGCCGAATCCAGCTCGCTTGCCTTCACTGGCATCACCGAGGATGACAAAGAAACCCAGATCAATCTGGAAGTATCGCTAGTCACCTACGATGAAGAACCTTGCATTCAATTTCTGGCGAGGGCGGCGACACAAGCTGCTACCAATACCCACAATGAGGAATTGGAAACACAACTGAAGCAAATCAAATGGCAGGATTTGGTCACCGGCGTCTACAACCGCCAATACCTGCTCAACCAAATCGACCACATCATCGATACGGTTGATGAGCAGCGCTACTACTGCCTCTTTTATATAGAGCTGGATAATTTTAGCGATAAGGTCAAGAACACCTTTGGTGTCACCGGTGCCGACCTGGCATTAATCGATATAGCGACCTTGCTGCGCGCCAAAGCGAACACCAGCGATATCATCGCCCGCTTGGGTGATTCCACTTTCGCTATTATCTCACCCAGCGTGAAAGCAGATGCCGCGGTCAACCGCGCCCTTCAGCTCTGTAAAGAATTGGAAGGCCACATTATTGATATCGACCACAAAACCCTGCAAATCACCTGCAGCATAGGCATTTCGCTGATTAACGAAAACTCTACCAGCACCAATACCGTGCTTGAACAAGCACGCAAGGCGATGGAAAAAGTACTCGAGAAAGGTGGCAACAGCGGCCAGCTGTTCGAGCCGGATGCGCCTAAGATCGATATCAAAATCGACATCAACACCGCCATCCAGCAGGCGCTGGACAACGATCGTTTCCGCTTGTTGTTCCAACCGATCATCAGCCTGCGCGGTTCCGATGAAGAGTATTACGAAGTCTACCTGCGCATGATCGATAGTGAGGGCAACGAAATTTCACCCAATCACTTTTTGGAAGCCGCCGCCAATATGAGCGCCGCAACCAAAATTGATCGCTGGGTGATTTTGGAATCCATCAAGATGCTGTCGCAGCATCGCGCCAAGGGCAATAAAACCAAACTTATCGTTAATATCGGCCGCCAATCCCTTTGTGATGAGTCACTGCTGCCCTGGCTTGCTGTTGCATTCAAAGCCGCAAAACTCACCGCCGATTCAATTGTGTTCCAAGCGCAGGAAATTGATGTCACCAATCACCTGAATGCCGCCAAGCATTTTTCAGCAGGGCTGGAAAAACTCAAGACCAGTTTTGCGATCAGTAACTTTGGCTGCTCTCTGAATCCGTTCAACACCCTATCCCATGTGTCAGCCGCCATGATCAAAGTGGATGGATCTTTCACAACTGATATCCAAAACAATAATGAGAGTCCGGAAACACTGATCCAACTGATTGAAAAGCTCAATGGCGAAAGCAAAATCACCCTGGTGCCCTTTGTGGAAAATGCCAGCGTGCTTTCCACTCTCTGGCAAGCAGGTGCTCACTATATTCAAGGGCATTATTTGCAGGAGCCAAGCCAGGGGATGACATACGACTTCAATATGGAGAGCTAAAAACTCGTTTAGGAAGGGTTAAATCATCTCCTAAAGCGATCTGTAAAAAAGTCCGACACATTTTAAAAATTAAAATGATCTGTGTAAAAAAGCGAGCATCAAATGGTGCTCGCTTTTTTGTTTTCTAAATAACCAAACGTTAAAAAATCACCTCAAAAAAAACAATTCTTGTCGTTCTGCATATATCTATTTGTTTGACTAATCATATTTTTCCGAAAAATGAGAACTAATGATTAGAACGCCAATCACCAAACCAGTAACTTAGACTCTGTTAGCTGAGCTTTCATTTTCATCAGTACAAACACGGATGTAAAAAAATCCTACACAAGCAAGTGAATCCACTCTTTTTTGTGAGTGCGAAAACACGGACGTCTGGAAACATGGATAACTGTGAAAATATTTCTGTTACACAAATATAGTATCTATTTGCTAGTTGTTATTTGCTGTCGCGTTACCTGACCCATTGCATGACAATCCGGTCAGTATAAAAACTAGAAACTCAACCAAAAAAATACTTCGAGACATCACGCAAACTCAGGGTTTTTATTACCTGAACTTTTCGGTCAACAATTTATTACAGGATTTAATCTCGCTCAGATTTTTTAATCGAATGATTAAAAAATCATATGCCCGGGACTGGATTCGCTCGCTCCAAAAAAATACAAAATCAACCCACAAAAAAGTGGAATGCGATATGAAGACTTTACTTGTATATGCTCATTTACTCGCCGCCTGTGTGTCTGTAGGAATTCTGGTACTGCAAGATTCTGCGTTAGCAAAGTCACGCGGCAAAGCCATGTCTATGGCGGCAATAAAAGATCTCACTAAAGCGGCAGAAATAATGTTTGTCGCATTGGTAGTGCTGTGGATTACCGGCCTCACATTGGTGCTGTTGGGCTATTTGGAAAATCCGCAGCAATATTTAATGAATGAAAAACTTTGGGCAAAATTTACCGTAGTTTCTGTTCTCACACTCAATGGAATTTTGCTGCATTACTTCAGTTTCCCACGCGTTACCTGTCGACGCGGTTTATTAGGCTTATCCAAACTCGAACAAAATTTAGTGGCCGCAACCGGAGCCATCTCCACTACATCCTGGTTGTTTGCTTGCTATCTCGGTATCGCACGCCCCTGGAACTACACCGCCAGTTATGAGTTTGTGATGTTCATTTACGGCGGGTTGGTAATTGCCGCAATTGTTGTCGCAGGAGAAGTATTGCGGCTTCTGCGCGGCGAACCAGAACCGCCATTGCTGACCGAAAGAGTCAAGCTCAGCCGAATCCAAAAATAATCCGTATTTTTTTGAAAACGCCGTTTTGTTTTTTTATCTCCGAGGAAGACGTTATGAATAACCTTAAGGCTTATGGGATTGCCCCTCGCCCTGCAAGCGCGCTAACGCGCGCGCTTGCGGTGGTCGGGTTTTCATTGGCTGCGTCCGCTTTTTCTGTTCAGGCATACGCAGCATGCCAATATACGATTGCAAGCCAGTGGAACAATGGATTTACGGCCACCATCCGTATCACCAACACTGGCACGACAGCGATCAATGGCTGGAATATAAACTGGCAATACACGGGAGTGGATCGTATTTCCAATGGATGGAATTCCAATCTGGGTGGCTCCAATCCGTATACTGCGAGCAATCTGAATTGGAATAGCACCATCCAACCCAAACAATGGATTGAATTTGGAGTACAGGGAACAAAAGGAGCCGCAGCGGCTGAAATCCCGGTTCTGCGCGGCACTGCTTGCGATAGCCAAGCTGCTTCGTCTGCAAGTTCGTCCATCGCATCATCAACTGCTTCATCTAAAGCTGCGTCCTCCATCGCTTCCAGCAGCTCGGCTGGCGCGTCATCTTCCATCGCTGCTGCCAATGGCTCTTGGACTCTAGATACCGCAGCGTCTTACCTGAACTTCGTAACTACTAAAAACACCCACAACGTGGAAGTGCATAACTTCACGGGTCTCACTGGTGATATTAGCGCTGCAGGTGTGGCAACGCTGAAGATCGATCTCGCCTCGGTGAATACCGGCGTGGCGATCCGTGACGAGCGTATGCGTGACCTGCTGTTCCAAACCGTTAATCATCCCTCTGCGACCGTCACCTTGACCGTGCCCAACTCGCTCATCAGCGGCTTGGCAGTTGGCCAAGCTACGACGACCGACATCCCGGCCGACCTCAACTTGCATGGTGTCAACGGCTCGATTAGCGCCAAGGTTTCGGTGCAAAAACTGTCGGCTAACCGCGTACTGGTGCAAAGCATGTCACCCATTCTGATCAAGGCCGGCGATTACGCACTCACCGATGGTGTAGAAGCCCTGCGTGCCATCGCAAACCTTGCCTCGATCAATGTTTCTGTGCCCGTGGACTTCGCGCTCGTCTTTGACGCCCGTTAATTGGATGAAGCCTAGAGAGAATTTATCATGAAAAAATTATTGAAATTGTCGATGCTCTCCAGCGGGTTAATGGCCCTGGGGATCATGGCATCCGGGGCGGCGAACGCCCAAGGTGCCTGTAAAGTAGCATTTGCATCGGTGAATAACTGGGGCAATGGTGCGCAGTACAAGGTCACCATCACCAATACCAGCGCGGCCAAGACCAATTGGGAACTTTGTTGGACTTATCCCGGCAATGATGTAATCCCCAATTTATGGGATGGCATAGTCAGCCAAACCGGCAAGAATGTGTGCGTGAAGAACGCGCACTACAACCCTAACCTGGCTGCAAATGGCTCCGTCAGCTTTGGCTTTCTGGTGAATAATCCGGGCACGGCGCCCTCTGCTTTTACGTTGAATGGCGCCGCTTGCGGTGGTGCAGTGACGAGTAGTGCAGCATCGTCCAGCAGTGCAGCGGTAAGCAGCTCGCGCAGCAGCGTTGGCAGCAGTAGTTCAGCGGCGACCAATCCCAATGCGGCGCGTTGGTTGATCGATGCTAGCAAATCGACCTTCAACTTCGTCACCGTGAAGAAGACCAGCGCAGGTGCTGAAGTACCGGAAAGCATGACCTTCAGCCAGTTAGAGGGCACTGTCGCCGCCAATGGCCAGGCGACATTGACTATCCCATTGGCAAGCATCAGTACCGGCAACGTGATCCGCGATCCACGCATGCAGAGCTTGCTGTTTGAATCCTCATATCTGCCAAGCCTGCACTTCACTACCCAGCTCGATCTGGCAGCGATTGATGCCATGGCAGCGGGTAGCATCAAGGTTCAATCGGTAACGGGGAATCTGGTTCTGCACGGTATCGTGAAAGCACTGACCTTTGATGTATTGGTCGTGAAACACGCCAACAACAGCGTCAGCTTCTCGCCGCGCAAACCGATTGTAATCAACTCGGCTGATTTCGATTTGAATGCCGGTGTTGAAGCGCTGCGAGCAATTGCGACCCTGACCGCCGTTGGCGAGAAAGTACCGGTTTATTTCAAGATGTTCCTGAACCGCGACAATCCCAACAATGTGCCTGCGATTACTCTGGCCACTGCACCTGCTGCCGCAAGCGGTCTGACCGGCACGGTGAGCAATGCGACTG